>Ga0210040_10000148_pt1 | contig 134813 bp, 248 predicted proteins | sample CryGeyCG12114_NA_FD_185462 | JGI IMG/M metagenome (GOLD analysis project Ga0210040, IMG submission 185462) | Groundwater microbial communities from aquifer - Crystal Geyser CG19_WC_8/21/14_NA (SPAdes) (version 2) | ecosystem: Environmental > Aquatic > Deep subsurface > Groundwater | place...
ATCAAAATAACCACCATCAAACGCGAGAGTCCAGTACCTCGGGCATACTCCATGGTAGCCTCCAATACTGGACGGTGAAAATGTCTGCTTTTGAGTATCCTTACTCTCGCGTCGTTGAGCCAAAAAGCCAGCAGCTATTGTCTGAGCAATGGCAAGCCTATCTAGGGGCTCATTCTTTTGCCATTTCTGGCCTGCAACGATTCTATCCATATTATTTAGTGATATACTTTACGGCTCCGGCCAATTCATGCAAACTATCAGCCAAGCTCATATATATATTCTTCTTCTCCTTGTGTATTGTAGCCTTATCATACGTCATATATGCCTTTGCTTGAAGCTTAAATTTCATACTCAAAGCTTCAAGCTGCACAATTAATGGACCGGCCCTATTTATTGGTACATCTGGTCTAGCTATTAATTTTATCAGTAATGTTAACGCTGTGTCAACATCATCGTCATTCATTTCTCCATTTACAAGGTCTAATTCATAAATGTCAGATATCTTTTTAAGCACTTGATCTGGTTCTAGATGACTTTCAATAGGATGATTCATTCCATCTCCACATCTCTTTTATAGGCAGCCCACAGTTCCAAAAACATGCTTTCACTAATTACCATCATTCTAGCCTGGTTTCCTAATACTACCTTTAATGCAGGCTCAGTACGATTAGATATCGCATCACTGCAAATTTTGGCCCATACTGTTTGGCTTAGACCAAAAGACTTTTCGTACTCTTTTATGTCTACTGTTAGTACACCATCTAAAATACAGTCACCTTTTTGATGCTTACCTCTACCGCTATTTTTTGTAAGCACGGCTCCGATCCTCTTTGCTTCCCCGGCTTCGCTCACTGTATTCTAAACTTCTCTGCGTAATTTTTATGTCCATTACCACAAAACCATACCGCTAGCTCTTCATTGGGATAGTATTCAGCAACTAAAGCATAGCTTTCGCAATGATTACATTGATAATTGCCGCTTATTGCCTGACCTTTCGGTCTGGCTGGCTCTGACTTGTCACCGCCAAATAAATCACTCAGTCTGCTCATCGTCCGCCTCTTCTATAATTTCATCAATAACGCCATCTAACGCCAAGTCTAGCTCTTTACGAATGTCTGCATAAAGCTGTGGGTCACTTCTTACCGCTTCTACAGTATTTGCCCTACCCTGCCATTTACGATCACCGAATGAAGGCCAAGTAGTTCCTTGGAGAACACCAGTTTCAATAGCCATATCAACAAGCTCACCGGCCTGATCTATTCCCACAAAGTCACCATAGTAATAAACATCATAGGTTCCCTTGGTATTTTGTCTGCCTAACTTATTCTTTTCAATAATAAAGTCAACGTGACGACCCACCTGTTGCTCTACTAACTTATCTCCTACTGGCAATCTTTTCTTAATTGAGTTGGTATCAGAGTTAGAACTAGTTAGTTTAATAATTTGGGACGGTATAAACTCCATCTTCATACCACCGTGAGGCACCTGTTTCGTATACATCTTTTCGATCTTAGTAGTCGTCTGACTAATTAACACAATTGCTGTGTTGTCTCCAACGTAATGCAAAGCGTTAAGCATCTTGGTGTTACCTTTAGCGTGTGCACCGACCTGCTTCATGCCGTCGAATTCGTTAAGCTCGCCTTTTTCATCCAAGAATGGGTCCGGCATAATGTCACTGATTGAGTCAATGACCAAGTAGTCCAAATTGTTTTTTAGCAATGGGACTACTTTGTCAGTAATCGCACCAAAAGACTTCTTTTCAATCATCAATAGCTTCTTGTTGTCTACTCCTAGACGCTCTGCCCACTCTTTATCCCATGCACCTTCTGCGTCAACCCATGCACCGACTAGTCCCATATCTTGCCATTTAGCTACAGACTGCTGCATCAGTAAGCTTTTACCTGCTGAGTTGTTTCCGTAGACTACAGTGAATCTACCTACTCCTATCCCGCCTCCTAGTGCCCTGGTTAATCTTTCGCTGGCCATTGGGAGCCTTCTTGTCTCCACTTCCTCGGCCATTTTTAGAGTCTTGACGACCTTGGGGTCTAGGCCGCTCAGAAACTCTTCCATCTTGCTCACGTATATACCATTCTCCTTCTAATTTTTCCGCTAATGCTTTTATTTCTTTATTGCGGCAAGCTGCCAACCGCTGAATAATGTGTAATAGTTCTTCACTGGCGTCGGTTCTAAACACTAGTAAGTGCTCGTCTTCGACGCCATGAAGAAAGTACCCTCTCATTGCTATATTATATCAGGCTTTTGCCGGATTCTGTATTATATCCTCAAAAGACACATAATCTTTTAGATGTTTGCTAACGACAACCAAAGGCATCGAACCATTTAAAAGATCCGGTGTTGTCGTGACCACCGGCTTTCCTTCAATTGTGGCTAGCGTCCATACTCTTTCTACCCTAACTAGAAATAGATACCTCATGCCTTTACTCCATGCATCCTTGGGCGCTCCTTATTCTTCTTGGCCTTAGCTTCTAATACGTTGTCTAATGATGAATACACTACATCCCCGGCCTTTAATGCTGCGTAGAAATCAAAAGTACGGATCAAAATGTCTGCTATTTCTTCAACGACTTTGTATTCACCTTGGTCCTTACGCAATGCTTCTAAGACTTCTGAAACCTCACTAGCAATTAGAGCTAACTTACTTAGCTGCCAAGTAATGTCTGTTACATCTACGCCATCATAAAAGCCCTTACTCTTAGCGGTTTCATGTAGCTCTGCTGAAAGGTTATCAAAATCACTCATCTTCTTCTCCATTCTTGACCAACTTAACGGTCATTGTTCCGTCACCCTCTGTTACTTCAATTTTGTCCCCGTCGATATGCACTTCACCAGCAGGAACGGTTATTTCATAATTTGGTAATTGCATCAAAATAACTGACAGCAACGTAATCATCTCATCATTCATTTTTACTCCTATGTTTTATATTTCTATAGTCTTCATTAAGATGTGTTTTCAGCCTATGGCAATTAGCACAAATTGTGATGTGGTTGGCCGGGTCGTTATTATCGTGGTTTCCATCTGCATGATCTACATCTAATTGACATAGGTGTTCCGGCTCAAAACCACATGCCTCACAAACATCTTTTTTAGACCTTCTATACGCAAACTTACCACTCGGCAGCCGACCCTGCCCCACACACGCCCTACATAACAACTTACCCTTTTGAGCTAAGTTTCTTTCACATTTTCTACATATACGTCTATCAGACATTATCTACAAATAACTGCCCTTCTTTCGTCCGGCCAAATTTTACGGCCACAGACGTGCCTTCCTTGCAAGCAGAATAAACCTTGGGGAAGTTACCTGGAAATACTAATGCGTGAGCCAAGCTCTTGTCTGCATCAGAAAACACCATATCCGCCATTTTCTTACCAGCTTTTGTCGTCCTAGTCCTGAATCCGACTATTTTTACAAAATCATCTGTAAGCTCTTGGTAATATGGGGTATTCAGATATTCGGCTATTGCATGACTACTCTCTGTAGTCACTTCTGATGCTGGCAGGTACTTGATTATATTCTTACCAGCCAAAATCATTGCATATTGCTTACCCTCTTCAATAGGTGTTTCTGGTCCAGTAAACACACCAATAGAACCTGTTTCGTCTAATAACTCTACCAGAGACCAGCTGTCTCCGTTCTTTATTTTCTTTACCATACCCATGACCACAACAGCATCGCCCTCTACATATTCTTCTAGCGGCGTAAGCTGCGCTTTCATACTAGGCGTCAATGTATTAGAAAATGCTGGCACACGCAAGTATTCGTAAAAATTATCTCGCTCTTCACCAGTCAAAAGGTTATCATCAAATGCAGCCGCGCCTACCTTGTTCAAAGACGTTAACTGCCTGGAACCTAAACCACTACCTTTTGCACCCATAAAGGATTGCAACGCTTCATAATCTTTGAACGGTGCATATTGAAGTAATCTTGTGGCTGTTATCTCGGAAAAATACTTAATATTTGAGATACCGAATCTAATAGCGTCACCCTCAATACCAAAATTGACCGCCGACTTGTTCACATGTGGCAGCAAGATCTTAATACCCATACGCTTTGCCTCAATAAGATATTCAGTTATCGCGTCCTTGTCGTCTTCATTAGCCAACAACGCCGTCATGAATTCTAAAGGATAATGAGTCTTTAGCCATGTACACCAATAACTAAGAGTTGAATAAGCCACAGCGTGAGACTTGTTAAATGAATAGTTAGCGTGAGCCTCAAAGTCATGCCATAGCTTTTCAGCTACCACCTTGCTTACCTTTTGGCTAGCACCCTCTACAAATTCTTCTTTATAAGGCAGGAACTTAGACACGTCTTCCTTCTTACCAATAAGCTTCCTAACCTTATCAGCAGTTGCCATCTTCATTCCGGCCAATTCTGTCATCGTAAGCATAACCTGCTCTTGATACAGAATCTCACCATATGTGTCCTTGGTGAATTCTTCCATGCATGGGTGATAATATTGTACATCTGCTTTGCCAGACTTTCTAGCAATATACTCAGCACCGATAGAATCCATAGCACCCGGCCTTACCAATGCATTAGAGGCGCTAAGCTCATCAAACGACCACACTCCACCAATCTTTAAAATTAGCTGTGTATATGGCGCACCACCACACTGAGGAATACCCTTTGTGTAACCGGCAGAAAGCATCTCATAAACTTTACGATCATCTAATGAAATCTTCTCCAAATCAAGGTCTTTGCCTGTACGTTCTTTAATCATCTTTAGACTATCTTCAATAACAGTAAGATCTTTAAGACCCAAAAGGTCGATCTTAATAAAACCAATGTCTGCTGCATCTCGCATATCATATGCAAGCATGGGCACCCGCTCTTTAGTCTTAGTATCTAAACCCGTTTCAATAGGGGCATATTTACTAATAGGTGCGTTACTTACGATCATACCGGCAGCGTGCTTACCTCTTGACTTAACCCGGCCAATTAGCTCTTTAGCAAGCTTTTCAACCTCAGGATACTTATTTTTATATTCCACAATCAATGGATCAGTACTACGCTGATAATCATCAAATGTTTCAATCTTCTTTGTTACCTTTGTAGTCTCACCTAGGTTAACCTTGAATGCGCGGGCGGCTGCCTTAATTGGTTCCTTTTCGGCAAATACACCTACGGTAGCGATGCTTCCTGTGTATGGATACCTACGTCTAACATAATCCTGCACTTCACCACGGCGCTTGTCTTCAAAGTCAATATCAACGTCAGGCCAGTCATTACGTTCAGGGTTAATAAACCTCATGAATAGTAGGTTGTATTCTAATGGAGGGACGGTAGTAATGTTAAGCAAGTAGCAAATCTCCGAGCCCGCCGCAGATCCACGGCCTGGGCCAACCCGAATTCCCTGACTCTTCGCCCACTGTACAATATCAGCCACAACAATGAAGTATGGGGCAAAATTCTTATCCATAATAATGTCATACTCTTCCCACGCTCTAGCTACAGCAACAGGATCTTTATCGTGACCAGTACGCTTCAAGCCCTCTTTGATCATTCGGCTAAATACGATACCAGGATCTTCCTCAGGCTTTGGCAACAAATCTAAATTCTGATAAAACTCATATGTTCCGATCTGATTAGCAATCTCATTGGTATTAGCATACAAATCATCACGATCAATACCTTGAGCCTTAAATTCATTCTTGTGCTCTTCAATTGACTTCAAGTAGATTTCAATCTCTTGAAAAGTCATCTTACGGTCTGGATACAAATAATTAAAGCGCTCTAAAATATCCATCTTTTGAGACCTGGCAAAATCAAACTCTTTGTTAAGTTTGGGGCTGGTCGATAAGATCAATAACGCTTCTTCAATCCAAAGGTCTTCTTTTTTGGCATAGTGACAATCACTTGTTGCAACTGGCGGAATGCCTAAAGTGTCAGCGATCAGCAATAGCTTGTTGTTCATATCCTCACCATTGTGAGTCTGTAGCTCCATATAGAACCTATCGCCTAGAATCTCTTTTAAGACCGCCGCGTATTCAAACGCTTTGTCCATATCATCTCGACTGATAGCCTTACAGATCAAACTGTTAAGGCAGCCGCTCAAAACTATCAAACCATCGTTGTCTTCCTCTAACAGATCCAGATCAATACGTGGCTTGCTGTAGAAACCCTCTGCGTAAGCCTTCTCGTTGACCCTCTGCAAAGTTTCTAGACCACCCTGGTCTCGGGCTAACAGAATGATGTGATTATATACAGCGTCGCCCTCTGAGCGGGCTGCTTTGGTTCTTTTGTCGAACCTATCGGTTGGGGAAATGTAAGCTTCCATACCTAGAATTGGTACGATGCCTGCCTCTTTAGCTGCTTTCTGGAAATGGCGGTGGCCACTCAATGTTCCATGATCAGTCAAAGCCATATGAGACATTCCTAATTCTTTAGCTCTCGCCAGATATTCTTCCGGTGAATTAAGGCCATCTAACGTAGAATAATATGAATGAGCATGTAATTCAATATTTTGCATCAGATATGCCTCCAAGTCCGGCCAGCTCTTATATGACCTATCGTACCTTCAACCACACCAAACTTAGACGCTATAGCAGAATCAGATTTATTATCTCGCAGCATCTTTTTTATCTGCACTACTTGATCTTCTTTTAAACGAGAATTACCATTTTTACTACCATTGGCCATAGTTCCGTGAGCTATCTTATGAGATATGTTCTCTTTCTGAGTATAATAACCTAAATTGTCAACTTGGTTATTTTGATTATTACCATCCTTGTGGCCAATATTTTTACCATTTGGCTTTTCCCCAATAAAAACTAATGCAACTAATCTATGAATTCTAAAAGTTTTACCAGACAGTCTCACAGTTAAATAGCCGTCTAAATCGGGAGCTGGCTTATGTATTAAGCCATTAGATATAGTTTTTACTCTGCCTAAATTACTCACGCTATATTTTGGATCTAAATTAATTATTTTCCATTCTTCTTGCATTTTACTCCTTTGGTTTATAGCCGCTATGGGCTTTTATTGATCGTCTTCGCATTCGCCGCACACACAAATGCCATTCTTGTATATAATGCCACTGACTATGAACTTTGCATAGTCTAATGTTGTTATTAGGTCTACTAAATCTTGACCTTCAAATTCTTTGTCACCCTTAAATATTACAATGTCTTCTATTAAATCATCTAGTACGTCGTTTAGATACTTGCTGTCCGCGTCGTCCATTTAACCTCCTATGTTTTATAAATAGCAAAGTAGCTGTTCTTAAGTCCCCGCCGTTTTTGCGGTGGAACGTTTTAACGTCTCTATGACAGGAGGGGCATAAAGCCACAAGATCTGACAAACGCTCATTTCCTAACCGGTCATACGTCATGTGATGTAGTTGTATGACGCCATCTATCTTAGCACATGCTCGGCAGTACTTGCCGTTAGTTTTAAAATAAAGCTCTCTTTTAGCCGCCCATTTCGCTGACTTGATATAAACCATATATTCTGCGTTCATATATGTGAAACGGCGGGCACAAGATATTTAATCCCATGCCCGCCGTTAGTCTCACCAGCCTTGTGAATCCTGAACGTTACTTGTCTCTGGTTCAGATTCGACTACTACAGGAGCTTCTGTTGCGCCCCGGCCTCTCCAAACCTTGCCATACCATTCTGGCTGAGCATCGTATGCGATGTTACGCAATACATTTTCTTCAATTGAGAAATCATTTTCAATCTCATCTGGAACATCGAAAGGCTCGCCACGTAGCTTCTTCAAAAGCCACTGAGTCTCTGTCTTTTCTCCAACCTTAGTAATACGATAATTACTATCAGTAACCGTATTGTCGTCAATAGCATCTTGAATTAGAGCCTGAACGAATGTACTATTGTAATTTCTGCTAATAAGCATTAACTCTGGGTTACTACCATCAAAGGTAACCAAAGCCTTGATATAAGTATTAGCTTTAGTCTTCCAGTTTCCATTTACCGTGTCGTCCTTGACGTACTCGGCACTTTTTCGCTCACACGCATAGCAGAAACCTTCTGATTCCTTTGTACAACTTGCGCGAGCCTTAAAGCCTTCTTTACCGGGAGCTTCATGCTCAATCTCGGTAACGGCTAAGCCAAATCTTTCATCATAATTCTCTGCTGCTTCATCAAACTCTTGTAGGAATCTTACAGTCGCAACTGTAACACCCTTCTCAAATTTAAAATACTTTACTGGTACTCTATCGCCCGACGCTGCCTTACGGGCCTCTTGTTCTTTACTGAAATTTGCTAGTGCAGCCAATCCTTTTAGTGGCATTATTTATTTTCTCCTTAGTTATATTATCAGAGCCTCCATGAGCCTCATCTATTATTATAGCACATAATTCACATCAAACGATAGAATTTAACAACTGATACTCATAATTTGGCTTAGCATTTCTTAAACACTGACGAATCTGATCATCCGTCATTTCGCCGGGATCTTTCACAAATCTATCTTTTGTTGGGTGCTTTGGCCATCTATCTTTATCATACCAAGACCAATATATCTTTGTACCTATTAGCTCATTAGCTATCTTATTGCCTAACTCTAATCCCGGCCTATGTCCTGCACATAACTCCAAACCTCTCTTCCGGCATTTTGCACAACCGTCATAAAATTTTGGCTGATCATTATCTGTCATGATTATGATCTTATCAAAAGACCTTTGTACTAGCTGCTTATGAAACTTACTAAAGTGACCCATAAGTAATGCCATAGCGCCCACGGTTCCAGCCTGATCTATTCTCATGGCATCAAATGACGCTTCTACTATTACACCAGTACCACCAGACCTTTTAGCTCTATGGTAATTAAACAAAGTTTTGCTAGTTGGCAAACCCTTTGAATTCTTAAACACCTTATTAGTTGATGAAGGTGACCTTCCAATAACACCTACCGGCATTCCATCTGGATCATGCATAGGAACCATAATAAGGTCACGCTTGGCTGAATATCCTATTTGAAACTTTTGTAACGTCTCTTCGGTAAACCCCCGATCTTTCGTAAGGTATTTTACCGCCTGAGGATGTTTCCATAAATCTTTATGTCTATCTTCAATTATTTGTCCATCAAATGGCACAAAATCTATCTTCTCTTCGATCAACTTTTCAAAGCGATCTGCGAAACTGACCCCTGTTACTTCCGCCTTTTTAATAAGTCTAGCTGCTTGAAAAAATGTATAATCTCCTACATGCTGCACAAGGTCCATCAAATTACCAGTTACATTGCAGGCTGGGTTAAAACAAAAGAATAGACCAGTTTCAAAGCTTATAGCAAAACTAGGACTAGAGTTATTATTATGATAAGGGCAGAAGCATATATAGTCTTCCGGCGTTTCCGATTCAATAGACAAACCTATCTCTTGTAAAACACCTCTTACTTGATCTTGATCATAGTTATTTATTTCCCTACGAGTCTGTTGTTGATCACTCCTTTGGAACGCCATGCTTTTTCCTCTCCAACATATACTCCCTGCATAGTATACGAAAATTCATACCACTGATCTTTACTATTCCAATATGTTCTAAACACTGGATCAATATCATAGAGTGGAACAAACCCTTGATCACGCATTTCTGTCTCTAAAACATTTTTATACGTTTCTTGCGCCTGCTTAAACCGTTTATCATCATCAATAATTCCGGCGTGCCTAAATCTTCTTATTATTTGATCACTCATCTAAATCAAACTTTTCCTTAAATACACCACGTGCTGCGTCTGTTTCAAAATAAAACGCAAAGTTAGGCCCATTCCTATTCTTGCGACTAACCACTTCTACAATATTGCTATCGTCCCACTTATGTACTGCAATTGCTAGGTTAGAGTCATACTCAATACCACTACTCCATGCAATCTGGCTCAATAACGGCGGTGAGTCTCTTTTATCATTTTCATCGTCTGTAACAGCACTAAGGAACATAATAGGAATTCCTAGGTCACCAGCCAAAAGCTTTGTCTCACGACTTAAATTGAGCATGCGCGGCGTCATGGCAGCAGTCTTTGCATTATCCATAAATAGCTGAGCATAATCCATTACAATAAAATCAGGCTTAAATACATCTGCCTTAGCCCTAACGATATTAGGAGTAAACTGACCTACACCTTCTGGGGAAACCACAATAAACCCAGCTTTATTGACAAGATTCTTTTTTGCCCATTCTCTAAAGTCATCAGGATCTACATCACCTCTAGCCAACTTATTCATATCAAATAAACCAGAAGCAATCATAGCATAAGCCCTTTCCCTTACCTCTGCCGGGCTCATCTCCAAACTGACTATCATTACCTTCCGACCCTGTAACCATGCATTAATAGCCGCCAACAAAGCAAAGAATGACTTCATCCTACCTGTATAACCAAATACAGTAATAAGATGACCTGGTGCCCAACCAGTTGTGTAAACAGCATCAATAGCTTTAAACATTGTTGGAATGCCAGGTGTACCATTTTCACTTGACATATCACGCAAACGCTCAAAATGAGCTTCCGCATCTTGCCAATCAGTAATGTCTAAATCATTACTGTTAGCTGTTAACCTAGTCAATGAGCTCAGATCGGTCAGCAACCCCTCTAAAATTTTACCAGGAGCATCCTTGTCCCACACTTTAGTAGCTTGCACAATAGCTTGCTCCATATGTGAGCGAATATATCCACCCTTTACTTCATTAAGGTAATACTCACTGGCTGCTGGGGCTACAATCTCATCAATTTTATACCTGTCTTTTAAAACCTCAAAGGTTGGTACAGTTCTGTATTTAAGGTAATAACTTTTCATACCTTCGACTACGTCTTGATACGGACCAAATATTTTACTATCCTCACCCATTACCAAGTGTATGTCTTTATCTTCGCATATGGAATTAATCAGTAGTAATTCTGGCTGTTCGCTCATTTAGCTCCTGTACCTTCAATTTCGTCTCGGCCCGCAATTTCTTGCGATCTACTTCGTCTTTTTCTCTTTCTAATTTGCGTCTAACCATATCATCATAATTACGAAATAGCTGTAGAAGAGGATGACCCGGGCGGTGAGTCTCAAAATAATACTGTATTATCTCTTTTGACTCAACCGGCCCCAGGTCTTTAAGCATATCTTGAAATCCCCACTTATCCTTATATCTATTTATAAGCGGCTTCTTTCCATACTTTTCTGCATACAGCTTTTCGTAGAGACTAATCAGCGCATTTACTGTTTTAGTTTCTGCTGCTGTTGGCAATTTAGCTCTTTAGGTCCTTTACCTTTTCTACCAACAGGTCTTCTACCTGTTGTGCAACTCGGTTTAAAGTATCGGACTCAGACTCGCCCGGCGCACCACCAACAGTAAGCTCAAATTCAATGTCACAATTTTCGTAATTACCAAGGTTTACCTTATATGCCATTCTTGCTCTCGCAGTAACCTTACCGCCTAAATCTTCTAATGCACTCATGTACTAAATCCTGTCTTAAAGTCGTTTGTTCCCGGCGTCTTAGGTTGCCCACCGTCTTCCTGCTCTCTACCTAATCTATCTGATACATCAGCCCAAAGTGCAGCTATCTTCAATAAAGAGTCTGTATCACTTTCACCAATTGCTATCTCAGAAGCTATATCTAAAGCTTGCGCTGCCTGTGCTAAAGCAGTTTCCGTGCAAAGTAATTCACCAATAGGCGCAAACTCTATTTCTATAACCTCTGGACTACCTTCTACCAATCTCCCGCCTTCCACACTGGCACGTATTCACCATGATCTTTTACATACGTTATTTGCTGATTTTGCAACATTGCCCTTAACTCTAACTTACTAGGCAAATCGCGCCAGCTATTTATTAATCCATCACTTCTAGGTCGGCCAGCATGCGTTGTTGCAAAGTATTCATGCACCGCCATTATATCATCTTCTGATAATAAATATCTTCCAGGCTTATAGGTACCATCTAACTTATATGTTCTCTGCGGAGTTGGTATTGCCTTATCAAGTATAAGCTTATTTATATATATACTATGTCGACCTATTAACTCTGACACTTCTTTCAGACGATATCCCTTAGTGGCATTCTTTCTAATTTCTGTATAACTATAAGAATACCTACATCTATCTTGATAACACCAAGCGACTAGTAAATCCATACCTCTATTATGCTGAATTAGCTTGTGCAGCTTACTATTAATATAGAAATATTTATGCCATCTACCATTACGCTTTGGTTTTAGCTTATAATCTATTCCTGTGCGCTCAGTCGACGCTTTAATCTTTCTAATTCTTCATCACCCTCTTCATAAGTCTTGCGTCTACCACAAGACAAACATGAAAAATCTATTAGGCCACCCTCATCTACATCGCAACAGACAAAGCCGCCACATCTACCACATTTTAAGCTCATATTACCTCCTTATTCATCCAATATTCTAACATAATTTACATCAATTGCTAAACACTTTACCATCAATTACACAGCTATATCCATTTTCATTTTGCACAATTTCAATTAATTGAATGTATGGGTATCCATTAACTATATGTGCTACAGCAAAACCTAATTGCCAATTATGAACATTCGTATACATCATACCAGCACACTTTATATCGCTCATATGCCCAATCTCAAACCCACGAACCGTCTCGTTCCTTAGCTCATATGTCTGATAATAAGAACCTAAACGATGGCTATGTCCTCGAATAACACTAACACCTAAATTGTCCATATCGCTTTTAACGCTTGAACCAGAATCTTTTAGCGCGCTGATACCGTGGTGAGCAAATAAATCACCATATCTTTTTCTCGGCAAATCATTATAATAGATATAATCAATTCCAAGATCGTCCAACCCCCACATGGCATTAGGGGTTACCTCTGACGCCCACGCAGGAGCTTTCTTATCCATATATGAAAACACTCTTATATCGTGGTTTCCAAGAGCAACGAATATTTCAGAATCAGGACGCATCTCCCTGGTTTGTGAGTAAAACTCTTTTGTTATACGCTCAGTCTCCATGACATACGGTATAGGAGATTCTTCTGGCTTTTTAGCGATTAAATTAAAAAACTCTTCTGTTGTCCCATCACTATACTTAGAATAACAAGCCTGATCGGATTGATCACCTAAGTAATCTACCACATCAGGCTTATACCACTTCATGACTTTAAACCAAAGCTCTACAGCTCTCTTATCATGATATGGAAATTGCTGATCACTAGACAGCATCCACTTTAAATCATTACTCATATAATCTCTTTCTGTTGTTGTTGCTCTGGTCAACCATCTTACACCATGATCGACTACCCATGCAACTTGGATCAATTACACAGCGTAATCATGTTCAGTGCGAGTACAACAAAATAGATTATCCTCACTATTATCCATTTTGTCTTCGCTTATATGGTGTACTGTCTCCCAACTATTTAATATTCTATTTACCCGGCGCTCTACTACAAGACGATGCTCATAATACCACCCATCAAAACTTTTTGGATGCTCCGGCACTTTAATAAGAATATAACCATTATAATAAAGACTTGTCTCTCTCTTAGTCCAAGTTTGTATTGGACTGTACGATGACCTTTTTATCAATATCAATCCTAAATATAAATTTTAATAACCCACTGCAACCCAATGAAGTATACCTGAATTTCTTAAAGCATCAAAAGTAGTTCCTTGCCACGGAACCGCATGAATAAGACCAGTAAAACCCCTATGATCAACAATCTCATTATTGTTTCCATCAATATTACATAATGTAACATATTTTTTGTGGGGTGAACTACTTGTTGAAACTGTAGCTGTTACTATTGGATGACACCCTGGAGTGAAAAAATTACCAAAATAAACTTTAACGCCCGTATACTCAGAATTTGGAGTTGCTGGATATCTAGTATGACTAGCAAGCATTTTAAGACCTGAATTTCTTCTAACACTGTTTGCACTATACGTTATTCGTGGAGTATTCTCAAATAACCATTGGTCGTTATTAGTCATCTTATTTAATTTTGTTATATCCAATGGTGCCCCCACAGGCCACGTTACATTACTATACGGTAGTGCTGGCATCTATATCCTCCAACTCTTTCTGGCTTAACATCTTATGTAATGTTTCTACTTGAACTTGTAGCACAGCTTTTTCTTTAGAAAGCTGTGCTATTTGATTTCCTAAATTAGCCATAACTTCATTAATATCTAACTCTATTTTATCCATTATCATTCTCCTTCTGTTGTTTATCTATCTTACCACGAACACTTTTTCTAAGCTCAGCCATTTCTTCTTTTAACCTATCAATTTCATCAATCAATTCTTGGCTGGTACCAATAGCCATTGTTAGCGCATGATACATATCTATTCCTTTGCCGTCTTTTGTTGTTATAAAATCTGGTTGCTCTTGGGCTATTAAACCGATTTCTTCAAACGTTTCTATATCATCATCACGCTTACGATGATACTTTTTAGGTCCCCCGGCCTTTCTCATGGCATCAACCATACTGACATCCATATTTTTAATATCAGTTTTACTTTCTTTATCAGAGCGAACAATAAATCCCGCCGCATAAATTTTTTCGAATCCCGTATCAGTCGCATTTCGCAATTCAAGTCTCATCTCTTCTACACCAGAATAATAAGCTTTCAATAAAGTTCCATATCCAGCATTATTAATAAGCGAAATCCTAGCACTAGAAAATGCATCTCCACCATTACTTTGTATTCTTGTAGATGCCCCACCAGTAAAACTAAAGTAAGACTTATCCGCAGTTATAAACAAATCTCCAGGTGCATTAATGCCCATAGTATTAGAAGAGTATAAATTAATACCCCTACCGAAAATATTTACACTCGCATTACTACCGGCATTAATTTCCATTGCTGCTGTACCAGTTTGACCAAGAGATACGGCATTAGCATTTATAAACATTCTACCTGTAGCCACCATGTTTATATCTTTCTTTAAAGATATAGAGCTTGTGCTTTGCCTAACTCCTGTATTAGTATCTGATTCAACGCCTATGATATATACCTCTGGTGCTGATATATCAACTTCTTTGATAGAAGTAACAGCAATTGTACCGGTATCTATTAAGTTTATAGCGCTAGTACCTATGTTAGTATTTGTTGAGGGAGCGCTTAACTGCATTACAGTTTCATTAGTCGCGTCATCATCCAAAGACATATCAATCAAACGTAAATATGACTGTATAGTATCCGAACCATAAAATTTAATAGCGCTATATGTATATGTGGCATCCATATACGACCCTGCATCCTCTGGATCGATTACAATCCTTGGCCCAGAAGACGCAGTTTGAAGGAGAGAACCGGTAATTTCAGCACCTAAAATAGCTCCTCTAAACACACCATTACTAAACTCTACGTCGCCATTACCTTTAATTGCCCAACCAGTAGAACCTGCCAAATAATTGTATGACTGTATAGACATAGCATTCTTTTGAACAGCACTATACTCAGATCCACCAACAACGACCTTTCCTCTAATCAAAGCATCACTAAACATAGCATTACCTTGAAGGTTAATAGACCATGCTGGGAGTGTAATGTCACCAACAGTATTTAATAATGTTGAAGATATTTCTCCAGTAGTAATAGAATTACCATCTATTTTTGTTACCCCCGGCAACTTAAATTGAGACGCTGTATGCTCTAATTTACCAATACGACGCTCTACCTGAATACCATCAAATCTCCACGTTCCAGCCTTAGTTCCAATTCTAATTCCAACAGCAGAATCTTGTATCTCTCCATTTTCAAACGACCAAGCTATTCTAGTCCACACTCCCGCCGGAATAGTTGACGTCATTCTTGCTTTATTGGTAGAAATTCCATCAGCAGAAGTCAAAACTCCAATAGCTAAATCACCAGGCTCAATAGGTTGGTCTGCCAATACATACATAGATATTACATATGAAGAATTTGGCTCAAATTTTAAATTAAATTTTGATAATCCAGACCAAAGAATGACAGAACTTTCAGTAGTAGAATTTACCGCCCTTACTACCTTAAGAGACGTGTTTCCAAAATATCCGGTCGTTGTATCTATAGACGTATTAAGATTTGAGTTTCTATATATATTATTTAAATAATAAGAAGGGCTGTAATCAAATAATGCGTATGGAGCAGGAACCATATTAGCTGCCGAATCTTGAAGCTCAATCGCTTTGGCTGAGATAGTTCCATCATACATAGTTAATGTATTGTTAGCTATTCTATAGCCAGTCCTATTGACCGAACTAAAGTTTTCAGACTCTATCGACCCGGCCAAAGAGACAGTTAGTTTGGACTGAACAAATAAATTATTTGTAAATGCACTATTAGCTCTCAGCTTATTTGCTTCTAAGTCAATGATCTTAGCGTTAGCAATGGTTGCATCAGCAATATTAGCGTTCGTGATAAGGTCAACAGTTGTACCAGTTTGATCTGATACAGGAGATTCATTTCCATTTCCATCTACTGCTATTATTCTTACAAATACAGGAACATTGGAGCCCGCAGAAGATGTCACGGGACGCGCAAACTTTAACCCGGCAAATCCATTTTGACTTGGTGGTGCAGTAACTGGTATATCACCTAAATAAGTATCATCATCAGCCGCAAAACCATCTAGCCCGGAATAAACCCTTAAAGATGTCGTATCGTCTGCCAACGAGTCGCCAAAGGCATCTTTTAGCCTATGCGTAATTAGCAGGGCATGTGTGTCTCCTGCTACAAGAGGAACTGCTGGCTTTTTAGGACCAAATGTATCGCTAATAGTTTGTTGTATTCCTACCAACCAATTTGAAGGATTACTACTTAAATCTATAGCCCTTACTTGGAAGTCATAGTTTTTTCCTCCGGCCAAATTTGATATTCTGACTTTTGGATCGGTAGAAGTTCCATAAGACCAATCGTTTTCTGTGGCTATGCTGTAGCGATATTCATAGTATGAAAAATCTGTATCATTTGATGGATTCCACTGTGCATCAAGATAATAATTCCACGTTGTACCAAATAGAATCTGTCCCGCTTCCAACTCTAAACCAGTCAAAGTATCTGGACCCTGAATATCAGTACCGAATTGAGTCAAAGGGGTCGCGCTAACTATTCCGCTTTCTGCATATTGATCAAATAAATCTACGGCACGAATTTTGTAATAATGGCGCACATATTGTGTAGTACTAATCAACGCGGTCGTTGATGTACCTGACCATTCCTTATTCCACGTAGCTTGATCTAAAGAATGAAAAACTTGATATTCCTTAAAGTCATCTATATTAACAGAATTCCAGGAAACCAATATAGAATCACCTGAGGATTTTGCAACCTCGCCAGTAGATGCTGGGGGTGGTGGATTTGTCGCAGATTTTATTGGACCGGAATCTATCATATTGCCAGATAAATCACGGCCCCTAACACTTACAGAAACAGTAGGCTTTGGTGTACCAAAAGCACCCCTATTGATATCCAAGGTGATATCAAATCTAGCCTGTGTAGTATAATATCTTTTTGTAACGCTTCCAGCAGTTATAGAAACTTCATAATCTTTAAAGTCAGTAAGCTCAGATCCATCCTCATTAGATGTCAGTTCATTCCATGTAGCAACAAAAGAAGATCCACTTACTATAAGATTTAGATTTGAAACTGGACCCGGCGCTACACCATCTGATGCAGTTTCAAATCTAAATACACTAGACCAAGGCGAAAAGTTGTCATTATTGCGCAATCTAAAAGAAATAGCATACGCTTGATTTGGAGTTAAGTTAGGAATAGTACGTCTATATGTCATATATTAAGTTTCACCGTATATTCTATATCTAATGGCTCAGCAGCATTTTTTACAATAGGAGTAACCAACCTGGACCTACTTATCAACACTGTATTACTATCTAGATTAGTATTTTTCTCTACTCTCAACGCATCAAATTTAGCTACTCCAGCACCCGCCGTTGTTGCCCTTGCTCCTATTCTTAAATATTTTATATCCGCCCAATTTGGCGAACCTGTTGCTACAAAACTATTTTTTAGAACAAACCCTATTTTATATCCAGTTCCAGAATTGATAATAACTCCAGTATAATAATCCTGATCACTAGTATGAAAATATATTAACATAGAACTAATATTTGAAACTGCTTCATATGCAATTAAAAATTCATCTGCATTTGAATATGAACTTAGGTCCTGAGAGAATGTACTAAAGTTAGCTGTAGCTATACTGTTTACAGCAGGACTAAGCAAAAGAGACTCCGCGCTTAATCGTGATGTATTATCCCATGTTGCCCCTATCCACGTCTCCGTATCAGGATCAGCCGCCGACAATATCCTAGGGCTATTGGCACCCATTGAAGAAGATGTCTTAAAAGCCCACAAACCCACTTCGCTTATAGTAATAGCGACACCAGGGCGTAAACTGGTTTTAAATACCAACTTTGGATCAGATGTACTATATCCAATTTGATCAATCTCTTGTGATTCAATCTCAAAGTTTAATCTAGTATCATTTACTGATGCTGTATTAGAGCCCACTCCGACCGAAATAGTATCTCCAATTTGTGGTGTAGCACCAGCCAAATATTTAATAAATTGACCCTTACCGGCATTAGTAATAATATTGTTAGATACAGCAACCAGATCCCCTCGTTTATAAAACTTATACTGACCTTTAAGCAATTCTATAATACCTCACTTCATACTCCGCACCTGGGACAGATGGTAATTCTATCACAACATCTACAGTTTGAGTTCCATCGGGAGCAGTTTTTATTGTTTGAGAAATAATATCAAAATTTACATTTGGTGTTGGTAAGGTTGTTGTTGATATAGGAGAAGTAGGTGTTATATCGACTGATGAACTATCGCCATATCCACTATAACTATCGTTTACATCTATATCTTCACTAAATCTTACGTCGACTATATTGTTAGGTACAAAAAACCTTGAATCAATAAGTATTTCATTCTTTCTCATTACCTTATTTTACTACAACCTCAATTTATTGCAAGCTTTTAGAGGCCGCGGGCCCTGCGAAGGGTAATAGTTTGTGTAATATCGTCATTACTAAACGATCTTTTAACTGCTACAACAAAATACTTATGTGTATCTGGGCTTATATTTGATACAGAGTGATTTACCGGAACTAAATCACCTAATTGAGTCAAAGGGCTATAAAATACAGAAGCCTGCAACTCATCACAACCATTTGACCAATTCTTAATAACCCAACCAGCTATACTTTTAGCCATATCTTTAGACTGAATCCATTGAGACTCAATAACAACATCTGAACGGCCTCGCCTACGTATACCATCTGGATCTGAAACAGTGCATCTTTGATCATCCTTTTGCTCTAGCAATCTACCATAAACAAATAATTTTTGATCCACCGCATTATCCACACCAAAAGTAACCTTATCCTCTCCCGAAACAATAGCGTCAGTACGAGATGAATTAGCAATTATAAATTTAGCTCCGAATGGATTTGATTCATAGTTAGTACATACCACCTGAGATTCGTTTGAAAAGTACAAATAACTATGTAATACAGGATTATCCTCAAAATCTATTTCATACTCCTTCATTTCATGAGCAATTGGTACAAATTCATCAAAAAATATTTTATTGACATAGTTCCACTGATCTTCATTCAGAAGAGAACGATACTTAAAATTCCTAGATATCATCGAACTTCTATAATCACCCTCAATAAGATCTAGCAATGAAGTTTGATTCGATTCAACCGGATATGCCAAGATTCCTTGAAAACCATAAACATATTCAAAATCAGCAATACATTGAGTCCTAACGAATGGACCGCTATAACCAATAGGGTCCCAAGCATCCGAGGCTACCAAATAAGTACCAACATCTATGCTATTAACATACAGAGTAATAATAGAATTACGGCCTTCTACACGTACATAAGCCTCTAGGTCATACCATTTACCCGGCACTATTTCGTACCTCGACCCCAACGGCATACTGGTCCCGGCGCGGTGGCCTATAGTACCAAGGAATGTAAAAATTCCACGCCTATCTTTTATACATAAAACTATTTCATTATGCCACCTATTTGATCTATCAGCTACTGCCGTTGTATGAACTGTTGCATACAGACCTGTGCTGTTAGCTCCACCTAAGAAATACAACCCAGCAATACCAGAAGTACTTGAAGGCCACCCAGATTCAGTAAATTTAAATCTAGTACCAAACCTGCTTCCCTCTCTACTATTTATTAAGTCTTCTGATTTATGAGTAGTAGCCATATAGTGAATAGCATTAACATTCGGAGAGGCGTTTCTTGCTAAGCGCAAAAACCCAGAGCTTGTATCCCACTTAGCTGCCACGGTATTGTACTGTGATCTAGTTAATGAGAATGGATCATCTTCTACTCCAATATAACGATTTTCTTCTGGCCTCCCGGCTTTTGTCTGAACAATATGATCTATAATTGCAGAACCAAATTCACCCCTTTTGACAATACGGAGATGGCCCGAAAAGTAGTTCTTCCAAGCTAACACTTCGCTGGAATCAATAGTATCCGTAGTGCTCTTTTCGTCAGACGACTTTATCCATTTACCCACAGCCACATTATTTTTATCATAATAAATATACCATTTGGCATCATATCTTATAATTTCAGACTCAACATTCAACAATCCAGCAAATGGATATGTCGCAGCCTTTTCTTGGGCAATACTCATAAATTGTGAACCAGCAGTTATACTCTCTTTAATAGGAGACGAACGTAATACCACTGTATCTTCTGGCTCCCAACTAACCTCCATTTTTGGAAATCCATTGGCGAAGTCACTATATCCCGTTTCTTTGTAGACTACACTAACAGAATTAGCCTCAAATTCGTTAGACTGATCAACATTAACAATATTAGAAGCATAACTTCCAATCGGTTGTGAAGTATAGATCCAATCTGGAACTCGATTTTCATCATAAGCACCATTTTTTGTCTTAATCTGCAACACGTCATGCTCATCAAAGAATATAGCTGTTTGAGTAACTTCACCTAACTTTGAAATCACCTCCCACAAAGACTCTTCACCATTTGTCCAAAAATAGGGAACTACCAATGAATCTTCTGCGTTTGGCCTATATTCATAATCTGTATAACCCATCATATCAAACAGACGCCAAATAATAGCCGCTATTGTAAGATTTTCAAAGTACGTGGCCGGTACTATCTCTTCCTGAGCAAACATAGAAGAATCCTTTAGATCCACGCTTATCTCTTGGTCATCACTTGGTGACCAATTTTGAGCATACATAGTCATCTGCCTAAAATATTCATACAAACCACTAGCCTTCTTAATTGCATAATCAACCTTAAACCTTACATTCTTATCAATCAAATCAAAATACAAAGATTCTTTATTGTCATTATTAAATCTCATATCTGTATTAGACAATTTAATCGATCCGGTGTTAGAAGATGATCTACCGATAGGCAAATCAAAACTAACATTAGACATAGAAAAATCAGCATTCCAACTTATTGTAAAGTCAGTTAAATCGTTCTCTATACGTGGGCTAATCTCTATAAGATTAAGATGAGCATTCTTTTTGGTCATAGTGCTAACGCTCATCCTAACCCCGCGAATCTGAGTAATTGCATCATAATTTTGAACAGCCGTCCAGGTTAAACTATCGCTCAACCATAATACAATTCGACCATTGGCGTCAACTAGGGGATTCGTAGCAATCGTTTGCCAATTTTTACCATCAATTGTAATATCTACCGTAAAGTCTACCGGAGCAGACTCAGTATTTTCTATACCAATAACAATCTTATTGCAATATAAATTCTGATCGTATATAACATATGGCCTTTGCACAACATCAAATGCAAACACAAAAGCCTGCTGTCTGTTTGTGGCAACTGCCGAAGTAGCATAATATTTATAGGGATCGTCTAAGCTAGCTGCATAAAACCTAGCTTCATCCGGCTCATTTCTGTATGTAGCAGTAACTCTACCTTCTATTGATTCTTGCATTTCGTCTTTTACTTCATTTACTGACCGAGCTTTAAGTATTCCTCTACCCGGCCTCCTTGGCTCAACAATAGAACGAATCGGGTACATTGGATCATCAACATAATTGTTATTTCCTATAGAAGATACATTTACATACCTATTCATATTCCACTCAGCTATAACCCTAGTGGACACGTCCATACTATAAGCCTGTTGCAGCTTAGTTTTTATTTCATTAGATGCTGTTATCATACTTCCTCTAGTTCTACCGAAACTTCCCACATATCATATTTCCCGGCCCGTTTTACAATTTTATGGCTAAAATCTGTAAAATAAACTTGATAAGTCTCTGTAGTACCATTTCCATTAGTGATAGTCATTGGAAATGCACCAGTGTGTGACTCCCAAAAATCTCTCATAGCTCTTCCACCCATTTTGCCATCTACAGTCCAAGAAGACTTATCAGGCAGTTCTTCCCAATTCACCCCAAACGTCCACTTATCTTTTATATGCAATTTCCTTGCCGTACCATCCCACATTCTTTGACTAGGACCATATCTTTTAGGGGTCATGCTAAGCTCAGACCTATTATGATCTGTAACTCCTTGACCATCCCATATTATAAGTTGGGCATGTGGCAATATCAGCGGTGCCGGGGCTGTCATTATGAGGTTACCTTTCTAGTTTTTCCAACATTGAGGGTAGCTTCTTTGTTAAGTTCTCTAACAACAGCTTTGATCCTCTCAATATCATCATCTCTAATAGTAGATCCACGTAGATCAATAGTCAAATGATCTATTCCTCTACCACCATTTCCACTTATATTTTCTATACCTTGCTCTAAACTTCTACTCAATGGTGCAGTAAGAACAGTTTCTTTTTTATGTAAATTAGCTACTGTATTATCATACAGCACCTCTCCACCATTCATCAACGACGGCATCTCTATTCCAGCTTGTCCACCCTTGTGAAGATATGAAACGTGGACGTGGTCACGGTGCTGCAAGGTGTCTCCACCATTACCTGACGGAGCATTTGGGTGACCATAACGAGTCCAGCCCCTACCTTCATTTATTTGGTCACGCCAAATAACATACTTAGTACCAAATGCTGCTGGGTTAGATACAAAGTAACTAGCAATCTGATTACCCAAAGCTATACCCGCAGAAGACTTATAATTTGGAATCATTGTATCAGAAGCCTTACCCATTGGGTGATCAGACTTATTTGGACGATCACCCAATGTACCCGATCCTAGTCCCCATCTTTGCTTAATATATGCAGCACCGGCTGCTGTGTTAGCAGAAACTACACCTTTAACTGCTTTAGGATATCTACCGCTATTTTGAATGAAACTTCCGCCACTTAAACCAGCTCCACCAGTCGATGATGCAACTGCGCTAGAAATTCCTTGAAGAATATAAGAAGCAATACCATCGTCGGCTGCCCTAGAAAGCATAGCACCAAACGCTGCACCAATTGTCTGCGTACCGCCGCCAACACCACCACCGTCGTGTCGAGAAATCATCGAACGCTCTTTTGGCAAACTTCTATTATTAATCTGCTCTAGCAAACCTCTATGGTCGCGCGTAGCCTTTTCGTTAACTACGAATTCGCCGCGTTTCAAAATAGCTGGAACTTCACTAGGCATAACACCAGCAGAACGCTGAATACCTACCCTATCGGCCTGACTAAATCCTAAGTCACCTCCATTATGTCTAACCACACCACCAGTATGCTTAATAGTACCTTGTGAAACTCCCATAAGAATATCAGCAATAGAACCTGGACCTAGACCCTGTCTAGGGAATCTACCATTCTGCAAGAAGAATCTAAGGTCATTGATTGATACACCAGTACCATTAGCCATCCTTGCTGTAATTTGCTGACCAATTTGGTCCCAAGCAATATCATTGCTAATTCTTGCAGAAGCCGCCGATACGTTAGCGCTCAACGCAGAACCAATAAATTGACCCCAAGCATTACCCTGACCTTGTAAGTTCAAACCATACTTAAAGTAAACGTCCTGAATTCTACCAATATGATCTCTCAATTCTTGCTCATTGGTAGGGACAAACTCTCTTAACGCCCTCAATTCCATATCTAGAGCACGACGTGCAGCCTCTTGTTGCCTTTGCGTATGAGTAACCTTTGAATTTGTAGCATCGGCATCAGCTTGCTTAGCAGCATTAAGTCTAGCCATTTCAGTTTCTCTCGCATTAGCTAGGCGCTCTGACTGCATTTCACGTTCAGCGGCAAGAGCCTCTTGTTGCATCTCTTTCTGCTCTTGCATAGCATCTTTTTCGGCCTCTTGAATGTCTCTTAGAAGGTCAAGTCGTGCATCTTTTTCGTCATTCAAACGATCAATATAGTCATCAAATGAATCCGCGCGTGCCTGCTGTTGCTCTCTAATAGCCTCTATTTCAGCTTCATAAGCATCAATTCTAGCCTCGCTAGCCTCTTCTTCACTACGCTGTTGATCTTCTAGACCCCACTGCGCTTCTTGCGCGCCCGCGTTGTTCATAATACGGGCAGCTTCGTCTAGCGATCCGCTATTAAGAGCAGTATTGAAATCAATGTTTGTATTGAATCTTTCAGCCATTCTCTCGATACGTCGCTCTTCTGCTTCAAAGATTTTATTTCTAGTATCTTCTGCATCCTGCTCTACATCGATAGCATTTTCAACAGACTTGATTCTTGCATCATAAGCTGCATCAACTGCTTCTGCCTCGGCCTTGGCTCTATCGATTCTATCATCGAAAGACTTTTCCTCAGCCTCCATTGTGCCTTCCCAGCGATTTTCAAAGTTCTTGTCAGCAGCCTTCCAATAATTATCCAACTGCTTTTGTCGAGCATCAAATGAATTGTCTAAGTCTTTTTCTTGTTGCTTGAACCCGGCCTCTGCCCTATCCGCTGCATCTTCGTACCCCTTCTGACTTCTCTTTCCTGCATCCTGTATTGAATCAATTTGAGCACTAAACTGATTGTCCAATAGTCTATTAGCTTCGTCAAAGATATCACTGCTTGTTGCAGAATAACTACTTTGCAAAGCACTAGTAACCTGAGCTGCATCTGCTCTAGCACTATTTCTATCGAATCCAACGACAGCGGCAGCGGCGGTCTCAATTGCTCCAAATACACCAGTCCAGGCCCATTCCAAATCTTTTGCTGCACCTGCGGCACCACCTGTTTGCAATCCAAGATAATCAATAAGCCCACCTACACCAGCAAGATCATTTTTAAGATACTCTATCGTATCGGAATCTAATCCGTATCTATCACCAAAACTTTGGAAAAATACATCCATCATTTCCTGATACTTATCCATAGTACCTTCAAGAACGCTAAAAGCTTGAATACCAGCTTCACCATATGCTCTATTAAGAGCACCTGTTACAGCAGCTTCCTTATTCTTCATAGCATAAGCTAGCTGCTGCATAGAAGTAATGCCTAGGTCTTCAAAAGCTTTTCCATAATCTTTTTGCAACTTAGTAAAGTCCGGTCTCATTTGGGAGTCTATTACACCCTGCATTTCAAATATAAGACCACGCTTTTCTTCTGGCTTGCTGGCAGCAAGATAAGCGTCCGCAAACTGCTGTCCGGCTTGCGTACCTATAGCCCGAGCCTCACCACTGATATCACCGCCAAATATACCGCGTACAAATCCTGCATCTACATCAGCCGTAGCTATTCCACTATAAACGTCTTTGATCTGTTGCATTAGCTGTGACCTAATCTCCTCAGGATTAGACAAATCTACATTATTAAAACGTATCATTAGATTATCAAAAGTCTGCTCATCAGTAATACCCGCCGCTTGCAATGCTATACCAAACGCCTGCTTAGCCTGCTCTGCCGTACCACCGGTACTTACTACCTTTAGTGCCTCTGCCATAGCAAGCCTATATACCTTGCCAAAATCTCCACCTTCTTCTTTGGCTTCTTTAAGAGCGTCTACAAGTTCAGAATTAGCTTCACGCAATGCTTTAACATCATCGATCCTAGCTGCATAATCATTGTTAGGATCTTCTTTATCACTTTCTAAAGAACCTTGTTGATAAGCGTACCCCAAAATTTCAGACCATGATTTAGCTGATTCGTTGATGGCCTTCTGTTTATCTTCTAAATTATCCATCTTATCTGCAACCGTTGTAAGGATTCCGACGGCCCCGGCGATAATACCGATAGGGCCAAATAGCCTCAAAGCAGTAGGAATTGCTTTACCGATAGCTCCACTTACTCTACCCAAACCACCAACAATTCCTTTACTACCAGATACAGACTCAGCAACTCTAGCGAATGGTCTACCTAACCCATCGGCCACCTTTGCTCCTAGAGCACCTACCTTATTCCCTGAAAATAGATTATTTAGAGGGCTAAGAGCCTTGGTTAATATTCCTCCAACGCCTTTAAAAGAAAGACCCAATCCTGTGAATGAAGTTGCAATCATAGCTGCGTTAACCAAATTATCCATCAAGCTATTTGATCCACTAACCATATCTTTCATAGCTACACCACCAATTGCTAAGCTAGCGACACCAGCTACAATTCCGCCCCAATTACGCTTCATAGTCTCAGTATTTTGAGACATATCAGCAGTATTTTGCTTCATCTGAGCATACATTGCAGCATCGGCAGCACTAATTTTTAAGTTCTGTATACTCTTACCAGCATCATTTATAGAACCGGGTCCATAAATTTGCTGCCCTTTAGCATTGGTAATAATGCTTCTCTTACCAATCTGACCCTTTGAATTAACCATCAATCCTTGTGCAGAAGCATTGCGCTCCATTGATCTAGTAAGATTATCAATACTCTGTGACAAAATAGCAGCACTGCTTGCTTGCTCATCCCATATATTATTAGTACGCAAAGCCATAAGTTGCTGTGCTCTTTGCTCCGCCGTCATCGGTGTAAATCTTGCAATAAGCTTACCTATTGCAGAAGCACCCTTACCAACGGAACCAATCAAGTTACCAACCAAACCTATAAGCATTACAATAGGGCCAGCTACTCCAACAATACCTAATATAGCTAGCAAAGTTTTCTTAGATGCATCCGACCAACTATTAAACCATTCTACGACATTACCTAAAGCATCAATTACCGGAGTCAAAGCTTCTAATACAGTCAAGCCCAAAGGAACTAATGATGCTTTCAAGCTTTCTACAGCAATTTTAAATCTACCTGATGCAGACTGTTGCATTTTTGCAACCTCACTTGCAGCAGTATTTGCCCAAGAGCTAGCATCCATTCCCATAACTTCAATAGCTTTTGAGGTTTGATTTGCTTCTGATTCAACCCCGCCTAATGCATCACCAATGTTTGTCAAAGATGCATTTAGCCTGTTAAACTGATAGGTTCCAAATAGCTCAGCGATTGCCTTTTGCTTTGATAGAGGATCAATCCCCTCCATCTCTTTACCAAGCTGCTTTAAGATGTCAAATAAATTACCACCGGCATCGTTTACGATTTTATCTATATCAATTCCAACACCAGTTGTTGCACTTCTCAATTTAGAAAACTGTGCTATAGCACCGGCTGTTGGGTTAAGCAATCTTGTGGTTGCGCTCTTTAATGCGTTAGCACCTTCGGCTGCATCAACACCAGATTCCTTCATTGACGTTAGAAGGACAGTCATCTCTTCTACCGTTACACCCAAACTGCTCAATGCACTTGCTGCTCTTGGGGTTGCCTCTGCAATATCCTGAATTGTTAAACTGGTAGAGTTTTCTACTTGGTTCATAAAGTTGAACTTTTCAGTTAACTCATCTACGCTCAGACCAAATGCTGTCTGCAAAGCAATCGTCATATCAATTGCTTGTTGATAGTCAAGGTCTCCAAGGAATGAAATCCTTGAAACTTCGGAAGTGGTTTTCTGCAAATCTGATCCCGTTAGACCAGTAGATGCTAACTGAGCTTGCACATCCAAGATATCGCTCATTGCAGCACCATATTGTTTAGCAGCTACTGTTGCAGTTGACAAAGAGTTTTCCCTTAATGCAATAAGCTCTCTTTCTTGGGCAATTGAATTACTTGATTGAGTATCATAAACCTTTGCAATTCTGGTTAAGTTCTTATCCGCTTCATAAGCTAGTTTACCTAATCCGAGTGCCGCCATTCCCAATGGCACCGTAAAACCAACCATAAGCTGACGACCGGCCCACTGAGTATTTTTACCCCAATTTTGTATTTGAGTACTAGATGCGCTCAATGCTTGGGCATGCATACCTATTGCTACCCTGGCGTCTGCTAGCTGAGATGTAAATTGCTTTGGTACAAATAGGTCTACAGTTGACTTACCATATGCAGATCCACTAATTTGAGTAGCAAATGAATTCTGTAGGGCTTGTTGCTCTCTAATAGCAGATGCCATTGAACCTGTTTTAATAGCCTTATAGTAATCTCTAGCGGCTAACTTTTGCTTTTGAATAGCTTGGGTAAGCTCTTGCGTTCTAGAAATAGTTTTTACTGTAGCAGTTTCCCATTCACCACTAGCCGCCGCATTAAGCAACAAGTCCTTACGAATTTGACTTAACTGTGCTGCCTGCTTCGAATAAACACCGGCCTTATCAATATTTGGCGTAGCCGCCATTGTAGCCGTCATAGTTGCACGCAGCTTTTCGAATTGGCCACGTAGCTGACCAACCTCCTTGCTTACTTGCTCAAAATCCGCAGTACCTTGAAAACGGATATTGATATTATCTATTTTATCGACAACTCCTATTCAATTTCTATTTCTATTCCAAGCTCTGCCCAAGTCATATCAGACAAAGCCTTTTCACCATAAAGCTTTTCTTGTGCTCTTTCCCTTACTGCCTTAATCCTAGCGTCATTCTCGGCTTTAATTAAATCCATACCGACCAAACCAGCTTCAAATATCTGTTCATCTCTTTTTATCTTATTATATGACTCTAACAGGATCTTTAGCTCATCTATCGTTAACTTCTCTTCTAGCTCTGCAAAATTCTTATATGCACCCGGCATAGCAATCATTAATCTAGCTTCTAAATCGGCTAAACCATAATCTTCAAATTTTACTCCTGGTTCGGAGTCGTTGCTTCCAGAGCTTCCAGAAGTTTTGGGTTGTTGATCCTAATTCCTAGACATACATCTAGAATTTTATAAACTGTAGGCATATCTAGTATATCTTCTACATCTTCAAGTGTAATACCTTCTGGCATTTGCTTTTCTATACAAATATATGCTGATTCTAACAAAGCAGTTAATGCATCGTCTTCTGTCTTTGCCTCTGCAAATCCTTCCATTCTTTTATTACCGGCGCGGAGTACCTTGATAACCGATGGACGCAATATAATGTCTGTGCCATCTTGTAAAGTTATTTGCTCTTCATTATATACTGTGTTCTTAGCTATTTTAATCACCTTTTCTGTTAGTTAGTAACAGCTTAACAGAAAGATTGATAAATGCAAAAACTCCCGCCTTCGCGGGAGCCTTGCTTAAAGCTTTATCTATTAGGCGATAGCCCTGTCTAGAATACGACCATATCTTACTGGGCCGCTTGATGCTGATGCGTCTGGCAATAGACGGAAGCTAGCTGGCAAACCAGTTGCCTCACTTCTACGTAGCGCAAAGCTAGTAGATTCTGTCTGTACTGCGCGAGCACACCAGTAAACTCTTTCTTGTCTACCTCCTGCTGCTGTAAGTGGAGCTGGACCGACGAAAGCCATTGACCTTTCAAATGGAACATCGCCCAATTCACCGGCCAAAATGTCTACCTCTGAAATTCCTGTTCCCGCTGCTACTGGACGGCGCTGACCCCAAACTACTAGAAGATTCTCTAGTGTAGCCTCGGCCAAAGTTGTGTTTGCAGTAACCCTCATGCTCTGCTTAAATAATCTTGCAGAGTCAAGCAATTGATCAACCTCAACGTCTCCATAATCTGGCTCATAAGAAAGCTCTACACCCTCCATGGTAAAACCTACGTTCCTCCATGATGCAGAACCCTCCAATGCTGTAGATAGGGTTACATTAGTTGTACCTGCTGGCAAAGCTGTAACTGCGGCGGCTCCTGTTGGGCCATCACCTGCTGTACCAATGAATACCCTTGCGGCACCCACGATAATATTTCTTGTTTCTCCTAATGGCACTTTTTAATTCACCTCCGTAAAATTTTATATAGCATTCGATAAAGTTGGCGGTATTTCTCTCATGCTGATATTACGACAGGCTTTATAAAAATGCAAAATTATAAAGGCATTCCAGTATCATCTAATTGTTGGGTATACATTACACTAATACTAACCATGGCCTCTTGTCTCCCGCCATCTTGCTCAAATGGTAAAGGAGCACCAGCCGAATTAAGCGTTATTGACTTATAATCAAACCTACCAACAGTCTCTCGCACTTTTCTACGACTTTCTTTTGTAGCGACTGTATCGCCAGGCAATTCTTGACCAAGCTTACGGATATAGTCGTTTACCTCTTGTGCTGAATCATCTTTTCTTTTAAATAACGCTGACATAAACACAACAATATTGTTTATGGTTGACATATCAGGAGAATAAATCAAAAACGCTACTTGATCACTAGGCATCAACCAAAAATTGCCAATAGTATCTGTTGTCCAATTATAAACAATATATGGAGGATTCTTCATAGCTTCTATTTCTGCAATAAATTCAGGCACCTCTTGTACTGGCACTAATGGTGTTCTTTTATAATCAGTAGCCTTCATAAACCCAGCCCTTTTCAACCTATCCCACAAAAATAATTTAATACCATCTACAGCAGTAGTTTTACTATCCACTATTTTTCCTCCAATCTTATTCTGCTTGCTGCGCCAGTAATATAATCTCTTTCATTCTTTTTTAACTTTTTTAAGGCTTCCGCCTTTCCAGCAGAATATCCAGAATTTCCAGCGATCTTAAAGTTTTTAGATTTTGATCTATATCTACCAGTTATTCCTCCCTTTACTAAATCTTTAGAAAGCGAAGGGGCAATATCATTTTCAAATGTAGAAGTAGCCATTTGAGACCACCAAAACCTAAAAGCATTTGTAAATCTACCAGTTGTTTTTCCTCCACCGGCGGTAAAACTAATTGGTCCCTTACTAAATACTATACCATTCTTTTGAGATGTACCGGCGAAAGCTAAGTACTGAGCAAGCTTAGGTCTTATAGTAATTTCTAACCCATATTCCATAGCCGGTGCCTTCCAATAAAATATGTGTATCCCTTCTTTTACTGTCTGACCAGAAGATCCCGGCTTTGTAAGTATAGGGTTAACAGGACTTGGTTTGATAGAAGCCTTAAACTCAAATGACGCTATTTTACTTGCACCATGACCCTTTAATGTATGTTTCCATAATCTTCCCGCCGGATTACCTACAGCAGTTTTATCTCCGTATTGTGCAGGCCATTCATATACATGATGAAATGATTCAGGATTAGCTGCCGCAATCATATCAATCCAAGCATCTAATCTTGGTGTCATACGTGCATGCGCGTAATTGATTACAGATCCAACGTATGCCGTTGACTCTACTTCTGACTTAACACCGTCTAAATATCCATGAAGATAATTAAGTTCATTGGGATCAAATTCTAATCTATTAATCCCGGCCACTCTGTACTTCCGCCCTTTTTAATACTGTAAGATTTTCTATGTGCGTACCAAATGGATCAAATACAGGATTTACTCCAATTACATCAAAATCAGTTGCTGGATATACGTCTTCTTCTGTCAACAATGCCTCTTCCTCAACCCATAAAGCTTTACCACTTCTAGCATCACGAATTGCCGTAACAGTATCTCTTGAGGTTATAACATAACTTGGTGGGAATCTCATCTCAACATATTCATATCTCCTGTATATACCCTCATCAAAAGACTCTGTATTGGACGCGGACCTATATCCCGTATCTGTAAATGCAGTAGCCTTACAGGGCACATCAAATTGAATTATGTGCCCTTCTCCGTCAGTAATTTCTGTTTCCTCTGTATCTGGCACCCATACACTAATAATCTCTCCGGTAACCAAATCCTCTTGTGGCTCAAAGTGTCCATTAGTGGGCTGGGGGTTATCGCTTTGTGTCTGTACATACCTTCCGCGTAATACAGTAGCGATCATCGTCATTCTGGCGCTAGTTATACATGTCATACTATCAAAAGGAATGGACGCTTATATTGATTCAATATTAAATCTGCACGCGCATTTCCAGTTCCTTCCCATGCCTGTTCGCTATACTGCAATGTCCAATCAGATGACTTTATAATTTCCAGATATCTATCTCTATAAGCCGACTGATTACATGAATAATCGTTAACTAATAATCTTGCGGCCTCTTCTACGTCCATCGGTACAGACTCCCAGCCCCATAAGCCATCTATGGTGTATGGGCGCCCCTCAGTAAATACAGACTTATACCAGGCAGGAACTCTTATGGGTCCATTTGTGTGATAAGACCACAGGTCTTCTGGCGGCGCTTCTTTTATCTCCAACCACTCTGGCGCTAAAGTTTCAACATACCAACCGTCACCTGTAACGTTATATCTAATCGAAGTAATAGGAACTCCTGAAACTGAGATTGCTTTATAAGCTACCAATCTTTTTGGAAGTTGTAGTCTTTCTGTATCTTTACCCATTATTCCATAGGCCGCACGCTCTAGTCCAAAACTTTGTCCTGTTACAGTCTCAATTATTACCCTAACAGATCTTTCCACCCGGCGCGCTTGCTCTAGTGTAGCACCATTACCTATTATCTCAGCAGTATCCAGTAGTGATAATACAGGAGTAACCACATTAATGTTATATCTGTTTTGAAATACTTCTCCATCTACAGTGCTATTGATAAGGACTACTACCGCTCCATCATAACGAACTGCTTTATATGGAATATTGACTGCTACCTGTTTAATAAAACCATTTTCATCTAAATCCTCAAAGATTTGATCTTCACCAATTTTATCAACACCGCGATAAACACTGACTACCGCTCTAGTAGATTCTGGTGGTAGCTTAAATACAATATCTTCTGGCTGCTCTCTATATATCTCCATACTACTATTATATGTCTCCTAAGTTATTTTTCAACTATAAATATTATCAAGGACGAACCCACTTCAATGAAATACTGGTACGCACGTGCCTTCCTGCACCTGTATCTATAATAGCGGCGGCACTACAAAACGCCCATATCGCTAACGTCTGACCTACTGCAAATCTTTTCGTTAAAGACAAATTAAAATCACAAGTAATAGCATTTACTGGATTTTGAGTAGAAGATGCAAATGTATTAGCATTACCACCTGCACCTATATCATCAGATATATAAAAAATACCTACACCGCCAGCCGGAATACCAAATCTTGCATTTGCAGTAATTTCCCAAAGTCCGGCCCTGTTAAGAGTGAATAAATCTGAGTTAGCATTAGGAGTAACGTCAGCAGTTGTATATTCAGATGTTTTTAATGGAACCCTCAAACCATTTCCACCGGCTGCAATATTAAGAGTGGACAAAGCAGTGACTACATATCTAGCATCTCCACCAATGTTTGGATTTACATTCAGCCAAGCTGATCCATCGTATACCATCAAGGCACCGTTTAGATTATAATGATCACCTCTTCTAAGACCAGTAGACGGTAATACCGATCCTGCTCCTAAATCTCTTGTGGTATATGCTAATGCTGGAACGGTGGGTGCAGTAGGGGTTCCTCCCAAGTCCCCGGCCAATTGAATAGTACCTACTGATGTTGTACTTGCTACAGGTGGAGCATAGTTACCGGCTTTTGCTGTAGTAGCTGTAGTTCCAATTGCTAAATTAGAAGTGCCTGCGCCAATTGCCGATCTTGCTGTTGCTGCGTCAGCGGCAAGCAAAACACTCCTACCAACAGGAGTAGAGTTTGATATATCTGTTGCAGTATGGGTGTGAATAGAAGACGCCTTAGCATCTAACAAAGGCTTTAATCCTGCGGGGTGAACGGCGCGAGTTGTATCCGTTCCTGTCGCAGTTTCAGCAGCTGTAGCCATTTCTACACGACCTGACACTGTCTCACTAGCAACATTCATAAATATCGTATTGCTAGCACCCCATGTAAAACCTGCATTATCCAATGCGACTGGAACCCACGCATTCGTAGAATCGTCCCAACCCAGGAGACGATCAGCATCAGGATCAACAAACGCTGGAACTCGCGTAGAAATTTGACTATCTACATAATCCTTACGTGTCAATTCATGGGGAGCGGTTGGACCGCCCTGCTCCGCAAAAAGTCGGGCGGCTCCGAAACGGGCACCACTATCTCTACGAGCAATAGAGTTTGCCTCTAATGGATTGGACGTACCAATATTGTCTACATAATCTTTGCGAGTAACATTATTGGGTGCCGTAGGAGCTAGAGAAACCTCCATACCAACAACATGAGCATATCCGTTAACATCTCTTCTAACAATTTTATCTGGATTCGGTTCGGGAGTTGCACTAAATATTAAATCTTCGACAGGAGCCCAAGAGCCAAACTTTTGAACCAAACCAGTAGGAAGCTCGTTTAACCCTGGCTGGTTTGGTTCACTATAAACTATAGAAGAATTGTTTTTACTTATAGCAATTTCTGTAATATGAATTCTAGAATAACTAACAACATTACGAACCCACATTTCTACTATAGTAGGGCCATCGGTAGAAACAACAACAAAAGCAATATAACTTAAATCAAATGAATCTGTATCTGATGACAGACCAGACACCGTTAAAAACAAATATGGTAAATTACCATAAGGTTCTTGCTGCTTAGCGCGTATACCAATCAATGCCCGCATAAGATCTGATGATCCATGATCACTGGTCTGTAGGAGAATTGTACCATTAATATCTGAAAATTGAGATAACAAACTTATTGTCCCAATTTTATACCAATCTCCAATATTGTCATCAGTTGTATTATTAGTAGATGTAGAAGGTTGTAAACGAGTTACTTTTACATCTCCATTGGAACCAGGAGCTACACCATTTACAGTATCAACTGCCCCTATTGCTCTAGGCAAACCTAAATTTAATGTTTGATTTGGTGATGTGCCTGTAATTGAAGCTGTTGCACTCGCCCCCGCCGCTAATGTAGCCACAGTACCTATGGTCAAATTGTTAGGCGGTCCTGTTAAACCAGTATTACCTCTAGGGATGGTTAAGTTCAATACTTGATTTGGTGATGTACCTGTAATATTGGCGGTTGCAGAAGATCCAGCAACAACAGTAGATACAGTACCTATAGTTAAACTATTACCCGGCCCTGGTATACCTTGCTCACCCTGAATTCCAGTAGCCAGACTTATCTCTATTGGATTTATGTTTTCAACTACTATTACCGGCTCTACGGTAGGATCAACTATCTCTATAATATCTGCCATCTATTTATGCCCACAAAGTAGAAGATTTGTCTACTGTTATTGTTCCTTTCAATATCTTATTTTGTTTGTTAGTTGTTTTGTTTCTCATCATTACATCATAATAAAATTCAAATGTTCCGGCCTGCATTTGCGTATATACAGCACCACTAGGTGGTAATGTTAACGAACGTGGAACATTAATAATAATGTTACCATTTGAAGATAACACAGCTTCATTGTCTCCCGCGCCCGTTGCATCTGCTGGCCTATTAACATCATCAGGGCTTGCCTCTGCATCATTAGGTATATCTTCACTATTAAATGTCCACACCCTTACACCATCAACATTTTCTTTTCTAATGTCCATGCGGATAGCATAACTACTAAGATCAACAGGAGCTGCATCACTAGCGCTTGCACCTGTTTTATATACTAAGTTTATTGTTAGATCAGCGCCCTGATCCCATGTGTAATTATATTCCGCCGCCATTTTTAGCTGTAAAACTCCTTAACCTCATTTTGTGTAGCTGACCTAAAGCCACCCATATTAATAAGTGTCTGCTCATCATCAGCATTAACTAACTGATATGGATGATCGCGCGTAAACTTATATAGGCTCCTTCCTTTATGCTCAAAACTAAAGTTTCTACGCTCCATCTTAATAAGGACTACGTCACCTTCATCTTCCTCCGGCGCTGCTGCTGGCTCATCGGTAATGATAACCTCTTTCTCTTCCTCACCTTCAACAATCAATTCATGATTCTTATCGAGATTTCGAATCTTTCTCTCTTCTTCGTACAAATCCCAAGTAACGCCATCTTCGACTAGCAAAGCAACTCTATCCTGGTTATTTCCTGCTTCTTCTACTCCATCAACGCCAAACCATTCGCCCGCGTCAATCAATTGAAATTTCTTTAATTTATCTAACATCAGTCCTCCTTTTGACTTCTTAGATCATTCTAACACGGTAACTATTCTATACAAAATAAGAAAAACCGGGCCGAAGCCCGGTTCTCTTATTGTCTTTTTTCAATTACGCTGCTAGGCGATTGTTTGTTACAACAACCATAGCGTCTGTGTTTTCAATACCAACACCAATTCTGGTGAATACGGTAAACTCAATTGAGTCCTTCTTTGGCTTGAACTCACGGAACACCTGAATGTCTCTCTTAACACCAAGGATCAAGTTCTTTGGATCAGTTAGCCATACGTCACCGTGGTTACCTGTGGCTCCTGAGTAAGTACCTGTCCTGCTCTCATTGAATAGTGGAACCTCTTGTAGAGTCTGTCCCATAATTCTAGGTGCCAACCAACCCGCTCCACCCTCTGCAACTACGTTGCCGATAGAACCTGCTGCTTGACCCTGACCACTTAGATATTCGTCTGTGGTCAATGAGTAAGCGTAATCCTGTGCAAGACCTGCACCTGTGTAGAACCTCAAAGAGCCTCTACGCTGCAAGAATTTACGAGGAATAGACTTTAGCGCACGATTAGCTGTTTCACGAGTAAGACCTGTACCACCTGCATCAACAATGTGGGCTGCACCATCTGTAGTACCACTAACGGCTAGCTTACGCCATCCATCAAATGCTACCAATAATGGGTCTGCACTAGCCACGTCACCGTTGATCGCTAAATCTTCAATGTCGTTACCAGCCTGCTCAGCCATTAGTTGCGCAACGTGATCTTCAAAGCCTTCCTGCTCGATGTTGTCCTCTAAAGACTCTGTTGAAAGCTCCCAGTCTAGACGTAGCTTGTATGTACGCAAGCTAATCTTGCTGAATGTAACACCCTGGTTTTCACCAGTGTCAACAGCTTCGGTAGCTGGTCTCATCAAACGCTCACCAACACCCATTCTGTCCAATTCCATAGAGTCAGCACGCATCCTTTCGGTACGAACCTGCTTTACAAGAACGGTCTTATCGAACATGTAATCGATGAAGCGGTTTGACTGATCTGGCTTTAATAAACCAGAGCCAGGAGGCGCTCCAATTTCTGTAGAAACAATAACCTTGCTTAATAATGTTTCGTTGCTCATAATTCTGTTTTGTCACCTCTTTTTCTAAAGTTTTATTTTTATTAAATTATATAGACTAAGTTCAGTCTGCTACTGAGAAAAATACTCCTTCGAAAACACGAGAACCTTCGCTCTTTGTTTTCCTCTTTTCGAACGTTTCGTCTGACCCGCCAAGATCAGCCGACTTCTTAACAGCGCTTCCTAGTTCTAGGGCGTTTACTGTTCCCAGCACTTTGTTTAGCCCCTCTTCGAAACCGCTAAGCTTATTTGCGTGGTCATCTAGAGAATTCTTGAATTCTGCAAACTTAGACTCAAACTCTTCATTCACCTTGTTCAATCTATTCTCTAGCGCCTCAATTTGTTCAGCACTTTGCTTAGTGCCGCTTTCTACAGCCTTAGTAATGTCTTCCTTTAGCTGATCTAAAGCCTTGTTTAAATCTGTGTCTTCCTTAACCTGTTGGTCACCGGCTACTGATGCACGTTCTGCATTTTCGTCTACTACAACGGCTTCTGAATCACCAACTACAACCTTACCATTCTCATCCGTTGTGGTTCCCTTTGCATTATTTACACTTACTTCTTCTGGCATTGTTTCCTGTACACCTCCCTCGTTTTGTGAAGCTTGATACTTCTTAACGACTTCGGCTACTTGTTCTTCCCTGCCTCCGTCAATATTTTCAAACCAGCCCGCGTTTTGCATTTTGTTTTGGCATAAAGAACATTGTTCAACATTATTCTCGGAGTCAACAGCAATTGGATCATGTCCATTATCGCAATAAAATACATTAGTTATTTTTGTATCTGCAATAATGCCAACCATCTCATCCTCGCCGGTCTCTTCGTTCTTTTGAATAGTGAACAGTTTTTGAATGCTTTCAAAATTCGCCATTTGGTTTGCTGGACTGTCAACTAATGACAACTCAGTAAGTTTATATGATTTAATAAATCTAACGGTCTTGCCGCCCGCACCATCTTTGCTCTTTACAAACTTAGACTCTGTGTCGGTTGCGGCACCGCCAATACTAAATCCTTGAAGTGTTCCATCTAAAACCATCTTCCATACATTCTCAGCACCTTCTGAAATATAAGCCTCTACATAAATTCCCTGATATCTTTCACCAGAATTTACATCTGTGAACTCCTGCTCACGAAAACTCATTAGCTTTCCTACTGGAATTGGTTGATGCATAAGACGCAAGTTGCCACGGCTCATAAAAGCTTCAAAAGCTTGCTTACTGGCCTCGGCCGTAATAATGTCACCCTGAGTGTCAACTGAATCTAAAGTGGCCCAACCCGAAACAGTTCTTTTAGCCTTATTAACTTTTTCGATTGGCATACTAAGATGAATATCATTTTCACCCACTATGTCAAAATGTGCCTTTGCTATCTCCATGTTGATTACTATAAGCTACGTTTAATTATAAAGCAAAATTGTAACAACAATTTATATCTTAGCTCTTCTATAATCATTAGTAGACCTATTCCCCTTGCTTGCATTACACTTGGTGCAAACCTTGGTCAAGACTGAGCCCTTCCGGCTCCCTGGGTGTTGCGACCCTCTGAATTACTATCAGTACCATTTGCACTTCTGTCTGCGTCTCTAGTACGGCTTTGTGTAGCCGTGGCCTTTTGTTGAGCCGCCGCCTTCGCCTGAGCATTAGCAGCAGTCTTAGCGTTAGCAGCTTCTTCTGCGGCCTGCTCTTCACCATCCAAAGCACCGCCCATTGTGGCAGGCTTATCTCCGTCTGGAAGAGCTTCCCATCCCCAACGGTTACGAACTTCATTAGGTCTAATTGCGCCCCAACGCAAGTAACGCTCATCGATCTTAGACTGAGTATCTTCATCACTCAGGCTCATTTCTTTCAACTTTATTTTAACGGCGTCTGTCTTTTCGCTAATAATGGAGTTCAACCTCTTTTCTAACATTCCTTGTAGTGGACGACATACTTGTTCAGCAAATGTCTTATCTGCATCCCGAGCAACCGCAAGACTAACTCCTTCTGCCAAACCTACTTTTGAAATAGGTACACGATGAGCCATTAGGATTTCTCCTAGATTAGCTTTACGATAATTATTAAAACTAGAATCTTGGGTACCTGCCTCAATAGCATCCATTTTGAATTCAGTCTTAGACTTATCACTATCCGGCGGAAGTGGAACAATTACTGTACGGTGATTTTTACCTTTTAATCCACCTTGAAACAAATCAAACAAAGCATTCTCAGATTTACGACTAAGCTGTGCTCCCTTAATAGTTATTACATACCTTGGCACAGCTTTATTTTCAAAATAATCTAGGTTAAACCTAGAACTAAATTCGTTACCGGCAATTGCTTGTGCAGCAGCCATAATACCTGGCACACCATAATATCCGTTTGTTGGACTATACTTTTTAATATGAATTATTTCATTAGGGTTTTGATCACTACTAATTGGATTGAAGTCTTCGTCATCCCCGAAATTTTTGAAAAAGACTACGTTCTTTCCGATCATTTGAACATAGCCGTCTCTCTTTTGACGAACTCTCATAGATACTGATGGAATGTGACCAATATAACGAATTTCTCCACTTACTGTCCTACCTATTTCCATATAACCATTACCCGTAGTTTCATAATCTGTCCAGACCTTAATTAGGGTTTCTGTAAACAAATCTTCTTTATTACAACTATCAAGCCATTCATACATAGCGTCTTTAATGCGGCCCACTTTATCTCGGAGACTTTCTTTCTTTTCTCCCTCTAGACCACTCATTTTTGATCTTGTTTTAGCTGTTTCCACAAAGTCATACCCTAAAGCAACTATATTGGTTACTTTAGCATCTACTGCTGCTAGGTGAATTGGAGACAATTCATAAAGCTTGGCTAAATAGTCTAAGTTATATGGAGGATAAGCTAAACCCATAAGACTATATGCAGAAGTTTCTTGATTTGCTTCCAACCTTTTAGAAGCTGCGCCGCCTTCGCCTTCAAATGCTTTACTTAGGCGTGTTTTCTTACGAGCTAGAGATGGTGACAATCCACTAAGCTTTTTTAATTCTTCGCCGGACACGTCAAAAGAATCTGCGTTATGATCTATAACTGCTTCCCTAGCACCACCTAGCTTTACATCAACCTGCTGTAACTCGGTTGGGTCGTCAATAGCTACCGAAGCTATACGCCTATCTTCTGCCATTTGCTCTTAGCTTTTCCTCTTCCTTCATAGCTTCTAAATCTAATGGGTCTGGAACTAAACCAAACTTTAATCTTAACAGTTGCTCTTGATACTCTTCATCACTAACTGGTCTCACACCCGGCCTAAATTCTGGCCTACCACCTTCAAAACATCCATAGTGTTTAGCGGCCTTAGCTAAAGCGGCGATCTTTTCTAAGTCACCCTTCATAGAATGAATAAGCATATAGCCATCACCATCTCCTGCATAACCACCTTCTTCTGTACGCCAAAGATAAACTCCATAATTTGGTTCATCTATTATTTTCATTGCCATAATAGCAATGTACAATATAATGACTATTAACGCAAATAACGTACAAACAATTGCACATTTTAGGCGTTTGACCAGCTATAAGAGTACAAGTCCCAAGCATTTACTAACTCAGTTACGCCAACTGTTGCATTATCTTCTATAATATATTTTCTGCCACCTGTATAAGCCCTATATATTCTTTCTACCTGATCACTTCCTATATCATTAGCATACAAATTTACACTACCTATTTGACCTATTAAATCATTAGAGCCTGAACCTACAGAGGCAGAACCTACAAAAATTTGAGCATTCGTACCAGATCCAAACAATCCTGTAACATGTACCCATTCACCACTCTCAATAGAATGGTCAACTCCTAATTTACCATTTATATAAACAACATTACCGTTTGTTTCTAATGCACCATAACGGACACGCAAGTATTCACCTGTTGTTGTCGAATATATATATGTATTTTTTAGATCATCTAATCTAAACCACATATCTATACCATAAACAAGGGATTGACGAGCAGCTTGAACTTCCGAATTTATTTCTATACGACCATTATTCATTCGAGCCCCGCGCAATTCATTATATTCTATTTGATCAGTAACTTTTTCGCATGTAACTATATCACCGACAAGAGTAGCATCTCTAATTAAAAGCTCGTTATTATATTCAGAAGTAGTATATAAAACAACCTCTAACTTATTTACAGTAGCCGGACCATTAAAAATTATTCTAAAGTCTATATTATATCCAGGTATACCATTATTTACACCCGGTATAGTTTTAAGCTTTTCACAACGAGTCCATGTTTGTCCATTGTCTAGACTAGATTCAACAACAAAATCGCCAATGCCATACCAATTAATCTTAGATCTTTTAACTTTTTCTGTAAAAGGTACAGGAACGATACCTTGCCACATTCCGCCAACAGTTCCAGTAATTGAATCTGTAATAGATACTTCTTTATAAATTCCATTAGTCCACGACTCATCAACCCCCCAAATTTTTTTTATTTCCACTGCATCTGGTTGATCTTCAAAGTTATAAATTAATGCACCTAGGTCAGAAAGATTGGCGGTTATTGATGGTATGTCTCTACCCATACGATAATGTTTATTAACTACATTAGCTACTAGGGGAGCATCATAAAAAGCAATTCCATCTATTGCAACCCTACCTGAACCCGCGCCAGCTACAAAATTCGACTCATCTAGCAAAAAAATGCCAGGCTCTATAGATATTTGATCATATAGTCTACCGTTAATATACAATGATATTGCATCTACACTATACTCTGCCACCACATGCAGACATTTTCTTTCATCATAATCATATTTTATCGTATATGATCCTGTTGACAACTTTACTGTAAATTCTATACCTTTGTCCCAATAAATACCACCGTTGCCCCCGGCCAAAATTGAAACTTTTTGTGAAGTATAAGGTAGGCACCAAGCTTCTAATGAGGTTATTTGATCACTTTTTTCTACAGAGAATGCATTTGACACAAAAGTTTTTTCTACGCCATTGCCTACTATAATAGAATTTTTATTGCCAGCAATAATAGGCGCAACATTTTTAGCTGCATCATCGGAAAAATCTGTAGAAAATATAGGCGAATCTACTCTAAGTTGATCTATATACATATTTTTATTCTACTGCTATACCTTAGAAATGCAAGAACCCCAGCCTGTAAGTGATTACTAAAATCACCTGTAAGCCGGGGTCTTGCTGTAACTATCTCATCCTAAGGTAGACCAATTCGCACGAATTGACCCAACAACTATCAGTCTGTCCATCGGCCCACAAGCCGTGCAGTCCCCGAAGGTTGTATGTTTATTTTAACCTAAGAATAAAATTATGTCAATCTTCTATCTTCCACCCACCGTCACTATCTACATAAATTGTAGATTTTTCAAACTTCTGTGACCAGCTTCCATCTTCATGCTGCTTTGGCTCTTCCAAAGGATATCCTGTATATCTGCTGCGAGAATAATCTCCAAATGACCATACGTCAAATGCTGGTCCCCAACTAGCTACCGCCAAATTAGTTCTAGGATGCCAATTGATTGCACCTCTTTCAAAGTTAACAAATGCTCCCCCGGCAGAATCAGCAAGGTCGTTTGTAGTAGGCCATCCTAAAGGACTACGAGGACCACCTAAAGCTACATATTTGTCAAGAATTCCCCCGACAAGATAATAACCTTTATCCTTACCATCATTTTTATAAAAAATGGTTCCTCCTGTAAACCTTTGTGACCAACCAAGGATATCAGCTCCGTCTGTTACAGGAACTTCATCCTCTACAGGCCAGCCCAAGAATCCCTGCTCATAACCATGAGAAGCCCAAGCCTTTCCAATACCACCACGAACCACATAAGCCTGAGGTGTGCCAGCCTGATAATAAAGAGAACCGTTTTCGAACCCTTGCATCCATCCACCTTTTACCGCAAGCTCATCGCGCACCGGAAATCCCAAAATACTTTTTTCTACACCTAATTTTTCATAACGAGTAGCCAATGCTCCCTGTACGGCAAATGAACCAGTTTTTGCAGTACCAAGTGCCATTCCTCTTTCAAACCTAGAAATTCTTCCTCTACCATCACCAGTTGGGTGCTCATCTGTTACTGGATAACCCATTGCTGAATTTTCATATCCAACTCTCTTATAAGCATCTAAAATTCCACCTTGAACAGCATAAGCTTCTGGCAGACCGGCCTTCGCCCAAATAGAAATACCCGGACCGAATCCCTGTGTCCAACCATCTTTGAGCTTAATTTCAGCTGCTGATGCTTTGTCTACAATATTTAACTTGGTAGCCTTAGCATTTATCGATCCATATACAGGATAGGATATCTTAGCAGGTACCACAAGATCTGGACCTTTCAAAAGACTAGATACTTTAGCTTTCAGTGCTCCATAATCCATACCTGATGTATCGACCTTACGTCCCCTAGGAAGTGCATAATCTGCGTGGCGAGGCATCCAATTAATGTCTCTACCTGTCTCTTGCAATATAGATGCACATAACTTTGCGTATGAATCTAATTGAGCTGCTGACCAACTTGCAACAGATCCATCACTTTCTGCTTCAATCCCGGCAAAATGACCATTTCCATCAGTTACACCATTCCAATTACCTGCACCAGAATGCCAAGAAACTTTTTCGTTAATGCAATATATGGTTCCTGAACGTCCCAAACCATACATACACAAACTATTCTTCAAATCAGAACGACCATCACGAACAACTCTTAAAGTTGGATAGTCTCCTGCTGCTGATCTAGAACTACCAGTGTGGTGCAACATAGGGCCATAGATGACTCCCATTTGCCCCTGGTTATGTCCAGACCACGCTTCTACTACTGGGTAGCCAGTTCGTCTAGCTACTTTTAATACAATCTCTCTTGACCAACCCACTTACTCCACCACCTTAGTATTTTCTCTAAGCCAATCGTCGTCTACATAATCTTGCTCGCTAAACTCCGATGCTTTCCAATCTTTCTTGTCACCATCTGCAACTAAATGCTGTGGCGCCTCAACTTCTTCTGTTTTAAATTTACTTTTTAACTTATCTACAAGTCCCATTATCGTCTCCTTATTTTTCTACTACTCTTTCATAATACGACTCCAATGTTTACAACGCAAAAAGCCGGGCAAGGATTCCTCCCTACCCGGCAATTCGCTAATTTAATTCGCTGATCCAACTATCTCGCAAGCTGAGGAAGTACACGCAAGCGTTTGACTTCCTGTTGTATTATCCTCTGCTTCGAACAGACTCAACATATTCCAGTCAATTTCTTTTGGCATATCGGCTTGAAACTGATTATATCCAGACTCATCGGTATCCTGATATGGTGCTTGCTGATAAGTATGCTCAGAATATGGTAGGAAACTAATACCACCAACATGCTCCCAATTCTTGTACACCCAATTAGCGACTTCAATCCATTCATTTTCACGAACATTAATAGTTACACTTGGGTTGTGCTCAGTCCAATTGAGTTTGTACGTCTTCCAAAATTCTAGATGATCGATGGCACTCAACTGCAACCTAGTTACAGCGCCTTCTGGTGCCTTCTGAGGAAAATAGAACACTGTCGTGCCTTCTGGGTTCATAACGTCTGGCTCATTTGGTACACCCTGAAACTTCATAAATTCAGTTAGTGGGTCCTTGTTGTCCTGACGGACCGACCTGATGTAGTAATCATTGTGCCAAGGGTGCATACCTGAACTTGTTGCTGTTAGCTGACTTACTGTTCCACTTGGCTTTACAGTTGTAATTGCAGCACTACAGTTGATTCCCATAGCGTCTGCAATTACCATATTGGCAGTTATAGCTGTAAGACGCATTATATTCAATGCTTTAGCTAATTCATCCGTGCCTTCACGGCCACTCATCAACTTATTACCAAATTGACCTGTCAAACTAACGCCAAGCAGACGCTCTTCTTCGCAATTATCTTTCCAGATCTTACGCAAGTACCTAAAATTTGTAAAGCTTGATTGAATTGTTCCTAAAATTGAAGCAACATTGACCTTATTAGACAATGAAGTAATATCATCGTCTTCTTCTATGATAACTTCTGTTAAGTTACAGAATTGGTATGGACGTAGCTTAATCTCACCACAATTGTGTGTATAGATTCCATTGGCATCAAATGCGTTTACGTCTGGAACGATAGCATCATATACATCTTCTATACCCTCTGGCTCTATAGAAAGCACCTCAGCCTCAAATTTAGATTTATACATAGACCTAGTTCCAGATAGCATATCCGCAAGCTTCTTAGCCTTAGCAGAATCAACAAATCCAATTTTGTTCGCAAATACACCAATTGACTCTCTAGAAATGATCACCTCTGACAATGCCTGACAATAATATGGAGACATTTCCCTATTTGAATCTGGCAACATTTTAACTCCGGCATCTCTACGAGCATAAATTTTACCAAGGATTCCCAATCTACCCAGCATTCGCTGTACGCCGCCCAAATTATCTAGCGAAATGCTAGTAAGCCGGACAGACCGTCCTTTAATACGATCGCCTTGAACACTGCCATCGGCATCAAAGTAACCCCTAAGAAACCCGTGATAAAAATCGCTAGAAGCAGACTCTATTTCCTTAGTTACTCGCTTGTTATCAAGTAAACCGAATTGACGTGCCCACTCGGTTACAGTACGAGATGAAAGCCTCCACTTTTTCTCTTCACCTACCTGAGTTTGCAACTTGAACTCAGCATCATCAACAACAGATTCTACCTTGTGCTTGATATCTAGCCCATTTTCCCAAACGTCAATCAAGGCGCGAGAACCAGAAACACAGCCATCGCCTACAAGCAAACCAAGAACATACCCTTGATTCTCTGTACCAGGTCCACCCCAAGTGGCTCCATTATTATTGGATAATACTAAACTATCACCCGGCAAAATATCTGACAGACTCTTCCAACCATCGGTAGTCATAAATCGGTGATCTTGCGTAGCCCTAACGGTGTGGCCAAATCTTGTATTGATCCTAAATACCTGCTTGGTGCCTGTCTTAAAAAAGCCCGTTGAATCGTTCAACTTACCATTAAGCATAAGCTTAGTCTCTACGTTAAGAATGTCAGATATTTGCCTAGGCCCATCTTCTGTAATTACCCAAGTCTCTCCGGTAAGGCATGGATTCAACCCGGCAATTTTGCTAGTGTCTCTACGTGGTGCATTCTTGTTGCTTTTCAAATCTGCCATGTTGACAATTCCACGCTCACCGGACTTAGACTCATAAAGGCTGGTCCACTCACGCAAGAATTCACCAATGCTCGGCTTTGCGTAATATGTTGCAGAGTTATTGGCAAGTCTGCGGTGACCGTAATCTTCCCACCACGCTCCACTCTTTGCCTTTGCCATATCAAAGCTATCTAAATCACTCATTGAAATAAGAGCTGAGCGCCTTACTCCACCTACTACAACGACATCACCAATTTTACACATAATATCGTGTACTTCGATATCTGTTAACTGGCGACCGGCGGCTTGCACAAAGATCTTGATCGTAAAATCAAACAAATCAATAAGTGGTTGTGGTCCCGATGACCTACCGCCAAATGTCTTTAGCCTTGCTCCGGCTGGCCTTAGCTGCGTCGGGTCGATTACTGGAATCTGACCATTGACCAAGTGATTAATCAATTGCCTGTAAGCCTTGGCCCAACCTTCTTTTGAGTCACCCACTACTACAACATCTTTAACCTGCCTGAAAGCATTAGGCATTACTGGTAGCTGACAAACATACTTTGTCTCTACGCTAAATCCAAGACCGGTTCCATTCATTAGGATATATAAAGCTTCATCAAAAGATCTTAATGAGTCTACTGGCATAAAACTACAGTTATACCCGGCGACATTGCTGCGCTCCAAAGCTGGACCGGCTGTCATAAGTGCTCTCATACTTGGCATAACCTTATGCTGCAAGATCATATCTGCGGCCTCTGTCCAGAAGTCATTACTAATTGCACCAGGATAATTCTTGTCCATATGATCTGCCATAAAATCGATATAACGATTTACAGTCTCAGACCACGTCTCTCTTCTATTTTCTTCTTCTAACCATCTTGCATATCTAGACTTCGCAATGAAGCCTCTATAGGGATCTGTAATTGATCCCTGTTCGTCTATAAACGACAATTATTTAACCACCTTCTAAAGAATTTTGTTCCTCTAGTATAACCCCAAATTGGTTATAACTTGCCCAATAAAATTATTTTTCTAACTTTTTTATTACAGGCTCAAACGCATCGGACACTAGCTTAGTCCAATCATACGCTTTAACAAGAGAAGGTACCGAATCATATGCTTTACTAGCAACATTATCAAAATGTAACACAGAGTAACGATATGCAGCCTCTAAACTAGATATATCCGGCTCAAACATATGTCCCGGATGCATATTAGGCCACGGAGAGTCAACTAATTTTGAGCTTAAGCGTAGTGGAGGTTGTAAAAACTTTTTATACGGTGCCCAAGCTGAGGTACAAATCACAGGCATTCCACTAGCCATCGCTTCTAATGGTATAAAACCAAAACCCTCTCCATAACTTGGATAAACCAACACATCATGATTCCTTACAATATCAGCCAGCTCCGAATCAACAACATCTCTTTTATCCAATATTATATTATTGTATGCAGTATTAACTGCAACATAATTATATGCTTTAATGGTTAAGCTAACTTCTTCCCCGCTGCCGAATACATTTCTAAATGCTTCAATCGCCATTGCTCCACCTTTTCGTGGCGCCGGTTCTCCTATATGTAAGAATTTAACTTTGTCTCCGGCCAATCTGCGTCTTGGACGCCAAAGATCTGCATCAATTCCATGCTGTAAAACTTTAGCTTCTATTCCCGTAGCATCATTGATCCAACGAGCCATAAGAGGACTAGTCGTCCACAACTCATCAACGCTTTTCATATACGGCAACCATTTCGGCGGGACAACACTGGACTCCCATGGTGTATATCCTATTTTATAAGAATCTTTACTAGACCATATCCAATTAGAGGGATGAGCCCAATTGATTTCTACCGACGCTGTTGGATCACGAAATGGCACATCATGACCTAAATCTTGAAGCGCTCTTGTTAATCTGTATCCTGCATTTCCAAACCCAGTTGATCTAATCATAGAATCTTCTGGCATTGATAAGCTTATTTTCATAAGCTTAGTCTACCATATTAAGCACCAAAAATATCAACATGAAAGCGAGCAAATGTTAATTGCTGGTCCCCTTTTTCATAAAAACAACCCACTGAACCATCTGGCATCATAATCATTGTTGAATATGCTGCTAGGCCAGGTTCTATTACTATAGAATAAGGCCATGTAGAACCATTATTTACACTTAAGTAAACGGTAAGATTTCTTCTTAAATTGACATCATTACAATTTGAATGTAATAACCAAGAAGATTTTGAATTACCATTAACAGGATCGACCCGTATAACATCTCCATTACATTTAGGGTCTGGTAAAGAAGAATTGACTGTAGACCACGGACCAGCAATACTAGAGGCTCTACTAAATTTTCTAACTCCACTTGAATCTAGTGGCCGTCCGGTATCAAAAAGGCTTTGATCGTTAAGCTGAATTACTTTATGTTCGTCAATTCCTGATCCTAAAACTGATGCAACACGACTCCATGTAACACCGTGATCGTTACTAATAACGTAGCCAGCATATTGACCACTACCATCCTTCCAACAATAAGGAATCAACAACGAACCATTAGATAACTGTACACCTTTACCACCGCTAGCAAACACTCCGGTCATAGTATTGTTTTTAATGCTAGCAATCAAATCCTCACCCGCGCTCCACGTAACGCCATGGTCATCGCTATATTTTACATATGGATGCAATGTATTAGTAGAACCAACAGAATTTCCATATCCACTATTCGGCCATCCTATACCGACAGGAGAGTAAGCATAATGACAAAATAACCTTCCGTTTACTCCAACACTAGGATCGTAAATCAGGCATGGATCACCCATACCAATACTCCCAGCCTGTGTACCATCGCCGCCATGCAAAGCAACAATCTTTCTGGGCTCCCAAGAATAACCATAGTTTGTAGACCTCCTACAAACTATATCAACGTTATTAGGAATGTCTGCCGGACTTATATTTCTTGAATCATAGCAAGTAACAAGAGTACCATTATTTGTAATTGCTAATGCAGGTATTCTAAATAGTGATGCAGGCAAACCGGTCCAGTCTACCGTTGAATAAATAATTGGAGTTGAAGTTGTCATGGCCTAACCCAACTTAAAGCTATGCTAGTACGCTGATTTCTAGCACTAAAAGTATCTATGTTAGTCGCAGCACTAGCATAAGCCCATAATGCAATTTCCTGGCCAACAGCAAAACGTTTTTCTATAGATAAGTTTACATCCCAAGCAACTGCTGCTGCTGGGCTCATCGTTTGAGCCGCAAAAATATTACCTACTCCTGATGCTCCGACACTATCGGATAAATAACAAATGCCTACACCGGCTGCTGGCACTGCATATCTTGCATTGGCAACTATTCTCCAAAGACCGGCACGATTTAAAGTAAAAAGATTTAATGCAGCATTAGGCGTAACGTCAGGACTGGTATATTCAGACCTAGTTAAAGGGACTCTAAGACCATTTCCACCCGCCGCAATATTGATAGTACCACCCGCGGCAACGATATATCTAGCGTCGCCCCCAACATTAGGGTTAATGCTTACCCAGGCCGCACCATCATACTGCATTAAAGCTCCGTTGAGATTATAAACATCTCCACGTCGAAGATTTGTCAATGGCAACGTTCCACCTGCGCCCAAATCACGACCGAACAAAGTAGTACGCTCATCAATAGCAGAAGAAAGGTTACTTATAGTTGAAGCTAACTGACTACCAACATGATTGCTACGTTGTATTGAAAAACTTTTAACCGCATTAACTTCTCGCGCAACTCGACTAGCTAAATCAAGAACATTACCGCTTAAAGACATTAAATCAGTCCGGCCTCAAACACAGCAACAAAGTTTGTATTGGTATCTCCAACATCAGCAGTGTTTGCTTTAGTAGCTAATGCTGATGTAACGGCTGCGGCGTCTGCTGCTGTTCCAGCAGCCGTACCTAGTATAAGATTAGAACTACCCGTGCCCGCGCCAATTGCTGTCCTCGCCGCTGACGCGTCCAATGCCGTTAATACAGACCTACCTGTAGCAGTAGCATCACTTATCTGTGCTGCTATATGACTATGACTAATTTGCGCTTTTGTATCTGCTACAGCTTTAAGTCCCGCCGGGGTGACAGCACGCGCAGTATCTGTTCCAGTAGTTGCCTCTGCTGTAGTTGCTAACTCTACCAATCCGGAAACGGTATCGGTTGCTGTAGGTGGAGTGTAATTACCGGCTTTTGCCGTTGTTGACGTACTACCAATAACTAGACTGGAAGTACCTGCACCTATCGCTGTGCGAGCTGCTGTAGCATCCACAGCCGTTAATACTAATCGACCTACAGCAGTTGAATCAGAAATATTGTCAGCAGCGTGAGTGTGAGATGTTGGAGCCTTTGTATCGGCTACAGTTTTTAGGCCCGCAGGGGTAACCGCACGGACAGTGTCGATACCAGTTGTAGCTTCTGCTGTAGTAGCAAGCTCTACTACACCAGATACTGTTTCTGTTGCAGTTGGAGGTGTATAGTCCCCTGCTTTAGCTGTAGAAGAAGTAGTACCTAAAACAAGATTTGATGTACCTGCACCAATTGCACTACGAGCCGCTGGTGCATCGATTGCTGTAAGAACGGATCTACCCGTAACAGTTGAATCGCTAATATTCGCAGCAATTGGTTGGTAATTACCAGCTTTTGCTGTGGTGGCAGTAGTACCAATTGTTAAATTAGAGGTTCCAGCCGCAATATTATTTCTAGCCTGAGCTTGCTCTGTACTAGTTAATGTTTGTGCTGCATCGAATCTAACTCTATTTCCTAGTGCTGTAGTAATAGTAGTAGCAAAATTTGGATCATTGTTAAGCGCAGCAGAAAGTTCATTCAATGTGTCTAACGCAGCAGGAGATGAAGCTACAATAGCCGCTGCTGCCGCTTGAATTTCAGATTGTGTTTTACTAGATGACCAAGCGGTACTTGTTGAAGTATCTGTATCACTAATTCCAGAAGAATTCGCTACAGCAGCAGCAATTTCATTTATAGCAGCAACCAATGAAGACTTCTGTGTGGTTGTAAGTGCAGTAAGGCCAGGAGCATTACCATTAATCATGGTACGCAAGGCTTTAGACTCAGTAGCTACTCTAGTAGCTAAGTCAATAACATTAGTTGCTAGAGACATTTAATTATATCAGTCCATTCTCAAATAGTATTTTTAATGAAGGTAAATCATCATATGCAGTATGTGGAGTATCATCTTGAATATGTACTGTTAAGTCTTCTTGAATTAATTCATGTAATAGTAAAGCACTTGGGCCTTCCCCCGCTACGTACTCATTTTTTGTTACATATATATTATCAAGATTCACTCTTCCCTGAGATTGATCATTCTGTACAATAAGACTAAGGTTTTGGTCAAAATTAGATTCCGTCAACACCGTCGATGGAATAAAACCTTGCCTTAACTGCCCATTTTCATCTAAAATATCTTCTTTATTAGACTCATTATCAATATAGTCTATTAATCCAGATATCGGAAATATGATGTTATTATTTGTAAAATAGCCATCCAATACTAAATTTTTACGAACAGCTTTAATTCTAAAATAACAATCTTTCAGAACATCTACCTCACTTGCACTTAAACTCAATATGATCGATTTTTCTGTATAATCTACAATTCCCAGATCTATAGATTGCAAGTTTTCTAATTTATCTCCTATTTCTAAGATTAAGTTATACTCAGATAAATCTATCCTCACAGGAATTATAGTCCTTAATGGTCTATGAGCGAATGTTGTAATTGAATATGACACAATCTACCTCCATTGAATAATATTAGTGTATGATCGATAATAACGCAAACATCTACACGCCGATTTGACAGATGACTCCTAGATAGTGTAAGATAATAAGTAAGTTCAGACGTATGGGGCGTCATGACATAAAGTTTTCGTATACGAAGAGATACCAAAGCCCGGATCATTGCCCCATACTTTGATCCGGGCTTTGCGTTTGGCCCGGCTCTGCTTCCTTGAAATAACAGGACCCTAGCCACAGGGATGATCAGCGGTGACAGTGCGGGCCAGCACATATTAAGGCTGTGGCGTGAGAGCTAACCTCCTATCGTGTTGCTATCCGATGGGTTGAATAAGCTTCTTACCATTCTTCACTTATCTCTCACGCACGTAAGATGATGAATCTAGATAATGAAGAACCTACCCGCAGCCCCGACCAAACAGTAGCCACGTAGCTCAAAATAGGCGGCTCACCGATAGAATAAGTGGTAGGACCAGAGTGACGGATGCGTGTGACTGGAGGCTCCGTCAGTGATAGCAATATGACTCGCAGCGAGAAAGAATCAAGTTCCAACTTGATATTTATGGTTTATTCATAAAGCTATAGCTTGTTTGTATATACCCTTTCTCTAGGCACGCTGGGGGGGGGATATATCTATGTTTAAATAATATTACTTAAATACTTATCATTTAGATAGCTTATAGAGTATTATTAATTTATGTTAACTAAGTGGCAAGCAATACATAAGCATAAGAAGTTAGTGCAACAAGGGACAGCTATGCCTATAAGATGCCCAAACGAAGAAGCGATCTATATCACTCGAATTGGTCAGGATGAAGAACCGGTGTTATACTGTTATATGTGTAAGACTACTGTTATACCCGGTTTATGGTTATACAAACAGTTGGAGGCAGCAATTAATGAAAAAATCGACACAATTCCATGAGTGGGACGATGACATTATTTATGCTGCGCAAGTTATGATTAAAGTTTATGAAAAAACTGGTCAGCCTATCCCCGCAATTTTGACCAAGATGGCGGGTGAGATGGATGAGCAAGTATCCAGACCTGGACGCATTGAGACAGCGTATAAACGATTTCTACGTTCGTATCGACAACGAAGAGCGTAAGATAGATGAGTCATTAGAAAATGACCACAAGCGCAGGTTAAACTATTTTGAAACTTTCAACCGCGCTCCCTTAAATAAGAAAGAAGACTAATGTATAAAATATATTCTACTGCTGATGTAGATGATCATGAAAATGTTTATCAATTTGATACTATGATGGACATAGTTGACCATATCAACGAAAATAACGAAGTTATTATATCGGCTAACTTTATTGAGCAGTTATTTCAATGGATAGTTATCACTCAATCTTCACAAGACAAAACTATAAACCTTAAATTTAAATATTTTACAGAACAAACCGAAGATGTAAACCCCGATCCTCTTATTGGTCAGAACCCAGGAGGTAGTTACGCAAATTGAGATTTATTAATGATATGAATGTAGAATTAGTTGATTCTATGGGTTCGGACGAACGTGTTTGTCAGGCGGCAAGAGTAAGCACAAAGGGAGCAGAATCTTATTCTGCCGGGGAATCAGAGGGCCTTATAAATTTTTTGATAAGAAATAGGCATGGTTCTCCCCTTGAACACGTTATATTTACCTGGCTCATTTCTGCACCTATCTTTGTATGGCGTGAGTTCATGCGTCATCGTATGGCTAGTTATAATGAAGAGTCTGGAAGATATAAGCAGTTAGAACCAGTTTTTTATACACCCTCTTACCACCGGCCTCTTGTGCAAGTTGGTAAGACTGGTGCATATACATTTGAATCTGGCACCGATGAACAATTTGATCTTGTAACTGAGCGCCTGCGTGAATCTTGCGAAACCAGTTACAACAACTACGTAGACCTGCTAAACTCAGGTGTAGCTAAGGAAGTCGCTAGGATGGCTTTACCATTGAACATTTACAGCTCTGCCTACGTGACTATGAACATGCGGGCATTGATGAATTTTCTAAGTCTACGTACAAAAGAAGAATCTGCTGCTCATACTTCATATCCCCAGTATGAAATTGAAAAGGTAGCGAGGCAGATGGAGTCATCATTTGAACAAGTAGCTCCAATCTCCTACTCAGCATTTAATCAATATGGGAGGCAACAACCTTGAAATTTGATAAAACTGATTCAAAACATGTAGATGTGTATACTTTATTACACGAAAAGCTATCTGCATATGATCCAAAAGTTTTTATAGATTTACAGGCTGGCCCGCCAGGCACTCCTGAACCAATTACAGCCATTACTATATTTTATACTTTTGAATCTAAAAATCTTCGTAAAGATATATGGTTTGCTGTATCTGCTTGGAGCAAATCTAATGCAGAAGATATTGTGGAATATATAGTTAAAACTATAAGAAAGAGTCATTTTGATGACAAAATGTAACGAAACTATTGGGAGAATCCATGAGTAAAGAAGGTAGAGGATTAATGGGTATTAATTATCCAATTCAAAAAACATTAGATATAGAGAGTATTCTAAAAGAAACTATTCCACAATATGACCCCCGGCTTTTTTATGAATTTAGGGCAGAACCGGGACTAGATGAACCGGTTTATGCTTTAACTGTGTTTATTAAGATAGGGCTAAAGAAGCTTCGTAAAGATATGACTTTTGCTGAATCAGCATGGGATGATTTTGATGCTAAGTTTATAGCAGACCTTTTGGTCAAGTTTGTTGAGCAAGTTCTTGAATTTATAGAAGATGATGCAAATGACACAGCGTGACCAACAGGTAATAGATAGATTGTCTGAGGTTTATCCAAATAAAGATATACGTATTTGGTATAGCCCGGATGATTGGATAGAGCCGGGTTTTGAAATACCTTTGGTGTTTATAGAATTTGGTGATAACTGTGCAGCTTGGGAGAGGACATGTTATGAAACTTGGCCTTTTGATAAAGTTATACAATCTACTATCGATTACTTAAATGATGCAAAAACTACACATTGATCTAGGAGATATGTTAGAGGCATTACCTCTAGCGTGGAATGATGACACTCGGCGAGTTTATGCACCTCACCACTCAGACTCTCCCGCCGCTGGTCAGTGCGTTGTAAGCAGCCTGTTGATACAAAAGCACTTTGGTGGTAAGCTGATCAGGTGCAGAGTTCAACCACCGGGTGAATCCCTCGTTCATTACTTCAATGAAGTAAATGGCATGATGATTGATTCTACAAGATCACAATTCGGTCCAATATATCCAACATATTCTAATTTTTGGCCGGACCCACCAGTTGATCTTTATATATTTCCTGGCACCTGGGAAAGTGTACGCCTACTAGAATCGCGGGTATTAGATATAATGAATTCAACTTATGTATATGGATGGAAGTAATGAGCGAAGAAACACATAATAAACTAGAAGACGCTTTACGTGAACATTTTACCGATGAACGTAGTGGTGCAATATTGACTGATTATCTTATCACAATGGCAGGAGTTTCATTGAAAGCTAATGAGCCTACTACAGAATATATTTGGGACTGTTCATCTGGCCCGCCGCATGCTACCCTTGGATTGGCGCAGACAGCGTTTGACTACCAATCAAATAGATTCTTTGAAGTAGATGAGGATGATGAGGAAGAAGACTAAACCTGTAGCCCAGCCTAAAATAACTCAAATATATGATTGGACTGGTATTACATTTGATGTATCCACTTTCCGTCGTATAGCCGCAGAAATGGCGGGGTTGCCAGGAGATGCACAAGTCTATGCTTCTGGTGGTAAGATAGGGTGGCATGGCGAAGAATGTTATTTAGTTAAAGTTACGGAGAATAAATGAGACCCCAAACAGAACATGAAATAGACCGTATCATAGAAGAGTGGCATAATATGCCTGATGATTTATATATTTTGAATGCTTGCTTATCCAAAGCTACATGAATGGCTTGGTTGGACTTGGGATGAATATGGAGAATGGGTAATGAACGGGACGATACCAGAATGACACATTGGGGACCGACATATTATGAGATGACTCATAAGCCAACCGCCGAAGAGCTAGAGGCGCAAGCTGCAAGCGCCCGTAGGCATGAAGCTTTTCCTAACGTTGGAAATGGCGAGGGCAAAGATCCAATAATTTATCAATGGGCTTTGCGTCGTGATTCAGACAATAAGATCGTTGTAATCCTAGATGGTCATAATGAAGCTTATAACTTTGGTCCTATGGGTCATTGTCCAGAAGGCTATACATTAGTGCAGCAGGCTTTATGGCCTATGCCTTGGGAAGATGTGAGAATATGATAAGTAAAGGCGTAAAACTAGCATTGGCTCATTTATTTGGTGACTATATACTACAGACGCATTGGATGGCTACACAAAAGACTGAGCGTTGGTCTCCTGCTGTAGTACATGGTTTAGTATATGGATTATGTCATCTACCTGTTACCCGGCACCCGGCCAAATTGGCTGTAATCGCCGGGACACATATTGTGCTTGACCATTATCGCCTAGCTAAGCAATTGTCATGGGCCAAGAATCAACTAGCACCTAAGGAATATAGGTATGACTTTGATGAAAATGTCGCCGGATATCCACCCGGCACTCCACCGTGGCTAGCTACTTGGCTAATGATCATAACAGACAACACTATTCACCTAGGCATTAACACACTAGCTACTAAAGATGATTGATGGTTAAGTTAAAAACTCATTTAGATAAGTGTGTATGCGGCCATGTTAGAAATGCTCATGGTCCAGCTTGTGGCCTTTGCTACGATGAGCTAGGTGAAACCCATGAACAAAGAGTAGCAAAGTGCCCTCAGTTTAGGTTAAAGTTAGGAGAACAATGAGCGGACTAGAACATAGATTTAATGTATCTCGGGTAGATGGCCGGGATTTACCGGGTAGAGATAGAGAAGGTACTAGATATTTTGTTTTAGATCCGGCAAATGACATAGATGCTAGGAACGCACTAGAAGCGTATGCAGACAGTACTGGTAATAGAGAATTAGCAGAAGATCTGTATGTTTGGATTACTGAATTAGATAAAGATCAAGCCGAGGCTAGAAAATACTAGGGGAATAAATGAGATATTTTTACGATACTGAATTTTTGGAAGACGGCAAGACTATTGATCTTATATCTATTGGTATAGTTGCAGAAGATGGCCGGACTCTCTACAAGGTAAGTAATCAATTTAACACCCGCGCCGTCGCTAAACATGATTGGCTTATGGAAAACGTTATGTCTTCAATCAGCCACTACACGCATATGACGGTAGATTTTAATGGTGCCCCCATATTTAGGGATATTGAACTTACAGACGTTTTTGCTGATTCCCGCGCCCATATAGCACAAGATATAGTGAATTTTATAGGTAATGACCCAGATGTAGAATTGTGGGCATGGTATGGAGCATATGACCATGTTGCTCTTGCACAACTATTTGGCATCATGCTAGACTTACCTGATAACATTCCGATGTACACCAATGACATACGCACACTGCGCAAATTGGCCGGGAATGTGAAGATGCCTCAGCAACCATCAGGCAACCATAATGCATTAGAAGACGCAAAGTTCAACGTAGTACGCTATGATTACCTAATGGAAGTACTTCGTGGCTAAGAATACCGGCCGGGGCAGTAGAGCAGCAGCCCAAGCTAGCGACTATGGCAAGTTTATAAAAGCTAAGACTAACGGCGGTGCTTTTAAAGGTATCAACAAAGGTTCATGGCTAACGAGATTACTTAGGAGATTAAGATGACTTTAGTAGAGCATGCAGAAAGTGAATTAAGACTAGCTGGATTATTTGACGAAGATTCAGACTATGACGGCGCATTGGGACCGGCCATTTTGGAGGTAGTAAAGACCTTTTCTAGCTACGGCCACTCAGGTTTCTCTGCTATGATGAGCGTAGCAATTTTGGAGAAGCTATTACGCTTTGAGCCACTAACGCCACTCACTAACAACCCGCAAGAATGGTATCTTGTGGCAGAAGAGGTTGGCGGCAAGGATCTTTGGCAGTCAAGGCGTAACTCAGAAGCGTTCTCAAATGACGGCGGCAAGACATATAAGCTAAACTCAGAATATGTCTGGACCGGCCCTGACGAAGACAGGCAGCGACAGGAAGCACCATTGCATACATCAGAGCAGTATGAGTGAGTATATAGAACCACTTACTGCTGACGAATTCCTATCTTTAGTTTATCAGTCTAAGGCAGACGCTGTAGACAGCATAACGAAGGGATTTAGGAAGGGTCACACATATAGTGGAGATGTAATAATCTTGTGGTTGGGCAGTATTGCTAATGAGTATAGAAAAGAGGCTTTAAAGCTTGACAGAACCTAATGCTTTTGATCCAGATTATTTATTTCCGTCACTTTTGATACAAATCACTAGAACTTATGATGCAATAATGGCATTACTTAGAGTAGCTGATCAAGAAGTGGCGGACTCATTAATGGCACTGCACGAACAGGGTGAATTCTTAAGCCCACCCCCATCTTTTAGAGAGGATAACAATGGCAAAGATTGAGAAAAAAGTAGTAACACCTAAACCAATAACAACTTTTGTATTAGAGATAAGTCCAGAAGAAGCTAGTGGTTTATATAAGCTGGTCGATTATGGTACCGAATACGATACTATTTTAGCCCTAGGTCTTAATGATGTAAGACATCAGCTCAATAACTCAGAAGACATCAACAGAGAGATGTTTGATTTTGGTACCAAAGCCACGAAAGCACGGGAACCAATTGTGGTTGAAGACGACGACGAAGATAATGAATTTAACTATGACTACTACGACTATGATGCCTAATGCCTTTTGATAATGACCAAATTGAATTAGTTAGAATAAGTCATGGTTTATATGAATTAAAACATGACCTTGTATATGTTGGTGAATCAGATACCTTCACCGTAAAGGCCGGGTCTAGAACTGATTATGCTACTGTCCCCCAATTTGTTAGTTGGTTAATACCAAGTGATGGGGATTATACACTAGCCGCTATTTTGCATGATGAGTTTTGCAACCGGCTTAATGATTGGGATAGGGTTGGAGGTAAATCTAAGCCAAATTATGTATTAGGAATTACTAGAGAAGAAGATGGCAAGTTTATACCCCGCCCCACTCCTAACGCCCGTGATACTGATGCTATATTTAGACGAATTATGCGGGAGTCAAAAGTACCATTTTTGCGCCGGTGGATTATTTGGACCGGCGTTAGATGGGGTGCAGCAGGAAACCCGGCAAGATGGGAAGGCTGGTGGAGAGACCTTCCAAAAGTCTTAATATTAAGCTTAATTGCACTCCCTGTAGTTCCTATAGCACTAGCTGCATGGATGTTGCTAATCGTAGACAATGTAGTAAATAAGGCACTATCACTATTTGGAGTAGAATAAATGGATTATGAAGTGACAGAAATTTTAGAAAAATATATACCTGTAAAAAAGTCAACAGAATATGCAATTTTTATTACTTACGATAATCTTAATCTAAGATTAGATATGGAGTTTAAAGATACTTGGAGTAAGGATAAAATTATTTCATTTATGAAAGCGCAGGCCGAGCAAGATATGGCTGACAAAGAATGGATAGATGATATTAGAAAAAGGCTTATTGATTATTATAAACATTCTTCTGATTCAGATTCAGAATGGTCGAAAGAAGGGTTTCTAAAAAGAGGATATATACACAGCGATGTTACATTCTGACGAACCATTAGAAAAGTTTATAATTGAACAACAACATGAGGTTAAGGCCCAAATAGTTAAGCGCCTCAATCCTTTAGCTAACAAAGGCACAGAAGTAAAAACATTTACAGAGTTCAGGGCATCAATAGATAAGGTTGAGCTAACAACGTTTGTCATTTTCGCCGGGCGCAAGTTGAGGTTTGATTCAAGATTTGGAAACCTAGAACTAGCTAACCAAACAATTGACCAAATAGTTAACATGATCATGGCTCAATACCTAGAATGTTTTGTAGACTGGCAGGAGAAGAACAGTAGAGTAATATCATATGACTGATATATGGGCAGATCTTATGCAAAACCGGCGGAACATAGTGTTGCATGCTATTAATGATCGTATTAATGCTATAGCAGATAAAGGACATCGCCCTAAAACACTTATAGTATATAGCCCCATTAGAAACAGTCTTGAATTTACAACCTTTGCAATAATGAAAAGACGTAGATTAAGATTTGACGCAGAGCTAGAACCCAAAAACGCCGGGGATACAGAAGACCAAATAGTTGACATAATTATAAGTCAATATCTACAACAGGTAGAGAAACTATGAGACAAGGCTTAAAGTTAACACAAGAACAAGTAGATGAAATAAAGCTAGCATTAGCTAAGCCATATAGAGGACAACAAAAAGCGCTGGCCGAAAAATATAATGTAAGCCGTAATATAATAGGAGAGATAAGTCGTGGCACTATTTATAAAGATTAAAAATCTAGCAAAAAAGCTACGTGTTGAATTAAAAAATTGGCCGGAAGCATTTGTTACTATAGATCTTTGGGTTAGTGAGTATCCTAGAAGAGAACATAGATTAATAAAAATATTACAATCAATTATTAGACCGGCTACTTTGATAGCAGTAAGACGATAGGATGATGTAGGTTAATTTACTTGTGCATAATTCAAAATTTAAAAAATAGGTCGCGCGTTTTTGATGTACGATACGGTGGTCGAACAATTAAATTACCACTCTATTAGTGCGCACATAATTGTACAAATAATTGCTAGCTAATGAATTCCCGTACAGCAGCAATGGCATTAGCGAATGCATTAACGCTTGCTCCGACAATACCCATTGCGATTACAGTGTTAAAGATGGTGGTAGTCATGATGTCCATTTCATGATGAGTTAGTGGAGAGGGCAGTTTAACGACATGCCCTAGGTCGTCTTGCTCAGTACAGATTAGCGATAGCGTCTCCTATCCAGAATAGCATTGCGAATGCGATTGGAAGAAAGAACAACCAAGCTAGTGCCTTGACCAGTGTAAATAGGTGAGCGTTCCTCACTTCACCCGGCCCTTCCCTGCTGGATGCCTGTCCATGCATGCCTGCCTAGCCCTCTCAGCCGTCGTGTGCTGGCCTCCCATGGTGTGTCCGGTAGTGGGTGCCGGGATGATGAGTGTGAGCGCTCCTAGGGGCGTATGGCGGGTAGTCACAGCAGACCAAGCCATTCTGCCTCATACTCATCGATTGCTTCGCGCATGCCTTCCTCGGTGCGCGCGATGGTGGGCACGTCCGTGGCGTAGTCCCACACGTTAATGCAATCGAACGTTCGCCCCGTGCATTCGACGTCCTCCTGCCCGTGGATATCGATGTATGCGCCACCGTGCCACACATAGGTGGCGTATTCGGTTGTGATGTAGAGAGTTTCCATTGTCATACTCCTATAGCTAGTGGGGGGGGGTGGGTTAGTGAACGGTGACGCGCGAACCGTGACACTCACAGTGACAACCCACTAGGCGTGTCTGCCACCGAACACCATTCCATGACGTTATGGCGGTCACAGCGTCACATTCATTGTGCCTGCCCTCTTTGCACGCTTTGACATCCATTGTCATATCCTTTGTTTGTATATATCGGTATGGGTGGGTTAGTTAGTCCAGGTCGTCGCTGTCACAGTCGCAGACATCGGCGGCACAGACAGGGAATGCCCTACTGCCGATATTGTAATCAGCGGTGCGCGGGTACTTAGTGAGAAAGTTTGCCTCTCCCTCATAGCGTGCAAATGCGGAAGTGATGACAGCGTGGGGATAGGTACGCATAACCTCCCGCATCACCCGGCCGTATGCGTGCCAGCATGCCCACGGTCCCCGCCGACCTGATGCACTACGTCGGGCGCCCTCACCCTTGCTGCTCACAGCAATGATCCGACCCCGGAATCCGTATCCGTTAGCGGTACTCACGTAGCCGCTACCGTCCTGGTGCACGGTCCGAGTGATCTTGCCAATTGGTCCGGCGTCCGGGTGCACGATCACATTGCCGCCGTATTCTGCGCTCACCTTCTCAACAATTGCCCGGACAGTGGAGAACTCGACACCCTTGCCACGAACGTACATTTAAAGCCTCCTGCTAGTGTATGTATTGGATATGTCAGTTGACAATCCATGACTTCCCCTAACAAAGCCTAGCGGCCACATTAGGGGAAATCAAAGCGTGTCAAACACTCATACGCCGAATGCGGGTTGCGGTCTTTCGGTATGCCGCCCGCGCCTCTCTCAGCGTGTCGAACGTCTGCCAGTCTGCCCGTGTTCGCCCGCCATCTTCCGTTTCTACCCATCGGGGATAACGTCCGCTGTCATCGAAGGTCTCCCCCGGAATGCGGGTGTGAACGTGCCAGCATCCATCATGCCGCATCATAACGGCAGGACTGTCACCGCCGTAATAATCGCTCGATCCGTCGGCGGGCGTTGACTCCAGATATCCGCATCCGAGCGCATATGCTGACAGTTCGCCCGTCTTAATCGTCATGTCAGTGTTCATGTCTTTCCTCCTGCTATTTGTGTCGGATATGTCGTCTGACATTCCATGAAAGCTAGCTAGGTTTAATTAGCTAGCTTTCAAAGCGTGTCAGTCGCAGAGGACGTCGGGGTGACAAGACGTGTGGTCTCCGGAGTCGTGACGCTCCAAAATGGCAGCGCCATAGGGGTCTCCGATATCGCCGTGGCCCTGGCAGTAATCGATTATCTGCCCACATGCCGGGCAGGATGAAACGAATTCGATTTCGTCGCCGTCCCACGTAAGGTCATCGGCAGGCCAGTCGGCAGAAACCGAATAGTCATCAAAGTAGGTCACAGTGTTTCTCCATCCGTGAAAGTGATCGGGTACTCGACCCAGCCGTTGTGGTCGAACGTCTTGTGGGAGAAGTGCAGGGCGATGGCGTAGGAAATGACCATTAGCGCCAGGGCGACGGAGACGATGAGCGTCCAGTCAATCTTTCGGCCCACCATCTCTCCCGTGCCAAACGTTGCGCGCTTGCTGCGATCTACTGTCGTTGCTGTACATCGGTTGACTCCTATTGCTAGTTGGATTGCACGGTCACCATGGCACATAGGGCAATAATTGTTAATCCTATGTGCCATGGAAACTAGGCAGTCACCACCAGGTGCGGATCAAATTGTCGATGGTCGGATCGAGGTTGAGTGTGTAATCGGACACCACCTCATCGGGGGCATTGCCGAGCACGAAGAACACCCAGCCCGCACCATTCCCGCCGGGCAGCGTCACATGTAGGTGCGCCATATCCACGGCCATGATTGCTTCGACCGCTGCCGTTTCCGTGGAAACCTTGGTTTCCTCCTCACCATCGTTGACGGAGTAGAGCACGTGCCCGGACTTGCGCAGTGCCCGGATGACCTGCCGGATGCCAGCAGAGTCGGTAGTGGGTGCAGTCATTGTCTTTCTCCTATCGGTTAGCGGTCGGTCGGTTGGCGATGTCTGCTGCGATGCGCTGTGAGGGGCACCCACACGTTGCCCGGTGATGCTTGGGACAGTTGACGGGCATTGTCTTTACCTTTCGTCGTGTCTAACTTTCCATGAAAGCCACTAACGTTAATTAGTGACAATCAAAGCTAGTCAGAATAGACCATCATTCCATTCCGACTCTGTGAGCCGCAGCCAGCGGGACGATTCGCCGTTGTTGAGATTGGTCAATCTGACCCATACCCACCCGGCGTCGAAAGCTTTATCCACCTCCACCAACGTGCCTGTCTTGCCCCAGATCGTCACGACGCATCCGATTGCCATTGCTTCACCGGGGGTGAGTGTGTTTGCTTCCACGTAAGCGTTGACCAGTGCGACCCTTTCATCTGGTCCCATTGCGGGAGAGAATCCGGGGAGCGTGCGAATGTCAGGAACGATCATTGTCTCTCTCCTATTGCTAGTAGTTGTTTGCGTGGCACTAGCGGGGATCGAACCCGCACCGTGGACCTTTCCACCTAGTGCCTACTTGCCCGAGTGAGCCTTAGCGCTTGTCCGCTCACAGTGTCTGACTTTGCACTCCCGTAGGTGCCTGCACTGATCTTCGCTAGGAGGCTAGCTACTCACTCGGTCTTGCCACGCTGTGTAGTTGTGAAGGTTCGGTGTTGCTGTGCTGGGATCAGTAAAGCGTAAATCTCGGCGTGTCGCTAGGTTTCCCATATGGAGTATCTGCCAAATCCACAAGATCAAATTAGCAGCATGTGCCAACGGCTGTATCAAGATCATCTAGGTTGGGCCGGGTGTCCATACCTTCTTCTTAACGTCACAGCTTTAATAGATAGTTGTATGTACCAAACAATTAGATGCTTGCACTAACCAACTATTTTCCAAGATCATTTCAGACCAAGATCGTTGATCTTGAATAGATGGCCGGGTGTTTGATCTTGTTACGATGGTTATTAAAATCTACATGGCTCTTTACGATAGTAGTATAAAACTACATGACTTATAAATACTTCTAATAAATTAAAGGATTATTGACAGCCCGCGCTTTTGGGGCTGTGCTTTGCTTGTATAGATTGTCAATAGAAACACAAATAACCCGCAATTCTTACAAAAACTTTACTATCTAAGTAAATGATCTTGTAAATCTGGCGGGGCGGTGTTAGTTAAGTATAATTAATAGAGAAGTCCCATATCCGACTTACAAATTCTGAATTTACAGTGATAGCGCGGGGGTCTTACATTAATTATTAGATTCATTATTTAGTATTTCTACCATAAGATATCTCTTAACTAATATGATTATAGGGTGTTTATAGTTATTGTGCAAAATATGGTAGGAATTTGACTTTTTATGGGGTGTTTTGTATGATATTTATGTGTTTTTGTAGTAAATTTGCTATATTTTGTCTTTATTTTGCTTATTCCAATACACATAAAAATTGCTAATATATCAAATTTCCCCAGCCGCTGTTTTAATTTAAAGACATTCACCCAAAACTCTCAATACAACCCTATCTATAGCTCTGTATTAGCTTATAATCATATGTCATACTATATAGACTACCTGTTGTATTATCTTCAATCACTCCCGGCACTTTTAGGTTATGTCTTATAGCTACTGCTAGTCTATGATGACCATTGATTAATATATAATCATCCTGCCACCCGGCGCATTTGATAACCCAGCGTCTATGGTAGCTAATCAGCACCGGCGTTTTAATGCCACGACTTATAAGATCATTTATAAAACCTTGCCCGCACTCTGCATAAGCCTCATCCAACCTAGCCTCAAACCATACCCGCCATCGCCCTGTAGTGGCGTGTGAGGCTCTAGGACTATACTTTGGGTAATCTCCTGAGTCTGTAAGCATCTGGATTAGTTCTAGGGCATCTGACAGGATCGTTCGCACACCCGGCGCTTGCGTGTGTGTGGTCATACCAAAAATCCATTCGTTTGCAATTGCTACCAAAAATTCAAATCCTACCAAGAATTGGTTTCATTTTTGATTTCTACCAAAAATTCAAACTCCTAATACAATGAGTACAATTACATACCCAACCAAAGTTGCAGCACCGATGTTAATCGCTGAGATGAAATAGAGGATAGCCCTATTGTGGATAAGAGCCAAGCCAAGTGTATGTCCGGCCATTCCAGCATTAAAGAGCATGATAATGATTAGAATTCCTACCCAAAATTCCATTTGACTATCCTTACATTAGGAAGTACATGACTACGATAATCCAGACTAGACCACCAATAACACTACCAATCACTGCCGCCCGGCCAAATTCAATAGACTCCTTGTAATCCCGGCCCTTTTAATCTTATTCATTAAATTAGGTCTCCGAATCCATAGTTACGCAGGTCATCCTCAATGTCCCACGCCTCCATATCCCGCTCAAATGCCCTCTCAGGCTCACCAGCACGCATGCATGCCTTAGCCTGCTCCAAGAGGCCGCGACGGTACTCAGCCAGCTTGACAGCCTGTGTGCGGGTGGGACCTTCGATGGCCTGCGTAGACCGGCGGGTGGCGTTGCCTGCAATGATGATGTCCATAGCTAGAACCTAATGCCTCTCAGACAGGTTGTCAATGGTTTCAGCGAAAAAGTCGTGCGTTGTGCTTTTCGCACTTACGGCAGTTGGCCCACAGCACCCGACCATTATACTCAACACCAGCCTCACTCAAAACAGCCTTGACAGGCTTGGAACAAACGGTGGCCTGCCCATCGGTGGAGTAGTGGAGCATCTGTCCGGTAGGAGTGTTGACGACCAGCACCTTGTTTGCCATGACTAAAACCTAGTGCCTCTCCGTCTGCCTGTCAAGCCTCTGGCGCAACTTCCTCAATATTACTCACAGTAACCATGCGCCTACCCAAATAACAGTCAAGGCCAGCGGCATTATTCTGCCATACATCGCTCTCGGGATACTCCTTATCAGATTCTGTATACCACTCTGCCTCATCTTCAAACCCGCGTTCTATGCAAGCATATTCATAATAGAAATACTCTGTGTCAAAATCATGAATAAGCGTTGTGACAATGGCATAGGCGCTATCGGGATTGTGTTGTAGATAGTCTAAGTCAGCCTGTGCCTTAGCCTTATCCAAATAGCTTCTAAATGGATAGGGCCTAAGAGCCGATCCACCGTCAAAATTTAGAATTTGTCGGGTAATCACAAATGCGTTCATTAAATATCACTTCTCACTTCTTTTTCTCCGCATCCTTCACAATAACGAATTTGGCCGGATACAGGTTTCGTCATCCATTAGAGCATCCCCGACATAAGCAAGTCAAGCTTATAATTGATGTTATCAATCATCTCTCGGCGCTCTGGCGTCTCATCTTCATGGTAGCAATTGACATACCAAACTTCACCATAACTACCGTCCCCGCGCCTACCAGTATTACGCCAAAACTTCCCGCCAAATCCAAGATTACCCATAAAACGGTATTCGCTGCAATGGCGATTGGTCTGTGTCCACACAAAATCCTCTCGTCCACTCTCACGCGCACCAGCAAAATCAACCAGCACATCATAAATGGCATGTGCCTGCTCAGCGGTCAAAGTATTATCACTCATTATTGTCTCCCTCTCAGTTGATTGCATGGGCATGAAATTGTGTCTAGGTAAATAATCACCGGCTACGCCTAGCACTGAGAAATGATTCCCATCGGCTTTGCGAAACGCCTGTCGTCCTGCCTGCCGCTGTAGGCCAGGGTCGGCTCGGTCGGCTGCCACTTGATCGGCTTGTGTGCGTCGGTGTGTGCCATGACTAGAGTTAAGCAGCTAGGTGGCCGGATGTCAAGATGTAATTTTATGCGTATGTCCGCATGAGCATTCGAACCAAATAGACGCCTTAGTCTCATAGAGCAACTTATTCAGATCATGCTTATGGCCGGACTTTAGAGTGTCGTCGTCTCGCTTACGCTTTGACTTAATGCCGGGAAAATATCCCTTATTAGGAGTGGCGCAATACTTGCAACGCATACCACCAATAAAGCCGCTATTGCCACACCAGCCACAGCGGGGCATTAGACTCCCCCAAACTTTTCCTTTAGCCGCAGATACTCGATATATTCAGGATCGTGCTTAGGAAGATCACGGCCATCTACCCAACCGTAACGCCATTCGCCTAAAATGCCGCGACCGGACCGATGATAGCCATAAACCAATTCTTCCTTAGGGTTTATGACATTGAGATGGACAGAGGTGATTTCACCATCACCCACTCCCATAACACCCTTGCCTTTAACAGCATCACAAGCCTCTTGCTCATCCTCATAATAACCAATAATTTTCATAGGCCCCCGGCCTTCGGTCAGATCGCTATTGACCTTTGCAATATAAATACGCATTACTTACCCCTTAGGCTTAATAGCAGTACGGATCTTGCCGTCGAATGCTTGCATTTCCTTAGCTTGGCGGTCTTGCATTTTCTCATATCGCCGGTCAATCTTGGATTTAGCCATCAAAGTCTCCAAAAATGTTGTCAAGTGTAGGCTTAGTGACCTGCTCATAAAAGTAAATGCGAGTCTCATCTTCGGTCCAGCCATTAGCAATACGCTTTTTCATCCATTCGCGCTGGACGTCACGGTAATGCTTATTGAGACCATGATTGCCGGGGAACAGATTAGTCATTACTTATACTCCGGTGGGTTGACGGGATTGTCAATAGTTCCATTCAGAATGTTGTAGACAAGTGCGCCAAGCCTTCCGTTGCCGTCCTTCATCGGGTGAATCCACATAAGCTCACGGTAGAATTCAGGCGGTGTCATATCGTACACTCTAAGCTGAGTAAACAGATAATCTAGCGCACCGCCAATCAAATCAGCGTCAACAGCACTGCCACCACCCATGAACACCGCCGGGCCGGTGCGGAAACGGCCATTGGGATTGGCAACAGGGTCAATCACGCGCGCTAACTGCTGAATCTTACCAACAGTTAGCGGCGCACCAATCTTTGCCCGAATGGCAGCGGCTTCCCAGGCATTTTCCATGCCATCGAAATCCTCAATGGTGGTTGCGTGCTGTAACTCACATTGCCGGTAGCACCATGCCTTGACCTGCTCTGTCATCGTCATAGCTCTATTAAAGCCTCCCTAGGCTGAGTTGTCAAGCATTAATTACAAGATCGTTTGGACTGCATTCGGAACAGTGTTCCACATGACTACCGAGAGTAACCTTAGCTTGCTGATATTTCTTCCTCATTTCCACTAGCTCAGCCTTCGCCCGCTCAAATCGCCGAGCCTAGATGATATTTATAGGAATTGACAGATGCCACCTTTCGCTTTAGGTCAATATGATGCCAATCAACGGTGGCCTTGATCTGTCGATAATTACACATATGGGTTGGTCCCCTTAATTTCTACCGGCTTAATGTAGACCATCTCCCTATCAATTGCCCGGTCGTCGTAATGCATATTCATATATGCAGTCGCTTCTACGTGAGTAAAAAAGAGCTTATCTAGCTCTTCTCCAATATCATCCCAAACGAATACGCCATAAACTGTCATTCTTCGTCATCCTCAATTTCGTCATATGCCTCATCAAGCAGCGCATTGTGCCGCTCGTCCTGCCAATCACAATAATTATTCCATTCCTCATCGCTGGCATATTCCGGGTCTACCGGCGGGTGATAGCGAACACTCATCAATCATCAACTCCAAAAGAAAAACAATCATTGTGACAAATTCCATTAAGCTTCCATGCATGATATTCTCGTCCATGCCAGACACAGGTAGGTAGGTCGCATAAAATGCAGTCACCAATGATCTTGACATCATCGTCAAAGTCATCCTCAACACAGATTGCACAGTGCTTATGAGCTGTCGCGGTGTTTGGCATGGTTAGAGTCTCCTATCTGTGCCCGGCGATTGTCAAGAGGTTGGATCAAGATTGTTTAGGCCACCTAGAGCACTCACTTTCCCTTGCGGGCGCGCATCCAACCAGCCCAATGCGTTGCTCTAGGTTGTTACGTGGCTGTCCACGCCGCTTAGATGCGTTCTAAGCGCCTATCAGGTCTCCGGCGGTGTCCAGGCTAGCCACATGACGTTTGCGCCCATCCAGGCGGGATCAAATTGAAAAAGCCACATACAAAACTCACTCAGCATCGTAAACCTCCACGTTAGCCTCAATCCAATCAGCAATTTCAGTAAATGTCTTACCCTCACGATCGTTCATGGAAATGCACCTATAAACTAGATCAGCAACATCATCCTCATTATAAGAAGGAATATCGCGGTAAACACCAAACCATTCCCACACCTTTGTTGACGGAGAAGTCATTTCGCCATCATATTCATAGTCATAGTAACCATATTTAGTTCGCTTGATCGAAATATCCAAACCATTTTGCATTGCTACCTCACAGCCAACTCCGAGGCAGCAAAATGTATCATTACCGTTAAGGTGTTCAATTCTCAGCGCCCCCGACCTTGCTCAAAATTGCCGGATCTAAGGGCATTTAGCCAAAGATTTAGCCTATCTCGCCTAAGACGTAGTGCCATTGATTTGCTCCAATGCTTTTTGGATTAATGGTAGTGGATTGTTACTGATATAGGGGTGAGTGATCAACCCCTCAAAAACTAAAGGAGTCATATCATCTACGGTTTTACCAAAATATTTTAGTTTGTAAGTACACATCTCATTTTCTGCGGGCTTATGATTGACTGGGTCTACTCTAACTAATTCAATTTCGCCAATCTTAAATGCATTGACCATAATTGGAAACCATAGAGCCATTAAATACTCCCATCTTCCTTACAGTTAATAGCAATGTACTTACGGATAATACTATCGTCCAAATCTTCGCGGGTATATGCATTAATGATCGCATCCGCCCGAATCGCCGGGTAAACACCGGTTAATACCGTAAACCTGCCGGTTGACTCCATAAAGCCAATTCGACAATACACACCAGCAGCCATTATTTAATCCTCCTGCGTAGGGAATGCGGCAGACCAAATAACCTCATACTGCTCATTAAATGCACCGTCAAACACATCGTGTCCAAGGGCACCGGTAACGTCAAGCCAATCCCAGCGGGGGAGGGTAATAGTCACAAGCTCATCCATATCACGCATCGTCGCCCTCCCGGCGGATCTCAAAGCTGGTAACGGTACCATTCTTCATGTAGTAGTCCATACTGTCAATTGCATCAAGCACGTCACCCCAACTTTCATGGGTGGTAAGCTCGATGGCCTGATTGGGACGCTCAACAGAGAGCACGTAATACATTTCAGTCCTCCCACTGTCCACGCTGAGCCATGCTACGGTAGCTAGCTCGGCTATATGCCTCATTGCGCGGGCGCCGGGGACCGTCATAAGCCTCACCCTTGATGACCTTAGGCTTGCGAGTCTTAACAGACTGCGGACGGGCTGCGATCTTAGCCATTGTGATTTGATTTCCTATCAGGAGTTGGGACGGTAGTTGATGGGCATAATGTGAACGATATAGCGAGCCTCATCAATGGCCCACTTATATGCGTCAAGCTCAGTGTCGAAAGGGCCAACCAATTCCGGTTCACCACTTCCCATAGGGTCGATGTCGGTATCGGCCACCAGTACTGCGAACATTTTAATTCCTTTGTTTTGGAGAGACTGTCTGTCCCTCTCAGCTCTAGGGTAGTCTATGACGACCTACCAGCGCAATAGCCTGGCCCTAGATTTTCAAGATTTTTAACCGATTGCCTTGCGACCACCGGTGATCTTGGTGCTACCGATGTCTGCCCGCTCACCAGCACTGACACCCGAGTGGTATCCGATGCCATCAGACAGACGCGCACCAGCGGCCTTGTGAGTCTTGGGGTAGAGACCCCTAAAGTGCCGCTCAACCGCCTCAGATCGCTCCACAACGGCCAGGCCGGTACCGGGAGTGCTAACCTCTGCCTCTGCGACCTTAGAGCGCCGCTGAGCACGTAGACGACTGCCAACCTCATTGGCAAAGCCAAGGATGAAAGCCTGCTTAAACGCCCGACCGTGAATCTCCTTATTGCGCTTAGCCTCTCGGTCCATATCGGTAGCAACCTGCATTTGCAGAGAGGCATAGAGAACTTCGATGGAATCCAAATCAGACTCCCAACCAATGAAGGTACCGGAAATGGTAGACCATCCACCACGATCGTTACGGTTGATAATCATGTCGGCACCGAAAGCCTTGACGATGTTATACATAAGCTGAGCCTTAGCCTTTGCGTAACCCTCAACCTTAAACTGCCGGGCAATGACCTTATCCGTGCTGGCCTTGCCATCGTGCTGCAACATCGCCTCATCAATGGCGTACTGCATCATAAGGTCGGTGGCCTTAGCAGTGAAGGCATCTGCCTCTGCCTGAAACTCACTGCTCTCAGCCTTTGCAAGCAGCGCGCGGACCCTGGCAAGCATCTTTTCGTCTGTCACGGTAGACCTTTCGGTTTGGGCGGGTTTTCGTTTCCCGCTCTGGAATTAAGGTATCAGGTGGTCAAGGGCCGGTCAATAGGTTAGACCAAGATTTTTAGAGCTTATCTGCTAGCTCTCGCAAGCGATCGGCTAGCTCCCCATCCTTTGTGTTAGTGCCGTTGTCAAGGCTGGAAGCACCACAAAACAGTGCCCAACGCAGACCTTCGATTTCGTTATCGTCAATTTCAATTGTTGCCATTACGCTTGCTCCAATCCCTAGCAGTCTGAGAGATGCCCCATGAGATTTCGTGATAGCGGGCAGTCCTAGTCTTACTGGTAACCACCTTGCCCCCGCGCCGGGTGATAGTGCCTGCCACAGCGACTCGCTTTGTCTCTGTCTCTGTCATGCCCATAACGATACTCAGCAATTGGGGGCTGTCAATAGGTCTAGCAAAGGTTTGTGAGCCTGTCTGCCGACCTATCGGCCACCCGGCCATACCGGCATACGTCAGGGGTTACGTCACACCATCAATTGTCATGTGGTTGCTACATACAACTACTCTGAGTAATTGCCGGGTTGTCAATAAATGCCAAAAGCCCGACCACCTTATGCAGCCGGAGGGGGCGGGCTAAATGGTACTGCAATGAAATGGCCTTGCCTTTGGTAATGCAATGTAAATGCCTTGCAATAGACCTGCAATAATAATGCAAAATTAAGGGCGCGTTTGTCTTTTATACACAGGCAAGAGGGCTTTAGGGACAAATCCCTTTCACCATTGCTCGCGGCCCAATAGGGAAGCTAGTCGCGCCTCTTATAGCATAGGCTAAACCTATAGCATATCCCTAAGTATTTAGTTAGTGATAATGGTCTTGTATAATCCATGCCTTCCCCATTATCTGTGTCGGGGTAATACGTGGCAAGCCCCGACATTTGTTTATGCCCGCCCGGTTAATTCCGGTCCGCAAAGCTTATCGGCTTTGTATGCTTTATCCTCATCGGATACTTACATCAGCGGGAAGTTTATAGCAGATTTCCCTTTGCGTGCACACTCCGGGCATTAACACTAATGCGCCTGCTAGACATTAGCGGTGGGGTTTTGTGAGAAAATTGACCGGCGCTCTCAGTCGACGTATCACTATCTCTTTTGTTGCCCACATTGACCGATAGTTACGGATAACACCGGCCAGTTTTGTTGCAACAGACATTTCTGTCAGTGCGCGACGCAGTGGGATTCGAACCCACATTCCGATCCATAAGCGGTCGGTCTTACCTATTAGATGATTGCGCCGACCAGCACCCGACTAATGGCCTATCAGTCGTCACTGGCCCGGTGCCCCCGACAGGAGTCGAACCTGTCCGCTCAGGGGCAATAGGCGTTAACCGGTATACCTATTGTCACCCTTTGCGTTCCCAATAAATCCATCAGCAGCAGTTGTGATCATCAACTACCTAGGATCATCAGAGGCTTGGATCATTTAGTTATGCGCGGGTCGCTAGGAATCGAACCTAGATACATCGTGGCTTGATTAAGCTTTACCATTAAGCTACGACCCTGATTGCTTTAGATTAGAGCATTACTAACCACCCCATTAGTAGTAGTTAACTCTAGGGTCAGTACATGTATTCTCGACAATGATATGGTCAACCTACCATTGCCGCCGGGATTTTCTGGGAGGCGCGCCCGGTTGCCTAGCATAGACCGTACCGCTATGCCTTAGTTTGTTGCTGTGATAATGGCTATCCGTGACGATCTTCACCATTATCAATGGGCGTCCGACTATGCTCCGGGGTATCAACCATTGCGCAATTATTGCGGTAGTCGAAATTGCCAGGAGATTCAGGACCCATTTGGAGCTATCAGGCAGAGACGGTCTCGCTAGCACCCGCCGCGCTAGCCTGCTGAGCAGCCGCCAGAGCGGGCAGGGTGTCCAGCACGTAAGCCTCCAGCACCGGAGCGGTCAGGCGGCCCTTGGTGGGCACAGAGACACCAGCAGCGCGAGCAGCCTGCCGAACCTCACTCACGATGACCTTGCGGGTGATCGGAGTCTTTCGACCGGAAGCGTTGGTACGCATAGCCTTGACCTCAACTCGCTTAGCGAGGACGGCAGCCTCCTTGTCGTACTTCTGACCCGGGTTGGCCTTCTCAAAAGCCTCGATGACGTCCGCGCTAAGCTTACCGCGCTGACCGGACTTGACGAGACCCTGCTCAACAGCCCACTCGCGGACGGTGGCCAGGGAAACCTTCGTGTTCTTTGCCATGTTGATCACTCTCTTTCGGGTTGTGCGGAGAAACATTGTTGTCTCTCTCGCTCTGGTAACTACATTACATGCCTTGGTACTGCTTGGCAATACCCGGTATCAAGATTTTTTAGAACAGTTTTCGTTGTGCTGTGCAACCATACAGTCATTACGCCGCTAGGATGACTCGACCTGTGCACCGGTTTCCGCCGGGAGGGAGATCCCATAAGTCAGTCTAACCTAATTCATTGCGTGACTAAGGCAATTAAGCCCGCCTAGCGACTGAATGACTGTACGGTTACGCTGTGTAGTTATGGCGGCAGACTATTTGTATCACGGTCTGCCAGCGCGCCTAGGTGATTATCCCCACGCCTAGGATGAGGTATTGCTTAGTTGACGAACGAAACTTCCGCGTCAGTTGCCCTTAACCCTCTAGCTCAGTAAGAAACTCATCCAGGCTACTGAACAATTCTTCTCGACCTTCTATGTCACCTTCGTCAACGTAAGGCGAAACGATATCCCAAAGCGCCAGCAGGTTCTTGTTCATGTGTCCACCTTAGCAGTTGTGTGTGAGTCTGTCTAGCTAAACACCGGGCCCTTTTCCTATGCCGTGGTCGCTAGCGCCTTGGGGCTTTATGCGCTACCCGGTGTCTTTGCTGAGAACTACTTAACCATAAGTTTGCAGTGAGCACAACCCCTACAATCAAGATCTTTTGTCACCAGTAATGTAGGGTACCGGGCGGGGCATAGCGCTTAACCATACCCTCTAGCCATTCGCGTCCCACATTATTCATGCTATGAACACGCACCACAGGAGGCCAAGGAATGTCATTCTCGCAAATCCACAGAATCACCCGGCGGCTAGTGTCATCTCCACCAAGATCGTGGTCGAAAGACACCTCATCAAAAGTATTCTCAGCCAGCATCGAAATAGCCTGGTCGCTGGTGTAAGCCTGCACCCAACCCTCAGGAGCCGGGCGGATGTCATCAATCCAAAGCTTCATGGTGCTATCCAATCATGGATTTTCGATGGTGTCAATAGCTAGCCGATGCTATATCCTTCTGGATCAACCTCAAACCCATACACGAATCCAAGCCATGATGCAAGATCAAGTGCAAGTTCGGCCGGAGTAATTTGAGGTCTGTAAAGCATACCAACTCGCTCAGCAATTAGTGTATTGATTGTCTCTAGTGCTTCAAAATTAACCATTAAACTGCCCCCAAAATCTCAATAGGTCCGGCCATAAGGCGTCGAATAATCCGATAATCAGTATGGGGAGGGTGATTGTCCTTCCAATATGCTACAGTTGCATTAGCATTATCTAGGCTCCCCCAGTCATCACCTTGCCAACCAAAAGGAATCCAACTGTCAGAGCCGTCGCTATACCACTGTGCGGCATACTCATACATTAAATCTCAACTCCTATTATCGAAATAGATTTGACTCAGTCCGCATGAGGCGATAGAGCCTTCGGAATCGAATACGATGCAGCAGATTCTTAATCATTAAATCTCAACTCCCGCGTTGGTAAGGGTGACATAAGCCATTTCACAAACACCTGCCAGATTAGAATTCTTCGCATAACCGCTCGCATGCCACCCGGCCCAAGTGCGACCAAGTGCCAGCATAACATCTGCCATTCGCAACTGAATACCGCTGTCAACACCAAAGGTACCCTGACTGAATGCATAAGCAAAAGCATCCGGGTCAAAATCCATAGTGTTGAGTGCCTTTCCAATTGCCCGCGCCGCCTGTGCCTCAGTAGTCAGTGCCATAGATAACGCCTCCTAGATCGGTTGGTAATCCTGCTGTACCCGCCCCCTTAGAAGCTAAACCTAGTCAACACGCTTGCACTTTACAGAGCCCGACAGATCGAACACGGCAGGCTCAGAGCAGCGGCAGTTATTCACGCTGTAGCCACAGTTGGCACACGGTGTCTTGCAGTAGACCATTCCGGCAGGCTCATCAAAGAGAATGTACTGCTGGTCAGTCCAATTGCGCCGGTGCGGGGCATGCTCGTTGGCCTTAGTCGTCTTAGGCTCCTTAGCAGTGTAAGCACCACCACTATCAGGATTGTCAAGATCACTAGAAGCCTCGGCCTCTGCCGCCATAGCCGTATTAATGCGCTTAGGCTTAGGGTCCGGCTTATTGTCGTCATCAAAAGTCATGCCAGTAGCCCTAGCAGCAGCCAAAGCATCCTTAGCAGCCTGACTAAACCTGCCTCGACTCGGCTTAGCAAGCGGCGGGTTGAGAGAACAAAGATACTCGCGCTGAGTAGTCATTAAATCATCCAATCTATTACGCTATTGATACCGTTATCGAAATTATTGCGATCATCCATATGCCCAGCACTAGAGCTGGAACCAAATGATCCTATGATAATCAGTAAGAGTATTGCACCTCCCCAAATTAGGAATACTACCATGTACCAAGGCATTACTTAACCTTTGATACCTTAATAGTATATCCGTGAGGTAAAGTACCAATCTCATCAGTTAACTGCAACAGGCTAAGCTCCGCATCACTAATGAAATCTCCATCTTCATTGTAAATCTGAATGTAATACCACATTAGTTCCCCCTATATGCATCAGCAGCCATTTCAAGCTGGGTGATCCACTCATCTTCCCGGTCAAGCTGGGCACGCATAGCAAGCTCAGCCTCATAGACAGGCATTTCAGCAGCCATGCTCACCCACTCATCCTGCACACAAGCCGCGCACGTCCAGACACCAGCCTCCGAGTGATAGTTGTGCCCATTGTCATACAGGGCAATCTCAGCGGCCTCATCATAGTCCGGCGCGGTGGCAAGCTCTCGCCCACAGTCTACAGACTCGCAAGTGATCGTGACCATATTCATACCCCTAAGATTAGGGAACCGGCCACATGAACCACACATGCCATATGGATTGTCTTTGTGCGCGTTGCACCATTGGCAGGTCATCATGTGCTCCCTTCGTCGTTGTGTGTCTCCAAGTTAAGGCATAGCGCCGGTGCTGTCAAGCGGAAAGTTTCTGGGATCTACGCCTTGACTCCCGGCGCGCACTATGCTATCTATGTAAACCAAGAGCGAAATCGTTAGTTACGTGGCAGCTCCTACACATGGGAGCGTAGTCCATAACGTCACGGCTAAAAAGCCTTCCTGCATGTGGTCCGGTCTCTTGAACTATGATCCTGCCGGTAGATAATAAACACCAGTCATGGCCTTGACTACTACAATTAATGCATGTATGATCCCTAGCGTTGCCTCGAAGCTTTTTGATCTTATCATGCATGACGGAATAACCAGGATTACCGACGTTATTAATTTTGCGCGGCATGGTCATATTTCTGCCCATGTTTCTACGTTTTAGATGTAGTCTACATAGACCGGAGGCTCCCCCAAGATCATCACAGTATTCACATTTTTTCTTGTGGGAGCGTCGAATCTCTTGCTTTTCAGCTTTGGTTGGGTTAGGCTTGCCCCAGAGCCTAAAGAGCTGGTAATGTCTATTGCAAAATCCTCGGCCAAAATGTTGGTTGGTGCAACCATCTATCTCACATAGTTTCATAGCACAACTATATCATTTTTATTTGATCTTGAACCCTGAAATTTTATAATATATTACGATCCGCCCCAAAAATCTACATGGCCTTTTTAAAAAGATTACGATGGAGTCTTATATTCACCACAACTATTTTACGATCTGGCCCTGCATTTCGCATAGACTTTGATTACTCAGAGTAACTATATGGGGTGCAGGGCTATTTTTATTTACGTTAATACAAGTTCGTTATCATATATGTCAAATAGTGTTAGCTGCTGCTCTTGCCAATACAGTTCATTAAGATACTTCAAATCACTAACCAGCATTTCAGCTAAATCTCCCGGGTCGTTTGAACTCATACTCCACTCTACACGAAAGTCGTCTCTTATATATATGAGTACTGATTTGTACCATGTATTTTCATCATCTATAACACTACTGGTGATTTCATAATCAACGGCGTACATTATTGCACTCTCTTTCTAACATAATTAGAGACTCATACAGTACCGGCCATTTTGCTTTTAGCTGTCGCTTTTGTAGTTTATGGTAAACCGGCTCTCTGCCTGCAATAGTCCAAGCATTGTATACGCGCTTGATTGCTGCGTCAACACCTGGATCATTATCAAATCGGCCGGTCATAGTGGCCTGTAATCTTCTGGTACACTATCCCAGCTAACATTCATAGGTGCTTGAAAACTCCGATCGTCGTTTTTAATTGTAAACAATGGCTGTACTGTATTAGACCAATGCTCCGGCTCAAAAGTAATTTCAGGGTCAATACCTACAATGCAGCAACCTTGATCACATGCGGTTCTATGAGACTGTAATTCATATGCCATCTTATACCTCCACTGGAATTGATTCAGCATTGCTCTTGACTTGCTGACATGCATCCATTACACGCTGGATCACAGCAAACTTAGGATCATCGATAAACGAAAGATTACCTGTCTGGTAATCGAATATATCTAGTAGTGCTTCGTTCCATCCGGCTTCAAAAATCTTGTAACGCTGACTGTCTGTTATTTCACTGTAAGGATTCATACCCATATTATACTCCCGCCCTAATCCTAACTAAAAATATACCAAAAATTCAATTTATACCAAAAATTGATTTCAAATTAGACTTCCCACCAAAATTGAATTCTATTCAAGCTGCTTCCTAGAAACTGAATCTGAAATTTGCTTCATCAATTCTGACTCTTGTTTTTTACCAGCCTCTATGGCAGCTTCTCTAAAAGACTTAGATGCACTAAAGAATTCTATGTCAACTATACTAGACAATTGTCTGTAAATTTTTTGCTGAGAACTTAATAGATTTTCTAACTCTTTAAATCTAGGCATGCAATAATCATTACAACCATAACTATAGCCATACCGTTTGTCACAATCATGGTTATAAATTTGTATATAAAACAGTCGGCCATGATCTTTCCAGCCGTCTTTTAATTTAGAATAAATTTTGTAAGCATTTACATCTAATTCTTTTTCAGAGGTATTATTGACACCAATTGTAACGATTGTGATCAAAAAAGGTATCCATAAATAACCAAACAAAGAATATAGACTAACCCCAATTAATGAAACTGGAAGCACAGCTAATATCAAAGCAACAATAACCATTAACCAAACATAAAAAGTATATTCAGCACCCCAATGATATTCACGTTCTTTTGATTTTGCTTTAAGTTTATTAAACTTATAAAAAGATGTGCATATCTGCACGACCTTACCCGCCCCCGGCTTTATTGCAATTGTATTCACAGTACTCCTTAAACGTGATAGTATGGGCCATAGCCATCATCAGACCAGCGAGTGCCTAAATGACTAGCGGCTACCAAAAATGGAATTGCAAATAGACCCCACCAAGAAAACATAGCCAGCAGTATTATTAGCAACATAGCACAGATGCTTATTCTAATCCAAGCATCTGCCCATACGTGCTTCAAAAACTTCATTAAATCTCCTTGCCTTCCGCCACAGCTTTCGCCATGCCTACCATTACTTCAAATGTCCAGCCACTATGCTCGTCTTTAAACCCGGGCATCTTGGTCTGCTCAGCATAGGGCAAGGACTTCCAACTGTCAATAAAGTCTGACACATAGTACGTGACTTTTGACTCTGCGTAATTAAGTAAGGCATTAGCCTGCTCTAAACAGAATAGCTCATAAGATCCAGAATCCAACCAAAAATTCTCAAAACCTGATTCTTCCTCAAATCTATTCAAACGATCTTGGAAGGGCTGCCTCAGACTTAGCTTTGTTTCTATCCACTCATCAATGTGTGCGTTGTAATCAGCCTGTCGCTTAGCCTGCAAATCGTCTAGCCACTCTTGGCGGTCTGCATCTGCCTGCTCTTTAGTTTTGTAGGAGATATATTCTACGCCGTCTACGAACAATCCCATCACCCGGCCACCCCAACCATTAGAGGTAGAGTAGACTACTGCAATATCGCCGGGTGAAATAGGAGGCTTATCTGTGTAGTCTACAAACAGACTCAAACTATCTTTCATATGGATACTATCCTCACCGACAGACTCTACCTCATACAGATTAACATACCAGCCGTCTTTGTTTTTAAACATATGATCGTCCATTCTTTGGCATCTTGTCTTCGTAATCATTAATCATCTGCTGATGATTAAAGTAAATCTTAGTATTTGGGTAATTCTGTTTGATCAGATTCACGCAATTATCAGGTAGTTCTTCATTACGGTAAGATTGCATAGAACCTTTCTTATGCTTAGCTGTAGAAATACCCCTAAGAGACTTAATATATCCCACCATTGCTACAATCATTACAATCCCGGCGATTAGCGCTCCTAGTACAACATTAGCAGACAACAGGGTGGATAGCAGCATAAAATCCAGTGCTAGAATAGATCCGCTAACAACAGCGCCCCTCCTGTAGTAAGGAATATCTTTAGGCTTCTTTACTACAGGAACTACATCATCTTCTTTAGCATACTTGGTCGGGAGATAGACTGCCTCGATTACGGCCTTCTCTGCCTTAAACCCAAATTCACCTCGGTCAACCATACCGTAACCACGAATAATAGCCATAGTGTTACCTTCTACATGCTGGTCATCAGGGTCGTAATAAGCATAGTATCCACAACTACAATTAGGTTGACGCTTACTATTCAATTGGTGACAATTAAAACTGCACTGAGAGGTATTAACCCCATCGAACCATTTATAGTCAGACATAATTGGTGAATACAACATACCATTACGCTTTAGATTAAATGCACGGTGACCATAAATCTCACCAACCGCCCAATCTGTGCCGCCCGAAAATGTACTTTGCATGGTGGTCCCTCCATATAATGCTTGTAGTTGAAGTAGTAATCTTCTTTGCTGCTCTAGAATAGCGTCAAAGTGTTTCATATCGTCTTCTAGTGTATCTTTAGGCATAAGTTTAAGGGCAGACTATTTAAGCCCGGTCTGCCAGCGGTGTCAGGTCACGCTTCTACAAGCTCTTGCTCGTTGACTGTGACGGTCTCTTCTTCTACTGCATTTGTACGAACTAGATCAGCTTCCTTGATAGCCTCGCCATCAAAAGGCACTAGTTCCACATTCTGAATAACTTCACCAATGTAACCCATTTTGTGTGTTCACCTCCTTGCCGCTTTATTTTCTATAACGTTTGTAATTATAGCCATGACTTCAAAAACTACCAAGCCAATTGTAACTATAGCCGAACCAATAAATGCTGCATTTAATATGGCCACAACCATAATCACCGGCCAAAATATAAGCCAAAAGTCCAAGTTAGCTAATGTTGAAGATACGGTTTGTCGCAATTGTAGCCTTTCCCACATCAAAATATGCAGCGGTAAGTGTAGCCTTTACTGCCGACTTGCTAGGCATTGCAGCCTCAACATCGCGGGCGGTTCGATAGACAAAATTAGTTTGAAATTCATTAGGCTTATCTACACCTAGAACTTCTAGAATGATGTCATCAATCATAGCTCAATTACCGCCGTAATCTTTCGGGGGTCAATAAACGGAGCACCTACTGGATCAACAAACCTAACGTATATTGAATAAGGGTCAATATAATATTTAACCTCTACGCCAGCAGCCTCTACTCTAGCTACCGTACCATTAAGATGTACCTCATACATTGGCATTTAATCGCTCCCTTATTGGTTGGCTAGTTGTATGCCATCCTTTACAGATTCCACAATAATATGCCCGGCACTCTGTCTTAGGGCGCTTAACATTATCTTTACGTTGAACGGTAGCAATAAATAGCTCTGCACCGATCTTATCTCTCCACCGGCGCTTGCTGCACTTGCCCATGATGACCTCCAATCGCTATGTCACTAGCTTAGTGTACTTACAAGATCAAGTCAAGGGCTGCCATAAGCTGGTCTGCACATGCTGAGGCACCGTCTTCTCTGCCATTTCTATATGCACTGTCTTCGGGATATAGACCTATTCCTACATTTATATTATACCAATCATTGGCTAGCCCTAGTAACATTTTTCTTAGCTCCGTGTCAGCGGACGGCCGGGCGGCGAGAGCGTCAAACTCCTCTGCAGTTGGCTCGGCCCCTGCCTGTCGCAGACAGATGCAGGCACAGAGACGGCACCCGCCGTAGCGGCTCAGCTCGTGATTGCGAGCCGGGTGTCCACAGTCGCACCGATCGAGTCGGGTCCTCCGCTCGTCGGCCTGCTGCGCTTCGGCCGGGGGCTCGGACGGCGCGGCGGGGCGGCGACAGCCCTCGGCGTAGTAGCACTGGCTCGGCTCGCCGCAGCACAGCACCTCCTCGTCTCCGGGCGGCGGGGAAGTTGAATTATTATCCATCTAATTCACCACGTCAACAGGTGAGTCAGTAAGCCACCATTGTCCATGCTCATCGTCAAACACCATCGAATCAGCATACTGTACCCTGGTCGCACCTTCGTGGCCGTGAATACTAATTAGTCGCTCAACACTAGCATAAATTGCCGTGCTGGTCTTATCACTTAGCCAGCGCATCACGCAACTGCCGTCAGAAAATTCAACACCTTCTGCAACAACGCCGGTGCCAGATACACCGCTTTTGTCTTCTGATCTTACCAGATTAAATAGTCTTACTGTTCTCATTTTTCTCCTTGTGCTTATAAACAACTCTAGTCCCACGATTATAAATCATTTGCGCTACGCTCCATACAATAATAATCCAGCACAATGTGGCAGCAAGGGGATCAAGCGGAACGTATAGCAGTAGAGCAATGACAAAGCCAAGTATAAAGGCGTCGAACCCACCAAATGGAGTCAGCAAGTTCCTTGCAAATGTTTTTATCTTACTCATAATCTATCCTCATCAATTGTCAATCCATTACCGCCTTGAATACAAATCCTATCTTCATACTCACCATATACTGTTCCGCCCATATAATTGCACACTACTTCATAATCACTTGGTCCCGCATCTTTACCATCTTGATATCCAAGAGCATAGTTTCCAATAAGAATGGCAAAAAATAATACAACCACAACAATCCTATAGATTAACTCTTGGTTCTCTGAATTAATATCACGCCAACGCTTCGTAGTTACTCCTAGTAGTCAGGCCGGGAGCAATTAAGTTTGCTCCCGGCCCTTATGATCAGTTAAATACTCGGGTAATAGATAGCACTTTTGCTCCACCTGTTGTTTCTAAAACCTTTTGCAATACCTCATCAGTGTTAAGTTCTACGTCAGACTCTACAAACACTTGACTATCAAACTCGACAACATAACGGAATTCAGAAAGATCCTCTTCGTCATATTCGATATTACCAAAATCTAGAGTTCGATCTGAATCAATAGAATCTGCTCCAATGTAAGTAACATTGTTTTCGAAGTATTCTTCTGCTGCTTCTGCTACTTCATCATCAATAAGCAAATCGTTATCGCCTTCGGTATATTCTACTGGTGCCTGAGCTACAAGATCAGTGTCATTGTAGAGGCCGATTTCTTCTAGCTCAGGCACAGGCGCAAGATTTACGTGATTGTGATCACCATGGCCTTCCTTTTGATAAAAACTGCTAGGACGCATATCAGTGCCATTCCAATTCCATGCATCTGCTGTTCCAGACCATACACGCGGACCAAGGTCAACATCACTATTAGTCTTAACCGATGCATCTTCAACTACAAAATCACCGGCGCTATCTTCTACATGTTCGCCATCGCGTAGAACGAATTCAATATCAGTAGCGTCTACGCCATCAAACATGCCTAGAATGCTAGTGTTATAATAACGGCCAGCAGAAGGTGCGCCTACAAAAGTCTGATAAATGGTCGGCGGAACATTAGCATAACCCGCTCGGCTGCCATTGTGGAACTCAACATATAGCGTCCATTCAATTTCATCATACCAAGCGGTTTTTAGTGCTGAACTAGCAAGGTAAGTACGATCTGTATAAAATACCTGTCGTGCCATTTTATCTCCTAAGTGTGTGTTGGTAGTGCCAGCTTACAGTACGTGCTAATTTAGGTCAAGAGTCTCTGTATCCTGAATAACCCCAAATTTCAGGATCGCGTAGTCCATCAATAATTGAATCTACATATTGACGCTTTAGCTTTAGCATAGTCTCAAAAGGCAGACCGTCAAATGTCTTGGCCTGATGGTTCTCCCACCAATCCCCGGCCATATCTTCAATAAGACTGATCTGGGTATGTGTAAATGCATTAAGCATCGGTTCGTACCTTTCGGTTAGTATCGGCAACATAAAGCCAGGCGTCAATATACATTTGCTTTGCAGTACACGAGTCAGTACCACACCATACTACACCACTATCAGGCTCCCGGCGATCTGGACCTGTGCCCATAACAAGAGTGCCACAACCGCTACAAATACAAACGTTCATTTTAGCCTCCGTTAGAGTGATCCTACGTGGACATACACATCGTAGTGCACGCCGTCTTTCTTGACAAGTAGTCTTCCCATGACATTTTCAGACAAGTGTGGCTCAGGCTCCAATTCTTTTTTAAGCCTATCTAGAGCATCTGCTATGTCAGCCTCAGATGGTACTTTGTATCTACCATCTATTTTCCAAACATATCCTAAATTATCAAATATTTTCTTTACGTAACTAGTTTCTAACATTTACTTAAAATCTTTTCCGTAAGGGTCTTGCATGGGATCTATTTTACCACCAGACTGTACGCCTCTAGCTGCTTCTACAAATCCTTGTGGTATACCCTTTTGGTCGGGCGCTCTCACTACCGGCTTTTTCGGTAACTCCCACCCGGCAGACTCTACCTCATAGTCAGTCAGCAATGCTAGGACTGCTTGTAGATCCTTCTTATTTTCTGTATTGATTACAATGTGTAACTGCATATTAGACCACCTTAATTATATATTTTGCGCTGTATACAACCCTCACATGGCACCCACGCCATAATAAATGCGGGTTGACCAATGGTTACAGCATCAACGCTTTGTTCTTCAACCTGCTCATTCATAAAATTTTCAATTTCAGCAACGCTACCAATAATCTTATCTTGAAAGAGCTTTTGAGTAATATCTAGAAAGAAATCAATACCTTCTTGCGGTTGATCAAAACTATGCTCTCTAAACACCGTGCCTGATGCACTACATGCTACTACATGATAATGCATCAGGCTTCACCTATTTCATGAATTATACTTTGAGCCTCTTCTGTTTGATCTTTCAGCTTTTGTAAAGCTTGATCTAAATCATTTTTGATGGCCGAGAAATCATCTCGTAGCTTATAATAATTTTCTCTCAATCTTTCCTTCTCTTTTTCGGCTTCATTAAGTTGCTCTCGTAAATATTTTACTTCATTATGTAATTCTGCACGAAGATCAAACGCAGCCTTATTGGATTCAGACTTACGAGTGAACATACCCTTAACAGTTTCAAGAACTACACCTCCCATAAGGGCTGATATAAGCGCTAGTATTGAAGGGTCCAAAGCCATTTACTCAATCACTAGCCTTGCTGCACCTAAGACTATACCCATTGCCAAAATAAATATCCATGTTAATGGCAAGAATCCAATAGTAAATAGTCTTAGCATTGCAGCAAAAATATAAAGTAGACAAAGAGCAAAAGCGCCTCTTTTGACCCAACTATCTTTATTCTTCCACATACCTATAAACGTAGCAGAAGGAATTCCTATGTATAACCACGATAATACCAACTGTTCAATACCACCTGTGAAACCAGAAGCTACTGGCGAGATGCTTGCTGGCATGCTAATAAATACAGGCATAATAAGGTAGATGCCAAAAACTAATGCACAGACACCAAATAAACCTATAATCATATAGGCAAATGTTTTTAAATCTAACTTCTCTAATTTCATACTACTATTGTAGCAGCAATATTATAAAATGCAGGCTAAAGGGCTTCTTCTAATTCAATCTTTCTACCAACATATCTATACTCTACAACATATGGTCTCACTTTCTCTAGACCACCCGGCTGCTGTGCAGTTAATACGATTATATATCGTGGTTCACGCTTAAAAGCTAGGCATTCATTACACATATTTATTGTCATAGATATTTGTAACTTTGATTTAATCCTCTTTAATTCTTTTTTGGGTTTAGAGCATGAAGAACACTCTATTACTTGTGGCACTCAGTTATCCCCCTCCGTTTCATCATCAATATCAACAAGTATAACATAATCGTCAATGTCAAAATACTCAGTTACTGTATGATATCCTACCGGCTCAATATATTGGATTTTAGCGCCATGAGCCATTTGCTGCATGACGGCCCCCTCACAATTAAGGCTAGGAATCCAGGCGATAGCAAACATTATACTCGCTCCAATACAATAGGTACGATTTCATTGATAGCACCAAGTGTTTCACTCAACCATTGAGTAATAATGCCTTGTTGCGCGGGGTTAAAAGTATCCCAATTATCTGCATAAATCCTCATAATAAGATGAGTGCCTCGGTCTAATATATCTACAATAAAGTTTTCATAAGGTAGAGGGTGCATACTCATCACTGTTATGACAGACCAATCTAATGCGTTACTCATCGTCACCCGCTGTTATTTTATTATAAAGTGCTCGCTTTACTTCTTCTGTTTTGTGAGCGTTTTTATTCTTGTCGATCTTACCACGGTCTAGATAAAATCCACCCCATACACCAGTTTCTTTATTTTCGACTCCAAAATTAAAGCACTGTTTGGTGACTGGACAATGCAAACACATCTCATCTGTTGACCTAGCTATATGAAGTTTGGTCTCATACCCTTGGAAGAAAGGATCACTCTCAGCATTGGGTATATTGGTACCGTTACATAGAGCTAGCTTTTGCCATTCTATGTTCTCTTCATCTAATTGCCATTCATCAGTTATGCTCAACGAATATTCCAGAGCCCCTTTTCATCCGGCGAGATTCGTGTGCTCATGCCCCACTTGCCATCCCTAAACATACCCTGCGGCTTACTGTATCCCACCTGAGTTGGCCGGAAGAGCATTAAATCCCATCCGTCCCAATAAGCAAAATGCTTGTTACGCTCTACATATGCATGAACTTGTTTGTAATTAAGAACCTTCATCTTTTGTTCCTTTCCAGCTTCCCGACCTCTACCGGCGGGACATGTTGGTGATCTTCACATACTACATAGCCAAATCTTGGCTCTAGTTGATTGTTATTACGCCTGCCACATACCGAACATGGCCGGGATGTTGGATATCCATTCATCTAGTGACTCCTAATGCAATATCCCACTGCCAGTCTTGCATATCAATAACGTCATCAAGATCTTCAATATTCCAATATGCCTGAACATACAGTATATCCTGCTCAAATTCTAAAGTCTGGCACCTACTTTCTACACAATATTCACACTTACGAAATCCCTTGTACCCGGCGCGATAGACAATTACTGCGACCCGGCCCTTACCAAAAGGAGCGACTACAGTGTGGTAACCGTACTCATCAGAGCCGGTGAAATTAATTCTGAACCATTCGCGTAAACTCTTACATTCTGCGCGGGGAGTAGGTTCCCAATCGTTATAAAACCAAAACCGCTTATTATTAAGTGGAGTAATCATAACTCTCCGTAACTGTAGTAGTAGTTATATTGAGCCGCAGGAGGCACATCGAAGCCTCATTTCTACTGTACCAAAGTAGCGTAATAACCTCTATACTACTGCGACATTTATATTATCTAAACCAAACTTGACCGCAACGTTTGCACCAAAACATCTTACGTGCGCCCAAATCAATCAAAGCGCTTTTAATCCAACTATCCTTGGTGCTTAGGTCGTGATGCATACAATCATACTGTTTCTTACGCATGATCTTCATCTGTCTATCTTAGCAGAGCGGGGGATAGCTTGTCAATAGACTCACTACCCCCCGCCTTAAACTTAACTTAGTCTGCTGTTGGACTACCTTCTAGATTATCTGCATCATCATAAACCTGACCGTTGACTGCTGATACCAAAGTTTCTGGATCTGCGTACTCACGGCTGTTACGACCGTCAGGATCGTACTGTAGATCACCATTAGCGTCTAGGTAATGGTCACCACGTCTATGCTCCCAATCACGGTCTCTACGTGAACCAACTTCTTCTGATGCTACATAGTGCAATTGCTCATCGTCATATGGATCCCAATAAAGGTTACCATTGGCGTCTGTCTTTAATTCTGCCCTTGACCAGTCACCTCTTTGTGCTTGTACGTCTCTTGCAAAACGCTCTGCTGGTGATTCTGGGGCCGGTACATTTAGCTCCCAAGCTGCGATTTTAACTCACCTCCATTGTGGTTATCTACTATAGCGTAGCATAATACAATTTATGGCGCAAAATCAAGTATTTGTGCCCTTAATTGTTACGACATAGCCTGTTTCATCAAAAGACTCTGCGTAAGCAAAAGCTCTATTTTTATCGCTAAATAGGCTATTACTCATCAATGGGTTGCCATTGCCAATCAAGATAACACCATAAAGCGGTGTGTCAATTTCTACTTCATATGGGCCAAGATGGCTACGCTGCTCTATTGCGGTCAATCTACATCAGCCAAATCAATTTCAACCCGCTCAAACGGCTCACTAAAGTCAAAGTAGTCTGCGATTAGATTGCGTAGCTCGTCCTCTTGCTGATCTGTTAATGCCTCTGCTGCTGTCACACTAATTTCGTAGTAGTACTTCAATTTACTACCCCGCCACAGGTGCGAACGCTTGCGATCCAACTACCGCCATCTTCGGGGAACCAACTAAATACTACCTCTTCAATATAACCATCTTCTTCTAGACTATCGCCTAGTTCCTTAACACCATCTAGTGCCTCATTAAGAGTCTTACCAATAACCTGCCAGTGCTCATAAAAACCTTCGGCTAGCTCATAAACTACAGCGCTCATTTCAGTCCTGCCTTCTCATAGATTTCTTCAACGATACAATCTGGGCAGAGTACAGAGCCTGTTTTAGATGACCGGCCATTATGCTGTGCATTGCGACCACTGAGAACCTTATTCTCCCCGCATCGTCCACAGGCTCTGTACTTCTGCTGCATTGTTACTCCTTAGTATGTGAACCCATCATTAGGGAACGTGTAGTAGTCTGGGACATCATCATACTCGTCGTCGTCATCGTCGTCAACATACTCTTCGTTGTAGATTTCCTCAGGCTCGGCATCTTCTGCCTCACCCCAACCCGGCGACTCTGGGGCGGTGTCTACATAGTAACCGCTGTAGGGCTGCTCAACAACCTCTAGAACGGTATAGCGGCAAACACGTAGCTTCTGTGCGTCACAATCGACAGGCACGCTCACAACGTCTCTAGGGTTGATCTTGACAGTCAGTGTAGCACCCTGTGCAAAATCATTTGCATATTCCCACGTACCAGCATGTAAACCATATGAACAACCTTGCTGCGGATCAAACGCTACTTCACTACGTGGCATAGTTACTACTGCACCTTCATAATTAGGAATACCACCAGTAAATACTTCACCATCTACAATAGCAGTACCATGACTAATAGACTCAAATTTATCATCCGATAGCTTACGAACACCCTTGTAAGCAACAAAGCAACCGTCTTCTGTAATCGCAAAATCACGATCATTTAGCCAGCTAAATAGCTGCTCTTGGCTGAACTTACTTGGGTTGTTGGCAACATTCTCAAAGAATAGAACCAATGACTTGAACTTGTCATCATCTTCGTTAAGGAAGTTGAGGATTTGAGTAGCTAGTGAGTTATTGACTTCTTCATTGTCAAAGTACACCCGGCCATTTGCTACGCTAACACGCTCAGATAGAGACTCAAACTTCTGCGCTACCTTTGCTTCTAGGTCGAATAGCTCTACTACCGACTCATCATCGGCCAGAGCACCGGCTAGGATTCTTTCAAAATTTGGATGATCTTGACCGGCCTGTAGCATCTCACCATCGTGAAAAACTGTAAGGCTTGCCTTGCCATCGTTTGCAACTAAGCTATACTTAATTTTAGGTCACTTCCTCTTCTTGTATATTTCATTTAGGTAGAAAACTACGTCTTCCATGTATTCTTTATTGTTCTTTGCTCTCCACTCATCAAGGCTAGTGAACAGACGATACTTTTTCAAACAATCTAGATTAAAAACACCACGGCTTTCCTTAATGGAAGACAGTTCCAACTCATTAAGGTCTCTGATTGTTTGATTAAACTTACGCTTGGAATCTTTCGGCTCCAACGATAGCTCAATGATCTTTTTAAGCTCCGGATCATCTATCTTATCTTTGGGCAACCAATCAATACTAATACCCGCCTGATAGGCAGCAGTATGATATTTATCGACATCGCTTACTTCGCTGTCGTATTTAGCTTGCAAAACCGGTACAATATCGCGTATATGCTTTGCTGTAGGGTGTGACTTGTCAAAGTCTTCCTTCCTACGAGCATACACCTTGACTGCCACTGCGTCAATCTGCTCAACAAGCCTAAACAAAGCATGCTCATTAAGCTTAGGATAGTCTCTTGGCTCAAAGTAATAAACTTGCTTACCCGCCGGAACTTCCTTAATTTCAAAGCCAATGCTGTCGGCTGTTGTTCCATTCGCGTATGTGTAGGTTGTCGCTCTAAGTACATGGAATTCTTTATCCGTCTTAAACGCTGGTGCTGCCGCCTTAGGTTCTCTAGTTGCAGCCAATATATCTTTCCACGTCATGCTTTTAATATCTGCCAACCAAGGATCTTCTGCAACCTTATTGTCAACAGTAATTATGAATCTGTATGACCCCTTTTTAGCCTTATAGGCATTGATTCTAGACCTGGCATATGATGTTACTTCCTTCATAGTGAAGTCTGTAACAATAACATACTCTGCCGGACTACCATAATAGTTATTGCTGCCCGGCGGCTTTAGGTTGTACCAGTCATATATATTCATTGTCCGTGGCTTAAACTCAAAGTCATACTCCGAAGAATTTACATATTCATATGGACCTATCTTTGTTGGCAGGCTATTTCCTTTGTACTGCCAGTTTGCTGGAATATCAGAGTGCCCTAGCCTTGTAGCCCATTTTGATGCAGCCTCCAAGGCTTCCTTAATTGTATTAGCAGCTAGTAGATCATTGCTAACCTTGTTTGCCATTTCAGCATCATAGCGTGCATAGCAATCTTCTATTGTAGCCTTGGTCTGCTTTGTGTAATGAAGCTGCTCACGCGATGGAGTAAAGTTAACAGACCCAATAGGCACATCAAATATTAAATGGAACTGTGTGCGAAAGCCAGGAGTGTATTCTGATTCGATAGGGTATGCAATGCCACCCATAACAATAATATCTGGTAAGTCTTCATAAGTAGCAGTGCCATAATAGCTTGTGTTTTTGACTTTATTGTCAACAATACGAATACCCGGCGCTAAGAAGTCAGACTTAACCTGCTCTGGGGCCTTACCATTGATAAGTACGCTACCCTCGGGCCAGTACTTGAAGAAATTATTTACCTTGTCTTCAAACCCATAAAGATTGTGTCCTAGTGGGATTGAGATTAGTACACCGTTACTCTCTGTAGTTGCAACGGTGTCAATAATTTCCATTGTGGCCCCGCCGGTTTCGGTGCGGGTAACAGATACATAAGCCTTAATGCCGTCTTTGATAGCAGTGACCATGAATTGATCTGAAATGGTAAGGCCCGACTTAGACCCTAGACCTAGCATACCCGCTTGGGTATTGCTGTTGCGCTTTGTAGACGCACCATAGGCGCTGTAGATGGTCCTAATGTCATCAATGCTTAGACCTAGACCAAAATCCTGCACCTTAAAATGCGGGCTAAGTCTGGTAGGAGTTGTAATTTCAATAGGTCTTGTGACCCCGGCCTCTACGTGAGAATCGCGGGCGTTAACTGAATATTCTCTAATTACAGCAAGTTGTGGATCTGAGTAAAGATCCGACAAAATCTTCATAAGGAAATCTATGCTATTTTCGTCAATACGCATGGCAAGCTTCTCGCCGCCAAGATCACCTTTTGTTACGATATCTAATACTGGTGCTTGAATGATTAGCTCCTTTGATAGTAGGGGTTAGTTGATGTATTTGTCGTGTTCGTCACGTAGCCTAGCTCTGCGCCTTTGCTGCTTGGCTGTATTTGCCTTGGTGCATAGCTCGCACCGACAACCGTTAAAGCACATGCTGATAGTACCGTGCTGTCTGATTTCGCGGCCTAAATAGGCTACTAACTCAACACGCTCTGTCTTTATCTGATGATGATAACGACACAATACCTGACACTTAGCTACTTCTTCCTCTATACGCTCCCATGACCAAGACCATATATTGTGAGAAATCTTTTGGGAAGCATCTATGTGATCAAGTTCCAGCTTATCAGTTGAGCCGCATACTATGCAAGACTTATCGGAAAACCATTCTGCACGTCTATTAGCAACCCATTTTCTTTGATACTCGCGTTGAGCATCCCTATCTTTATAGGGCATATTAGTAACTTTCTATGAGGTGCCAGCGACGAGATTCGAACTCGCATGCGTCCCCTCTCGGGCGGGGTTTTTAAGACCCCCGGCTCACCTCTGGCCTACGCTGGCATTCACTAGCTACACATCCGCAATATGCGGTGTTGCTAGCAGTGCGTATAACAGGAGTCGAACCTGCAATGGACTAATCCTCGACCCAGATCCTAATTCTGGCGGCTCACCAAATGGCCTATATACGCATTGTATTGCTATGGCGTAGGGTAGGTGGGAGTCGAACCCACAATGCTTTTTAAAGCTGACGCGGATTTTGAATCCGCCGATTCTGCCAATTTATCCACTACCCCAGACTGAGCAAACTCGTGAAATTGCCTGCTCAGGTTGTTACATTACTATCTTAACTTACCGGCTCTCATCTTGTCAAGTACCGCCCGCGACAAATCTTCATCTTTAAAAACTTTATCGCCTACAGCAATTAGAGCATATAATTTATTTTTATAGTCAGCACTTGCTAATGTTAAAACAAGATTGGCTGCCTTTACTACAATAACATCAGTCTTTCTCATTTAATCCTCCGGTACATAAATTACAACATCAGTTCCATAATTAATACCGTCAAATCCAGTTAGCCAACGCATATTAGAATGATAGTCTACATACTTAACATGTGCATCATCATTAGTCTCAACGATTTCTACATCATCAGCATCATAAACAACAATATTGTCCATATCGCCTTCATACCAGTAATATGAATCTTCACTATTCCCATCATCTTGTACTTTTGCTTCTCCATAGAAGGCACTCTCTCCACCTACAGAGAATTCAGAGATTGGGATAGCGTCAGAATAAGTAGCGGTTTCACCAACCGGGCCTGAAAATGAGCCGGAAATAAGAGTAGCAAGTAAGACACCTACAAATAAAGTCATAAATACTGTAAACACAATATCAAGAGCGGGCCTCCCGTAAGTTTTATCTTTTTCCTTGTAATAAACGTAAGTTGGCAGCATAATAAGAGCTGCAATCCAAAGGCCATACCAAATCATAATAAATCCTTAGGTTAAATGTGTCTAGGTTTTATGAGAAACAATTCTATATATAGACGACTTAGATACTGGAAAAAATAGCGCGATATCTTGTACGCTTGTTCCTGCTTGGTTTAATTTTAATATTTCTAATACATCATTTTCGGTTAGTTTTGCTTTAGGATTTTTAGAGCCTTTAGGATTTATTCTTCTTTCTTTTGAGAACATATCAACCATATTATCTTTATGAGTTCCCAAAAATAGATGATGAGGGTTTACACAGCACGGATTATCACAATGGTGACAGATTTCTAGTTCTTTTGGAATTATTCCAATATAAATACTGTAAGACAGCCTATGTGCTTTTCATTGCTCACCGGCAACATAAGCAAGCCCATACCCGTCTTTATTTTTACTTTTATTCCACTCCCAGCAACCGGAAGGAACAACAGTTTTGTTACCTTCAATAAACTTTTCATTTGCTTCATTAAGCGCAGGTTTACCAATTTTCAAGGGATCTTTATGTTTATACCATCGCATATAATGCTTGCGACAGTACCCTCTGGCCAAAACTAAACCTACACAGTCTTCTATCGTACATTTACTATCCATGCTGCTAAGTGTAGCATATACTCTTCACACCAGCACGCATTAATGAGATTACACAATTGTCACAGGGACGCGAAAAAGCCGAAGCACCATTGCTAACCCTAGCTATATAAATTGTACAACCCCTAGGGTTAGCAACTCTACTAAGGGCAGATACCTCTGCATGGACACTAAAGATCGTACCACGTCGATTGCCAGTGTCGCTAGGCACAAAGGCCGGGTCGTTGCGAAACTTATTAACTCCAACAGCCATCACCCGGCCACCCTTGACAACTACAGCTCCATGCTGCTGCTTACAGTCACTGGACTCAGCAACACGCAGAGCAAGATCAAGAAAGCTCTTATCGCGCCGGGAAGGCACTAGAATCTCCTTTAAACATATTAAGCCTCCCTATGAATTTCATCAATTACGTCACGGACCATCTTAGCTGAGCTTGTCATAGCGCTGCCATTAAAAACCTTTGCAAGCTCTTCGAAATATTCTAGAATACGTAGCCGCTCTGACCAAACGGGAGCCATCCTTGCAACATAGTCAGCTTCACCCTGAGCGGCTTGCTGAGCAAGATATTGACTAAGCATCATGTTAGTAGCCCTTCGTCGTTGTTACAAGTAGCTTACATGGCTAGATGGGCGGTGTCAAGGGTGGAGATGGCGGGAGTCGAATCATGCCTCCACATGTGCTATAATAATATTATGGATATCAAAAAATGCTTTACGTGTAAAGAAGAATATAAACCAACAAGTAGACATAAAAGCTGCCCTAAATGTAGAGAAATAGCGAGAAGACATAAATGCTTAGATTGTGATTTAATTGTAGGTTCACAGTCTAAAAGATGCGTTAGTTGCAACAACAAAATACTTACAGATACACAAAGATCTAAACCTCTAGAAGCAAGATCTAGAAGATTAGATAATAGAGGGTATATAGTTATTTCAATGCCAGGTAGATCTAATGTTTCAGAACACAGAATTATTATGGAACATCATTTAGGCAGAGAACTGCTTAAAAACGAAAACGTGCATCACATAAACGGCGTTAAACACGATAATCGAATAGAAAACTTAGAACTATGGGTTGTGAATCAGCCTTGCGGCCAGCGCCCCGACGATTTGGTTGCCTGGGCTATTGATATACTAACTAAGTATGGACCTGAACACCTACAACAAACATCAATACAAGCTTGATATCTCTTGTAGGTGGGGAGAATCGAACTCCCGTCTTGATATCTTCTACAATAAAAATTAATTACAGCCATTCCGTATCCCCGGCGGGTCTTACTGGCAGTGCGGGTGTTACCAACTAGCTTACGCTAGGACTTGCAAGTATTCTGTTCCAAGGTCCTCGCTACCCGGTAACTTAAAGAGTTACAAATGAATATTCGGCACAAAGTGCTTCATATTCTGCATCAATGTTGTCTGCATTTATATTTTTGATCTGTTTTAAGTCTCTTATCAAAGACTGGCTGCGTTCTATAGTTTCATATACCAATCGATACCGGTCACCCACTTGGCAGTCCGTTAACGTTTTATGAGATTGGAGCCTCATACGGTCTTTTTATATGGTAGCACGGACCAACACTACCGACCAATTCTATTTACCAGTCATTAATTTCAAACTGGGCCTTAACTGTCATCCCTAAATATGTTGTGCTAGGAGAATCTCCTTTAGCGGCAACCATATATTGGTTATTACCATCACTATTAATATACTTTACAATTAACAATGCAGCTTCTGGAATCGATCCTTCTGGCAACTCTGTATTAGGCAGCCAATCGATCACTCATCACGACCAAAGGATTGATCGCGGGCTTTTCGCAAAGTTCTAATCAAATGATTAATTCCATTACGATCCAAGGCAACAAACCAACCTGGATCAATAACATTTAAAATATCGTGCCCTTCTACCCCACCTTTATTGACGGGAATAGCAAGCTTTCCGTCAGGATTAACGGTTGCTATTTTTACTTCTCCACCCTCTTTACCCCAAGTTACTGCAATATTAAAATCTGCTGATGTTGGAGTGTGACCTGATCTATTAGCTATGTCAGGACTTATTGTTTCTTTTGGCATCTCGCCTTCTTTCTGGGCATCCCGCCCTATAGTACAGCATCTCGCTGCGTGCCCCTAGCAGGAATCGAACCTGCAACTAATTCTTAGGAGGAACCTATGATATCCTTTTCACCATAGGGGCATTGACGCGGTGTCGGAGCTTTTAACCAAATCTTGTCCCCGGGAACACATATCTGGACTCAACCAGACCGCGCCTATTCAATTATATCTAAATTTTCAATATCCCAACAACAAATTTCACCATCATCGTGCTTAACTGTAACCCGATTATCCATAATGCCGATCACGTAAGCATCATCGAAACCTTGAACATGTACACGATCACCAACTTTGATCATTGTTATCCTTCTATACGCGATAGAGACAGGATTTGAACCTGCGGCGGTGTTACCCGCATATCATTAGCAGTGATACGCCTTAAACCAGACTCAGCCACTCTACCAGACCCGGTGCTCGACTACGAGCTATTCCAACAGTTCAGCCAATGCTTTCTTCGCTAAGCGTACACTTTGCATTAACATATACCTGTTGGGTAACGGAATAGGCACCGTTCCTCCAGTAAGTACTATCTTAGCATGCTAACTATTCGTCGTCAACACCAATCATACCAACATCCGCCTCAAAATCATAATCTATAAGATTGCCGTCGTATTCTGTAGACACTAGCGTGCGGAGCTTAACATTGCGATTTGTTCCGGTGCCAGGGTCAATAACCTGTGCCCTAACCCAAACAAGTTCTGCAACTCTAGGTCGTTGGTCTCCATTTGTATAAATATCGTAATGAATCATGCACAGAACCATCCTTTACACTTCCGGCAAATTACGCCGCCGCCTTCATGCATCTCTTTTGAGCGCACACTATGTTTACAGTCTAGCAATGCATTGTACAAATAATACTTTTTGTCGCCTATACGCTTATAAACAGATGTACCACGCTCAGTCATATAATATGCCCTCCGTCAATGCCCAATCTAGTGGGTGTCGTATATGCCTAGATCAACATCAGATAGAAAGGACCAGAATTGTTCCCATCTCCCGGCCTCACCCTCTTTGTTCCGGCGATTATAACAAATATTCCAGAATACAGAATAAATAGAGAAACATTCTAATGGAACTGGTGTGCCTTTGCCATCTCGTAAATCATCGATATTGTCGTAGCTTGTGCCCATTTCATAAATACCATCCGGCTTAATATGTGGAATCCAGCCGGATGGATTTAGCTGAAATTTATCAGTTATTTTATCGAATATCTTCTCTAACTTAGTCATTATTGCGGTCCACGCTTGATCCAGACCTTTGCAGTCTGCTCAGCAAACAACTTGCGCTCATGCTCAAACTCACTCCTAAGGCCGCTGATAGTTTTCCAACTACCGTCTTTTAGCTTGACCTCAAATTGCCACAGATCATCCTGACCTTCTACAAGTTGTAGGTTTCGATATTCTGGCTCTACTTTTGGTGGGCGTGGCTTAGCTACGAAAGGAGGATTAATACTCTTTTTATTGATCATACAAAACTACCCCACGTATTCTGTTCGTAAGTGTCCCATGCGTCTTTATGTACTTGATCTGATGTTGGTAACTCTGTGTAATATAAATTAATACGATAGAGGTTACCGGGAATAATCAATTGAGCGCTGATCTTAACACCTTCTGAATCCTGTGACACCCAAATACCTTCAAATCCACCAGTAGCAATCATATCAAGCCTTAGATTCTTAAGGTCAGCGTCAGTCATCTAAATCAGCTCCCGGCAAAATGCAGTCTCCACGACTACCATCCCATGAACCACCGGCAGATACGCAAGCAGTTAGTTTTTCTGTATTATTAGCTCCTGCCCAATTACTTCCAACTACCATTAGAGTAATAAACATTATAAAACCAACAACAAACACTACTACACTACGAAAAATAAGCTCATCGTTTTTCATTGAGCAAACAGCCTCCATCTTTATAGGTACCGGTTGCTTCTATGCAAGCCAGTTCAACGCGTGCGTCCTGATATCTATCATACGACACACCTGCTACTGCTATTAGTACTATTGCTACCGCGCATAATGCTAAAGCAACATATACTTTAGCATTATCACCCAACTTCTTCCACTCCGTAAATGTTCGGGAACATGCTGAACGGACCAAACCTGGGACCCGCGACTGTGAATTCGTATGTCTTGCCAATTTGGATTTCCCCTTGAATGTCGCCGGAATCGAACTTACCGCGCCAGATGCTATCTTCGTTAACAAACGTACCGCAATCTGTGTATACGCGATAATTGCTGCCGCCATTCTTATTCACACCCCGGTCCTTATCTGTTACACTGCATTCAATTGTGCGCTCATTATAATGATTAATGGAATATGATGTAAATAGCGATCCAAAAACTAGTGCGAAACCAACAACTGCAATTCCTACACCTTCCCGGCGATTCATAAAGAACACAAAACCAACAAGCACCAGGATAACAGTCAATGTAATAGCAAGCACAACGCTCATTTGATATAGCCTCTCTTAACGGAATAGTCATAACTTACTAGGCCAGAAGTGACCCCTACATTGAGGCTACGAACACTTCCACCACCAGGAACATACACGATGTCATCGGCTAGGTCAAGTACTTCCTTACTCAGACCGTCACCTTCCTCACCAAACAGAGCAAATGTCTTATCCGGCCAGTCATAGGTATGCATTGGCACGGCTCTGTCATCTTGCTCAATTGCAACGATTCGATAACCTTCATTGCGCAGGTCATAACATAAAGTATAAAAATTCTCTGTGTGATTGACCTTTAGATAGTGGTGTGCACCTACTGCACCGCGAGGATCCCATTTCTTCCGGCCAATAATCCAAACTTCGCGGCCATTGAAGAAGTTAAGACTTCTAATACCTGTAGCCTTGTTAAAGTCTCCGTTAACATTAATAAAACCAAAGACCAATGGAGAGCGTGTCTTATCTAGCTCTTCAACAATTGCCTCAACGTCCCACCACTTATAACGCTCGTTTACGTTCCTACTGTCAGATGACTCCATGTGTCCCCTCGCTTTATCTTCCGAATTCCAGCAGCAGATATCGGGTAATCGATTGCTATTACAGATGACTTTTCGCCGGTCGCCAGCCTAGCTTTAATTTCTTTCGCTTGCAACTCAGTAATTCGTGACGCAGCACAGCGCTCACCTCTGTTAGAGGTACCTGCCTCAACTTTATCCATCATGTTTTGTGAATTAGTTCCATAATATAAATTGCTTACCGAATTATTATCTTTATCGCTGTCTCTATGGCACTCTAATAGAGAGTGCGGCCTGGCCCCCAAAAACACTTCTGCCACAACGTTGTGTAGCAAAAAAGTATCTGACCATACCTTACCGCCCGAATGACGAGTAAACCCAAAAACATGATACCCGTTAGTGCCCACTGTTGGCTTTATATATCTATAAAAGTCATAGTAGCCAGTACCATTTAAGTTTCTCTTGGTTCTAATACCACCAACCGAAGATATTTCATACTCTGGATACCTGTGCCACACCCGCCATTCCGGCACATTGCGGGTGTCAGTTTCCATTTTTGACAGACCTTCCTAGGCGAGCAACAAGATGAACAACTAAAAATGCTTCCGAAGTAATCAGGATACCAAAAGGAACGGTGATCCATGCGGGAGCACCAAAAACAATCAATATCATACCGAAAAATAGGCATGCCGCACCAGCCACTACGGCCCAAGCCATCTCAAATCTATTAAGAATCTTCACAGTAATGACCTAATGTCGTTTAGACCTACTTCTACAATCCCGGGGTATCCAAAGAAGATAGCGCGGAACATAGTATATGTATACCTAAGATCTTTAGCCTCAAAAAAGCTTAAAGCCTCTCCTACAGCACCGGCCGGAATTGTGCCGGTGTGCCAATCTAGATTTTCAATCAACTCAATTTTCATCGTTACTCTCCGTAACTAGAAGGGGGGTATAAAATACGCTCTCCTACATGGTTTCGATCCACGTCTAACAAAGTCAGAGTTTGTTGTGCTGCCATCACACTCTAGGAGATTATTGTGCCATTATCATAGCACGCGCCAAACTCATGTGTCAAGGGGTGAAGACTAGATCTTCATCCTCAACAGTTACAATAAATTCAGTGTAGTTTTGATCCATCTCTACTGACAACCACCATAGTGCATCGTGCTCATAGATGTCAACCCTGTTCTCATCACCATAGGCAATATCCCAATTAATGTCACCCTCTGGCCTCCGGCCACTTTCGCGGTCTACATCGTATTCAGCAATAAAAGGGTAAGTATTAATCAAATAATACTCAGTGCCTTCAATTTGCTCTAATGGTGCAGAGTATGCAAGATGAGCCTCATCAAACCAAGCACCTAGACAGAGGTTAGCAATCATCCAAAGAATTCCGTCCAAAATAATCATAATCATAACTACGGCGATCTCGGCGCCCTCTTCAAATCCAGCATAAATGCTAAATAGAAACCAAGCAACGCCAATAACGATCATAATCATAGGTTTTACCTTTGTTTGTAGGGATGTTGTGACAAGCCTAGTTCATGCTTGTATTAGTGTCAAGAGTGGACTTTGCACAATAATGTGTAGCATAGTAGAATCGAACTATGGGTGGAAAATATGAGAATCGAACTCATCAGGCTGAAATCGTGCAAGGATTTCCCGGTTACCCAGACCATTCCCCAAGAAAGGATACAACGTAATGATCATATCACGGCCATGCGACTACTGTCAACAAATATACAATGCTGACACAAGATACTTAAACAGGAACCAAGGACAATATTGCTCTAGATCATGTTCTGGTAAAAATAAATCTAAAAATACTCCAAAGCCCTCTCCAAATGTAGAATGTGCTCTGTGCGGCAAATCATTCTATCTAAAACAATCTAGAAGAAATAGCTCTAAAAGCGGGTTGTTCTTTTGCTCTAAGGCTCATCAAGACGAAGGATACAAACAGTCTATAATAAAGCCCGGTCCTAAAACAGATATAGCAGTACGAACTTGCGATCATTGTGGAAAAAGATGGCAGAGCAGATACAACACTATTACTTTGCCCTAATTGCCACGCCATGACTGAAACATATGGTAGCCTAAACAAAGGATCAGGACGTGCACACCGTAGAAAATTTGGTTGATCCCCGCGAGAGAATTGAACTCTCATGACATCTTTACAAGAGATGCATAATGGCCTTTATATGAGCAGGGAATGGGGCTGCGGACCGAAATTGCATCGGCATCCTTCCAGTACGAATGGAAAATTCTACTATTGAACTACCACAGCACCACTATCTTAACTTACTGACTCAATGCTTGTCAAGTCCCTGATTTTAATGTCTCTCCAAAGGATACCGACCTTGCTAGGATCTGGGTGATCAACATATTCGCCCATCACCCACCCCTTTGATTCATTATCATAATCATTTTTACAAATCCAACGCTTACCTATTGTCGTTCCTGTAGGCAGGCTTGAAGAGTATTCTGGCAAACTATCAAATTCATCAGTTGTAAGCAAAATAGTATCGCGTAACATCATGACTTAATTACTGCTGCAATCTCTTCAAAACTCATACCGGCATCATTAAGACCAACTAGAGTGTTTTCTGGACGACCCTTGTAAGTCGGCATTACGCCTTCTTCTGTTACAATCCCGGCCCATTCCATAACTTCCAGCGGGAGTACAGTAGTATCAGAGCCATAAGCACCATATGAGTAATAAGTATTACCCTTACCCTGATACGCCACTTCCCTAGGTGGAATAACACCTTCCTGTACGGCAAGCTCAGACAATACGCCTAAACAACAATGACCTACAACGCCGTTTTCCTCTATGGTTAGCGCTTTCCGCACCTGCTTATATTTGCCAGACTCTAGGGCATCTACCCACATCTTACGTACATTTTCATTCATTTCAATATTCATATGTCATCCTTAATCCACGGTTCGGATGATGCATTAAGACCTTGTCTTACCGCTTGTAATGCATCAATTTTACTTTGTAATACACTAATTCTTGCTTGTTTATCCAGCAAATTTGATTCATAATAGTCTATCTGCAATAAAGACAAATCATTAATAGCCTCTTGGATATCATTAGCTGCTTTACCAAATTTAATCTCTACCCGCCTCATATATTATCTACTAACAAGGGAGACAATGCCCATTCGGGCCTCCATACAGCTCCATTGAATTCAGGCGTAATATCTCCGTCTGGATCACGGTCAAAATTAAAATCAACCAAATGCATTACCAACTCATAACCCTTGCTACCCTCAAATTCCTCAGTACGAACTAACTGAAATCCGCCGGAACCAATAGCGCTACCAGGAGATTTATCCTTTAGGTCATTAATCCAGCTTGATAAAGTTGACTTAGCGTAATCTACAGTATAGATGTCTGGCCTAAGTCTATGCATAATTTCTGCGGCTGCCACAAGCGTGTCGTCAAAGTTATCTTGAAATGCAATCATAGTTTTACTTTACTGCTTGGGCAACTGTGCCGATTATAAGAATTGTAAAAACAATCCAGCCAAGTGCAGCTAGCCCGCCTGTTGCAGCGGCGGCGAGAAATCCAACCACTACATCGCAAAAAATATTAAGCGTTGCTCCCGTCACCTTTACACCTGTTGACTCATTTGTTTTCATCCAAATTCTCGCTCTCTCTTAGAATAACGCTCTGGCTTGTCTTCCTTTACTTCCTTAGCTACTTTCTTTTTCGCTCTAGGTAGTGCAAATACTACCAAACGATCTTCATAAAGCTTATAATCTCGGCCAATATAGACCCTGCACTCATCAGCTAGACGTTTAAGCAACTCTTGATCATTACTATAATAAGTATAGTTCTTACTCTTCATATTTACTCCATATATTCTGGATAACCACGGTCATCAATTTTAACGAACTGCTTGCTCTTTTTAAAAAAGCCGCCGCTTCTATTGTCGTGCGGAATAACATAAGGGTGACGGTCGATCGTCTGTACTGCTGCCATGAGCTTACTGCCTAATCCCTTGTTGCGCAAGGAGGCGCGGGTATAAAATTGTGCGTTATAACCTTTACTTTTTCTTGGTGTAATTAGTGCCCAAGCCAATAATTTAGCACCATCTTCTAAGTCACCGTCTGTAATCATATACACTCTAGAAAATCTGCGTCTTGGATGATAGCTCTGTTCCTTTTCCATTGCTTTGGCTATGTCCCAAAACATAAACCCATCTGATCTAAAGCAAAGTCGGCGGCAGGCTTTATATTCTTGTTCGGTCATATCAATAACTCTTTTTGTGCTTATTGTCATATAGCATCCTTGCTGTTAAACTATATATCGACCGCCTAACCGGATTTGAACCGGCATAATTTCGATTTGCAATCGAATCGCTAACCTTTCACGCATAGGCGGTATGACTAGCTTAGCAGGCCAAGCTAGCGCCTGTCAACCACCCCAAGATAGTTGATCGGTTGTCTCAATATTTGTGCTGAAAGTCCAAAGTTGATTTAAGTCTTCAATTTCAAGCTCATTGAACCGAGCTTCTGGCCTAGCGTCTTTATCTAAAAGAGCTTGTATCCATACTTCATTAGCGTCAAACCTATTTGAAGTTACGTAAATGATTTCCCAGCGGTTAAAATTGTATACATCTATTGTATAAAGCTTGGTCAAATTGGAATCCTCCTTGTACACTCCAACCTATCTCCTAGGTCGTTTATTTCTCCTACGTCATCTGAGAGGGTTACAGCTAGCAACGTGTCACACTGTCCACCCGGCATCTCGGGCGTAGCATTGTCTGCAAACAAACATCCATGTACGCAATTGTATTGTTCTATGTGAGCTATGGCATCTGCTGCATATTCAAACCGGCCATCACGTCTAGCTTTATACATCTTCTAAGCTCCTCACTATCTTATTATCAATTAACCTGCACACTACGGGCAATAAAGTCATAGCGGCTACCACCAAAAGCCCGGCCCAAAACGGCCAGCCGCTAACTACCGCAGCAGCAGTCCACATAACAAATAGAATAAATGACAGTAATGCAACATTTTTCCACGCTATTGGTGTGAATTCAGCCATGTTATTGCATCCTCTACTATGTCTTCTGCTATATATAAAATCGTAAATGCTGTATCTAGTGCTACTTGTTTAATTGCTGCTAGCATTACTCCGACACCTTTCCTATGGCATAAGATTGCCACGTATTGCCATGATTGACGTAGTGATCGATTAGGTCACCGTTCCATATAGTCATAGCTGGCTTATCTCCTGGTAGGCCACAATTGTCACAATTTGAATAAGCTTTGCTATTACCACCATCTGAGTCCGGCCAAACCACATATAAATATCCATTCCAGCAACCACTACATCTTCTACGCTCTACTCTACCCATTGACCTCTCCTATGGATAAGGCCGGGAACAATTAAGCTCCCGGCCTCCCCCGTTTATCTCGTCTTACGCCTCATCTTATTTACGTACCTAGTCTTTTTTAAATTCAAAACATTGCACTCGGCGCATCTTATATACATGTAAGTAGGGTCCCAAAAATAATCTGACTCTACCTGAATCCATTCGTGCTTGTGGTCAACACGCTTACGAACTTTCTTAGCTCGCTTTTTGTATGGTAGTTCTTCTGGGCCAGCGCCGTGATCCTGTCTGAAATTTTTACGGATAAGTGGGTGTTCGTCCCATGTTTGCCTGCGTCCTCGCATGTTTAGGTTCCTTTCTTTGGCTCGTTAGAGCTTTTTATTTACCTAAACATGACCACTCCTATTCATAGTTGCTCTCCGTAGTTAAGTCCGTGAGGGGAAGCCTAAGCCCGCAAGTCTCACGGCGCAGTGTTTAATTGGGAGCGGGATACCGGAATCAAACCGGCTTCTTTCCTGGCTTATGAGACCTGGCAAGATTATCAACCTTCCACCCGCAAGTAGCCCCACGGAGTTATGCTCTCACGCTAGATCGGGATATGAATCCGAGCCGGTCACTAGACCTGGGGCCTTAATTTTGGAAAGGGCCTAGAATTAACCCCCTCCGTGACAGGCTTTAGTTGGAGTATTATTTCCCAACCTTTCCGCGTAGTCCCCCACGCACCTGCCGCGCCTAGTAAGTATAGCCTACTACTCTTTATGTCACAAGCTTACTCCACTTCGTTCGATTCAGATAAGAGCCGCTAAACCCCTACCCTGCACTACTTGAACATGAACACCCTTGGCCTTGCGAGCTTCCAGGTGGCCGGATTCCAAATTGGTCCGGCATTAAGGCGCTTTTGCTTTGTGACAGGAGAAGTCTTTTGCTTTTATGTATTTGCATTCATAGGCAATGGGACTCAGTCCCGGAGGGTTTGGTAAGAGATGTGCTTCTCCGCGAAGTTCCGTATCCTTTTGGGATATAGAATGCTTCACACCTCAATATCTTTCGGCTTGCGGGCCTACTCAAATCGTAATCCATTTCACGAACCCGCCGATCCGTTACTTTGTAGTACATGGATAACGCCCTTGATTGCGGTCTCGGACTATTTACCCTTACTAATCGAACATGATGCTTATGGTGGCGAACCACTACCCCTTTTACCCTGCCGGGTGACTACAGTCATTCGACCATTCGCCGGGCACTCACATCGCTACAACGCTCATCACATTGCTTAACGACTAGCTTTGTATGGTTGTACCTATTGCTAGGCGACAAGCAACCAGCCTGCCTTTCTATACGTTACCGTATATTATCGTGCCATACCACGTTCACGTTTTTAATTATAAAGTAGGTCCCCGGAGAATCGAACTCCGAATTTACGGGTAAGAACCGCAAGTTATAACCGTTTAACTAGAGACCCATTGTTCGATAACCTATATGCGGTGTTCGGGCGGATAGCCAACCGCCGTTCTTTCGAGAGCACGCTGACCATATAGATTATCTGACTGAGTTGCAACTCAGTTTGTGCGCCCGGAGGGATTCGAACCCCCGACCTAACGGGTAGAAACCGTTTGCTCTATCCACTGAGCTACGAACGCATGTGTGAGTTAGCTCTATTTCAACTGCGAGCACTAACTCCCTTGCAGTGGGTCTTTGTTGTATCTATCTTAGCATCACGCTGTCGTGCTTGTCAAGCATCAGACACTAATTCCTTTCAACCGGCGCAACTCGTTTTCTAGCTCATCAATACGATCTTGCCTATCTTTTTCTTCTGCGAGTGCAACGTATAAATCTGCTTCTTTTTTAGGTGCATAACCACTCTGAGACCAGTCAAACTCTCCAATAAATTCAGGCTCATCAAACCCTAGCCATTCAAATACTCTTGACCAATCAACAGAATGACCTTCCCAATGCAGATCACCATTTTTATAAACAGCAATCCAGTCGTCTGCATAAGCATAAGACCATTTGTCAGCCACAGCTATACCACCCCGAATTAGTAATTGTTTCTTGGTTAAAGACTACTTCAAAAATATCTCTGCCGCCGTCTCCCAACCATTCACTAACAAACGAATCTGCATCACTTTTACTAAGAAAGTGGTCTCTGACTAACTCATCATTCTCTATGTTTCTAACGCCATAAAAAGTGATAACAGACGTAGGCTGTCTAACGCTGGCTAACTTCATACTACATCTGCGCTAATAGCTAGAAGATCCTTCTTAGACTTCAAACCTGTCTCCCGGCGAACCTCGGTACCATTTACATACCATAGTAGCGTCGGTACAGATCGTACACCCATAGCTGTAATTTGTTCCATATTTTCATCAGCATCTAGCTTCACCACATCAATATCATATTCTTCATTAATTGCATCTAAGATGGGTGCCTGTGCCTTACAAGGATGACACCACGTTGCCCATACATCTACTAAAACCGGCGTTTCGTATGAACGCTCTAAAACTTGCTCTTGAAAATCTGTTACTTCAATCAAAACTTATCAACTCCATTAATTTGTACAATAGGTAATACTGTCCTAATGTCTTCCATATAACCACAAAGGTTATGCATACTCTTCCCACTTGCGCTATTTTTATCAGGATTTTTATCGTACCACGGATACTCACTACAAACCGGCGGTCTGCTGTCATGCGCTGTACAGCTTCTAGTAAGTCTATCATAGGCTAGACACTCATAAGTAGCTTCATCTTTACGTACTTTGGTGACAGTCCAATTATCATAAACAAAGTTGGCTGTTTTTATATTGACCGCATATTTTTCAAGATCATCGCCGGTCATATCAATGTATTCTTCAAATCTAGAAGGATGCGCCGAAACGATGTTTATACAACATGCTCCACAGTCAGCCACACAGGGCATAATTATCCTTTGTTAGTAGTTATATTGCACATGCGGCTGGATTCGAACCAGCGGTAGCAAAAGCAACAGATTAACAGTCTGTCCCGACTCGCCAACGGTCGGCCCGCATGTATATTAAATTGTGTTGTACGTAAGAAGGGAATCGAACCCCCAATGCCGAAGCTACAGAGTTACAATCTGCTAAGCACACCGCCTGCTTAACTTACGCATTGTCCCGATATTATTTACCCTCGGGAGCGGGGAATATGTGCCAATCAGTTTCCGTGCGCTTTGTTCAATTGGCATGTGTGTCATCTGCTGTCGCTGTGAACTACCGACAATCGCCGGTAACGGGACTTGCACCCGCCTACATTTGTCCTTATCTCTGGATCAACCCTTATTCGAATTCGGATTGCACGCTCCCCCACCTGGAATCGAACCAAGGTCATGCGATTAACAGTCGCAGGTTTTGCCGTTAAACTACAGGGGAATGCTGGGTTTGTGCTACATCATTATAGCCGATAATCTTATTTCTATACAATCTCTTAGCTTGTCTGCACCACTCACACTTGCACTTTCTCTCACTATACATTCTAGCAGTACCATGCTCCCACGTCAACTCTAGCCTGGTAGTTTGACTTCGACCCTTATTCCATGGAATAATTTCTCCGTTGTCATATTGAGATTTTGTATACCTAGCATGGCATTCAGAACATAATAATTCACACTTTGCTAGCTCTGCCAATATTTTATCCCAAGCTTTATCTAAACCTGCACCAGACAGACTAAAAGCTTTTTCGACTCTGTCTCTATGATTAAACTCTAAGGTATTGGTGGAACCGCATTGTTGGCACTTACCGCCAGCCAAGTCGATCAACTTTGATCTTCTTGCTTCCCTCCGCGTGGCCATGTATGCAGCCATATCTTTCATGCTTCTATCTTAACACTACCTGCTCTGCCTGTCAACTACCAACTTCCCGGCGTGTGTACGTGATCGCATAATTTACCAAACAGCCAGCGCCAAACAAAAATCCGGCGCAGACCTGGCCTTGTCTCTAGCCACTCCCAACCACAATCAGTACCCACCCAAACATAATACCCGTACCTGTCTTTACCATACTTAGATGAGTCCGGATAATAATGCTCTTTAGCAATGTAGAGCTTTTGCCTAGCACGCTTCAAAGGTGTGATACCGGCTTGATACCGACTATATGACCTAGGTCCGTACCAGTGCAGCCGACTCATTAGATCACAACCTCATCAATATACTTACTTAGCTGATCAAATTTACGCATCGCCACACTTAATGAATCTTGTGAATATTCTCTATTTGTAAATACAGTGTGTTGACGCCTATCCCAAAAATTATAAGCTTCTTCCGCCAGATCTAAATCCTCACCCTCATACACACACACCGCGATACCATTAAACTTGCTGGTTACATAGTACTTAGATGGCTCGATATATTCAAATGGTTTCATTAATCAACGTAGTCCTCACAGTGAATTGCTTCTTTATGTGTACACATCCTACACTGTCTCCCGGCGTTATGGCAAGCACATGGACACATCAAGCTTGACCGCCATCTTCGCCCCATGTTTCAAAGAAAGCCCAACAGTCAGGACCAATTTCGTCACTAAAATGACCGATCACTCTATGACTATCTTTCTCACGCAGCTCAATATACAAATACGACCCTTCGCTATAAGACTTTTCGGCCTGCTCATTTAGCAAGTTAACGGTGTCCGTCACTAACTTCAAGTCTTCTGCATACCAACTAAATCCCGCCATTTTATTCCTCCACAGGGGGCCAGCCGACATTATAGTCGTATTCGGGTAGATATGTTACTAGGTCACTCATAGAATTACTTAGAGCCGTAAAAGCATTTGCAAACTGCCCAAAACTCTTAGCGTTTTCTAGCGCATCAAAATCATAGCCTACCGTCCTTACGGCATCAAGTAGCCAGTCTGTATTTACAACGTCACCTTTAGCCATTATTATCGCCTTTCTCTTTGTTAGTTCCTAAGCAAAGAACATCTGGGTATGGCCCCTCATTAAAAACTATAGTATGTAAATGAGGATCATGATTTTCTCTATTTAAACAATGACTCCAAGTGCCCAACTCACCCTCTACTTTAGCCATTATACTCCAATCAACTCCCGCGCCTTTGCATACTTTTCAAGCAAGCGCTCTTGTGTCTCTGGCTCTAGATATGACAGTCTCCAGGGCAAAGTATTGTCTGCAATGTCAGCAAGTTTAATCATCTTAGCGCTGGGATTGTTCTTAATGCCGTCGTAGTAAAATTCATCAACTGACATTATCTTATAAATTTGAGCCTGCTGCCAAAGGTCGCTTTGATACCTATCTTTACTATCGTGACGATCTAAAAGTCTAATAAGCCTAACGCTAGCTTCTGGGACGCCCAGCTCTACTAGCGCTCCATACGTAAAGGCGGTGTCCTCTGTAACGTCATGTAGGATCGCTGCAATTTGTACATAGGGAAGTGCGCCCATAGCTTGCACACCGGCCAAAACCCTCTTAGGGTGGTCGATATACGGCAGCCCGGCCTTGTCAAACTGATTACGATGTGCAAACTCAGCGAGCGCAATAGCATCACTTAGCGTCGAATATCTTTGCATCGCGTATCTCCCTATAATTATGAATCAAAGCTTTGATAACTGTTAGCAACTCACCCTGCATTATAGAAATTTCTCCACGGACAAATCTGCCCTGCTTAATAGTTAGCCATGTACGATTACCGTCAGTGGTTACACTAATTGTTGCTTTTTGCATTTTGATACCTTTCTATTGCAAGGATCGCTAAACCACTAACTACAGCAAGCGCATATATTGCTATAAGCAATCCGTTACCAGCAATAATCCAACATACTAGTGTAAAAGCATTTACACATGTTACAAACGGTATTATAGACATTAGCTGATTCATAACATACCAATCTACTTAAGTTTGATGCCCATTTTATTATTCGCCGGGCCAGCGAAAGGGGCGATTGCCCTCCACCACTTACCTGTGGGTAAGATTATCCGCGCACTGCCTCCTGGGCAATGCCGTAGCCGTCCCAATTGTCAACACCGGCGTTGAGCAGTGCATCAAGGAACTTTTCTGCCTCAATAAGCTCGTTGTACTCGTCCTTGGAAATTGTAACCATATTGTTATCTGCCATTGATGATCCTTTCAAACGCTTCAACATTGCCCATTGCATCGTTTACAGGATTGTGGTCGTGCTTTGTTACACGATACTGCTTCCACTTCTGAATGTTAGACCAATTATTCTGTAAACCGGCCCAAAAGTCTGAAATACGTCGGCCAGAGTGACCGAAAGGATTTTCACCTAGAGTCCTGTCGAACTCAAAGTTTATCCACTGGAAGTCGTAAGCTGGGTTGTCCGATACAAATACCGGCCTGCCAGCAACAGTTACTTTGAGCCAAGAAGCGAAGCCTGCCATAACCTTTGTCGCATCGAAACCCGGGCCGGTGATGGTTGAGACGGCAGGATTCTCCTCACTTGGCACAGAAGGAAAGAGCACTCCATGATATGCTTTTCGTGATCCATAGTGGACTGCTCCAAACTCTGTCATCCGACCCGTTGCTGGGCTAATGCCTTCTGCTGCCTCAACGTCTACGAATATTAGGTTATCATATTTAGTCATGTGAATAACTGCTTCCTTGCACGCTTTAGGGCATCAATAAGTTCGTCCAATCGATCTTCATCAAGTTCTACAAACCAACCGGGGATTTGTGTGTCAACATCTTTCCATCCGCCGGTCATTCCATCATCTGATGTGTATCTAGTTCTCAACTTTCCGCCAGGAAAGACAGTAGCAATATTAATCTTCTTAAATTCTTTATCCCATCCAACCCTAACGTAGCTAGTATCAAGCCAGCCGGTCGCCTGGAGTGGAAAATCTCTACCTGCTTCTACAATTATTTGCTTTGGCATCACGCCACTTCCAATCTGAGCATCACACTCTATAATTATTCATTTTCCATACGCTTCAAATTTACATCTTGTCCGCGCATTCTATCTGCCTTGCCTTGTCTAATCCTGACCTGGCCGGGCAAAGAATTAATCCACTTCATCATCTCTTGACGAATCAGTAAATCCATTTCGGGAGTGTAAGTTCCGGTATTGATATAATCTACTGGCAAACCATCTTCATAAACAAACATAGTCACTCCTAATAATAATTGTAGGTGCGGAGGGATTCGAACCCCCGATGGGATATTCTCCGTTGGCTTAAAAGGCCACTCCACTCGGCCACTGTGGGACGCACCCATGTGTTTAATTATAATGCCTAGGTTACGGAGTCGAACCGCTCTGAGGATTATGTCCCCGTGCTCCCGTTACACTATATACCTAGGACTATCAGATTTGCCCACCAGCCGCCTGATTACCGACATCAGCGGGACTTGACCAAATAGTGATCTGCTATTTGGAAACTTTGTAATTGTAAGGGGAAAGTCTTTAGGCATTCGGGACTTAGACCATACCCGCATTGGTAATCTCTACCTGTTGTAGTGACGATTGCCACTAGGAGTCATGAACTCCCTCTCTCCCGGCGTCCGACGTTGAGTCCCCCAGACCCTCAACCGAACGTAGTACTATCTTACTACCTCTATCTCAGTCTGTCAACCCTGCATACTCAATAAGATCAGCAAGCTGTGAAAAAGTAAAGCCTGCGTCGTTTAAACTCGCTAGCGTGTCTTTGATTAGATAGATAGGATTAGTATCTTGCTTAAACTCTTCACCATCTACTATCCCATACACCGTATGATTAGGTAAACCATAGTCATATTTAAGATTTTTAATTGCAATTCTAGGATCTGAATTAAAGACATCCAATGCTTCTTGTGCTCTAGGGGGAAGATCTGACCAATTTTGATCAAAACTTACATTGAGGTAACCCAATACATCAAACCCGAATGTGACATCAAGATTCGTACCGCGCTCCATTGCCATCTCGCACCAAACACCTAGGCAACAATATCCAATTGTATTACCTGCTTTGTCTACCTTTTTGAGCACTCCATCAATTTGAGGCTTATCTGTAGTACGTAGTTCATTAACCCAAGCTTGTTGGGCCTCAGTCAGTTCCGCCATTTTGACTCCTTAGTAGCTTTCTAAACCGCCAGCATATTCAATAAGCTGGCCAATCTGTGCAAATGTAAGGCCAACATCATTTAGACTTGACACCCCAACGCTAACAAGATAACGCGGATTGTTCTTACGATACACATTAATTTTATTAATATCTACATAATAAGTATCTGCTGGCTTATTCTCATCAAAATTAACATTTTCAATAACAATAGCAGGGTCACTCTCTACATCACCTAGTGCCTTTGCAACTTCTTCCGGCAAAAAACAGTATTCTTTCTCTTCACCAAAATATTCACAACCTGGAATCCTATCCAAAGAAGTATCAGGAGCTAAGGAGTCATCAACAATCACGGACTCAATAATGCCACGCTCCACTGCCATCTTAGCCGCAACACCTAGGCAACAGTAACCTACGGGATTGTCTTCTTTAGGAACTGTTCGATGAAGCATACCCTTTGTCTGTGGCAGGTCTGTAGTCTTTAGAACCTCTACCCACTCACGCTCAAATTCATTCATGTTAGCCTCCATAATTAGCTAGTGTAAGTCCAAGCCGCTTCATCTTACCCCGCCGGTCCCGGGCTTGTCCACCCTCATTCTTAGTAATCAGCTCATTAAGCACCCATGCAGTAGCACCAGAATTAGCCTTAACCCTAAAAACCCCTTGACCAATAGCAACATCTGTCACTACTCCCCGGCCCCACCAGCCGTACACAACATCTCGCTTACGAGGTTCCATAGCGTTTCCTTCCGTCGTCGTTGTAAACAACCTTAGCTGGTCATGAAACGGTTGTCAAGAACTTTCTTCAAGCAAAAACCCCGCCAAAACGGCGGGGCTATTATGCGATTCCGACGGGGATTGAACCCGCACCTTTACCGTGACAGGGTAACATGCACAAACCAGTACACCACGGAACCTTATTTATTTATGCTAATTGTGCGTAGTCTAATATTTCCATATTGACCACTTCTGCTCCAGCGCAACTACCTTCTCCAAACGAATCACCTATCATTTCTTCGGCATCCGACTCATTTGGAGCTGTAACTTCGGCCTGAATCATTACATTAAATATATATGTGTGCATTGTACTTTCCTTTCGGTCAGTACAATTATATCATGTATATATATAATGCAAGTGCCCTAGGAGGGAATTGAACCCCCATCTCAACGTCCGTAGCGTTGCGTCGTGTCCTTTGGACCACCAAGGCATAACCTGAGCGGGTAACGATTCTACTTAGCTGGACCACCAGAACCGCTCATTGTGACTCTCGACACACTTGCAGTGCCTTCATAGGTTCTTCAAACCCACGCTTTACTATATAAGCTAGAGAGCCATGCTAGCAAGAGTCCCAACCGTATGATTGCTCTCGCCGCACTTACATCTTAACACACCTGACTGCTACAAGTCAAGGTAGCTGTCGTCTAAAATTAAGACCCTTGGCATTGACACATAACCACGATTCGATTGCCATTTTCTGCTGCTTAAATTAACTGAATGCTTGCTATTATCTACAATGCTTTTAACACCCATGCTTATTTGTGCTTTACTGTAATCTGGCAACCTATATACATAACCTACAACCAATTCTCTTACACCCGCTGCTGCCACTAATGTACCCTCTTTAACCTCCCGGCCAAATACATCTTGTGTCTTATAAACCGGTGGATTAACGTAAGGCTGCATCAATTTGGTCCTGACTTAGCTTAATCAACTTATTTTTATTGTAATCTACATTAGAAGTTGAATATTCATTAGTGTAAGTATTAAGTTTAACGCCTCTAACACGCATTTTCCTCCCCGGCTCGGCCGGGATTTTATCAATGTAGACTATCTCAATGGCACCAGTTCTATAACCTGTATAACATCTAGCTACCATATCATCAACAAATAACTCTTCACCAAACATATCAAAAATTTGCATTTTACTCCTTTATAGCAGCAGACCAAACACTCAATGCAAGATTATCTGCATCTAAGTGGTAATTTATACCCTTTCCAACATTTCCGTTACTGCACCACCAATTAGCCCACAGACAGTCATTACCTTTCAAATAATCTATCCAACTTTTCATAGCAATGGCTCTCATAGAGCCATCAATATCATTGGATAGCTTAATCGATCCCAATTCTGGAATACACCAAGGTATACCAGTCTCTTTACTCATAGTAATAGGCCCATCAAATAATTCTTGTGCTGTAGCATATCTATTTTTCCAAATACCAAAGGTTGGATTATAACAATCCCAACCTAACGCGTCAACGAACATTTGTCCACCATGAAACTCGCGCCACGTACAACCTTCTGTTCTTGCCATCACTTGTTGATAATGCATCATTATTTTTACAAGTTTTACCTTCTTACCATTAGGATGAGCTTTTCGAGCTTTATCCATTTCTGCATATACTGATAAATAATTTTTTATAAACCCGGCGATATTACCTGATCTTTTCGCATCATCTTCTGGTTCATGATAATAACAAACCCATACTTCTGGGTAGTTTTTCGGTATTCCGTCCATAAATTTATTAAATGCGGCTAAATCCCATTGCTTAAATGAAAAGCATGGTTTATCCTCTGGTACTAAAACTGATACCTCTGGTATCGTCCATAATGAAGGCTTACCAGAAGAAAATATTCTAACGTGTGGCAAAGGTCCATTAAACGCTAACTTATGATCAGTTATCACCTGTGATAAAGTTTTTGTTTCACCTAAACTAGAAGGATCTACTCCAAATTCAGTATTAGATTTTTTTAGTTCTTTAATACGATCCAAAGCTATATCTAATTTAGTCTTTAGGTCAGCATTTTCTGTTATTTTTGCCATATAAGCATTGTGCAAATCTAACATTTGCTTTTCTACATCTTTAAGACCGGCTTTTACCTGGTCTAGCAACATATTTATATCAATAATATTCATACTACATATAGTATAGAGCTTTTATCTTTTGTCAAGATCACTCTGTGTAATTGGGGTGACCGAAGGGTAACGCTCCCTCTTAGGTGGCTTCACAAACCACTGCATTACTTTTATGCTACGGTCACAGTGCGGTAGACGAGATTCGAACTCGCAAATCTCCACTTTGGCAAAGTGGTGCCTTAAACCAGTTTAGCTACTACCACATGGAACTTCAATACCGATACACTCCAATATCAAAGTACGTGATCCTGCGGGGAATTGAACCCCGATTTGAAGGCTGAGAACCTACTGTAATAACCACTATACTACAGGACCGCAGTGCTACATTTTTGTGGGAAAGTAGCCAAAACCCCTGTGCGAGCGCAGTATCCAACAACCATCTACGGAGATTTGATCCTGTTAACTCGTCTCTTACATTGTATTAGACAACTGGCCTGTTGTCAACCCTTGTAGCACTACTAGCTGCTAGACGATTATGCGCTTCGGTACCAGTAACTACTACCACAAGTCCTGCGAAAGCCAAAAGCAAGGCCGTACCAAAACTAATAGCTAGTGCTAAATCTACAAGCAATGCTGTCAGCAATAGCCCTAATACAAACACTACTGCTGCTCTTACGTTGTTATTCTTCATTCTTCTCCATCTGTTAAAGGTAAGTAACTACCATCTTTTTGCAAAACTGCCGGGCGATTGGTTGAGCTAGGTACAAAGTAACCTTTTTTATGACCATGCCTACGCATAGCCCTATTACTCCCGGCGGTCTCATAAATAACCTCACGGTTAATATGAAGTCCAGATTCTATATCTTCTGCTAGTTCGTTTTCAGACCAACGACTCACTTATCTAAACCGTATGCCCTGTAACCAATACCTGCTGCTGATAAAGCACAAGCCGTTTCGCCGTTACCCCAATTGTAAGCCTGAATAGTTACTCTAGCCCCTGCACGCATAAGGTCTGCCAAAGTAGTATTAGCTACTACATCTAGCTCAATTTCACCAAGCTCAGCTCGCATAAGCTCACTTAGCTCTTCTGCCTTCTCATCAAATCTAGTTGTTGTCATTTTCTTCTCCAATTAGTAGTTTCATTAGTTCGTCGCTTGTTTCTTTAAGATCCATATCTACCGAAATGGACGTTGGTTTAATAAGGCTATCAAATTTATACTCAGGAATCGAATCCTTATAGCCAATAGACCAATCTTCAAGAGTTACTGGATATGACTTTCCCTTACCATCAAGGGAGTTATAACCGCTGTAGGTTTACTTTTAACAGTATAAGCATCTACTCCCGGTATTTCACTACAAGGATTGCCTTGTTCTTCTACATTATCGTCTTATAGTTTTATCCGCAAGTCAATATCTAGTGTATCTAGCCAGTCTGCAATTTGATTAACTGTCCACTTTTCATAGTCATTTAAAGCGATAATAACTCTCTCTAGTGTATCTATACAGCCATTGACAGGGTGCTTAACCATCTCTTGCAGGCCCGGCAATTTGTTAATTACTGGATGTCGATAAGATACATTGCTATTGCTAGCTTTTTTGTTCTTTTCGGGGATGTCAAATTCAGTCATATTTTGAACATAACCGATAATATTATTTCGGACAAATTCATCTTCATCAGCCATATTTTTCAATAACATATCTACAATAAAAGCCTTTTGATCACCATTATAGTGTTTTTGAAGACCTGCATCAGTCAGCCCAAATTTATAAACACGATAGATTTTGTTTATAAATTTGGGCTGAATTGCATCAAAAATATCAAAACTTATTATCGGCGGCTTTATATAAGCAAAGTCGACAACCACAGTAAACCAAAAAGTATGAACGTATATGTCATAATCACGATAAACCTTTACTAAATCTCCCATAAGTTATCCTTTGGTTAGGTTGGTCGGAGCGGAAGCGACAGGATTTGAACCTGCATCGGGATTAACCTTAGCCGCTTTCAAGGCGGTTTGCTACACCAATGGCCGCACTTCCATACGCCCGGCGTCCTAGCAATAGACGACCCGCCCCTTCCGGTGCGGGTGGAGAATCCAACTCCATTACCTTGCGTTGTAGGAGAGGCGGGAATCGAACCCAGCTATCGGAAGCTTATAAGACTTCTGCACCTACCAGCGTGCTGCTCTCCCATGTGTTACTGAACTTGCTTGCAACACCAATCATCATAGTCTTCGGGAGGTTGTATGTCAAGCCATATCATTGGATCTACTGGCTTACCTCCTGTCAATCTACCTCCCGGCCAAACCTCAAAGTGCAGGTGTGGACCAATTGATTGGCCGTTATTGCCAACTCTTGCTATAAGCTGGCCTTTTACTACTTTATCACCCTTTTTAACCAACAAGTCTTCTAAGTACATGTGACCATATACAGTAGAAACCTTTTCGCCATCTATTGTGCTATCTGCTACAATCCAACAGCCAAATCCGCCGACTCCATCCCTAGAATCAACTATAACTGCATCTTCTGCGGCATATATTTCTGTTTTAAGTGCTGCTGCGAAGTCAACGCCATTGTGCATTGCTGTACCTCGCATGCCAAAGCCACTACTGATTCTATAATCATCTAGTGGATATCGCATAGCGTAGATGTGACAGGATTCGAACCTGCGACAGACTCCGTGTAAAGGAGGCACCTCACCATTCGGTACTCACATCCATAGAAGGTTCCAATACATACAGTCACCTACAACCTCTGACCTGTGCCGTGTCCCGCGCTGTTACTATCTTAACATCATCGACTGAGTTGCGCAAGCTGTGCAGCAAGATCTTTCTTGGTCTGTTCTGCTGCTGCAATTTTCTCTTGAATCTTACGTTTGCGTTCATACTCGTCATAATCAAACTTATTATCTTCGTACACGTTCTTATCTATCCAAGGCAGCCTAAGGCTCAATGCTCCCCGGCGATTCCAGCCATTCTTAATACCGTTTTGCAGTAAACCAACCTCATTAAGTACGTTGACCAGCTTGTCAAGATCTTCTTTTGACATCTCTTTGTCGATATAAAGGTGGTTGTGGCCGGGTGTTGACGATGGCAATACAGACACTTCAAAGTCTAGATCTAGTAACGGCCTATGCATTTCATTGGTCTTGCCTTTAGTAGACTTAACAACACTGGTTACTAGATTGGCTTTCTTTACGCCAACTTCATCCCAAGGTCCCAGCTTTTTAGGCTCATCATCTAAACCTTCATCATCATCTAGATAATGATCTAATGCTAGATCTGCTCTTACAAACTCATGCTTTTTAACAAAGTCTGGTAGACCTACTCCCAACCGGCGTGTTGACGGTTTGTCTTCTCGGTTATCTACTACCCGCTCAATGCCAATAAGCTCTTCTACCGATGTAACTTCAAATGGATCAGTTTGCGATACTACTTGAAAACTTGGGTTCATGTATATCCTTTGATTGTAGTTATAAGCTGTAGCAGGCGTGTTTTCCCTATATCACTACTCAGCGCGTAATCGCAATAAGACTGGTCTTGAACCAGCGTTTCCTGCATTGTAGGCCGACACAGAGTCGAACTGCGGTCTATTCCGTATCAGAGAATTGTTCTCACCATTGAACTACCGGCCCAGGCTGCACCTTATTTAGCCTCATGTGCATTTAGAGGGATCTTACCGACCCGGCCGGAATCGGTATTGTCTGGATGGCAGGATTTGAACCTGCGGCCTCTTGAATCCAAATCAAGCACGCTACCAAGCTGCGCTACACCCAGATATTACTTACGTCCGGATAGGAGGAATCGAACCTCCGACATAGGTACCCAAAACCCACGTTATACCACTTCACTATATCCAGATTATCAATCTCTGCCTGCCTCATCGGTAATTAACCGAGCTAATACCAGGCTGTCACATTTGAGTCATTTGAGAGAGATTGATTCGCCTTTAGCAGTCCCCCGGTGTCTCCGAGTTGTATGTTACTAAAGACTCTGATCCGTGTACTTTGGATCATTGCACCCGATGTAGGAGTTGAACCCACGCTTGAAAGGTTGGAGCTTTCCGTGCTACCGTAACACTTATCGGATATGGTGGACCTTATCGCCGCCCACGCGCTCCGGCTGCTACGGAGAGGTACGCTTTCGCCCCCTGCTTTCTCATCTATCTTAACACACCCTACTCGCCGGTGTCAACAGTCAAGTTAGCTAGCTCTATAGCCTGATATATACTGTCTGATGCATTCTTAACATTGTCCAAATTATGAACACCCGGCAAAAATAGCGAATCAATCAAATCGATTGCCATAACATGTAGTAGATCCTTTAGCTTTTCTTCATCTAGCATTAGCTATCGTCTCCATCCAATACAGCATTACTGATTCTACGAACAATAGTCATTTTTGCCGCCTCCATCTCTTCCCAACCACCATACTCTAAAACATTAAATACCTCACCAAAGCATTCAATTAACAAACGCTTTAGCTCATTATGATTGATGGGTTCTGGCTGTGTAAAATGCGACTCAACATAGGTCCTGTCTACGTCTTTCATTATTACTCCAATGCTTTTAGTCGTTTGGTCTCTTGTCGCTTCCATTTATTACTAGGACCAGACACACGATGCCAGTATCTTTGATTATACGGGTGATCGCGCTTAAAACCCCATGTAGTCTTGCACTCAGGGCATGACCAATAAGCTACCATTCTAGTGCGAGCCCTATCGGGATCTGGTATATGGCTTGTAGAAGGCTTAATACAATCATGAATTAGATTGATATACTCCATTGTACTCCTTAAAAGTTACCTGGCGCTACCTGGAAGCATACTAGACCAATGCTACGCCATGCGTCAACTACCTGCTGCCTGTCATCTAGCACAAACTGCACATCGTAATTGTCCCTGACGTATTCATTGAATAGTTCTAGCTTGACGATACTATCTTTCCTTTGGTCCCCGGTCTTTCGCATATACACCTTATCCCAGGGAACATCATTATCATTAAGCCAGTTTTGGGAATCAATACTACTTATATCGTCCCGGCCGCTCATGATTATAATCATATACCCGGCTTCGTCTGCCCAACGAACAACCTCGGCAACATGATCAATTAGCTCATCGTCATATACCTTAGTAAAATCATAGAACGAACGATGACCATTATTACGTGCCAGGGTACCATCAAGATCTACCAGAATAGCCTTCTTTGTACCCGGCTTTGCTACATAAGGTGCATGCGTTGGGTCGGGCTCAGGATATAGGTCAATCTCATTCAATGGATTCCGAACAAGATCTTGATGCTGCTTCTTGATTACTTCTTCTGGAACGAGCCTACCACCCATAGAGTGCCTTGTCCATACCCGGCCAATTGCCTTATTGACATCTATATCTACCTGCTTAACATCAAAAGTAGCATTGTGCTCTAGAGCAATAGCTGCAAAGTGACGCAAATACTTAGGACGGATGTTAGTGTTGTCAACAACCACATTGCACCCGGCCTTTAGCAGAGCATGGACACTAGCGTCTTCAATAACACTAACTACTGTCTCATCAACACTAGCATAGTCCTTGAATACGGCTTCACGAATGTTGTCACGGCTTACCACCGCCCAACCTTCACGCTTTAGCTGCTCGACATATGTGCTCTTTCCACTACCACTAATACCACGCATACATAATAGCTTACTCATCGTCTTTTGCTACCTCAATCGTTACTATTAGATATCCCGGCTTTTTCAGATAATTAAACCTGTCCCTATCTATAGAGACCTTTACATATTGATGTATCGGATCTTGCTCTCCATGATTTCTATAGCTCGCAGTGTTACCGTCAAAAGAACTTAGTGCTACCTTATACTTCATACACCCGGCTCTCCCTTTGTCTTGACTTCAAATCCTGCCGCCCTAGCAATAGTATCAAGAGCGTTACCTATTACTTCCATTCCAGACCAGCCGTGCTCATCATGATTCATGTTAATAATAAATAGATCATCAAAGTAAATGTCACAGTCTTCATCATTTTTCCAGTCATATTCTAATACATGGTCACTCATTACTAGGGCACCTTTCTGGTGAATGTGAATTACGAATAGTCTTGTTTAAGTTATGCTGCTTACAACCATCTTCTGTCCAGTCTCCTAGAAAGGTGCCGCCGCATGGTGTACGGCGGCAACCACAATCCCTTAGGTGGCCTAGCTCTGGAAACCCCCATGATCTAGACACATGTGATGATTCCCAATTCTCTATATCCATCAGAAATCCCTTGTCTTTAGCTTAAACATTAGTCGCTTACCAGCATTGTTTGTTAGCTCTACTGGTGACTTAGCAATAATGCCCTCAGCCTGTACCGGCCGAATTGCGAATGTGCTACCAAAGCCATCTCGGCATGCAGCTATAATGGCATCAAGATCATACATACCTAAATTTGGCGCTGTATCAATTTGAAGTTCAGCCACACATGCATAAAAGTCAGCAGGTGACAGCCACAAATCATTTGCACGCACATCGAACGCCCTGAACTCTACATCATTGGAGTAGTTTCCACCACCATTGATCTTAGGACCATATGACTCACCGTAAACTGTTAGCGAATCCAGACCAAACCTGTCCATAAGATCATTAGCTGCCGGATGGATTGCATGAACTGTATCGATAAGGCTATTTTCTACCGGCGATGGGAGGTTAGCATTAGCTGTGCGCCCACCAAATGACCATACAACATCACCATCTTCATAGCCAAAACGAATCCACGTAGAAGTGCCGTCAATTTTTTCTGTAACGCTCCATCTATCTAGTAGTGCAAACTCCGGTCGTGTAAATTCGCCGGGTATAATCTTAAAATTACTATCACGCTTAAACAGGGTATCTATTTTATTATAGTAGTCCATCTTTACCTCTCTTGTTTTGGGCCTGCTCACTGGCTGTAGCCCATCTACAATTATCTGGAGTATAGTCGCCATTTACATCTATTCTATCTAACGTCCTATCCTCCGGCCTTACGCCCATATCCTCTAAGAAATTAACGAACTCAGACCAACGGTCGCATACCCTAATGCCTCTGCCACCGTAATGTTTATAGTTTTTATTTAGCTGATTAGAGCACCTAGCTCGCATCGCAATCCAAGACCACCAGCCCGGCAAAATCGCCGTAATCAAGTACAATTCTGTTACTAGGGTAAATTATCTCTGCTAGAAAAGTGTAACCAGCATATAGCTTAAATAACTCTAAAGAGTCATTGTGGTTCTCTCTAATGTGCTGGGTAGCCCATTCGGCTTGACTGGAATGAAATGATCCTCTAGTAGATACATGCACTTGATCATCGTACACGAAGATAATACCAAGTGACCCATCGGCTTTATCTGTTACCTCAACAAGATCGTCAAAACCAATGTAAGGCGTTTGCGCTTCACCTAGATTCCAAAATTTACTTAGCGGCCTAGCAATAACATTACCTGTCAGTTGCTCATAGATAAGCCCACGACATTGAGTCGTCACATCATTCCAACACTTTTTGAATGCGGCCAAATCTGAATAATTTGCAATAGTCAGCGGATGACCCTCATGGCTACGCAGAGTAACCATCTTGTCTGTTTGCATTTGACGGAATAGATCACCATCAAACAGATCACTAATTTTCATTGCGGCTCCCGCCAATAGTATGGATAAGTGTAAGGGCGGACGTATACGCTGAGACGACTAATTTTATCCTACGCAACGCAATGTTACATGACAGGACGCCTACCCCTGCACTACCCTTACCTGTGACGCAGACGGGGATCGAACCCGCGACTCCTTTCGGAGTACTAGATTGAAAGTCTAGCTACCAGTGCCAACACAGTCACTGCGCCATTTGGTACCATTAACGCAGGTTCACGCCGGACTTGAACCGGAAGGTAAATATCATACCTCTCCATCACCTATTTATCTTATGTAGCTATTCATAAGGCTTGCAAGGCAGGTGATCCACCAGCTTTATGCTACTTGGACTTCCATTTCCATCCAAGAGGCGTACAGTGTCCGGTAATAGGAGATACATAATAACCAGGACCACAATATACTGGATTATCTGCTACCGGCCTTGCCTGTGCAGCAGCTGGTGCAGTCAAAACAACCGCACCAGCAAATAACAGCGCACCTAGACCTGCAACAATCTTGTTCTTCATTATTCCCCCTAGTTATACTGATTGACGTGCGGATGACCGGGCTCGAACCGGCAAACTTAGTTTGGAAGACTAATATGTTACCATTACATCACATCCACAGTGCTAGCCAGTTTGACCCGACTAGCTAAAACTTACTTTGCGAACTTTTGGCCGATTGGCTTTGCAGACGTGTTGCCACGCTTGCGCCATCCAGCTCTTACAAGGTTGAGAGCACCTTGTGCTGCCTTTACTCCTGCCACTCAAATCACTCCTAAATTATGACTTACGCTCTCCCGCCTCGTTTCGATCGAAGTCCCAGACCTTCAAAGAGTCTCATGCTACCATCACACCCCGGGAGATTAACTACACCAATCTTAACAGGCGTAGCTTTATGTGTCAAGCCTTCGGGAAGATCATCTTGACAACATCTTGTTTTGCATTTGAATAGTTCTGAATAAGCTCTAGCTGTTCAAATGCATTAACAAACACATGGGTCACCCTATACCAGTGATAGTGTTTATACACTGTCATTCTGGCACATCAGCAATCGACTCTAACATCTTGATCGCATGTTCCCGGCGCTCAACCAAACGATCATGCTCTTCTTGCATCTGCGCCTCATAACGCTCAACATCTCTAATAACCCGGGCCAATTCGTGATCATACCATTCTTCCGGCGTTTCGTAAGGCTCAGCAATCCAAGGGCCATAAGGCCAGCTAATCTCAATTTGATTTAGAGCATAATCTTTGATCGGCTTTGCCTGCTCATTAGGTTGCCAAGACTCAACCTTATCCTTAACGGTTTGATATTTGGCAAGCATTTCTTTATGGCGTAAAAGACTATCTACATTACTCTGAGTAACCGCATCAAAATACTTACGCCAGTCTGCTTCAATTTCATCATCTGTTAGAGATTCTAGCTTACTTAAACGAGTTTGTGCTTCTATCAAAGCTTTGACCGAATAACTATTGACATCAACTTCAACCGGCTTTGGTGGTACATCAATACCATCCTCACGCTGATGAACAAATGCACCAAAGGCGCGGGTGCAATGACTTACAAAATCGCGGGCATTTAGATTGCCCTCTTCAATAGGTGCTGTATAACTAGTTGGCATTGCTAACTCCCTTTAACGTAGATGTATAAATGTATATCCTAGCTTCTTCTGCGGTCTGTGCTACAGATAGTGGTACACAAAGAGCACCCATACGCTTGTTATCTTTAACTCTCACCACCGGCCAAGTCTCATAATTTTGAGGCGTTGGCTTACCAGCTACAAAACAAACGTGCCAACCATCCGGCCCGACCAAATCATATTCACAATCGTTACACCAAAGACTCACTCAGAAGTGTCCCGAATCTCTCATAGAGCTTTCAATAAATATAAATTGGTTATCTTGCAGATTAAGTGCCTTAGCCCCGGCCTTAATAATTTCGTCAAGGCTGAATGCTACCTCAGGACTAGCATAATAATAAACGACGAATTCATATGGTCGCTGGCCGTCTTCATCTAGTTCTTCGTCATCTTCAACAAAGCCTTCCCACTCATTATCAGTAGTCATCTGGATTAAATCCTATCTGTGGTTCTAGTGGTTCCTGCGCATTGGCTTTAGCCACCCGGCGAATTTGGTCTACGCTGAGCTTACCAGATAGCAACAGTCTGTCAAGGTCTTTTTGACGATGGACAACCTGCTCTTGATAAATTCCGTCAATTGCATCAATAGGAATAATTTCTGACTGATACCATTCAAGAATCAGCTCATGTAATTCATCGACCTTTACAGACAAAAGATTGTTAATAAACTTTAATTCTTCGTTTTCATTTACCAACGCTTCTATTTCGTGCGCAAAAGGTTCAATAGCTTTGTCTGCTATACGCTTTTCTTGACGCTCTCGCGCCTCTGCGATTTCTTGCGGTGTTGGATCATATCTACATGGCATAATCTACTCCTTTAATTATACTAACTGGTTCGACCATATGGCCATCCCCAACCACCCGGCGAATTTCGACCCGGCTTAAAAACTTCATTTATCCATTTAGTAGTGAGACCATTCGCTTTAATATAAGCAACCTCTTCGCTCTCTAAAGCAAATAAAAATCTAGATTTACCCTTTGTAAGTTCAGCTTCTATAAACCAAACTACATCACCATAATCAGCCTGACCTTGTAATCTTTGAGCAGCATCATACTCTTCTTGATTATGTATTTCTTTTTGATACAGTTCAAAATCAACAAGTCTCTTCTCTATGAATACGCCATTCCAGTTCATGTGTGCCCACTCGGATTCGAACCGAGATGTTAGATTTTAGAGGTCCATCAGTTACCTTTACTGACATAGGCGCGGGTGAGCAGTTTATACGTCATACTCAGGACTCCGACCTTACATCACTACGTCTACACTGTCAAGAGTCACCTCCTGACGTATCAGCCTAGGGACCAGTAATTAGGCGCATAGTTGCACTCACACGTAGCTCAGGCTGGTCGATAACACATACCCAGCAGTGATGTGTAGAGTGATCACATTCCTTCGGCTTACGCTGTAAACTACCCGGCCATCTCGCAGGCTGTGGACCGATACCACACGTCGGACAAGTCTCACCCGGCAGTAGCAGCCTACCAGAGATACATAGCTCACACAACTCCGGCCTTGCTACCTTAATTACCTTAGCTTCCTTAGGTGCCAATGGTAGGTTACCAAACTCATCATAAGGAACGTGACCCTTACGTGCGTTACAGGTTCTGTGAAGTATTTGCTTGTTATCCAACGATTCAATTTCATCATTGGTCCAACCAGACTGACGCGCTAAAAACTTCGGAAATACGTGATCGACAGTACGAATATCCTTATTATCAAAGGGCTTGGTGCATCCGGGGAACCTACAGTAGTCACCGTCCCTTTCAATAAGAAACGCTATCGTTTCCTGCCTGCTCATCAAAGCTGACATTAGTCCTCATCCTTTCCGGCAATTTCATATTTATAAACATTATAGCACAAGACTCTATGGTCCTGGCAAGTTTCTTATTGTTACAGGCCCAATGCGTAAGGGCCACATTATCAACAGAGTCCGTACCACCGAGAGATAAAGCCAGCACATGATCAATAGATGGCTTATCGTCTAGCTGCTCAGAGCAAAGATAGCAGTCAGTTCCGTCAATGGCAAGTAGCATTTGAATATCATAATATTCCCCATCACCTGACCTAGACCTTCTCCTATTGTTTGCTCGTATGCGAGCTAGTCTTACGCTTTTCTTTCTGCAAGGCTCACAGTAGGCTTTGAGCAAAGCATCAGTGCCAGTAGGTTCCTTGCAAACCTTACACAGAGGAACCGTGGGCGTCAACCCACCCGACCTATGGAACCGCATGTAGTGCTTACGACAATACCCCTTTTGAAAGAATGTATCTAGACATCCATCGTACTTACAAACCTTACACTCTTTATGGAACTTAAATCTTGTCCCTAGCGCAAGAGGATTTCGACAGACATTACAGTATAAATCCGCCATATCTTTGGTTTTGCGAAACTTCTGTGCGTGTGACTTACACAGGTGATAGGTCGGACCTTCTTCTGCCCGACCGCAACCCTCTATAATACACATTACCTTGATTATATCATCTACCTCTGTCTAAATCATAGTTATTCTACTAAAATAGTCTGAAAGATCATCCGGCATCTCCATCGTTGGAGGCTTAATAATTACATTACCCGGCCTTTCATCTAGACTATTTCTATTCTCCTTTTTTATATCTTGTATCGTTCTTACTTCTACTATATTTGACTGTTCCGGCCTTGCCGTTGACAACGCATTGAATATAGCACCACATGTAGCATCTGCCAAGTCTTTAGTGCCTGATCTTGGATGGTCAACTTTATCGTCATTCGTGATTCTGAGCTGTAGCAACTCTTTTTTTAACAGCTCTATATCTGGCATAATGACTCTATGCTCACCGACAGCACCGGCCATATCTTGATAATGTTTCTTGGCCACTGAAAGCTTTTCGGTAGGAATGCCGAATTTCTCTAAATAATTACGCATATCATCAGATTCCCACTGATCGAAAGTTACTTTCTTGATATTAAATCCCCGGCGATACAAAGAAACAATATACTCCCTTACCTCAGTGAAGTCAACAGACTTTTCCTTGGTGGGCGTCCACCATCTTACAGCATCAACATACACTACAGGTGCGGCATCTGTAAAGGTGTTGACAATCTTCATAGACTGCCAGCTCTCTACGTGAGCCAAGCTCACAGCACAGTTATCATGCTTACGAGCCAAATCAACATGGATATAATATTCTTTAGTGTCATCTGGTCTAAAGAAATACTGAAAAGTCCCGTCTTCACTTACTCCATTACGCCCGATCATGGCATCATCAATCTTTTGCCTATCCTTAAAGAAGGCGTCAATTGCCTCGGCTGGCTGACAGGCAAAACGTCCTGTAGCATCTGGCTTATTACGATAAAAAGCGGTTACATATTCTTGATTGGTTATCTTTTTGGTTGGATTTACTTCCCATGTTGGCCTCCGCAAAGCAAATACGTATGGAATCTTATAAGAAAGAATATCATCTTCTTCCCACTCAATGATTACTCTATTACTTTCGCTATCAGGCAAATCTGGATTCAGAGGGACAGCCACTCTTTTAGGAGTAGTAACCTTTTCTTCGATTACAGAAGCATAGTGAGTACTAATGAAATCACCCTTGTAACGGGGGAATGACAACAATACAACTTTCCCATAAATACCAAAACGAGAGTCAACAGACGCTCTATACATATTGTAAACTGCGTCGGCGGTCTTCTTTGATTCTGACGTAGACTCGGTGGCAAATCCTGAAATCTCATCAAGTACCACCATTATAGTGTTATAACCCTCCCAAGCTTCACGCTCTGAATGACCAGAATATAAATTAATATTTTTATCAAACTTAACCTCTCCAGACTGAGCTGGTTCACCATTATCTTTAGCATCATATTTGCCCTTGAAATAATTACTTTTCTTCAAAAGCCTAACGACACCTTTAAAAAATACATTCTTAGCTTGATCTGAGTTAATAGCAATATTAATAATATCGAAAGAGTCACCACTTGGTTTATCAAAGTACTTGGCTGGGTTTTTTAGACACATAAGTAAATAAACCAAATAAGCACAACTAAAGGTTGAAAGCATATCTTTACCAGATTGATGACTTATTCTTAGATTACCTATATAGTTATGTGTTTCTGGTTGTGTAAGAGTCCAATAATCTCCTTCACCCTTCCGGCGAATCCAGGTGATTTTATCCCAAAATAGACCATCTTTTACTTTACCTTTTCTCTTAGTTAATATCCAAGTATACTTGTTTGGGTAAGTAATTTTATATGGCTGGCCAACTCTTGCCCATGCATGCTGAATATCTTGCCCCAATTGATATGAATTAGTTACAAACCGTTCACCCTCAATACAAACTTTACGCAAGAACATTTCAAGCACTCTATTATCAGACTTCCACAAGTCTGCTGGTATTGCTGCATTAGGATCCGTTGAATCAAGAGTATCTACTATTTCTTTTAGACGCATGCTTGAAATGTTAATTGGATTAACAACATCGAATCCAATAGCAGTAGCTATTAAGTCACCCTCTTTTAGCTCCACCGCTGGAACCCATCTACCCCAATTTACTTTATTTTCAAACTTCTTCCAAGGCATTGCATAATATTGATGACCAACATATACAGTCTCTCTAGTACCTGAAATAGTCTCTACCTCTATCATTTGCCCTCGGCCTTCGTGGAAAGCTTCTGTGGCATATTGTGGAGTAAGGCTTAAGTCTTCATTCATGCCGACAACTAATGTATCAGACTTAATTGAATCTAGACGTTGCCAAGCCCCGGTATTTGCATTAAACACCGGGGTCTCGGGAGCATGACAACCTTTACCAAACTGCAAAATTACTTCTGTCTCAGTTTGATCCCAACGCTTTTCCGCCTCCATAGGAGAGAGATATTCGTATAGAGTTTCTTTTCTATAAATTTGTGTAGAACGCAACACGGCTTCACGTTGATATGGACTTAACCTTACATCTGGCTCATTAAGATACCTTTCGTCAGCAATAAAGGTATCAATATCAACCGGCTTTTCTGCAAGATCGCCGTCATCTAATGAATTTAGGATACCGTCAAAATCAAACAGGGACGACAATTACTTCACTCTTTTCGTCCCGCATTATATCCTTCATACGGCTAGCTAATATTGGCTTACATCTATCACACTTAGCCACTACATCAGCAATAGCCTGTGCCAATAGTTCTTGTCTTTCTTGGGTTTTAGCAAGCTCATCACCAAGCTCGGCGTCTTGCATGAGCCCGGCCTTTTGATACATCTCTTGTAATTTAAATTCTACGTCGGTGATATTCTTCAAGAGCGTAGCCTTAGTCTTAAGGTCACCCTTATCATCAGCTTGTTCTACTGTAGCCCAATTCTCTTTTTGAACCATGCGCACAATTTGATCAGCATTCTGTATAGTCTCACGCATACGCTCTTGTATAACCGGATCGTTTTTTGCGAACTCATTATACTGATCTACATACGCCAAAACCTCGGTACGCTTAATATTGAGTTCCCGAGCAATTTGGGTGGGATTTGTTCCCTTTAAATACAATTCAACAGCTTGATTCATCTCGTTGTATTTAGGTGCTACTACTGCTAATTCATTCATTCTTCTTTTTGCGTCTAGAACGCTTTATAGTTACAACTCCTTTTAATTTTGCCAAATGGAACGCCCTGAGGCTTCGGGTATCTGCATCCCAGCAGTCTATCCACGTAGTGTCTAATGATGAATTGTGTGCTAGACATTTAAATAAAAAAACTCCTTGTATGTTTTTAAACTTCAATTGCGTACCCGGCTCTATGAGGTGTCCCTTATAGTCCAATGTGTATTCTACGTAGATATTATCATTACTGGCATAAGGCTTAGTATCAATTTCTACAGTATCTCTTTTGTTCATTTATCTACTTTCTATTATACTAGTGTTGTCAAGCGCTTAGATTCTCTTTCTACATGTAGCGCAAAATGCTCTATGCTTGGTATTCTATTTCTACCATCTGCCCGGCCATATTGAAGATCATTATTCCAAGGACGGTTTATCAAATAAGCTTTAGTACCGGCTAATACAAGATCATCATAATTTTGCAATTTATCTTCTACAAACATATCTGTTGGGACTATAGTCTTATCCGCACTAAAAGTTAGTGTGTCATATGGAATGCTATACTTCTTTAGCCATTTTCGAGTAAGCTCTCGACTCACCTCCGGGGTTGATCCAAAGTTACGGTCAGTAATTATATGTATCTCTGATCCGGTATTCTTGATTCGACGCATAGCATTAACAAACCCGCGCTTTACACCACCGGTAAACAATAGCCCCTTATCGGCAGCGTCATTGCAATAGATTACAAATTCACCATCTGTAATCCCCCATTTTCTATAAAAATGCCAATCGCCACAATAACCACGATTCAAATAAGGTCCATTCGAAATACTATCTAAGTATCTTAAAAATGAACTATGAAAGTTAAAGCCGACTCCATCTAAGTCTACACCTACACGTAATATCATTCGCTCCATCCATTCAAATAAGATAAAACTCTAGCAAGGTTGTCGTGCGTATCTCCTAAAGCACCAATAGCTTTATTACATTTTGTACATAACAGACCGCGCACCTGACCAGACTCATGATCATGGTCAACAGCTAACATAAATGCCTTACCTGTAATGTGATGCGTCCTGGACTCTGGCTTTTGACAAATAGCGCACAGGCCGTTTTGCGCTAAAAACAGTGCGGCATAGTCTTCTTCGTCAATTCCATAATTTTTCTTTAATCGAATTTTCCTGCTCTGTGAGAGCAGTTCCACCTTGTCTAACCTTATATACTGCTGATGCCTAATCTCAGACGACCTACTAGGTTTAACTTTAGACTTATCATTGACGCACTCTCTACATCTCCCGCCAACACCTATCTTGACTTTACTGTCTGGTGGAAAATTAGATAACGGTTGCCAATTTTTACAGCCTATGCACTGCAACTCACCATTAAAGACATATTTCCGCGCTCTCTTCCTGTCGGCAAGTATTTCGGTACGTATGTCATATACCTTCGACCGCAAATTTTCCAAAGACCCATCGTTTATAATAACATAGGGTGTATCTACCTCATACTGCTCACTCACATGGGTTGATGGGATGGCGTCTGGATTATTTGGCCTAATAATTTTAATTACTACACCACCTAAAGATCGGATCATCTCACCCTCATTAGGGAACCTAAAGTCACTTATCGTGTAATCACCAGGCTTGGCAATAATCTGTTTTTTAACTAGATTAACCCATACATTAGTATCTACTAAATTTCTAGCCTCTACCCCCACATTTTGAAGCAAAGCCCGAGCCTCAGGATAAACCCTCTTAACATAGTCCCATCCCCAACGATCAACGGCCTGCTGGACAGTAAGGTCGGCATCTATAATTGGATTTAATGTATAGGCGAACTGTTTTAGTTTGTCTGCAAAAGCTAACCGTGCATATCCGTACTCAGACTCTAATATATTTGCTACAGTATCTTTACCCGCCCCAGCCTTTCCATTCAGCCCTATAATCATATTTTATTCCTTAGCACTAGCATAATCCAGTCTTCCATAGAACTTTCCATTACACCTTCTGGTCTTTCAATCGGTACTTCATTCCCGGCGAAATCCACATACCATAGGTTGAACTTTTCAAACAATCTCTCAGCCGCCGCTACCGGCTCAGTCATCCTACCGGACGACCACTCAACTAAATACGTGCAGCCTGGATTAGTAGCAATAAACTGATCTGCGTCATCGAACAATGTTTCTTCTGCACCTTCGATATCAACTTTAACAAAGTTATAGCGATTCTCGCCATCAACATAATCATTAAGCGTCCGGCAGTAAACCTCTATTGTTTCTCCCTCAACACCATAGTCAAGGTCTGTTAAATAAGCATTCATGCCATGATTGGGCGGAACTAGCATGGTGACCATACCGCTTTCATTGCCTACTGCTACTTGGTCAACGCTGTCATCAATTAACCTAAACCTATTATAAGCTACTGACTTTTCAATCAAATCCGCCAACCTTGGCTGTGGCTCTACTGCTCTTACCTGACATCTATGCTCTAGCAAAAACATTGTGTAATAACCAATATTAGCGCCAATATCCAAACATCTTGAACCCGGCGCAACATTTTGGCTCATCCATGCAGTAATCCACGCTTCCCAAAAACCTTCACCTAAGGTTGTAGCATGTGGATAAAAACCTTCATCTTCATCATCTAAAACTAACCAAAAACTACTTAACATCCTGGCTACAGTATATCCGTCTACATCTTCGTAATAACTTCCAGCAGAGCCTATTTGCTCTACCTCTTCCCTGCTGTTATATCTCATATCTCCCTAACCGCCACCGCTCCTAGCGCTATGGCATCGCTTATGTTGTCTGAGCTTACTACAACGTTGAAGTTCTTGGCAACCCAATCCATAGTTCTCTGTTTGCGTATCTCTCTGGCCTGATCCTTATACCATGACTCAGATTTGTCTGGATTGTCTCTCTTCAACTGTGCTTTTTCTACCTTGTTAAGCGCCTTATTGCCTATAGCATTTTGCCATGTGATGGGAGGTACCTCTTTTACATCTGCTCCCGGCCTTTTGACCGCAGAAATGATGGCTCCAAAGCAGTAGGCCAACAAGATGACTGTTCGTTTGTTCTGGACGTATGTAGCGCCCTCTATAACTACCTGATCGGCTGATAGCTGATTTCGCATGGAGTAAAGCTTTGGCTGTGCATCGGCTAGCCTATCAAATACGGTCTTACCTACAAAATCTATCTCACCATATCTTACTAATTTTTTACCCTCAAACAAAGCAAAAGCAAAACTATTGGTGCTAGCATCTATTGCCAATGTAGTAGTTGGCTTCTTAGCCAAGTCTTTAAGCACCTCTAATCATATCCAATAATTCTTTTTTAGCGATAGTCTTTTCTTTTGCAATACACAGGTTGCATATAGTACTATCATTATATCTTGATAACCTTGTTTCACGACATTTAGAGCAATATCTTTCCTCCCCAGCCAATCTGGCTCGATTTTCATGATACTTGACTTTAAGCTTTTTATTCGTGACGATCTGACAGCAATGATCGCTACAATAAATTTGATTTGACTTTTTTTTCACAAACAAAACTTCACACTCATTATTTTTACATATAGCCTCCATTCTATTAACCCCCTTCACTATCAAATCTTCGGCACTTCCATTTTAGCGATTTTTATATCGCCTTCTGGACCGGACCAGCATGATTCTTGTAGAGGGCAACCAGCGCAAACCTTGTTGTCCTTCTTTCTAAATGGTCTTTTGGGCAGCTTATTATCTTCCCAAGCCTTCCTTACTTTGCGTAACCATTCAAATACCTCTTCAATTATCTCTTCGTTTCTTTCATTCATCTCAACTGGAATGACACATATTGACAAATCATTACGATTCAGATATAAAAAGAAACCCTTCTGCAACCCTGTAGCCTTCAAATATATCAGGATTTGCAGAAGGTGTTGTGCTGATGGTTTACCAGATAGCTCTCTAAACATAAAAGCTTCTGACCTAGTTGTCTTAATCTCACATACTACGTGTTCGCCATGCCAATCTACAATAGCATCTAAATATCCGCGAATTGGGGGATCGGCAATAGTAATTTCTTGCTCTTCTGAGACCAAGATACCTTGTTCCTTAAACATGCCTTGTATCTGGTCATGGGCATAATTACCGAAAGCCATCGTATTGACGCTCATAGCATCTGACTTCTCATCAAAATAACCACCATCAAACGCGAGAGTCCAGTACCTCGGGCATACTCCATGGTAGCCTCCAATACTGGACGGTGAAAATGTCTGCTTTTGAGTATCCTTACTCTCGCGTCGTTGAGCCAAAAAG
>Ga0210040_10000149_pt1 | contig 133294 bp, 227 predicted proteins | sample CryGeyCG12114_NA_FD_185462 | JGI IMG/M metagenome (GOLD analysis project Ga0210040, IMG submission 185462) | Groundwater microbial communities from aquifer - Crystal Geyser CG19_WC_8/21/14_NA (SPAdes) (version 2) | ecosystem: Environmental > Aquatic > Deep subsurface > Groundwater | place...
GGGGGGGGGGGGGGGGGGGGGGGGGGGGGGGGGGGGATCATGCAAGAGTATCAGGAAAAGCACGAATGCCAGAAGTGTGATTGTACCGCCAACACAGCACGTGTTTATACTAGTGGAGATAAGTTTTGGACCTGTGATAAGGGCCACGTAAGTAAGGATGAGAATGGCAGACGCGAAGAGTGAACTTTACGAAATCAAGCGCATGGGCGCGGTAGCACAAAAAAATTCCGGCCGAGGGAAGCATGACAAGGGTGATGCTATCTTGGATGGAATATGGATGGTAGATGTGAAAGAATATGCAAAGACATTTGGTTTAAGTACTGCCGTATGGGCCAAAACGTGTACTGACGCATTTCGGGCAGGAAAGAAGGAGCCAATGCTTAAGATCGTATTGGGCGAAGGGAATAATAGAGTACGCTTAGTCGTTATATCAGAGACGATGTTTTCGGACATGAAAGAGGCGTATTTAAAGAATCAGGAAGATGTGGTATAATTGGATACAGAGGATAGAAGTGCCTCCGAAATAATTTCGGACGTGACTGAGCTAAATGAAATGTCTTTGTATCTAATGGACGAAGATGTTGACGAGGCTATGGCTACAGTAATTAAGCTGGTTGCAAAACCAAATGTGCCTGCCAATGTTGCAGCGCCCCTCGTTGTTAAGCTTCAAGCTTTGAGCACTAAATTTGCCTTACAGGCAAAGTACTACATGCTGTACGGCAGCGTAGAAACCAAGGAGGAAAAGACTAGAAAGAAGAACACCATGATGACCCTCTCCGCAGAATTGGAGAAGCTGGCAAACGCGGTTAAGTATCTAGTCAAATAAATCATGAGTAACAGTCGAAGCGTAATCAAGGGCCTAAAGTTAAAAAGCCAAAAGGGCTTGGACGCCACAGCCATTGCAAACGCCATTGAACAGGGCTTCCTCGCAAAGCGAAGGCCCGATAAGAATTGGGTCGAAAAGACTACATTTGCACCTTCTACGATTGCCTACGGGCACGGAACGTGCGCCAGGTATTGGTATATTGTATTTACAGGTTTAGATACTTACACAGATACAGTAGACGCAATGGGCGTAGCGAATATGTCCCTAGGATCAGTGTTCCACGATGAGATCCAGTCGGCGATGGAAGCCTCCGGGATGCTAGTAGAAGCCGAGAAGGAAATTAAGATTGAATCGCCTCCGATTAGAGGATATCTTGACGCCATTGTAAATATTGACGATGAAGATGTAGTAGCCGAAATAAAGACAACACGACAAGAGTCTTTTGCGTTTAAAGAGATTAGTGGGAAGCCAAGCCCTAATCATCTAATCCAGCTTTTGATCTACTTAAAGGCCACCGGTTTGAAGCGTGGCTTTTTGCTTTACGTAAATAAGAATGATCAGACCTTCCTAGTTATCCCTGTGGAACTAGACGAAGTTAACGATAAAATCATTGAAGACGTGTTCGGCTGGCTGAGGACAGTCCGCAAGGCGTACGACGATGAGACTCTTCCACAGATTCCATTTACGCGAGCTAGGAACTCAGGCGAGCCTAGCAATAAGATTTGCCGCTCATGCCCGGTACAGAAGGCATGCTTTAACGAACTTCCAGCAGGAGACGTTCTTATTCCTGTAATGGAGGTTCCTACGCTATGACTCTTTTGGCAGAGGAGGTGATCGATTTGAAGAATTGTGCAAATCCCACCTGCAACCTTGCATTTAATCCTACTAGACACAATCAGAAGTATTGCAGCAAAGACTGCTGTAAGGTTGTAACCAATGCCAAGATCATGCAACAATATTATGAAAAGAAAGATCGTAAATCAGGAAAGAAGCGAGTATGCAAGAAGTGTAAGGTGACAACACTATCCCGATACAATGAAGGCAATGTATGCCAGCCGTGTATCCTACAGGAACGAGCCGCTAATAGGCTAGAGCTATTGCAATTGGTAGGGGTAGCGTGATAACAGAGCTAAAGAAGACGCAGGCGTCGAGGGTCATGGGTATTGATTGCTCAACAAAATCTTTGGCGTTCTGCGTGTTTTACAATAGAAGGCCGGTTACGTGGGGGAAGATTCTCTTCGAAGGCGCAACAGTATTCGATAGGTTAAAGGATGCATCTCAAAAGGTTCAAGCACTCCGTAATCAGTTCGACGTTGACTTTATTGCTATGGAGGGAGCCATCCTTTCCAACAACAAGAATGTCCGCGTCACGATTGACTTGTCTTTGGTGTATGGAGCAGTCCTCGCACAACTACTACTCGGACGAGCAAAAGTCATTACCATCAAGCCCTTGGAGTGGCAGAATGCTATTGGTAATAAGACCTTTTCAAAGGTTGAGACCGCAAAACTAAAGGAGGACTTTCCAGGGAAGTCTGTGTCATGGTATAGTAGCAAGAAGCGTTCCATTAGAAAACAAAGGACAATGGACTTCATAAATGACAAATGGCCAGATATGAACATAACTGACGACGACGTTGGCGATGCCTGCGGCCTAGCTTACTACGCCTACTATTCATTAACAAGGAGACGATAATGCCCAGCGTTACAAGACCACGTGTCATCAGAATGGCTAGCAATGGAATCGAAACTCTAGATGAAGCTCTGCGTCGGCAGAAGAGAAATAGGGTTCGAAGGTGGATGGACTTGCCGCCGCTAAAGCCGGGTGAAAAGTGACAAAGCTATATCACAGTAGAATTTGGTTAGAGCGCCAGCGTAAGAACGGCAAGACGATTGCTGACATTGCTAAGGAATGCGACGTAAGCTACCAAATGATTGATGTATACCTAAAGAAGTTTGGAATCCGATGAAAACGTGTTCAAGATGTAAAGTAGAAAAAACAATAGACTCGTTTGGACCGTATAAGGCAGCCAAAGACGGTCTACACGTTTGGTGTCGTCCTTGCTCTAACGCTTATCATAAGGAATACAAAGAACGCAACGTAGAGAAAGTTAATGAGTGGAGAAGAAAGACGCATCTAAAGGGAAGATATGGCATAGATCAGGCTCAATTTGATAAGATGCTATCTGATCAAAATAATAGTTGTGCCATTTGTTTTACTCGCGTTACAGAAAGCTCACGAACAGTTAATTTTTACATTGACCATGACCACGCTTGTTGTCCTGGCCATAAGAGTTGCGGAAAGTGTATAAGAGGATTGCTATGTAATTCTTGCAATACTACTCTTGGTTTTGTTAAAGATAGCGTCGAGACGCTAGAGGCTATGATAAGCTACTTAAGAAGAGGAGTCAAATGAAGATTGGATTTACGGGGGCACACGGAACTGGAAAGACCATGACAGCCCAGGCACTAAAGGCCACAGGCAAGTTCGATGATTTCTATTTCCCTCCATCGTCAGCACGGTTGCTTTTCGGTGACGGCATCAACACATCTGCCACACCGCTTAGTCAGATTCTGATTACAATGGACCGGACCAATAACATCGCTGGTCATCAGAATGTAATAACAGATAGAACAGCAATTGATTCATGGGCCTATACAGAGTATCAAATGATTACAGTGTGGAGTCCAGACGAAGTCCCTACTGGATATGCTGCGATTACAAATCAGTACGTTGACCGGGCCATGAATGACATCGATTTGTTGGTTTATTTTCCTCCATTTTGGCTTCCAAAAGATGATGGAATAAGACTTACTGATCGAAATTATCAGCGTAACATTGATGATTTGATAAAAAAGGGCATCAACATGTTTTATGCTGGCAGTGTGCTGCACATGAAAAATGAGTCTGTGCAAAGGCGAGTCGAGGCTATTATGTCAGAAATTAAATTCTTGGGCGAGTAAGATTTGACATAAGTCATAGTCAGTTATACAATAACAGTATGACAAAAGAATTAGCTCTGCCTGAGCGTTATGATGAGATGCATCGAGTGATAACTCTGCATCTAGAAGGCCGTAATGCCTCATGGATAGCTAAGAATCTCAATATGAAGCGTGTCGATGTCTTGAATTATATTCAAGAGTTCAAAGAAATCGCCAAAAGCGATGATCTGCTTAAGGCGCGTGCGCAAGAGGTAGTTCACGAATTCGACCAGCAGCACAATCGAATCATCGCTAGTCTTTGGGAAGTACACGACGAGGCCGAACAGGCAACAGATGGCTTGAAGATTCGTGCAACAGCACTAAAGTCACTTTCAGATATCTCCGCTAAGCGTGTGGAAGTATTGCAAAAGTCAGGACTTCTTTCTGATGCCGCTCTTGGCGATGAAATGGCAGAGCTAGAAGATCGTCAAGAGAAACTCATTGCTATTTTACGTGAGGTTACGGCTGATTGTAACCATTGCAAGTTTGAAGTGGCTCGCCGCCTGTCAGACGTTGACGGCAAGGTCGTTCCAGTAAGAGTGGAGGCCGAGCGTGAGTAGATTTGATGACTTTTTGTCTGTACTTGATGATTCTGAATTTGAAGAAATCCCGGTTGACATTGACACGTTCGTTGAAGACGAGCGTTTTCTTGGCAAGCGCAAGATGAAGCTTTCGCCGGTACAGCGTGAGTGTCTACTTATGATGACACAGATTTATCGTAAGGACACACTAGACTCCTACCTAAGTGCAGAAGATGCACAGAAGCGATGGAACACTCTAAAGAACGAAATTATCCTACAGCTAGGCAAGGGTAGTGGTAAGGACGAAATGAGTGCTATGGCTATTGCCTACATTGTTTATCAGCTATTGTGTCTAAAGGACCCAGCCGCATACTACAACAAGCCAGCCGGTGACAACATTGACATTATCAATGTTGCTATTAACGCCGAGCAGGCTTCTAACGTTTTCTTCAAGAAGTTCAGCAACTTCATTACTGTTTCACCTTGGTTTGAGGATAAGTATGAGGCCAAGGCAGACCGCTCACCAATGAAGTCTAACCAGTTCAATTTTAACAAGAACGTTAACGTTTACTCCGGCCACTCTGAGCGTGAGGCTTGGGAAGGCTACAACCTTTTTGCAGCCGTACTTGACGAGATTGCCGCCTTCGCGCTAGAGTCAGCATCAACTCAGGGAAAGACCGCTGAGGCCGTCTGGAAGATGTATAGAGCTTCTGTCACCAGTCGTTTTGCAGAGTTCGGAAAGGTAATCAGTCTTTCCTTCCCCCGTTACAAGGGTGACTTCATCACTCAGCGTTACGATAAGGTCATTGCGTCAAAGCAGGTTGTCAAGCGCCGGGAAGTCTTGAAGATCGTTGAAGACTTGCCTGACGGAATCGCCGGTAATGAACTAGTGCTCGAATGGGACGAAGACCATATTGATGCATACACACAGCGGAAGGTTTACGCACTGCGCAGACCACCCTGGGATGTTAACCCTATTGCTCGCATTGAGCATTATGTATCTGACTTCGTTGACGACTATGCTGACTGCATGGGTCGTTACTGCTGCATGCCACCCGAGGCTGTTGACGCATTCTTCAAGGATCGTGACAGAATTGAGCAGGCATTCTCAGGTCAAGTAATTTCAAACGCAGTGGACAATGAAACTGGTGCGTGGACTGACGCTTGCGAACCGGACTCATCTAAGATATACTTTGTCCACGTTGACCTTGCACAAAAGCACGACCGTTGTGCAGTGTCTTTGGCCCACGTAGAAAAGTGGGAGAGGCGTCAAATTAGTAACATAGGTAAGCTAGAGGGACCGGCGCCGGTTGTTTACGTGGACGCTATCCGTTACTGGCAGCCTACCAAGCAGAAAGAAGTTGACTTCGATAAGGTACGGGACTACATTGTATCTCTACAGCAGAGAGGCTATAATTTAAGACTAGTTACCTTCGACCAGTGGCGCAGTGAGGACATGAGAAAGTACCTTGCCAGCATCGGTATTCGTACTGACCTTCTTTCAGTTAAGAAGGAGCAGTACGTTGACTTTGCCGTTGTTCTCAACTCGGGCCGGTTGCACGGACCACTAGAACCTCTTATTAGAGAGGAACTACTAGGACTAAGACTCTTCCCTAACGGAAAGATCGACCACCCAAGGCAGGGGTATAAGGACCTTTCCGACGCAACGGCTGGTGCTATCTTCAATGCAATTCGAAGAACTCCTCGGTCGGCAGACACAGAAATTGAAGTAAAGACAGTTAAAGACGTAAGAAAGGTTGCACGGAACGAACTACCCAAGAAGACTGGTGTTATTGCTGCTCCTAAGAAGCAAATGCCACCGGAGCTTAAGGCTTTTCTAGAGAGTGTTCCAAGAATAATATGACAGACGATTGCAAGTGCGTGGAGCGGCACGTCCCACTGCCCACCCACTACAGGTCTTTACAAGTCGGCGGCGAGGTGGTAAGCTTGTGCCCTACAACGTACGAGAACATCAGGGACCTGTTGATGAGCTTTCAGGTTCATGATACAGTTCCGCCAGGCAAGATTACGAAGCATTACTCAAAGTTTGTTCGTGAGATTTGTTTGCGGTTGTGGAAAGAGTCTCAGTAGTGGTATAATTACAACATGACTTGTAACGATGCTAAATGTGATAGCCCTGCCGAAAGGCGGGGCTATTGCCTTAAGCACTACATGCATTTTTACAGGTACGGTGCAAATTACGCTGATGTGCCTGCTTGCCGTGACTGTGGCAACCCTACAGGAAGTGATAAAAGGGTAAAGCGGTACTGTGATGATTGTGCTATAATTAGAATTAGACAGGATCGGATCAGGGCAAACAACCGTCGCCGGTCACGGTCAGGCAAGGGTGATCACTACACGATCCAGATTCTTCTTGACTTGGACGGTCAGACGTGCTATCTTTGTGGCACAACGTTGACGGAGAGCCCGTCGATAGATCATGTAATTGCTCTGTCTCTCGGTGGGACAGATACAGTAGACAATGTAGCACTTACCCATTGGGAGTGCAATAATCGAAAGAAGGCTAAGAATTTAGATGATACACGCTTAGAGTTTCCACACATGGCAATTCCTAGCAGAATTAGGGGTGAATTAAGATGCGAATGACAATGGATATGACGAAGGCTGAGATTTTTGCCTTCCTAGCGGAACGAGACGGTTACAGGTGCACCTTCCCAGGTTGCGTCCGTCCTCTTGGTGACCCTAACGACATTGACACACTTGACCACATTTACCCTCAGTTTCTTGCTAAGCAGGCGGGTTGGACTAGGGCTGAAATTGATGCCTTGGACAACCTACAGATTCAGCACAAGCGGTGTAACGCTATCAAGGGTCACCAGCTTCCGGACGAAAACGGTAACTTCATTGTTCCCGTTCGTGAGCCTAAGCCCGTGCGTGGTCCGCGTCCTGAGATTTGTGACACGTGTTACAACGGTCGAATCTTGTTCATCGGTGAAGTTTGTCCAGACTGTGAGTCTGGACCGCAGCCTGCTGCTGCGCCCTCTGCATACAAGAAGACTCCTAAGGAGTGCAGCCACAGCGGTTTCGATCACTGCTGGATGTGCTACCTTGGTTTTGTTGAGCGTGGCTCTGCCTTGCAGAATTTGATTACTGGCACCTAGGAAGTGCGACCATAATGCGACCAGTGCTATAATGATCGCATGGCAAATAAAAATTGGTCAGAGGACGGCAGGGTGTGTAGGGATTGTAAGGTGTTTCAATCATTAGATCACTTTAATATTCGAAAGAATGGTATTCCTTACACGCTCTGCCGTCCTTGCCAGACGGCAGACAATAAGAAGAGAGCCGCCCGGAGAACTGTGTTGTCTCCAGACAGCATTAGAGTTTGTAGTGAATGTTTCTTGGAGAAAAGCATTTTGGAGTTTCCAAAGAACAAAAATAGCGCTGGTGGGTATTTAAATCTTTGCAAGCCCTGTAATGCTAAGAAAAACTCGATTGCTAAGTGGGGTGTAGATGTTACACAATATAGTTATTGTGTGATTTGCAAGGAAACGCTTGTTCCTGGTAGGGGAACCGTAGTTGATCACGACCATAACTGTTGCCCGGGACAAAAGTCTTGTGGAAGCTGTGTTCGTGGTGTACTGTGTAATCGTTGCAATGTTGGGCTAGGCATGTTTAAAGATAGCCCAGCCTTGCTCATTCAGGCTGCAACATATGTATCCGAAACTTTGGGCAGTCGCATAGGATTACGCAGTGGTAAAGATGGTGGCCCCATTTTTCCATACAGGGCCAACTGGAACCTTGACAGCGAGGACTAGAGGGTGTACACTGATGGCATGAACGGAGCCGACACCTAGGAGCTAGATATGACGACGACCATTGACAACTTTACTGGTCAATACGACTTTCTTTCTAATTTCTATGCCCGTCCCTTTGAGTGGGAAGGCGAGACTTGGAGAACGTCGGAGCACGCTTTCAACGCAGCGAAAACATTACTACCCGGAGAACGCATTTGGGTGCGTGATGCAAAGACGCCCGGTGAAGCGAAGCGTCGTGGTCGTGTAGTTACATTGCGTAATGATTGGGATAAGCACTGGCGGTACGTGCTGATGTATGATATCGTTCGTACCAAGTTCAGTGATCCTGTCATGCAGGATATGCTTGCGTCAACTCACGATTCCATCCTTGTCGAAGGTAATACTTGGCATGATGGTTTATGGGGAGTTTGTCGCTGTGCGACCTGCCCGCCCGGCAGGAATTGTTTGGGCATTTTGCTTATGCAAATTCGTTTTGACATAGTAAGAGGCATATAGATCATCTCCGTTAAAGGAGGTGGTTGCAGTGTAGACTTAGGTATGATAGACTGAATAACATCAGGGAAGTCCTGGGGGTGGGGACTATAATTACCACTCCACCATGCAGGCGTAGCTTAGTGGCCTAAAGCTCCCCTCTCTAAAAGGGGGATCGTGAGTTCGACTCTCACCGCCCGCACATGGTATGGAATGGTTCATTTTCACCAAACTTGCTAAAGCGTAAGCTGGATGTAAGTCTAGTGTCATGGTCCGCCGGTGAAGTGGACGATGCTCTTTTAGAAGAAATCGATCCAGATTCAGACGGTTCAGAAGGAACATTAACTGTGTACTTCACCCCCGGTGGAAAAGAATACAGTTGGTATTGCACTTATGAGAAGTATCAAGAGTTTGAGGCAATGAAAACGCTCCGATTGAATATGTCGGTGATTGAGGTTGGCCTTACGGTAGAACGGCCCAAACCGGCTGGGCCGCTCCTAAGGGTTGACAACGAAAGTAAGACCTGCTACAATATGAGTATACATTCTCCCAGAGTGTGATGGCAGCACAAAAGATTCTGAATCTTTTAGATGTGGATCGAAACCATGTGGGAGAGCTTGCCTTCGGGTAAAATTGTAAAATAGGAGGTGCTACATATGGCTAGAGGTAAGGGTAGGTACACACCAAAGCTTAACCAGGCAACAGCCGGTTGGCTTCGTGATAAGACCAACACAGCTGCTCGCAACGTTGTCGGTAAGTTCAAGTCTCAGTGATCCTAGCGGATTACGCACTTGACAGACAATAGTAGCATCTGATAAGCTGTCCTGGGACATTGACTTGAAACTGTCCCTCCAATGCGAGTATGATGTAGTGGTAACATAAGACGCTTCCAACGTTTTCTCGCCGGTTCGAACCCGGCTACTCGCTCTCCACGTCTACCGGGTTACAGACGTTAAACGCCCATATGGTCCGTTGGTCTAGCGGTAAGGATACCAGACTTTCAATCTGAGTGAACGTGGGTTCGAATCCCACACGGACTGCGCGTACGTGCAAGACATTACTCCTTGTCGTCCTCCGGGACTGGCAAGGCTTTTATCCGCTAAGTGTTACGGAAGCACAGAAAGCTCCAACCTTTCTAGCGTGGGTTCGACTCCTACAGCGGGTGCGTAAGTAATAATGTGGGTGTCGTATAGTGGTAAGACGTATGGTTTGGGTCCATATGACGTCGGTTCGATTCCGGCCACCCGCACGTTCAAACTATGTTTGCGTTTTGAACAGATGTTTATTACAGTTAATGTATGAAAACATGTTCGATGTGTAAGTTAGAAAAGCCCTTCGATGCATTCGCTAAGGCAACAGGAACAAAAGATTTGTTGCAGCGTGGATGCAAAGATTGTAAGGCAGCGCAGTACAAGGCCAATAGTGGTAAGTATAAGGCGGGATCGAAAGAGGCAAGGGCGCGCAGGGCTGCTAAGCTAGCAGAACTAAAGTCTGCGCCTTGCACTGACTGCGGTGTTCAATATCCTTCGTATGTGATGCAATATGATCATATTGGTTTGGACAAGACAGCCCATGTATCATACTTAATGTCAAGAGTTTCTTGGTCTGTAATCTTGGAAGAGATTGCAAAGTGTGAGCTTGTGTGTGCGAATTGTCATGCTGAAAGATCACATCAAAGAGCAAAAGATTTAATCGGGAACGAGGAAGATGGTTAATCCGTCTGATTTGGGATCAGAAAAAACGGGGTTCGACTCCCCGGTTCCCGACGCTGGGTAGTCTAGGTTCGAATCCTAGCGCGTCGTAGAATCTAGGAGGTTGCAAACTTCTAGGGGAAGATAGATGGTCTAGAACATCTATGAGGCATGTAGTTTAATGGCAGAACAGCCCGGGTCTACTTTGCGGAATCGCGCGGTTTCGTAAGATCCCTCTAAATGCACATGAGGCTAAATAAGGTGCAGCCTGGGGCAGTATACCCTCACCCTGATAAGGTGTTGAAAGGTTAGCTGGTACCACGTTGGTTCAAATCCAACCTGCCTCACGCAAATCCCTAGGGACTAATCGTAACAAACTCGACTAGTTAGGACGTGCATTGAAGGTAGCTAGTAAGTTGTGGGATCAACTCCCGAAGTTCATTCATGGTAACAAGACGGTTCGTGCCAAGATCAATAGTGACTCAGGCACGCCGGTACAGTTAACTTATGATGGTGCTCCTGATTGGAAGGACACCGAGATTACCAAGGCGAATATGATCACGTCAAAGATTGACGATGATGACTTCTTCTTTTCCGGTGACGCCCACCGTCCAATTCTTGACATTGATTATGAAGCTCAGCTAGTGCCTAGTTCAACACCTGGGCACTATCACCTTTCTGAGAGACTTGCAAGACAAGCTTGACTTGCTCGACGAATGGTGATAGAATATAGTTAGTTGCGGGGCAGGCGAAATCCTGCCCCCTCATGGGCGCGTAGTTCAGCGGTAGAACAATCGGTTTACACCCGATACGTCGTGGGTTCGATCCCCACCGTCGCCTACGCACGGTTGAAGAACGGTTCGAATCCGTCTCGTAGTGTAATGGTAGCACGCAGCCTTAAGGTAAGTGCAGGTTCGAATCCTGTCCGGTCCACTTTGGGCCGGTAGTCTAATTGGTAGGACAACCGTATGGGAGAGCAGCACGCTGGTAGGTGCAAGTGGCTTATATCCTCTCGACAGTGGGTTCGATTCCCACCTCTCCTACATGGCAAAAACTGGTAAGGTAAAGATAGATATTGAGTTCAACCAACCGGCCCCGGAAGGGAGGCAAATTAAGTCACGTTCGGTAAGATACTCTAAGTATTATGATGATAAGGGTAAACTATCTAACGAAGACTGGACAGAAGAAGTAACTTTTGAAGATGCTCCGGAAGAAACGGTGAAATCAGCTGACCCAAAAGTAGTATCAAACAACTGGAAAGTGGTTGGTCATACTAATGACCCACCCTACTTTAACTTTGTGCCAGATGACGAAGCTGTCAACTATGCAACCGGTGGTTATGTAGATGGGCACATGAACCATGTTCATTTTGAACCGCTAGATGCTACAAAGCCTGACTTGAAAAAGTCTGATCCCGACGAAATAGAATTCTGAGGGAATCTGGAAGTACAAGCCGAATGCTGGCCGACGGCATCGCACTTGAAATGCGACGAGGATAAAACCCTTGTGGGTTCGAACCCCACTGCTTCCGCATTAAACCCTATTCATCAGAGTGGGGTCCCTTACTAAAGAAGGGAGGGCAAATGAATCTGCTAGTTTGGTTCAGTATCGATAATGGAGAAATTGGTCGCATTGTCAAGATGACTGCAATTGATCCTAAGATCGATTTGGACAAGCACTTTGCCAAGTGGTCGGTCAAGTCTGAGCACAGGCAGGCCAACGTATACACCTTCACTAGAGAGCACATTGCTGTTCCTGAGCGCATCATGGCCGGTCGCGTTGAAGGTAATGCTCTTATTATGCATTACAATGGAGAGCGCCATAGAGCAATTTTGCCCTACTTTGTTACGATAGGAGAATTAGAATGACTTGGAAGGACAGAATGAATGCGGGCATCGGAGAGTATCTTCGGAGCATAGGGGTTGACGCGATTGAGGTCACCGGCTACAATGAAGAAGTAGACGTCTACTCCTGGGGTGGATGCGAGACTTGCGGTCCTGAGAAGGACTTTGAGTTGAGCATTTACTACAAGGACAGCACTGGTAAGTCAAGGACTTACACGTATGCCAACACGTTCACTGAGTTCCTGAACAACATTACGTAAATTATGCCCCGGTCCTTGGCCGGGGACCGGGAGGGGTTTAATGCGTTACCGTATTGACCAAGTAAAAACTTGGTATGAAACCATGAATGATGTTATCAACATTGAAATCCTTTACACGGACATGCAAAAGACTAGCTACAACAAGGATGGTGTTTACATTCAGCTTGCACTGTCTACCCTCGACGCTTATTCAACCAGTGATGCAGCTATTACAGATATGATCTGTAAGAAGGCAGCGCAAGAGGTTTCGTCACCATACGAGTTCTATGATGCTATGCGGTACTACATGAAGGATATGGAGTACAACGGCAAGAGCTTGTTCGGTAACCCTAAGCCTAAGCCTTATAGCCCGATACCGTGGGAGACTCCGGTTAACAAGTACGGCTATCTTCTGATAGGCGATAGCATCTCTGGGAGTCCCATTTATTGGGAACAGGCAGACAAGATTGTTGAGTCCGCCAATATGAAGCCAATTAAGAAGTCCGGTAGTTCTAGTGACTTCGTGCATCAGATTGATCTTCTTCCTGGTCTTAATGCACGGGTAAAGCACCCGGTCACGAAGGAAGAGGCTCCCATTAAGGATATCATCATTAACCTTAACGACTACCACAAGTGGACCCGCGAGGCTATTGCTGACTGGCTAGAAACTTTGGACGTGGACTTGCGCTTCAAGTCCAAGGATGATATCCTGAGGGAGAAGTAAGAGAAGGAGCGGCAGGCCAAGCTAGACCAGCTTCGTGCTGATCTAAAGCAGGTCACCGATAAGATTCAGAAGTCCGCAAACGAAATGAAAGCCATGAAGCTAGCGGCTGCAAGTTTCGAAGAACAAATCAAACAACTATTGGAGGAAGAAAATGGCAAGGATTGACGAGAAGGCAGCAGAGCTTTCCGAGCAGCTTCGTGCAGAGCTTGGTGCTATTGAGTTGAGTGCAATGGAGTTCACCCTTGCAGATGCAATTCGTGAGGGTTCCGGTGTTACTACTCATGAGCAGAGCGGTTGGGGTGACGGCGCTAGCGCTTGTGCACTCACTGCGGCCCTTGTATCTGCTAAGAGCAGAGGCTACGTCTGATCCAGTGTAGTTCCTGCAAGGAGCTAAAGCCCTTGGAGGCGTTCAGTGCGAACGCCTCCAAGGCAATTGGTCGTAATGGCGAGTGCAAGTCATGCAAATCAGAGTATGACAAGTCCTACCGTACTAAGAACCCCGAAAGGGTGCGAGAGCAGAGAAAGCAGTTCCGTAAAGACAATTCTGATCGGCTAAAGGAAAAGCATAAGCGATGGTATGCTGACAATAAGGTGTTAGTCAGGCGACGAGTCAAAGAAAAGACATACGGCATACCTTGGTCAGAGGTCGAGTTAATGCTTGACAACCAAGATGGTTGCTGTGCAATTTGTGGCGATGAATTTGGAGACAATGTTCCTCAGATTGATCACTGTCATGTGACTGGTAAGGTTCGTGGCCTTTTGTGCCGATCCTGTAACACATCTTTGGGCGGCTTTAAGGACGACGTAAATAACTTGCATGCAGCTATAGCATACTTGGAGGATTAGTGAGAAATTGGCTTGGACAGGATATCGTTCCTGGTAGTGTTGTCTATCGCGGTGCCCGGCAGGGTAATGGTTCTGATTATAAGGTCGGTGTCGTTGAAAGCGTTGACGAATCTCAGGGTACGGCGCGGGTGGTATACAAGTATACTCTTGGCAGTACATACAGGATTACTCCTGATAGGGAATCAGCCTGGGGGCCGGTTGAGCTAGATTCAAAGGGTAGCCCTTCCATTAATAGTCTTATCGTTCTATCAGACAACGATCTAGCAAGGCTTGACCAAGCTAGATTCTGGATGCTAAAGTGGAAGAGTGATCCCAGTATGACAAAGGCAGAGTTAAGAGCGGTGCTTGACACTCTGATCTGAGTCTGCTACAATATAATCAGTGAGTTAAACAGGGTCAAACCTTCCGTAGATGGATATCTCACGATCACGAGGATGCGGCTTACCTCGCTAAAAACACGTACATGCTCTCATAGGATAACGGTTAGTCCGCTGGATTCTCAGTCCAAGAGTCGGGGTTCGATTCTCCGTGGGAGTACGTTCCTACCTTAATGTATCTTTGGTTTCGGATAACCATACAAACAAGGAGGAAATGCAATGATTAATGATTACAACATGATGATTGATGGCAAGAACTATGGTGTTGTCGCGGAAACGGGACAGTATTCATATGACTGGCACATTGCTGCTTTGTTGCAGGATGATGAGGGAAACCTTTTCTTTGCAGTAGACAGCGGGTGCTCATGCTACGGTTTTGGAGACGACCTTACTGAGAAGGACTTGATTCCGGTCAAGCACTGGTCAGAAGCTGTTGAGCTAGCCAAGGCAGAAATCGATGGTTATGATTTGACAGAGGATTCAATAGCTCAGTTCGCTGAGAAGTTGATGAAGGCTTGACAGGCGCTGATGGGACTGGTGCGCTGGTCCCATCAGCAACCCGCTAGTAGATAGGACACACAATGAGTACAATCGTTGCATTGATAGGCCCAATCGAATACTGGTGGAACACCCCGGACGACCCGGATCGGTTTAACTCGCGGCCAGCTGTTGAGTACCGGGCATGGCGGATTATGTTACGAGATTATCTTGTGAGTAACGGTTATTTGGTTTATAGTCCGCATCTGGCATTTTTAGGAAATTGGGATGAGCGGGCTCAGGCTCACAATGATTTCATTGTTGGTGTCAGCGATGTGGTTGTTTGCATGCGGCCCTTTGGTATCCCTGGCAAGGGCACCGATCATGAGTTGGAGTTGGCGAGAAAGCTTGGTAAGCCTGTAGTTTATGCACCGCCAGGCACTGACCTACAGGATTTCATGGCTGTCATGATTGACACCTTGGTTCCCTGGTAAGTCAGTAGTATGTGGTAGTGTTCAAGTTTGCTTTTTGAATCGAACCAAAGTATAATTGTTTCATGGGTTTAAGCGAATTGGGGTAATAGCTCATCTTGGTAGAGCGGCACGTTGCCAACGTGCAGGTGGCGGGATCGTGGCCCGTTTACCCCTCCGGGTCTAACGCCAAACGGTCAGGCATTGGATTGTGACTCCATGAGTATATCCCACAGAGGGTTCGACTCCCTCTAGACCCTCCATACTTCCCTACCATAGATAGGATGGCCCCATGTGGGATTACAAGTACCGTACGCAGAAGAAAACGGTAGAGGCCCGAGCGAAATACGCCGGTGCAGATGTGCTATTGACAACTAGCCGTACATCAGTTAGATTTGCTATGAACGGTGGAATCATGTTCAAGGGCACTAGCGATCTTGAAGATTTCGCAAATGATCTACATGCTGCTGCCAAGACAAGCAAAGAGATATTGGAGGCTCAGTGAGGACAAGTCAGTCCAGAACTTATTACGGTCCGTTTACCCTGGATGACCTTCGTACAATTGTGAAGGAAACAGAGGGATGGGACGGAAAGAAAATAGTTAGCGTTGAAGTTACTCCCGGTGACCGTCCGTGGGAATCTGACCAAGCGTACATTGAGATTGGATAATCATGGGAGTTAAGGTGACGAGGACAGCAAAGGCTGCCGGCTCACAGATCACTCTACAGGACTTAATTGATCTTGTAGAGGCTTGCAAGGACTTCCCTAAGTCTGCTAGAGTGTCTGTGTCAGCTTCCAATGATATGAGGGAAGGTTCCTTCTACTCACTTACAGTCACGGAGCCCTAATATGACCAGAGCACTCATTGTTGTAGATATACAGAATGACTTTGTTGAGGGTGGTTCACTGCCGGTCGAGGGAGGAATCAAGCTCGGTTATCTTATTGCTAACGCTATTTCTTCTCTTAAGAGTTTTGGTCTTTACGATCATGTTGTTGCGACAAAGGACTTTCACCTCCCAGGAGACTCCAACGGTGGACACATTTCCGACAACCCTAATTACGTGAGCACTTGGCCTAGCCATTGCATCCAGGGCACTACGGGTGCTATGTTTGTGCCTCAGGTTGAGGCCATCGCTGATGATTTTGAGGCGATCTTTTACAAGGGCCAGGGTCGTGCAGACTACTCTGGCTTCCAAGGGGTTGACGTCAACGGTGATCATCTGTACACTTGGCTTACAGCACGGAACGTTGACTCTGTTGATGTGATCGGTATTGCTACAGACCATTGCGTCAAGGTGACAGCCGAGGACGCAATCATGGCCGGTTTCGCTACGCGGATTCCGGCTTTACTTACTGTGGCAGTCGGCGGTCCAGATGCGGTTGTTGATACGATTGAGAAGATCAACCGTATGCAGGGACTGAATAGGAGAATCAATTGACCACAGTCGATAAGCTTGATAATACCGTAGCCAATGGAGACATTGTTGTTCAGGGCGGTGAATGGGGAATTTGGATGTATCGGGTTCGTCGTGATCCGGAAGAGACAAAGCGTTTACACGTTCACGATATCAATGGCAATCATGATACAGTGATTAGTAAGAATCCCAGATATATTCTTAATCTCAGTACCTTGCTGGGCACCATGATGTCTAATGAGGAGATTGAGGAATTAGTTAAGCAAAAGGAAGACGATGCCTGACGTTCACAGAAAGCCACTGCGGGCCGGTGACAAGGTAGCTTATGGCTCTACCACTAAGGGCTTAGTTATCGGAACCCTCCGGTATGATGAGGAAGAAAAGCATTCATATCATCTAGAGACACAGCATGGTATGTACTATCCTCAGAAGTGGGGACGGAACGGTATAGATAAAAACATTTTGAACTTGACATTGTACATGGAGGAACAAGATGCTAGACTGTAGGGGAAACCTACTGCGAGAGGGTGACATTGTTGCCATTGGAGTCAACTCAGGTAACCTATTGACAGGTGAGCTTGTTCATGATCCAGACGACATACGATGGAAGCGCTTGACAGTGAGAGTTGAGGGTGGTAAGCTAAAGCGAGTTGGTAAGGCAAGCAGACGGGTTGTGAATCTGACAGCGTTCCATGAACAACAGTTTGACAGCCTTACTTATCTTTGATACACTAGTTTTACAAGGCCGGGAGCTGTCCCTGTAGCGAAAGCAGATCATACAGCCCGGTAATGGCTCTTTGGCAGAGATGGTAATGCACACGGTTGAAGCCCGTGTTATCCCGGTTCGACTCCGGGGGGAGTCACTTAGAGTTTGTGGGTTGCTGTAGTCTACTGAAACCTTCTTCTTTTTCCCCTACAGATTGAGGCACAACATGTACTTTGGCATTGCAATTGTCCTGGGAATCATTTTCATCATTGGCCTTCTTGTTGCCATCTTCTCTAAGTCCGACCGTCGGGGCGATAACTACGGTCGGACCGGCGGTGCCGGTGCTGCTGTAGCTGCTCTCCTTGTGCTTGGTATCGTGACTGCGTTGTTTAGCGCCACCACGGTCGATGCGCGGTCGGTCGGAATTCAGACCAGCTTCGGTAAGTACGATGCTACTCTTGATAATGGTTTCCACTGGACGGCTCCGTGGTCTAATGTGGAGCAGTTTTCTACGCAGGTTCAGTATCTAGAGCTTAAGGGCGACGGCGCTGTGCCGGTTTCGTTCCTGGGCGGTTCCTCTGGTACGGCTTCGGTTGTTGTTCGGTGGAGCATTGACTCTAAGGGTGCTGAGGACCTTTGGAAGAAGTACAAGACTTTCGACAATGTTCGAGACCAGCTTGTTCGTTCTGAGGCTCAGAATGCCTTTAGGACTACCTTCTCTAACTACACCCCGGTTGACGCCATTGATGGTAACAACCTGAACAAGATCACCGCTGACGTGCAGAAGCTCCTTGCGGAGACTCTTGGCAAGAATGGTGTCGCTGTTGACTCCGTTTCTGTCACCAACGTTGGCCTTGGTGATCGTGCACAGACTAGCCTTGACCGTATCGTTGCTGCTAACGCTGATGTTGAGCGTGCAACTGCGGAGCAGGAGAAGGCTAAGATTGAGGCTGAGACTGCTCGCATTCGTGCTGAGTCTCAGACCCCTGAGTCTTTGCAGCGCTACTGCCTGGAGGTTATGAACAGTTGGAACGTTAACAACAACGGTCCTCTGCCTGCTACCTTCAACTGCCTTAGCGGTGACAGCAATGTCCAGACCGTTGTTCCAGTTGGCTAATGCCTTGGTGGGTTAAGGGTCCAGAGGATGAAGAAGATTCTCTAGGCACTTTTTATGAGGACTATGAAATGTCTTCGGCCTTGTCGCACTTCTTTAAGCTAGCGCAAGAGGAAGAGACAGCAGACTTGCACTGGTCATTCTGATCTGTTATACTAAGTAGACGCCTGAGCATGCGTGGAAACTGCTCGTTAATGCGTCAATATACCCTAACGCTACGAACGTTTTGAAAGGTTAATGGACACATGCAGGTTCGAATCCTGTTTGACGCACTTGCATTAAAAGCAGAATAAGGCTATTATGCAGTTATGAATACATATATGGTTTCCGTAATGCTACAGGTACAAGTAGAGGCATTTAGTGATTCAGATGCCACGGAAGTAATTACTGATTGCTTTGGCGAAGGAGACTTCTGCGGAGTAGACGTACAAAGTGTTGAGGTTCTAGACTTTGAAGAATTGAGTTAAAATGGAGCACGTAATTTGGTGTAATTCTTGTCAATCAGAACCGGCAGTAGTTACTATCGAAGTTGAATTTGATGGTGAGTGGGCTCCGCTTGATATAGGTGAGCAGTGCTTGACGAGACTGCAAGAGGATGGTAAGATGAACTAATGGAAAGTAATCGTAAGGGTGACCTGGCGCAAGCCAGGGTCGAACTAAAAGCCTTAGAAAAAGGATATATAGCTTCTAGACCAGCAGTAGTTGCACGCTATGATCTAGTTGTAGATGACAATGATAGGCTATGGCGGGTGCAGGTAAAATATGCAGATGCCAAGCCAAGTAATACTCAAACCGCAGTATATGCAAGTTTAAAATACACAGATAGGGCAGGAAAAGGACACTCATACACCTCAAAAGAGGTTGATGCTTTTGCAATTTATGTACCAAAAGTTGATGAAGTTCTTTGGTTTACATCTGAGCAAGCTTGTGGTAAGCTTAAGCTGTCGATCAAGATAGGTGGCAAACGACAGAAAAATAGCAATTGGTATGAAGATTATATTTGGTAAAACAATGATTCATTAGCTCAATTGGTCAGAGCACTCGCCTGTCACGCGAGAGGTTGCCGGTTCAAGTCCGGTATGGATCGCGCAGTATTATCCTCCGTTAGCTTAGTCAGGTTAAAAGCGCTTGATTGTCAATCAAGAGAGCACGGGTTCAAATCCCGTACGGAGGACTTGGGCAGCCTGGGTGCTGTCCTGGCGAGAGGCAAGACTTGAATAGGTATATGACGGAGTTCGCCGGTGTTGTGACAAAGAAAGACAAACGGCGAACTTCCCGTAAGTTGATAATCCAACTTAAAACAGGACGATCTTGCATAGACTGCAAGGAATTTTACCCGCATTACATGATGGACTTTGACCACGTGCGAGGCATCAAAATCGGAAACATTTACGATCTGGCAAAAACCGGAGATATAGCTAAGCTCTTAGCAGAAGTTGCTAAGTGCGATTTGGTGTGCTCAAACTGCCATAGACACCGTACGTTCATGAGAGCGGCGGGGGTTGACAGGAAGGCAAAGAGCAGCTAGACTGATGCCAACGACAATGAAGGAGGGCCTCAATGATTGATGTTAGCCGTGGGGATAAGGTTCGTGGCAGCTTCGGGGTTGCGTATGTTACTGACGTAGGGTATGGTTTCATTACTGACCCTGCGACGGATGAGCAGGTCGGCCCGGTTGACAGGCTGGTCCGTATCCTACAGTACCGTGGTGACAAGCCGGTGTATAAGTACACGAACCGAAGTGAGATTGAGGAGATTTTGTGAATGAAGTCAATGCCGTCAAGTTTGTTGATGAAGCTACTCGTAGGGCGGAAGATTTTGTTATGCAAGTCTTTGATAAGTCAGGCACGAAGCTCGACGAGCATGAAATGAGAGCATTAAAGACCGGCATTTTGGCCGGTGTCGCATCGACGCTAGAGATGGTTGGTGAGCAAACACCATGAGCTTTCTTATTTTCATTACATTAGTCTATGCTGCTTATTTGCTTTATATGCTTAATGATAACCTTGTTAAGTTTGGTGAAAACTTTAACGACTGGGTAATTGATCAGCTAGAGTCAGAAGTTAATGAGCCTGAATATGTCATGACAGTCAATAGCGCTGTTGGTGAGACCGTCCAGGAAACTTTTGATCGTCACGCTCAAAATCGTATTACCCGCGAGGGTTGACAAGCACAACACAACCTGCTAGAATATAGAGACAAGAACTTCTCGCCAGGCGTCGGCGGGATATGGAAGAGAGAGTGTAAGAAGCTCGACACTACTCAGTGTCACAATAGGTTAAGATCACCACCGGCAGTATTGTTGCTAAGTCTGCGGAACCTAAAACCTCTTCCCCTTTATGGGCGTATAGTAGCAATGGTAAAACTTGGGTCTCTTACACCTAAATTCTCGGTTCGAATCCGAGTGCGCCTACGTGACTACAATACAATGTCAGCTAAATGGCTGCTACAGAAGAGAACAAGAGTTGGGGACGTTTGCCTCGCTAAGCTTCATGTGGTTTTGCTCTCAGGAGCATTACGAAAAGGGTAAGGTATGGGCAGAAGAACGTGGTCTTGCTTGGGACGAGAAAAAGGTATATGTGGGATAATGCCTCCTTCAAACATGAAAGAGTATATGCTTGCCCGCTACCACCGGCGTAGACAAGAATGGATTGACTCACAAGGGGCTAAATGCGCTAATTGTGGAGCAACGGAAGAATTAGAAATTGACCACATCAATCGTGAAGATAAGTCCTACAATATAGGACAGATTCTCACAAGCGGCAATGAAAATATGTTGCGGGCAGAGCTTGCCAAGTGTCAGGTTCTGTGCCATACTTGTCACAAGGATAAGTCAGCGCAAGAGGCCGCTGTAGAGCATGGTGGTGGTAAGGCTGGTAAAAAGAATTGCAAGTGTGATCCTTGCAGGCTAAAGAAAAATGAATACTTGCGCGAATGGAAGCGAAAGAATCGTGCAAAATAAACCGCTCTGGTGAAATGGCAATCACCCTGGACTTTTACTCCATGAGTTGTGGGTTCGACCCCCACGGGCGGTACATGACTAAATATGATAATCTAGTGTTCGTAGACGTAGAAGCAACGGACCTAACGCCATTCAGCGGAGAAATGACAGAGTTTGGCGCAGTACACTACGGATCAAGAAAGACTTTCCACGGCGTCTTGTGGGATGCGATTCCTAATCCAGAGATTCCAGCAAAGCCAATGATTGTTGGAGAGGCTTACCCTTTGGAGCCGGTCATGGCCGGGTTCAGAAGTTGGCTAAAGACAAATGTCAAAGGTAGACCAGTATTCGTAAGTGATAATCCAGCATATGACTTCATGTGGATAGCTTATTACTTCGACAAGGCTCTGCGAGATAATCCTTTTGGTCACTCTGGCCGTAGGATTTCTGACTTTTGGGCCGGTCTCCAAGGAGATTGGTCACGCACACAGCAATGGAAAAAGTATCGTGTAACAGTACACGATCATAATCCCGTCAATGATTCAATGGGTAATGTTGAGGCTTTTGAAAAGATCATCAAGACCTACGAATCAATAGTCTGAAAGGTTACTAATGGCAAACAGTGAGATGGTCACGATCCCTATGACTGAGTATCTTTCGCTTAAGGAAGATTCACTTTGGCGAAGCTGTGTTGAAGATGCAGGGGTTGACAACTGGGAAGGGTTCAGCTATGCTATGAGAGACTTCTACAGTGAGGATGACGATGACTGATCTTAAGACTCCCGAAGAATGGCAGGTTATCAAGGGATTCCGGGTTTATGATCCTGATGGTTGGCGCAGGGCTGGTGATCCCGCTTGGGACGAGCCAATTACTGAGGCTGACTTCGATCTTCGTGCAGGACAGAGTACGATTGGTCCGCTTAATTTAGGTTCCTAGTTACCTTAATAACTAGGTGGTGGAGGACGAGATTTCTCGTCCCTAGACTGGCCCGGTCTTAACAATGGGCACTTAAACTAAGGAGACAACATGATAATGTTCGTATGGTGGGTGATGGAAAAGCTCGACCAGGCTTATCATGCTGGGTTTATTCCAGAGCCTCTTGGCAAGAAGATTTGCAACGCTCTTGACAACTACTACACATCGGAGTAATATATGATGATAGTGTGGAACGATGGTGATGAATGCATCATCGTTATGGACAAGGGCAAGAAGGGTGAAATTTTTGGAGTCCTTGATTTAGACATCATAGATGTTATTGAACTTTACAACAAGCTTAACAAGATTCTTGACAAGCGCGGGTTGATAGAGTAGAATGTAAGACAGAGCAGAAATGCTCTCATGAGTGTGCGCCGAAGCGGGAGAGTCGGGGGTGGCTGTAACCCATTTGCAATTGCTGAGTGGGTTCGAATCCTATCACACTTACGTAAGGTTCCGATATTCGAATAGGAGCCTAGGCAGAGATAAGCCCTTGTGTAAGCGGGGTCGGCACCCGTCACCGGCAGTCGTCGGTGGTTTCTGGCAACAGCACAAGCAAACTGTTAGTGAAGTTAGGCCGATGAAACTGCTAACCCATTTTAGCCCGCTAGTCCAACGGTGATATTGGACGACCAGTGTCTGATGCCCCAACGGTTCGGGGCGGCGGTTGTAACCCGTTGTATTCATCAACTCAGTTCGATTCTGAGCAGGCGCACTACCCCCGGTCCCAAGGGGAATGACTAAGTATCGGGCACGTATTCTCGTGGGCTAACTGTTGGTAGTTAGAATGGTCCGTTAAACCATTACTCCGTAGGTTCGATCCCAGCTGTGAGAGCATTACTTAGAGTGACATTTCTATCCTTAGAGTGAGCTTGACACCTAATAGATTCAGTCTATAATCAAGGTGTAAGAAAATTTTAAGGAGGTCATAAATATGGCTGATTTTATCAATGTCCTGTTTGCATATAATGTGCAAATGTTGGACATTTTAAAGGGGGTGAGAAGAGAAATGTCAAGTTTAAATGAGCAGGTAACAGCATTGCGTGAGGCAGTTGCAGCACTTGCAGACAGAGTTGTTGACCAGCCTGCCGCCGTGACAGAGGCACTTGCAACCGCAAGAGCTGAGCTAGAGGTTGAGCGTGCACAGTACGCCAACCTTGTAGCAGCAGAAGATGCTGAGGACATTACACAGAATGCAGCACTTGATGCCGCACTTGACGAGGCAGACGCAGCAGCCGCAGAAATTCAGGCAGCAGTTGACGAGCTAAATGCAGTTGCAGTTCCATCCGAGGAGGATGCACCAGCAGCAGACGAGCCAGTTGCGGGAGATGATGCACCCGTTGCAGACGTCCCAGATGAGGATGCACCAACACCAGTTACTGACATTCCAGATGCAGATGCACCAGCACCTGTAGTTGAGGAAGAGCCAGCACCTGAGGAAGATGCACCAGCAGCAGAAGATGAGGACCCGCTACACACAGTTTGATTTAAACCCATTGGGACCGGTTTCGGCCGGTCCCTTTGGCATCTAAAGGAGGTGTAATATGTCAGTAAATGTAACAGAGCAAAGTTTTAACAGTGCGGTCGCGGACGGCTTAGTTCTAGTAGATTTCTGGGCCGCGTGGTGTGGTCCCTGCAAGATGCTTAGCCCAACACTTGATAGGATAGAAGATGAGCTAGACGGCCGGTTGACAGTGGCGAAGGTCAATGTTGATGAAGAGTCAGGACTAGCAAGAGACTATCGTGTGATGAGTATACCGACTATGGTCCTATTCAAGGACGGCGAGCCAGTAAAGACCATCGTGGGAATTAAGCCACAGAAGCAACTTATGGATGAGTTGTCTGATTTCCTGTAATTGATTAATTACAGACGGTGACCTTGACAAATTATAACATTATGTCATAATTAAGGTAACATAAGAACTTGTAGTGCATGGAAGCACAATTCATCACGGACGATGAGCAAGGGGGAAGCTTTGCAGGCAATACAGGTCCTTAACTTCGAAAGGACTGATTTAAGTAATGGCTGGGAAGCACAGGCAACAAAGCAATACAATGAAGAATATAAAGCGGGCGGCGGCAGTAGGGGGAGCTTCCGGCTTGATACTTGTAGTTGGTGGGAATGTAGTTCCTGCTACCGCCGCACCTGATGATATTTGGTCGGCGGTAGCACAATGTGAATCAGGTAACAATTGGCAGATAAACACTGGCAACGGTTACTATGGAGGACTACAGTTTAGCCAATCAACTTGGGAATTTTTTGGTGGATTAGATTATGCGCCTAGAGCGGATTTGGCCACAAAGGAAGAACAGATTATTATAGCTGAAAAGACCTTGGCACGACAGGGCTGGGGCGCTTGGCCGTCTTGCTCTGTGAAGGCCGGAGCAACTGATTATGGAGTGGACGTGAGACCAGAAGAAGCCCAAGCTGAGGAAATTCCTGTAGTAGAGCCGGAGGCGCCGGTAGAAAGCTCAACCGATACGTATACAGTACAAGAAGGAGACTGGCTATCTAAAATCTCTGACGATTGGCATACTTTGTATGAGAACAATATTGATGTAATTGGATCAAATCCAGACTTTATTATTCCAGGTGAAGTGTTAAGGGTTGGAGGTCTAGCTTTAGCATCCGCGCCCGTTGCCGTATCAGATCAATCTGATTTTAGCACTAGTGCCGATGTTATTAATCCAGTTCCGAATGGAGTTCTTACTTCTGGATATGGTTATAGATGGGGCGAATTCCATGCTGGAATTGATCTTGGCGCACCACTCAATACACCAATCTATGCAGCCACCGCCGGTACAGTGATTGCTTCCGGACCGGCCTCAGGTTATGGTTATTGGATAAAGATTCAATCAGGCGATGGAACAATATTTACCTATGGACACATGTATGAAAATCATGCGTATGTTTCTTCTGGTGAGTACGTTGAAGTAGGAGAACATATCGCTGATGTTGGAGCTAATGGTGATTCAACCGGCCCTCATTTGCATTTTCAGGTTGATGTCGGTCCCGGTTCAGTGAATGCTTTGACTTGGTTAAACGACAATGGAGTTGAAGTTCCTTCTTGACAGACCGGGGCCGGTCGTGTAAGCTAGTCTCAACGAACAGAGAGGCAAGGATATGAAGCTAAGAGTTAGTGTAGATACAAGGACTTGGGTAACCGATCCTGGTGATCCTGACGATAAGTGGGACAGGGATAACACAGCACAGTCTATTGAAGGTGTTAGTGTTTATGCTAATGATGAGGACGACAGAGGTTATTATTCCTGGGGTTATCCTACGCCAGAGCTAGATGTTAATATTGGTGACACGGTTTACGTAGTCATCATTCGGTATTCTGATGGTGATACTTTCGGAAACGATGAAGGTCAGCATGCAGTTGCTGATGTATTCAAGGACGAGATTGATGCTCTTGAATTGCAGAACTGGTATGAGGGATGGACAACCACAGAACACATGCGTTATGGTGGCGGTAAGGTTGTTCCCTTTCAGGAGAGTTTTAAGGGCAAGGAATATCGTATTCCTTGGGCCGGTTACTTTGAACGGTATGAATCCGTAAACATTTATGAATGTAAGGTCAGGGGGTGATTACATGGACGGTGGAGGTATTGCAGTCCCGTTGACGATTGTATTCATTCTCTTGAAGGTTTTTGGTGTGATCACTTGGTCTTGGTGGTGGGTCTTTAGCCCCATTCTGATCAGCCTTGCGCTTGGTGTGCTTGGTGTGGTACTGTTCTTCGTCGTGGCTGCGGTCATGGTGCTGGTGTTCCACAAGAGCGCACCGAAGTTTAAGGTGCCTGGCCCTGCGGGTCGCTTGACTCGCTGAGAAAGATGTGATAGACTAGTAAGACAAGAGGGGCTGCCAAGATGGGAGTCCTTGCGGACTGCAAGAGGGAGGACGCTCCCCGGTCAGTCCAGCCCCTCAATTGGCTCTGTAGCGTAGGGGAAACGCGACGGTCTTCTAAACCGTTAAACGTTGGTTCGAATCCAACCAGGGTCACTCAAACAGAAGGGTTCCGGGTGGCCAGGTAACTATCCGACACAGGGTTGTGACCCACCATCAAACAATGCCTTTGTAGCTCAGTCTGGTCTAGAGCAACCGCCTCTTAAGCGGTGGGTCGTAGGTTCAAATCCTACCGGGGGCACAACAATCGTTGCTAGACGATGCAGGGTATGAGATTAAGGTTGGCTAAAATCATACCAGTTCGACAAGGCCGAGCCAAACGCACCTGTCGGAATCTAGCGCAATGCCGCAATAGTTCAGTGGATAGAGCAGGACTTTCCTAAAGTCAAGGTCGGGGGTTCGAATCCCTCTTGTGGCACCAACCTGAGGAAAGCTCAGGAGAGCCCGGTTCCGAGGCCGAATATCGGAACAACACTTGACATTGTAATGTTTATCATGTATAGTACATGATATGCCGAATGTTAGAGGAACAAAGCACCGCGTCAAAGCAAAGGGTGAAGCTAACAAGTCTCGTAAGGAGCTGGCTGTATGGTCAGATTATAGACTAACTTTGGCTGAATATGAAGCTTTGCTCGCAAATGGTTGTTCGATTTGTGGTTCGATGGAAAATCTTTGTGTGGACCATGATCATAAATGTTGTCCAAGGGTTAACCCAGCGACAGGAAAGAGAACGAACAGGACTTGCGGACAGTGCATCCGTGGTGTACTATGTAGGAGACACAACTTGGCGGAAGGACACCTTAACGGTGATCTTGCTGAGGTACAAGCTTTGTTAGATTATCTAACAAGATAAAAGTAAATGAGGTATGGCTCAATAAGCTATGGTGACATAGTGAAAGGCAGACTGGTTGTCTGTCGCCCAGCAATGGGTAGTCCATACAAAGCATTGGTCGTTGAGCAATCGGACACCCCGGTTGCAGCGATGTGAGCGTCCCAGGCGAATGGTCGAATGACTGTAGCCACCCGGCAGGGTAAGACGGGGTTCTACGTAAGCATCACGTTCGATAATGCGAGGAAAGATAGTCCGAGACCGCAATCAAGGGCGCTTTCCATGAAGGTTAAGTAGCTGGACCGGCAGGTTCGTGAAAGACTAGAGATTTGAGTAGCCCCGCAAGGCGAAAGATATTGAGGCGTGTAGTATTCTTAGGCTCAAAAGGTCTCGGAACTACGCGGAGAAGCACGTCTCTCACCACATACCCACCCCGGTTAGGGGACTGTATATTGGAATACAAATTCAAATAAGCAAAAGACTTCTCCTGTCGTAAAGCAAAAGTGCCTTAATGGCTGACCTTCGGGAATCAGCCCACCTAAAAGCTCGCAAGGCCAAGGGTGTTCGTGTACAAGTAGTGCAGTGAAGGGGTTTAGCGGCCCTTACACGAATCGAAAGTAGCGGAGTAGCTCTACGTCATGAAGAGTGATCAGCTATACTGATCAGGCACGGCAGGTCCGGTAGGGATACCGGGGAAAGGTTGGGAAACAATAATCCAACTAAAGCCTGTCACGGGAGGGTGAATTCTAAGCCCTCCCAAATTTTATGGTGGCAGACAAGCAAGGCTGCTGAAAGAGTCTCATAATCTCTTGTATGCCGGGTTCGATTCCCGGTGCCACTACTAGCGCGGATGGAGAAAAGGTGTCTCGCCAGCCTCATAAGCTGGAAATCAGGCTGGTCGGAGCAGCCCCGCGCTCCCACGTATTGGAACAACAGAAAGGCAATCCTATGGAGCACGTTAAGGAAATTCTTGCCGGTTTGGCAGTTTTTATTGTTGTTCTAGCTATTGTTGCTGGCATCTTTTTGGTTCCAACAAAGATTGCCCATGAGAACAATCAGAAGCAGCAGCATATGAATGAGATTTGTATTGCTAAGGGCTACATTGGTTGGAGTGACCAGCGGACCGTTCGTGACGGACCTGACCTCCCGGCCGGGTGTGTAAAGGAGAAGAGTGATAACTAAGCCGTGATAGGAGAAAAGGGAATCAGTAAGCTTCCTACGCCTAGATACAAAATAGGTGATACGATGACAGTGTATATAAACGGTAAGCCTTATCCTGCTAGAGTGTATGGCGTAACAATACAAACTGTTAAGTGTTATTATCAAGTTGAACTTATGAAGATACCTATGATGCAGGTAGATGAATCAGGTAGTATCGTTTATCAATTTTAAGGAGAATGGAATGACTAACACCAGTTGACTTCCCTAGACCAACAGTCTAGGGAAGGAGGTGAGGCATAATGGCCGGACCTAACTCGTCACCTTGCGGTGACAAAACTCTTGTGGATAACACGCAGATTCACTGCGCGCCCTGCAAGGGCTGGTTCCGAAAGCGGGACCACCTGGCTAAGCATGGAAAGCTTAGGACAGGAAAGACTAAGTAATTTGCTTTTGAATTATCATGGTGTTATTATCATGGCATGAAGAAATGCTATAAGTGTGAAGAGGTAAAGCCTCATGCTGAGTTTTACAAAAATAAGGCTCAGCATGATGGTCTTTATCCTTTATGCAGGCAGTGTACAAAAGCAAAGAATGATGCTTACTCTCGTGCAAAGGGTAAGCCGGTCAGAAAGATGATCGGTAAATCTAAGGCTCAGTATGCTACGGAATCTAAACGGCAGGCAGTTGAAAGAAACAGAGACTACATAATTAATTATCTCTCAACTCATCCTTGTGTTGATTGCGGAAACACTGACTATAGAATATTGGAGTTCGACCACCGGCCCGGGACTGAAAAAGTTAAAGGGTGTTGCCAAGCTAGTAAGCAATGGAATGAGTTTAAAAACCATTGATGTAGAGATAGCTAAGTGCGACGTTCGGTGTAGAAACTGCCATACGATCAAGACTTATGAACGTCTTGGTGGTTCGTGGCATGACAAATATTTGGAGGTAATAATGACTCAGGAGGTTGACCATGCGAATAATTAGATAACCTGAGGAGGTGACTAAATTCGTATGGCATCATCACCATCCGGCTTGAAGGGCAACCCAGCCTCCAAGCGTATGAGCAACGCCCACCGCAAGGCATACCGCGCGGCACTATGGGCAAAGCAGAAGAAGCGTGCAGCAGCGCGTCAGGCAAAGCAGGACGCAGCACACGCCGCAAAGCAGAGGTGAGTATGGCGGGGTTGACAAGTTCAACCCCGCCTGCTACACTTAACATGGCAGATTGGCCGAGGGAAGGTACGCGCCTGCAAAGCGTTGTCACACGGGTTCGTAACCCGTATCTGCCTCCACGCTCTCAGTAAGGAACAGAACGATCTTCCGAAGTTCGTGATCAGGGTTCGATTCCCTGTGAGAGCACGGGGCCGGTTGTGCGGCCAACTAATATGACTCTGATTCTATTGGGATTGGGTTGGAGTCGAATAGGTGAGATATAGTAGCCCAATTGAGGCTCACCTACACAACCTAAGGGGCTGAAATGGTATCGACCTCTGAAAAGAAATAATGTACGCAGCCCGTCTTTGAGGTAGAGACGTTAAACGACTTCAAAAATAATAAATGCAGACTACGATGTAGTTGCAGAGGCTGAGGCAATTCTTGCCGAGGCTTCTCTAATTTCTGCCTAATCGCGGATTGAGGGGCAACTCCTTAGAAACAGAAAGTTGCAACGCAATACCCCGCACTGCCAAGTAAGACCCGCCGGGGTTACGGAATGGCTGTAATAATGATATTATGGAAGATCAGAGGGACAGGGGTTCAAATCCCCTCAGCTCCACATAGCAGTAAAGTACAGAAGGGCTATCCATGTATGATGTTAAGTTACTCAGAGTAATTGATCTAGACCCTTTAACCATAATCAATTGTAAGCGTTTGTCGTATGGTGACGAGGGCTATATGTGTGAAGATTTAGATGCAGCAATTGCAAAGGATAAGGCCAGCAGACGCCGGTACAGATATAGCATGGCCTGCCTGGTATATGATCAAGGCACACTAGTTGGATGGTCTCTTATTGAACCAGTCGCCCGATCACCACGATATGTCGTTCAGATGTTCGTTGACCCAAATTACCGCCGCAAGGGCATCGGCAGATATCTATTGCAACAAGCAAACTACATGAGCAAGCGAAAGCCGCTTGTGTATCTAGACGATGACAATGAAGGATTCTTCCATAAGAATCCAGACCTATACGCAGAGGTGTGATGAAGGCTAAGAATTTGTACTACAAGGGCACGGATGAGCATTTGAGGACTCTTGCAGAAGAGTACAACGACGCCGGTTTTGATACCGAGATTGTCGAAGGCGAACTTACAGTATTTGCTGGTAAGCGTCCACAGCCCACGAAGAAGAAGGGTAAGGGCAATGAGCAGAGCGACCGATGGTCAAAGCGAGAGCGAAACTTTGGCTATGCAAGAACGACTGAGCGTAAGGATTGAGCCAACCCCCTTACCTGGCCTATATTCCCTTTCTTTAAAGAAAGATGGACCTGCTACATTTCGTAGCATAGTGTGGTTTGAAAATTGGTATTGTTTCGGTAGAAACTGGGCAGAGGCCAAGGCTAAGCGCATTATTAAGCGCAGAGCGCGGGTAGAAATTGATGGATCGTGGGTCGTAACTTTAGATAGAAATGATTCTGAACTTGCCTGATCCTGTGTTACAATATACACACGGAAGGGAGGTGTATTTATGCCTAAGACAACTAGCGTTGCAGAGGGTTACTGGCGTTCCGAAGATGGTCTCTATGAGATTCAGGAAAACGCCGGTGTATTTTTGGTTAGCGAGCGTCGTGATGACCAGTGGGTTACCATTGCTACTGCTAAGACAAAGACAGAAGCCGACAAGGAACTAAATAAGCTTGACAAGCAGGAGGCAGAGGCTCCCGTTCTCACTACTGAGGACGTAGTCGCTGTAACTCCCAAGGGTTGACAGGTCCCCTAGTCTCATGTAGGCTAGGGGCACACCAACCAAGGAGGTCAACATGCAGGAGTTTTTCGCAGCTAAGCGCAACTACGATCAGACCGAGGGCCGTGGCCCGATGATCACGATGGGTGTTTTCACCACCATTGAGCCTGCTTACTGGCTAGTCAAGGGCCAGGGTGTTATGGGCTACAATGACGGCGACATTGATGTTATCCGTGTGTTTGATACCGTGGATGAAATGAAGCAGTTTGAGAAGGGTCGCAGCCGTCTGGACGATAGGGTTTACAGCGGCTGGAAGAAGAAGTGGACGCCTGGTTACGAGATTCATGACCCGCGTGCCGCAGACCCTGAGTGGCAACTTCTCATCGAGAAGCAGCGTGAGCAGAAGGAACTTGCTGCTGAGGTTGATCGCCTGGCTGAAAAGTTTAAGGATTGATCTGCCCTTGCGCCTGTCACCAGCGCGACAACCACTGTATGTGGTGCACTGATAAAGATGCCCGCGAATGCGACGACTTTTACGGAGAATAATATGGCTAAGTACGTCTACAATGTAGTGTTTGAGCAACCTCTTGGCAAGACGGGCCGGTTGTCCATTGACGGTGTCTCTATACAAGACAGTCAGACTATGCTATTCTGGAAGCTGCCCGATGGAACGATCAAGGGCATTCCTATCTCTCGTATCTACGAGCTTGAAGTCAAGGAGGTCTAATGCAGAAGTTCGCTACACTCAGTGACGCAATTACTCTTGCAGAGTTTGCTCACCGCAACCAGCTTGATAAGGCTGGCCTACCCTACATTGATCACCCGCGCCGGGTGCTCGCAAAGGTTCAGGCCCAGGGAGGCTTGCCTTACGTCCAGATCGCTGCTATACTTCATGACGTGACCGAGGACACCAAGTTCACTCACGAAATGCTACTGGCACTTGGGTTCAGCGAGGCTGCGGTGCGTTTGGTGCGGCTGCTTGACAGGGATGATAGTCTTGCTAGGTACAACAGTCAGGTGTGGCAGAGCGCCGGTATCCAGGCAATTACCCCTGACGAGTTTTACTATGACGGCATTAAGTCAGACCCTGGTGCTAAGATGGTTAAGCTTGCTGATATTGAAGATAACCTTAGTGACTGGCGTCTATCTTATCTTAGTGACGAGACTCAGGCCCGGTTGAGGTTGAAGTATTTTAAGGCAAAGGAGCACATCAATGGATAATAACATTCGTAAGCAGTGGGTTGACAAGCTGCGCAGCGGCGAGTACCCTCAGGCTAAGGGAGTGCTTCGGAAATCTGACGGCGGCTTTTGTTGCCTTGGTGTTCTCTGCGAGCTAGCAGTTGAGCAAAAGGTGATTGAGCCTCCTACCCTTCACGGTAGCTCGTATTTCTATCAGGACGACAAGTCGGACGACGCCTACGATGCATGGCTGCCTCCCACGGTTCGTAAGTGGGCCGGTTTGCAGACTGACGAGGTTCGTCTTGCTGAGTACCGGGTAGTTAACGAGGTAGCAATCAACACCCTTAGCGCGATGAATGATCGTGGCCTTACCTTCACCGAGATTGCTGATTTCATTGAGTCTGATGACTTCGTGGAGGCAGTTGACAAGTCTAAGTGAGTCTGCTACACTATACTCACTGGCCGATCATGAGCGGCTGACTACTAACCGCCCCTGCTCCCGAGGGTTCGAAAGTATCGGGGGACCACATTCCCCTGTAGCTCAGTTGGTAGAGCGTCGCTCTGTTAAAGCGAATGTCACTGGATCGAAGCCAGTCGGGGGAGCCTAAAGAAAGGAAAGTAATGCCATACGCAGATAAAGAGGCCCAAAAAGAGTACGTTAGAAAGTGGGCCGCAAAGCGTAGAGCAGATTTCTTTGACGGAAAATCTTGTGTTAGATGTGGTTCGGTTGATAGGTTAGAGCTTGATCACATAGACCGCAACACTAAGGTAACAAATTCTATCTGGACATTCTCTGAGAAGCGTCGAGAACAAGAGATTGCCAAGTGCCAAGTCTTGTGCTACACTTGTCACAAGGAAAAGACGAAGGACGAGCGAGCGGGTGACCGTAAGCACGGTAGGACAATGTATAAGTATGGTTGTCGTTGTGGTGTGTGCAAAGAAGTACAGAGATTGCACAATGCACAACGAAGTTAATGCCACCTTAGCTCAATGGTAGAGCAATGCCTTTGTAACGCATAGGTTGTCAGTTCGATTCTGACAGGTGGCTCGTAGTTCAGTGGGGGTTCGACTCCTCATGCGGCCGCAATTCTCCGGGAAGGCTGAACTAGCAATGGGCGTTAAGTGTCAAGGGTTGCACGTCGGTGTTGCATACCGAAAGATAGGGTTCAACTCCCTCACTGTCCACACCTAGAGGAAACCAGGGACGCTTGGTGAAATCGAAAGTCAGCCGGATGGAGGCTGAGAGCATAAGGAGACCTAATGGTTGGTCCCACCATCGCAATGGGGAATTAGCTCATTTGGGAGAGCGCTTCGCTTGCAACGAAGAGGTAACGAGTTCGATCCTCGTATTCTCCACGTGAAAGTTTGCTATAAATGCAAAGAAGAAAAGCCAGCTACGGCACAATTTTTCTATAGGGATAAATCAAGAAAAGATGGTTTGACTCCACGATGTAGGGACTGCATATATGCCAAGAAAGAAACTGGTCCTCGCAGATGGGATGAAAAGCCTGACCGCATCCGATGCTTGGCTTGTAAAGAAGAATATGATTACACATCAGAAAACTTCTACGTAGATAAAGACTATAAGTTTGGCCTACAAACTACACGATGTAAGCTTTGCAAGGATAAAGCTTCTGCTCAATGGAGAGTTGATAATAGAGAGTATGACCTAGAAAGACAAAAAGAAAAGTCTAGACTCTGGCGTCAAAATAATCCAGAAAAAGCTAGAGCAAAATGGCAATTACGAAAGGCCCGCAAGAAATCAAATGGTGCTTATGAGTATGTTGACTACATTACTGTAGCGGAACGAGATAGATGGGTTTGTCAAATTTGTCAGGAAGAAGTTGATCCTGAAATAAAACATCCCGATAGGCAGTCTGGATCGTTAGATCATGTCGTGCCACTTTCAAAGGGTGGTGCTCATACTTATGATAACACACAGCTTGCCCATCTCTTTTGTAACATGAAGAAAAGCAACAAATAGTATTATGGGCGTACCCTGGGAGGGTTGCAAGCGCGTACTGGCGGGGTTCGACTCCCCTCACGTCCACAAACCGGCCGAGGTAGGTCGGGGTTTTCGAAGCAAAGTGCTGGCGTTGGTCATACCAGTATGCGGTGGACTTAAATCCTTGTCCCTAGGCACCCGTCTTTGGAAACTCATATTCCCATAGTGTAACGGCAGCACAAGAGCCTTCGGTTCGATCCCGTCATTCTCCACTGGCAACACCACAGATTGCCGATTTGATGTGTTGCTATTAATATGGTATGATTTCAACATGAGATCATCACCATTACATGACGAGGACAGACTAAGAAAGCTTTGCGCAGAATCATACTCCATTAAGGAGGTTCTTGACAAGCTTGGACTCAGGGCTGCCGGTGGCAATTACAAGCAGTTAAAAATGTATGCAGAAAAATTTGGCATCACCCTGCCCCAGCAGGACGCCCAGCATCTTCAAAGAAAGACTGAGGGTGCAAGGCAGGCTAGAAAAGTTTCAGATGAGCTTGTGTTCTGTGCCGAGTCAGAGTATACTAACAGGTACCAAATCAAGCGTCGGTTGAGAGCTATGGGATGGAAATGGATTTGCTCAACTGATGGGTGTGGCGTAAGCGAAGAGTGGTTGGGCAAGCCAATGTCTCTTCAACTTGACCACATTAACGGAATCCATAACGATAACAGAATAGAAAATCTTCGTTTGTTGTGTCCTAATTGTCACTCGCAAACAGAAACATTCGCTGGCCGTAAAGGCTGGCTAATCTGAGGTTACTCTGTTGGCAGGGGTGATCTGACTTTGAATCAGAGCAGGACGTAGGTTCGATTCCTACCCTCAGAGCAACATGGCCCGTCACTGGCAGAAATGTCGCTGGCGGGTTTTTCTACTATTAATGGAGGCACTGTGGAGTATCCTAAGGGCAACGGACAAATGTTCAAGGCTGTTCCCATGCAGAACACCCACTGGTATAGGTTAGGAGGCCGTGAGGGCTGTACAGCCAACCCCAGGTATGCCCCACAAGCTGAGGTCAAGAGGGTTGGACTTCACGATTGCGATGTGCTACGCTGTGCTAGTAAGCACGTAGGAACGAAGGCCGACTACGAAAAGAGGGTAAAGTGAAGTTGCTAATGCTGCTTGAACTTAACTATTACGATGGTCCGGTTGAGTTTATTGCACAGGATCCTGAGGCCGATGGTCTGAATAAGTACCGGGCTATTCATGGAATGTACCAGTACGATGTTGTTGCCCCCGATGGGTACAGCACGCGGGTTTTTAGACTGACTACCCTACCGGCATTGGATGATTACGGACACCCCAATGCCTTCCAAGATGTCCGAGAAGATCAGATTGAGTGGATAACAAATGATTAAGAGTCTTATTAAAAACATTAGGTTTGGTCTAGCTACCAACTCTAGTTCTAGCCACTCTCTTGTTTACCGTAAGACCCCCGGTGATGACACCGTTTGGGAGAGCGGTAGCATGTATGATACAGAGTATGGTTGGAACCACTTTGTACTAGACAGCCTTGGTGAGAAGTTAATGTATGCCCTTACCGGTGCACTGGGTAGCCAGCATTGGTGGAGTGATGACATTGATGAGGCTGAGATTGATCGTCTCATGGCAGAGTATGGCCCAATGTTCCCTGAGCTAAACCGCAGCCACTTTGAGCAGGCTCTTCGTGGTTACATTGATCATGAGTCTCAGGGTCTTGCTGATGTTGCAGTGGCACGTGATCCTCACGTTGAGATTCACGGCGGTAACGATAATGGCGACAGCGGTTGCTCTGACTGCTCTTCCGGAGACTATTACTACTGATAGGGGTACCATGATTAAGGTGCGGCGTGACAAGAACGCAGTTGTTCTATTCAATCAGGTGACGGGTCATAAGATCCGTCTCGCCATTGGTAACTACACCAAGGCAAAGCGTCCGGAGCTAGTCGATATCAAGATTACTGACTACTGCCCTTTCGCTTGCACCTTTTGCTATCAGGACTCCACCTTGCAGGGTGAGCATGCATACAATGTGAGCATGGGCCTTATCATTGAGCGTCTTGCCAAGGCTAAGGTATTTGAGGTGGCGCTTGGTGGTGGAGAGCCAACCGATCATCCGGCGTTTATTCAGATTCTTCGTGACTTCCGTGCTGCTGGCATTGTGCCTAACTTCACCACCAAGTCTCTCGGCTGGGTTAAGCGTAATTGGACTAAGATCGAAGACGTTGTTGGTGCTTTTGCATACTCTGCTGAGACTGTTAAGGATCTAGAAAGCGCAGATAAAATGTTTGCTGAGATTCCTCGGGATCGAATTAACATTCACTACGTCATGGGTCTACAGGACAAGGCCGGTTTCGTAAGTTTTATGAAGCGTGCAAGTGAGCTTGGGTTCCGTGTTACTCTTCTAGGATACAAGACTACTGGTCGTGGTAAGGACGTTATTCCTGAGCCTTATGACTGGTGGATTGAGGCTGTCACGGTACTTGCAGCCCTTGGAAAATGCCCCACGATGAGTATTGACACGCCGCTTGCAGAGCAGTATGATGGTATCATGCCAGTAAGCAGCCAGGTTTACCACACCCGCGAGGGTTTCGTAAGCATGTACATTGATGCGGTGTCTATGCAGATGGGCGCTTCTAGCTTCGATGCGGCGGTTGAGTTGGTTCCCTTTGACGACAAGTGGCTTGACCGCTACAAGAGTATTTAGGAGACAACATGCCTTGCAATAGCGACTACATGATGCCCAGCCAGCAGGAGATTAAGCGTCTTGGCGAGAAGTCTGAGGCTCTAAAGGATATCGCTGATCAGATGGTGTACTCTGCCGATGTGATCCGTGAGATTGTCCTTAAGACCTTCGGTCATTTCAGCAACCTTGATGTGGCTACTGCCCTAGAGCTTAGCCGTCGGGTTACTTCCTGGGAGGCTCTGTCTGCCAAGGGTGATAAGCTCGTTGACGATATCAAGAATGAGTACGCCTACGGCAACGATAGTGGTGGAAAGAAGCGCGGTAACAAGGTTTTGGCCGGTTACGAGGCTTCCAAGCAGAGCTTTAAGGTTGCAGTCGATGGTGGCTCTAACCTTATGAACGACGTTAAGCTTTCTCCTGAGACGTATGAGAAGATTGAGAACGATCAGATTCATCACCGCATGGAGGACGTTAAGCGTCTCATCCCTATCTTTTCCGAGCGGGGCGATTTCAAGACCGTTGTCAAGCTTTCGCAGGTTGACTTTACTCAGGAGCTAGAGCCGCAGCTTGGTTTCAGCCCTGACGACTTCTAAGGAGTAGTATGATCAATGGTTGGATTGAAGTAACTGAACAAAAGCTTAACGCGCATAGCACTGGTTGGCAGAACCGTTGGGTTAATGTTCCTACCGGTGAGCAGGAGTGTCCTGATTGTAAGTTTCGCACAAGCGTAAACGATCTTTTCGGTTCTCACAACTGCCCGGAAATGAGAGACTGTCATGGTAACATTATGGCGGTTGATGACATTGCCTATGCTTATTCCAGTAGCAAGATTCGTAAGGTTAAGATTGTAAAGTACAAGAAGGAAACCGATAACATCGGTGTGGAAGAACTAGATAATCCTGGCGATCTTCGTGAGGACGGCCAGCCGCGCCGGTATACAGTTACCGATCATGGTAAGATTTTGAGGATAGATGAATAAGCAGACAATTACTGACATATTAAAGAAGCATCTTCAAAATGAAGAGTTTATAAATCTTTGGTGGGACTTAAAACTACCGGGCCTGGGAATGGCAAGCCCCAATGAAGTATGGGAGCGAGACCCAGAAATTGTATTAGAATACGCACAGGGCTATGGAGATCATGCTTGACCAACCGGCCCGGTTGTGCTAGAATATAAGTACCGGAGGGATGGGTGCCAATTCCCATTACCAATCAGGGTGACAGACTTGAACAAGTACGCTTAGCGAAAAGTTCTAACTTGAAGCCATGTTGGAATAGCTCGTAGTCGAGCACCGGACTCTGGAAGGTAACCGATTGGTCTAGGAGTCGCACTGCTAATGCGATACGGGTGTATGCCCAGGTGAGTTCGATTCTCACGCTTTCCGCATAAGAAAAAGATGGTACAATAACAGCATGATGACGATACGGCGAGTTAAATCTTTCTTAAACAACCGGCCACTCTGTGTAATTGGCATGCTGTCGGGATTGAAAGACATACTTGTGGGTACCGGATTCCTGTTCCAATTTAATCAAGTTACACGAACTCATCTATTTCAAAACTTTAACGAATTAATTCCTGGTTATAGCGGATGGATAGTGGGAATCTTTTTCATTCTTTCAGGGATTGTGGTAATCACAGGCGAATCAATTAATAAAATGAAACTGGCCCGGTGGGGATTGAGATACCAAGCCTACGCTTGGCTATTTTCCGGTATTATGTATACCTTAGACCAAGAATGGATATTAGCATTAATTCTTGGTGGGTTCTTTAGTGTAGTTTCTGGATACACTGCTTATTATTACAAGTATAAGACCCGTAGTTGACACACCGGCTCGATTCTGCTAGACTTGTACTACGAGAGAGGGAGGGGCTAAGGCTTTTCCCACTCTCCAAGCCTAAGTGGTGGAATGGCATACACAACCGACTCAAAATCGGTCGCGGCAACGCATGAGGGTTCGACTCCCTTCTTAGGTACGCGGTGCAGTTTTCTAGAGTGTGCTGTACTAGCAACCATTGGTCCGTACAACCAATGGACAATGAACAAATGTGCCGGAGTGGTTTAACGGAAGCCCCGTGGAGGGGCTGTCTATGTATCGGCCCAAGGCGGGTGCGTTGCATAGACCGCTGGTTCGAATCCAGTCATTTGTTCGATGCGTGCGTAGGCCATCGGCGAGCCGCCAGATTTAGGTTCTGGTGTATGTGGGTTCGACTCCCATCGCACGTACGCTTGACTTTGGTAGGCTAGCTTGCTATAATCATAGCATGACTTCCAGAGTAGGATATAAGCATAAGTATACAGAAGAAATGTTGCGTGATGCTGTTACCAATTCATTTTCTTTAGCTAATGTGTTGAGAATATTAAACATTCCACAAGCGGGTGGAAATCAAACTCACATTAGAAAGAGAATTAATTTCTTCGGTATCGACACTACGCATTTTACAGGCGCAGTTCACAACAAAGGAAAGCCTGCTAGAAATAGACTTAGCTTAGAAGAAATATTAATTGTCCTACCAGCAGGATCGGCTAGACCAAAGCGCAAACAGCTAAAGCGAGCAATGTTAGAGTCAGGCTTGCTATACCAGTGCCGATGTGGTAACCTTGGTAAGTGGCAGGGCAAGGAGCTTTGCTTAGAAATTGATCACATAAATGGTGACTGGCTGGACAATAGATTAGAAAATCTTAGGTTTCTCTGCCCTAACTGTCATAGTCAAGAGCCGACTAGTCACAGACAAAAGAAATAAATAATGCCCCCTTGGTGAAATCAGGTAAACACGGCGGACTTAAAATCTGCTGCCCACGGGCTTGTCGGTTCAAATCCGACAGGGGGTACGTCAAGCTAGGAACGCAACGGTGGCGACCGTCCTTCTTGGCATCACGCCTACATAGTCCAACGGTAGAGACAAACGGCTTAGACCCGTTGTGTTGGGGGTTCGAATCCCTCTGTAGGCACCGAGCGGTAGTGTAAGTGCGTATAAAGCGTTCGATTTCAGGCACCCTGGGGACGGCAATCCTAACAGAGTTTGCGGGTCGTTCGAAAAACGTAGCCTCTTTGCCGAGGGGAAGCACACTGGACGTTAATCCAGTAGTGAGGTATCAAATCCTCCCAATCGACTCGGATGTGTAATTCATTGGTAGAATGCTTCGTTGACACCGAAGTCGTAGGAGGTTCAATTCCTCTCACATCCACCCGGTCCCTATATACTACCATGATATAGGGACTTTTTCTTTGAAGGGAAGTCTATGAGAATACTTGACCTCTATTGCGTAGCTGGTGGGGCCGGTAAAGGCTACCATGACGCCGGTTTTGAAGTAGTAGGCATTGACATTAAGCCACAACTCAACTACCCTTTCGCTTTCAGCCGGATGGTAGCACTAGAAGCCCTACAAATCCTTATTGACGGTGGTTCTATTATTACGACTAAGGGTCTATTTAAGTTAGAAGATTTTGATTTCATTCACGCCTCCCCACCGTGCCAGTCAAGTTCAGCCTTGACAAAGGGCACCAACTACGGTAAGTTTACTTATCCAGACCTTATCGAACCAACCCGTGACCTACTAAAGGAGACCGGCCTTCCGTACGTTATTGAAAACGTTGCCGGTGCAGCAATCGACAAGGACATTATGCTCTGTGGAGAAATGTTCGGACTTGCCGTTATTCGTCATCGCTTCTTTGAATTGGGTGATTGGAAAGCTTATCAACTCCCACATAGGAAGCACCGAGGCCGGGTTGCCGGTATGAGGCATGGAGTTTGGTATGAAGGCCCATACTTTGCTGTATACGGAGACGGCGGTGGCAAGGGCACGGTTGCCCAATGGCAAGATGCTATGGATATACACTGGACTAACGTTCGTAAAGAGATTGCAGAGGCGATTCCGCCGCTTTATTCGAAGTACATAGGCGAGCAGCTTATGGTCTGTTTGCAAAGGGGATAGTAATGGGTGTTTGGGCAGAAAATTATACTCCAAGTCATGAAGATGTTATCACAATGATCTTGCGTGACAACGTGTGGACACCAGCACAGGACTTGCCATGTGGATGCAACCCTGCTAAGCTTTGTGCAGAGCACGCAAGAATCCGGGCCGTGGAGCACTACCATCCTGAGACTATTCCAGCCCGGTTCAGGTCTTGACAAACTGTCGTACCCCCGTGCTACACTAAACCTAACAAAAACAACACTAGGAGGCTTCATGGAAACCCCCGTTTCTAGCATTACTTCCCAGGGCGACCTGGGCGGTCAGAAGGTCAAGATGAGCTTTGACGAGAATTCTCTCGCTCACCTGATGAGTGTCCTCACCGACCTTTATTCTGACCCGCAGCTTGCGGTCATCCGTGAGTACAGCACCAACGCGCTTGACGCGCACATTGAGGCTGGTATCACAGACCCGATTGAGGTTTTCACTCCTTCGGCTTACTCTCCGTACTTCAAGATCGTTGACCACGGTGTCGGCCTTTCGGTGGACGACATTACGGACATGTACTCTAAGTACGGTGCCTCTTCTAAGCGTGGAACTAACGATCAGGTTGGTATGCTTGGCCTTGGTGCTAAGTCTGCTCTGACTTTGGTCCCGCAGTTTACTTTAGTTTCCGTCAAGAACGGTGTAAAGATCAGCGTTAGCATCAGCCGTAACTCTGATGGTGCTGGTCAGATGGAGATTATTGATACTGTTTCGACTACAGAGAGTAACGGTGTTACGATTCAGATTCCTGTTCCTCGTAACCACACCTTCACTCAGAAGTGTGAGGACTTCTTCCGCTTTTGGAAGAAGGGAACCGTCCTCGTTGACGGTAAGGAGCCTGCTTTCATTGAGGGCCGACTGGTTGGGACTGACTTCATTGTTAACCAGAAGCTTCGCCAGGACTACATCGTTATGGGTAACGTTCCCTATCCGGTGAAGGAATCGCTGTACGGTAACAGCTATAGCTCGCTGGGTGTTGTTGCTTTCGTCAAGATCGGTGACGTTAACTTCACTCCTTCCCGTGAGCAGCTTCACTACACGACCAAGACGAAGGAGACCATTGCGCGTTTGCGTAAGGACTTCTCCGACCAGCTTCTTGCGTCGATCCAGAAGGACATTGACACCGCTCCGGACCACCACACCGCGTGGGCGCGCGCAACGGAGTGGAGAGATTCTTTCGGTAACCAATTCAAGGCTTTGAGCTACAAGAACTCTGTTATTCCTAGCCACATTAGCTTCACAAGCTACATGGCTAAGGACGCAGCAGGTAACGCTTTCACTAAGAATGTCAATGCTAAGAGCATCAGCATTTTCAGCAACAGCCGTTACAACTATTCATTTCCTAGCGGCGTGAACAACGCTGATGGACCGAAGCACATTTACATTACCGGTTTCGCTGAGTCTTTGAAGGCCAGCCCGGTTCAGCGTGAGAAGGTTGCCTCTTATCTAGAGAGTCAGGGCATCCCTACAGTCAAGAACATGGTTATCACTAACCACGATAGATTCTTCACTACTGATGATGAGAAGTGGCTTAAGGGCTTCCATTTCGCTGATTGGAAGACTGACATTGCTCCGATTAAGATTACTCGGAACAAGTCTGGTAACAAGGTTATCCGCACTGATCCTTATGACCTTTATGATGGACAGTACGGTAGCAAGCAGGTTCCCAACCTTGACCTTGCCAAGCCAATCGTGTACTATTCTACTGCCGACCTTCGCTACCCCGTGTGGCTGCCGAAGATGGTTGATGATGACGCACAGATTGTCATTCTGAGCAAGAACCGTTGGGATAAGTTCAAGCGTGATTACCCGACTGCGATGGAGTACCGTAAGGCTATCATCGCAAAGCAGGAGAAGCTGATTAAGCAGATGACCCTTGCTGATCGTATTCTCTGGCACCACAGCGGGTACCGTCACATTGTTCGCAGGCTTGATTGGAAGAAGATTAACGATCCTGACCTGCATGAGTTTGTTAAAGTTTTGTCTACGCCTGACCTTGAATTCTCTGATGCTGCGAAGGTTCTTAGGGACGAAATGTCACGTCGTGAGGCTCCTAGCCCTGACGTTTCCATTCCTGTCAACCCCCTTACTCGCTATCCTCTTCTCGGCAACATGCGTGAAACAGATGTTGAACATATTTATTGGTACTTGAATTCTTATTTAAAGGAGCTTAAGATTGCCAACAAGCTGTAAAATCGAAGGCTGCGATAGCAAGATTGAGGCAAGAGGTTGGTGTAGCAAGCATTACCAACGATGGAGAAGGCATGGTGATCCACTCTACACTGAATTTTGTGTTGATGAGCTAACTGTAAAAGAAATTCTGTCAAACTGCACGGCCATGACTAATGGATGCCTAGAATGGAATCGTGGCCGTGTGACAGGAGGGTACGGAACTTTCATATTTGAGGGAAAAATTCACGCCTCTCATCGGGCCGTGTTAGAGTTAAGTCTTAATCGGTCGTTAGCACCAAAAATGCTAGCTTGTCACAAGTGCGACAATCCTCCATGCTGTAATCCAGATCATTTATTTGAGGGATCATCGCAGAAAAATATTGATGATATGTTTTCTAAAGGGTGCAACAAAGCGCTTTTCGGAGAAAGTCATGGTAACAGTAAATTGAACGAGGCAAGCGTATTGGAAATAAAGATGCTCTTGCAATCCGGTGAAAGTTGTGCTAGCATTGCTAGGAGACACAATGTGAACCCTCGCACAATATTGGACATTAAGCATGGATTAACATGGAAGCACACAAATTTTGGAGGTTTTAAATGAAGTATAATTTGGTACAGAACGATGAACTTGGTAGTCTTACGGCATTTTTCGATGGTCAGATGTACGTTGCTGATAACACGCACGCCTCTTGGCCGCAGCTTGTGGCCCAGGTCACGGCTGCTGATGACAGCACGGACCTTACGGCGCTAGCGCGTCTGTTCGATCCTGCTGTTGCCGTTGCAGACTTCTTCACTAAGGTTTCCGAGCGTGTCTCAGTTGCCGGTGGACACGTTTTCTTCGACGGCGAAGAGGTTAATGACGGTCTTGCCGACCACATTATCCGCTTCATGAATGAGGGTAATGACGCCCTGCCACTGGTTAGGTTCATGGAGAACATCATGACCAACCCCAACGAGAACAGCCGTACTCAGTTGTTCGATTGGCTGAGCAAGCGTGACTTCACCATTACGCCCGAGGGAACCTTCCTTGCGTACAAGGGTGTTGCTGCACGCACCAGCGGAGACGATCTGGATAAGTACCCTTACCAGTCTATCTCTAGCGGTAAGGCTATCGTTGACGGCAAGGTCTACGACGGTGCCATTCCTAACGGTGTCGGTGCTGTTGTTGAAATGCCTCGCGGTGAGGTTGCGCACGACCCTGACGTGGCTTGCCACACTGGTCTGCACGCCGGTAACTACCGTTACGCTTCCAACTTCGGTCGGATTCTGTTGATCGTTGAGATTAACCCGCGTGACGTTGTTTCCGTTCCTCACGACAGCAACAGTGAGAAGATTCGTTGCTGCCGTTACACCGTTAAGGACGTTCAGAACAAGGAGTTCACCACTTCTTACTATGGCGGCTACTCTGCGCCGGTAGTTGACGACGAGGATGACCTTGACGATCTGGACGAGGACTACTCCTATGACGCTCCGTACTATGGTGATGACGAGGATGACGACGGATTCTGATTCAACAGCGGTAGCCCTTCCTAAGTTAGCGGATGGCTACCGCTGGAATATCGTTAAGCAGCAGTATTCCTACACAGACCTTTGGGTTAACCTAGAGAAGCTGACACCGCGCCGGTTTCTAAAGCCTAAGTGGAAGATTGTTGCCACAGGAGACACTGAGCAACCTTGGAATCGTGACAAGCCTTTGCCAGAAAGAACACTCATGGCGGCTAATGATGCTCTAAAGGCTTATGAGGAAAGAACAAAGCGTGAGGAAATCATTTCTAGCCTGACCGGGGTTTATGAGGAAGGTAAGGACGATCTGTAATGGATATGCCAGAGCTACCTGATGGCTACCGCTGGAAGGTAAAGCCAGATCGTTGTGATCACAGTTGGTCATTTTCTAGTTATCTTGGCCTAAAGGTCTGTTTGCAAAAGCGTATCGGCCCCGTGTGGGTCACACGCATGTATGATTGTGTTAAAAAGGGCCGGAACAGAGAGACAAAGCAAGTCATGGTTGTGCGTCACGCCTGCCATGTGCTAGACTCCTACACAGAGCAAGAGGCTGAGTTCCGAGAGAAAGAGGCCCTAATTGGCGTCTACAAAACACCTCAGGTCTAAGCGTGGTTTGTTAGAGAATTCTAGACCTGATGGTGATTGTGTGCGCTGGAATGGCTATGTCGATGACAGTGGATACGGTAGGATATATCGACTAGGTGCTCCTGTCAATGTGGCAAAAGATTATGTGACAGCCAGAAGAAGCGACGAGCCAAGGCAAAGGAGAAGAAAGATGCCCTACGCAAACAACATCAAGTCTAAGCCTTGCGCAACCCTCGGTTGCAAGGGTAAGGTCATGACGGACGAGGCGCACCGTGGCTTTAATGCTACAGGCAAGAACGGTAAGATTATCTGTCCTGACTGCAAGGTGGCTGAGATTTATGAGAGGTATGGACTATGAGTTACTTGACCTATCAGGTCGTAATCCGCACGAACACTGAGCTTACCGATTGGGAGCTTGACGAGCTTCGTCAGACTGTGGTAGACTTTCTGTCACCAGATGAAGAAACAGAAGTTGAAGTTGTCGAGCAGGACTAACATAATCAGATCGCTAATATTTGGGGGTGAGAAATGAATAAGGAAGATTTCCTCCGTAAGTTCAAGGAAGAGGGCGGAATGGATGAGGTCATTGGCCTGCTTGGTGACATTGAGACTGAGCTTACCGTTGCCTCTACGAAGATTCCGCTGGCCGTTCAGGATCGTATCCTGGCTGCACGCAACTACGTGCACGGCCTAAAGGCTAAGGCCGAGGCGCTCTAATTTGTCTTTTGAACATTCCCCTGTTATACTGTGCGTAACAGGAGGAGGTGTTTAATAAATGAGTGAGCCAATTGTAGGACCAGCAGTGGTACAGCCACCAGCGGAAACCCCAGCACAGCGTGCAGCCCGTGATCTAGAGCAGCAGCGTGGTGATTGGAACAACCACCCTGATCCAGACAACGATAACCTAGTTTACGTTGCCCGTACATCAGAAGGTGCACGTTACGAGCGTACTTACGAGCGTCGTCGTGGCGATGTGTACTACGTATACAACGAGGACAACCAGCCAGTAAGGCGTTACGCTGAGGATGGTCGTAACCAGCGTATCTATGCTGATTATGACACGGGAGTTAGTGCTGTAGCAGGCACAGCACACCCACGTTACAACCAGTTTAAGACCAGGGAAGTTCCAGCTTACGTTGCCCAGCCAGGCGATGTAGTAGAGTCAACTTTGCCAGGTGCGTAATCCGTAGAACTTTATACCGGCGGTCCCTTGACACAGAGGGACCGCCGGTGCTATACTAAGAGTAACATTCCCTGGTAGTGATAACGGTTAGCACACGGTCTTGGTAAGACTGTAGTCGCAGTTCGATTCTGCGTCGGGGATCAAACAAAGGAAGATAATGCCTTACTTAGATAAAGATAAGCAACGAGAGTATCAGCGCTTGTGGAGAGCAAAAAGACGAGCAGACTATCTTGCAGACAAGTCTTGTGCTCAGTGTGGCTCATGTGATAGACTAGAAGTTGACCACATTGACCCAGCGACAAAGCTAACCCACAATGTTTGGTCATGGACTGAGAAGCGCCGGGAGGCAGAGCTAGCTAAGTGCCAGGTACTATGCTACACTTGCCACAAGGAGAAGACTTCCCAATGGTACGTAGACAATAGGAAGCATAATATAACAGCATATAACCACGGGTGTAGATGCCCAATTTGCTTCGCTGCACAACAGAAGCACAATGCTCAAAGATATGCTTGATTAGTGTCAGAGGCAGCACGTCGCCTTCGTAATGCGATAGGAGCGGTTCAAATCCGCTATCAAGCTCCATAAGCAACACCTCCTACGAACAAAGGAATAACATGGATAAGCTACAGTCCTATAACCTCCGGAGTGATCATATGCTCCGTTACTTTCTTCCCGAAAAGGACCTGGGTTCCCTGCTGGGCCGGGTTCAGAAGTTCCTTGACCTCCACGACGACCTTTTCCTTATTGACTTGAACGTCAAGGGGTACTATGATGGTGAGGACGAGCAGGATCAGGTGTGGGAGGCAACTCTCACCTACTTTGGGGAGGTCGATAATGGACAGGACTAAGATCGCATTTTACATCATGATGTGGAATGAGCTTAAGAAGCTCCTTCGTAAGCACTGATTACTAGAGAAAAGAGAACTAACATGCTTAAGCTTGACTATGATGCAGCCCATCGATTTGTTGATGGGTATGATGGTGCTCGTTGGGACGGATGGGACGTGCTGCTTTTTAAGCCCACCCCGGCCGGGGCAACCCACCGCAGGGGCGCATATGTTAACGGCCAGTGGGGCATTCAGACTCGTGTTGTTGCCGATAGTGAAGGAAAGTGGCGTTTGAAGGTATGACGACTAATCCCAGCTTGCTTGATGAATTGGGATTAGACGAGTCAACTCTTTCTTGGTATCAACTTTCTTCTTGTCGTGGTATGGACCTTAATCTCTTTTATGAGCTTTATGAAGAAAATGAAGAGATAGCAAAGGCAATTGATGAGCGGTGCCTAAGCTGCCCGGTGTTTAAAGAGTGTCTAATGACTGCCACTGACGATAAAGACTATGGTGTTCGTGGAGCAATTTATCTATCCAATGGTAAGCCAGACAAGCAGCGTAACGCTCATAAGACACCGGAAGTTTGGTCACGAATTCAAGAAAGATTAAGTGAATGATTCCACTCAGCCATCCTATTAGAACAATGTTCCAAAGAAATCCACCACCGCCCCGGCCGGTCATGTTAGATTTAGTTTATCATGATGCAGACGAGACGAATGATCTCCCTGAGTTTTGGACATTACGCATGTACCGAGACAATCTACGTAAGCTCAATTATAATGCAGAAGACACAATGTCTATTCATAGATGGGTTAATGATATAATCAAGAACCTAAGGATGATTGATGAGCACGTATATCTTGAAATCCTTGAAAAGGAGGTTTGATGAATACAACAGTGTGGATAAAGGATGAGAACGTTGAGGGAGTTATCTTAACGGAGATGCTACACGGAGCTATCATTGCTTATGACCTGGGCGGGTTTCATCATGAAGTTTTGATGGACAAGGACGACTATATCGTAAAGGACGAAATATTCTTTGAATTTGAGGAGATTGATGAGTAGACCAATTACACAAGGCGTTTCTTGTGAGGTCTGTAACATGCAGCGAGCACCTGGGGAAATTCATTCCCGAGAATCTCGTTTGTTAAAGGGCACAAGGTTGTTGATCTGTAACAAGTGCGACGTAGCAAAAAAGGAGCCACGTGGCTTTATTATTATTGTTGCACAAACCCGTGGCGCCGATGCAGTAGCAGATTATATCAAAAATGAACGTTACGTTGGCAAGCCAATCACCGCTAAGGAAATAACAAAGTAACTTTTGTGTTTTAGCCATAGTGCTGTTATACTGGCGATATGATACGAATGGGTAAACTACTGTGGCTTGCACGTCATCCGGTGGAGACAACTATATTTATAGTCTCCCTCGGATTGTTCGTATTCGCTTGTTATATGGTCAGTCCTTGGTATGCCACCAGCTACACTTCTCCTTTGACTGTTAATTTCTCTGAGCGAATTCAAGAGTATTGTGTTGGCACAATGTTCATCTTTTCTTCACTTCCTGGCCTCATTGCTCCTCTTATAAAAGACGACAACAGGATACGTGCTTTAAAACTTGGTAGTTTTATGCTATTTCTTTCTTGGTTGTTCCTTTTCATCCTTAGGGTTTTTACTGTCGGTTGGACACCGTGGCACTGGATGCCAATGTTAATCATTTCACTTCTCATGGGTGTCAATAGGTTATTCTTAGAGGTTAAATCAGAATAATGGATACTGCGTGGATCGCTCTCATCGGAACTGTATTTGGCGGCGCCGGACTAAAGATGATTGAAAGCGTTCTTTCTCGTGGACAATCAAAGTCAGACGCAGCCACAGCCATGAGAGAAGAACTACGTAAGGAATCAACCTCACTTAGAGAAGAAATGCGGGTTGTTGAAAAGGATTTGGACGCTTGGAAGGAAAAATATTTTCTTCTATTGCAAGACTACTTAGAGTTAAAGAGTCAATTCGTTCACAAAGAGCCAGTAGTAGAAGAAACTAAGAATGATGAGGGGAATAATTGGTAATGCTAGTAATTAAGTTAGACCTAGAAAAGAACAAGATGAATTATAATGCTGCGCTTGCGGCCTTGTCTGATTTTGATGTTGCAAGCGCAGCGTGGGAAACGGACGAGCCAAAGGTAGCCCCACCGGCAGCGAAGTCAGGTCAGACCGGCAGCGATCTAAGCTCCGGACTTTCTGCTGCTATTAAGTTTCTTGCAGATAGTCAAAAGAATAAGCAGTGAATTTAGCGAAGGATCTTGCTGAAATCTTCAAAGGGCGAGAGCTTCATTGGAGTATTGATGGTAAGATGGTAATACCAACCGCAAAAGATATTCAAGAGACTCTTGACAAGGCGAAGGAAGCCTTGTACACTGAACCAGTACCCAGCCAGATGGAAGTCGGACGCTTGATCGTTCGCCACTGGAAACAAAATCAATTTGATGTCTACCTACAGATAGGAAATCTATAATGTCACTCTTTGAGTACACTCATCACAAGGAAACCCCGGACTCTAGCGTCATCAGTGACCTGTATTATAATGCAAATACTGAGGAGCTTGTTGTTGTCCTTCACGGCGGCACTAACGCCGGTTACGATGGAGTGTCACTGATCGTTTACCTTGCCATGATCACTCACTACGACGCCCGCGAGGAGGGTGGATCTGTTGGTGCCTATTGGAACACTGGCGTTAAGCCTCTTTTTGATGGCTTTGACACCTCTTGGATTGAGGGTTTTGTTGATGCCAATGGTGAGGACGAGGGTCCTAGCGATTGGGAGCAGGAAGTCCTTAATGCTCAGGCCCCTGTGAACCTCGACAGCGTTGCTATCAACCAGACGATTGTCATTCCCACCGCCGAGTACAGTATCGGCTTTGCGTTTGAGACTGCTAGCACTACGTATGAGATTGATCTTCCTGTCTTTGCGGTTGATCCTGACGATGCGCTGAGCCGCTTTAATCGTATTGCTGGCCTGGCCGGTTATGAGAAGGTCAAAGTTAAGTCCGTCACTCGCTTTTTTGAGTGATTCGTAACCGGCCCTGGTTAGCCGCCAGGGCCGGTTACGTAAGGAACAGCTTATGAATGACTATATTATAGTCTGGTGCCCGTCCAATCCAGGTGGTAAGGTAGAAATTCCTAACCGCTGGTGGAGTCGTCGGCGTAAGTTTGCGACCCTAGGCCAGAGTATCCGCTACTCAAAGAGAAAGAAGTGGGAATATGACAATTGCTGACGACGTCTTTGGTGTATTGTCCAAGACTTATTCAAGGTATTATGGTGAAGATTCGGTAAGGAAGCTTAGCAGATTGATTGCTGATCAGATTCAGATGGGTAAGATTACCTCTCACCAAGCCTTGCAGAATTACATCTGGATGTGGTACAGTGGTGGCTCCACCGCAAAAGCGGTCAGCTACGAATTCATAGAGAAGTTCCCCAATTACATTAGGAGTAACGATGACGACTCAGATTGACGAGTATATTGTTCCCGAAGAGTTTGTGACCATGAAGCCTGAGGTTAAGGCTGAGTGGGTTGCTGACCTGCGCAGTGGTAATTTCAGTCAGACTCGCGGTGTGCTTTGTAACCCCATTAAGGGTGGTCACTGCTGCCTTGGCGTGCTTTCTGAGCAGGCCGTTCGTAAGGGCGTTGCCACTAAGGAGGATGACGTTACCGATGGTGTGTCTGGATTTAGGATTGAGGCCAATGGTGATCTTGCTCTGACTCAGCTTAGCACTGGCCTTGCTGAGTGGGCCGGTATAATTCCTGCCTACGGTAGTCGTACTACTCAGAGCATCCTGCCTTTCTTTGACCGCGAAGTGCGGCGCGTTTACCTCGACAACCTGAATGATGACGGCATGCCGTTTTCGCAGATTGCCGATCTGATCGATTTTTGGTACTGACCAACAAATAAGGAGACAAAATGAATAAGATTAAGAAGGCTGCCGTTAGCATGGGAGCAATCGCTGCACTTATCACCGGAGGGGTTGCTGCCGACACTGCAAATGCTCCCGATGCGAGCGCAGCAGTCGCTCAGGTTTGTCACAGGGGACCATCGACTAATGCTCCCGTTGCAGTTCTAGAGTCTGGTGGGGCATCCTACCTTGTCTACCCCGGCCACTGTACCTCAGTAAATGTACCCATTTTTGGTTTCCGTCCCTCTCGTTCAGGAGATACTGTTACTTGGGCTTACGACAGTAGCTACTTTACCAACTACACCGCTGTTTATAAGAGCGGGCAGTGGACTGCTACTCTTAACAAGAGCATTGTGATTAAGAATGTTCATAGTGGATTTGGTGGTGGAGGCTCTTTCTGAGCTTGACACAACCGGGCCGGTAGAGTAAGCTCTAGTCAACAGACAAGGGACAGCATGAATGAAAAGAAGCCACGAAAGAAGAAGGACAAGCCTAAGGGTGAGGTTCGTAATCTTCTAAAGATCAATGGCACTTTACAGCTTCAAAGTTGACTTTAATTTGAAGCCAGATACAATTGGTCTATGAAAATTTGCAGCAGGTGTAAAGTAAGTAAGTCTTTAGAAGAATTCTCTAAAAATAAGACAAAGAAAGACGGCAAGAATACTTTTTGCAAGCCATGCCATAAAGAGTACGTTGGCGAACACTATCAAAAAAACAAACAAGTATACTTGGATCGTACTGCTCAATATTCTAAGGATAACGCGGACAAAATAAAACAATACAAGCTTGATTGTCGGTCTGAATATACAGACCTTGAAAATAAACGTCGTGCTAGAAAGAAAAATCAGCTTGGAAAACCATACTCTAGACAGAAAATTTTTGATAGAGACGAGTGGATGTGCTATCTTTGCGGAGAATCAATCAATCCGGACCTTAAACGCCCGGATATGATGAGCGCATCCATTGATCACGTTAAGCCTATATCTAAGGGCGGACTTGATTGTGAGAGCAATGTCCGTGCAAGCATCTAATATGTAATGTGAGGAAAAATGCCACATACACCGAAGAGGACCCCACCTGGTAAGCCAAAGAAAGAAAAGGCTAAAGGTGAGTATAGAAACTTAATGATCGTAAATGGTATCTACACATTTGAAGTCAAGCGTAAGGACAACACATGGACTGCACTCGGAGGGCTATCCGGTGAAACTTCTAAGGCTGATGCAGAAAAGTTTGCGCAGAACACTGCCGAGTCATGGAGGAAGCGGTGAAGTATAGATATCATATATACTATGCGCATAACAATCAGCTCGTTGAGACAATTGACTGCGCAGGTATAGAAATTGTTCATGAAGGCAAGATTTTCAAGGTGTGGGGCAACAAAAGGCTTGACGGAGAACGTGAAGTGCTGGCTTTAATCCCTACATCACACTTTTATTTTAGATTGGATGACGCCATTGGCTAGCTTTCAAGTTGTTAGAGTCGAAGATAATGCTATTATCGATGTGATTGAAGATGCTGTTCTTTTCTTGAAGGATGGTGTTTATAAGTTTGCTGACCCGACCGGTAACGGCGGGGAGGGAAAGGGCAAGGCGTTCTTTCCTGTTCGCTCCTACTATGTAAAGAAGGTGATTTAACATGCTTGGAATTATTTGGGATGCACTGTGGATCGCTGTACCGGCGTGGGCCGGTTGGAAGGGTCATAAGATGGTTTATGGTCCCAAGACTGATCCCAGCCAGAAGGCGATTCGCTGAGTGTACGAGTATATTGCCAAGGTCCGCTCAGAATACGATGGTGACACCATCCGTGCAGATGTGGACCTTGGCTTTAACATGTGGATGATGAATGCAGACTTGCGGCTAAATAGGATTAATGCTCCTGAGCTTAAGGGTGAGCAGCGTCCGCTTGGCATTGCAACCAGAAATTATATGTTGACTCTCATGCCCCTCGGTGCTACGATCTACATGCGAACGATGAAGGATTCTACCGAGAAGTACGGACGCTATTTAGTAGATATTTACCCTCTCGGGTTTGATATGTATTGTCTAAATGACCGGTTGGTGTCCGAAGGGTTTGCGAAATATTATGACGGGACCGGGCCTAAGCCAATCTAAGGAGCACCAATGAAGTATGAGAAGAATCTAAAGAATAACATCCTAGAGGGCGTGGTGATCGGTGTTGTTTTTACCGGTCTGTCCTATCTCCTTGGCGTTTCTTTCGGATGGATTGACAGCGTTAACTGGCTAGAAGCCTTCGCTGTCTTCACCTCCTACGTGTGCACGTGGCTGTGTGTTCGTGAGCGTCGGTGGAACTATCCCATCGGTGCACTGTCTACCGCAGCCTACGCTGTAGTTTTTTGGCAGATGGACCTGTATGCTAGTGCTGCACTTAATGCCTACCTTGTGCCTACGCTGCTTTACGGCTGGTACAGGTGGCGCGATGATGACAACACTCGTCCGATCACGCGGGTTGCGGCCAAGTGGATTCCTGTCTACCTCGCTGTGACCGCTGCAACTTATGGCGCTGTGCTCTTGATTATAAACGCCTTCGATGCTAAGCTTGCTCTGACAGACAGCGTGATCCTGGTCGGGTCGATCCTGGCTCAGTTCCTGCTGGACAACAAGAAATTGTCCACTTGGAGCGTTTGGGCTGTGGTCAATGTCCTCGCCATTTATACCTATTTCAACGCAGACTTGACCCTCGCTGGCTTCCAATACATTACCTTTTTACTCAACACCGGCGTTGGATATATTGTTTGGAAGAATTCAATGAATAGGAATAATGATGACCCGAGCCTTTACATTAATGACATGTCTACCCCCAACCCTGGGGCACCTACGATTAATTCAATTCAGCCAGCAGCTAGCACCGACGACGGTGATCGTAAGCACGCAGCCGTCTGAGCCTTTTCCGATGGAGCGCTACAAGGCAATCAAGGAGGCCATTTCTGGTCAGGGAGTCATGGCAATGCTATACAACAGAGAGATTGAGCAGAACCCCGAAGCCCCTGGATTCTGGCAGACATGGCGAGATATCTTTTATCAGTATGGTTTCTCAGAGGGTGACTACATCGTAGCCAGTGAGCCTTACGGACAGCGTTTGGCAGAAGAGCTTGGTGGTGTGTTTATGCCTTATGACCTTAACCGGTCCATTGACCCAATTAAGGCCACACCGGTTCGTAATGATCCCCTGACGCTCTGGCGTTGGAGGGATATGGTTCCTGAGTTTCGTAAGTACGTGATGCAGCGAGTTACCATTTTCGGTGCTGAGTCTTGCGGAAAGACTACTCTCAGTCAGGACTTGGCCGTTGAGTATAACTCTCGGTGGCTGTTTGAGTGGGCACGGCCTTACCTAGAGGCTGTCGGTGCTGAGGTTACCGACGAAAAGATGTATGCAATTCACAAGGGTCAGCTTGCTTTGCAGCAGCATGGCCGGTGGAATGTGACAGACGCGCCGGTTCTGTTTCAGGATACAGACCTGTTTAGCACTGTTGGTTACTGGAATCTCTGGAAGCCAGAGCACAACATCAATGAACTTATCCTTGATGCGGCTGACAATAAGTCCCAGCTTTACCTGATTGCACCCTCTAATATTCCGTTTGAGGCTGATCCTCTCCGGTACGGTGGGCATGAGCGGGAGTCGGCAGACCAGTTTTGGATCGACCTGTGCAAGTCTTATGGACTTAACTACAGAGTCTTGACTTCCAGCGACCGGGTTGGTAGAGTGAAGGAAGCGGGCAAGTATATCCATGAGTTGCTGGACGACAACATTGTCCAGCCGTTGCACTACGAGAGGACGTTCAATGGTTGAGTTTGTTGCTCTTGGAGCGGCAATTGCTCCTGCACTATACGCTACCTATTTCCTCGGAACCAAGCGGTCAAGGACCATTGAGTATGAGGAACCAGATTGTATCCATGAATGGGGCAAATGGAAGGTTGCAGAAGTAACTGGCAGCAAGGCCGTTTGGGGACAGACGCGCAATTGCACTAAGTGTGGCTACACTATTTGGAAGAAGGGAACGGTTGACCGTTAAGGAGGTATTGATGGACGCAGTGATTGTGGATATGGATGGTACTGCTGCTGACGTAAGGACAATTCGTCATCACGTTACTGGAGCGGTTCACAATTTTCATAAATTTTATGAAGAATCGGTTAATTGTCCGCCCAATATTGAAGTGATCGATGCTGTCAAGAAGGCTCAGTCTAATGGACTAAAGGTATTAATTGTTACCGCTCGACAGGATCGGTACATGTATCACACTCTTTTCTGGCTGTCTGGCCCGGAGGTTGATCTATCCTTTGATGACATTTATATGAGAAAGACTAATGATAACCGGCCGGATCATGTGGTAAAGAGGGAGATCCTCGAAAGAATTTACAAGGACGGATACAATCCTGTCCATGCTTGGGATGATCGGCCTGATATTGCTGCAATTTGGGAAGAGGCAGGCATTCCAACCACTCTGGTGGCTGGAATCGGCTTTGAAGATTGAGTATGGTATGCTAGGCTAGAGTCCTACTTAAAGGGAGGCCCTGATGACTGATTTTGATATGGCAATTGATGCTCTTATTAAGACCCGTGCAGAGCGTGAGCGACTGCGTAAATTTGCTGAGTGGATTGTCTCTTTAGACGATGACGACCCGGAAAGCCCCGGTCGTCAGGCACGCAAGACAGTTACTCTAAGTAACATTATTGATAGAGCTAGGAAGGCATGTAAGGTTACAAAGAAGACGGAAGAATTTCACTTTTGTTACCCCGATAGCTGCGAAATATATGGAGGTAGTAATGAAGGAAAGTAAGAAAAGATTTCTTCTTTGGGGCACTCCTTCCGCTGGAATTATTGGGAGTGCATGGCTTTTTGCTGCTGACAATCCTACCATCTTTCTTACGATGATGGTATGTTCTCTTCCTTTCCAAGCGAGGATGTGGAAGGAAGTTGTTTAATTCTATCGACCAACTGTTTTTTCGGTTCATCATGTGGCTGTTCTTCCCTAAGTTGAAGAAGCTACTTGACGGGGACCAACCTCTAGGGTAGACTATCCCTACGTCCACAAGAAGGGGGTACAGATGATCCTCAGCACTATCATTGACATTGCTACCGTTGCCGGTCCCACCGTGGCCGGTTACGTTGGCTTGAAGATCGTTGACAAGAAGATGGAGCAGCCGAAGCAGAAGGCAATCGCTGGTCCCACCCTAATTGATGGACGCACTAAGGACGAGTGGTACGGTCTTATTGAGGGGATGGGCAAGGAGAATTACGAGCAGCTTTCTATGCCGCCTCTTGATGGTCTAGAGCGTTCCACTGAGATTACTTGGGATGTTGAACCTCTCATGGGCACCTTTAACTACACCCAGCTTATGCGTCGTTGGTATCCTGAGCAGTTCTGTGAGTATTGCTCCAAGCGTGGTTGCGAGCAGACCTGCTGGGAGTATGAGGATTACGTTGAGGAACAGCGCGAGCGAGAGCGTGATGCTAAGCGTCGTGCGCTACAGGCCCAGCGTCGTAAGGATCAGGAGGCCCGTGACCAACAGAGGCTAAAGAAGGCTCTTGTCGAGAAAGGCAAGCCCCGAGATATTATTTCCAAGCGTGAGTTCAACTATGAAGATGAACTTGATATGATTCAAAAGAAAATAAATAAGCTTAATCAGGTGGCAAATAATATTCACTTGTCCGAAAATATAGAGGATGTTAATACTCCTTCTGGGCCTGTGACGTTTACCATCAAGAAGGAAGAAAACTGGCCTAACTTTTATATTGTCACTGCGAATCGTAATGGACTTTCAGCCAGCCGTAAAGTTGCGGTCATTACAATTGAATTCAGCATGAACCTGGTCAAGGAAGCTCTTATTGAAGAGCTTGATAAGCTGGGCGCAATAGTTTCTCGTACTACCATCCAGTGGAAAGATAAAACTTACTATATTATTTACTGAGAGTAGTCAATAGTTATCAGATTGTTGCATTGACGTAGGCACGTGCTCGTGCTACACTCTAACCATACCGGAGGAAATGATGACTGTTTTGATTCGTATTTTCTGCAACGCTTGTCATGGCATGGCAGGGGTTGGTCTTGATTTTTCTCACGCCAAGTTTAATGTCAGGGAGACTGGCGGGAGGATTTTTGGGTCCAGGGTAGCTGTCTGTTCAGGATGTGCTAAGGCCACTGCATGACGCTGGGTACCGAGGAAGAAGCACGGCTGATCTACCGTAGGCGCAGAAATGGGCGAGGACCACTCCCAAGGGGCTGGAAGAAGCTAGGTGAGGGGGCATCCCGATCAGCTTACCTTTCCCCCTTGGGAGTGGTATATAAGATTAATAAGCCCCATCTTGATGAGGACTATAATCTTTCGGAAGTATTTAACTTTAAAAGGTTTAAATCCAGCAAGAAGAGACTGCCGACGGGCTGGCGAATTGCTAAAATTAATCTTTACAGTTTTAAGCACGAAGGTGATACCATTAATGTAGTAGCAATGCAGTACATTCAAGGTCGTCATGAAGTTTTATGCTCTTATGAGCAAGAAGAATCGTTTTATAAAAATTCCGGCGCTTTGAGGGCCTGGAAGGTTTTGGAATTAAACGATGTGCACGAGGGTAATTTTGTAATCACCCCAGAGGGAACGAAAGTCATAATTGATCTAGGAGAATAGCGTGACGAGACGGCGTATGTCGGCAACAATAAAAGAGTCACTTGATCAGCAGGGTCTGCCACTTACCGAAGAAACTAAGGCGGTCGCAGACGCTGCTGTCGATGCTGCCCTAGATTATCTGTTGGCATTCGCCCAAGACGTTAGTGAAGAATTAGCAGGAAACGAACTATTTTCTGAGGCAATGGTTGCGGGTGTCTTTGCTCGCAAATTCAAAAACCTCAAAACTGATGATTTAGCATAACTACATGGTAAAATATGTCTAGGTCACAAACAATAGGAGGCACAGACATGAATACAGAATACTGCGACCGCTGCGGAGCGGCGGGTAAGGTTCAGATTATTCTCGCCAATGGACAGGATTTGGTCTTTTGCGGGCATCACGCTAGAGAATATAAGCACATAATTTGGGATCTCGCTTGTGATGTAATCTATGACGACGAAACTCTAATTGAAGACCTACAGCCAGTTTAAGGAGATATCATGAGGGTACTTGATCCAAGGGTTCGTAATCCTCTGTACCGTCTCTATAGCCGTATGAACCATACCATCGGGGACGGCGGAACTTTAGCAACAATTGGTGCTCTTGGTTTCGCCGCCCCGGTGGGGTCAAGCTTTTTTGCAGATACCGCCTTTGCTTTTGGTGCGGCAGCCGGTGCAGCAGGTCTCTTGACCTTTGCCGGTTATGCTCAGCAGACCAAGCAGAAGGCTCGACTAACTAAGTTGGTTACCATTAAGGGCCAACTACCTGAGGGTTATCAGAGAATTATTGATCCCCTCATTGATGAGGTGTACCACTGCACCAACAGCCACTTTTCCTTTAAGCGTGGTAGGCAGGGAATCCAATATGGTCATACTGTTGACGGATACTCTCAGACATTCTATCTTGATAAGGAAAGCAAGGCTGAGTGGAAGGCCCGTGACGCACGTGAGGAATTGCTTGCGCTGGGTCACTCTTGCGAGTATTGTGGACAGCGTGTCCAGGCCGCGCAGCTTCTTTTGGAAGAATGTAAGACTGCCCAGGTCGATGATGATAGCTCTGTACAAACCGTCCTGCGTGTGGTAGACTCTCAGAGAGAAGCCAACAAGCAGATTGCGGCAGTGCGAGAGAGCACCCGCCAAGCATATAAGGAGCTAACCCAATGAGAATTCCTGAGGTTCCCCGCGAGCGTATTGGTCATTCCTACCTCGGCGCTATACTTATGATCGTCTTGGCCCTTATGAATGTGGGCGGTTTTGTGCTTACAATTTTCGGTTTCGGTCTGCTCGTCTGGACTGCTATCTCTGACCATGATGATGACAATCACATCGACCCGCCCGGTACTGAGTATGTGAATAACAGGGAGGTGCGTACGTGAGAATCGTAAAGCCCAGCCGGGGTGGTTGGACCCGGTTCAGTAAGTCAGCAATTGAGTCTGGCGATGGTGTATGGTACTCCTTTATGGGTACAATTGCTACTGCGGGTAGTATTCCCGGTGCAATTCTGCCTTCCATCGTAACCGGCAATCCTGGGTTCATGCTTATTGCTGTGCCTGCTGCTTTGTTCCTCAGTACAGTTTTCGGTTACGTTTCCGGTACTGAGAAGGTTGACGGCGGTCGTGCAAAGCTGTACGTTGAGGCCAACAGGCTGCTGCCTAAGATTACTGGCGTGCTAGAGCGTCCAATTGCTGAGAGGCTGGTCGAAAACATTTGGCTGCACACTCTTGACAATCACTACTCTAACTGCGAGACTTGTACCGAGCGTGTTACCATGCTTAAGGAGCTTGCACCTAATCAGATTAAGAACAGAGAAGATATTGAAGAGGCTAAGCTAATGCTGGAAACCCGGCGTGAGGTTGCGTCGTGGTCGGAGAGGAAGCAAATTGGATAGGATATGTGCTTTCTGCGGGGCAGAATGTAGCCCTGCAATTGGAGTGTCCCAGGAGCTTATGACTAAGTTTTGGGGTGGAAAGACCGGTTTTAAGATTCAGTATACGGGCAGGCAGGACCTATTCTTCTGTAATGACCGGCACCGGTCTGCTGCCCTTTATCCAAAGCCAGAGATTACGGAGAGTGACGATGAAGATTGAGGTCGTAATTGAGGAAGGCTCTGCTGGTGTTTGGCATTGGTTCCTTAAGCCTGACTTTAGTTACGCTGAATTTGCTAGCCCGATAGCAGGGTGGGCAACTGATCCTGGCGAGGCGGGTAATACTGCCATGAATGCTTTAGTCCGGTTGAATTACTGGTACTGGCAAACCCAGCAGGGTGAGCTTTTCTAATTTCGGTTTAGGTAATCAATAGCCTTTCGTAATGTCTCTATGTTGTCCTTCGCCATTCCAAGCATGATGTTGCAGCTATTGCATAGCAACCCACGAACATCGCCGGTCGTATGGCAGTGATCCACATATAGTGAGTCACCCCTTACGGGTGCAGGAACTTCTTTACAAATAGCGCAAAGTCCTTGCTGCTTTACTATCATGGAGTTATAGTCTTCCATGCTTATACCATATTTGCTAAGGAAGTGTGAACCCTTTTTGTATGGGTAATGCTTACGACGGCAAGCACTACACTTGTAGTCATAGCCAGAAGTTGCTGCCTTGTTGACAGGGAAGTTTTCTACTGGTAGCATTTCACGACACATCTTGCATAGCTTCTTTCCATCAATGATGGGATACTTTTCGTTTGGCATGATGTAGTCGTACCAAATTTCAGTTTAAAACACAAATGAAACCAATTTTCGGTTTTAGTTTTCGGCTTCATTTCATTTCAATTTTCGGTTTTAGGGAGAGATTTCGGTATGAGTTTTAGAATACTGGTGAGCGGGAGCCGCGAGTGGGACGATCCTCTTGCCATAGAGAACGCTATCATTGATCTAAAGAATTGGTATCCGTTCATATGGGAGGACGTAGTAATTGTTCATGGTGATTGCCCTACCGGGGCCGATGCTATGGCACAAAAGTTTGCCGATGAGGTAGACCTAATTACTGAACGTCACCCTGCTGATTGGAAACAATTCGGTAAGTTCGCCGGTCCAAAGCGTAATCAAGAGATGGTTGACAGTGACATTAACGTCGTGTTAGCGTTTCCTAAGGGATTGTCCAAGGGCACCCGAGGAACAATCAAGATGGCTAAAGAGGCCGGTCTTGTAGTTAAAGTTTATGAGGGATAACCCCATCTAAGGAGAACAAAATGACGAATCCATTTGTACCAAAGACTAGCTTTACTTTTGCAGAAATGCAGGAGAGTGTTACCAATGTAGTCAATGCCTTCACTGATGCTGTAGATGAGCACATTGATGACGAAGGTATTAAGATGAAGATTGCTATTTCGTTTGCTGCCAATGTGTTCAAGACCACCATGCGTGTAGCGCTAAAAAAGCAGAAGGACGCCGAGCAGACCACCGGGGCATCCAATGAGGAACTTGATGGTCTCTTTAAGAATGATGCGGATTACTTCAAGAGGTTTTTTGATGGGCTCTGATAAAGAACTTATTCTAATTGATGTAGCAGTAGAGGGCATGGCCATGGTGAAGCAATCGTTTCTAATGGCCATGGCAAGCGAAGGTTATTCTCTTGTTGATATAATTCGTATTAATGATGCTGCTGAAAAGCTTAAGGTTGATTGGGTTGCAAAAATGCAACTAAAGAGCCTGTTGCGTGACCTTGGAGAGAATACAGAAGAGCCCTCGTCAAATTGACGGGGGCTTCGTAATACTCCGGTCAATTTTCTCGGAATTCGTAATATTTTAAAAACTTTCCGTTAATTTTTGACTCGGTTCGTAATAGCCTAAAAAAACTTTCCGTTAAAATTCTAGACCTTTCGTAATGGAGCTGTTTTTGGGGGCGGCTAAAAATGATCTTTGGGCCGGGACGGGTTTTCGCCCCAGCCCGGCCCGTCCGTCACTCTGCGTGATAGCGCCGCCATTCCCGCTTTTCGCGGTGCTTGACCCTACGCCTCTCAGACTTTACACCACTAGGCGGAATGTCGCAACACGTGCACTGCACTGAGTCTCGGCGGTTTCGCTTGCTCATCACGATTGCCATACCCCTAGCTTACACGAAAACCGCCCGGTTGCAAGTATTGACTTATCAGACTTTGGGGTTTATACGTGCGTGCACACACAGAGAACAGCCTTAAAAGATCTTGAAGTTAAGGGTTGTGATCTTGGTATGGTGCGTGTAATGTTCTCCCTGTCAGAAGGTAGCGGCTAAAGCGAAAGCCGCTAGCGAGGTAGCCACCAAAACGGCCTACTGACACCGCACGGAACATCCTAGGCGCGTCAAATCACCTAGGCTCGCTAGCAGACCGTGATACGGATAGTCTGCCCTTGACACACCCACCAACCTCCTATAGAGTAGGGATCATGCGAAACTACTTCAAGCGTTACCGTTCCACCGGGCGACACACCTCCCGGTTCGTTGAGCGAAACACTGTCGGCCTTTCCATCTTCTCCTGATAGGATCACACACATGAATACTGTTGCAGAGTTGACCGGCATCGGTTTTGATGCTACCCTCGCACAGCACGTGCTTGACTACGTTGAGCGGCTTAACGGTAGTGACGCTATCGGGCCGGGTAAGAATCATAAGGGTGGACGCTACATGAGCTTTAGCGTCGATTCTAAGGCTACCCGTGCCAATAAGTATGTGCGTATCATCGGTGACACCGGTGGTCCCTATGGGAAGTCTGTGCATGCCTTTATCGTTAAGGCAACCGGGCAGGTGGTCAAGCCTGCCGGTTATAAGGCACCGGCTAAGTCTACAGCGGCCGGTAAGGTTGGTGAATTTCTTTCCAACTACACCTTGACCGATGATGACTCACGTGCTAAGCTCTGGAACCTGCTTGCTACGGACGCCGGTTGTTTTGCCGGTGGATATCTTTACCAGCGGTAGGGGTTGACAGACCGAGAAACAGGGTCTAAGCTTTAGATGTAAGGCCGAAACGGAAGCCCCGGTTAAGCGGGCGAGAATAACTGTGAATGTACTGTAACCTATTAAGGGAGTCATCATGGATACTCAGTCCCGGGCATGAATTAAACTGCCTCGCCATTTAATTTTAATCGAAAGTGGCACTAATAGAATTGGGCAGGATCGGGACCGGGGAGCCTATCATTACAGACGGCAAATCCGACGGCGGGGTTTAATGCATACCCTCCCACAAAATGCATAAGTAATACCGGGCCGGTGCGACAGGCAAAACCGTGAAGCACCGTGAGTTTGTCGCTACCGTGTAAAAATGTATTCCGGCCTACGGCCCTTCCTCACCGAGACTAAATCGGCCGGTTTAGTTGTTGACGTGAGTATGGCACTGTAGTACGCTGTAGGTTCGGGCTGATCACCTCATAGCCTATGGTTGTACGCAATACGGGACCGGTTTGAATCCGGTAAGGGTCACGCTTGACAGGCACGACAGGGTGTGATTATACTGATCACACACCAACAAACGGAGGAAATCGTGAGCACTGTACTTGACGCACGTGAGTGGCTGGCATCTCTTACCCCGCCGCTTGCAATCGCTAACACCCGTGGGCGGTTCAGTAATGCCGCTAAGGAAGCGCTAGCGGCTGCTGCTAAGGATGGCATAGTGTTTTCCACTAGTGCCACGCCTACGGCCACCGTGACCGTTACAGTGGAGAATGGCGATAAGGTTACGGAGCGGCGGGAAATCAATATCTACGCGCCGCACGCTGATCCTATCCGATCCGGTACGCTGGTCTTTGTTGACGGAAAGCGAAAGCGCTTCAATGCTTCCGCAACGGAAGCGTGCGCGCACTGTTCAATGTCTTTCGGCTGGTGCTACTGTGACATTCCGACATTCCGTGTGTGGCAGTCCGATACCATTCTCCGTTTGGAGTCGGCCATTGCCTAAGGTGACTGCCGAAAAGAAGCTTGCCGATACGATTGGGAATGCTCTTGATTCCCTTTCGTTCCGGCCAGAGCTAATTGTCTTTGCATTCCATGATAAGGGGACGGCAATTAATATGCGTCTCTTTGATCTTATCATGGCTTTCCTTACCAATTGGTCTGATCGGTATAGGGATAATGAAGTCACGCCGGATATGCGAATGTATCGTGCGTGCGAAATGTCCCATCGCATGCTGTCATCACTCTATGATACCGAAAGTAACACAAAGTAGTTGTTGACAAACTAGGACCGACACGGTAAATTAGTTCTTAGATCAACCGGGTAGCCACTAACGCGCTGAGTGGCTAGCGAGCTAGCAAAGCAAAACGGCCCGGTTGATCTTGAAAATAGCTCTTGACAGACTGAAACACACAGACTATAGTAGTAAATGAGAGAGGGACAAAAAGTCCCCTCCACAGACACAAGGAGAAATCATCATGGCCGCTCGTAAGACTGTTGGCGCTTCCGCTGTCCGTAGCTGGTTCACCGCTCTGGACGCCACGGAGCGTGAGGCGCTTGACCTGACTGACGCCACCATCGGTGGTCGTGGCAAGATCAGCGTCAAGATTATCAAGGCTTTCGAGAAGACCACGCGGCAGAATTACGTTGCTGGTTACGTTGAGCCCGTCACGGTTGAGGGTAAGCGGGAGGGTAAGGACGGTCGGAAGCGTAGCGTTAAGGTGACCGCTACTCTCAGTGAGATGCGTGAGTGGGCTTCCTCTCCCGAGGCTGTTGCGGCCGGTATCAAGGTGGGTAGCCGTGGTCGCCTTCCTGCTTCCGTCAAGCAGGCTTTCGCGGCCCGCCCGGTCGAGCCTAAGGTGGCCGCTTCCGTCACTGACACTACTGTCACCGCTTGACAGTAGGGCACTAACGTACTAAGCTAGACAATAGAACGGCCCCGCCGGGTGGCTGCAACGTCACCCGGCGGGATGAGGCGGGAATGGCCCAACGGTTTCCCCAAGAGTGGTTCGATTCCACTGCCCGCCACTTGACAGGCTAGGCAATAGGGCTTAGACTGATCACACACAAGGAGACAGAATCATGCCTGCTCTTAGCCGGAAGATCAAGTCCGTCACGATCACCACACCTAGTGGTGACACGCACACCTACCGTGACGTGAGCCGGGTCTTTACAAACGGCAACAAGACTGTTACTGTGATGAAGGGTAGCAACGTGCCCGCCGTGGTCAAGGGTCTGCCCTACGCTAAGGTGAGCTACACTCACTATAAGTGATCTTGGACCGGGATTCCCTGTTCCACAAAACTAAATCCTCCCGGTTTGTCAAGAGGGAAGCGGAAATAAAAAACCTCTTGACACCCTTTACCACATGCCCTAGACTAAAAATACACAAGCGGAACACAATCAAGGAGAAATGAAATGGGAAAGCGCACTGCAACTAACCGCCGTGAGCAGACCGTTAAGGGCCGTGACGTTAGTCGAGTCAACCGGGTGCTGGACATTCGGCGTTCGAACGCTTCCGGCCCGATGCCTAGCGGCGCACGGTATGATCGTTCTAAGGTCCGGAATGCGATGCAGGCTGGCCGCTTCGATTTTGATGAGTGAGCATCTAACTAACCCTCACGCTTGCTATGGTGATGAGGTTATGCTAGATTTGGGTGCCGGGCAAATCAACGGGACAGTGATGCATGCCGATGACGTGGAAATTGAAATTTCTACGGACGGCGGGGATACGCCACACACGTTCTACATTGATGATCTTGTTGATATCATGATCATCACGCGGGCCTAAAGAATCTTGGTCGGGCCGGTAGACAGGAACCGACCCGACTACACTAAAAACTGTAAGCAACACAAACCGACAGGAAAAGGTTACCGTGTCCTTGGTTGCTAGCACTGAGAATATCCTCAACGTCTACCGTAACGCTACGGTGCAGGATATCGTGGACGGTACGGAATGGTATGCGCGTGCGCGTCGTCTGGCAATGGATCTTGACCCGGCAGACCCGGTTAAGGGTGCCGCTGCTATCGCTTTGGTCTCGCCCATGACGCCGTGGGATCGGAATGTGTGGCTTGCTGGTGAGGCTTACCGGTTGCACGCTGCTGATCTCGACGTGGGGACGCTACTGCCTACCCTTAAGGGTAATGCGCGTAAGGTTGCGCGGGTTTTGAATGGCGAGAATCCCGCTAATGTCGTCGGTGGTCTTAAGGTGACTGCTTTCTGGCTTACCATTGCCGACCCGACTAACCCTAGCGCTGTTGTGATTGATCGGCACGCTTACGATATCGCGGTGGGTGAGACCACTAATGACGAAATCCGTTCCCGTGCGATTGGCACGCCTAAGCGTTATGCTGCTCTCGCTGCTCTTTACGTTGAGGCGGCTGACATTCTCTCTAAGGAAAGCGGGCAGACCATTCTCCCGTCCACGGTGCAGGCTATTACTTGGACGGCATGGCGACGGACCATGATCCGGATTTCGGCTGCTGTGAGGCGTGCGGAAGGTATCACGGACCACACGGCGGTTAACTAATGGCTGGCCTACTGGTCGCCCTGTTAGCGCTTCCGCTGGTCCTGCTATGCCTAGGGATGCTATGGATTATCGTCACAGTAGTTAAGGATTAAAAATCTTGATCGGCCCGGTTGGCAACGTTGACCGGGCCGGTTATGATTTAGATGCACAAACCGGAGAGAGGCACAAAATGATCACCCTGCACTGCGAGAGCGTTGATTGCAACCGGGAAATTGGTTACGGTGAGACCCTTGACGATGCAACCGAAATGGCGTACGATGATGGGCACCACTACGATAGTGAGGCTAGTGTGTGGACTTGCTCTCCGTGTGTCACTGCTCAGTATGAGTATTGGGCGCGTGAGTTGCCTGTCCTGGCCGCTGAGCAGTCCGTGAGGGACCAGCAGACACGAGACGATGACTTCCTGGCAGCGTGGGACCTTACCCTAGACTCGCTTAGGGACTGTGCCAGCTAAAGAATCTTGATCGGGAGGGTTGACTTTTAACCCTCCCGATCATAGACTGTACATATGGAAGTCAGACCGATATGCATTAATTGCAACCGAAAGCCGGTACATAGAAAGCGTGCCGCTAACGGAGAATGGCGTTACAATAAAAAGTGTGACGCATGTATGCGTGATCCGGAAAAACTAAAGGAACGTAACAAAAGGAAAACTGGACCACAATCGCATAAGAAAGACCATTGCGAAAAGTGCGGATTTATCCCTATTGTTCCATTCCAATTGCAGGTTGACCATATTGACGGGAATCGCGCAAATAACGATCCCGCTAATTATCAAACTCTATGCGCTAATTGTCACGCGCTAAAAACGTGGACGATGGGAGACTACCGGAGAGGCAGAAAAAATCTTGATCCAGGCTCTTGACACTGCCGGGACGGTAGCCTAAGCTTTAGGTACAAAGACAAACCGAGCAAAGGAAAAGACAATGGCGGCACGGTGCGGCTGGTGCGGGAATTCCGGTTTTGTCAGTAGCATGGTCTGCACCAATTGTCCTAAGGAAAAGAATAACCGTTATTTCCCTGGCATTAAAGCCAAAAAGAAGGATGACACGCTAAAGAGTGGTCATCGGCACACAAATGACCTTTTCCTTTATGAGACCGCTAAAGGAATATATTTCACGTGTAAGTGCGGACACACACATAAAGTGGAATTGTGAGAAACGTTAATCCGGAATGGTATTACGGTTGGGATCAGGAACCGGACGACGAAGAGACGGTTACGGAGAGTGACGAAGAAGAATCTTGATCCCGGCCCTTGACCCGGCCCGGTTGATCGGTTAAGCTAAAGCTACCAAACACCGAGACGAAGGAAAAAGATCATGCGTAAGCTTTCCACCACCGAGACCGCTATGCAAGATCAGGTTAAGGCCGATCAGCGTGAGAGCTTCAAGATCACGAACACCTCACCGCTTCCCACTTTCGAGGACGGCATTGGGGCCGGTTTTGAGTGGGTCGGTGGATCGCTTATGCTTAACTGTGACCCTTTCGCTAAGGTTCACCCTATCCGTTACGCGGGTAGTTTCGGCGGGCGGAATGTGTGGGGACTGTGATTGTCATAGGTCTTTGTGTCCTGTTCGGAATCATCTTTCTAAAAGAAGGGTTTAAGAAATGATTTTTCTCATTCTGTCTGCGCTATTCCTGGCAGGCTTTTTCTCGCTTAGGCAGTGGGATAAGTGTAATGATTACTCACTCCCCGGTTACGTTTTTGCTGCCGGGATTGTTTGTGGGGTTATGACTATAGTCATGATCGTTTTGTGGGGCGGCAACGCCTAAAAAATCTTGAAGCTAGGGCTTGACCCTGGCAGACAGACACGCTAGGCTTTAGATACACAAACCGATAAGGGAGAACAAAATGAAGCTGGTCCTCACTTTCTCGCTTGACTCTAACGCTTTCGACGGAGAGGCTGGTGCCGCTGCTGCCGCTGCTAAGCTCCGTGAGGCTGCCGACGCGCTTAGCTGTATTGAGGTGCCGTTGGTTGATGCTATGGGCACCGTTCACACCTTCCGTGAGGGTCGGCGTCGGGCGGGTTTCGTCAGCATCGAAAGCTAAAAGATCATGGCGGGGAGGCTTGACAGGGTTGAGCCTCCCCGCTAGACTTTGGATAACAGAGAGACACACACACTAACAAAGGAAATCGAAATGGATTCGTGGGGATCGACTTTCGAGGAAATTCAGGCCGCTAACGCCGCTCACATGGCACATGAGGAAGCGGAGAATAAGCGCCGTGCACGTCACGCGCTGCTTAACCGCTTTAGTGCGGCAGAGTCGGATATCGTTGCAATCCTTAAGGATTTTGAGGCTGCTAGCGTGGCCGGTACAGTTGTGCCGCACACCTATCTTGGGATCATGATGCGGATTGCCGACGCGCTGGACGATAATGGATAAGGATAATGGAAATCTTCAAGATCGCGGTGGGATTCACTAATTCCCGCCCGGTTATTCCCGAGGAATTCACTTCCTTTGTCATCATAGCGGAAGAGAATCTAACGAAAGCTAAAATGGCTGCTGCTCAAATGGTTGGATGCCGCGCCGAAATGGTAACGTCCACTACTCTAATTGAAGTGAGGATTTAATGGTTTCTGATTATTCCGTGGGCCGGATTGCTACTGGAATTGAGAAGATCGGTAATGCAATGGAAAAGATTGCAAATTCGGTTGCTAAGGCGGCAGACACCTACGTAAACAATAGCACAACTAAGCGGGCCGGTCAAGAGTGAGATTCTTCCGGGGTCTAGGCTACGCTCTGGTCATGGTCTGGCCGGTATGGTCGGGACTGTACCTAGCCGTTAGGTAGGCTAGTCGGGCCGGTAGCTTGATCAACAGGCTTAAGGGTAGTCGGGTATAGGAGAGGACAAACCGGGCCGGTACAGAGCATCTGAGAGGGTATTGACAGACTCACAACAGACAGACTAGGATAAGAGCATGGAAATCAAGACAGGACACCTAGTCATCCTCTCTACACTTTGTGTGGTGATAGGGTTGACTACCGGCATTACGGCACTGTACGATGGTGGGACGTTCGACTGGTTCAATGTGGTTGCCATTCTAGTGTGTGGCATCGGGGCCGGTATTCCGATAGGTGCAGTCATGACGGGACGGGGCCGGTAGATAGAATGAGAATCAATCTTAACGGAGAACAACTAGATAGAATCAACACTAGTCTCCTGCTAAAGTCATTAGACTATCAACAGTACGTTAATCTCGCCAAGACAAAGAAAGAAAAAGAGGAATGGCAGGCTGAGCTAGACGACAATAATGCGTTGAGGCTTTTTCTACAGGCACAGCGGGTCGTGCCGACGTCCGAAGGACCCATTCAAATCAACTGATTGGTTGAATAATGCAAATAATGGTAGATTAAGCTTATTCAACCGATCAGTTAACAATAAAATAGAGGTAGGAAATATCCACAATTCGAACAAAATTGTGGAAAAACCTGTGGATAAACCCCTTTTTTGGTTGTTTTTGGGCCTAAAACCCTCAAAAAAGGCAAATTTCGGTTACATTTCTGTTTCCAGTTCCATTTTCGGTTTGGATTTCGATTTTGGAAACACAAAAAACCCGCGCTATGCAGGCTGGTTAAATTTTTAAGTTATTCAGCGTGGCTTTTGCTGATCTTTATTCAATACCCTTGTCAGGACTACGTCCCTATTCACTCTCTACCTTAGCTAAAGCTTTCTGTCGGATTGGGTGAACGCATATTGACTTAATAAGAATAACATCTTTTAATTGATCTGTCAAATGATCTTGAAACCGGGGGTCTTGACATTCCCTATCTAAGTGACTACTCTCTAAAGGGAGGGCGAAAGGTAGACTATGATCTTGATAATCCCTATCTAGTTAGTTCCTATCTAGTGTTGACTCTCTCTCCTATCTAGTATAAGCTATACCTAACACAAGCAACCGGGGCCGGGAGGCACAGAAGATGATCAGAGTAATTGACAGGGTAGGGACTGCAACCCTTGCGCTGGTCGGATTTGGCTGGTATGCTTTTACTGGAATCGGAAGCGGTCTCCTAGTGGGATTGATCTTCCTGATTGCTTTCTTGATCTTGACGAACGACTAATCAAGATCAACTCGACTTTCAAGATCATCAAAATTAAATCATGGTGGCGCTTGCGCCACAGCGGCAGAGCCGCTAGACTATAACTAGGCAAACGGGCCGGTAGAAGAAGAGAAGAAACTCTTGACAAAAAGTCTTCAACGCTCTAAGGTAGATGTATAACTCTACCGAGACCGGCGCATGACCGATGATCTTGGCCGGGTCTACGATGGAAAGGTGAATGATCTTGATTCACTGATCACCAAGATCAACTCATAACTCCAAATTGCGGGTAGGCATCAATTGAAGTCTACCCTATCCATGTGCTACATTGCAAGACCTTGGGCCGGGAAATCTTGGGAAATAAATCCTGAGATTTCCCGGCTTTTTCTTGCCCATCGTAACAGGGTCTGGTAAAATTAAAAAACTACCGTCAATTTTGAGACCATTCATAAATGCCCCATTCTTCAAGATCAATCAACGAAGGTTAGTTGCCAGCAACAATTAGTTATTGATCTTAGTTAGGTTAAGCTAAGTTGATCTTGAAACGCCGGCGTCGCGCTAGGTAACGATCTTGATGACGGAAAGTAGTTTCAAGATTTTTGGATTTCCGGTACTGTTGATCTTCAAACGGACCTATACTTCTCACGTAAGCAAGACACGGACTAGCAGGAGGATAGACAATGGCTCACAGCCGGAACGATGGGTGCGCAGACGGCACGGATGTAGTTTGGTATGAGCACGATGCAGCTCTCACAACCGGGGAAGCAATGGCCATCGCGGGGGAAGCGTGCGAGTCGCACCCAATCGACGATGCGGCTGCCCTGCTGTCGATCAGTGCCACCGACCGTGGGTGATCGCATTTGGTTCGCAGTCTGTAACGGTCTGGTTCCCGCGCTGGTCCTGTTGCTTCTGTTGATCATCCTGGTCTGTTCGATCTTCTGATACATGGTCCCCCGGTACCGGTTAACGTTTAGTCGTCCGGTACCGGGGTTGAACCATGATCATTTGGCTTATCTGCCGGAGTCACTCTCCGTGTTGATCTTGAACAGAAAGTAGTTCAAGAAATTTCTGATTTTGGGTACTGTTGATCTTCGTTCGAACCGATACTTCTAATGTGAGCGAGAGACGCTCACCACTAGCAGTAGGAGAAATCATGTACACCACCACCGCCGACCGTCTCGCTCTCGCCCGCCGGGACGCAGAGCACCTCGACACCTACGGCACGCCCGTCCCGCGTGAGGCACGCCGTTTCGCTCTCCGCGCGGTTGCCGCTCTGGTGGGCATCCTCGCCGCTGTCTTCGTCTTCGCGCCGATGATCGGTCACGCGGAAGACGTGCGGCACTGTCAGACCGTGCACGCAGCCGGTCCGTCCGACGCTCCGGAAGCTCTCCGCTGTGAGTCGGTTCTGTTCGGAAAGTGAAAAAAGGGGGCCGGTTGGACTTGACCCAACCGGCCCCCCGGACCGATACTGAGAACACAGCAAGCAACCCACTAGCAGGAGGAATGATCATGTACAGCTTTGACGCAGACGACAGCCGGGACTACGCGGAGGAGGCCTACTGGTCCAACTACTGCGGGGAGTGTGACGGCACGTGCACGGGACAGCATGATGAGCCCGCACCATGTGACCGGGTCGGCTGCCTGAACGATTCTCAGATCGGAAACCGCTTCTGTTCGGATGAGTGCGCGGACGTGGTCAACCGGGACAGTGACAACTACACGCTGTGCGTGGCCGATGCGTGCGACTGCGAGAGTGATGATCTTGACTGACACACCGTGTGTGTACACACGGACAGGGCGCGTGTGTGTATACACTGTGGGCATGCTTGCACTAGTGGGCATGATCGTTGCACTGATCAACTACTGACAGACGGAGCGCACAAATCATGATCGTTTTCGAAAACAACAGCGTCGCACATGTGTTCGATCAAAAGTGCCCGTGTCGATCATGTGCCATGCGCCGACACCCGTCATGGAAGGGGCCGAAATGATCTAGAAAGGAGGGTGACGGAGGGTAAGAGATTCCTTACCCTCCGTCACTTCAAGATCACCGCCGGCGTTACGGTTTTATCAAGATCAAAAACAAAAATTCATGTGCGCACTAAATGATCTTGAAAGTACGTTTTTGTTGCTGTTTCGGTTATCATTAACACACACTCAACTTTTGAAGGTACAATTTAGGTAACTCTGTGTATGTGGTTCCGTCACTCTCTGTAACAAGGGCAAACCCGCCCGGCAACAAATGGACTGAACGCATATCTAAGTACGGCTGCATGTCTGTAGCCCTAGACTTCCATTCGTCACATTTTATACACTGCCATAAGCTGATCATGAATGTCTTATTGTTCTTTCCGGAACCGTAGGTACCGTAGTAGCCGCCGAACTCTAACCTTTGAGCACCGAAGTATAGCCAATCGTGACTGTGTAGTCTCATATCTCAGGCCACACTACGATACCAGGGTTTACTACCCCTTGTGTATTATCCCTAGCCACCCCAAAATAACCGGGCTCAATGCTCACACCGTCCAGCTCAATGTATAGCTCTATTACCTCCTGCATCTGCTCTGGCAACTGGCTGATAAGATACTTTAGGGCAAGCTTTTCTTCCAAATCGGGAGACCGAATGATAAGGTCAAACCGTGACCTTCTACCCAAATACTTTGTGTAAATTGTCCACTCCCAATTGTCAGTAAATGCCCGATATTCTCGCGCTAACTGAAAGGACACCCCAAAAATCTTTTTGCATTCTTCCACTAGCTGCTTATGAATCTGGTTCGCTCGCTCTAGTCGAATTTCCTGTTCAAGCGTCACCAGATATCACTCTTCCACTCTGGACAGACGCCCTCAACACACGAAAGCCCCGGTTGGCTACGAAACATTTCGCTTCCCAACTTTCTTATTGCTTCTTCTTGTGTCTTAGCGTAGACGCATAAGCTGCCTGAGCCGTGCATACTGTGCTGGTGTCTATCTCTATCCCAGGCTCTCCACATTTGATTGCCCATGAACTCTACTAAGATACCGCGAATTTCGTTCATAGTTCCTCATCCCACCAAATAATAATCTCTGGATCGGTACCGGCCTTTGTCATCGTTCTAACTTTAGCCTCGCTAGGCACCCGGCACAACACGTCGATCAAATCTTCTGCCGTGTAAGTATTATTGCCTGGTATTTTGACTTGGTTTCTCTTGTTTACCATTTTAACTCCTCGTTTCCGGCGGCTTGCCGCAAAGGCTAACGGGCGAGTAGACTAATTGTCTACCCGCCCTTAGCGCATTCTACTCATAACGTATTCTGGAATGCAACCTAAATTCTTGTACACCTTGCGACCAATAATCGCGTTCTGTGGTTGTCCCATAATGACTTCTAGCTTGAACTTAGGGCATCTTGAACAACCGTGGAGAATTGCTGTCTGTCCTTCAATGATACCGGCGGTTGAAACGTACCACTTATGTAGTATATGCATTAGTAGATATACTTCTTCTTGAAATCATCATTTCTAGACCGGGGATTGTGGTGCTTAAAGTTCCAGATCACCCGCATAAGACCAATGAGCGCAAAAATAGGAATGACAGCAGGCCACAGCAAACCGCCTGCGATGCTCAAAAGCACAGTCATGAACCATACGAAACACCAAAAGCCGAACTCATCGTTTCCAATGTCATCAAACATGCCACTGTACTTATAGAACAGGTATCCTACACCCGGGGCTGTAATTAGAGCCACTACAATGTAGGCGACGTCACTTTCTGTCATTATGCTCCCTAGTCTCGGACGGATATTCGTTTTCTAGCTCAAAGATACACTTATCTAGTTGATAGATCATGCCGTCAACAACCTCGTTGTCCATGCGTCCAAGCACACGAGCGCGCATCTTCCACTCATTGATTATGTCTTCAAGCATTAATATACCTCAACGTTGACTAGAAACCGGGCCTCTTCGCCCGTCTCAGGATCGGTAACAGTAATACGTAGCTGATCCTCAGCCCGCGTTTCTACCTTGAAGAAAAGTCCTAGGCCATCGTGATATTCATTGTCCATGGCAATCAATGAGTTAGTTATGTCCCAAATGTCTACGTCCATTACTTTCCTCCAAAGAGCTTAACTGTATTTTCAGCTATCTTATCAATAAATAGTCCTACACCAGCTAAGATAGTCGCGGGCACTACAACCGGTGCTGCCAAGATGGAAAAGAACAGGACCATTGGAAGGTCCTTAAACCAGTTTTCGCAGCGTGCTGGGTTTACTGCGGCACCCCAACGTACGCCCGTCCAGATGAGGCGGCGTCTAAGTGGTGGGACTCCAAGCTCTCGCATGATGCGACGGAAAATGGCATCGGTGTCCCGCCCGTTTGGGGTTCCCGTGTCAGAATGGTTGCCTGTCGTTAACCAAGCATGATTTAGTGCAGTACAGAAGTAATCATGGACCACTGCTGCTAGTGTATACCTTCCGTAGCTAGGAATCAACCATTGAACCGCCGCTGGTACAGAAGCAAAATCCGTCTTAAACCCTTCTGGGATAGTAAACACCTCATCCTTGCCCTCATAGACTACGGGCTCTTCTAGTTCCCATAATCTATCACCACAACTACGTACTCTAATCACATTAGACTTAAACAATTCTCATCAATTCCTTACCGTATCGTATCCATCCAATCATGCACTTAAAACATGCCAAGAACTCTACTTCGTCAATCACATCCATAAGATACATGTAGTATGCGCCGCAATGCCTACAGCCCACTTCAATTTGAGAAGTAGTTGCCATTTAGTCTTCTTCCACTCTAAATGCTGGGGGTGGTGTTACAAAAATGCCATCGGCATGTAATTTTACGAGACTTTCTGCCTCGCCTGGGTTGACATTGCTGTAAATACCCATCAAAACGTCATAGATACGACGCAAGGTGACAAAATTAGCCATATCAAGCTCGTCTTCTAGGTCGTGTTCAACCATATCATCAGCCATCCTCATCTTCCGGTCCAGAAAAATGGTCTAGTGACATGTGCGCTAGACCATATAGATTATGAAATGGAGACTCTGTACATGAATGAAGATACTCAGTAACTTCACCGTCGTCTGCCGAAGGCCCGGCGGCGGTCAAAATGTAATCAGTCATAAACGCACCGTTCATTTCATCCTTAAAATGATCTTTGACGGCATTGTCTAGGGCTTGCTTAGTATCTTCACTCATTAGCCGTCCAACTCCTCCAATAGTTCGAATAGGTCCTTGGCTAGCTCTGGATGATCAAACTTAGCGTTGTTTGCATAACAGATCATGGCAGAAATAGCATAAGGATCGTTAGCCAGATCAAGAACGAAGTAACGTGCGTTCGCCTTATCCCCGCCGGGCGCGTCACGCCCGTCGGTACGCTCAACCTTATACTTCTCATATAGTCCTCTTACGTCACTCATCAAAATACTTCCTTAATGCCTCAACCTTTTCGCGGAGAGGCTTTATTCTTGCTTCTTGCTTAGCGATAGCAGTCTCGTACTGTTCCTTGTCGGCTGCTAAATATCCTTCTTGCTTTTCAAGCTGGATTTTTGCATCACGCAACGCGTCATACAGAATCTCACCAATTACTTCGTCGTCACTCATCGTATTCCTCTGATTTGTCTTTTAGGTTTTCGTTCTCATCTTCAAGTTCTTGCACCTTGTCTTTTAAGACCTGAGTTCGAGGGTCAAGCATTGACTCAAACTCTTCTTTAGCCTGGATGACGTCGTACTTATCTTGATTACTTCTGCGATTAGTCACCCTTTACTTCTTCCTTATCGGGTACCTCTGTAATGAGGGTAACCCCAGAGGTACCGCACGGGAATGCCCAAAGAATCTTCTCACCACGCTCGTTAATCATACCAATGATGGTCTCAACTTCTGAGGCGTAATGTCTGTTGTAATGCTTGTAAGTTGTCATTCGTCACCCACAGTCTTTTCCATGATGATCGTGACGGCAGTCTGTAACGTACCAAACGGAGTCACAGAAATTATACGCTCGCCAGAACTCTCAAACTTCTTAAAGAGGTCAGACAAGTCCTTAACATACTTGCAATGACACGTGTAGATCATACTTCCTTCAAAGTAGCCTGAACCGCAACAGGAAAGTGGACCTTCAATATATCACGCACTGCTTCGGCATATGAACGTATTTCGCTCTGCGCATCGTGCGCAAGGCGCTGGTGCAGGAAGTGTAGTCCTGCTCCTAGACTGAATGTCCAACGCCACCTAACCATAAGACCGTATGCTGGGAGGAATAGCCTTGCCTGTTCCGGCGCGGCACCCTCTCTCATGGCCCACTCGTAAAGCTCCGTGCCCTCGTCCTGCTGGGCAATCAACTGGTCAGTCAAAGCTCTACCGACGTGCAAATCTAGGACGGGGCCAGAACCCTGCTTCCTATTCTCAGGGGCAGAGCGCCACTGATCAGGGGCCGGGATGTAATACTCTACGTTCTCAGTGATGTATCTACGGCTAGACTCGTTCCATCCGAACTGATCCTCTAGGTGCGAGCTAGCCACAGCATACTTGAACCACTGCCTTGCTGTCAAGAGGGGAGCGTAGACTTCTAGAGTGATCGCTGAGTGTCGGAACGTAGACGTGTGCTCGTCCTTAACCAAGAACGCAAGTAGTCTTGCTTCCTTCTCTTCGAAGCTGGCAGAAGCTCTATCAAAACTAACCTTAGCTGAGTTAACAATGTCTAGGTCCGATCCCATGTGCTTATCATACCTCACGTACCCCTTGTCCAATACGTCGATCTTCAATAGTGCTCTCCATCCATTCTACTATCTTCCTAAGTTCTCTTAGGCTTCCGTTATTCTTAAGCTGATTGGCTCTACGGCTCATCCAAGTGACATTACCTTTAACATATCCAAGTTCAGGTATTAGTCTGTCTATCTCGGCAGCATTCATATCCGTTTTTGAAGCTTCACGATTAAGCTCAATACCCAGGATCGGACAATTATTAGTCCATATAGAGGCAAGATACAATTCATCCAAGTCAAACTCTACGCCTAGATATTTAGCTCGCGCTCTTGCTCTAGTGGCCTTGTGCTTAAAGAATGAGTTAATTCTATGCTTTTCATAGCGGTCTCGCTGAGCATATTTTTCACATTTCTTGCAGCGTGTTCTACGCTTTCCTTCACGATACTTTTCACCGTTACGAAGAGAAAATTCTTCTTCTAGCTTTTCCTGGTTACATCCTATACACTTCATACACCTATACTATATTTATGGGTGTTAAAAGTCAAGTATAATTCCCACTTACTTCCACCACTCCAACTTATACCTTGTTGTGAGTAAACCATTGGACTTAGCGGCGCGTTGCTCTGCAATCAAATCAGCATCCATATTGTCTACTTGAACCATTGCGGACAAGATGCGGGGAACGACCTCTTCGCGTGGAACCTTATACTGAGCACTGAGATAATTGATCATTGTGTCAATTTCATTATCAGTAGCCATCAAGGTCATCGCCCACATGCTTTACATAGCGTACGTAACCCTTGTCTAGTACAGGGATAATTAATTCATTCGTCATTTATTTCTCCTCTTACTTGCACTGTCAAATTAGGCGGGTCTTCAAGAATAAAGATGAACGACCGCATTCGGCCCGGTGATTCGTGTTGAATGTTGAAAGAGATAATCTTGTAACCATCTCGATTAATCTCATCAACCATTCTATCGATAGCATCAATGCCACCATCGGGATTAGATAGAATCATAGTCTTATACATTACCAAATCTCACCCTTCTCGTAGCTGTTAATCTGGCCCTGTAGGCTGCTTGGTGGTCTGTCTGTAGACCTGTTGATAAGCGGAGTTGTAATCGGACTTCTAGGAACTAGCTTGTCTGGAACTACAGTGTACTGCGCTTCAAAAACGCTTGCAGGCCAGAAGCTAAACTTGCCGTCTGCTGTTCTTACTAAATAAGTACCGGTGGTTCCCTTAACCGGGCCGGTCAAGGTAGGAATTACAAGAACGTTGTCCCAAGCATCATCAATGCTAGCGGGATGCTCATTCTTCTGAACCTCGCCACCACACCAAAGGGCTGCTTCCTTCAAATTGCTGCTGTCAAGCCTTATTGCCTTAACAGGCTCAGGTGATTTAACATAATCCCTAATCATTTTCTAACTCCTCATGAAATTTAACTATTTTGTCGTACAGAATGTCTAACGCTCCATCTAGCTTGAACACACCACAAGTTGTCTCAAAGTTATGATGGTTACACGTGGCTCTCAGAATCCACCACTGGTCACAGCGGAAGCTGTAATACCAGTCCTCGCACGTGAGCCACGTGCCCGCGATGAAGTCATCCAATTTCATTGGTAAACCAGCATTCCGCCTGAACACCCTCAGGTTCTAATGTTATGTAAATGTAATAGAACTTGCGAGCACACTTTGGACAAATCCAATCATCACCAATCTCGGCCGGGACCGGCGGTTCACAGGGAATATCAGGTAGGTTATCCGGGTCCAGCATCGGACTCATCAAGAATAAGTCTTAGATCCCGCTGTGCCTGCTTCATGGCTTCATCGTAGCCCCGGTGACGAATCTGATCTTCCGGGGTTCTAAGGAGTGCAGGCCGGTAGACAGGCGACATTTGATTCACGTACGTTCTTACCTTATCAAGCTTATCAGTCACAATCAAAATTTTCCTCATCATCATCGACAGCCACAAAGCCCTTCCTGGGCGGGTTGACTGCGGTCTTATCAAGACCAATAGGAAAACGAGGTCGGTATGTTGCGCTCCCGTCCTCGTCCAACCAATTATTCAACTCGACAGCGTGATAACCAGTGTATTCATAAATTTCACCATCCATGTCAAGATCCTTTCCTGGTGCAATCGGCTGGTTGATTGGAAGGTGAAACTCCCAATACGGATTGTCATAATAAGGTGAGTTAACCATTACTCGGGTTCTTCCTTCTCTTCGGCACATTCTCTGTAGTAAACGGCTCGCTGGAGCAACCAGATTTGGATAGACTCTTTAGAATAACTAGAATTGCCATACATACCTTTGGCAAGCTTTTCTATGGCTTCCGCCTGCGCAATGTTTTCGGAACGAGTATAATGCTTTGCCATCGTACCCCCTTAAGCCTTAAGGCTTTCATTTCAAAAAGAAAGGCTGATGCCTTTACTCAGGCACGTCGCCGGTTTGAACCCAGGTGTCGTACTCTTCTGCCGTCCATCCAAGGAAATCTTGTAGCGGCTTTCTACTGCTTCCCTTAGTGTGCCACAGCTCAACACGTCTGTCAACTTCACTTTCCGTAGTTGCCTTCGTAGCTCTCTGTGGTTCTTTGGGTGCGTTAATGTCACTTGTTGTAATTACCATTTCTCTCCTTAAATAGACTAAACCGGGAGCGTAAACCCCCGGTTTAGCTGCCTGGTTTTAGACATAACTGTCCTTAAATCTCAGAAGATGTAAACTAACTGCGCAATGCTGACTAGTACACCTGTTACGACGATAACTGCGTCACGTAGCGTTGGTAGATTCCTCATACTTCACCTCCCTTTGTCCTCTTAGTATACTACATCTAGGTCTATGAAGCATAGTTGTGCTTAAGCCGATCTTCGGGCTTTGTCATACCTATTTCTATGAACCATTTTCCTAGTTGGCGTCTTTTTTTTATAGCTTAAACAGTTAACGCCAATATTTGATCCGCAGTCTGGACAAGAAAGGGAAGAAACCATTTCTTCTCTAGTTATAATTCTATGTTCTAGCATTTGTTCTCCTTCGTTAGATAGATGTACATTCCCCCCCCCCCGTGCCTAGAGAGGTGTATTAGAAGAAATACCTCTCGCTTGAAGAGTCTGCGTCAATGTCACGGATGAGCCCTCCAAGTCACACGGCTCACCCCTGGGGCCACCGTTTCGAGTATTGAGACGAGCGCTTTACGCTACTTTGAACTGCTCAGTGGGTTCTTCCATTTAATTTAACCGGCCGGGGTGGTGGAGACTGGCGGAAGAACTGGGTAAAAGAAGGCCATCTAGCTGGAAGGACATTGACACTTTCCAGGGATTTCTCCACCCCGATCATTATGTGTCGCTGTTGAACTCAGCGTATAGATATCTCCGTTAGGTTCCGACCTGAGGCAAGCCAGGGCATTATTGCAGCCCGATTCTAACAGAGAGCTTGGGAATAGAAAAGGCCCCAAACAACCACCGCTTTCGCGGGCCTCATAGGTTGCTTGGGGCTGATGACACTACTATTGTAGCATAAACTTTTGTCCTTAGCAACCGGTGAGGCTTCCAGTTGAACTTAATAAGACTATACCACGATCCATTTTAAGGTGCAAACGCCGGTTTTGAATCTGAAACTCAGTCTGATATACTTCATGTATGCCATATTACTTCGTTACCGAGGAAGACCAAGCAGCAGTGCTGCCGGTTTCCCACCGGCCCATCAGCTCAGATTATATTCTAACAGTAGAGTTTACTAAGCGCTTTGACCGGTTTAATCCGCAAGTGCCTTTCTTGACTTTGCCAGTAACAGTTTCAGGCAATTACTTGAACATAACACTAACCCAGGCCCAGGTTAACAGCATCAGAACATCTTATTTTAAGATTAAGGCAGCGAAGCCCGGTACAGAGTTTTATGTAGATAATGGTAAAATATCTTATTCGCCAAAGACAGCAACAGCACCAGTAGTTGATGTGGTAACCCAAGAAGAGTTTGATGCAGTTGAAATTCCAACAATAGCAGAGATCGAATCTATTGCCAAGGCAAAGGTTGCAGCTGACATTGAAGAGGTTTTGCCTTCTAGATTAAGTACAGTGGAACTAAGGGCGGCCTTTGTGCCGCTCCTCGGCCCCGCCAACGGCACGGCCGACGCCGCCTGGATCAACGCCAAGATCGCGGGCGGCGGCTACTTCCGGGGCAACCCCGGCGCGACCTACCTGCTGGAGTCGCGCCTCATCGTGCCCTCCAACACGCACATCGACTTCACCGGCTGCACCCTGCAGTTCAAGCAGACTCTCACCAGCGGAAACCTCTGCACCAACTACTCGCAGGCCAACCCGAAGTCCGTGGGCGGAGTAACGGCCAATGTCGGGGACACCACGTTCTACAGCGACACCCCGCTGAGGGGCCAGGTGTCGGTCGGCGACAACATCGTCATCTTCCAGGCGGGTGTCGACGGCATCCCATTGACCGCGATCGTCACCGCAGTGAACAGCTCCACGTCGGTCACCATCGACCGGCCCATCGCCAAAGCCGTTACCAACACCACCGCGCGGGTTTACGGCACCGACCACGACATCACCATCCAGGGCGGCGTCTGGAACCGGGGCGCGGTCGGCGGTTACGGAGCCGTCGAAGGCCACGGCCTCAACTTCCGGTTCGTCCAGCGGCTGCACGTCGACATCGACGAGTACCACGCGACCGCCGGCACCTACGCCCTCTGCGTCGCCGCCGTCTGGGACTACAAGATCGGCTGCGGGTGGATGGACAACAAGTCTCTCGACGGCCTGCACGTCATGGGACCCGCCTACGACGGGGAGTGCACTCGCCTCGCCGGGAACACCAACGATGACTCCCTCGCGTTGCTCTGCGCCGACGCCATCGGCCCCCTGACCGACGTGGCCGGAGACATCATCGGCTTCACCTGGAACATCGTCCGCACCCAGGCCGAACAGTCCATCGTGAAGATCATGTCCGGTCCGGGGCTGACCATCGGCGGCATCCGGGGTGGCATCACGCAGGGCACCTACAAGCTGCGTCACGCCGTCTGGATCGGCGAAGACCTCGCCAACCCCGGCGTGATGAAGGGCAACTGGGGCACCATCGACGTCGGCATCATCGATGCCGCACCCGTGGCCGGCTTCAACCAGTGGGCGCCCCTTGGCCTGCATAGCCCCAACGCCGGGCTGATCAAGGCCACCATCCGCTCCAAGTCCCCGCTCCCCCGCGCCCTGGTCGACACTGCCGGCTCCACCCCGGTCGTCATCCGCCGCCTCGATCTGGAACTCGACGCGCTCGGCCCGGTCCCGATCCTGCTGGCCACCAACACCAACATGACCATCGACTCGATGGACGTCCGGGGCCGCTACGACCAAGTGTCCGGCAGCCTGTCTCCGATGCAGATCAGCGCAGGAGCCTGGAACGACATCGACTCCTCCAAGCTGACCTCCTCGCTGACAGCCCGCACCCTCATCGCGGCCAGCGGCACCGGCAGCTACACCGAGCGCAGCCCCAAGCTGATCATCCCCTTCGTCGGGATGCTCAACCCCAACGCCGGGGCGTGGAGCGCCGCCAACCGGGCCGTGTTCGACAGGTTCACGCTCATCACGTCAACCACCCTGCGGTACGTCAACTGGATCGTCAGCACCCAGTCCGGCAACGTCCAGGTCGGCATCGTCAAGCTGGCCGGCGTCGGCCACGGTGACTACACCGTGGTCATGGACTCCGGTGTGATCCCCTGCCCCGCCGCAGGGAACATCTGCACCGATCTGGGGGCCAAGACCCTGCCCCCTGGTGACTACGCGGTGTTCCTGTGGGCCGACAACGCCACATTCCAGACCCGTGCCGCTGGGGCATCCGGGCTGGCCGCGCTGCGGGTGTCAGGCAGCCTCGACGGGCTTGGCACGGGCGTCCAGGCCACCGGGAACTTCTCCTACGGAACCCTGTACTTCGCCGCAACCGTCGAGGCTGACGTCTGACCCATCGGTGATTGGCTTGAAGCAGACCGCTCGGCGAGCGACCCATCCAACCGACCCTTCCAAGTCAAGGCAGGCCGTTCGACCAAGAACCAACTCAGGCACGCCGCGGTGATGGTGGCGGGAAAGGACAACAGGGCGACAGCTGTCCGGTCGTGAATTCCTACGCTTAGCCAGTCGCGTGAGCCGCTCTTTCCGCGACTCCGTGGCTGGCCCCATGCCGTGGAGTTTACGCAGTCGATCCGGAGCAACTCGCCCGGCGGGTGCGTCTAAGGGGGCGCTTCGTACTAGTCAACAAAGCACACCGTTCTAAGGTGTGCTTTGTTATTTTGTGACATAAAATAACTTGAACGTTCTAAATCCATAAACTCAGCGGGTGTATACTTAAGAGACTAAATTCAAGGAAGAAGCCCCACTGTAGGCGGGGCTTAGGAGGGTACATTATATGAGTATTATGGACGATATGGGCGTACTGCGCGACCCGTACAAGGCATTCATTGCTGTGTCTCGTTACGCTCGTTGGGACGATGATCTTGGTCGCCGCGAGGTATGGAGTGAGACAGTTAAGCGTTATGTGGACTACATGCATAACCACATGGATAAGAATTACCCGGGAGCCATCAATGATGACTTCTGGCCCCGCGCGTATGACACAATTGCAAACCACAAGGTAATGGGCTCAATGCGTGCCCTGATGACCGCCGGTCCAGCATTGGACCGTAGTCACGTAGCAGGATACAACTGTTCATTCATTACGATTGACCACCCACGCGCATTCGATGAGTCGCTATACATTCTCATGAATGGAACCGGACTTGGTTTCAGTGCTGAGAAGAAATATACCTCAAAGCTGCCGGTTGTAAATGAGCACTTTGAGCACACTAAGACTGTAGTAAAGGTACAAGACAGTAAGGAAGGTTGGGCACGTGGGCTTCGTGAACTTATTGCCATGCTCTATGTTGGACAGATTCCTGCAATTGATATTACGGCACTTCGTCCAGCGGGAGCAAAGCTTAAGACATTCGGAGGTCGCTCATCGGGACCACAGCCACTTGTCAATCTATTCGATTTCGTCATCGAAACATTCAAGCGTGCCGCTGGAAGACAGCTTACGCCTCTTGAATGTCATGACATTATGTGCAAGATTGGAGAGGTTGTGGTTGTCGGTGGAGTACGACGTTCGGCCCTAATCAGTCTAGGTGACTTAGACGACTACGATATGGCAAAGGCAAAGAGCGGTTCATGGTGGGAAGCAAACCCACAGCGCGCACTTGCTAACAACTCTGCAACATATTACAAGAAGCCAAGCATCGGAGAGTTCCTTTCAGAATGGAAGAACTTGTACGAGTCTAAGTCTGGTGAACGCGGTATTGTTAACATGGAAAACATGCAGAAGGCAGCGTACGCACCTCGCCGTGACGGTAGCAAGCTCATGGGTACTAACCCATGTGGAGAAATTTCTTTGAGGCCATACCAGTTCTGCAATTTGACCGAGGTCATTATTGAAGAGAGTGATACAGAAGAAACGTTGTTGGAGAAGGTTGAAATTGCTACTATTCTTGGTACCATTCAGTCTTCATTCACCAACTTCAAGTACCTACGTAAGATTTGGAGAGACAACTGTGAAGAAGAAAGACTCTTGGGAGTTTCGCTCACTGGGCAATTCGGAAACAAGCTCACGTCCGGACTTTTGGGTCTCGACAAGCTATCTGACACCCTTGACGCACTCAGGGAAAAGTCAATTGAGACGAACAGCGTTGTTGCAGACGCAATGGGGATCAACCGTTCTACGGCAATCACTACGGTCAAGCCTTCGGGAACAGTTTCACAGCTTACCGGTACGTCTTCGGGAATGCACCCTTGGCACAACGATTTCTACATTCGTTCAGTACGCCAAGACAATAAGGACCCACTAACAAGGTTCTTGTCAGACGCCGGCATTCCAAATGAGCCAGATGTAATGAAGCCAAACGACACAACAGTCTTTTACTTCCCACAGAAGGCACCGGAAGGCGCGGTTACTAGAATGCATATTAGTGCAATAGAACACCTAGAGTTCTGGAAGATTTACAAGGAGCACTGGACTGAGCACAATCCAAGTGTAACGATCAATGTGCGCGAGGACGAATGGGTAGCAGTCGCTGACTGGGTTTACAAGAATTGGGATGTAGTTGGAGGAATCAGCTTCCTTCCTTATTCTGAGCACACCTATCAGCAGGCACCATATCAGGACACAGACGAGTCTGGATACAACCAGTTTGTTGCTGACATGCCAGCTTCAATTGATTGGTCTATCTTGCCATTCTATGAGTCAGAGGACAACACCTCTGGTTCACAGACACTGGCTTGCGTAGCTGGGGCTTGCGAACTAGTTGGATCGGCTGACAAGTAAGCAATGTCATGGCCGTCCTCCGGGGCGGCTTTTGACATTTTAGGACGAGAAGAGTATATTGAAGGTGTGAGAAATGAGGAGGTGAATTAAATGGTAGCATCACAGAATGGATGGAGAGCAAATGACCGAACAGTCATTGCTAGTATTGACGTGCCCGGAGGGAAGCTAGCCGTACGCAAGGGAAGCATTGGAGTAATTTTCCAGCACCTTGCAAATAGGTTTCACAACGAAGTAGAAAAGCTAGTTTGGCCGGGTAACTGGGGATATGCAGAGCGCGAAGTGCGTGGAGGAACTGATTTGTCAAATCATGCTTCCGGAACGGCAATTGATCTAAATGCTCCGAAGCATCCACTTGGCACAGCACCAAGTGCAAATTACAGCGCCGCACAGATCAACAAGATTCACGAAATTGTAAACTTCTACGAAGGAATCATTCGTTGGGGCGGTGACTATGTTGGGCGAAAGGACGGCATGCATTTTGAGATTAACGATGGAATTAATGAAACTCAGGTTGATCGTATTGCAAGTAAGTGTATGACGGCGACACCTAAGTTTACGGTTACCGGCGCATTCTTGGAAGGCGCTAACAGGTATGGACGCGCAGGTAATCCTGTCAACGCAGAAGGATTCACCCGTGACGGACTGGGCCGGGTACAGACCTTTGAGCACGCTATTGCACTGTGGCACAAAGAGCGCACGGGGGCAAAGGCTTACTTTGTTTCTATCCCAGGAGCAATCTATGATTACTGGCGTGGACGCGGCGCAGAGGATCCAGAGAATCCAACTTCACTTGGCTATCCAGTATCAGACGACGCAGTCTGGCAGGATGGAAAGGGTGTTGGACAGGTCTTTGAGCGTGGTCTCATTGTATGGGGCCCCGACACGGGAGTTCATGCCGTAGTCGGACCAATTAGGGATACGTGGGAGTATCTAGGCGCCGAAAGGAATCTAGGTTATCCAGTCAATGACCAACGTCCAGAAGGATCTTCTTTCAGACAAGCGTTCCAGCGTGGTGACCTTGTCGAAGATTTGAATGGCAAGGTTGTTATGTTTGCGAAGAAGTTCTGATTCTGATATAATACAGGTACAACCTTCGGGGACTGCGCGGCTTGTGGGCCGATTGACAGACTGATAGTTGTTGGGTCAGTTCGTGCGAATTGATCTACCTTAGGAATGGTTATTGAAGTTACCGGCAAAACCTCGCTTCGGCGAGGTTTTTGCTGTTTCATGGGTAGGGTGTTACAATTGTTTTATGAATTATGAATTAGAGATCCGTAAGAGCAACCCGGCGGTGTTTAATAACTTGACTGGCGCGCTGCCTCCGCTTGTGGCCGGTGCAGGATCGGCTAGCTTGATAACTACTCCCATAATAACTCCATTTTCAGCATGGACTAATGGAAAAGAGCGCCAGTCCTTTAGTGTAGAGGTTTGGCATCTCCCAACAGTTAATGGTTTGGTGATTGGACATTCAGACGAAGGTGTTTTCTTTGAAGATGGCAGCTACAGATTAAGGCTTAACTTTAATGATGCTACCTTCACAGAAGGCATTTGGCCCGCCCCGGAAGTTAAGTCTCGTCACGTGGTCATAACTTATGACTCATCAAGGTTTTCACTATATGTAGACGGCATTAACGTTATTTCACTAGATGTGCCTAGCCTGGTTACTTTTGAAGCTGCCAGTGAACCAATTACTACCGGCACTGGCATTTATGATTCGCTAGCACTTTACTACAGAGTATTGACACCGGAAGATATTAGTATCCATTATTCTTGGGGCCATGACGCAATGAGCTTTATAACTATTGCTAGTACTAAGGGTGCGTCAGCATTCACTTTGGCTTTTAATGATGTAGACGTTTATGATGCAGTTGTGTTCGATTCAACAAATTGGAATCAAGGTCTCTTGACAAACATAACGTCTACCGATCCATTGACTACAACCTTAACTGGTGCAACTTGGGACACAATGATTCCGTTGGGAGCATTTCAAGATGTTACTCCTGGCGTTTATCTTTCTTGGGCGGGACGTGGAGTTGTGGTTCGGTATTCATTGGACGGAAGCGCTTGGACGGCAGCAACCAATAGATCAACCATCTTAGAAGACGTTGATCTGACTGATGTTGTTCTTTATATAAGAATGGAACTAGAGGTTAATGGGTTTGTTGATAATTTGAAGTTGTATTTGCTGGCTGATCGTGTTATGCAACCGTACAGCGGCACCCGGTTGCTTACTTTCAAATCCGCATCAATGGACGAAACGCCCGGTCATCAGTTGGAATATCAAGCCGACCAAGGTGCAACCATCCATGGGGGATATATACAAATTGAACCTGATCTTACTGGAGCACACGCTCATAGCATAAGAACTATTGAAATGTGGGCAAAGTCAAGCACGCCGATAACCATATCGGCGCCGGTACAGACTACTTATCGTAATGGAGTAGTAAGCAGTACATTTGATGGGCAGTGGGCACACTATGTGTTTGTTCTAACCGCAGCAACTAACGACCCAATTAAAATTGCTAATGGACAGACCTTAAGCGTAGGCACGCTAGCCGCATACTCTGATCCGCTTACAGCATCCAAGATCAGTACTTTGTATAGCCTAAATATTGGCGCTGCACCAATACAAATGATTGATTCTGGAACAATTGGTGTTACGGAATCAAGCCCCGCGTTTGATGTTTATGCCTACACTTGGGCCATTGTTTCCGGCTGACGGGTAAAAATGTGTCACGGGTGTACCATATTTGCATATAAGATAAAGCGTGTTAGTATGAGTCTATGAGTAATTTAAAGGCTGTGCAGCAGGGTATTCCATATGGAGTGTATGTTTGGCGCATCGACGGTAAGGCCGTGGTTAATGAAAATTTAGAATATCTTCAAATTGCCTCTCGGCGCGGCGATCTACTTAAGATCGCTGCGTTAAAGAAGTTTGTTAATGACGTACTCGACATCCACGAAGGCGAAGCATTCTTTGAAGAGGGTAGTCGCCCAATTAGCCATGAAGAGTGGGAAGACCAGATGGCTCGCCAGCGCAATGGTGAAGTTCCAGATCCTTACGACCTCGGTAACCTTATCGAAGAATATAATTATGAAAGAGGGATTGATAATAAGTGACTAGGAGAGCAGTTGACGACGATGAGTTGTCAGCTTTTGACAATATTTCAGCCAAGGTAATTGGCGACGGTGAGAGGGTGCTCGTCACCGACATTGTCGATCCTTTTTCACTTTCTGGTGACAACCTGCGTAAGGTGCAGGGCCTTGACCCAAATGCCAAGCGCCGCCGGTCTCGCAAGCTAGAAAAGTCTTATACAGGCCACGAAGACTCAGGCACAAAGCGTGATGAGATAGAAGGACAAGTAGACGCTTACAATTTGTTTGGTGTGGTTCTTCCTAAGTACAACATGGACTACCTTGCCAAGATTTATGAAATGAGTGCTCCTCACTACGCGGCAGTTAAGGCAAAGGTTGCAAACATCGCCGGTCTAGGGTTTGATTTTACTCTTACTCATGCTATGCAACGTAAGATGGCAGCAGCAGATGATGCCAAGAAGGAGCGTATGCGCAAGCAGCTAGACAACATGAAGGAAGATGTTTATAGCTGGCTAGATGACACAAACGCAGAAGACACTTTTTCTGAAACTCTAATCAAGGTTTGGACCGACTACGAGACCATGGGTAATGGATACATCGAAATTGGTCGCACAAACTCTGGTCAAGTCGGCTATATCGGTCACATTCCAGCTTCTACCATGCGCGTGCGCAAGGAACGTGATGGCTTCGTACAAATGGTTTCTAATCGTGTTAAGTTCTTCCGTAACTTTGGTGAAGACACCGCAGACCAGCTAGGCAATGATTTTCGACCAAATGAGATCATTCATATCAAAAAGTACAGCCCAACAAACCAGTTTTATGGAGTGCCAGACATTGTCGCTGCTCAGCAGGCAGTAGTTGGTAACGAATTCGCATCTAGATTTAATCTAGATTACTTTGAAAACAAGGCCGTTCCTCGCTATGTTATTGTAGTTAAGGGAGGATCGTTCAGCGCCGCCGGTGAGCAGAATTTGCTAGAGTTCTTTGAGACAGGACTAAAGGGGAAGAATCACCGTACCATTTACATTCCTTTACCAGCGGATGAACAGGATCGAAAGGCTAGTTTCGAAATGAAGCCGGTTGAGGCCGGTACTCAGGATTCTAGTTTCGTTAACTACCGCCGGGGCAATCTGAGTGATATTCTTATGGCACACCGTGTTCCAGTATCTAAGGTTTCAATGGCAGAGAACGTTAGCCTTGCTGCATCTAGAGATGCAGATAAGAACTTCAAGGAACAGGTTTGTCGTCCAGAACAGAAGATGTTTGAAAAGAAGATCAATAAGATCATAGGCGAAGTTACTGATGTGTTCCGTCTAAAGCTAAATGAGCTTGTCCTAACCGATGAAGATACTCAAAGCAAGATTGACGAGCGTGATCTTCGTTGGGGCAAGACTACCGTTAATGAGATTCGTGCAGCTCGTGGAGAATCACCTCTTCCTTGGGGAGATGAGCGTTCACAGCTACCTTCACAGGCGGTTGACCCAGAAACTATGGCGCTACAGCAAAAGCAGGCCAAGACTCAGGCAGATGCAGCTAAGGCCGCCGCCAAGGCACCAGCTAATGCAGAAGCTAATGCACAGCAGGCAGGTACACGTACGCGAGACGCCGAGCGTTCAGCAGGAGCAACCGATTCAGCCGGGGAGGGAAGAAATGAGCAAGGATCAGGTAGGACAGCTGCGTAAAGGTGAATACATCATTAGTAGAAAGACTCTAGGGGAAAGACTCTTGGAGTCAGCAACTCAGGCGGTTGATTCAGACGAGCCAAACAAGTCATGCATTAGGGGACCACATGAGACCACAGAAGAAGAGTAACCTGCCCGGTTGCATAAGGAGGAAAAATGCTAAAACTACTCTTATTAATCATACTAGTAGTACTGTTAACCGCACTGATCGCTAGTGCTTACACTGGACTACAATCCTGGAGAAGAAGTAATAGGTACGTTGATCCAGAGAAGAGAAATACAAACCTAAAGTTATGACTTTGGAGAAAAATGAGGTAAAATATAACCATGTCAACAGCATCATTTACAACCCGCGCCGGTAGCCCGGCCGGTACAGTAGCATACGTCGCCCCGGTAGCAGGAGCCACTTACACGGTAGAGTTTTCAAGAAACAGTTCATTCAGAACTATTCTTATTACAAAGCCTGTAATTCTAAATGATAATGCCGTAACCATTTCAATGACAGCAGCAGAGGTCGACCAGCTAGGAGACGGTTATTACAGAGTTAGAGCTACCAAGGACGATAGAGTTTGGACTCTTGTAGATGGATCAATTGATTATATTCCTAAGGCTAAGACTACTGGATTAACTGTTGCTGATGTTGTTTCAGACCCTGTTTTTATTGACGCAATTCCAACTGCTGCTGAATTAGCTGCATCACCGGAACTAAGGGCGGCCTTTGCGCCACGCGGCCTGCGCAACCTGCCAGGCATGTACCCGCTGGGAGCACGCGCCGGAATCGGCCAGGGCTTCATCGGGACCATCAGCGGCCAGGACAATCGCTACCGCGTCACTGTCCCGTTCCAGACCAACGAGGTCCGCCTCGTGTACACCAACTGGATCGGCCCTGGCACCGCCGAACGCGACGGCACCGCCGACCTCGTCGTGCGCGCCGGGATCGAGATGCCCGACGGCAGCTTCCGGGCGGTCTACTTCGCCGGGCAGAGGGACGTGCGCATCGGCATCGGCGGGTCTGCTGTCAGCGACCCCGTGGCCGTCGAGCACGCCGGGCCAACCGACCCCAGCCCGTTCCTCTACGTGCGCACCAAGGTCACGGCCTACACCGCCGGCACGTCGACCCTCGCGCCCGGATCGATCCCGCAGGGTCCACTCATGACCGCCACAGGCGAAGGCACCGACTCCGACCCGGCTGGCGATGTCACCACCTCCGGCACCGTCGGATCGACGTACAACTTCATGTACGTCCCCGCCGTCGTTGCGGGCAACTGCACTGACGCCGCCCCGATCATCGCCCTGATCGGGGACAGCATCACCCTGGGCAAGAACGACGGACCCGACAACTACGGCTGGGGCGCCCGTGCCGCCGAAGCTGCTCGACTGCCCTACCTGAAGCTTGCCGAGGGCGGGGTTCAGGCGCAGTACGTCTCGGTGCCCAACGGCCACGCGCGCACGTTCGCACTGGGCACCGGAGCTACCGACGCGCTGGTCATGCTCGGGACCAATGACCTGGGAACGGCCACAGTTTCCGGGGGAGTCATCACCGCCGTGCAGATCTACCTGTACCGGATCTGGCTCGCGTGGTCGCGTCGCGGCGCCCGGGTTCGCGCCTGCACCCTGGTGCCCCGCGCAACGTCAACCGACTCCTGGGCGACCCTGGGCAACCAGACGCCCATGGCCAGCAATCCGGCTCGCATCATCATCAACGACTGGATTCGCGCCGGTGCCCCGCTCGACGCCGCGACCAAGGCACCGGCTGCGGTCGGTGCGCCCGGCTCCATTGTCGCGGGGCAGACCGGACACCCGCTGGTCGGCTACATCGACACCGCAGATGCTGTCGAATCGGCCCGCAACTCGGGGCTGTGGATCGTCAACGGGTCGGCCAACTACGCGACCTCCGACGGAACCCACCCCGGAGGTACGGCCTACGGCCTCATCGCGGCCAAGGTGCCCACTGCGGCGTTCACCGCCTGACGGCACTAAGGGGGCGCTTCGTGCCAGCGCGTGACACGGCGACACGGGGAGCTGTTGCCCAGCCTTATCTAACTGATGAAATGGTGTTTTGATACCATTAAATTTTGCATTAAGAAAAGAACAATGGTATATTACAAATATGAAGATTGAGAAGGCAAATTGGCAGAGCGAGGGCGATAGCCTACGCATTACAATGCCATTGCAGAAGGTTGATGTTGAAAAGCGCATCGTTTCTGGTTTTGCTACTCTCGACAACGAAGATTTGCATGGTGACGTTGTAACTAAGGAAGCTTCTAATAAGGCTTTTGAGCGTTTTCGTGGTAACATTCGCTTGATGCACCAGCCAATCCCGGCGGGTAAGTTAGTTAACTTTCGTGAGGAAGAATATTACGATTCAAAGACCGAAAAGCTGTACCGTGGAATTTACGTTGATGCGTACGTTTCTAAGGGTGCTCCTCAGGTTTGGGAAATGGTTCTAGATGGAACTCTAACGGGCTTCTCAATTGGCGGAAACGTTAAGGATGCTAAGACCGAGTTCTCTAAGGATGCAAACAAGCAGGTTCGTTACATTAAGGATTACGAGATGGTTGAGCTTTCACTCGTTGACAACCCAGCTAATCAGCTATCAAACATTTTCAGTATTCAAAAGTCAGCCGATGGAGACACTACGGTTGAAGGCATGATCACAAAGGTCGATGCTGAAAACGTATTCTACTGCAAGAAGGAGCACGACCCGGTAGCCCTTGTTGGCGCTGAGGAAAGCAAGAATTGCGTAGAGTGCGGCGCCGAGATGAAGAACATCGGATGGTTTGAAAGCGATGGCGGTGACAGAGCAGAAAAGGTTAACTCCATCGTGGAAAAGTTTGAATCTGATTCAGTTGAGGGAGGTGAAAACATGGCAAAAGCAAAGGTAATTGAAGACAAGACTGTGCAGGAGCTTGCAGAGGATGAGTCAACTACGGTTGAAACTGCCGAGGAAGTAACCCCTAAGGGTGATGAGACAGTAATCGCACCGGAAGGTGAAGAAGCTGCTTCTGCTACTAATGTAGAAGACGTAAACGTTACCGTAACAGGTACGGGTGAGTCTAAGACAGAAGAGGCTAAGGAGCTTAACGAGGCCACAGCAATCGCAGACGGTACAGAGGCAGAAAACCCTCTAACCAAGATGTTTGAGGAACTAAGCGCGAGCATTCAGAAGTCTCTTGACGCTAATAGTGAAAAGACTGCATCAATCGTTGCAGAGGCAACCGCCGGTTTCGAAAAGAAGCTAGGCGAACTTGCTGAAAAGCACGATGAGCTTAGCAATAAGTTTGGCACACTGACTGAGAAGTTCCAGGAAGTTGAGAAGTCTCTAGAAGTTGTAGAGCAGTCGGGTGCAATTAAGAAGTCTGCGGACCTTGGCGGGGACGCAGGAGATTCTTCTCTACAGAAGAGTAATGAAAAGAGAGTTTGGAAGGGTTCTATCTTCTCATCAGCTGTAATAGGCTAAAGAACCACTGCAATACAAATACTTTAAATTCACTCAGGAGGTGAAAAATTAAATGAATGAAAATGAACTACTAGAAAAGGTAATCGTTTCTACTGACATTGGAAGCCAGGCAGGATCAGGTCTTTTGGCCCCTGAGCAGGCAAACCAGTTCATTGATTATATGTTCGATGCTACTGTTCTTGGTTCACAGGTGCGTACAATTCGTATGCGCTCTACTGAGCAGGAAATCGACCGCATTGGTGTCGGTAAGCGTCTTATCCGTGCCGCAGTCGAGGCCGTAGACACTGGTGAGAACCAGGGTGTCTTCTTCTCAAAGATTTCTTTGACCACGAAGAAGCTACGTCTAGACTGGGAGCTTTCAGTTGAGTCCCTAGAGGACAACCTTGAAGGTGAAGCATTGGAGGATCACATCGCTCGTTTGATGGCAACTCAGGCCGGAATGGACCTAGAGGAGCTAGCAATCAATGGTGACACTGATCTAACAGACCCAACACTTGGAATCTTTGATGGTTGGAGAAAGCGTGCAATTGAGGGAACTGTTGACGGAGCAGCTCACATCATCGACCACCGTGGCGATGTGTTCAACCGCGCAGCAGCTAACTCTGCTCTTAAGGCAATGCCAAGAGAGTACATGCAGCGTCGTAACCAGCTAAAGTTCTTCCTTGGAAGCAACTTGATTCAGGATTACCTTTACAGTCTAACCACTGACCCAGCAGCACCTACCTACGCTAACACCGCAGGTCGAGTTGTTCCTGAGGGACCAGCAGGTTTCACTGCCGGTACTCTGTTCGGTGTTCCTTACCAGGAGGTTCCACTATTCGATGAAACATACGATTACGTTGGTACCGCTCCAACTGGTGCTGACGCTCCACCAGCAGACTCTAACTACGGCGAGGTTTGGCTTACATTCCCACAGAACCTTCTATGGGGTGTAAAGCGTGAAATCAAGGTCGTACGTGAGTACGCAGCTAAGAAGGACACAATTGAGTACACGATGTTCTGCCGTGTCGGAACCCAGGTTGAAAACACCAAGGCTTTCGTTATCGTACGTAATGTGCGCGTAGGGGCCTAACCAAAGCGTTTGACTTTGGAAGCATTAAATGATAAACTCTCCTTAAGAAATTAAGGAGAGTTTATCATTTATGTATGAAAAATATAAGTTAAGAAGTAGATGGTGTAAGATGCTATCTCGCTGTGAAGACGAGGATAACCCACAATATAAAGATTATGGCGGTAGGGGTGTTTTGGTTTGTGAAGAATGGCACGACTTTGGTATTTTCTTTCTATGGTGTTTGTCTAATGATTTTAGTCCAGAAAAACAGCTAGATAGAATTAATAATAATGGAAATTATAAGCCGCAAAATTGTAGATTTGTTAGTTCTAGCGAAAATAATAGAAACAAAAGAACAAACAAGATGCTTTCCATTTATGGAGAAATAAAAACTATGATTGATTGGTCAGAAGATGATCGATGTAATGTAACGTATTACACTTTAATGCAGCGTGTTCTCCGGGGTTGGGAACCAGAAAAAGCTTTGACTGTAATGCCAAATGATACGAGGTCTGGTAAAATTCCACATAATGCAATTCTGATAGAAGCATGGGGAGAATATAAAACTGTAACCGAATGGATTCAAGATGATCGTTGTGTTTACAAACGCCCGCAAGGAATTTGGGAAAGATTAAATAAATTTAATTGGCCAGCTGAAAAAGCTTTGTCTCAACCGCCGGGCAAAGGCAGACCCCGAGTTGGTGCTTGATAAAGATTAGTGTATAATGAGGGGAGTTGAGGGAAACCTTGACTCCCCTCATTACTATTAGATAAGGAATTGATAAATATGGCAACATTTAACGATCTAACACAGAAGGAACTTCTAGCGGTGGCCGAGATGTTTGGCACGACTGTTAAGTCAGGAGCTAACAAGGCTACAATTATGAAGGAGCTAGAGCTTGATGGCATTGATTACCAGATGTACGAGAATCAGATGAAATTAGCGATAGCCGAGGCCGGTGAAGATTTGGAGCCGCTGGATGAGGTACCGCTTGACGAGACAGAATTGGTCTTGGTTGAGGTGCCTGTTGAGCCGGTAGTTGAAGAGCCAGTATATCGAGTAATCAAGATGACTCGTAAGAATGAGACTTATCAGATTAACGGCTATACTTTCAAGCAGGATCATCCATATGCATTGGTCAAGGAGGAAGACGCAGACTACCTAGTTGAAAACATTAAAGGTTTTCGCCCGGCAACGGGCAAGGAGATTAGGGAGTTCTACGCTAACTAATGGACTTCGTTCTATTCAAAGGAAGAGACTTTTCAGAGCCATTTAACTTTAAAAATCCTACCGGAAAGTCTATATATATAAGTGGTGATATAAAGTTGATTCTTGAACGTGGCTCTTGGGCTAGAGAATATACGCCAGGCCACGGCCTTTCGAAAACAAGGACGCAGGTCACCTGGACGATTCCGTCAGAGGAATCAGCTAATTTTGCATATAACACAATGTACTATACACTATATTTGAACGACACCGAGCTTGTGCGCGGAATCCTAAGAGTTCAGTAAGGAGAAAATTATGCCAGATATTATCTTCCCGGGTGAAGATCCAGAAGCGGTCCTAGGAGTTGAAAGACTTCCGAGGAACGTGGATTTGGAGTTCTGGAAGGGCGATTCGACAGAGTTTATTGTTAAGTTTACCGACGACGCCAACGCTCCACTGGCTCTTGCAGGGTACACTCCACTGGCTGTTATGAGGCAGACGTTTAATTCTGCTACGGTATATACATTCGTAACCAGCGTGCAGAACGGTAACGAAGTCAGAGTATATCTTCCTAGTGCAATCAGTAAGACCATTCCTGCCGGTAGTTACATCTGGAACTTGCAGTTGACTGCTCCGAATGGCGACGTAAGGACATATTTGGCCGGTGACGTTGTAGTCGTTGCGGAGGTCGACTCATGACCACCGTAATAACAGTAACTGTGCCACCACCAGCAGTAGAAGTAGTTCAAGTGAAGGTTCCGGGAATTCAAGGTCCAAGCGTGCTAAGCGTTGGCCCAACGAATAGGCTAACACCAGGAATCCCAGGTTTGTGGCTCCAGACCGGTCTGGGTGATGGAACTGATTTTACTCTATGGTTTGAAGATGGTAACTCATGACACTTAGAAACGCTTTCGACGGCCTAGCTACCGAAGGAACGCTAGGTAAGATAATAGCTATCTTGCAGGGTCTACAAAGAAACACTAACTATGCAAGAGATGTTCAAGATAGATTAAGGGTCACTGTTGATAACAGCGTAAATGCTAGCGTATCAAACGGAGCAAATAACTCTGCCACCATGCAGGGTGGTGGCCTTAATCCATTGCATTGGGGAACTAACTCATGGAATTTAGCAGACGACAGGTGGGAGTTTGGAAACGCATTAAACGGAGTATTTAATTCAACAAGAAACAGGTGGACATTTTAAATGGCATTAAGCTATAACTTTAAGCGAGGCGCTGATTTAACTAACTGGCAGTGGTTAGCACCACATCCAGCAGGTACCCTACAGCCAGGTGCCGGTATATCATACGATGGTAGCCGGTACCTATATACTGCTGTCCAGATAGGAAGCGGTAGCGTTGCTAGCACCACTCAGCTTTGGCGCTATGACACTTGGTCTAATGGATGGCAATATATCGTTGGTCTTGCGAACTCATTTAACGGTCTGGATCTTGAATTTGACTCCGTTAGAAACGTACTGTATATCATTAATGGTGGTAACCTTAACTCGTGGCAAACTTTCAACTTGAATAAGGTTGCTGTTACAGTGGCCAACCAGTCGATTCCAGCTTGGACGCTGGCGACAATGACTCTCGTTTTGCCGTCAGTTGTAAACATTGGTGCATCTCTATCATCACCTGATGAGCTAAGTGTTCCAGATCAAATTGATTCTGGAACTGCCGATGCCATTGGAAACACAACAACTGCAATTAAAGCTACCGACGCAACGGGAACATTTGGTCCCGGAATGGTAGGATTGCAGATTAGAGTAACCAGTGGAGCGCAGTCAACACAGACTCGTACAATTACTGCCGTTACTGATAAGAACAACCTTACCGTGGCACCTACTTTGCCTGCGGCATTGGCAGCAAATGATACTTTTGTTATTGAGCTTCCAAAGGACACTGCAACGGCCGGAACCACAACAACTCTGACTGACGCAACGGCCGGGTTTATCGTTAACTCTTATGCTAACTCAGACGTCATTATTGTTTCAGGTACCGGAGCGGGTCAGCGCAGACGTATCGCTTCTAATACGGCAACAGTTTTTACTTTGGCTGCTGCTGTTACAGGAAACCCAAGAACTGGTCCGTTTGCTACCGCGCCCGACGCAACCAGCGTGTATCGTATTGTCCCTAGTTCAGATTTTTTGTATTTGCAGAATGGTGGAACTGGACTATATAGATTAGACATGGTTCAAACAACAGGTACAGCCTGGGTAACTCTAACTGCTCTGCCAGCCGCGACGGCCGGTGGAGGCAATACCCTTTACCCTTATGCATATGCTCCTTTCCAGATAGTCTGCCTAAGAGGTAGCGGAACATCAACAATTTACTTTTACAATGTGGGTACAAACGCATGGACTACAATGACGACTTACGCCGGGTCTGAAACATTTAGCACGGGAGCATCATCCGCTGCTATTCATGGCCGTAGAAAACTATTTGTTCAAAAAGAATCAAGCACTAGATGCTATACCTTTAGCATGCTTACTGGTGAGCTTGAACCAGCAGGTACTTTGCCATACGCTGCCCCTGGTGGTTTGGATGGAAAGCGTGCCAAGTTTGTTCGCACACCTGACGGCATAGAATGGATGTATTTTCTTCGTGCCGGTGGCCAGGAATTTTTCCGTGTGCCATTGGAATGGTTGTGATAAGTTTTGGCACTTGATTTTTCAAGCGACGTTGAATTAATTCAAGTTACTGTCCCTGGTGTAACTGAGGTAATTACAGTTCAGATTCCAGGAATACAGGGATCACAAGGAATTCAGGGCGTGCAGGGTCCTGTTGGACCAGCAGCCACAATTACTTCTGTTAGCGCAAATTCCCTTCCTGTTGGATCGTCTCCAACGGTTACTTTGGGTGGAACGGCAATTGCTCGTACATTTACATTCGGCATCCCAACCGGAGCTACTGGTGCCACTGGATTAACCGGTAACACCGGTTCTACGGGACCCGCCGGTCCAGCGAATGTGCTTACAATAGGTACAGTAGGTACAGGTTCACCAGCAGCAACTATTACTGGCACTTCCCCTAATCAAGTTTTGAATTTAACAGTTCCTCAGGGAATCCAAGGCATTCAGGGTCTAAAAGGTGATCAGGGGATTCAAGGTATCCAGGGTCCAATTGGCCCGCCCGGTTCCAAGGGTGATACTGGTGCAAATGGTACTAGCTTTGTTACTAAGGGAACCGTTGCATCTTATGCTAACCTACCTGCTAATCCAGCTGTTAATGACGGTTATAAAGCAACAGATACGGGTAACCTTTATGTTTGGACTGGTAGTGCTTGGGTAAATCTAGGCAATATTGTTGGACCTAAGGGTGATCAAGGTGATCAAGGTATTCAGGGTATTCAGGGGATCCAAGGCATCCAAGGCATAAAGGGAGATACTGGTCTAACTGGCGCTCAGGGAATCCAAGGTATAAAGGGAGATACTGGTGCTACCGGAGCTACAGGTCCTGCAAATATACTAACGGCTGGTACTGTCACCACTGGCACTGCTGGTAGTTCTGCTTCTGTTACAGTAACAGGAACCGCTCCAAATCAAGTATTAAATTTGACCATTCCTTCTGGAGCCCAAGGAATTCAGGGTGTCCAAGGTGCTACCGGCTCTGCCGGTCCTGCTAATACTTTGACTGTCGGAACGATTGCAACCGGTGCTGCTGGCTCATCTGTTTCTGCCAGTATTACTGGTACTGCTCCTAATCAGGTCATTAACCTTACAATTCCAAAGGGTGATAAGGGAGACCAAGGCATCCAGGGTACGGCCGGTGCAACGAATACTCTATCAATAGGAACTGTAACAACTGGTGCCGATGGAACAAACGCTGCTGCAACAATTACAGGAACTGCGCCTGCGCAGACTCTGAACTTAACACTGCCTCGCGGTGCTACAGGATCTGCAAACTCACTTACAATTGGAACAGTAACTACCGGTGTTGCTGGAAGTCCGGCAGCGGCAAGTATTACAGGAACAGCACCCAATCAGGTATTGAATTTGACAATCCCTACTGGTGCAACTGGAAATAGTGGAGTTACTTCTGTTGACGGCTTGACCGGCGCGGTAACATTGGGAGCTACTGCTGCTACCGCAAACAGTTTGGCTCGTCGGAGCGGCACCGGTACTTTGGTAGCAAGTGATGCAACTCTTGTTAGTGAACTTGCCACATACAATCAGGTGCTACTTGGTATTAATACTGCTCGTTATGTGACCACCACTTCGACCACCGGATCTTATACTTTGGTCTCAGCCGACCTTGGTAAGATGATTCTAATTACTTCTGCTTCGGCAGCGGCCCTAACAGTTCCACCCGCAACTTCTGTAAACTTCCCACTGGGTGCAACAATTGAAGTTGCACAGGGAGGTGCTGGGCAGGTTATCATTTCGCCCGGTACAGGTGTTACCATCAGCTCTCCTAACGGAAGCATGGCAATAAGGTCACAATATGGTAGAGCTAAGCTTATCAAGATTGCTACCGACCTTTGGTATTTGGATGGTGATATCGATGATTTGCAGCAGTCTCCTAGGATAAGGGTCTACAGAGCAACAAGTACAGGATACTATTCAACTAGCGTATATTACCCTGTTCCTTGGGACGGTTATGATGCTGCGCAGTCGTACAATCCGGGCAATACATGGTTTTCATATGACTTCGCCACGGCCGGTACAGATCGTAGAATTCTAGTCAAGAAGGCTGGTCTGTATCATATAGAACATGCGTCTTCTGGAACACAAAATGTTTTGGCGGCTAGAATAGTAAATATGACTGCTGCCACAACGGCCGGTACCACAATTAGCTCTGCCAAGTCATCATCAGTTTCTACTATTACTAGGTTGGCTGCAAACTCATATGTGGGGGCTACAGTAATTCAGCCTGACATGGATACTGCGGACGGAACCAATGGTGATAAGAATCATTTCATTATTACTAGAATTTCTGCATAATCTTTGCATGTTAATGGTTAGAATGCTAAAATATAATTAGCCGGGAGGTTACAATAAGAATATGAACATAGACAGGGATACCAATTCAGACGTAATCTTTGAGCACCCATTCGTGGGTCCATTGACTGCTTCTGTGTATCGTAATGACGTCAAGATAGCTGAGCGTACAGAAATAACACCTGCCGCCGGTAGATTTACTATGCCTTTGACATATAGAGAAACGCAGTTCGATGGCCCGCTTACAATTGAGTGGACTGGACTGGACGCCAGCCTTGTATTCAAGCGCACAATGACAGTAGACGTTGTTACTCCTTTGGTATCAACCAGTCGTTTGCGTACTTTGTTTGACAACACCAACTGGACAGATGCCGAGTTGCGTGAAATTGAAAACATGGTGCGGGTATTTATTGAGTCTTATACCGGCCAAACATTTAGATATGAAATTGGCACCCAATACGTAACTGGAAATGGAGAAAAGAAGATAGCTCTTCCAAAGCGCTTGATTAGAGCTACAGATATCACCGGCGGCCCAGTTGGATATTATTCGGTTTCTTCTAACGGATGGTACTTGTATGTTAACAACAAGAACTTCTTAACAACTAAGGAGGCACCACCCGAAGACTATGCTGAGAACTACACCTATATGACTAGAGGCGTGATTGTCGTTCCTGATTCATACTGGAAGCAGTTTAGGGTCGGCGCGCGTTATGCCATTACGGGCGAATGGGGCTACTACTCTGTTCCTGCTGACATTGAGGAGGCGGCCATGCTGCTAGCAAATGACTACGCCTGTGGAGATAATTTGTACCGCGATAGGTATTTGGACTCCATGAAGTCAGGTGACTGGACAATGGTCTTCAATTCAGGAGCATTTAGAGGAACTGGTAACGTCCGTGCTGACCAATTACTAGAGCCTTACCGTCGTCAGGGAATGATCATTATATGAGATGCCTAACATCAGTAAGATTCAACATGACTGCAACTGTTCTTGATTATGCTCCACGTGCTGATGCGGTGGATGAGGCCATTGTCGGTGGGCACTATGTAACAATTCAGGATCCCGATACTGGTGCAATTCAACAAGTTTGGGTTGAGGATCAAGCAGTGGTTCCAGCATACAATAACAGTCCGCGAGTGGCAATCAATCGGTATGATCTGCCGTGTTTTGCTCGTGGATTCACAGAATTAGGATTCCGTTCTAGCGCGAACAATCAATCATTTGATGATGGAGTTTACCGTGCAACAGAAGTAATTCAAGTTACTTTTCCAGCTCAGTACAGTTTAAATAGAAGCCAGTTCATTACCAACATTCGCGGACGTGACAAGCGACCGTTATGGATTGAAGAAGAAACCGGCGAGCCAACGGTATTTGAGGTCCAAGGAGTCACTCCAACATTTGACCCATTCGGACGACACATTGATAATATTGCAGTTTTGAATAGGTCCGTCGTTCAGTGAGTAAGGTTAACTTCGGTATGGATAATTCGGAGGCCGAAGGAGTTATAGGATACATCGACGGCATGACTGCGACGGTTGAAACAGATCGATACATTGGATCTGTTATAAGCTATGTAAACAGTAGGCTTGGTGATGAATTTGGTATTGCAGTTGACGTTGCTGCACACAACATGCCAGAATCTTTCATGCATGTGTACGAATGGGGTAACAGCTATCAAGATTACTCAACAGTAGGCGATGCAGCCAACAGATTGTGGCGCTTGACAACAGTAGGGCATTCTCGGGGAACCAGCAAGACGATGGGATATGCATTTTTACCATCCAATAGACCGACACCAATTAACCCTATTCTACAAGGAAGGGTTAAGGCAGACCTTCACGTGTTTACATGGAAGGCCCCGGTTATGGAATATGGTATGAGAGTAACAGTTAAGCGCAAGCCGGGAACCGACTTCCTTGTCTTTACCGACAATGAGACCGATGAGATTCGTGTGACCAAAGGTCCACACACCTTCACGGCAGGCATCAGTCCGCACGGCCGTCAGCAACAAAAGGGTGTATTTACTTCCTTCTTCGTTGGTTGGTGGTCAACAGAGGCACAAAATATTTTTGATACTGATATAAAGAAAGAACTAGAGCGGGATCTAGTTAGTGAAGGAAAGATGATGGCCACAGCCCGCCGGTTAAGAACCAGAACTAAGTCCTTCGATATCAATACATCCTATGCGGGTCAGGCAACGTTTGGCGCAGCAAAACGTCAAGCACAAAAGGATTTGAAGAAGATACAACGAGGATACGACAGTAAGTCAGCACAGAAGAGGTTGAAGAAGTATGGCATCTAATTATAGGAATCTACATGCGGTCCACGCCCTAAACAGGTACTTGTGGTCACGCATTGAAGCCAATGGCATTATGCAAAAGATTAGGTACAATAACGTTGACCTGACTCCGTTGGTGCCAGTCGAAGAGACGCCAGAACTTCTTACTGCTATCGAAGCACAGGCCGGTGTAGGAAGTCTGCCATTCATTGTTTACAACTGGACAAAGATAGACAATGGACAGCTCTGGATGTTGGAGACTAACGAGATTGCTTATGCAATAAGATCAGTAGATGATGGAGTGATGAGGCAGCTCATCAACTTATTCGATGACGAGTTTAAGGATTACGATGAAGCAGCTAAGAGAGTAAATAACTATTTGTTTGCTTTGCCGCCCACTAAGTTGCAAGAGTTTGATTTTAAGTATTTAAAGGTGTCTAGTCTTGGCGGACAGATGCCGGTCACTGAAGAGAATGGCCAGAATGAAGCAATCATAAGCATTACTGCTACATTCACTCAGCCAGCTCGTAGATAATTTTGACTTTTAATCAATTTAGGGATACGATACAACTGAGAAGATAGGGTCTAGCCAACCACACAGATTTTTTACCTAGGAGGTGAAATATAAATCATGACACTAGAAACAAGAAACATTATCATTGGTGCATCAAGGTTTTTCGTTAGTGTAGCCGATTCAACTGGCACATTGCCAGCCCGTCCAGTTTTGACTGGAACCACTGCACTTGCACCAGTTACAACTGACTGGCGTGACGTTGGTTTCACAACTGACGGAGTTGAGGTATCTTACGAGCCTGACTACGGAGATGTTGAAGTTGACCAGCTACTTGACTCTGCTGTTATTTACAAGCAGGGTATGCGTGTTACTGTTAACACCACACTAATGGAGGCAACTCTAGAAAACTTGCTAGTAATTTGGGGGCAGACTCGTCCAGTAGCAGTAGGAACTGACGTAACGGAAGTTAGCATCAGCGCCGGTAACTTGGGAGACTTCCCATTGGAGCGTTCACTGCTTTTCGTTGGTCCTTCTCCAAGAACTCCAGCAGCAGTTTCTGGAGCAGTTCCAGCCGGTTCAGTTCGTAGAGAGCGTGTATACCACATCTCACGTGCTGTTCAGACCGAAAGCTCTTCTATGGCACTTCGTCGTGCAGAGGCAACCAGCTTGCCAGCTTCATTCCGTTGCTTGCCTAATCCTAACGCAACAGGTGGTCCAGCATATGGTACTGTCGCGGACAGAACTATTACTACGTGATAACTGAGTTTTGATGATCCGGCCATTCCTTCGGGGGTGGCCGGTTTCATTTTGCTTCTTAATTGATTTTTTGGTACACTAAGAATTACAAAGACCAACTACTAAGGAGTAATATAATGGCAAATACGGTATACACCGTTGAAGAATATGAGCTACAGGACGGCTCACTAGTCACACTAAAGCCTGCAAACATTGCGGTAAGCCGTAAGGGTCACGAACTCATTAACAAGCTGGGCCAGAATCCAGAGGTGGCTGAGGGCGAGCCGGAACCGGAAGAGCAGGATGACATTCATCAGTTGTTGGATATTGTATGCCTATGCCTTAAGCGTCAGCGACCAGAGTTTGAAACAATTGATAAGAATGGTAAGAAGGTTCCAAACTACGAGGTCATGGAAGAACTATTCGACCTAGACACAGCGTTTAAGGTAATTGAAATTGAATTAGGCGTGAAGCTAAATGACCCAAAACTCCTGGAGGCAGCGATGAAGCTGGCGATGGCAGCGGAAGCACAAAACGAGGTCAACGGTTCGACGAACTAGAATTAGCCGAGCTTGAAGCAGAAGCTTTCTTGTTGGGGAACTGGAAGAACTTTGAAGAGTTAGAAGACTCGTTAAGTTTGCCTGAACTAGATTTAATCTTGAAGCACAAGAGAGAATCCGAAAGAGATCATCAGATGTTCCTTGCGGCAATACATAGAATTGATCTAAGCAAGAATCAAAAGAACGATGTAGAGCAGAGGCTAGAGGAGGTAAGACGCCGAGCAGCAGAGCAGGAGCTTGGTGTAGATGAAGTTGACAGGCAAGAATTCGCTGCATTCGGACTTGGATTCGAAGTAGTAGAAGAGGGAGCTGAGTAAAACGCAAGATATTGTTGTACGGTTTAATGGTAAGGCAGACTTTGGTGATGTGCGAAAGGAAATCGTACAGCTACAGGCTGCCTTTTCCCGCATGGAAGCATCAATGGCGGCAGCTCGTAAGAGCGCTGACCCAGATGACAAGATCGGGGTATACAAGGATCAGCTAGCTCAGCTAGCACAAATTAAGTCTGCATACAACAATGCTGCAATGGCTTCCGGAAACTGGCACGTCCAGACCGTCAAGAACATTTCAGAGTCAGAAAAGCTAACTGATCAAATTAAGCGTCAGAAGCTTGGTGTTCGTGATCTTGTAAAGTATTACAAGGAATACCAAAGTACTTCTGGAAAGAGCGGCGCTCTTTCTGAGGCAATCAAGGAGCAAACTGCTCTTCGTAATGCTACCGCATCACAGATGACAGGAAACGTTTTCGGAAAGAACGAAACTGACCTTCACGTTCCAAAAAATCTTGGAAGCGATCTTGACAACGTCAGAACAAAGCTTGGTCTAATAAACCAGGCTATTGGTTCTGCTTCAACAAGCATGGTAAACTGGGGTAAGAATACTCAATGGGCCGGTCGTCAGATCACTGTTGGTTTGACTATGCCTTTGGGTATTGCGGCTGTAGGCGCAGCAGCCCTTGCTTTGCAAGTAGATAAGAGCCTTACTGACGTTGCTAAGGTTTATGACACCGTGTCTCAATCTCAGATGGGACAGGAAAAGGAACTTGCTGCTGTACGTGAGCAGGGATTGGCAACGGCGACCCGTGCCGCCCAGGAGTACGGGTCGAGTCTACAGGACACTCTAGACGCACAGGCCCAGCTAGCTGCAACAGGACTAAACGGCGCTAAGCTACAGCAGGCAACCAATGAGACAATGAGAATTGCTACATTGGGACAGATGGATTACCAGAAGTCAGTCGATATGACTGTTGCTTTACAGACTGCATTTGGTTTGAGCAATGAGGATTTGACAAAGTCATTCGACACCATGAACGCGGTTGAGAATGCAACAAGCCTAAGCATTCAGGATATTGCTGACGCGGTCCCCCGTGCAGCAAGCGCAATGGCGGCTTTGGGCGGTTCAGTAAACGACATGATCGTTATGCTTACTGCCATGAAGGAGTCTGGTGTAGACGCAGCAGAAGCAGCTAACGCAATCAAGAGCGCCACCTCTACAATTCTTTCTCCTTCTACAAAGGCTAAGAATTACTGGCAGGAGACTTTTGGCGTAGACATTACCGAGATGGCTAAGGAGTCAAAGGGTAATCTTCTACAGATGATGAAGGACCTGGCAAAGGTTACTCATGGTAAGGACGCTCAGGAAGTAACCAATGGTATTAACTTGCTATTCGGTAAGTATCAGTTCAACCGTGCAGCGGCCCTATTTGGTAATCTAGGTGATGCCATGACTGGAACACTAAACCAGACCGCTACGGCCATGCAGACAGTCGGTGAATCTAGTGAGGATCTTGCCGCAACTGCTGCGACCGAGCTAGAGCGTTGGCAGAAGTCTGTTAGTGGAAAGTTCAAGCGGGCAACAGAGTCAATTAAGGCAGAGCTTGTTCCTCTTGGAATGGTAGCTTTGCAGGTAGTTACTCCTATCATTCAGCTTGTGTCACAGATGATTGCTGGGTTTAATAACCTTCCCGGTTCAGCCAAGATGATTCTCCTTGTGTCTGCTGGCTTGCTAGCTCTTATCGGCCCGGCAATGATGCTTGTTGGTATCTTTGCTAACCTTGCTGGTTCTGTAATCAAGTTTGGCTCAACAATGGCAAACCTTAGGCTTCGCTTTAAGGCAATAAACTCAGAAGAAGCTGCCGCAGAAATTCTAGCTAAGAAGGCAAAGTCTCGTTTCGACACTGAGGGTGCCGCAGCAGCCAACCTAACACTACAGCTACAAGCTTTGACAAAGGCCATGGAACAGACTGCGCTTGCTCAGGGTGCCCTTTCAATGGATAGTACCGGCAAGATGGTTTCAAGTCGAGCTGATGGCGCGGTTACTGGAACTCGTCAGGTGGCTCAGCGTGCAAATGGCTCTTTGATGTATGCTGCCGGATCAGTTGATGCTAGTGGAAATAAGATCGGCGGACAGACAATTAGTAAGGCGGACGCTGCTGAGTGGGAGAAGGTAAGGGGTACTAGTGTAGTAGTTTCAGAAAATGCCAAGAAGACTCGTGTCAGTATGGACGGAGTTGGAAAGGCTCTAGGTGCTATCACTGCCGCCGGTTTAGTGTTTGGAACAATGCAAACTGGTGCAGACGGCACACTAAACACAGTACTTAACATTGCTATGGTTGTTGGCACGATAGGAATGACATTCCCTGGTGCATTCACGAAGGTTCTGGGCAAGGCCAAGGAACTGCTTACAACTATGAAGGGTGTGGGCGCTGCCACCGCTGTAGCTAGCACAAAGGGTAAGGCTATTGGTGCTATGGCGACATTGACAACTGGATTCAAGACTAATGGAATCAAGGGTGTCGGTCAAGCCGTTAGCGCTCTAGCCCCTAAGTTCGCAAGTATTGCAAGCATTGCAACTAAGATTTTCTTGCCAGCAGGTATTCTTGCCGGTGGTGTTTTTATGATCAAGAAGATCGCTGATGCAATGAATGAAGTAGAAAATAGACAAAAGGCAATCGGCTCATCAGCTAAGAACTGGGCCGATGTTTTGGGATACACTTATACACCTGGCGTGTATGATGGTGCCGCTAAGGCACTTGACACTTTAGCGGCTCGCAAGCCTGATGTTGATGCTCTTACCGAAGCTAATGAAAGTCTTGTTGAGTCTCTAAGGGAGGCAGCCAAGGAGGGCGGCGACTTCGGTAAGGTGTATGATATGGCCATGCAAGAAGCACTAAAGGTTGTTACTTCTGGTGGAACCGCAGCACAGGCCAAGCAGGCATTCATGATCTCTCTACAGGCCGCCGGTTTGCAGCAAGTGGAAATGGGTCCTCTAGAGCTACAATTTGATAGTGTTGACTTGACAGATCCAACACAGATCAAGAGCCAGCTAACTAAGCAGCTTAATAATATTATTCAGTCAATTCCACGTGGCATTGATGCAATGAATGGTAGCTGGTTCAGAAATGCAATGGGTGGAAATCTAAGCAGTGAGGCTAGAGCCGCTGGCCTAAATGCAGGACAGACTTTTGCTAGAATGTTCATGTCAGCAGCTACTCCTGCTGAACAAGCTGATATATTCAGTAACTTTACTAGCCAGCTAGACAGTGAGTTCTCCGGGTCATTTAATCAAATTTATAACAATTTGGACGATGACTGGAAGGCTAAGTTCGATAAGCTTGGCATTGACTCAATTGGTTCACTTCGCGCAGCGCTCGGTAAGATTGATGATGAGGGCGAGTTGATTGACTGGAACATGGCAATTGGCACCAAGGGTCAGTCTGCTATGGCATCATATGTCGAGTTGATGGAAACCATGCTCCAGGGTATGGTTGATGAAGGACTGATCACCGAAGACAAGATGAAGGAAATCGAAGATGGCCTTTGGAGTATGGATGATGTTAAGGTTGAGCTTGATGTTGACGATTCTGCCGTTACCGATGCAAAGGACGACGTTGACGAAGCAGCGGCAGCAGTAAATGATCTAGATGGAACGAACATCGAGATTACTGCGGACATGCGCACCAACCAGCTTAAGTCTTCAATGAGTGGTACAATGGATGCCATCTACGCTGAGGCAGATCGTCGCCTACAGGCGTCACAAGATGCTCAAATCAATTCAATTCAGGCCGCTGGCGATAAGCGCCAGGCGGCACTAGAAGCGCGCGGTAAGCGCGAAGATGCTTACTGGGATGCACGCAGCGATGCTCTAGATAAGGCACAGCAGGCCGAAGATGATATCTTCGGCGACGCTTGGGACAATCGTGAAAAGGGCGAGAAGGCATCATGGGATCGCTCTGAGGACAATCTAAGCGATTACTGGGATCAGCGCGAAAAGGACACCGAAGCATATTATGACAATGAGTCAGATCGTATTGACGCTACCATTGAAGCGATAAATGATGAGACTGATTCCAGAACAGAAGCAATTCAGGTCCAGATAGATGCCGAGACTGATGCTGATGACATGCGTCAGAAGCTGTTTGATCGTGAAAAGACACGCATTGAGCGTATGGCAGAGCTACAGAATGATAACATTGATTTCAATTCAGCTCTTGGCAGTGGTAATCTAGACGAGGCCGCCAGAGTCTACAATAGCACCGGTGCTAAGGTGCAGCAGTGGGGTCTTGATGATCAGAATGACGCTCTAGATGAGATTGCAGAGAAGCGTAAGAAGGAGCTAGAAGATAGCATTGATCTTATTGAGGACGAACGTGATGCACGTATTGATTCTCTAAACGATCAGAAGGATGCTATTTCTGATGCTAAGGACTTCCGTATGGAAGCATTGAAGGCTGAGCGTGAAGCGGCAGAAGAGTCTTTCGAAGCTCAGCGTGCGGCAGCAGAAGATTCACTCGCGCGCCAGCGCGAGCTAGAAGAGCGGGCACTAAAGGCTCGGCAGGATGATGCAAAGAAGCTTGTTGAATCTCAGCGTCAGGCTCAGCAGGATTCTTTGGCTAATGCCAAGACTGCCGACCAGGCTAGGACTGCTAGTGCTCAGGCGTCTGCTCAGGCTCAGTTTGAAGCAGACCGTCGCGGTCTAGCACAGCGCTTGCAGGAGCTTCAGGCATTCACGCCTCGTAACCAGGCAGAGCTGAATGACCACATTGCCAAGGTAGAGCAGGCATATCGTGATTACGGTATCAACCTTTCTGCTCAAGGAAATGGATGGGCCCAGTTCATTGGGGGTGCTTTGAGGACAAATGTTAATACTGCTGCTATCAGCTTGCAGAATGACATTAACTGGCAGGCAATGGGTAAGGTTATTTCTGATCGTGTTGCTAGCAGTACTGGAATGTCAGCAAATGACTTGCAGTTCTTCATTCAAAACGGTAGATTCCCTAAGCAGGGAATAACTGGAATTTTTGATCAGGTTTTGGGTGCTGTTCAGCGTCTTGCTTCTAGTGTCGGTTCCCGACACACCGGAGGTTTGACGCCAGGAACAGCCGGGTTCTCTGCGAAGGACAGAACAGGAGTTCCTCGTTCTGCCAGCCTATTCCCGTCTGAGACAATGGCAATATTAAAGCGTGGTGAGTTTGTTGTAAATGAAAAGGCTACACGTTCTAATTATGGTCTCCTGCAACAGATTAACTCTGGTGCAATTGCTCGACACGAAGGAGGAGTTGCAGAAGCTGCGCCTACGATGGTCGGTGGTATGGCATCTATGCAGGGTCAGGTAATTGAAATGGCTTTGGAGTCATGGGTTGCTCAGGCGATGGCACAACAGGCAGCAACAAAGATTGCAGTTCAGCAGAATTCGGAGGGACTTCTTGGTGGTGGTGCTTTCGGCGGCGTAGCACAGGGCGGAAGTCAGATTGATCGTATGTTTAATACCATCAAGGCAGCCTTCCCTAAGGCTCGACTAAATGATGGTTACCGCCCGGGTGCTAGCGACATGCACGGTCAGGGTAAGGCTGTTGACCTTGGTTTGCAGGGAGTGGCCGGTGGATTGGGAAATAGCTATCTTGCTTCTATGAACCAGTGGATTGCAGATAATATCCCTAACGTATATGAGCTTATTTACGATGGAACGGGAGATAATCGTCCTGACCTTAAGCGTGGAGCGGCTTATAATTACGGAGCCGCATTGCAGGCTCAGCACCGTAATCACGTTCACTGGGCCATGCAGTCATTCCACAAGGGAGGCGGTTTTGGACTACCTCAGCTTAATGCTGGTGCGTTCACCATGAGCGAGGGGCTAGCAAATTTGCATCCCGGTGAAGCAGTATTGACAAAACCACTAACTGACGGGTTTAAGCAGAATGTTGCAAACTCAACAGAGAACGGTTACAATGTAACTATCGATCTAAGAGGTGCTTTGGTAAGAGAAGATGTTGACATTGAGCGTGCCGTTGCTAAGGCAATTGACGCAAGAGAATCTAGAAATGGTAGAAGAAGGGTTGTTGCATAATGGCTGGACGAACAGCGATGGTTTTCCCCAAGGGGGCAATGGTCCAGTGGAATAATAACAAGCTGACTGACCATAATAGATCAGAGCTTTCCGTAGACATAGAACGTATTGAAACGGCAAAGCGTATGGCGAATGGAATGTTGCGAAAGTATATTGTCGCAGATAAGCGTACATTTTCTGTATCTTGGAATGATCTTCCTCATACGAAGAACTATACTGTAGACGGATTTTGGGGTGGTAAAGAGATGGAATTGTTTTATAACACGACCCCTGGGTCTTTTCCCCTTAAGGTTACGTATGGTGATAATACTACAGAAATATTTACGGTTATGATTACAGAGTTTGGCAAGACAATAAAAAAGAGAGGTCTTTATGACTTCTGGGATGTAGATGTGGAGATGACAGAGGTTTAATGAAGGCAGCAACAATTGCGGCTAAGAATCTAATTAAGCAGAGTGATCAGGTAAAAGCGCTTCCGAAGCTTACGGCTGAATGGGAGCATAATCGGTTCACTCCATTTGTCGATCCTGAAAATCCTGTAACGGTTACACCGATTGAGACTCAGAATATAGAATGGCAGTCTATCTATGACCTGACATCAATTGCGTTACCAAATCGTCCAAGAACGGGTATTGCTAAAGCTAGGATAGATAGCAATGGCAAGCTGACTGCCGCCGGTAAGTATAGGGATATTCCGCAATCGTCACGATTCTATCTTTCAACACAAGATGACCAGTATAAGTATTGGTCATCACAACAGAAGACCGGGACGACCGCCGGTTCGGGTGGTTATAGTTTCTCAACCCCTATAGAGTTAACTCTTATGTACGATACACCAACAGTTGCAAATAAGGTGGTTATTGGTTTTGAGTGTAGTTACGCAACTCCGTCAAGTCTTAGCATAGCCGTCACCACTGATGGTGTTAATTGGAATACGATTAATACTTTTCCACCAATTGATGTAGATGGTCGAATTACATTGTGGAGGGATAATAATGACACGTGGACTGACGCCAAGGTTGTTGTTGATCCATACACAATAAAGAATCTTCCAGGAGTTAAGGGAGTTCGTGTAACAGTATACGGAATGAATCAGCCGTCAACCCATCTTGATGTATTGCAGATGGGCGCCCGGTTGGAAAGTGATCTTTCTGATTATATAGAAACATACTCAAAAGATTTTGAACTTTCTGATGTATCATTTATTTCCCCTCTGGGTCAAGCATCATCAAATACTGCTAGTGTAGATTTAAGCAATATTGATAAAATTTTTAATGGTAATAATTCGTCAAGTCCATTTTATGGATTAATTGGTAAAAAAGTTAAGTTCATAATGGATCTTAGTCTAGATGTTAGGCCAGCTGGAAGCGCAGACGAGCGCGTCCGGGAATTTACTATGTGGACAGACAGTTGGGGCGGGGAAGAAGAAACCACCTCCAGCATTAAGCTAAAGGATTCTTCTGTATTTTTGCAGGAGATGAGTGCTCCTAAGGTGTTTTGGGGAGCAAGCCCAGCTGACGCATACAATGGTCAGGCAACCCCGGCCGATGGTGAGGTTATGACTGTAGGTGCTGTTATATGGCAGCTCATGGATCTAGTAGGTCTTAGTAATTATCAGTACATTACAGACGTGCTAGATACTGGACAGGCAGTACAATATTACTGGCCTGATGGTGATTCTACCGTATGGGAAGAGATTTCAAGTCTTGCCGAGGGTACGCAGACTGCTGTCTACTTCGATGAATATGATGTGATGCAGATTAAGACTCGCAATACTATTTTTTCATCACGTGAGACTATTGACTGGAATCTTGATGCTACGAAGAATGGTATCAAGTTGCCGGACATTGTTGAAATTGAAGTAAGCGATGAAGTCGTTGCAAACGAAGTAGAGGTTACATATAAGCCTACTAAGTATAGTAACTTTCAAAATGGCCTTCCACAAATGGAGACGGTCTGGGAGTCTGCTGATGACACTGTGATTCTGCGTGCTACACCGCTAACCCGTGACTTGTTAAAGACAGACACGGTCATGTGGATTAAGTACAGTGAAGCTGCGTATTGGCCATATGGGTCTTATGTTAATATTCGTGGCGAAGTCATAAAGTATAGAGGTAAGGAATACATTTGGCGCAAGCCCGGTGGAGGATTTGGTTTCGATACAGTCTACAGTGCTGACGATAAGGCTAAGCTTGATGCTGCCAGTGATCCTAATCTTGCGTACTTGAACAGTTGGAGTGGCAAGGTAGAAATCACAGAGCGCGGTGTTGGAGGAACTGGAACTGCAAACCATTTCGTTCGTCCGGCTCAGTATAACCTAAAGGTAAGCAATCACTTTAATAATGGTTTTTACCCTGTCTCGGCCGGTACAGGCATGAATTACTTCGATGGCACCATGACTTTAGTTTCTCCCAGCTATGTCGGGGGAAATGACTACTTCATTGCTCAGCATGAAACATTGATAGAGTCAACCAATTCCCAGTATGGAACTAGAATGAGGTTCCCTAGTAGCCAAATTTATGCGAATAAGCTAGCTGTTGGAGGTATGGTTATTGCCGGTGATTGGGGCGATGCTGGTTATTATGTTAGGCTTTCTCCAACAGAATATGTTGAGCTAGAAGGACGAGTTAGAAACGAGCTAGCATTAATTGCTATGCCCGGCGATGCCCCGGCAGAAAGTTTGGTTGGTGTCACGGGTGACCTTAAGGGATTTGCTGCTGCCATTAAGTATGACGAATGGATCGACGTTGACGTTCGTCATGTTGCTCATGCCAATGGAAGTTCAACGGTCACAGTTTACCTTAATGGAGTTTGGTCAGGACAGTGGGAGATTCCTCTCGCTGTTAGACAACGCTCCCCCGACACCGGTAGGTGGGGAATTTTCAATGGTAATCAGTGTAGAACAGAATATGAGTATGTTTACGCCATTAATCTTAACAATCGTAATTCAGATTATACTAACCTGTCACCAGACGAGACATCGTTCATTGATCTGGCTCGCGGCGGGTTTGTAAGCGGATTCATTGAGAGAGAATGGAGATACGGATATTTCTCTAGCATCAATTACGCTGCCTACCGTGAAGGAAGCAGCAAGTTTGTTCAGAATTGGTCAATATCTGATAGTTACGTATTGGATGAGTTCGGCCCGGTCGTTCATGAGATGAGAGAATTCAATGCTACATTCGATGATGGTGAAATTCCTGTAAGTCATTCATGGCTTAACTTTACTAATGAAGCTCAAATAGTTTGCACAGACTACTATGCTGATCCATTTGGTGCAAAGTTTACTCTGGTTAATACCAGCCGTCGTGATGCTGTAGTGAAGGGTGAAGACACATACACTGTTCCCGATGACACTGTAGACCATGATTTCTTTATCTATGGTCGAGTCTTATTGCAAGAAGATGAGTTGACTGTTACTACCAGGGATGAACCTTCTATTAGAAAAAATGGAGTTACTTCCGTTAAGTTTGATAATCGATTCATTCAGTCTGAGGCCTCCGCTATAGATATTGGACAGTGGGTAACCAGACTTTGGGCCGGTGGAGTGGATCAAATTGAAGCGGATATATTTGGAAACCCATTCATCCAGATAGGAGATTTGGTTACTCTGAGTTACCCTGTTAAGGACATGTACCCAGAGACTCATAAGTATTTTGTGGTCGGGATCAAGAATCAATATGAAACTGGTCTTGAAACAACACTAATTTTAAGGCGAGCCCGGGTTTAAGTTCTTAGTCGCTTAATATTTGACATTAATACCTGACCTGCTATAATTGTGCTATGGCTACTTCAAGGGTTAGAGACGTTGTAATTGATCCTCGCTTCTTCGTTCCGCCTGGTGTTGTTGACGTTAGGCACCAGAATAACGAGGATGCCGAGGTACTTTATGACGCCTCTACCCTTGCACAGGAAGGCCCGGTGCTGCAATCACCAGCTTCTGTAATTCCCATGCCACCAACTAGCTATACAATTGTAGATCAGCGAGTACGCATTGCTTCTGACGGCCGAGCCATTGTAGATGCCATTGTCGATTTCCCTGACGTTGATGGCGTTATTTCAATAGACGTGAGGGTGACGAAAGTTTAAATGATTACAACAAATGGAAAGAACGTCATTAAGCGTTTCTTCGCTCGTCAAGTTCCACAGATTGCTGGAAGTATGGCATTTGGAACATCATCTAGCGCCCCGGTAGTTGGGGATGTTAAGTTAGGTGCAGAAGTTCTAAGAGTTCCCATTTCATCTATTGGTGCAGACCTAGACAACAATAGGATTGTATTCAAGGCAGTCATTCCTGCCGGAACGCTGACCACCATATCAGAAATTGGTTTGTATTCATCGATTTCTTTTTCAAGCACACTCGACCCGGCAATTATAGATCCTTCAAACGTGTTGGTGTCCCGTGGTATTTTTGTTACTCCACAAGCTGTGGATGCTGATGTTGACAGTGAAGTCGAATATTCTTTGGGGATTAATATTACATGAGAGTTTTACTAAGAGACTTAGCGGCCGGTCAACAGTATGCTTTGCAGTTTCGTTCTAACACGGGAGAGCAAGTATCAGAGTGGTCACAGATTCAAAGATTTACAACAACCAATGATCTAATCCCGCCTTCTCAGCCTACCAATTTGACGTGGTATGATTCAGGAGCTGCATTCATAGGTCAATGGGATCAGGTGACAACCCAAGCGACCGTGCCCGCAACACCAATCAAAGATTTTCGTTACTATCGTTGCAACATTTCTGATGGAACTAAGTCCGTTGACCGGTTCGTGATTCGTGAGTTTATTTCACTTAGCAAGCAAGAAAACATTGCTGCCTTTGGAACTTACAAGAACGTTCTGACTTTAAAAGTTTATGCTGTAGACAATACGTACAACGAGTCTACGCCTGCTACTGCCATTATTGACCCTGCAATTCCACCCATGCCCTCGGTGCCGGTCCTAAAAACCTATTTTGGATCGCTTTTGGCAGAGTGGAATGGCAAAGACTCATCAGGCACCGGTATGCTAGATAGCGTTGAGTATTTAGAAGTACATCTAGGAACGACCAATAATTTTACTGCAAGCGCATCTACCTTGCAGGTGCGACTGTACCCAAGTGTAGACGTAACTACTCAGAGGGTCTTGCTGTCTGGTCTTACCGATGGAACAACTTACTACGCTAGATTCATCGCTGTTAATTTTGCTGGAAAGAAATCTAATGTTTCAGCGATTTCAAATAGTGCGGTCCAATCACGGTTGACTGGATTAGACATTCAACCGAATGGAATTGGAACAGCCCAGATAAACTTCACGGCACGTGATCTTGGTGGCGCGAATGCATTTTACGGATTGGTTCAGCCTCAGATTGGCGTTAATGGTGTTACTACGCTAAAGGCCGGTGATATATGGTATAACACCAGTACCGGAGTCAATGCTGGTAAGACATATAGATATGATGGTACACTTTGGAATGAAGACGCTACAATTGGCGTTATTAGTGGTAGTAAGATTATGGCTAACACTCTTACTGCTAATGCAGTAGGGACCAATCTTTTGATCACAGCATCTGCCAACATGGCAGATGCTGTGATTGATAGTGCCAAGATTAACTTCATAAACGCGGCTAAGATTACGACTGGCATTTTGCAGTCAAACCAAACCACTGTAGTTAATAACCTTACTGTTCCTACTTGGTCACTAGATCTTAATGGAAATGCCGTTTTTAACAATGGTACTTTTAGAGGAACTGTTGTTGGATCGATCTTCAAGACTTCGGCAGCTAGCAATGACGGCATTATCATTGACCCTAATGCCCCACCATTCGGAGCTAACCCTGCCGGTGATACTTATGCAGAAATCAGATTGTATGATGATTACACTCGGGCATCAAGAATTAGAGTTGTTAATGAGACAACAGGTACCAATCCAGGATCAACCTTTCAGCTTACGGCTCCGGGTGCTTTGGGTAACGCCATTAATCCGGGCGACGTTGCTGGCGCCACCCTAATGCTTGACAATAGAGGACAAGCTCTGCTCTACACCGACACTGGTATCGCTTCTGTATATGGCAAGGACGTTAGAATAAGTGCAATTCCTGGGACAACCAGTCCAAGCAATATTCAAATAGCTAGCGCTGGCGATATGGTTTTGACTGCTGTCAACAACAAGTCGTGTAGCGTATATGCCTTTGACATGTATGTAATTCCCCCAAACATTAATGGGGTGGGTAGAGGATATGTTAGATTCATGGGTGGAGACGTGCCCGAAACAACTGGACGAATTGCACTTATAAACACTGCTGGGTATGGTGTTGTGCTTAAGGCATACTATAATCCTAGCACCGGTAACCCATTGCGTTTCGAAGTTAGAAATGCTAATGATACTAGCTGGGAAAGAATGGGAGCTACAGCTTTCGATGTGCTTTCCGATGTGAATACGAAGGATGAAATCAGAATAATTCTATCTGGTGAAAAGCAATCAATGCTTTCCGAGTTAATGGAAACTGATTTATACTCATATAAGAGAATTAGAGACGATGATCTTTACAGGCCCACGGAGATTGGTATGATTGCACAGAAGGCCCCGGCGCTAATTACAAGTGGTCCGTCAGGAACGATGACTGTTGACTTGTATCAGGCGCAAGCCATGCACTTGGCAGCTTTCCAGGAGTTTGTAAAAGAAACAAGAAATGCCATAAAGGAACTTAAGGGAGAAAAGAATGAATAATCAAATGGATGCTAATGAACTAATTAATGGTCTTCTTGGCCAGGTCGGTGACCAGGCAAAAGAAGTGGCTATGTTAAAGGTTCAACTTGTACATGCACTGAATCAAATTGACGAGCTGACTAAGCAAGTTGAGCCGGTCGAGGAAGTGGTAGACGATGGCAGCGACACCGTATAAGTCAGTTAATTTTTCTGGCGAAGCGCTGAGCCAAGCAAAGTTTCAGCAACTTGCAAATAATGGGCAGTGGCTTTTTGAGAATACTCCAAGGGTTAGATATAGCTCATTCGGCGGGTTACTAAAGGATAGTAACACCAAGATTATTTCTGGTAAGTCACCATACACAGCAGTTAATGCTGATTACGCTCGGGTTGCAGTTTACTTCGGTAGCTTTTTTACTGCCGGTTGTAAACCTAACGTTACGGCGACAGTTGAGGTCGGCGGCGGTCTTGTAAGAAAGGTAGTGTCACTTACTAGTCTGTCTGGTGGTGGTGTAGACCATACGGGTTTTGTAGCTGAGTTATTCACCGTAGAGGCGGGCACTCAGAATCGTTTGGTTGAAGCTGGTGGATTTATTCACTGGCAAGCAATAGGTTACTAAGTCTTTCTTATATAGGAGAACCTGAATGTGTTGAAAAAGGGATACTACTCATCTAGGCGTAGAGCAATAATGCTAGCCGGAGACGACATTGATCATTTGACCGTCTTTGAGCGTGATGAGTGGATTTGCAACATATGCAAGAAGTTGATTGATAGGTCTTTACGCGGGGATAATTGGTGGAGGGCAACACTCGATCATATAATTCCGCTCTGCAAGGGAGGTACCCACACGTGGGACAACACGGCCGCTGCACATTGGAAATGCAACATGGACAAAGCCGACAGACTGTGCTAGACTGTAGGTTGTCATGACAGGGGGGCGCTTTGTGCGTCCCTTTTGTCGTCTAAGTAGAGAGGAAGAATTATGAGTGTTCCAACGAATAAGGAACTGTATGATAATGCTCCCGAGGATGCATTTGATGCGGTTAAGGGTTGGCTGTCACGACACCAGCCTCCGGGCGAGTGGAGTCCGGTTAGGTCTGATTACAAGAGTTGGCTAGATTGGGCCACTGCTAACTTTTTCCTTGATCCTGAAATTAGGGGAGCCTTTAAGAAAGAGTTTGGCATCACCTGGAATGTTTGAGAATGGAGATACATGAGTAACGATATGCGGACCGATAGCTTTGAGACTTGGTTGTGTGTCGTAGAACCGGGTGCTGAGCATGATTTCCGCCCGTATACGTATTTTACAGCGATCGTAGAATAATGGCTGATACGTTAGGTAGACGTTTAGAGTCATATGAAAATGTGCATCACAAGAACGGCAATCGTTCTGATAACAGATCGGAGAATTTAGAATTATGAATCAAAAGACAGCCAGCCGGTCAACGGATGGAAGATTTGATAGAGTATGCCGAATGGATTTTGAGGGAGTACAGTGAGCGGTGATCTTAGATGGGCTTTTGCCTCAGATATTCATTTTCCTCTTCACGATGCGAGGACTGTTGAATTATGGTTGCGTGTTTTAAAGTGGTGGAAGCCCGGTGCAGTAGACTTGCTCGGAGACATTGATGATGCTGATTCTACCTCACGCTGGGCAATCGGTCCAGAGACTTCTGTGCCCATTCTAGATGGTGGAGTTGTAGCAACCCGTGAGTTTTTAGCAGAGATTAATGGCATTGTACCTGATGCAGATAAGCATTTTTTCGACGGTAATCACGGCTGGTTCAGGCACGAAAAGTATTTGCAAAAGAACGCCCCGGCGATGATCGGTCTGATTACACCTGAGTTGCTTTACGAGAGCAACAAGGCCGGTTTCCAGTGGCATCAGTATGAGGAACCACCTACTAGACGTTACGGAGATATGTACTGTCATCATGGAGATTCTATTAGTAAGCACGCGGGCGAGAGTGTCAGGAATGATGTTCTAAATTGGGGAGTTAGTCTCATGCGAGGTCATTCTCACCGTTTGGGTAATTACAACATTACTTATCCAATCACCGGTCAGTCTTTTAGAGGATTCGAAATTGGAAACATGTGTGATTCAAGAAAGATGGACTATGATAGATCGCCCAACTGGCAGCAAGGTTTTGCTGTCGGCCATGTATCTGATGTGGGTACGGACAAGGAAACGGCTCACATTCAATTAATTGAAGTGCATGATCATACCTGTTTTGTTGATGGAAAGCGTTTCTCCACCTGAGAGTTTTTATGTTATAATTAGATAGTGGCTAAGCACAGAGCGGAGGTGGATAATATGAGGGTTGTAGCAATAATTGCTAAATACAAAAAGGCTGTCGTTGGCTCATTAGGAGTCATTGTTTCAGCTTACTTTTCAGCTGTTGCTGGTGATGGTGCATTGACAACCTCTGAATTTGCTAATCTAGTGGCTCTGGCTAGCACAACGATAAGTTTGGCAGTTGCTCCCAATACACCGGGAGCAAAGTACACAAAGTCAATAATCGCAGCAGTGGGTGCATTAGCAGCAGCAGTAATTTCGGTATGGTCTGGTGGAATTAGCCAGGATGAATTGTCACAAATTGTTGTTGCGGTTGGTACTGCATTGGGTGTTAGAGAAGTTGGCAACGTAGGAGATCAATACGACAGGATGACTAATGTTACAGTGCAGTAAGTGTAAGGGAAGGGTTTTTCTTGATATGGTATTTAGTGAATACAATCATTACGAACTCTTCTGCATTCGGTGCGGAAAGCGCTGGATGATTCCAAAGGAGAGTAATTACGGAACATGGCTGACAAAGAAACTCGTAAGTACAACGTAAATCCGTCGGTAGGAACTTTATCTGAAAGAACTAAACTTCAAAAGAGTTATTTCTTTCTGGACGGTAAACTTTATAAGTTACTGAGAGAACATCGAGCTTCGGATATCTTAGTAACACAAGATATGGAAACCAAGAGGGTTGTTCATTTTATATTAAGTGATGCTAAGCGCAAAATGAAGAATGCTTACGACACCATTGAAGTGGCCCGGATGTTAAACAGAACAAGGTCTGTTGTGCAGACCCATATGCTTAAGGGTGCTATCAATCCTCCGGTGCGAATTCACGAAAGAGGAATGAATCTTTACGGAAAGCCATTCGGAACAATGAAATGGAGTGAAGATGACATTATAGCTCTCCATGAGCATTTGCTTACTGTGGGCTCCGGGCGTCCCCGCAAGGATGGTATACTATATCCAGCTACACGTCTTCCATCACGTAGGGAGCTAATTGCAATGTTGCGTAACGCACCCATGTTTTATATGAAGACGTCTAGTGGAGAGTTCATACCGGTTTGGAGCGCTAATAATGAAATATAAATCAAGTGGAATAAGGGATGAAATCAATCCCGAACTAACGCTTATTCAAGCTGCATCTGCATTGGATGCAGCAGCAGAAACTGCTGAAAAATTAAACGATGTTGAGGGATTGTTGCAAGCCGCTGGCATGTGGATAAAATTGAGTGATACAATTATGCAGCTTACATCTAGTTTGCCGGTTGAGCATGAAGCTAAGTCGAATGATCCCAAAGTGAGCGTCGGATTCCAGCCAGAGGAAATTATATTGAAGGAGAGAATGTTATGAGAGAAGTAGAAGTAGATAAGCCAGTTGTCGATGTTGTCAAGGTTGACCCTCCAAGGATTAGCGTATCCATCGGATTCAAGATGAATATGGGTAACTACGAGAGCGCTAACGTCAACATGGGCATTACTGCCTCAGCGTTTCCAAATGAGAAGACAGCCGAGGCTGTTGACAGGGTTTACGCCCTGGCAGAAGAGAAGCTATTGGAGAAGTTCGGCGCACTAAAGGCTGAGCTTGAAGAGGGCGGTCTAGGTAAGGACTGATGGATAGGGCAGCCAAAACCCGTAAGGTCAATGCCCTAATGACCAAGTTCATTCAGCTATACGAGGACAAGTACGGCCAGAAGCCCCGATTCAACAGGAATACAGAGAAGTGGGGTTTTGGTTATATGGTTGATGACCTCGGCGTGGATTCGTTTCCTACATTGGAATACTACTTCACGCTGAGGCGTAACCAAACTTCGGCCGACTTCCTTCACAACTATCACGATATCAATGACTGGATGCGTGAGGATGCTGAGGACGAAATCAAGCGCGAGGCGCTGTTGGAGCAAACAAAGAAGCGAGTAAAGGAGTACGAGGATAGATGGCAGCAGAAGTCCTAAATGTAATCAACTCAATCTGCAAGAACAAGGATATCTACCTAGTTCTCAGTGAGGATAGAGAAATCTTCGGAGAGTACGGTGACGTATTCGATGAGATGAAGGATTACTATAACAAGTACCGCTCGGTTCCGTCCATTGAGGTTTTGCAGAAGATCAATCCTGACGTAGAGGTTGTGCCGGTTGATGCCGATACAAAGTTCTATGTTGAGAGGATGAAGTCTGAGCACGTAAGAGGCCAGCTAAACAACCTTCTGCTTAAGACAGGTAAGTTCCTCCAAAACGATCACCAACCACTAACGATCTTGGAGGGCTTGCAGAAGCAGATTGCCAAGCTGACTCGACTTAGCACAATCGTTCAGGACGTCAACATCATGGACCTGGACGCGGCTGAGGAGCGGTATGAGCAGGTCCGTAAGGTGGCTGAGGAAAACGGTGGAGCCATTGGTATTCCAACGGGGTTCAAGGGCATCGACTCTGCATATACTACCGGTATGGCCCCAGGTCACCTGATCTACGCTATGGGATTCTCAGGCGCGGGTAAGACTTGGTTCGCTGCCCTCATGGCTATTCGTGCATGGCAGCACGGTATAAAGCCAATGATCGTCAGTCTAGAGATGACACCGCCAGATATGCAGAACCGTATTCTGACTATGGCCGGTGAAGGTATCTTCAAGAACAACGAGCTTAGCCGTGGTGAGTATTCACAGGCGGGCATGGAGAAGATGCGTAAGGAAGCTATGGGTAAGGGTGAGTTCATCGTTGTCGGTGGAACTGCCGGTCAAGATGTGACTCCCAACCTTATTCAAGCTAAGATCGACCAGCACCACCCAGGCATTATCGTCCTTGACTATCAGCAGCTAGCAATGGACAATGAGAAGAACCAGTCAATTGTTCCGCGTATGACTAACCTTAGCCGTGAGCTAAAGCTACTGGCGGTTAACAATGGCATTCCGATCATCGTCATTTCATCTGTTACTGACAACGATCAGGGACGTAACAAGCCACCTACGATTGAGCAGATCGCGTGGGGTCGTGCGATGGAGTACTCTGCCGATATGATTTTTGCCGTTCACAAGATGGACGATGGACTCATGGAGGTAGTCGGTCGCAAGAATCGCTTTGGTGATCTTTGGGATATGTTCGTCCGTACAGATTTCAACAGCGGTATTTTCGAGGAAGTCTTTGAAAGGACAAGCGGTGACCTCGCAACTAATTAGGCGATTTCAAATCACAGGCCAGGTCGTCGGTGATAAGATCGTACAGGCAAGAGATACACTAAAGAACACAATGCTTGGCATGATGAAAGACGACGGTTATACACCATTGTATGACCTCGATCCTGTGTGGAATCAGGAATGGGTAAAGGAAGATATCTTCGCCTTCACCTACACATGGCAAGGCGTACACGTCGGAAAGGATAAGGCATGGCAGACAGAGGGGATCTCAGGTGGGAGGATGATTCCCAGCAGCCCGAAGAAGTAAAGCAATGTATTGATTGCAAGACTCTACTTCCTCTGTCATCTTTCCGAAAGAAGGCCAACCAAAGGACGGCCTGCATTATTACTGTAAGCCCTGCGTCAGAAGGCATGAGCAGGGGTATAGAGATAAGCGTCCTGAATTGTTGGAGCGTAATCGTGCCTGGAAGAAAAACAATCCAGAGAGAGCACGTGAGCATAAAAAAGCATTTGTTAAGAACAATTCCGAAGCAGATCGCATTTATCAGGCAAACAAAAAGGCTCGGAAGCTGGGTGTAGTTGGCGAGTTATCTGTAAAGGATTGGCTTGAAGTGTTAAGTGCTTGGGGTAGTTCGTGCTTGAAGTGCGGTTCTGATCACTTAGTAGAAATTGATCATGTTGTTCCACTCTCTAAGGGTGGTATGAATGTAAAAGAAAACATACAGCCACTTTGCAGCGATTGCAATAAGAGAAAGAAGATGAAGATTGAAGACTACAGAAAATGAACTACGATGGGAAGACGACAGTCTTTATAGCGAAGACCAAGTAAAGTCTGTCCTTCGCTCTCTTGGCATTGACATAGAAAACGAAACTGAGGCGGTGTTCCTGGCTTATTGTCCGTTTCACGGAAACAGGGACACCCCCAGCTTCGCTATCAATAAGACCAGTGGTCTGTACATTTGCTACAACCCTTCGTGTAATAAGACCGGCAAGTTCATGACCTTGATCAAGTTTGTTGGAAAGCTCAATGACTTCCAGGCTAAGCGCCTGATTGCCAGGAGTAAGATCAAGACCAACTTCGAAGATGAAATCGCTAAGTACAGCGAGGTCAAGGAATTGTGGTCTCCGTACGTTCACGTTCACCACGACGGACGGCGTGAAGAGAATTATATGGGCCGGGTCAAGCAAGATATGTGGAAGTACGCTGAACCACAGTTATACATGAAGGGCCGAGGATTCGAAAAAGTAATTCTTAAGGACTTCGAAATTGGTTACGACGAAGAAATTGATATGGTCTGTGTTCCCATGCACGACCCAATGGGAAAGGTAGAGGTTGGTGCAGTGCGCCGGTCGATCAAGGGTAAGACATTCAAGAATACCCCAGGACTACCAACCAGTAAGACTTTGTTCAATCTTCACCGGGCCAAGCGCACGGGTGACGTAGTAATTGTCGTTGAGGCATCATTCGACGTTATGAAGCTGGCTCAGGTCGGTTACCCAAATGCCGTTGGTTTGCTTATGGGTCACTTCTCCAAGGACCACGCCCGGTTGCTAGGAAAGTATTTCAATACCATTGTCATAATGACTGACAACGATAAGCCACAGTTCTATCAAGGTTGCGGTAAGTGTAAGAAGCTCGGTTCCAACTTATGCAAGGGACACAATCCCGGTGAGGAACTAGGCCAGAAGATTGCAGAAGATATGAGCACCAAGCGTATCATGTGGGCGCACCACGGAGGGGTCAATAGATTCCCCGATGGTGCAAAGGACGTTGGCGATATGGACGACGAGACCATTCGCTACAGCATCAAGAATGCCATTTCCCACTTCGAATACACACTTGACTCATGATTACCTATGGTGTACACTAGAACGTAGAAGGGCAAAGCCCTCAAATAAAACTACAAGGAGAATCTAACTACTATGGCACTCGTTAAGGGTCTAGCAGCATTTAAGGCAACAAAGGCACAGATTGAAGCGGATCGTGAGGCGCGTGAGCGTCCCAGGGCAAATTACTTTAACTGGAAGAACAACAAGAACAAGGAAGACAAGAACGTTGTAAGCGTTCGCTTCCTACAGGAATTCGATACCGCAATCGAAGGTTACCGCGAGGATCGCGGCCTGCCAGTCATGGCAGTAGAGCATCAGGCTCCGGGTGCTAAGGGATTCATGAGGCGTGCAAACTGTACCCTTGAATCCGAGGGAGCATGCTACGCATGCGAGCGTCACAGGGAAGATCGTTCCCTAGGTTGGCAGCAGCGTAGAAACTTCTACATTTGGGCATTGGTTGATTACAGCGACGGCGAGGGTCCACAGCCTGTCGTAATCTCTCGTACCTTCGGTTCCTCTTTCGTAGATGACCTAATCCTAGAGGTTGAGTCAGACGATGAGAACCGTATCACCAACAAGATGTGGAAGGTCATCAAGAGTGGTTCTGGAAAGAGCACCACTTGGAAGCTTCGTGAGGACAAGAAGACTGTCCTTTACGATGATGCTGACGTTGAGGTAATCGACTTGGAAGAGGCTGTCCTTCGTCCAATCGAATACGATAAGCAGGCTGAATACTACGGTGCTGTTTACAAGGACGGCGATCCAGTCGATGACGATAACGAAGCAGCAGGAGCAACGGCAGTAAGCAAGGTTGAAAAGACAGAGACCGGCGAATTGCAGTGGTGATTTGGCTTGAATCCTAAGGATTCTCGCCACACGATGCTAGAAAGAGATGGGGCCGTGGGCGTTTGTAGCGTCTGCGGCCCCGTTGATCTTTTATTTGATTCTGCGCATCCGAAAGGTCGGTGTGGCAATGCAAATCGTGAACGTAACCGTGGAAAGCAACGACAACGATCAACATTCCATGATGGAACTCGAAAGCCTACTTTAGAACAACAGGCAGCTATGCTATCTGATCAAGATGGTAAGTGTGCAATTTGTGACGTGACGTTTAACGGAACTCCGTATATAGATCATTGTCATGAATCCAAGCTAGTCCGTGGTCTCCTTTGTAGGAATTGTAATCTTGGGTTGGGGCTTTTCGGTGATGATGTAGATAAGCTTCGGAGGGCGATTGAGTATGTTTCCAAATCCAGAGTATAGCAATTATTTGAAGTCAGAGGCATGGCGCAGTTTTAGGAATTTATACTTTTCAGTATATCCAAAGATGTGCGCTGTTTGTCATGCGACTCAAAACATACAACTTCATCATCGGCAGTATGATAACTACAAAAGTAGGAAGTTTAAGGATTACACGCCGTTGTGTAAGTTCCACCACGATGACTTGACCAAAATTTGGCGGTCTAATAAGAACTATCTCGGCATGAACTTAGATCAATTCACAACGGCATATATCAAGCAAAGGAAAAACAATGGAAGAGTTCAACGAAGAAGAAGCTAAGGCTGAACTACAGAACGATCAGAAGAACCTAGATGTTGTTATTGATCATTTGATTGATTCTGTCAGCCACTTCCGGTCGAATGAGTCTTTGGCCGATATCGAAATGGAAGAGTGGGCCAAGATGCTAGAGGTTCTAGACTTGACCAAGTATATTGTTAGCGGTATCATGTATTCCTATGGTATCCCACCGTGCGGGCACGATCACGACGAAGATGAGGAAAACGATGAGTGAGCTAGAGAACGTTAGAATTTTGAAGAATCATGTTGATCGCAAGCAGTCAACAGAGTATGCTGTCTTCTTTGATATGAATGGATTTGCATATCGTCTAGATTGGGAGCTTGCCGATTCGGCAGACGTTGATCCGCAGCATATAGCTTCATTAATGAAAATGCAGATTGATGCTGATTTTCAGGATCAGGATTACGCTGACAGCATTAGCACCAGCCCTGCCGGTAGTTCAAACAAGTATCATGAATACCTAGCTGACGGTTGGGAACTTATAGATTTAACGTTTAGCTAATGAGTGATTGTACTTGTGGGAAGCAAGAAGGAATTTGTAAGTCACAAAAGCATGATGGTGCTGTTCGGGTAACCTGGCGGGATCAAGAAGGAAATTTACACGTCAACGGAACTGGCGCAATATTCGAATAGGGTAGCTCCTCTAAGCTAGGAAAGGATAAGAATATGTGGAAGGTGTTAGATGAAGACAGACGATACATGGTATCTGATAACGGTATTGTTAAGGGAGTCCGAGGAACGGTGCTGACTCCTCATGTTGATAAGGATGGATATGCTACTGTTCGTATTGCCGGTAAGACATACCGGGTCCATAAGTTAGTTGCCAATGCATTCATTGGTCCGACCCCGACGGGTTATGAGGTAGGTCATGTTGATGGTGATAGCTCAAACAACGCTGTCGAGAACTTAAAGTATTGTACTCACGTCGAAAACATTGCTGATAAAACTTTGCACGGAACGATGGCTAACGGCAGCAATAATGGTAACTCTAGACTAAAAGAGACTCAGGTCGTTGAAATTAAGCGTAGAATAGCTGCCGGTGAATCTAGCGCAAACGTTGCATTGGACTACGGCGTAGTTGAGGGTACAATTGATCACATCAAGCAGGGAAGAACGTGGAAGCACTTATGAGCAACTATGTTGAGCTTCACTGTCACACTCATTATTCTGCATTGGATGGTCTGAACACTCCTGCCGAATACATGAAGCGATGCAAGGAAATTGGGATGACTCACCTGGCTATGACTGATCACGGTACTTTGGCCGGTCACCGGGAGTTCCAGAAGGCTGCCAAGGAAGCAGGCATTGTCCCTATCCTTGGAGTTGAAGGTTATATCTCAGAGACCGACCGCTTTGACCGTCGTGCCAAGGCCAAGCGCCAGGACGGCACGAATATCTACAACCACATTATCCTCTTGGCTCAGAATGATACGGGTCTAACCAACCTAAACAAGATGAATGAACTGGCCTGGACTGAGGGTTTCTATCACAAGCCACGTATTGACTACGAGCTTTTGGAAGAGTACAGCGATGGTCTGATCATCACGTCCGGGTGTCTATCTGGATTGATCGCTAAGGCGATTGAGCGTGATGATATGCAGGCGGCAATTAACCACGCAAAGAAGCTAAGCGCAATTGCGCCAGGCCGGTTCTACATTGAAGTCCAGGGTCACAACCCGGTAGCATTAAATGAGAAGCTCTTAGCAATTGCTGATAGGCTAGACATACCAGCCGTAGCAACGAGTGACTGTCACTATGCGCGTAAGGAAGACCTTTGGATCGAGGAAGCTCTACTTATCCTGTCCACCAAGCCTAAGCGCAACATGGCGTTCGATTACGCTAAGTCAGAAAAGATGGATATGCTAGAGCGGTACAACTACCTGTGGCCTGACCGTCAGATGACTTTCGAGAAGTTCGAAATCTACCTGCATTCAGCTGAGGAGCATATGTCTGCTTTTGCACTACAGGGCATTGAGCGTACCGATATTCTAGAGAACACTGTCAGGGTTGCTGAGTCAATTGGTGAGTATCCTTACCACCAGGGACTAGACCTTTTGCCAGTGCCTCAGGGTGTCGATGTTGACGAGGTTTTGGAGCGCAAGTGCCGCGAAGGTATGAAGGCCCGTGGTCTAAGTGGCATTAAGAAGTATGAGGATAGGCTTGTCGAGGAGCTTGAAATCATTAAGGGCAAGAATTTCTCAACATACTTCCTAATCGTTGCTGATGCTATCCAGTGGGCAAAGAACAAGGGAATCATGGTTGGTCCCGGTCGTGGATCGGCTGCCGGTTCACTTGCCTGCTATGCCTTAAAGATTACAGACGTTGATCCAATCGAAAAGGGACTATTGTTCTTCCGATTCATCGACCCTGAGCGTCCTGACTACCCTGACATTGATATGGACTTTGAAGACAAGCGCCGTGACGAGGTTAAGGAATACCTGCGCCGGAAGTTCAAGAACGTTGCTTCTATCGCTACCTTTACCTACTTCAAGGATAAGAACGTAATCAAGGATGCAGCCCGTGTCCTAGGTGTCCCAATGGCTGATGTTAACAGGGCAACCAAGAATGTCAACGCCCCTCCTGGCCATGACTTCTTTGACGTGTTTAAGGCGTCTGACCAGGGCAAGGCATTCTCTGAAAAGTACCCGGACGCTATGAAGCTGGCCGGTCAATTGAGAGGCCGTATCCGTGGTAATGGTATGCACGCAGCAGGTCTAGTTCTATCCAAGGTTGAGCTTAACAAGTTCTCCCCAATGGAGACTGCAACTAATCCGTCTGATAAGCAGGGTGCTCGCATCCCGCTTTTGGCGGTCGATATGGATGCAGCCGCTGACATCGGTCTTATCAAGTTTGACTTTCTTGGCTTAAAGACTCTAGCTGTTGTGGGTGATGCAGTCGATCTAATTGAGGAGCGTCACGGTTTTAAGGTTGATCTAGAGCACATGAACTACGAGGATAAGAACGTTTACGCAATGCTATCCGAAGGTAACACCAAGGGAGTATTCCAGTGTGAGGCTACACCTTACACTAAGCTGCTAATGAAGATGAAGGTTGACTCCTTCAACGATTTGTCAGTTTCTAACGCTCTGATCCGTCCCGGTGCTATGAACGTCTTTGGTGATGACTACCTTAAGCGTAAGTCCGGTAAGCAAAAGGCGCAGAGGATTCACCCTGACATTGATGGATTCCTAGAAGATACTTTCTTTCTTCCAATCTATCAGGAGCAGTCAATGCGCCTTGTGTCCGACCTGGCCGGTCTAGGAATGAGTATGGCTAACAAGGTCCGTAAGATCACTGCAAAGAAGCAGGACGTGAAGCTACTAGCTGAATACAAGGATCTTTTCATCGCCGGTGCAGAGCCAAAGGTCGGTAAGGAAAAGGCTGAGTTCCTTTGGGGTTCAATTGAGGAAACAGCTTCGTATGCATTCAACCTGTCTCACTCCGTAGCTTATAGTATGATCAGCTACTGGACAGCGTGGCTAAAGTATTACTACCCACAGGAGTTCATGGTTTCGATCCTGAACAATGAGACAGATAAGGATTCTATTACTGACTACCTGATTGAGACGAAGCGTCTTGGAATGAAGATTCTTCTGCCTCACATCAATAAGTCAAAGGCCGGGTTCAGTATTGAAGGTCCAGACATTCGCATGGGACTAAGCAATATCAAGTACGTTACACCAATACCGGCGGCGAAGCTAATCGATAAGGCTCCATTTGAGTCTTATGCAGAGCTTGAAGCGTTGATTGGCACAAAGGGTAATGGTTTGACAGCTAACACTCTAAAGGGACTCAACGCTATCGGTGCTGCTCGTTTTGAAGATAATCCTCTTCATGGCCGCGAGCGTGCGAACTTTTACGAATATCTTGGTATTCCTGAGTTCGATCTTGGTTCTGTGCCGGGAGTTATTCGTACGCAGCTTACTTCGCTAAATGAGTTCGAAGAAAGTGGTGTATACTTGGTACGAGGCATGGTTCGCCAGATTAAGACCGGCGAAGGATGGGCGCGTGTTGAGATGGTTGATAATACTGGTAATGCTGGTATCTTTACCGGAGAACACAATGATATAGAATCAGGAAAGTTGTATTATTTCCTTGTGGGAGATAATAGAATCGCCAGGTACTGCAAGGACGAGGACGTTACAGAGAGTAAGGATTCGTCCTTTGTTAAGTATTTGTGGGAGCTAGACTACCCGGATATGCCTGATGGTATGTACAAGGTAGTTTCTTTTGCCCCTAGAAAGACAAAGGCCGGTAAGAATATGGCAACAATGATCATTGCAGATAATGAAAAGAATTTAACATCAGTTGTTGTGTTTGATCAGGCTTTCAAAAAGGCGTACGCCTTCTGCGCCGAAGGTGCAGTTGTTGATATAGAATTGGAGCAGATGCGTGATGGAGGTATCACCCTTAGAAACGTCCTCAGCTGATAAGTATGTAGCTGAACTAGAGGATATGTTAAAGTGGAACGTGGCAATATTGACTGTGCTTTTACAAGAGGCCGGTGGGTTGGTAGAAATTAGTCGTGAAACATTAGAGGGAATTAATGTTGGGCAGGCCAAGACACAAGTTAGCTTTGATTCTGCTAAGCAGGTTTATCTGATTGAAGGAGTTTATGACGATGGAACTGAATGATTACCAGGCACGCGCCGCTGATACAGCGGTTTATCCAGAGTCAGGAAGTGGTAGCTATAATGCGGTGTCCTACTCTGTACTTGGTTTGACAAACGAGGCTGGTGAAGTTGCTGGTAAAATTAAGAAGGTGTGGCGGGATGACGGTGGAGAATTTACACCAGAAAAGGTTACTGAAATCTTCAAGGAGTTGGGTGATGTGCTTTGGTATTTGGCGCAGGCGACGACTGAACTAGGATATACTCTCAGTGATGTTGCTCAGTATAATGTTGATAAGCTTGCATCTCGCGCAGCACGTGGAGTCATCGGTGGAAGCGGAGACAATCGATGAATCCGTTTTTAGCGATTGGAGTTGGCTTCGTGGTTGGCATCGGCGGTGCCTTAGTCGGAACGTGGCTTTGGCTGATAAGAGAGTTTCATTTTAAGTGAATAGCAAGGCGATAGGCAAGGAAGTTGTGTTTGTTCGGATGGCTATATTTACAGCTGACGGACAAATGATAATGTATAAGTTTGGAGATAACAATAGGGCAATGGACTTCTCGGTAGAGGCTAACACCGATTACGACGATGTCTATTTAAATTTAAGCCATCCTATGGCAACGTATCAGGTTGCTCCAACTGAATACACCGTTAAGATACGATGAGCACTAACCGGTTGGCCCCACGCCGGTATAAAAAGGTGGGGTAATACTAATTTTAAAGGAATGATACCAATTGACAGAAAACAACTTGGATGTGCTTTTAGAGAAGCTAGATCCTAAAACAAGAAAGCGATTTAAGATGGCGCAGGAGTCTAACATTGAAATGTTGCCTTCCGCTAGCTTGGAGCTTAATGACGCAACAGGAGGTGGCTTTCCACGCGGTGCGATTAGCACTGTATTCGGAAACTTTAGTAGTTCAAAGACTGCTATGTTGCTACAGACAATTGGCCGATTGCAACGGCGTGGTCTAACCTGCGCATTCATAGATGCAGAAGGAACGTACGACAAGAATTGGGCAACACGTCTAGGCGTGGACAACGAGAAGTTGATCCTTATTAGGAAGAAGTCTTTTGGTGCCATTTTCGATGAAGTCCGCCCGTTGCTAGAGGTCGGCATTGATTTTCTTGTATGGGACTCAATCAGCATGACTCTTCCTGAGGTATTTATCGAAGACGGTGATCTTAAGGGATTTGATGGACAGAAGCAGATCGGTGCAGCCGCCAAAAGCGCCGGTATCGCCATTAATGCAATGCACTACGTAAACGATAGAACAGCAATTATCCTTATCAGTCAAACACGTACTGATATGAGTGGTATGCATCCAATGCAAAAGCCAACAAACGGTAAGGCAGTAGAGTTCGGTTCAAGCCTGATGGTTAAGCTCACTTCGTCAGCTTCTGAGAACCAGCAGATCAAGCGCTCCATTTACATTGGCGATAAAATTCACTCGTTGCCAGTTGGACGCGAGGTCAAGATTGAGGTTACAAAAAATAAGGTCGGTCCTCCAAACAGAACCGGAAAGTATAACTTCTATTACGCTGGTGCTGAAATTGGAATAGATAACATTGACGAGCTTGTTTCAATTGGTAAGCGCTACGGAGTTCTTGAAGGAACTAACTGGATTAACTTCGGAGAGCAGAAGTGGAATGGCCAGGCTAAGCTTGTCGAAGCCCTAAAGGGAGATATCGCATTGTTCGAAGGCATCAATGAGGCCATCGAAATGGTTAAGACAGGGGAGGTGAAGGATGAGCCAATGGGAGAAGTTCAAGAAGAATCAAGCGTCTGATCCAGACAATATTGTGCCGCAGGGCATGCAGATTTATGGTACATTTTCTTGTCAGCACTGTTCCTTAGAAGCAGAAGAAGGCACATACTTTGCTGTTGATGGTGTGCTAAAATGGACGTGTCCGTCCGGACACACTAGCTTTGCTGAGAACTTTAGATTAGGATGAGCAGGCCTAGCCGCCCAGCCTACCGAGGGGG
>Ga0210040_10000151_pt1 | contig 132058 bp, 105 predicted proteins | sample CryGeyCG12114_NA_FD_185462 | JGI IMG/M metagenome (GOLD analysis project Ga0210040, IMG submission 185462) | Groundwater microbial communities from aquifer - Crystal Geyser CG19_WC_8/21/14_NA (SPAdes) (version 2) | ecosystem: Environmental > Aquatic > Deep subsurface > Groundwater | place...
CGAGGTAATGGCAACGCCGGCAGCGACGGGCGCGCCATAGCCCTTCAGCAGTTCCTTGGCCTGGTGTTCATGGATGTTCATTTGAATTTCCTTGGAAGTATCGGGAGCTTCGGCTCTTGCGCACCCTCCCCCTTGAGGGGAGGGCCGGGGTGGGGGTGCTGCGGGTGCCACAACATCGTTGTCGAGACTGGTCCTGGCTCAGCACCCCCCCCCCCGCCCCTCCGCACCCCCCCGCAGCCGCTCCTCCAGCCTCCTCCACAAAAACGTCCTCCAACGCATGCGCCCCCTCCCCTTCCAATACGTCTTCAGCCTCTGGCACACCAAACCCTCGTCCACCAACCCCAGCCTCCTCGCCCCCTCCGTCCCCGACATCGCCGCCTTCTACAAGATCTACAACAACTTCCCGTGGGACGCCCTGGCGCTGAAAGACAGCGTGCATTTCTTCCGGACGGGGGTGCGACCGCTGTGGGAGGACAGCGAGAACGCGGAGGGCGGGTGTTGGGTCGTGAAGGTGCGGAAGGAGGATGGGCGGGCGGTGAGGACGTGGGAGGAGTTGTGTTTGATGGTTTGTGGGGGCGAGTTGCAGGCTGTTGTTGCGAGAGGTACGTTACGTATGCGTCCCGTACATACACGGACCAAAAACCAATGCAGAAGAAAAGAGGGGTCTGTGACTGGACTGACGCAATGCAGAGAGAGACCACATCTTAGGTATCTCGTATTCACCCCGGTTATACGTCGCTCACATCTCGATATGGACGAAAGGCGGAAGCAACCGCAAGAGCATCGAGGCGTTGCAGAAGACGATTGTCTCGAGGTTATCGCCGGAGCTGCAACCGAAGTCTGAGATGGATTACTATTACAAGAAGCATTCTGACCACGAAGGGTGGAAGGAGGCCATGGTGCCGAAGAAGTCAGTAGAGCAGGCTCCGTGAGGCTTTACATACGAGGAGTAAACTTGGATGAAGGAGGTGTCATGTCATCGTTCATAGCAGGCATCCCGCGAGATATCTATCTGTCTACAAACCAGTGGCGATAGAAATTGGCGTGAACCGAAGCGTGTCTTTAAACCTATCCCAATGCCTCGCTAAATAAATACATTCAGATCTGATCTTCTCACCTCATCTCGGAGGGGCAAAACTCATTCCCTCAGGACTCTTATAACTCTCTCTCGTCTCCGCCTTCCGCGCCTTCTCCTCCCTGACCCTCATCTCCTTCTCGTCCTGCGCAAGCACACAACAGCAACAACAAACACTCTGTATACAATCACTCGCCACATTGCCAGCCAGACTATCCATCTCGTACGCTTTACGCACTCTCGTGTGCTGAATTGCAGTGAGCAGAATATTCACGCCACACAGGACAGACCAGGCTAGACACGAGCCGTTGATGGAACTGTATCCGAGCATGTTTGTGGTATCACGCTTCTGGCTTTTCAGAGAGAGACGGTACTGTGTTCGTCCGTAGACTATACAGGGGCAGAAGAGGGAGGAGAGGCAGGTTGTGGGTTCGGCGCAGGAGCCGAGGCTGTGATGCCATGTTCCGCCCCGGGAGGATTGGCCTGGTCCAAAAGTGGCGGATGGGGGGAATGACATGTCTCCGGTTGGTGGTGGGAATGTCTGGATATTGGTTGTCCGTGATGGTGATACGGTCGAGGTTGGCGATCCGGGGCTCAGAGGATTGACATCGGGTTCTAGGTGAAGCGGCTTCGGTTGCTGAGGCTGAGATGTCTTGTTTGTTGGTCGCTCAGGCTTTTCTTCTGAGGACTGGTACTCTTGGATCGGAGCCTGCTGCGCCCTATGCGTAGGTAAGGCATGAGATGACAATTGTGCCTGGGGGGCATCGCCTTGCCCTGGATATACTGCCTGCTCTTGCATGCCTGCTGGTATATTGGGTGCGTATATGTACGCCGCTTGGGACGCCTCGTACGATGGTGTTGGTCCCTGATATGGTACCTGCTGCTGCTGTGGGTGTTGTTGCTGTAGACGTCTCGGTATATCTGGTCTAAACTGATCGGAGTGTTGCGGATGATGAGATGTCTGGCTCTGTGGTTGACGCTGAAATTGGCCGCTTCGTTGTGAGGGTAGAACTGCCTCGGCAGGTAATGTATCCGAGTGTGCCTGCTGTGAGCCACCGCCTAGATGCTCGGGAAGGACAGGTAGTGGTGGTATACGAGATTGTCTTTGTTCTTGTTTCACACGATCGCCGGCTTCCAGTTGTTGCTCTGTATTGCCAGATTCGTGAGAGCCATCCTGCCACGAGAATCTATTTTCAGTGATCCACGGCTGAGGCGGAGCAAGGCCTAATTGTGGTTGTACAGTTGAATGGTGACCCGAGGGAACTGAGGGATAATCGACTGGCCTATTTCTCGGCATGTTGTAATCTTTAAGGCCGCACAGTACCGGGTTGCTCGAAAATTGTTCGTATCAGCAAGTTCCTCTTCGATCACTTTTTGAACCCTTTTACATCAAGCTATGGTCAGAGTTATGAGAGAGCTGACGAAGCGTGAGGATAGGGCAAGCCAGCTACGTAAGAAGACTGCTTGTGCTTAGGATGCTGAGTTAATGCTGTAGGATTCGCTGACTATGGTGGCCTAAGATGTTGTATAATGTTGATACAGATCCGCAAGACCAGCTTGCTGTTAGAATCAAGAGAGCAGAAAACGGCAAAAATGAAACGTAAGGTCAGTAAAGAGACATCGCAGGAGGGACGAGGACGGCCGTTCGAGAGAACCTTGCGGCTCAGCATTCATATCGTCCACTTCAGAACGGGCTTGTTGGGTTAGGTATGGTGGTGTAGTGTGTAGTTGCTCGAACAGTAGATGACTTGTGATTTGTCCAGCACGGTGACTCGGGTATTTCTGGGCGCTTAAGCAAGTCCATGGGGCCAGAAAATCCCCGACTTGTCACCCAATCAAAGTACTTTCCTTGTCGCTGCCGCATCTAATCATGTCGATCTTGAAACAGACGACATAGTCACCATCAAGTCCGCACGGCCCGCTTGAGAAGCTGCACAAAAGGTACAGGCAATCGTAGCAAGAGACCATCGCCAATCGTCAAATGTGGCAGGAAAGCGCATAGCCGAGCTTGAGCCTCTCCGGTAGACCCCCGGCAATTGCCGTTGCTGCCGCTATGGGTAGCAAGTCTGCTGTCCATGCGGAACTCCCCCCGGAATATCAGTGCGAGCAAAGGTCATATACTTGATTAAGGTATCGGCATACTCCTCAAGGATGTATTAAGCCATTCTGAGGCCTCATCACGGGTGACGGAACGGAGCCCCATTCCAGTGTTATCGTGTGTCTTGTTGTTGGTTGTTGAAGGTACTGCCATGTCCCAGATATCAAGACAGCTGGCCAGCTTGATACTAGACCCGGTGACAGATTCTGTTGTTTGAAGTTTCTAAAAAAGAAACGGCGCGACTGGTGTGGTAGTTGACTACCACTAGGACCCAGAGCCGAACCCGCAATTAGTCCAGGTTTGCTCCTTCAAGGCATTCGGAGAGGCCTGAAGGCACGCAGCTAAGCGTGCACTTGTAACATAGGAGAAGTTGACATCTACTGTACGGATACTCAAGCTGTGGCTTAATGTCCCTGTTTGTTCTACGGTTCGGTAAGCAGTGGACAATCTCTGTAGAAGGTACTGGGAGATAAATTCTGATCTTAGCGACGGGTATGTGCCTTTGCTGCGCCTCCATCATCGGCAATCCCAGTTGGAAAACCATGCGTTGAGTAACAGATGTTAACCCATCCAACATCATCGCAACATGAGTTTTCTGGACATGGCACCGGGAGTTTTCATCGAAAGAGCCTCTCGCACCGAACCTTGAATCACCACTCAGCTAGCACGATCACAGAAGCCGGCAACGAGCACCACGGCCATGTTTCGTAGCGCAACGGTGTCCACCACTAGCCCCTGTGGCCGCTGTCTGGCTTGACAGTCTGGGACGCGTCAGAGTGGCCAGCGAAGAAGGCGTTCCCTCACGGAAGAAGGCGCTTGCGTTGGTACTTTGAGAATTTTCGGTGATGATGCGTTTTTGAAAGTGGGTGGGTTTGGCGGAACCTTCTACTTGGTTCATGTTGACCTGCAAAGCAGTAGCAACGGGGCCGCGAGCGACTCATACTAGCTTGTCCGCATCGACTGTTGGATGGAGCGGACAGTACTGACCGGCAGCCTCACAAACGCCGTTCAGGGGTACACAGGACAGGCGTCGACTGTCTTCTTGTTGACGTGCATAATGCTAGATGCTCAGCACAGCCCTCTGTCGCTAGGAGGTACACCCGTGCCGAAGCTTTGCAACGGCTGAGATAGTAGGACTGTAGTAAGGGTTCGTCTTGGCGATTCCTTGTCTCATCATCGATATGTCATCGAACCGTCTCAGCCTGCTGGTGGTAAGAGGTTCTGGTTAGTCGCCGGCAGTTTTGCTACACCGGGCCCATGTATCCCAGTAGTGTTTAGATGTTCAACCTCGGTCCACATCCTCCTGAACATTTCCTCTTGTACAACACCGACCCAACAAAACTCTTCAAGCACATCTGTTCGGACGCTTTCCCAACCAACCACACCAGCTTTTGCTTGTACCCGTCTCAGCTTCTCCACAGCAACGCACGAGAATCGGGTCCTTCCACCGTCGGCAAGCAGCACGCTGACGGTAGCCCCCATAAAGCACATCCAAACGTACAATCTAGGAGCCACTCCCGCCATGACGCCTTTTTCCTCTGCTTGCTCCAGTGCCTGCCAGAACTGATACTCAACCTGCAACATCGCCGGCGTGATCGTGCCGTCGTTCCTTAGCACAACATGATGGAGCAAGATCAAAGCCAGGCAGACGCATTCATCAAGAGTTCCTGTATTGTGATACACAGCATTACACCTAGCAAGCTGATACGGTGCGATCATGCTGAGGTAGCTCAAGCCATTTCTTACGGGGTTTGATGGCGCCTCAGTTGGGTACTCACCACTCCACTGAAAGATAGCTGCAACCTTGCAGACACTCTGCGCAGCTAAAACTAGTGGTGGGTCTATCCCTTGACTGACACTCGACAAGTCACGGAACCCGCTTCCCATCTTTGCTGACGGACCAATGTCCAGTGGTGGTAGCGGCACCGCCCATACAGGCTCGGTATTGAAGAAGATAGCCTGCATCACATCGGCATACGTGAGCATATCCGACACCAGTCCTCCCAGGCCTAGATAGTGGAGTCCACCGCGAACAGTCGCGAGATGCACCAGTCCTGAGATATGCTTCCGGATCTCAAGACCATTTCCTTGCGCCATGTAGATAAGCAATAGCAATGTTGCGGCGAGCATAGCTTCGTCAGTGCTCGCGTCCTGCTCGGTTGGGCAAGCTCGGCTAAGCAATTGTACCGCGAACGCTTGTTGCCGCCATGCCGTATCGGAGATCTTGTTGTGTGCAATGGCATAAAGCGTGCCGGAATATGCTAGGACAGCCTGTAAGAGAGGCGGATGTGCACGCGCAGCAGGAAGAACTCGATTGATGAATCTGTTTGGGAAAAGATGGCTTTCTAGCGCATGAGCCCGTGAATTAGTGGTAGGCGACCAGGGGTGAGACCAAAGGTTCAAAAGATGCTCGCGCTCTGAGTCGAGTAGTAATTGGGGCTGTGCCGCATTGGTCGGAGTGAAGGTCGCTGAGATAGGTACTACAGTGCTTTGACAGGGTGTCTTGTCACGTGCAAATTCTGCTTGAGGCACCCTCCTTTTGGCATTGTCGACAAGGTGCTCCGAGAAGTATCGGTGAGATGCTAGAATGCATTTTAGCTTGCCGCACGCCAGACAAGGCCCTCGATGTGCGCTTTTCGTCCGAAGAATGGCTGTCGGTACAGACAGGGTCCGACTTTCGCTCTGTGCAAGTGGGCTCGAGAGGCTTTGAGGTGCCATCACCGGTAAGACCTGATCGTAGTGGTGAAATTGCTGCGCATTATATGGCTGCACAAGCGTTGGTGGCGCGTGAGCCTGTGCATGATCATGGTGTTGGCTATGGTTTTGCGCAGGTAATTGCAGCTGTGGACTCGGAAGAGGTAGCTGTGAGGTGCGACCAAGCTCCTGGTGCTGTCGTTGATGTAGCGAAAGCCCTGGCAAACCCTGATATGGTCGAAAACCGGTTTGTTGAACTCTTGGATGCTGCTGGGACGAAACGTTGGCGTGTACTCCAGATGACTGGTTCGTAGCGGGCCAAGTTTGCAGGGCGCTGGTGTTGTAGGTCCGAAATGGAAGGTTGTACTGTGGATGTGGTTCCATAAGCCGGTAAAAGAGTGTAGCCAACTTTCGAGGGTCACCATCCGTAGATTGTCACCCTATACAACGGCATGGAGGCTGCCACAGATTAGACAGGCCAACAGTGGCCTGACACCAATTTCGAGTCGGACGGGGCTCTCAGAGAGAAGTTATTGACACAGAGAAGGAACAAGCAAGCGACTGATATCACTGTTGGTCATGAAACACCCGGGCCCAACCTTGAGAGCCTCTCCTTCCGGATTGAGATATGTGGCGCAAAGAGGCCATATTTGACGAACTCGTTACGAGATGAGATGAAAGTATATACCCGAACCTCAAGTGTGAAGACATCATAGCCCAGGGTACTGTCGAGAAACCTGAGCTTCATGGGTCCGGACTTTGTAGGAGAGGTAACATCACTTCTATTCGACAAGATCAGAGCGTACCTAGGGAAGCTTGTCAGATCCGCCATACGAAGCCATTTAGTGTGGAAGGCGTCGGAGGCGGCGAGAATTGATGGCTGAGCCACAAGGATCGGCCTGGCGAGCCACAAGTTAGAGATCAACACTCAGAGATCCTTGTTGCGGCTCCGGTCTAACCTAGGTAAGATCACCATGGACGTGAATTACGGTAAGAAAATTGTGCGAGGCGACAGGGTCAAAAATGGCAGGATGGCGCCATGGAACCTTGAAAGGAAAGGCGCGTTGTGTATACTTCCTCATCACGTAAATTGCATATCCACAAGCCACTCAGTTCCCGCCAGTCCAGAACTATATTCTCCGCCATTGGGCCACCCAGATAACAGGTACTTGGTCGAGTGCTGGTTTTTAGGTGAGTACGAACCTTAATTTTCGTTGCGCTACGGTGGAAACACAGGCAAAGCTTAAGGTTCGTATTCATCTAAACCCAGTATGGATCAAGTAGGTTGCTCTTAAGCAGTAACCCATCGCATTAGACTGATTGTAGGAGGGGAGGAACAAGTCAACTCAATGCAGACCCGTATCTGCATCTGTGACGATGCTTCAGATAGACAACACGGATCTACGATGGATGTGTCAAACAATCGCTAGCTGATAGGTGTAGTTTCGAAAGCACCAGCACATAACGAACACGCAGCGGCGCACATGGCCGAGTCCTGAACAATATTCCTGCCGAATGGCGCGCAACCCCCGACCACCATCACCACCAATAGGGACGATAGCCCGTATCTCAAGAGTCTAGCTCCAACCGTCTCGTTGTGCAAGTTGTGATCAACACTAACACTCGGATGATGCAGTGCGGGATTCACTCGGGCTGGAGTCAATATCTCCATCCGTTCTAGTATAACAATGATGTGTTCATACAAGACAATTTAGGCTACTCCCTAGACACATCTCGTCCAAACATTCGGGACTTGATCCAGTCCATCATGACCAAGATTCGGTTTCGGGCTAGATGCAAGATTAGCGAGAGATCACCAACATTCATAACGTGGGGATGACTCACAGCTGAAGCACATGCTCAGATATGCGCTCTTCCAGAATATATATGTCATAGTACCACCGGATGCGAAGTTGCCGCTAAACCAGCTGACATCTGCGACAGCCTTTTCTGCTCCGATATATGCGAGAGAACCTTGGTGAGAGTATTGGAAGGGTCCGACCTGTCTCGTCCTCCGAAGCTGTTTCTGCCGCTCGTTGATGAGGTCCAAGATGTGATTCCGATCATCAGCCTTTGCTGTGGCTTGTTTTTCGGAAAGCTCCTGCAAGTCAGTTTCGATGGCATCGGTCTTTGCCATTGTGTTGAATAATCTGGCCAGAAAGGCACCTTCCTGAGCGGCGACTTGTGCAGTAGGCGCGTAATTGGCTATTGCGCAGTCGCCGACAGCCCATATATTCTCGGTGCCTTTGACAACAAGGTATTCGTTGACCTTGAGACCGCGACGTTCGTCCTTCTGAGCAGGAATTTGGCCCATGAGATCTTTAACTACCGGTCGGACAGCATTACCCGTAGCCCAGACGAGGAGACCGTACGGGATGATCTCTGTCTGCTTTGTGCCATCGGGGAGTGTGACGGAAGCCTCAATGGTCTTGTCGGTGACGTTCTTGACCATGGTCTTGGTCCGTATGTCGATGTGCTCCTCCTTGAACGACGACTCGGTGTAGTCGACTAGCTGCTTGGAGAACATGGGCAAGACGTTAGGAAGAGCCTCGACTAGAGTGACACGGAAAGAGCCCTTGATCTGAGGCATCCACTTCAGCAAGTCCTCTTGGAAGTAGTCCTGGAGTTCACCGGCGAATTCAACACCAGTTGGACCACCACCAACCACGACCATATGTAACAGCCGCTTGACCTCGTCTTCGGACTGACCCTTGAACAGGGCAGTCTCAACACAGTCCATGATCTTCTTTCGAATCTTTTGTGCATCGCCGACCTCTTTCAAAAAGCAGGAGTGCTCTTTTACACCAGGAATACCGAAGGTAGCATTTTCCGCACCGACGCCAACGACAAGCATGTCGAATTCGATCTCTGTTTCCATAGTATCGCCCTTGACGTCGGAGTCATCTTTGATGTGGACCTTCTTGTTCTGATAGTCTACCTTAGTAGCTTCAGCTTCGTAGTACTTAACAGCGGCTTTCTTGTGACGGAGAATGTTTCGGATGGGTTCCATGATCGATCGGTGCTCGATGTAGCCAGTCGTGCATGATGGCAGAAGAGGTGTGAAAAGGAAGAAATTTCTAGGAGAGACGACAATGACGTTGTAGTTTTCGGTATCGAGCTTTTTCAGCAAGGCGACGGAGCCCCAGCCAGACCCTACGGTCATTGTCAGTCAAACGCACTTGCAGGATTGTCAGTCGAGCGCACCAAGTATTACCAAAGTCTTCTTCGATGGATCTGGCTCGAATTGATCGTTAGGGTTCCTCAAGTCATAGACTGTCCATGCCGTCCAACCAATGGTACCAAGCACTGAGAGGTACGTTATCCGCCATAGTGTTCTAAGAAAGCGCCATCTCCTCTTTGGTTTGGCTGCGGCTGCTGGCGATAACGTTACTTCAGGAGCCTTGCCGTCTGCATATTGCCGGCGGAACGGTTGTCTTATGGCTGAACGCTGAAGTTGAGCAGTAAGCGGCCGTTTAGCAGCAGGACTCTGTCGCAAACCACGTGTAGCCACTGAGATGAAGGATCTGCTAGAATTGGAAGGGAGGGCCTGAGCGAAGGGACGAGCACAGCACAATGGCTGTGGTCGCAGCAGCATCTTGCTTGCCATCACAGGCAACTCAAGAGTGGCTGGAGGTTATAGGAGCGGAGGAGCGATAAGATGGATTATTGACGACCTCAGGAGAAAGTTAGGTTGATGGCAGCGAGAGATGTTTTTTGGAACAGTCCCAAAGCCTTGGTGGAGCAGCAGCGATAGCGTCGATGGGTCTCAGCTCTGCTCGAACAAGCTTCTCGAGACGGTGCTTCCGGTGGACCACAGTGAATGCGATAAGAATAATTCTTCCTTTCGCCCCTGCTCTCTCGCGCTCGGAATACGCACTGTGTACGTGACAGGTAACTGTGATTCCGGAAAAGAAAGTACCCGTAGACTTGCGACAACGTCTGGTAGATCAGCTTATATGATCGAGAGGGCACCTGTAAGGCGAAGACTCGGACTTGCAGAGCTCGTCAGCGCTCAACAGGGATTATTGCGATTTCACAAGCAACAACTGCAGATCCCGCACACCAGTGACGCATCAGCTTTATTTATTCCCGTCGTATTATGTTTGCAAGCAAGCAACATCCAAACGCCAGCAGTACTCGGGAATCAGATGGACACGCCTCATCATTAGAAGCGTGTGGCCCTAACGGGATGGTGGAATGTATAACCATGTCCCATGGCGCCGTGGGATCGGTCGTTTTCGGGTAGGCAGAGGTAGCAGAATACACGCTTCCGGGTGAAGGGATGGGTTGGCCAAAGACTCGTATTGTGATCGCGTGCGCTACGGACGCCTTGATTCATGTCATATCAGCTGCAGCGGCCTGTCAATTTCAACCGCCACTACGGTAGAAGCGACTATGTCAACGTGCCTATCAGCTTGGGCCCAGATTCAGCACGCCAGCAACGCTTCTCGCCGTTTATGCTTTCCTTCCACATCAATCAGCCCCGTCACCACACAATGAACAGCTCGTAACCGCCTCACCACGATCTCTCTCCGAGCTTGTACAGGCAATGCTTTCCTTCCTACGGATGGTTGCCGTCCGGCCTCGCTTGCGTCTTTTCCTTCAATGCCTTGTCCACATCACCCTTCCCTTGTGGCGTAAGCTCCGGACCAGGCTCTTGCTGCTCGTCACCTTCTTGTATCACCATTTTCTTGATCTCCTCTTCATCTTGCTCTGTCAGAGCTACTCCCCCAGCAGGGATGCCCGAATTTCTTCTTGCCTCGTTGACTATCATCTCAGCCTCGCTCAGCGTGCCCTGCTGCGACTCGTGCTGCACTCCTATGTCGATGGATGTGTTCTCCCTCACCTTTCTGGGATCGAAGCGAACAACCATGACTGATAAGTTATCGGTCGAAAATTTCGACAGAGCATGATCAACTAGCATTTTCGATGCTTCTTGTGGGTTTTGCACGTTTCTGATCAGCTCGACGGATTCCTGGTCTGAGCATACGTCCCAAAGCTGTGGATGCTGTTAGCAAATGCAATCTAGCCTGGTCCTTTGTACTTACACCGTCGCAGGCCAGAATTAGGAACTCGTCCTGGTCAGGCTGTATCACAGTCTCAGTAGTGTATGGATGCCCTGTCACAAGATCCTTCAAATACGAATCACCAAGTGCTCGGGTAACTGCCAAAACACCATTGACCCGGTTGTTGAGAATGAGCCCGCCTGCCTTGCTAATGCGTCGTCCTTCATTCTCATCCATGCCCTTGTGGTCGTATGATAACCGAAGGGCCTTGCCATTTCTGCACAAAACGATTCTGGCATCACCAACATTGGCAGTGTAAAGCACACGCTGTCTGGTGGCTGTCTTCTTTGCTTCTTGGATAGCTTGTGCAGCTGCCTCCACAGTCGAGTTGGATCTCTTGGTTTCGTCTTGGCCTTCACCGTCCTTGGTGTCTTGTTCGGCTTTCGATGCTGCCATAGCTGCCAACGGCGCAATGGCGGTCGACCCAGTGGCGGAATGGGATGTTGGCACTCGATCTTCCCATCGTAGTACTGCGGTTATGGCAGTGCAACCACTGTTCTTAAGAGGTAACTTTTCGAGCTGGTTGTCCACAGTGGTGAATGTCTGATCGAGCAGCTCGGGGACGGGTGTGTTCGGGTTCTTCTTCATCAGGTCCTCGAGGATGACATGGAGCTTTTTACCGCACCACTCGGCGGCGAAGGTGCCAGCATGCCCGTCGAATATCGAGAAATAGCCGTTATCTGTCTCTACGACATGCGAGGCTGGGTCGCTTGGGATCTTGCTGACGCTAGACTGTCCGTCGTTTGTTTTCGTCGGCTTAAGAGAAGCGTCTGTGGGCAGAGCTGGAGCAGGGGTGCCGAGGAAGTTGTAAAGATATGCATGCGTATCCTCCATTGTCCGTCTGCATTTCTTGTTCTTGTCCTCGGCCACACCAACCAAAAACGACGAGTTTGGAGTGGGCTGGGACTCCCCGGCCGAGTTGTTGTTGGAGCCTTGAGGAACACTGAGGGCTGCATCGGTCTTGCTCAGCTTCTGTATGGGAGTTTGCGGCCCCTCACGGTCGCCATGTATCAGAGAATTCTTTGCTTGGGTAAATATCTCCTTGGCTTTACTACTACTACTTCGCCGAGCCTTCTTGTCTGTAGTGGGTGACGCCATGATGTCGTCGGAGGTACGCGACTGCGGGCTCTCGACTTGGTTCAGATCAGTGTTGACGCTGATGTCGGTGCTGGTTGGCGAGGTGGAAATGGTAGACGAGTCGGTGGTTGTTCTTGGAGAAGTAGCTATGTCTGACGACCCATTGTCTTTGTCTTTCTTGCCAAAGACCCTGCCTAGGATGCCCCCACTCGTGGAGGACCTCTTGTCAGAAGAGCCAGCCAGCTTGACGACAAGTGACTATCTTGCCAGGAGCAGCGATGGATTGGGATGCGGAAGGGTAGCGTTGCGATCAACAGTGGTCTAGAAAGGCAAAGGCACCGACTTCCAGGGATGATCGGCAGGTCGTCTCGCCAGTAGAGTGGGACAGCTGTGCCTCTTGTTAGCTTGGCCAGTTGCGAAGCAGCGAACACCTACAATAGCTTGGTGATGCTCTACGAAGAAGAGTGATTGCGTCGTCAATTATGTGAAGGGCGTCTGAGCAAACGTGATCAGGCACGAAATAGATTGATGCGAGTGCAACATGCGCAACCACTTCAAACACTGGCTGTGCTCGCTGTCACAGTGGTCGAGCCGAATTCGCGACTCGGTCCACACGATCGTGTGGGGAGAGCCTACTAGTAGTTAGAGAGGGGCCCAGCCGTCGGAATGACGTCTCACAAGCCACCTTCGAAAGCACTCTCGCCGTGATTATGGCAGTAATCCAGTGTCTGACGTACTGCCCAACATGGACACTATCAGGGAAATGGCAGACCAGACACTACTGTCCACGTGAAAGTGCTTCCACGCACGGGGAACGTAGGTACGATGTGCCTGAAACGAGATACGATCCGACTCGAGATGCACCCGTGACGGACTTAGGCGAGCAACACCAACCTGGACGGAGAGAAATCTTCCGACACGCCGAACTTCTGTTTGTCACACGACAGAGTATGTATTATTAAGCTGGACTTGATTGTAAAAGCAGGGTGATATAAGACACCAATTGCCATCAACGTTAATAATAGGGCAGAAAAGAGAGGTCTTTCGCTAGCTAAACCTTTCCAATGTTCATCACAATCATGACACGTACGCACCAGCAGCTCCAGGTATTGGACCTTCAAGGTCGACAGCCTCGACCCTTCGTCGCCCTTCACTCGTCGATCTGACCAGGTTGCCAAAATACTTCTGCGCAATCTCCGACTCCTGCTTGATCTTGGTTACGTCTTCCTTCTTTTGTCGTACCTCTTCTACCCCTTTCCCCAAGTCGACTGCAAGCTGCTGAGCTGGGAACTTCAATACTCGCCTGACCTCAGCTGCGACTCTGCTGGCATTGGTATGGGTGTAGTCCACTGCTGCGAGCTGCGCTGACAGCTTGCGAGCTAGGCGGGGTGGGAGTGTCTGAGGGATGGTTGACAAGACATATGCCACGGCAAACATAGCCGCGGTCAACACCGCAGGAACTGCCAATCTTTGCAGATTCCGCGAGCCCAAAACTCTTGCTGCTCCGTATGCCCCATCAACCCAGCCCATCCCGCCCACTGCTCGAGTGCCTAGCGTGCCGACAAGAGTCAATGCCATCCCCGAGCCAACCACTTTCTCTTGGCGTGCCCATATGCCTTGCAAATCAAAGAAATCCCAGATCTCAACCTCGGTGTCAACAGTTCGGGCCAGGGCATCCTTGCGCCGTGAGAACATCATATCGGCTCTAAAATTCAGCTTTTCATAGCTGTCACCCACATGTAGCAAGCCGAGCGATTTGATCATGTTGACGCCTTGTATCGTACTTTTTCGAGCGTGGTCTTCGCATGATACCACCGCACCCGAGATTGTATCTAGCATAGCCGTCCGCAGGTCCTCAGCGTATTGGAAGGCCGAGAACAAGCCTGGGTACTCTAGACCTAGATCTGCCTGCCCAACAGTACTGATAGTAGCTGACAGGATCGAGCGCGTATGGTCGTAGACTTCCTTGACAGTCGATTCTGTATCCCTGTCGAGTTGTTCGGAAATGATTGTTCTCTGTTTGGTTCTCTCGTGGTATTCTGGTTCTAGATGAGCAAGCTCGTCTGATACTCGCTCCAGCTCTGACTGTGCGACCTCCCGATTCACGCTTGCAAGGACATTCATATCGCCCAGGCAGTTCATGAGATATGTCTTGGCCGGTGCGAGCTTTGATCGTGCCCGCTTTTCAAGAACAAACCTGCGCAATGCAGCCTCGAGGTCTTCAAAGTCGGAGATCTTCTCTTTGTCTTTGTCCTTGCCCTTGCCACTGGGCTCCGAGCCTTCATGTTTACCAGAGGGTAGCGAATCATCACTATCATCGTTGCCATCTGGTCCAGGACCCGAACCCGGACCACCTCCACCACCGCCACTCGGCGGCATTATTGTCGGATTTGTCGGTACTGCGTTGCTTGAAACGAAGTGTACGAGTTCCGAGGCTTCCTTGAATGTCTGGGGTGAAAGAGTGGCCAATTGTTTCAGGATGGTTTTTTGAGCTCTCTGCTTGTCGCGAATATTGTCGAAGCCGTTGACCACCATGAAAATGTATGCTTTCTCCTGGGCTGCCTGCCATATGAATTCCTTGGCGGAAAGGGTGAAGTGGTTGGCTGCTGATACGACAAATACCACAACATCGATCTCTTCTTGTCTTGCAAACACGGCCGTCGTCTTGACCGAATCTGCGTTCAAACCAGGAGCATCGATGAGGGCAATGTCTACCACGCCATTGTTGAGAAGTGACTCATCGATGGAGCGCACATCCTTCACGTATACCTTGCACTGCATGTAGCTTTCGTCGTCGATAACGATTTTCTCGAGCTCTTGGAGGGTGAATATGTCATACGTACTTTCGTCGTTGCGATCATAGGTCGTATCTTTGTGCACAGCATGCACTTCTTCGATGCCTCCATTCTCTTTCGCATCGAGCACTTCGCAGAACAAAGCGGTACAGGGTTGTTGGTCCTCGGGCAAAATCTTTCGCCGCAGCAGTGCGTTGCAGAATGTAGACTTTCCCGCATTCAGATCGCCGGTGACCAGTACTTTGCTCGAGGTGTCTTCAATGCGATCTCTCAAGGAAAGCAGATGACGCACACTTGCACTAATCTTGCCATCAAGGAGCGAAGCGATCGACTTCTTCTCAAGGGAATGGACGAGCTCCGCCTGCGACAATGAGCCGACCTTCAAGTCCAGCTTCAATATGGAGAACTCCTGGGCAGCCTGTGGTGTGACTAGTCGTGGCTCTTCCTTCGGTCTCCGTTCGACATTCGAGCTTGACTCGGCTACTGATGCTGGCGTTGTGGTCTCTGCTCGACGTAGTGGGCTAGGCCTAAATTGTGAGGCAGGGGTGTGGTGTGAGCGGGTGTCGACGATGTTCCTTGTGCTTTGACTCGGCGGCATTCCTGGCCTTGAAGGCGGCCTTTGCTGCTGATCGTTTTGCACCGAGGGATAATGGGCTGGCCACTTAGCGTTCATCTGCTGCAAGTCTTGTAGAAGCTGGATAGTGCTGCTTATGGCTTTGGCGAGAGCGACTCGGTTCTGGTTGTAGTACAGCTGATGTACATGGCTCGCGAGGACCTTCTTCTCACTGTCTGACATGTCTGATTGACCAGGGAACTGTGGCGGAGGTGTTGGTCGATCCTGTAACAGCTCTTCCTCCCATGGTTGCATCTCGCCACCAGCACCAGCAGCACCTCCGAATTGGCTGCCGCTCGCCATGCTTCCGTACCCTGAATCTCTCTCTAACCGATCCATCAATGCGTGTGCATATCGCGACTCAGAACCAGCTCCAACCGTCATGTACTGCGGTAAGCTACGATGCGCAGAAGGTGCGCCCGACTCGGACGACGCAGACGCCGACGCGCCTTCCTCGAGCTTGTCGAACGGATCCGGTTTCTCCATCTTCAGATTACTTCTTGCTTTCGAGGGGTCGCCATGCATAGGTCGAATGATGTTAGATTGTGCTTAGGGGAGAGGCGGATGTGAGTTACAGACTCGGAGTAGCAGCGAATGCGCCTAGTTAGAATCGGCGAGGTCAACTGGATGTCAAATGCTGCGGGAATTTCCCACGGCCAATAACGTCACTCATCCACTTCCCCAAACGGCCGTCAGTTAGTCCTAGTAGAGTACGTGCGACTACCGCTATGCCAAAGTGCTTCTTCGTCAGTACAGAGCTACACTCGGTCTGTCCCCTAGCAAACTTACAAAGATGAATGTGAGCGTACAGGTCCGCTCACGAGGACTATCTCGCTGACAACAGCAGATCATAGAATGGGCCTTCGGAAAGCGGATGACACCGCAGGAGAAGCTGCGAAAGCACCAGCGTGCCCTTGAGAAGACCATGCGCGAGCTAGACCGCGAGAAGAAGAAGCTCGAGGGCCAGCAAAACACTTTGCAGCGCAGCATCAAGCAAAACGCTGAGAAAGGCCAGCTAAACGCGGCCAAGGTGCAAGCCAAAGACCTCGCCAGGACAAGGAAGTACATCGAGAGATTCAACCAGACGAGCGTGCAATTGAAGGCTATCTCCCTGCGCATCCAGGTCAGCTGAGCCCGCCGGGCATTCGCCTGGATACAAGCTGACCACTACCAGACGGTGAGAACGAATGAGCAGATGATGCAGTCCATGAAGGGCGCAACCAGAATCATCGGAGGCATGAACAGAACCATGAACCTGCCCGCCCTCTCCAAGATCGCCCAAGACTTCGAGCGAGAGAACGACATTATGGAGCAACGGCAAGAAATGATGGAAGATGCCGTCGACGACGCCCTCGGAGACCCTGCTGAAGAGGAGGAAAGCGAGGAGACAATCAATCAGATCCTAGACGAGCTGGGCGTTGAGTTTAACTCAAAGGTCAGCAGAGCAACGGGTGCCCATTGTTTGCTTATGCTAATCTTTTGCAGCTCGGTGAGACGCCTTCTGCTATTCAGTCCAACGCCGCCCCCGAAGGCCGTGTGGCCCAGGCTATTGGAGGCGGTGCCGATGATGATCTTGAAGCACGACTTGCAAGCTTGAGAAAGTGATAAAGCACGACTTGCACACACAGCATTGCACTTCAGACACATGTAAAGCGCTCGACCGGTGGCATTATCTATCCATCTATTGCCACGACTGTTGAAGAGCACCATACCTCTCATGGTACCGCTCTATCTCACGACTCTCAGCCAACAGCCTTTGGCTTTCAGCAAGGTCGACGATCCGTGACTTCGACCCCATTCTCGGTACCCAACCTCTCATCCAGCCGTTGACCTTCTCCCATCTACTATACCCGTGCACGTCCCGGACCTTTACTAGCTCTTCTTCTCTTTCACCGTACAGCAGAAACTGGACGCCCATCATGCCGTCCATGAAGAGCACTCCGGCCGCACCTAAGAAAAACGGTGTAGCCCGCAATACCCAGTCTACCCGATCCGATCCATCCGCGCCCGCCCAGCCATGGCCGCCATATGATCCAAAGTCGTCCCATGCATTGGGGTTTGTCAGTAAGGAGGTTGAATAGAAAAGGTTCCCCATAAACGCGGCGAAGAACAAAAGTGGTGATAGGCCCGCCGTGGACTTCCGAGACCAGTTCTTGTACAGCTGGGGCAGCCGAGAGCCAAGGTACAGCAGCGTGGAGCACCAAGACAGGATTGTGCCCGCGAGCGCTATCGTGGAAGTTTCCTGCTGCGCCTGAGCTTGTACCGACACCAGATGGAGCAGTATTGGCGCGGCTCTCCCAGGCGTTGCAAGCGAGGCTGCTGCACCTGCCAGCACAGTCCGTGGCGATGCCATTGCAGTCCAGTCGAAGACCTTCCGATCAGGCTGCGAAGAGTTCATGCTTCTGTACTCATAGTCAACAGGGGAGAACTGTGGTGCATGGTCCTCTGACGGTGACTTCACGTTCTCTGTCTGAATGGACTGCTGCTGCATTTCATGTCTCGGACTGTCCGAAAACTCAGTGTTGATGGGTGACAGTGCATTGAATATATCGCTGTCCCCATCATCTCTATTACTCGATTGGGAAGAGTGCAGACTTGTGCCAGTCCATTTCGGCTTGATATAGGTGTACCAGAAGAACTGCACCACTAGACAGATATCCACGAATGTGTAATAGCTTGCAACCACTATCTGCCACCCCGCTTGGTTTGTGAACAATGCTCCTAGCAGATTGGTCAGGTCACCTAGCAGCCACTCCGTGAGGAAGAATATTGATAGCCCTGCTGTTGACTTGATTTGGTAGTTCTTGTATATTTGCGGCATCTGTGCGAACAGCCATGACAGTATTGAGAGGGCTCCAAGGGCCGTCGATATGAGAGCTAGGGGTGTCGGGACACAGACTCCGAAGTATATCGAGAAGCGGGTGAGAAAGTCTTTCGTGGGCGTACAGTGCAGAGGAAGTTTATGGTCGTAGCGAAATGGCAGCGCCATGTCATCGGCACGTCTTTAGTATAACCGCGAGTACTTGGTCACCTTTCTCTTTCTTCCATCGACGAGTCAGCAAGACGTTGGGCTATCTGCAACCGTGGGCATGGAGGGGTTAATCCGAGCCCAGCAGCGACAGCGGGTGGACGACGTCAGTTCCAATGTAATAATAATCGGTCAACAACATGCACGACGCAGAGAGTGTAGAGGCGCACAGGTCAGATGTCACAGATGTCACCATGTCGTGCTTCCTACTATCAGGCAGTTACAGGCGTAGCCCACTTGCCCGTGCGTTATCTCGGCTCGCTCGTCAGTGAGGGCTGTGCCGTAGGGAACGAACCGAGATTCAAGTGGGCGGGAGTATGTGCATACATCGCTCGCATGACTATGCACTATGACACATTGGCCGCGTCCTCAGTGGTTCATGATGGCTCACGTGGTTGATTGGCAGTTCTGATGTTACTTGGTAAGGTGAACAGAATCAAAATACGCCGGTCGATGACCACCTGCAACCGCAGGTGCGGAAATGAACGCCTGTGCTGGCAACATTGGCGAGCGACAAGGATACTGATAAGCCTGTGATTGGTGAGTCGAGATCTAATTAAACGGATAAACGAAGTTTAGATCTTGCCGAGCTTGCAGCGCAGCTTGTGTGGGCTCGAGCTTGCCTCGGAGGTGGGGATTGTGCATGCACAGTTCGTTCATCTTTGCTCTGCGTCGCTTCTGTTCACGCAAACCTTTGCGCCCGAAGTATAACTCGTATGAAGACGATTACATTGGGAATAGTATTTCACGACTGCGTCTCAGAGACCGAACTGCTCCTCGAAGCCCGCGCCAGTATATCTAGGTACTATACAGCCACTCGGGAAAGAAGCGTAGAGAACGTGAAGGTCTTGAAGGCGGGTAATAAGCACCTGCTCACACCACGTGTTCACTCGCGGCTAAGGCCAAGTCGCTCGTGTGAGGTGATCTGCTTGCTCGAGCTCACGTCCAAGCAGATTGGAACCGCCGTGCTCACCTCCTGAGACTGGTAGCCTCGACAAGGCCAGCAAAACCAATGGCATGTATGCTAGGAAGATTATCCTAGCCTCGTCATACTACCCTTAGTCTTACAGACAGCTCGACCAAGTCATGCACCATACAGCCACCGCATGCTATGGGCTCGCAAAGATCAAACCAGCACCCGGCTACGTCTTGATCATGGCTAACGACGCGTCTCCCACACCGGAGCTTGTCGAGTAGTTATGAAGCACGCAAGTCCCGGCGAAAGTCTTCGGGACAAAGTGACTTAGCACGTCGTTTGCCCACCTCGTGTTCATCTTACCCAATCTACGAATGACTGCCATCTGGGAAGAGTTTCAATACGCCATCCCAGTTGTACACTAACCGGCATAGGGCATAGCGACTGCTACCGCGTGATACCAACAGGCAGTAGACGGATTGCTGATCGACTAGATCGCACGAATCCAAGTGTGTCGTCGAGTTGCACTCGTTCAGCTGGCTCCGAAGAGACAAGCCTACACAATTGAAAGAGCTATCTTAGCTGGGGAAGGCACGTTATGGAAAGAAGAATCCGGCGATTGAAAAGTGGCTGGGGACTTCAGAAGGAGGGATCACGGTTATGAAAGTCCAAAGGAAATTGGGTACTAGGACATAAGCTGTGTTGGCACCAACCCAAAACCTTAATATTCTGACTGAAGGGTATGCCATACTGTTGTGCAGCGAAGTCTACCAAGAAGGAGATAGGCGCCAACCACCTCGCTGTAGAGTGCGATCCACCTGCCTTGAAGTCAATTCGTGAGCTTTACCTGAAATCCTACTGTGTATCTCTGATTACCCCTCGTGGTTGTTCCGACTCCTCTACGATTCATGATCTATTCTTCCCAAACTCGATACTGGTCCAAAAACGTGGTTATGATAGTGCCGCACAACGAATTGGCAGCGCTACGGCCTCTTTTGCAAATCGTTGCATCACCACTTTCACAACGAAGCAACTGCAACACAGTCACATGGCGAGAGGGGTCAGTAGCATAAGAAGCCTCGTAGCGACCCCTTTCGAAGCAGAACCTTTCCATCTTCTGTCAATTTTGAAGGAGTTGTGTACATGCAGATACATTCATAAACTTGTCTATTATGTTGTTCCTCGCCAGTCACGGGAACTCGTGCTTTATCCGAGGCATTGCCGAGCAACCTCAGCTTTCGTCAGTGTGAGATCATGCTCTGGATTCATGCTTCCGGTACTGGAAACGCGTGCTGCCAGCACCACCAACTGCCCACCAACTGAGCGCCGAGCTTGCAGCTCGCTTGAGACGGTGGACCTCGCTTGCGACAGAACTCGTTCGCCGTACGCCCCAAGCAAGGTCGTCCCCGTCACTCTTCACTGTTGTACTCGGTTCGGGACAGGAATCCGCTTATGAAGATCGATGCTCGAAAGATGTCCCCGGCAGATGCGGATCACTCACATCTTTGCCACAATTCACGCCGGACTTGCCTCACTGTGAGGCTCCTTTGATAAAGACTGTCACGTCACTGTGACGTGCGAGTGAGGACTGCATGCCGCGAACAGGCAGTCTCGTGTAGGTAAGCAGTTCTACGTGGTTGGAGAAGCTATTCCTCGGTCGTAGATCATTTCGGTCCTTCGTGCTCTCGTCTTGCTTCTTTCTACATTCCAATCCTCCTCCTGCACTAAATGGAATCCGCTCAGCACAGGCTTCAGCAGATCGCGAATAACGTCAAAGCCGCCGGTGACAGCGTCAGTGACTCCGTCGGCAGCATGTCTATGAACAAGAAAGTCGCAGATCTGCAGCGTGACACGAAAGATTCGCACGACACAAAGCAGAACACTACGACCGACTTTGGTACCAAGGTTGCAGACCTCGACCACTGGCTCAAGACTGCGGATGACAAGGGCATCGGCCACCACGCCTTAGAGGATCAAATTGCTCGAGAAAGAGTACGTGAGAGATTGTCTGCTATCGAAGTTGATCGTCTGACGTGACGTAGATTCATCGCTTTGACCATGAGAGAATTCCCGAGCGTGTTGTTCACGCCAGAGGCGCGGGTGCCCATGGACACTTCAAGCTCTTCGAAAGTCTAGCTGACGTGACTTGTGCCCCGGTGCTCAACGACACGTCACGGACAACCCCAATATTCGTACGCTTTTCTACCGTGCAAGGCAGCCGAGGGTCTGCAGATACAGTCAGAGATGTGCGCGGGTTCGCTGTCAAGTTCTACACTGATGAGGGTAATTGGGATATTGTTGGCAATGCAAGTACATCCAAGTCCACTTTGAGAGCTGTTCTCTGACCTGTTTCAGGACATCCCAGTTTTCTTCATCCAGGAATCCATCAAGTTCCCCGATATCGTCCACGCCGTTAAGCCAGAGCCCGACAGAGAAGTGCCACAAGCACAGTCAGCACACAACAATTTCTGGGACTTTGTCTTCATGCACAAAGAAGCTACTCACATGTTTATGTGGGCTATGAGTGACAGGGGAACTCCCCGAAGTTACCGAATGATGCAAGGTTTCGGTGTCAACACATACTCGCTGATCAATGAAAAAGGAGAGCGCCACTTCGTGAAATTCGTTTGGACACCTGAGCTTGGTGTTCATTCTTTCGTGTGGGACGAAGCACTCAAGCTGGCTGGACAAGATCCTGACTTCCACCGGAAGGACCTTTACGAAGCGATAGACAATGCCGCATACCCTAAGTGGAAGTTCGGAGTCCAACTTATTAAGGAAGAGGATCAACATAAATTCGATTTTGACATTCTAGACGCAACCAAGGTCTGGCCAGAGGAATTAGTGCCGATCCGATACTGTGGAGAGCTAGAATTGTGAGTGGCATCACCACGTTCAAATTGTGAATTCATGCTTACAAAACTGTAGGAACCGGAACGTCGACGAATACTTCACTGGTACGTGCTCCTGATCCTGGAACCGATCATAACTAATGAGTACAGAAACGGAACAGGTCGCCTTCTGTACCAGCCACATCGTCCCTGGTATCGACTTCTCGAACGATCCTCTACTCCAGGGTCGAAATTTCAGCTACTTCGACACGCAACTCTCTAGATTGGGCATTAACTGGCAAGAGCTACCCATCAACAGGCCAGTTTGTCCGGTGTTGAACTTCAACAGAGACGGTCAAGGTCGACACACCATTACCAAAGGCAAGGCCAACTACTGGCCAAACAGATTCGAGGCCAATCCTCCAACAAACCACACGAAGACTCCTGGTGGCTTTCAGAGCTATCCTACCACCAACCCTGCTATGAAGAAGCGAATGTTGTCGCCAAAGTGGGCCGATTACCTTACGCAGGCTCAGCTGTTCTACAATTCGCTTACCAAAATCGAGAAGCTGCATCTTACGAATGCTTTGTGCTTTGAGTTAGATCACTGCGATGAGCCAATCGTATACGAGAGACTCGTCACCAGACTTACCGAGATCGATCTGGAGCTCGCACAAATGGTGGCCGTCAAAGTTGGAGCACCCAGTCCTCAACATCAATCAGTCAAAAACCCTGGCCACAAATCGAAGGGTCTATCGCAATTCGACTTCATGCCAGAGAAGCCGACAATCAAGTCTCGAAGGATCGCCATCTTGATCGCCGATGGCTATGACTCAGTCTCGTACAACGGTATGGTAGCTGCCATCAAGGCTCAATCAGCCCTGCCATTCACGATCGCACCCAAGAGGCAAGAAGTCCGAGCATCAGATGGCAGCGGAACCAAGCCAGATCATTTCTTCAATGGCATGCGAAGCACAATGTTTGATTCTGTTTTCGTACCATCCGGCGAAGAGAGTGTCAAGACATTGATGGGCAACGGTCTCGCAAGGTAAGTTTCTCAGAACCCCCGTCTCGGCTTGAATGCACAATGAGTGTTGGTCAGAGCGTTTTTTGAGACGTGTTGTCCAACACATCCCGTCTCAGATGCCCGGCGCTCTCTACTCAAGATCCCTCCCCCCAACAGTCCTACGGTTATAAATTTACTAACTTCTTCCCAAAAGATACTACATACTCGAGGCGTTTTTCCACTTGAAAGCCATCGGTGCCGTCGGAGACGGTGTCAAACTTGTCGAGAGGGCAATAAGAGAAGCCGACGGATACAAATTGGCCAGTGAAAGCGAACCCTTGGTGAACTGGTACGGTGTTGTGACTGCTGCAAAGCCAGATTCTGCGGCCTCACCTAAAGGCGCCATCGAGATGGCCAAGGATGCGAAGGACTTCTTCGGCAACTACTTCCATGAAATCAGCATGCATAAGAACTGGGATAGAGAGCTCGACGGGATCGCTGGGTTGGTGACGACCTAGGTCTGATACAGCTGATTCACGACACCAGGACGACGAGATGGCTGTTGTATATAGATAATGACAACGTACCTCGATAACCATCGAGAAAGAGATCAACACAGCCTAGTCCAAGCACTACCAGCCGCCTGCACGATACACTCTCGATCCGTAGCAAGGCAGTGGTAGTCGCCTTCAAGTTATCCCCTACTCTGATCATTTGCACGGCCGTATCACGTCTCTGCCCGAAAACACAGAATGACCGGACCGCCTCAAGCACAAATGGAGCAGGTGAGGCTTGCCGGCCCAGCCCCCTTGAAGGCAGCGCGCTCCGGGCCAGCCCCTATCTCAGCCTTCTCTCCCCTTCATCAACGAGCACTCTGCCTCAGTTCTCCCTCCAAGAAGTAAACGTGTCCCCCATAGGCATAAAAACTAGGCAGGCAAGTAACGCGACATCTTGACTTTCGGGCTAGAGCCTTCCTCTCTCCGTCCGCAGTACCACGAGGGCAGAAGGTTACATATATATATATACTTGATTAAGGTGAGGTACTGGCGCGCTCCCGGAAGATAAAGTAGGGTGTTTGAAGGACGCGTTATGGCTACTGAGTCGGGCTCGTTTCTGGTACGGTTATGCGTTATGGTATTGAGTTTTAGATGTACTGGCGTGCTCCGGACGTCAAGACAATCGGTCCGTTATGTTCTCAAAGAACTTTGTTTGTTCTGTCTGTCGCTGTACCCTACGCTCACACCAGCTCCCAGGCCGCAACGCCAACAAAGCCCATTCCTGTTCTACCGACGCCGTCCTTGAACTCCTGGACGGTCAAACCTCTAGCATCCTGCTTGTTGCCGAAGCTCGTCACAGCGAATAGCGTGAGCGTCTGGCCAGGTGCGCCCAGCTCTCGTGCGTTGATATCGGCATGCCACATGTCTCCGCCGTTCCCAGGTTGATTGGCGCGAACATGCTCTAGAGGGACATAGTGCTTGTTTGTGCCATCAACGCCACCAGCAGCAATGATGAAGACGGGAGGTGGGCCTTTCTTCGTATGGTGCTCCAGTGTCCAATGCGGGCAGAACAGGCCGAACTGGAAGCGGACGGTGCCTTGCTGATGGACACTGATCTTGCGGTTCGGTGGCATGATGGTCTGTTTCCCGACACTGTAATCGTCCTTAGCATTGTTGAAATATGTTGGCCTTTCGAACTGGTAAGGCCATGCGGCTGGGTTTATCTGGATGTACTCTTCCCAGCTCTGCGTGCGACCGCCAGGCAGGAAGAAGCAATCTCTATTATTGGGGAAGTGATCCACGCCAAATTCTTCGTTCGTCTGAGTGAATCTTTCAGGGGCAAACTGTCGAACATACGGCATGCCTACACCCTGGACGTGGCCTACAAGGAAATTAGCGGTCTCGAACGGTGAACATGAGGGAGATAAGACATACCAGCGCCCCAGCAGGCATCGATAAGCTTCCACTCTCCGTTATCAATCTTGACCGCATTCCAGGCGTGACCGGCTTTGAACGGTGGAAGCGGTGCACCGGCCGGTAAAGGCTCGTAACCGAAACCCTTTCCATGGCCAGAGATCACTATAGACTCGAGACCAGCATAGGTTGCTAGATTTGTAAACAGGGCTGCGTATCCTTCACATACAGCAAGGCCTGTGTGGCACGTTGATTGCGGTGTAGAGCCTTTGACACAGCCGCCAAAAAAGTCTCTGACGTTATAGTCGACATTGTGGTGCAGCCAGGTGAATATTGCTCGAGCTTTATCTGTAAGTGAAGGGAAGGGCGCCGTGAGCTGCTGAGCAAGGAGCTGAAGTGATGTCACCTGTTGTCGCGGAAACAAAGTCGAATGATAGTCAGGAGCCGAGAAGTCGCGACAGACCATGCAGACTGAAGACGTCGGTATTGGAGCCGAACGAGAATGACCATTGAGCTTGGGTTTAGTCGCTTGTATCGCTGACAGGTCTGGCCGCGATGCCTTTGGTACAGGCGGAGGCTGAGCGACTTCTACTGATTCCGAAGACTGTCTGAAATGCTCGGTCGTTGTCTGACTCGACGGTCTCCGGGACGGCAAAAGTGGACTGTGGGTAGGCTGTTCGATAACATTAGTGCTTGAGGCGAAAGAAGCCTTCCTTGCGCGCTCAAGTGCTTCGATAGATGGCATCGGCGGAACGTTTCTTGGAACAACATTTTGAACGCCATCTGTACTCTTTCGCGACGGAAGTGGTGGAGGAATCGCTTGGCTGGAGCTGCTAGAGAGAGTGGTCATAGTGCTAGCTATGCTGGACATGGATGGAGCCCTGTTGACAACGGTCGGTTTGTCAGTAAACGACTTTGTCCGAGTTTTCGCTTCCGTCCTAGGAGGTATGACTGGCAATTCTTCGCCTTCTCCCCATGCTGGAGCTCGGATTCTTGATCTGTCCTCGTCGGATTTTGTTCTTGAAACAGTGACTCGAGGTCCGTTGTAGCTGTGCTGTCTCTCTGTTTCCTGCGAGCTTTTCCTGGCGGGCAGTGGAGGAGGCTGTCTCCGAGTTGGTAAGGGCGGTGGTCCGCTTGGTAGGTTCGCTACGGGCAGTTGCGCAGTTGTGCTGATTGTGTTCTCGCTTGGGATATTGAATGTTTTCTGCTGTTTCACCACAGGCCGCCTGTTCGGAACCTGAGGCTTTGGTCGCGTCGTGAGCGGTGGCTCGCCTGGTATCCGTCCTACATGCGCAGCATTCAACAGAGCCATGCGCTCCCTCAGAGTCATTGGCTGTTCAGTTTCGGCCATGTTGCCTGGGGCCAGGGATGGCACCAGATCAGAGTGCTTATAGTCGGTCACAGATGCTTGGGAGGATAGTGCGACGTGGTGACAACACCCGAGGCCCGCGTTCACGAGGTCAGGCAAGAGGGGCTTGCTGGTGGGTAGCCGCAAGACGATTACTTGGGTTGAACTCGGGATGCAAGGACAATATTAGGACGTGGCTTCATGGTGTTAGCTCGTGATCTGGAGCAACAGCAAAGTGACAAGCTGGCTTGTGTAGGCACAAAGCCATTAGAACGCATATGCAGCATCATGCCGACGCAGGATCCCATTCCGAGAAAGTGCACAAGGAAGGAACTGGTCGGTACCTGCACCAGCTGAATGCCCGCCCCCAAATTTAGTCCTGCGGAAAGTCAGTTCTGAGACGCGCCGACAGACACTTTAGCCTAAGCTAGCCCGTGTTTCACCAACCGGACTTCATGAAGATCGTTCTGACGAAGCTTAACGAACTCTCTTTTCCTCATCGAATCGGAGAACATGGACTGCACGGAGTCGACGACGTCGTTAGGACACAAGATACGTACCTGCAAATGATCATAGCAGGCAACAAGACAACTGCCCTGCCTTGCTATGAACCGCGAATGTACCAGAAACGAGCTCTATTTAGTAGCGTATCATGCGTCATTTTGATACCTCATCTCTTTTTTCCAGGAGCATGCCAGTTCCTCAATCAGGCATGACTTTCGACCATTTCGATATTCCCGAGGGCGTCATGCAGCCACAGGCTCTCTGAACATTATGTTGGTCGCAAGATTGTCCTGACAGAGGAGGCATAGCCTTCTTGAATGGTAGGAGAAGGTACTACTGATATACGAGAGAGAGCTTCGTATAGAACATTCTTCATTAAAGGGGATCCGCCTCGACTCTGGGAGAGAACGGTGCTACCTATCTGTAGTAAATGAGACAGTGGTGTTCTCGCGCAGACTGCTTCGCAATCATGTAGAGAAGACTCCAACACCCTTGCCCCTATACCTATACCCTCTACGCACTGCTCTCATACTTCATCCTGCCTCGGAGCCCCTCGCCCCACTTCCAGAAACACCACGGTATAGGCGCTAACGCTGCAGTGCAACAAGCCAAGATCGTTGTCGCCCAACCCACGCCGAGGCCGCTGTACATCTGGAGGGCGAATAACGGAAAACAGCAACTTAAAGTATATCTGCTGAGCATCGCGGCCCCGGCGGCCGAGGCGCCATAAAGAGGTCCGTAGGCGTCGAGCATGAACAGGTTGGCGGACGCGTAGATGATGAGGGCGAAGAGTAGGGAGAAGCACTGGAAGATGATCGGGACAATGTAGTGGATTGAAGGTCGCGCGGTCCAGGCAAACCCGAGCAGGGTTGATGGTAGGAGGAAGGAGCCGATCATTGCTGGGAAAAGGCGGTTCTCGGGCGGAAAACGTGCTTCTCCGGAGGTATCTTGGGCCGGGAGGTGTTGACTTGCTTTCCATTTCTTGAGACGTGGTTGATAGATGGAAAGATCTATCAAGATCAAGGGAAAGGGAGCAAGAACGGTGCCAGCAATAAGGCCGAGGAATGAGAGCGATTGGCCTGTGAGGTCGAAGCCATAGTAGTGTTGATAGACCCATGGTGATGCTACAACCATGGTGTAGAGCAGTCCGAACATGAAGCCATTGTACATACAGACCAAAGTTACGATTGGCTCAGTTGCAATCATGTGGAGTGGCCGTAGGAAGAGAGTCATAGCGAAGTATTTGATCGATTCGGGGAGCGTGCGCTTTGTGGTAGGGTAAGTGACTCCACGTTTCTTCGCACGTCGCTGTAGTATTGTCTTCTTGTAGGACTCTTTGGTAAAGATGATCGGAATGTAGAAAGCCACAATAAAGAAGAGCGTCGCCCACTGTGTCCAACGCCAGCCTTTCGATTCAACCAGGAAGCCTCCGATTAATGGTCCAACCACGGCGCCGAAGAACGGTACTGAGTAATAAAATGCCAGGGAGACCGCACGGTACCTGCCTGCAGTATAGTCGACAATGGTCGCAGAAGCATTGCTGATAGCCGGCGAGGCGAAAACTCCGGCGAAGAACCGACAAGTAATCAGCGAGGCTGTACTTTGTGAGAAGCCCGAACCAAGTATGAATAGAGCAAATAGTGGTGTAGTAACTAAGAACACCACTTTCCGGCCAAGCGTCTCACAGAGCGGTGCGCCGATCAGCGGACCGAAGGCAAGACCCGCATTGTACAAAGATAGCGGTAGGATTGCTATCTCATCGGAAACCTTGAACGATCTCGAGACCTCGTCGTGCGAAGGAGCATAGATGGAGCCACCAAGCGTGCTAACAAAGGCTAGGAATGTGACAGTGGCGGTTGAGATAATTCGCCTTTTGAGGGTGAAATTTCGAGGGTTGTCTGGATCATCTTTGTTATCCCAGTCTAGGACATTGATGGCCTGCGGTGCAGGTCTTGCATCGACACCTTGCTCCAGCTTTACCATCTTCGATCAACCTGGAATGCTACATTGAAAGTGGAACGGTTGACGTGAGACGAAAAGAACGCATTCGGGAACGACGTCAAATCCTCGGTTGATGATCAGCATGGATGAGAAAGCAAGGACTGATTCGAGATGAGCTCGGGGTAGCCCTCCGCACGATCGGAAATATCGGCATCCAATACGCGATATGACGCTATGCTACAATGGGTTAGCGGAATATTCATGTCCTCTGTCTCATAAAGGAGTTGCGCAGGTCGCATCTGGGCACCGGTATCGTGCGGTGAGAGGCGCGTTTTCAGAACACTTTGGCTCGCAGGTATTTGATAGTTCGGTCTGAGACAGAACAACAGCTGTCATGCTCTGCAGAGTATGAGATCCTGTCTGCGACCATGATTGACTGTGCAGTAATGCGTTGTTGGCTTGTGGTGCGTCTGACAAGCTTCTTGTTCCAGAATAACAAAGTCAGGTTGTCTTTGACAACAATGCTAGACTTGGCTTTGTGCGATGTCTGATGAAGAAGGACCAGTAGAGCAGATATAAGTCGTCGCGGGATGTACTGTTGGCTGTAGTGAAGCAAGTCTAGTGCAGCAATCCAACACTTGCCAGCATGTATCGATCAGATGGTAGCCAAGGGTACAGAACACCTCGATCTCGCGCATCTCATGTTCAAGACAGCTTCGAGCGACTGACAGGAGAACAGGCCTTCTCAACATTCGACGCGGGACGTCAGTTTGAGAGCGGCCAAGCTCCTAAATCATATACCAGATTGAGACCTGATTCTCGATACTTGTGGGGTACTGACAGTGGGTATGCCAGTAGCGTACATTCAGCGAGGTCAAGCAAAATCTCGTCCACAACTTACACATCTGCAGGTGAGCGACCATCGGTAAAAGCGACCACCACAGAAGCTGTGCGCAGGGACAGAGAGGAGCAGAAGATCAAGGCTCAAGAAGGAGGAACAGAGTCTGCCTCGCAGTTGGGACGTGAGCGACCATTGCCGCTACTAGAGTGCTCTCCACTGGTTGGGGAGGAGCCCTGGCACCAGCACCCCAAAGGTACGAGCGCATCGGCGTCTCGAAGATCAACTCGGAGTATATGGACGATCTCTGACCTCGATATACATCGACAACATCAAGCAGACATAGTCGAGCCCAGCCGGCTAGTACCAGCTGTACTTACCAGGAGAATTCGGTTCAGTAAGCAAGCGCCACCCGCTAGAACGGCCAATCGAACCAAATCAACGGGCAACCATAAAGGTTCGACTTTCATCACGCGAGACGCGCATGGTAACCTCCGGTCGGAGCGTTGCTTGAACGGAAAGTGCCGCGCCAAGTGTGACAAGAACCCTTCCGCCATGGCCTCAGAAAAGCACACATCAGGAGAATACCGAACTTTTCTTCCACGATAGACATAGTAGACTCAATCAGTCATTGCTGACCTACCACATTTTCTTCTGCCTATGACAAAAATGTTGCTGTGTCTGCACTCGCTACCGGTTCAGTTTTCATGAGGACATTTTGCAACTGGCTGGACTGTCCAGTTCAGCTGGAGGCTTGAGCTGTTGGTTGGGAATCGAGCAGAGTGCACGGTTTTGCTCCGGGAGCAGCTCGTCCTCATCTGGCGTCGTTAAGTGCGAGATTTCCCATTCCATCGTTCTCGTCTGCAAAGTCAAGCGTGTCGAAGCCTTTGTCTGCATCAGCCTTGATGAGCTCAATCATTCCTTCGGGCATTATCGGGTTGCCCTCCGTGTCCGTAACGTATCGGAATGGCATTTCTGTGCTCTCGTGTTCGTCGAGTTTCAATTCTGGAAAGTCGATGTAAGGTATCTCTTCAAGCTTCTTGCCTTCTAGCATGACTTTGCGCGTCACTCTGACAGCGGTGTCGGTTGTCATTTGAACTGGTCCAAGTCGTCGCCCCGCAAAACCTTTCTTGCGAAGTTCGCTTGTTCTGTCTCGAGGAGGATCATCACCCAAAATGCCACCGAACAGCAAAACATCGAAGTGTTGTGTGTCAGAAGGCTGGAGCTCCTGCTTAGCCGCAGGATCCAACAGGCATATTCTGTCCTTTTGGTGGGCGAAGTAGAGCTCTACAGCGTCACTTCGAGCACTTGCACCGACGTCGTTGAGTTCCTTGCTCTGCAGTAGACTGGTAGGGACGGAAGAGAGGATAAAATCACAGCCCGCCTCGGATGACTCTCGTGCAATGGTTTTGTACTCCAAGGCTGACCAGGGGCCAAGCTCGGGGTCAAGGTGTTCCACCACAAACGTCACCATGGTTGCTCGGGATAGTGCTGCAATCTTCTGGCGATCCCTCAGGCATAAAAGGTCGGACGAGGTCAGCTGAGCAAATGACGATGCGATGTTGTGTATGATGGTACAAAAATATTTTGCAATAGTGTTCGAAACCTAAAACGGGGAGGGACACCTTACCCGTTGTACACAAGGTGAGGAGATCTTTCACCTAGCCGTTCTGGTCGTGTCACGTAGACCAATAGAGATGGCAGAAGTTGGGCGTCCTGCTTCCCCAGAAAGCAGGTGCCAACCAGTGGCCTCCCTGGTGCAACAGATGGAAAGAACGATGCCAAACAAAGCATGGCTGCCGCCGCTCTTTCGTCCTCGCCCTTTCCTAAAAAGTTACGCACCGACCACCTCACTACATCCCCACCTCTCACCTCTCACAGCACTTCCCACCACAACACCCTTGCTTAGATTCGAACTCTGCTTGGTACCTACGCGAACGCATAAGTGACCAATACTTCAACTGCAAGCAAGCGGACCCTTAGTTGGTACTCGTTTCTCTTGCAAGGTTTATCCGTCAGCGGTCGCCGAGCGCAGTTGGCACTTGCTGCCCCTCTGTTATCCGGCTCCAACACGAAGTCTGTCACACATCCATAGTTTGACGCAGGACCAACAGACTATAGCACAGTAGTGACGGCATCGCGAGGCATCAATTCCTATTGAGGAGCGACTGTTGTTGTGTCGATTGGTGCAGAACTTGAGGCAACACTGAGCATAGTCCACCTCGATCGCTACCATTATTTCCATTCTCGAAGAAGCCTATTGCAACTGCAATTCGCCCTTGCAATAAGAGCAGGAGATCGCAAGAGCAAATACAAGGGAGACACTTCGAACCCACCGGCAAGATGAACCCTCACCAGAAGAACAAGGTCGATATCAGCGTATGCACCACCATGCGGCGCCAAAAAAAAACACCCTCGCTGACATCCTCCAGTCTCTCTCCGCAGACGAGCAACGTCTCTTTCGCATGTATGGCAAGCTGCCAAACAAGAAGGACCTTCTCCAGAACAAGCTCAAGGTAAGCACACAGGAAACGCGAACCATCTGATAACCTTTCACCACTAACAACTTCCAGGAGCGCAAATACTTTGATTCAGGCGACTACGCCCTCTCCAAAGCCGGCAAAGCCAGTGACACGGGCGTGACCTCGATCGGCACCGAGCACCCCAACGCTGAGAACATCCCCCACGCCTCTCCTCTCACCCACACCATCTCCCGCAGCGATTCAATCCCCGGCTCAAGCACAAGCCCACCAAGCCACAGCCCTACTCTTACCACTCAGACATCAAGCATCAACAATAACCTCGGCGCACCGGGAACAGGCGACGGCTCAGCCCCGACTCTGTCTGGTCCAAGCCCAGCTGGTATGCACCGTGGGAGCATTAATGGCATTCCAGGCGGAAGCATGAACCCTCCAAGCAACCCAAATATCCAGAGCAGTCGAAGCCCAGTGAAAGAAAGCTATTTGAATAGGAGTGCCAGTATAGATGACCAGGAGAACGAGCTGGATATGGAAGAAGGTGACAACAAGAATAGCAGGGGCATTAGTCTACCGACAAAGGCTGAAGGTATCCCCATACGAAGATAGAGTCTGCCTGACATGCCGACAAGAAGGGATTGTTCGCGGGTGTACGATGGGACGACGATCGATGTAGGAAAGAATATAGCTTCTGGGGACGAGACGCTTTCTGCCAGAGAGAACGGGAGACTAACACGGGGAACAAGCCCTAGAAAGTGTGCTCAACCTTGTACTCCCACTCAACGGGGCCCCGCTCTTGTGGCGGGTACTTTATAACCAGAAGGTGAATGCAAGTCACCAGGGGAGCAGCAAATCGCACATATCGCAGTCCTTTGCTAGTATGGAAACCTGTGTTCAGGGTGCTACAAAAGCGGAGTCAAGTCGCGTTCTATGAACTCACATGTCTCTATTGGTGTGAGGAGTTGGTGCCAAGGTTCATCAGCCACGGTCTGTACGTTACTTCTACCGTCTGCGGTTCGATTTGGAAAACTTGCATAATTTCAACGAATGCTTGGTAGCAACAAGTCCTGCTGCTTGAGATACAGATGATATCTTTTGAAACTTTTTTGATTTTTTCTGCCTTTGGAATGGTATAATGATGGTTACTATTGCGATGTCTAGAGGACTGCCCTCTACTTCACCATCCCTTGAAACACGCCTGCCGCCCGTCTGCTGTACAGTCGCTATCCTCGGCCATATATTCACCCATCGAAGGAAGATGATGGGCATTCTTACGCAACCTTTACCACCTCTCTGATCTACTACGAGATTTCCTGTGACCTTACGCCTGGTTCCCACATAGCTGCCGAAACCTTTTGACTTCACTCCATGGTCCGTCTCGCTCCGTTTGTTGTACTCGTGACCTCGCTTGTGCCCCAGGCTATGCACGATAGCTCGTTGCAGAGTGTCTCTGCAGGTGTGTTGCAACGGTCTATGGTCGATGCGTATGCATGGCCAATCGAGGTATCGCGCTCAAATCCTCTGCTTGAGCTGAAACCGGTGATTAGGTGGGGAAGCTTTAGTCTTCCGTGCCTCGCGTGTCATAATATCTTCCGAGCTGTCTGCAAGTGTAGGATCGTCCTCTCAATCGACTTTCCAGTGTGCTCCTCCAATATCATCCGAATCTTCTCCTAGCCATAGTTCTACCGCATACAGCGCCATGGTACCAACGAGATTGATCCATTTCCAGACATTGCCGTCCATGGCTGGTTGGCCATTGCCGCTCCACCATGATGAAATTGTCTCGGTGAGGCCAGGAGCGTAGCCGCCCATTGTTGTTGCAAAGTGCTGCATTAACAGGCTGGTATAGACTGCAATCAGAATGCTAGGCGAGAACCAGGACAAGAAAGCGAGGAATTGGTTGCCAGCATGAGTGTCTTCTAGGGTTGGCTCAATACTCAGGCCACGCGCTCCTGACTCATTGATGGCTGGAATGATCCTCGTCGAAGCGTAGAAGACGAATAGCCGATAGCCGAGAGACACCAGTACAGAAGGCGTTACTGCTTTGAACGCTGCCGCAGTGAATTGTAATGTGTCAACTATGCCGCCAGGCAGAGCTGACAGTGCCTGCAGGATCGCCGAATAGGAGGACATGATGATAGGCGGGAATGGTGGGAAATCGGGGGCAGGTGGAGCGGTGGCCTGCTCGGGGTCGTTTGGCTTGTAGTCGGTGAAGATTTGGTAGATGCAGAGGACGATGTAAGCGAACAGGAGAGAAGACTCGACAGCTGTTCCTCGTCCAGATACTACTCCATAGGCACAAAGGAAGATGGCCGAAGCAATGGCAATGCCAATCAAGGTCGAGTCTAGGTGGTCGACATCCGGGAACTGTAAGACCCTCCACAGGAAGTAGACCGAGCTCGATGTGGTTGCTGCCGCAGACACAATCAGAGTAAGCATCCAAGCATCACTCCTTTCGCTTCGATTGACCAGCCACTTGGTCAGTTGGCCTGTGGCTTGTATGACGAGCAGACTGCAGAAGCCTTCGAGCAACTGGAAGACAGGGGAGGACCAGCGCAGGATCTTATCCCAGCTCCCAATGGCAACAGTCTCGGCGACACCGCCCTGGCCAAACAACCAACTCCAGGTAGGTGTATTCTCATGATGCAACTCTTTCTTCAGATTGAATGTCCTTTCGACCCAGCTTGTGCCAGTCTCGCCGTCAAGTGAGAATTTACCTAGCGCCCATATTGACAAACCAGGAATAATGACCCATTGTGCGAGCCTAGCAAGGGTGATCAGAGCATTCCGGAAGCGCGACCGTTTGGGAGTGGCAATTCGGAACAGCGACAAGACAAAATAGAAGGAGGAGAGCGACAGACTGTATGCTAAGCCGGCATCGCGACCACCAATGTCGAAGGTGAGTGGGATGAAGAGGATAATGAGCGCGAGGAAGAGAGTGGACGAGAGGGCTCTGATGAGCATGAGGACAGTGAGAGCGCCCGCGCCTCCGCAAAGGCACAGGCTCTTGTGGTGTTCGAACTATGTTCTTTGGAGGTTTGATCTGTTGCGGCTGTAACAATATATGCTATCGTGCAGCAGCCATGTGTGGCACTGGCAGGCTCGATCGGATTCCGTGGGATCGAGTAGGAATTATCACATGTCAATTGGACCACTCTTTCCTCGCGAACAATAAATTTTGCAAGAACAACGAAGTGAATTGCCAGGGAGAAGAGCTACGACGTCAATGGAGCAGGCATTTCTTGCAGGTTTGTAGCAGGTCGTGCAGGCAATAACTTGAACTTGAAGCAGGGTTGTCGCGTGCCTTGATGGACGTGTGATTGTGGTTCGTGGAAAAGACCCTGACAGAACGAGCATGCAGATGGCCGTAGTCTTCCTCACGAAGAATCTGGTTCGTCTGTACGACTAACGGCCAGGAACAGAGCTTGGATGCGGCTTTGAGCTCCCTGTGCGCTCCTCTTCGCGCTCGTCAATCTATGAGTACGGTACAGCCATACTTCACCGCTTGGTGATTGTTGGCATCAAATCTAAGGGCTACTCCACTTCAAATTGACTTCCAGGCTTTGCCGCTCGCCTATGACCTAATTCGCAGATCAAGCGAGCCAAGTGTGGCGGGTGCATCGGAAGGAGTGGACAGCGGCGTGATGATACTTGTAGCCTCGCGTTTGATATTCACAGCCTTGCCACTGGTACAATTTGAAGCATGTGATTTGTTGCAAAATCGAGTCCTTACGATGAGCCTTGTATCGATGCTTAGATTGTTCAGAACCATGGCCACAGAAGTCGCGGCGAAGAGAATCAAGATGGACACAGTTCAAATCGGTACCCACAATGGCCACTTTCACGCCGATGAGGCCCTGGCAGTGTACATGCTGCGCATGCTGCCTCAGTATTCTTCTGCCTCTCTTGTCCGCTCCAGAGATCCAGCTCTTCTGGATACTTGCCATACCGTCGTCGATGTTGGTGGAACATACGACGACTCAAAGAAACGGTACGACCATCACCAACGCGAGTTCACCAACACATTCCCTGAGCACAAGACGAAACTCTCCTCTGCCGGACTGGTCTACATGCACTATGGCAAGGCAATAATCGCCCAGCACACCAAACTCCCCATCGACCACCCGGACGTCGAACTCCTTTACCAGAAACTATATGATGACTTTGTTGAGGCTATAGACGCAAATGACAATGGTATCTCCAAGTACAATTCGAACAAGTTGGAGGAGGCAGGAATTGAAGAGAACTTCAAGAGTGGTGGCATCACCTTACCTGCTCTAGTCGGCGACCTCAACCACGAAGACCCCCTCAACCCAGGTATCACTCGAGCTACGACAGACAACCCCCAGGCTGAAGAAGACTATCGCTTTGGCCAAGCTTCCTCGTTGATGGGCAATGCCTTCTTAAGAAAGCTACATGGTGCTGCTACTGCTTGGCTTCCTGCGCGATCAGTGGTCAAGGCATCTTTTGAGCAGCGAGGAGCACAGCACGAGTCAGGTCAACTGCTGGTACTGCCTCGAGCTGGTATTCCATGGAAGGAGCATTTGTACAACATCGAGCAAGAGGCAGGCCTCCCAGAGGACAAGAAGATCTTGTTCGTCATCTACCCTGAGAAGGAGGAGCCTGGCTCAAAATGGAGAATCCAAGCTGTTTCTAAGGACATGGCCAGCTTCGTCAACCGAAAATCGTTGCCTGAGCCTTGGCGAGGCGTTCGAGATGCCGAGCTCGATGCTTTGCTGGGAGCCGACGTAGAGGATGGTGCCGTCTTCGTGCACGCTGCTGGATTCATCGGTGGCCACAAAACAGAGGCTGGAGTCCGAGCCATGGCTGCGAAGGCTCTGGCCAGCTGAGGCTGAAAGTTAATTCAACGAGCGAACTGTTCGTCGATGAACGGTGGTATGAACTTCGGGCCGGAGTTTCTTCGTCAGACTCTGTCATATTCTTCCAACGAACGAAGAAGGGACCCGGCAGGGTGGCCTTGGTAGAGTCATGTCACAACCGACACGATTACGAGGAGTGGGACAGAAAACCTTATCGGGTATGCACCATCGTACATATCGGTTATGACGAGTGCTATGTGGATGTCGACTATCCAGATTATTGTTTGCACATTCACAGGCGTGCCTGAGGCTCCGCCATGTGCCACCAGCACCCCTTAATGGCATCTATCGTCCAAAGCTCAACCGTCAAAAGTCGGCCTCACTTAGCACAACGTCGCTCTAGATGACGGAGATTCGAAACAAAACCCAAGGGGCCTGATCGTGGGAGATTATCCGTTCAGGCTCCGTCAACCGAAAGCTTGGGTGGGCCGGTCCACACGGTTAGTGGGCTGCAAGGTCTCATGGAATTTTTAGGTACCGGGGACCCCGGGGATAAATCGTGGTAGTGTCTACACGAACACGGCGATTCAGACGATGATTAGTCGCCAGTTCGAGTTTGAGGTAGGCGGAGCTCGACCCGTGAGAGTAAGGACGATGGTCCTGGCTAGATAGTTCGAGTGCGACGAAAGACAGGATATATCCTGTCTGGTCCCTTGTGGACCCCCTATAAAAGGAGGAGAATATTATCAACTGCTTAGATCCTGAAGGCATGCCATAATCCGCTCTGGATCGTAAGGTGACTGACTCGAGCTTACACTCCTTCTAAGACCGGTTAGGCAATATTAGCCCAGCTGTGGCTCCTTTCCTCGTCAACCTCGGCTTTCCCGGTTTACCGGAGCTCATCAACCAGGATTGAGTCCCCGCGCCATCGAAACAACACTCATTCGTCCAGCTCGAGATTGACTCCTGACCGCAGCTTGATTTGCACCTTGATCACGCCTACTCGTACCGCATCATCGTCGCTTTTTTCACGTTTCTCCTCACCTTCCCAATCACTGCACCACAATTGCGCGCGACTTGATTTATCGACCGCCAGCAATGTCAGCTGAACCGAACGCGACTGCACCAGTTACTGCGGACCCAGCACTCCCACCCACTGATTCAAATTCAAACTCAAACGACCTCAACTCATCTAACCTCCGGGTCAACCCTGCGATGCCTGGCTCCGAGAAAAGCGGCTCCGGCCCCAAGAGACAAATTGATGTCCCTTCAGTCCCAAATGAGGTCAAGTCCCTCCTAGACAGGACAGACTCGACCCTCGTCCGCCTAAACAAACTCCTCAAGAACCCCGGCGGCCTCGCGTCCTTCCTCAGCACAACAAACTATGCCCTCTACATCCTTGCCCATCTGCACACCACCGCCCCAACCCGCGCCCAACTCCTAATCAAATTCAACTCCCTCCTCGGCCGCGCTGTTCCAAAAATCGCTCCAGGCGCCGTCTCCCCCTCTGCCCCAACAAGCCCCATCCTCCCCCTTGCCCTAACCCTCGGCGACACCCGCACGACTTTGAGACTTACAGGGCTGATCCCCCTCTACGTCCTTCTCAAATCCCTCATCAAATCAACCGACCCAGACCGTATCTCCTACACCATCAAACTCGCCCAAGTCGTCTCCTACCTCACCTTCCAAGCCCTCGAAAACGTCTCCCACCTCACCAACAAAACCGTCATAAACGCCAACTGGACCAACACCCGCTTCGCCCGCGTCGGCGGCCACGCTAAGCTCATGACCTGGTCGTGTCGTGCATGGCTGTGTGGAATCACGTGTGACTTCTTGAGACTGTTCAGGGAAGCACAGTTGGGACGACAGAGTGGACGCTATGAAAGGATGAACGAGGAGGAGAAGAGGGAGGCGGATAAGAAGTGGTGGAGTGAGTTCTTCGTCGCGACGAGTTGGTATCCAATGGCGATTCATTACAGTGTTGAGGGTGGGATTGGGTTGAATATGGGTGTGGTTGGACTTTGTGGCTTTATGGCTAATCTGGGCAACTTTTTGAAGGCCTGGGAGGGAACGAGATGAACTGAGTCAAAAGGAGGAAGGCGAGGGTGGTGTGGGGTTTGGTAAAGGGCTGGCAGTTTTCAGGGGGCGGCTGAATGTTGGCGGAGCTCGCGCCGACGCACGCTGGAAGGCAAGACGAATCGAGACACACCATGGTTCGATGTACTTCGAGCCTACCCTTGCTGGGAATCCCGTGCTATTGAATCCATTTGGGTCTTGCTCTATCTGAGCCCGGACTGTTGACTCCAGTGGGTGTTCTGTATATTCATGCGATATCTGCGCGTCCCTGGTAACAAGCACATATCAAGCATTCGTGAGTCAGCTGTTCAACAACCATGCATGATCTTTGCGTTTCATCTGTGCCGAGTCTCCCTTCGTTCCATCCCGCATGAACGCGATATCCCCTTACGAGAGCCAGGGGGGGTGGGGAATCGTCCACCAAGGACGCGATTAATTTACTGATGGTACAGAACGTGAACATCAATCAGTCTGGCTCCAACCGCCAATAACAACATCAGGTTAAGCGCAATCCGCCGAAAGGTGCGATCTTCCGAAGCTTTTGCTTTGACCACGCTACCGTCCTAAATACTCCTCTTGTGAACGCGAAATTCCAGAAACCTCGACTTCAAGATGTACGCATCCGACTGGCCCATCCGACTGGCTTGTTCCGAACGACATAGTGAACGGACTCAGCCGCAACTCAAGAAGCAGAGCTCGAACCCATACTAGTGACGTACCGCTAGTATCCGTCGCATCTTCTGCAGTCTTGCGGTCATTCAGCCATTCAGACATGTAAACTGATCTGCTCTGCTCTGTTCTGCTCCGCTTCGAGTAAAAGCCACGACGGACACCGAACAGACGTGACGTGACGAGACGAGACGAGACGAGACGTCACGCCATGCTTTGAGACTGTCGGGACAGAGGGGCTTTACACTGCAGTCTGTCTTTCCTTGAGGTGAGCCGTAAGTTAAGAACGGAGTAGATCCTGCAGTGCATGCGCATGCTCTTCTATTTGTAGTCCGATCTGTTGGGATCGATTGCCTTGTGGCAGCGGACCGCACTTGTTACTATTGTACCCGTAGCTGTCGGACCGTTGGTGTCCGGGCCGTCGAGTCGTGTCGTAGACTCGACTGGAGGGATGGACAGGGGGACAAACAGGTGTGGCTCGATTGGGCAAGTTCGCCATCAGACTGTACATGGTAGGACGGTAGTAGTGAGCAGGAGCGGGAATATCCAAGAACGAAGAGAGCTCCGTTGGAACACGAGCAGAGCATGTGATTAGCTACAGCTATACTAGCCATTGGGTATCATTTGTAATGCCGCCATGTCATGCTAGCTCCGTCTCCTCTTACTTGACATTCTGTATTTTTACAACCTTGGTATCAATACCATGGCCCCATCCCACAAACCGACAATCAGATTTATAATAGCAATCTTTCTTGTCCGGCTTACTCTGCGGGCAGCGGTGACCATATATGCATGCTGGATCGTCGCACTCAGTTTTGTAATAGCAGGGTGTCATGCGAGCTAGGAATGCTGTCAGTAACTAATGCTTCGAAGGGTTTTCAGCTGAGCTCTACTCACCAACTTCCTTCAAGATATTTCTTTCGGCTGTTTTCAGGGAATAAGTATGCGAATGACCACAGTCACCAGTGCAAGCATCCTTTCCTTGTAGGTAGTAGATGTTGCAAAGCTTCATCTTTTTAATTCGCTGGAGTTCTTGGTATGGTATCGCGTCGTCCACATTGTCAACGCGTTGGCCAAGTCTATTCCTCGGGACGGCTGAAATGGCAGTCCTTGATGGTGGAGGAGTGGTGGCTGATATTGGCGTAGAGGTTTCCGATCGAACGTCGCCTGGCTTTGGCACAAACGGTTGCGCGGTCATTGCTGCCCAAGTCAAAACTGGCGTGCTTGCTGCAGAAGCCTGGCCGGAATTTGGTGTTCGCGAACTAGTGTTTGATTCGATCCTGGCCAGTACTGGCGTGGCAACCTTTGCAGCTGGTGTTTTCATCGCAAAGGTGTCCGCCCCTACCTTGGTTAGAAATCCATCCACCTTAATGCTCTGGATCTCGTGATCGAATCTGTCGTTTGGTTGCAGGCCTCTTGCTTCGAGCAAAGTGACTCGCTCGTGTACAGCAACGTCTGGTGTTTCGTCCAGGAGGCCGTTGAGCTCGTGGTTTGCAAGTGCAGCAAGGAAAATCTGATGACAATGGACATTGATGTAGTCGTGTCGGTAACTTTCCTGGATTTTCCTAATCGTCTTGCCCTTCATACAGCTTGTGTCAATCACATCGAAAATCATTTCTGAGCTGAGCAAGCCTTGCAAAAAGTTCTCGTAGGCTGCTGGTGTATGAATGACCTTCTGGCGAGTCAAAGCATCGACCAAGGCTTTGACGTTCATAAACAGCTTGACATGGACATTGACAGTTGTCAGATGAGGCAGACCATCGACAGCAAAGGATTTAATAGTGTTGGCGAGCAATTGAGCCGCATTCATTCCTCCGCTTTCGCCTCTGCTCACAAGCTCTTTCGAAAAGGTGAGAGAGTCTCCGTCGATCAAAACTGTGACATAGCTGTTGCGGTCGAGGAGGTTACGCATGCCGTTCATCTCTTGCTGTAATGTCTCTTCGTTCTCTTTCGTTTCGGTCCACAATTTGGCTTCATTGTCGTACTCGAGGCGCAACTGCTGAAGGTGTTGTTGGCTGCTTTCGAGCTGGCGTATCAGATCCTACTAGAGGTCAGCATCGATATTGCATTAGTAGGAGAGCACCCAACATCAATGAGGTTGTTTTTCTCGTCCTCCAATTGCTTCAACCGAATGCTTCGTTCGCGAAAGCTGGCCTGGGGCATGATGGGTTGCATATCTCCAATTGGTCGTACCTATGGTTACAAAGGAATATTAGCAGGCTGGCAGTACAACGTTTGGACAGGTGAAGAACGTTATACGAAGTGCAGGAGCACTTCGGTTCCATGTGTTTGCAGCCTACCTACCTTGTTTACTTCGTACTTGACTGGGCCAAAATCTGGACTACTGTCGTGAAATAGTGACTGCATTTTGACGGACGTGTTGCGCGAAGGAGAGGCAAAAGGATCGATGCGCGCCATGTATGGCATATTCTGATGAGCTTGACAGTGAAGTGAGGAATGCAAGACGTGGCGATGGGGACGTTTGTGGTGCAGTGCGTCCAAGGATAATTATATGTGGCCGCAAATGGTATCTAATTATGATGTACGGAACATGTGTGTAAATGGTTCACTTGCGAATATGGAGGAAGGCACGAGTAATGTACTCACATCACACGCCGCCGAGCAAGCTGTCAACCAAAGTTGACCAGGGCGATTCGCAGAAAGGCCTCTGCATCGCATGGAATTTTGGCAGCGCGTGTCTGGAAATCTGAGCACTCGCGCGTAGAACCATGTCATTGTGGGGTGCAAACTTAGCCTAGCGCGTAACTGGACTACCTCTAGACTTAAGCATGCCAGACGCTAAAGCATGCCTCTTCCCCAAGCGAGCAGGAAGGCATGAAGAGGCAAACAAGCGCCCTGCACTGCTGTCTGCACCAGTGAAGGTGTAGCATCGGGTAACCTTCCTCACGTAGCCCCTGGTCAGCAGACAAGCTGTTCTTCTGCGTGGTTGGAGTTCCTGACTTGTGCCGCACTATGATGTCTGTGAGCATTTCCTTTCCCACACTGCTGTAGCGAACACAAAACATCACTCTCTGTGCATCCTTCTCCTCCGTTTCTTCTCCTGCCCAGTTGCAACCACTGCCTCTTGCCATCATGGGCCGACTAATGGACCTTGCACTCCTCGTGCTGTCTCTCCAGACCACCTCTGTCTTTGGCCAAGCTGCGCCTGCGGTACGCTCCGTTCTGTTGTACAGACGTTGGAGTTTCAAGCTAATATGTGCCGCAGGGTTTCGAGGAAGAGCTTGAGGACCCTGGACAGACAGCCGCCCTCAATGTCCAAGTGACTGCCCACTTTCCAGATGCTGAGATCTTTGGCATCAAGATCGTGAATGGCAAACCAGCCACCGTTTCACTGTCTGTTAGCAATCACGAACCGGAGCCCATCTCCGTGCAGTTCGTGGGTGGCAGTCTTTGGACCCCTGACTTTGGCGCATCTCCCTCTCGAATTGTACGCAACCTTACCACGAAGCAGTACGGCGTTGAGGTTCCTGCTGGCGAGAGCGAGAACCTTCCATATACCTTCCAAACGAACATGCACCCTCAAGAGGTTCGGCTGAACTTGGCGGCTGTTGTCGCCAAAGGCACCACATTCTTTACGCAGCAGGCCTTCAATGGCACTGTTCAGATCGTTGAGCCGGACTCTAGCCTCTTTGATCCTCAAATGTACGTTTCCTCCTTCTCCCACACAGCATGTGAGCTAATATTGGCTAGCATCTTTCTCTACATCTTTCTCCTTGCATGCACCGCTGCTGTTGGCTACTTCTTCTATACTATCTGGATTGTTCCGTACTTCCCACAGAAGAAGCGAGGCGGTAAGGGCACGCGAGCTCCGGTCAAGAAGGTCGATGTCGGAAGCGACAAGCCAGATACCGACGGCCCGGCTGTTGCAACTGGGGCCAAGTCGTACGCCGAGGACTGGATCCCGAGCCATCACTTGCAACGACCAGAAGCTCGCCGTGTCAAGAGCGGTGGAAGACCAAAGAGCAGGCAAGCATAAGAAGCTGCCAAAGCAAGGTCCTTTTCATTGGTATGATTGACGGGCGATTTTGCATACCTGCATCTTTTTGGATTGCCGATTGCCTAAACGTCAAGCTCCATGCACCAGACTCTGCTACCATTGGCATGCAGCGAATTGTTGCTGTATTGGACTACCATGTCATGGAAGTGCTGCAATGCTCAATCATAGCAAAAGCCATCACCAGTGTTAACATTCATCCGCTAGCTCATCACAGGAGGCATAGGCCCCGCACATACTGGCTGGCCCGGCTGAGATCGACACAAGCAGGGGACACAATATGAATACTTTAGACCTCAATGCGTTTGCGCAGCACAGCACCATGCCTTGATATGCACTTTGTGTTTATCACTTCCCGCCCTCATGATCGGTCGACTGCTTGCGTTGTCCATCGCCAAGCATTGCGAACTACTTTTCTTGTAGCTATTTAGTGTATGCAGAGCACGCGACCCGCAGTCATACGATTTAGCACCACTTAACAATGTCTCCATTGATCACAGGCAGGATTATGTATACTGGCTTGCCGTAACGGTAGATGTGTCGAAACCCTTGCCAAGGCGCGGAAATCCTTGGGGCGGGAGGCGAACGAGCGCATTTCGTCCCGAGCATTGGCGACATTCTTTGTCTCTCTAGCGTCCCCTGAGTGCAACGTCGCTGAACGGATGCGGGTTCGCTCGTATCAAGTTGAGAAGACAAGTATACTTCGCGCACGTGTGGAATGAGTCAGCAACATATTATCAAGATGATTAGAAGATAACATACTACAAATCCGGCACGATGGGCCCGATCGAGATTGGAAAGCGGCGGATATTCATTTTGGTGGCCGCCTGCGCCGCAACGTTTTTGCTGTACAACTTGCTGTCATATTCCTCCTACAGCGATAATGGCCTTCGATACTCGCCCACAAAGCCCCGGCCTGTGCACCCACCGGAGCCTGTGATACCAGAGAACGAAGACTTTGAATGGAACGACCCTCTCCCCCCACTGCCAGAGACGCCCACTGTTCCGCCTGTCGACCATGAAGACCCTCCGGAGCCGACATCACAGCCCCCGACGCCGGCAGCAAGACCAGATGGACATCCTATCGCGGCGCTGATGAAAGAGGCGGATGCGCGGTGGAGAGAGTACGAGGGTGCAAGGTCAGAGTCTTTCCGTCAGACAGTTGAAAAGTACCGGAACAAGTATGGTAGACACCCCCCACCCGGCTTCAAGGAGTGGTACATGTATGCGCGCAGAAAGAATGTATGGAACATCGATGATTTTGATCACATTATGGATGACCTGCGACCTTTCTGGGCCATTGAGCCAAAGGTAATGAGGACTCATGCTGCGCACATGTGGGAGAATGACGCGCACGCCGTCGCAGGCATACACATCCGAAACAAGACAGTTGCTCGGGTGCACAATGGGAGTTGGAGATCTGAGACAATGGAGGAGGTCATCAATTTATTCGTCGAGTACCTCCCAGACATGGACATCATGCTGAACCGACTGGATCAACCACGATTGTTGGTGCCTTGGGAAGATTTACAGAAGTATCTGGACACCGAGTATAAAACCCGGGCAATGCCACCTCAGGTTGACTACAACTTCACTTCGGGTCAAGACCGCCTGACCAACATTGGCCTCGAGCCTGGCCAAATTGACGAATCCGAAGAACGTTACGACGCGGAATGGTTTGGTTATCCAGGCAAGCAGTACATGGACATCGCCAGCAAAGCTTGCCCACCCGAGTCTCCTGCACGGTCGAACATGTCTATAGCCCAAGCAGATGCATTGTACAAGGAGCCATCTGCCGGCATTGTCAGCAACTTCAACCTCTCTTCAGACTTGTGCACCGTCGGGCCTACCATTCAAAATCTGCACGGCATGCTCTATTCCGCATCCTCGATCACCGCCTCCCACAAGCTCGTCCCGATCTTCAGCGAATGCAAAGTGAATGTGAATAACGATATCATGTTCCCAGCAAATATGTATTGGAAGCACGACGATAGGTACGATTATAGTCCAGACGATGATGTTTCTTGGCGAGAGAAGTCAGATACGATGATATGGCGTGGTGTCACGTCGGGCGGAGTGCAGATTGACACTAACTGGCAGACGATGCACAGGCAGCGTCTAGTACAGCTAATGAATGGCACGCACATGGCTCTGGGGAATCAGAGTGTGGCTGTCTTGACGCAAGATACGAGCGACGGTGGTTCACAAGGTTTTAGTCCTTTTGCAGACCTAGGTCTTCCTTCTACACCACCTGTGACATACCACCACACCACCTTCCATCCTGGCGCCTTCGCCGACAAGATATCTGATATCGGCTTTGTGGAGTCGTGGGGGTGCGTGCCCAACTGCGATTTCTACAACGACGTCTTCACATATAAACCGCAAACGTCACTCACCTCACAATTTCGTTCCAAGTATCTCATTGACGTGGACGGCCATTCTTTCAGCGGCCGATGGCACGCGTTCCTACTCAGCAAAAGTCTGGGGTTCAAGGCCACAATTTTCCGAGAGTGGCACGACAGTAGGTTATTCGCATGGCGGCATTTTGTCCCTGTGGATAACAGATACGACGATCTGTACAGTCTGTTGACCTACTTTGTGGGCTATGGTAACCCTCCGAATCATGATACTGCCGCTTCAGATTCATTGAGCAGAGGCGATGACGACATATTCGTTCCCCCCCATCAAGAAGAAGCTAAGCGCCTCGCGAGGCAGGGGAGAGAATGGGCAAACAAAGTGCTCAGAAGAGATGACATTGAGGTGTATTGGTTCCGTTTATTGCTTGAGTATGCGCGGGTGATGGATGATAACCGAGACAGGATTGGGTATAGCGGCGATGGAAGTGAACTAGATCGATTTGATGCGGGTGAGGTATTCGCCGAAGGCGATGGAGCCACGACAGGGTCGAAATGGGGCATTGGCGGCTGGTTTGGAGGCGCTGCTGGTCCTGAAGATGCCAAGCCCAATCATGGTGTTGGCATTTCGTGAGCTCTTTGCATATATGGCACGTTTGGAAACCCTGGTATACTGGATCGGGCGTGGATATTCTTATGGCTTTGTACCAATAAACCATTTTGGACGTCAACATTTCTATACTTCATTATTGGCTTGCTGTTCTCAAGTGCTCAACGAGCGCAATGACACACGCTTTTCCAAAGATTTCATGAGAAGTCTTGTATCGATCGGATTGGACGTCTCGCAAAGTGGCAGTAGCGATCCACGACTGAAGGGCCCCACAGGCGAGTCTTGGCGTTATGGCTATCTAACCGTTCTATGTTCTGAATGTTGTTCCATTATACAATAATTTGAATGCTGAGAGATTTGGATGCTGGAAACAGGGGACTTATGACTTACTGATGCAACACTAGTATTAAAAAAAACTAGGGCTATCGAATGCTAGCTCAGGCACGTTCAGCATGCACCTCCTCGACCTCCCTCCTGAGATCATCATCCGAATCCTAAAACATGTGTTCTCGCCATGGTCCGCGACAATGTCGGCCACATATAGAAGAACCCTGCGATCACAAACCGTACGCGCACTTGACACATATACGGGCACCTTGTCGTATCAGCTAAGCCCCATTCGTAACATCCAAGTCCTTCGGACAAACAACTTCTTCTGCACAGTGGGCATAAACATCCTAATGAAGTCGTTCACGGGGGAGTTCGTCCGCCATGACAAGGGCGGGCGTCTCGTCGATCAGAACCTTGAGCCGAGGGAGTGGTTACGTTGGATCATGCAGCATACGAAAGTACTACATCTGCAAGACACTAACCCGAGGCTATGGTATATTTCTGGCTACTGGAATTATTATCCGGCTCTCGAAACCTTTCGGACCACTAAACTACCAGCAGAGAATTACACTAATATGGTATTTGGCATGCCGGGTTTCGAGGAGCAAAGGTGCAGTTGTGACGAGAGGCACAGCAGATTTGCCAAGGCAGATTACAAGCATCATTCCTGGCTCTTCGACGAAATGCGTACAAACCACTTCAGCAGTCTCTGACATATTACTCAATTCTATGCTTAGCTGCGGGTTTAGGTCATGCCTTTTTGCGAGGCAGTCAAAGCGATCATAAATGTAAGGTGTCAGAAAAACGAAATATTGCAGATCAAGGTCTATGGTTTTACGAAACAATCGCAGCAACCTGTCTTTGACATCAACTTCATAAGCGCACAACGACATGATCTGCCTCACCTGCCGGACACACAAACTGGCCGATGGCTAACCTAAAATAGTTTAGTGGGTAAGCGTGCAGCAGCGGCCACCTTGTTTGTCCGGAGGGTGCTGCCTGTTCCTTGCGAAATTTCTAGAATACCTAGGTCCTTTCAGACCGCACCTCAGATAACTCACTTGATGGCAGCTTAAACCCGAACTAGCAAAAGCAGATGCAGAACCACTGGCTTCATTGGCATTCATATATCGTAGCAAAGCAGGAAATCTCGATTTCGTAGGGAGAACCCAAGATTAACAGGCAACACCTGCCGTAAAGGGTATGGGGGTCTCATACAACATGAGGTCATAGAAGCTGGCGCGATGGAGTGACGGAGTGATGGTTTTCAGCTCAAAGATACAAGTGCTTAGAATGTATCTCACACAATCCAGGTGGATGTAGCATTCAGAAAGGCGACATTGGAGAAAGAAGGGAACTTTTGTAAAGGAGTTCCCTAGCGGGATGGCGATTCGGAGAAGGGTTGTTCCCTGCTTCGACTTTTTGTTCCGGATGCATTCATGACTTCAGTTTCCAGCATGCGCGCCGTAACTCAAGCGCTTTCGGTTGTCATCATCCGTCATGATCGAGTTCAGGCACTTGTCGGTGAGCTTGCGCAAAGCTTTTCGGCAACCAGTACTAACGCGAATGATACCTCAGCCGTCTTAGGCTCTCCGCTGTCCACCGCGACAGATCAAGATTGGAAGTTGGTTGTGTTGTTTCTTTTCTCGGACGACAGCCTTAGGCCATGCACGAATTAGCCTCACAAAGTTGGGATCGACATGCACGATACTGTGTAGAACACCAACCACCACGCGACATCGACAACGATTCAATCCGGGAGACTTCGTTGAACACCACCCACGATATTGGTAATTATTGTAAGTCAACGTAAGTCAACCGGATATGGGTGGCGGTGTCATTCCCTTTCGCGTTATCATCTTGACTCATTGCTACTGCGCCTCTACCAATATCAACAATCGGATCTGCACTGACTAACCCATCTGAACCCATGCATCACGTCTCGGTACTATCTGCAAACAGCTTAGCACTGACGGAAAGAGTGGTATCAGTTGCAGCCCAGAGACCCACTCGGAGATGGTTGACCTATCGAAGTGCTTGAATGTCCCGTTCTGGTTCCGAGCTATTCCCAGCTACGCCAAGATCATGGTATCGACTGTTGCCAACGTCGCCTGTTCCTGGCGTGCTTGCACCTTAGCCCTACGCTTGGGTCGCCTAACAAGACACCAAAAATCACCGCAGCCGACTCCTAGAAACTCTGTCCAATTTCACCCTCACCGTGCTCTGCACCATGGCCTTTTGGTTTAATGCACGATGACTACAGAATTCTGGCTGACAAGTTATCTCGCATGTGGCCTTGGCCCCAAAATAGGCTTCCAGCTTCGCAGGCTTCTATGCTTCCCTTCGAACTTGTTAGCAATGCAACGACGGAAAATCCACCCTCCGTCAACCACTCATGTTCGTGCGACATTTCGAATTCTCCGGGAACTTCGCCAGTTGCAACGTCGACCCATTTGTACTGCGCAAAGCCTCATAGATATACAACAATCGTCTATATGAATGCTCATCCCAGGCCTGTCTCAAGCCATGATCCCTCCTCCATCACACAAACTAACTAAATACAACTCTTTCCAAAACATTTGCTTCTCTTTACGGTTCAGTCCTCTCAGCAGTGCTTAGACTTGTTTCAACACAGAACACCACAGTGACCCCAACGATAATAACCACAACCTCAGATATTTCAAATCACGATAACGCACAGACGAATTTCCTAAGAAGCCTCCTTTTGTTGTGTCTGAACTCGAAGTTCGATCAACCAATAAATCTACACGTGTTTCGGGTGAAGTCTACGATTTCAATCTTCAACATCACTACCCTTTCCTCAACGACTACCATTTCTTTTGTTTGATCGACCCCAGCCCTCTGTTGAGAGTCGACCCCATTTCCTAACTGTCTATCTCCCACTCAGCCTATTTCCTTATTTCATTTGTTCAGTTTCTTCTCTCTGTGCTAGAAAGGAAGAACTAATCAAGTCAACCACATCAATCTTCCAGAGCAGTTATCCTAGCAACCACTATCACAGCAACAGCAATGGCAGCCGGACGAGGCGGTTACAATACACCAAACTCCAGCATCTCCACAGTATTCCAACAGGACTCATCTCTGAATTTTGGACGAGGCGGCTACAACACACCCAACCTCAATATTTCCACCGAATCCGAACAGGACTCAATCTCGGCCATGGACGCCGGTCGAGGTGGCTACAATGCCCCCATGGATCTCGGCCGAGGAGGCTACAACTAAGTTGCCTGGCGCACCACATTCATTGTCCGATCCAGAGTTCCCTTTCAAGCATAGCAAGCGGCGGCGTTCATTATTATTCATTCCAGCATTTCGAGCATTTACAGCATAGCATAGCGACGGAGTTCATTGCAGCGTTTCGGGAATCATAATCTATACCAATAACACGAGCAGCGCTCGACATAATATATACAACATCAAAAGCACAAACACAACCACAACCACAACAGCTCGATCCACATCCGACCAGATCAAAAACACCTCGATGGAATCAGATCTACCACATCCGTTTCCTTTGGATCGAATCTCTCATTCAGCGAGCCTGGCAGAGCCGAGCAGAGCAGGAATCACCATACCATATATCACTATCGTATCAGAGAAAGTGGCAGAGCCACATCAAAGCACCCGTACCAACAAACAGGGACCTTGAAGGTCCAAAGCACGGCACCACGACACTCGCTTGTATCACCACACCATCAAAGAACATAGACAAGATACCTGATAGACATAGACATAGACATAGACATAAACATAGACAGAGGGCACCACATGCCGCGGGAGCGGGAAATCAGCCGGGAGGAAGATGGATCAAGTGAGCTGTTTGTTGGAGTACTATTGTACTATCATCCGCTACTTAGCTAGCTGAAACCCAAAATTGCATTGAATTACCCAAATTCTCTTCGTTCTCTCCATGTGTAGAAAGCTGTATGTGCATCGAGCCTGAAACTCCTCCGAGGCAAGCATATTCCCAGATAGACGAGGGAAAGAGGCAGGTGTGATGGTGAGCAGTTTCTGCTCGTGCGGATCGCACGAGAGCACCTGCCACTGCAGTTAGCTTCGAGATTCAAAAGTCCGATCACTTGGACTTTCACTGCTCCACAAGTTCTGCTATCTGGCTACCAAGCCACACTAGCATCGTACGTGCTCGGCCTTCACTTCACATATTGAGACCCCTACTACCCGTCCCCAAACGGTCTTCCACAGGGTTGCCATTCCATCTCGCAAGACGCTATCAAGCAACAACCATAATTTCAGACAGACGCCGGTCCGACGTTGATGTCACATAGAGCCGACGGCCGGCGCTCGCATCGGACGTCTCTCCACGTATGATTTCACTGGAGGCGACTCTCGCAGCGATCTCGGTGACCATGGCCGGTATATGGTCGGGGCTTGCGGACTGCCGATACTCAAGAACAAACGGTGACGACTCATGACATCCGATCTCTGCGATTGACCTTCGGAATGAATGACCGCTCGCACGGATCTCACAGAGGGACAGCTGACAAGAGACTCCATGTGCAATCCATAACAAGACCTAACACTCGCTCCTCCAGCGGCATGAGCAACGAGCTTTGGCGGTCTGGGATCTGAAGTCTAGAACAATTCTGCGCGACGAAAGCAAGAGACGACGACGAATAAAAAAGGGAGCTTGTATTTGCTTTGGGACGAGGTATGTGCTCTCCGACGCCGCGCATGTCTTCCTGACGACAGCCTGCGACTTTATTGACATCGAGCTGCGACCAAAATCAATACAGCCAGTACGGCGGCCCACCATGTAGTAATGTAGTCGTGCGCATATCATCCTCCCTAGCTTGTCGTAGAAGCATCACTTGCCAACACAGAACCTACAACAACAGCAGTTAGCCTAATCGTCCTCAAACGATCACGTTTTTCAGCATCCAATAGCATTTTAGGTGCAACAGAAACAGGAACAACATAGTACGCCTAAGAAAGGCACTTTCTCCCTCGTCCTCGCACCTCACTTGCAGATCGTCCGCCGTTCTCGTGGAATGGATCCCGAGATCCGCTACTCCTGAGCCACCGTCAATGGGAGCGCAAGTCACCGACACGAATTGTGTCACCGGATCATGCTCGAGCGTCCACGCGGACGGCGCTGTACAACTCAAGCACCAAGTGAGAACCGTAATGAGAGACAAATCGCAAGAGAAGCGTCAGGCTTCCACGGCTGCATGACTCTGCCTCAAAATCACGACGTTGAGTTCGAGTTTGCTTGTAACCATGACTCTGCATGTAGATAGCAGAAGCATGTCGGTCGGCGTGCTGACTGTTCCGTCACCTGCAGACATCAGATCTACATGCCAGTCCTAGGGTTCTGGTCCGTGAGGCCACGAAGCACTGCTGCACGCTTGAGGGCTGTGTTCGGCCTAGTTCACGACGATGACCGAGCAGACAAGGTGCGGCTGTCATTGGTGCGCAAGCACCAACGCATATGCCGAGAAGAGCAGATGGTAAGCAGAGCCGTTGCCTGAAAGCATCGTGCAGGGTACGAAGCGAGGCCCGAGACGCCCGGGACATTGTTGCGGCTGCGGATGACCAATAGCAGGCTAGACCGTTTCGGGAATTGGGTGACAAAAATAGATCACACAACTTCCTAGCTGACTAAGGCACCTAGACTATAGCTTCCGCAGATGCCGATCTGTGAGAAGCCTGAGGTGCAGTAGTGGATGGGGCCAGAGGACGTGCTCTGGGAGTTTCGTAGTGATAGTGCGTTGGACACGACTCACCTATCAGGTGCGGGTGTGCATCCACGACAAGATGGGCGAAGAACGAAGCGGCAAGACATGGAAAGGGAGAAAGACTTACTTCTCAAAGACGACACCAAGAACGTCCTCCACATCAGCACCGGAGCTCACACCATCACCTCGTCCGGTCAATCTTGCGAGGCAATCAGCTGCAGCTCGAAGATGCTCTGCTGCTGTCACTATGTCAACTTCTTCCATGTCATAGGCGTCGCTCGACTCGTCTGCCCAGCTGTAAGGTATCTTTCTATCGAGCGAATGTGATGATGAGGGAGGAGCCGTGCTGAGTCGGGCTTTAAGCTCTACTTCGCCGACTAGATCATCGTGGTTATCGACGTGATAGCTTTGTTCGAGTGCCGCCTGGTTGCTACCAGCTGTATATGAGTCTCTAGTGTCGAAGAAGCCTGAGTCTGTAGCAGACGTAGCATGATCGTGACGTTGCGTGCTAGAAACTTCTCCTGTCTCCAGAGCGTTATGCCGCCGCACATCCAGCGGCAATGTATGTCCGCTTGTCTCGAGGAATTTGTCCAAGTGCGCCAAACACTCGCGCAAATACTGACTCTGCCGGTGGGTAACGCTCAGACTCGCCGTCCAGTAACTCTGTGCTTCCGCCGGCGACATACCCACCTGACTATCCGTATCCGTATCCGTATCCGCCAACCCAGCAGCAGCAGAAGTCATAGCACCGAACTTCCTCGTCAACCCCGCGATAAGAGTCTGCAGCCCGCCCGCATCTGGCTCATCTGCATTCGGCGCGTCGGCCTCCTTGCACGACAGACAGAACACGTCGTTGGGATGTGTACCGGGGAACATCTCCATCAACTTGCTCAGCAGCCGTGATAAGCTGACCATTTGACCATGACCATGACCATGCGCGTTAGTCTTAGTCTGCCGGTGTAACAGATCGATCTTGTTGAGCGCGAAGAGGAGGTTCTTGTTTGCGAGGCGGCACTCGTGGACGGCGCTGAGGAGTTCGTCGTTGATGTCGAGGGTTACGGTGCCGGTTGCTGTGGGTTTCAACGAGATGAGCACGATGACGAGATCGGAGTGGAGTGCTCGTTCGCGGGCTCGGCGGATGCCCTCTTGTTCGATTGCGCCGATGGGGGGAGCGGCGGCGCTTGCTGCTGGTGATGTAGCTGTAGCTGTAGCTGTAGCTTCGGAGGACTCAGTAATTGGGGTTGGTGCGAGTCCAGCCCTTACACCGGCCATATCGCCCAACCTCACGAGCCAGCCCTGCAAATCGATGCTCACATCGACTATGTCCCTCGTTGTGCCCTCCTCCGCACTCACGATGGCGGCCTCGCGCCCCACCACGCGATTAAGCAGACTGCTCTTGCCCGCATTTGGCGCACCGAGTAAGGCGACGGTGATGCCACTTCTCAGCAGTTCGCCTCGGCTCGCGTTCAGGATATGCAGCTCGACTTGCCGTCTCAGCGCGAGGACTTGTGCCGCGGTGCCGGCCATGAGGTCGGCAGGACTCTCGTCGAAGTGCTGGTCCTCGCTGAAGTCGATTAGGGCTTCGACTTCGGCGCGGGCGTGGAGGAGCATGGAGCGCCAGGACTCGTAGCGCGTGGTCAGGGAGGAGGAGGCGCCGCTTAGGGCCAGTCTGCGCTGTTGGGATGTTTCGGCGGAGAGGGAGTCGCCGAGGGACTCGACTTCGGTGAGGTCGATGCGGGAGTTGTAGAAGGCGCGTTTGGTGAATTCGCCGGCTTCGGCGGCTCTTGTCGCCCCTGTGTCCCTCTTTGTTCCTGGAGGACACCGCGGTATGGCGTCGAGCACGCTGCGGACGATAGCTGGGCCGCCATGGACATGGAGTTCGAGGATATCCTCGCCTGTTGCGGTGTTTGGACTGGGCAGGTAGAGGATCAAGGCGCCTGTGTCAAGGACGTCTGTGGGGTCGGTGGGGTTTGTGAGTCTGCGCAGAGTCGCGGTTCGTGGTTTGGGGTGCGGGCGACCCGGACAAAGCTGCGAGTAGATGGCAAGACACGCTGGGCCGGAGATGCGGATTATGGCGATGGCGGCGCGGCCGGGGGCTGTTGAGAGGGCGTAGATTGTGTCATCCTCTGCGTGGGAAGGCGGAGATGGGGATGGTACATTGTGTATGGTTCGATAAGTGATCTGACTTCGGTTCCGATGTTGGAGGAGTTTGCGGTCCGCTGGGAAAACCCGGTTTTCATAATGTAGTGCTGCTCGTGGAAGTGCTCGCGAGCTCACCTGAGCTGGGGGAACGAGACTCGAGCATCGAACTGCGCGCCTTGCAAGGCGTGAACTGTGCATGCAGATTGTCACAGAAAACTAATGGATTGGTAGATACAGGTGATGGCTACTCACTGAACCCCGAGCATCACGGGTGCGCGATGTCACGTGCGTGGATGGAGGTGTATAGAAGAATGAGCAGGACCGTTTATAGGCAGAGACGGCACTGATGGCAAGACAAGGGAGACCACATGGCACAAACATACGGGACTCGACATATAGCAGCGCATGGCTGACATGGGATGTCACGTTTGACATTGTGTAGTAAAAATTCTCTTGAACGCCCGCTACATCCAGCCCAGTCACTACCTTTACGTGGTAGCAACATGATTCAAAATAAAAGCGGTCTTAGTTCTGGCTCAAGCCATCGTACTAATCATGCCCTATGTGTAAGTTAGCGTCCACCACATGGCTAGGAAATGGCAAAAGGGGAGTACTCACAATAGAGCCAGCGTCAAATCACCATGTATATGCGCCTTCAACTCGATCTCGATGTCCAAGTTCAACTCGATCCTCAACTTTAGCCCGTCTTGATCCATTGGATCCTTCTGTTCGCCCCCACCACCTCCTTCTCCCTGCGTTGTGTCCCACGGCTGCGTTGGTGGTGGTCCACGCCACGGTATTTCGCCTCGAGACATTTTCGCGTAGGTCACTGGCCCCATCATGGATTCCGAGGGCGGCTTGATGTATTCAAACGGCTGTGATTCAGTCGTATCTTGTGGAGCCGGATTTTTGAGCCACTGCGACTTGGGCTTCTGGCCTCGTTGCACCTCTTCATCAGCCTCTTCATCCTCTTCTTGCTCCGGTTGTTCTTCCACCGCAGCCATGGATTGGGCTTTCGATTTACCGCCACCAGCTGAGGCCTTGCCTTGTCCTTGTCCTCGCTGACGTTGGTTTTGTCTTCTGCGACGACGGGATGCAGAGCGGGATCTAGATTCGTAGCCTTGATCTCCTTGATCGCCAGACTGATCCGAGTTGGATCTCTGTGGTCCCGGTGGTCTTGACTTGGACTTCGACTGGGATTTGCTGGGTGTGCCTTCTGAGTCTGCCATGTTGACGACTATATCTTGGTAGAGGGGAGAAGCTTTCGGTGAACGACAGCTAGGTCAGTAGTATTGAGACTTCGAAATAAGGTCAAGGGGACAAAGCAGAGCGAAACAATACAAATCGGCTAGAGGCTACGGGCTACGACATCATTGTGGACAAGCGTGCTCATCGTGGGCCATCTTCGCTCACACCCAGTTGATTAAAGCAGCACGACCGGATGCAGTTTTTCTCGAAGAGGACGTTCCATGTCTGATCGTGGCTGTATCAGAACAGCCCTTGACCTTGACACAATCCTGGTACAGTGGGGAGCCTAGTGCGCGGCCGCAGAGCTTAAAACGTCCGATGGGTGTGGCGTTGAACGATTATGACGCACTCCGGTGAAGCTTGGCCCAGTTTATGTCCGAAATCTCAAGCGTTGCTCGATCCAAGTTGTCGGTTGTGCTTGCTTTTGGCCCTCTCGTTGTGTCCTTCGAGTTCACAAGTCGTGCACGAACCTATGAGTACTGATCATTGCAATTCGGACACTGTACTGTTCACAATGACTGCAAACACTCATGCCACTCTTTGCGGTGCAAATCATAGCTTGAGAGTACCCCGGTAGATGCGGCTCTCTCACATGCTTGTGCTCGCTTCAGTTGCAACATTTCTTGGTATGATCCTGGTTCTTTCAGCCACACTTCCTCCGTGATCGACGACATTTCTCTCCGACCATCTTCATCGGCTCCAATCGTGCGTGCTTGTCGTGCGTGTACCACGACACTTGAGGATACCTGCCACGAAACATGCTCCCACCCTAGTCGTAAGCTCCTGCAGCCCCTCCTCCAATTCCCTGCTTCTTTCCGTTTCAGGCAGTAAAAGCGGCGGCATGGAACGTCAGGTCGTGCCACATTTGGAAATATCGCGTGAAGTCTTGGAGTTCAGTCCTGTTTCTCATGCGACCTCTGACGTTGCAGTACCCGGTATTCTGCATCTTTCCGCATCTTGATACTTTGATCCGTATACCCTACCTCTGCCATAGATCGAGCATCCTCTTGGTTGAACAATATTCGTCGTCATTGCCCTGTTCATTCTTAGCAAGCTGTTCTCACCATGTCTGAGCAAGAAACCCAACAGACCACTGAAGAATCTCAAGTTGGTGCCAACGCTGACGCCGCCGGTTCAGCATCAGGTGCAGGAAGCGCAAGCCTTAACGCCTCAAGCAAAAAGCAGGAAGAGAAAAAGAAACCCAAGAAGCTAGGTCAGAAGCAACAACAAGCAAACGGGGAACAACAAGCGAACGGTGAAGCCCAAGAGACACCACAGTCCACACCACAAAAGAACATGGACAACAGATCCCAATCCCGAAAGCCCAGCCAGTCTCGAGGCCGCGGTCGGGGCTCTAGCCAGCCACCATCGGACACAGACAGCGCCTACCGAAGTGATACTTCACAAAAGCCGAAGCGTCAACGACAGCGAAACAGGAATAAGCAACAGCAACAAACCCAGGAACAGGAAGAAGGTCAAGGTGGTGGTGGCGGTCCGCTCGACTCTATCGACGAAGTTGGCGACACGGTCAGTGGTGCGACAGACCAGGCTCAAGACCTTGTCCAGAACACTGCTGGTGACGCTCTGAAGAAGCCACAGGAAGCTGTCGGCGGTTTGCTGGGGAAAGGCGGGCAGAAGGGAGGACAGCAGGGCAAAGGAGAGGAAGAAAAAGACGAAGGCGAGAATGAACAGCTGAGGCTAAGACTCGATCTGAATTTGGATATCGAAGTGCAACTGAAGGCCAAGATTCATGGTGATTTGACCTTGGGCTTACTGTAAGTTGAACCTCTTCCACAATATCTGAATCCAGCTAACGTGAACACAGGAACTAATGGTCTTTCGACGTGACTTCCGTTGTGGGAGATGGGGATGATGCGAGCTGGGACTAGACATTAGTTTAACAGCCGTGTCGCTTCGCCAGCGAGTCGGCGCTGGTGAGATGTGTATGTTGCTTGCCAAGGTGCTGTGCTTCTGTGAGCAAGATCCCTCATCATTACGATGCTTCGGTTTGGAGAAGTGGCGTACAGATAGTGTCCAAATACATGTTGCTCATTACCACAAAACCTTCCAGCAACTGTGACTAGACCGTCTGTCCAGGCGGTTGTCGACTGACGTTTGGTGCATGATTGGACAAGGGACTCTTACTCAACTATGAAGGTATTACGCACCGGGCGGGGCGGGATATGAAGTGGGAACAAATTATCAGAACTGAATGTCCAAGAATTCAAAGTTAGGAAAAAAGTTGACGGAAGGCAAGGACTCAGACGGTGACCACAGAATGGCATGTGCCTATTGTCAGCAGACATTCCCTCTGGCAGGTGCGAAGGCCAACCATAGGCATAAAGATAAGTCAACTGGGCCGCTCTGGAGAATATTACGGCATTCGTTGTATCCTGGGTATCAAGTAATTGCTTGGCTGCGTCAAACTTTGTATATCTTTACGGAGAAGCAGGAGTACGACTCCTCTCTGCCAAAGAAGCCGCTATTGCTCTTGATCGATATCTGAGCCCTGCTGCATTCCTCTAGCTACCGTCGGATGTCGGTTGTCGCCCATGCTCATCACAATTGCAGGTTGTGTCAGTTATCACTCGTCAAGCGCCACGACCCTCCTGATCCCTGGGTTCTGTATGAATATCGCCCTCATCTCTTCACTGATTAACGTACATCCACCCCTGTCAATGCCAGGTCCGATCTTCTCCTTTCTCTTTGCCATAGCTCTTAACACCTCCTTGCTTGCCTCTCGGCTAATGGGACCTATGTTGTGGGCCTTCATGTATGCATTGAAAGCTTGTTTCTCACTTTTCTGCTTGTCAGTGTAGGCGTGCGAGGAGAGTCGTGGGTCGGGCACTTCGGTGAGGTCTACCACGTCAGAGGGATACGCATTGTCGTCGTTGAGCAGAGGTGTAACTGTTTGCTTCTGTTCGTTGGAGAGATAGGACTCGCGGTCTTCCTGCATCACGAGAGGGTCTGTGGACATAGGTGTCAACGTATGCCAAAGCAGAGTTACATAGGTGTTCTCGAAAGTGAGCCTGCGCTCCTGCTCATCTGCTACAGACTAGCTGTGCTTACCAACATGCTGCAAAGACGGACCATCGCCCCATTTCGTAGCGATAGGTGTGATGTGGTCCCGCTCAATGTGCTTCAACCATTCTTCCCAGTGCTTGAACGCTCTGGTCGCTACCACGGCGCCGGTGTCGTCATGTCCGAGGAATTGACATTTCTTCCACCAACAGGTGTATCCCTCTTTGTCGACATCTTCTGGGCTAGGACGATGGACACGACCGATATGCTTTCTCAAGGTATCGAGATTGTGTAGCACTGTCTTGCACTTCACCCATTTACACTTGAATTTCTCCTTGCCTGGCGGGGTGGCATTGCGCGGTGGTACGTTCACTTTGACTCCAGAGGCTGCTAGAGCTGCTTGGTCCCTCAATCCACCTAACGAAGGATACTTGTTCTTCGACCCAGGCGGTCGGCCGCGTCTCTTCTGAGTAGGTGTGGCCTCCATCGCTGGCTTCTCTGCAGATGCAGGCGCCTTCGGATCGGTCAGCAATGATGAAGGTCGAGTAGGATCGAAGGTCGCAGGAGTTGCATGCTCGTCAGAAGCAAGCAAGGAATGCCGCAGACCTGAAGGTTTCTTAAACCTCGCAGGTTGCGCTTGAAGTGAAGGTGTTTGTTCCTGCGCAGGCTTGCTGATTGGAGAAGGTGCGGGCAAAGCACGCTTTTCCTGATCGGGAAGACGCGCCTTATCCACTAGGTTGTGGTGCGGTCTTTGCTTTCGCGGCAGGCGCTCACCCATTTTGTATCGAGGCTTGGTCGCAGGAATGTCGACGAGCTCAACCCCTGGTATTGGTGGACCACCTGGATCGATTTCGTCCCAGTCAAAGGTGCTCACATCCGAGTCGAGTTCGATGTACTTGCCTAACATGCCTGCTAGATGCACATTAAGAGGTCGTTCTGCCGGATGTCGTCCTGACGCAATAAGAACATCCCGAGCCACCGTCTTCGGGTCATAATACTGTTTCTTTAACGCTTCATTCTTGTTAAGCGTCTTAGCCAGGACTAACCGACCAGCTTTGCTGTCATTAGCTGTCTCCGGTCTCTTCATAATATTGCTATCGTGGCTTTGAGGGTTGAAGTGCATCTGCTGGGTCGGTGGCGTGACGAACCAACCTGTAAGTGGCGGCTGGTGCTGTTGGGGCCGAGCTGGCTGCGTTTGTTTTTGAAACGCTTGGAATGGGTTCTCGTCCATCTCAACGTCAGAATCTGGTCCATCAAACCTGGCATACTTGTCTGGGACCACGTAGTTGTCGTCGTCACCAAGCTCTGTAAGATCAATCAATTCCGAGAAATCACGCTTCCGAGCTGCTGCCTCCTTCGAGCCCGGCGGCGGCTCTGGTCGCGTTGGCACTTTTGGTTTCGGCGTTTTGTACGACGCAGATGGAGGTGGATGGCCCTGGATACCTGAATAAGGAACTCCTTGACCATACGCAGGGCCTGGTGGTGGCTGAGCGGGCACAAACTGTCCTTGCAGCGGATGTGTATACGGCGGCGCATAACCTGGTGGGGAGCCTGCATATTGTGATGGTGGTGGTGGGAGTGCCAAGGGCGTCTGACTCGCCATGGGAGCGGTCGCGGCTGACTGTCCTGTCGTCGCAGGCGTGGCTGACTGTGGTACAGGCGTCGGGGTTTTGAGGTCTGGGACACTATTCAAAAGCTCACGAGCAAAATGGCCTCGGTGAAACTTCAAGCCTCGCTGCTCAAGCAGTTCACAAAGAGTGATATATGACGGATTATCCTCGAGCATCTTTTTCAGGTCATCCTCGGTTAGATTTATTTTGGCATTCTCAGGATTCGCTCTCAGTGCGCGTAGAGCCGTGCTGGTCAAAGCGTTACGCTTCTCTAAAGGCCACAGAGTCCCGGAACTCTGCTTTGGTGCAGATCCTTCTGTAGGCGAACCAGTCTCGGCAGAGAATGTAAAAGCCCCTGCCAAAGCAGCTGGCGTAGTCTGGGCTTTCCTCGAAGACGGAGTATGCTTAGAGGTTGGCGCCGGTGCAGATCTTGGAGCCGGCGTTGATGCTGGTGGAGACGCTGATGCCCTTTCCACCACATTCTCCGAGTCCTCCGCAGAATCTTTATCCTTCTTGTTGTGCTTATTCGGCCTGATCCGGCGTTCTGCTGGAAACCTGCCTAGATCTGGCAGACCATCCGGATTATTCTCAACCACGACCGGGTATCCATTAAGATGTAACTTCTGGCCATCTGTGCCAATTCTAGCAGATTTCCTGCGACTAGAAGCGCTCTTCTCCTGCAGATCGGCCATCTGTGGCCGAGCCGTTGTAGAAGCTTCTGGTAGCGCCTGTTGGGCCAGCTGTGGTGAAGGTGATTGCACAGAACTGGCCGCGGCTGCCGGTCCTGGCTGGCGCATGTCAGCCCACAATTTCTTGAACAGTGTAGGATCTTTGCTCTGAAACGACTTCATCTTCTCCATCATAGCCTTCAATTCTGCTGCCATTGCCTCTTCTTCACCCACAGGAACAGCATTAGTAGCTTTCTGTTTCTTCGACGAAGCAAATTTAGCCGCAGCTTGTCGTTTCTGTACGTCTGCATCGTCCTGCTGTTGCTTTTTCTGAGCAGCTTCTTCGGCGATTCTCCGCTGCTCTGCCTCAGCTTTAGCGGCTTCCTGGGCTTTGCGCTTGGCCTCAGCCGCTGCCCTTTCAGCCTCCTGTCGCTTGCGTTCTCGCTCCCGTTGATAAGGATCAAAAATTGCAGTAGGATCAATAAAAGTCGGAGCAGAATTCGTTGCATCTGTATTCTGGACATACGTGCTTTGGTCCTCTTGTGGGGCAGTAACAAGGCTGGCAATGCTGCCTGTCTGCTGGGTATTCCGACGTACTGCTGTCGATGACTGCCTTTGTTGTGTGCTCTGGCTGTTGCCTGAATTCCCTGTTTGCGTGGGGTGATTGGTCGCTGGGGGAGGTTGCGGCTGTACGGCGCTTGCCGGATAATTCGAGGAGTTATTGTAGTTCCGATAAGTTGACTGCGGCTGCTGCGGTTGGTGCTGGTTTACTGGATAGGGCTGATATGAATTGCTCGGGGCGGCCGTTTGTGGCGATACTGTCCGTCGCGGGAGGGACTGCGCGGTAGCTCTCACATTTGCCATACTGGGCGAGGTGTTTGCGGCTGAGGTCTGCGTCTGGTTCGAATACCGACGACTGACCGCTCCAGCAAGCGCAGCCGCGGCATTAACAGCGAGTTGCTGACTTGAGTTTGACGATGTAGAAGCCTGTTGCTGCATGGGATACGACGTTGAAGACGAAGAGGGATCGAGAGAATGTCGTGAAGTGGTGTTGACTGGTGACCTGACACGGTGGTGCGCATTCCGAGATGTACTAGACCGTGGATTCGCGGATTCCAAGCCAGATACATACGCCAAACTGCTGAGACCCTCTGCACTGCTCTGCGGCTGAGTCTGCCCAACATTGTTCCTGCTATAGTAGTTCTGAGAATAAGCGTCATTCAGAGACTGATCTTGGTTGTCGTATGTGCTTCCTCTTTGATAACCGTAACTCGTGCCTGAGGGGTATGCCTCATTGCTAGACTCCATCCCACCACTGGTCGCATATGAAGGCTGGCTCGGGTAATTATAGCCTGAGGAACCGTACGATACAGGCTGTTGCGCATTGTTGTGTCCCGACGTCGAGCTCATATACATTTGACTGTTTGAGGGTCGATTCGAGGCATAGCCGTTGCTGTTCCCAGACCCCAGACCAGATGAGCCATAGTAGTTCGATAAAGATGGGTACGACATCGGTCTGGCTCTCGGCAAGGCGCTATCTCAATACAGCTGCCAATTGTGATCCGTGCGACGGCATATATATTGTGTTCTTGCGCGGGTATCTCATCGTTTTATTCTGCACGCGCTTCGAAGTCGTGCACTTGAGCGAAAGTGAGTATGTGTGAAGGGTGCCTCGACAATCTATGGCGCAATACCCGGACTGCACAATCTGAATCCAACATACAATTGTTGATGGTCTGTTTCCTTCAGCTGCACTTACAGCCACACTTGACGCGGTCGAGGCGATCTGCAAGAGTCGCGGAGTCGCCCCACTTTTTTAATGCCTCAGGCGTCTAGATAATGCCAAGAGACACACGGCAGGTGTGCCGACAGCCCACAACTGCGCTTGGAAAGTGCGATCTACGGCCTGAACTTTTTGAGAAAACCAAAGCATTTGCGACGGCGTTCCTTCAAGAGTAACCTGTATAACCACCCACATACAGCACAATGGTCAAACTCGCCAATGGTAAGAGCACCACAAGGACTCGCAGCAGTGATCTGACTGTGTATCTCAGGTGTCGCGTCTTCGAGACGCAAGTCTCGCAAAGCCCACTTCAGTGCTCCCTCCCATGAGCGACGTGTTATCATGAGCGCGCCTCTCTCTAAGGAACTCAGAGAAAAGCATGGTGTATGGCAAACAGACAGGAAGCTGGGATATATTCACTAACACCTCACAGGTCCGAAGCATTCCAATTCGAAAGGATGACGAGGTCACTGTTGTTCGAGGCTCCAATAAAGGCCGCGAAGGCAAGATTACCTCTGTCTACCGATTGAAGTACCTCGTACACATCGAGCGAGTCACTCGAGAGAAGTCGAATGGCCAATCAGTGCCGATCGGTATTCACCCAAGCAAAGTTGTGGTTACAAAACTCAAGCTCGACAAGGACCGAGAGAACATCCTCTCTCGGGTCAGCAAGGGTCGCGAGCAGGCCAAGGAGCAACGTCCCAAGAAGGAGTAAGGCAACACGATATACCCACGGTGTTGTTGGATGGTGGACAACTTTTCATCAAGGCGAGATACCACCCCTGCTGCTCTCAGCATACAACGTGCCTCGAGACCCAGCAGATGATCTCTTACAAATGAAGAACACATTTTACCAACACTGTCGGCTTTGTGCCGCCCTACAACTGCTCGTTTCCTACGAGCATCTGCGGACGGGGCCGCAGCATTCCCATCTTCTTTCACAGTTTACCTTGCCAATATTATCTACTTGCCGACCTTGGACTGATGGTCGTCAAGCTAAACACTTGGCATACAATGACCCAGCATGTTTTCTTGTTTGCTTTATAGCAATTGTATCGAAGCATGCTCACCGGCAGACTGGCTACGAGGATGCGTCCAAGGAGTTGCAGGATTTTTGATGGTGAGATACATATATGCATTATGTACGTGACAAGCTGGATCAAGCCCCCTATTGCACGAAGCTATCCACTGGCTGCATGTTCTCTTACCATTTCTCGCAGTATGGCCTGATGTCGAGCTCATATGTGAAAGACGTACGTGGCTGCGTGTGCACATGCCAGTACGAGTCAGCGATTGACTCTGGGTTGATCTTTGCATCGGGAGCGTCGAACTTCCACTCCTTTGTCCTCGGGATATCAATCACTCCGTCAATGATGGCATGGACCACATGCACACCCTTTGGTCCAAACTCTCGTGCTAAGGATTGTGATAGAGCTCTCATGGCGAACTTGCCGGTTGCGAAGCTTGAGAATAATGCACCGCCTCTCAGAGCTGCTGTTGCTGAGGTGAAGATCAATGTGGGTGGGTTATTAGGTGAGGCCTTCTCCGTTTCAAGCAGAAGCGGCAGAACAGCTCTAGAGAAGTGAGCGCCTCCAAGTCTGTCTGTGTTAGACTGAGCTCAATGAAATTGCCGCTATGCTTACCCATTCGTCTTCCAACCCATCTCAAACTCCTCATCGGTCATTTCCAAGAATGGCTTTCTGATGAACGTGCCGCCAACATTGTAAATAGCAGCGGCAAGGTTCCCATTGAAGCCGTCCTCTTTCTTGAGCTGATCGAATGCCGCATTCACGCTCGTTTTGTCAGAGCAGTCTGTGGAGATGCCGATAGCACGACCACCAGATGAGTTGATCTCTTTGACCAAGTCCTCGTAGTTTGCTGGATTGCGTGCTAAAAGTGCCACTGCGTAATTCTTCGCGAAGCGTCGAGCGACCGACGCTCCTGTTCCTGGGCCTACACCGGCAACGACTGCCCACAATTTTTGTGATGCCATCTCGTGGTGGGTGTCTGTCAGTTTGTGAAGCTCGCTAGTCAGTCTTTCCTTTGCAATTAACGGGATACGGCTCATACAAGATGCGCCTTCCGATGGACGATTAACACTGCCTTACGAAAAGCTCGAGACTTCCTACTTATCGGCAACAATCGCTACCTTCGCAGAGACGGAAATCCAACAATAATGCCACGGTCACATCATGACCCGATAGACGAAAGTGACGAGCTTTCTAATCATTCTCCACAGACCTGAATGAACGATGATGAAATCGAAAGGCAATGCGCTGCTTTGATCTTCAGGTTACTAAGCAAGCTGGAGAAGCTCAAAAAGGCGTCGAAATAAGCACCTCGGGGAACAGCGCTGGCAGCTTGTGCATTACAGTCTGCATGCTCTTTGTCCCATTAGACCTCGATTCCGTGGATGATATGTCCTCTTCAGAGATCCATGAAATGCGCGCTTATGGCACCGCCTTTGTCACAAAGCTTCAGCCAGTTGTCGCAGGTCAATCTCCATGCTATTGAAGCACTCGTTCATGCAATAAGGTGACTTCGCTCCGGACTCCTCCAGGACAAGGACCCTCCTCATCGCCCATTGATCGACCCCAACCCAAAAGTACAAGCCATGCATATTTGTCAAGTGAAAGCACAATTGACTTCTACTTGACTAATGTCATATGTTAACGGCCAGCATTGGGATCACGGCAACTAGAGTCTGTCTGTCATACCTTTGGCACCACCTTCTCGCGACCCTTTTACTTTACGAAACATTGCCCTTCGCGGCAATGCATCGCTCCCTTGTCTACTGTTCGATATCGTTCCGGCACACTCGCAACCAGTCAGAGTAATCAAAAGGTAAGAGTGAAGCGTCCTTAGCACAAGGTTTGATGGGGGTGTAAAGCGTGTCGAGCCAGAAAGGTGAGATGCGATGCGACTAAGCTACATTGGCTCAGGTGTGCCAAAGCCGACCGAGAGTGTGAAGGCTATGGGTTTGAGTATGTAGCATTGTCTTCGCATCCAGGTCTCGTCCAGGACTTAGTGACTTCGAGTCTCCAGGCTCTGAGAAGGCAGAAATCAAAATGCACCATCAACCAACCTCTCGTCTCCGACTCCACAACCAGAGTCGCTGATAAGCTTGTCAAGAGTGGTGGTGATCCGCTTCATGTTGCGAGTATAGCTGATGTTGGTAGCACTATTCGAAGTCTGGCCAGAAGCGCAGTCTTGCTTGCGGCCACCGGCTTCCAGCGTTTTGAGCATGAGGACGACCTGCAACTGTTGATAGAGAAAAGAGGAGGCATCGTACCTTGAGCTGTCTAGTGGTCATTGTCTTGTACGATGTAAGAAGTCAACACCGCAACCTTCCTATCGCACACCGTCGTGTCAAAATTACTGCAAAGACTGCTGCGATACCCAATCTCACACCTCTCAAACATTCACAGCATATCAATACAAAGTCGCGGACATCCTACGCAATTCAGTCCAAAGGATCTGCAGATGAACAACCAAGACGCGGCTACATTGGAGATGGTACGGCGATTCATCGTCGTGTCAGCACAAATTGAGCATTCAAGACATCGTATAACCTGGCCTCGCCGAAAGTGTACCTTGCTCGTGCAGATGTGCAATATCAACCACCGCCGCTATCTGATAGTTGGCGCAAGACGGTCTTCGGCTGTCAGTCATCTGGTCATGCTCCCTTTGAACCCGAGAACATAACTACACCCAATTACAGCTTCTAACTATTCCAGCAGATAACCTATGACGTGCGACCAGACCCCGATTGCTTGCGTCTCTGGGCTGTGGTCATCATCGGCATGGCTACCTACGAGACAAGAGACTAGAGTTAGTTGATGTTGCAAAGCGGCTTTGCTCATGACTTAGCATCGATGGCAAAGAGGACGCAAATGATGACGCCTATCGTGTACTGCGGTCGGACTCCGTCAAGCCAGCTTGTCTCGATGACTTCGTGCACCAACATCTGGTCTCTTTGACGACCGGAGCTCAAGCACTCTTCTTCGGTATTGATTGGGCGAATTTCCCGAAGAGCACGTTGCCAGAGTGCCTATATCCGCAATGATCTCTCAAAAGGCTGCAAATGCTCATGTCCTTGGTATGTGCGGGCGAACGGCTTCGAAGAACAACAAAAGCGCCTTGTGTCTATCATTGTTTCCTCCGGCAGAAAGAAGCCTTGGCCGCAATGGTTGAACAGCACCCGCACAAGGAATAGTTGTTGGCAACAAAGAACGCAGATAGGGCCAAGCTCCTTTTCCTGATGGTCGCTAGCACAGGAAATCGACTTAACAATCAATCCTATGTTCAGTCGTTGAAGAAAACGACAATGCCATGAAGCGACCTTTTTCTTGTTGGACCGCAGGCTATGGTCCTCTGAGTATAAGTCAGTGGCGCCGCCTGCTGAATGGGCTCCCTATCACCACATCGCTAAAACACATTCACAGCTACAGGTTAAGCAGAAGCCTAGCGATCCATCACACAATAGCCCCCTCGAGACACAACTGCAGGTCAGTTCATACGCTGTTTCGACGCCCGAGCGGACTCTTCACTGTCATTACTCCGAATTGCTGCTAAGTTATTCATCAACACGAGAAATGTCACCAACATCAGCAATCGACTGCGGTGCCTCGAGCTCGTCGCAGAGTCCTCCAATTGTGCCATTCTTCAGTATCCAGGAAATGTTTGACCAGGCTCGAGCTTATCAGCCGGAGTTCTACGACCCCGGTGATGAAGCAGAGGACCGACTCCTCAGAGCGATTACAGTCGTTGCGAACAAGCACGAGACAAGCTGGTGTACACCGGAGCTCCTCGGGAGCTTCTTCAAGAACATAGCAGAGGCTCTTTCGTCCCCGGCTGCAACAAAACACGTCATACTAAACGTCCACAGTTCCCCCACGCCACCCAGTCAGCAGCTATACGATATAATGATCAGAAAAGTGGTCGACCGACTCAAACTTGCTCGAGTGGCACTGTTCGCTGACGATCCCCAGCTTGCCATGTCGATCTTGCTGAACCGAATGTGCACAGGCGAGGATGTTGAATACTTTGGAGACCTGGATGCCCCTATCGATGATATCATGGAGGTTTGTGACATAGCACAACCTCAGGAGCGTCTCATACTTATTGACAGTGCTTACTACAGAGCTCGATTTGTGATCAATCCCGCTGAGCTGGCAGACCTAGTTCACCAAGCTTATGTTGATATGGGCGAGCGCCCGGCAGGAAACCTTCAACAGATTCCACAAGGTGTGTTTGCAGGCCTATCCAACCACGAAATGCGACAAAAGCACCTAAAAGGCTACATGGCAACCGTGGCACAAGCCATTGAGGTCTTCTCGGAAGAAGGACACCCTCCCGAGCACCAGCTGATGGCATGGACCGAGATACGCACGAAGTGGGAAATGAGAGCAGAGAACCACGAGTACCAAAACAGCTTGCTTCCTCCGCCAGCATCGCCAGATACTGTGTTATTCTACAGACAAGCTGACCCCCTAGAGGTTATCGAGCAAATCAAGCTGCAGCAAAAATATCTAATGCTCCAAATTGAGCAGCAGGATCGAAAAGCAAAGCGGAATAAGGATGGACCATACGATGGTCGATACGATCCACCGACCCCGAAACTACAGTCATCTTACGAGCACCTCTTTGTCCTGCTTGAAACCCAACGTGACATCGGGCTTGTGGACCTCGATTTCGATCCTTGTTACGAGGATTTTGACTTGCCTCAGGGCTACTTGTTTCAAGGGGACATAGTGTACGACGAAGCAGAGTAAGTGTCTAGTACATTTCTACCCTGCCACACAATACAGCAGGCTCCGCGCTGGTCGCGAGCATATTGGACATAATAAAATCTAACATATCATTTCGCGTCACAAGTATAGATTTTACTGCAGCTAGTATAACTTATTTGATAACATGCTAATTGACACGGTAGAAACCGGCGTCTGGTAAATTGTTGCACACATCGCCATGAGCGCGCCTATTCCTTTACCTTCTGCACTTCTTTCCTCGCTGCACTAACACTTCCACGTACCATGTGTACAATCGAGCACAGGATCGAGATCGAATCAAGCTTGCTTCTCCCTCCAAATGCCACACCACGTCGTGCTCAAGGTAATACTCAGAGTCGGTGCGATGTTATTCGATCGCTACATCGCAGCTACCGGAGTCTCTGGCCAGCACAGCTCCAGCAGATTCGGCATTTCCATCTCAGCAGGGGATTCAAGATGTCTTTCCTGTCCTCGGTTGCATATAGGTCTCTCATGCGAATATCGAAGCTCAAATCCACTCCCCCAACATCGCTTACAGCCTATGCTCGTCGCAGATTCTCTGCGCTTGATCTGTCAAGCTCTGCCGGTTTGCCGCCTCCTTGTTGTGATCCAACAGTCAACCTTGCTTAATTTGCAGAATCTCCTCTTGATTCGCACCGCTAGCAGCTAGCACTCATACGATGCCGTTTCATTTGCTAGTACTGCCTGACGGAGCGTTTAGCTCGCCTAGAGAAATGAGTCCAAGTAGTAAGGACAGGATCGCAATTGAAAGAGACCGTCCTTATGGATGCACACGCCGAACCTCGTGACGCATGCTCAATTTGCGAAACCGCTCATCGGCCAGTGAGATGGTACATCGCCAACGTGAACATCCTTGTCTGACATCCCACTCTGGTGCTCCGTAGCTCTGGTGCAGGATCCTAGTAAGCTCTGATCTTTGGAGCATGAGGCGACACCAGCAGATTGTAGCAAAGCCAGAAGAAAGAACGGATGTAGTGGTGATGGATTTTGGCTTGCTGTGACATGCTTAGTGAGTAGTAGTCTTGTGCTGTGCTCGGTTCGTATAGTGTGTTATCTGCTTGTTGTGTGCTTATTGACTGTCTCAGAAGTTAGTCACAGCAGGTCAGTAGGACACGAATATATCAGCATAGCATTATCTGGGCAGGAAGCGATGTGTGCGTTGAGTCAACGATATTTTGAGACTGCTCGGATTTCTTCATGTTTTCGGCAAGAAGCATACGGGGACTGCGACATGGTTGGTGGCGAAGCCAGCGGTAGACGCTAGGACGAAATAGCTAGCGCATTCTTTCTCGGATGGCCAGATTCATGGTTGTTTTCTCGCCGAGCCAGGAGGAAGCACACGTTGTGAAATCGCCACTGCATTGGACGTTTCTTGTCGTGGAGCCCAATCCAATACGCAGCTTTCGTGAATTCCTCGAGAGATCTGCTACCTCTGAAGAGAAAAGCAGAATTACGTGTCGAACACCATCCGAGCTGAACAGAAACACCAAGGGTTCAAGATCGTGGCTGACGGTCCGAGCACAGCCCCAGACCCCGAAGCGAATCGCCTCTCGAAGTCTTCCATCACAAGCGTTCCCGAAGTGGCTGTAGGAGCCGGCTCGACCTTCGTCCGATCGCCAAGGGCGCACGGTGCAGGAGCTCGGGTCGATCATGTGACGGAGTGCTTGCATATGCAGGACACGCATTAAGCGAGCCTTGGACCAGTCAAGGGATGAACGCACAGAAGAATTTCTTTTTCTGCTCTGTCGCTGGTTCTTGAAACATCGGCTATCAAGTACATGCTAGGCTTACACTGGCAGTTTTGCGATTGTTGGTCATGGCATATAACACGATCGCCACCCTGCCCGCGAAGTACGTGGCTCAATGACTGCGGCAAAGGCTACCTCAAACGCCATGACTCTGTATCGCCTTGGTACCGTTGCTAGCAATGTTATGCAGAGGTGCTAATGGCTGAGGCGAGGACTTGTCAGGACCATGGTATCGATGTTGCCTGTTTCTAGGTAATGAGCGATCTCCTTGTGGCCCAGACGATGATTGCGCCTGGACACTGGACCATCTCGATCATTCAGTCCGCGGTAGAAGTCGTTACGTGGCCTTCGTGGCCTGCTCGACTTCAACGCATGTTCATGAGAAGCTGCTGTGCAAGCTCGGCACTTGCAGTATGTATCATGTTTCGCTTGGCACTTTGGTAGGATTGCCACCTCCCTTGTCCGTTTCGCTTCACTTTCGATGCGGTGTGACTCGTGCATGGCTCATGCGGAACTACGCTCGAATAGCAGACTCCAAGCTTATCTCAATGGCGTACAACCGTCGAATGGAAGCCACGAGCTGAGTGCGAACAAGGAAACTTCCTGATTGAGTGAGGTGGCATATGTAAGCTCGATATTAGTCTTGCATGGGTATATCGTTGCCATGGTATTCTGCAGAAACTCATGAAAGCGACATCTTGAAGCCCCTTTCGTCTATCAGGTAGCAAACTATGCAAGGCAATGGGTACCAAGCATCCTCATCCGCTAATCACGAACCTATTCCGTTCCAGGCTCATGCTGATGACGATGGACTCTCGTGATATTGTTAAGTTTGGGCACGAGTGAAGAGATGTAGCAGGATGCAGCGGCACGGCCCAGGCCTATAGCAATCGGAACATGCAAGAACACGCCGGTAGCGAGAAAAAAGCATGGAAGATTGACCAGTAGAAGTAAATGTATCTGCAGTCGGTGAGGCTTGAGAGATCGGAGTGGTCAAATCTGCAGCTCGGGCATCAAAGCGCTAAGAGAGTCGTGGTTGTGGCGGTCTCCAATTGGCCGAATTGCCCCTCTGGAAATGCAATCCGTCGGAGTAGTTTTATGGTCAGCTTGCACCGTCGATACCTCGTTGTATACACAGTATTCAGCAAACGAAGTTCTTACCGTACCATACGGGCATTAAGCACGTTAGAATGGGTGGTACACATGTGAGAAGCCGACGACAAGATGTTGTTATTTGGAAGCGAATGTCGTGAGGTTTTCGAGTCTTGTCCTACTCCTACCCCTCCCTGGAACTGCCCATGCGAAGTTTGCCGAGACACTGAATATGCATACACGATCGGCAGGTCGAGAATTGGCGTCTGAAGCTTCTGAGAAATAGCTCATGCAGGGTAAAGCAGACGCAAGCGTGACGCGAACCCGTGGTTCGGTGAAGAGAAGTCTGCGGCTGTACGAGCGTTGCTTGAGTGACACGAGGGAAGAATCGCGGTGTCAGTCTGAATTAGAGCAGGTCACACCGCTCCAAGCAAATCTCTGAGGGGCCGCGGTCTCGAAGCGACGAGGCCAAGTAAAACATCACCACGGGTAGTGAACGTACGACGGCCGGATCCAGGCTACTTCGGCGACCCGCAATTGAGGTGCCAGTCTCCAACAGATGATCTCGACAGGTATTCAAAGTTGCAAGATCAACGTTTCCATGCAATTGTGTTGATGCTGAAGGGATAAATGTGTGCCTATGGGCAGGTCATAGGTTAGCAGCTATCGAAGGCCAAAAGTGAGCTGCAACCGTGTTCTATAAGATTGGTTGGCTGCGAACGGTTGAGTTCAGCTTCGGGGAGGATTGACAGCTCAGAAAGGGGCCGTGGTAGCCACTATTCTAGCCGTCAGCGGCCCCGTCTTCCACATGAGACAAGCCACCGAGCCACTAAATGGGATGCGGCAGGCCCCCGAAAGTAAATTATGGCACCAGCACGATCGGGGGGCAGCGCAGACGTTCAACAAGTTGAGTCACTCGCATACTCGTAATACTCGTATGGTTCTGAACATTAGGAGAGTCAACTACAGGTGCCGCGAATATGGTTCTCAGTGCAGTGCCCGTATGCACATTGCTGACAGATGGTGAGATGCTGATCAGCGAATGCTATAATTATCTCCAACTGCAATGCTGTACCACTGGGCAGCTCAAGTCGGGAATGCCGGCTGTGTACCGTCATCAACGTTCCACATACCACGTTTGGCAAATCATGAATCGTCAGGGAACTGCTCACTTACCAGAGTGCTTCCACTAACTTAGACTTCCACGAGTTGCTACTCTAGGCTTTCTCGTGCGAGTACCTTCTAGAATACGCGAATCGCATTCGCATTCGACTGATCACTGCTCTCTCGCTCTGAAGATCGTCTGGCGCTCAGCCACGAATAGTGCGCTGATGATGGCATAGCACTGCACTATTGGTCCTGGATGTCGACGAGAGTTGTTGCAATCTTCAGGAAGCAACGAAAAATACGTGCGACATCTCGAACAGGTCACGTATCGTGAACAGCCTCCTTACAGCCGTTTGTAATGTTGGGTACAGGGCCAAACGAGCGGACGAGCTGAGTCTAACCCTTGTTCGAAAGTGGATTAGGTGGCACCTTCCACGCATGCCGAGTTTATGCAACGCTAAGCTGTTGGCACAAGTGGATCAGCCAAAGTTTGTTTTGGCGAGGACTTGGGCTAGTCCATAACTATAATCATGCCGGCTGGCCTTTGCTTTTCTTCAGTTCAATTTCCCCTTGTCCCCCTGTTGTGCTGATTTTACGAAGATTACATTTCCCATTGGTTCTGCTTAGAGCACTTTCTACTGCCTTCTGGCTTCACACCTGTAACCCTCGCCAGATCGCGGAACGAAGGCATCCGTCCCGTTTGCGACGCCTGCTTCTTGTGACTCTTCTAACGGTACACAAGGCTCGAAAGCATACGAGGCATCCAACGCAGCTAGTCAGGGACTCTCCACTAGTAGATATTACTCAAAACTTCCTCGAGTCCTCGACAAACCCAGCCATTTTCTTTCCCTTTTGATCGCTCTTCGATTGCGGAAAGTTGGCTGCTGTCATTCACCACGAGTCTAACAAGTCCAAACACCAATGCGATTGAGTCATCGTCGGCTCATATATACGGTTCCTTCCAGCACCATCTGGTAACATCCACGATATGATATTCAGCGTCTCAAGTAATCCCACGACCACCTCTACTCCTCACTACTTCAACAGAACTTCTGAAGAGGCCGACATTGACAGAGGCGAGAAGGGACGCGCGCAAACATGAGTTATCACTACAGCGTACCACCGTCGCATTACAACAAGTTCTACGACTCTGGTTACGAGACCAGCTCGCCTCACTCAAGCGGCGAATATGTCCAATATGTCCCGCACCAGTACGACTACAGCACACCAGTGAAAGGTCATCATCGCAAGGCCAGTTACACTCCGGTGTCCTCCAAGGTTGGAGGATGGTATTCGCCCGCGGGCTCACCACCTCCCGGTGCGGACCGTTACTCGTATAACGTCAGTCCAAGCAAAGAAGCTTATGTGAGTTATGAAAGAAAGAGAGCTCCGGGCTCGACCAAGCCGGCTGCGACGCCGCAACCACGAACCACACGCAAGTCATCACAGCCCGTCCACGTCTATGATGGCGACGATGTGTATGCACGCGATCACTACGTCGAAGAACGACAACCACCCAAGGCTACCCGAACATCTAAGCACGCGAAGAAACCAAGTACTGATTCATACTTTTACTTTGGACAGGAGCAGATCTACGAGGAGCAGCCCAAAGCTCGTACCACTCGAGTACGTAGATCCTCCACTACTAGCAAGTCGTCACCACGCAAAGAAAGAGCATCGCAGAAGCAAGCGCCCGTTGCGACGCAAGAAGACGCCACCCGCGCTGGCATTCCAGCAGGCTACAGCATCAAGAATTGGGATCCTACAGAAGAACCGATCATCCTGCTCGGCTCTGTGTTCGACGCTAATTCACTAGGCAAATGGGTGTACGACTGGACCGTCTACAAGTGTGGAGTCTCTACTCCAATGGCGGAAATGGCAGGTGACCTCTGGCTCTTGCTCATCAAGCTTGCTGGCAAAATGAAGCGAGCCAAGGAATGTGTCGTACGAATCAAGAAAGGAGAACAACGCGAGATGCTCTACGACTTCATCGAGGGAGGGCAACGAATATGGAAACTGTTCAAGCAAACGCTGAAGGATTGTGAATATTTCATGATGAAGGCAGCAAAGACACAAGGCAGCAAGACATTGATGGGGAAGAACGCCGGCACCGAGTTTGTCGACTCGATCTTCGGCAAGGATCGCTATTTGGAGACCACAGAGGGGCTGATGAACAGGCTACGACTGTGGACAATGCGGTTCGATGTCAACTGCGAGGATATTCTAAGGCGCAAAGCTGTGCGCGGCGACCCCTTCTGAGCACATGCTAACTGTGACTCAACATCGTGGCGAAGAACAGGTTGGATGTTCGCCACTGCTATCGCGTTTCTGCCCAATGGCAGTGTTGAACGGCGCATGGATTGATATTATTGGCGATGAGGAGCCAGGCTCATCGCGCACGACAGGAAGTCAGGAGCGTGGCTTGCTAGGCAACATCTTACAACAGCTACTCTATTTGGCTTCGACGGCGGCAAAGGTCGTTTTTGTTTTCGACATTATGGTGCGACAACGGGTGGCTCTACGGCGCATGTCCTTTTCAATGATACCCCAAGATACCCTGTATAGTACATCGATTGCTCTCGCGGGCTGGCATGGATGGGTCGCTGCCGCTTACAGTTCGTCTGGAGCTATTATCTAACCAAGATTACTTGTAATGTAAAACATACAATCACATTATATTCCGAACAATACATTAGCTTCTAGTATCGTGCTTTCCTGTATCAAACCTTGATAGTTCTTACCCCCTACGTAATCTGCTGGAGTCGGTTTCCTTGATGCCCGAGCAAAGTGCGACCATGTTGCTTCTCCTCTCCCAACCTCTTCCGTCATCGCCCAATGGACTATCGCAACTTATCGAGCTTTATGCTGGGCATTCGCTTAGCTTGTCATGCCTTCGATCACCAAGTCATGTGCTTCCTCTGCCGAATACTCCTGACTATCCACATTTGGATTCTGGGGTCGTACACACCCCTCTGCAAGGATATTTTTCGGCCTCCAATCGGCACGTTGCACTCCTTACCCAATCGGGCGGATACCCTCCATCTCAGCTGCACGTCAAGGTGTTTTGGAGATGTCCTTGCCCCCGATAATCCTTGCATCCTGCTGCGGTGTTTTGTCGCACCTCACCGGACGTTCCTTTTTTCAGTCCTGTCACAGCTGTGGGCTGTTGCGACATCACTCGGAATCCGTCCTACCATCGCTTACAGAAGCTTCTTCTTGCAATCCGCACACCATCAATTGCCGCTATCGATTGGCTTGCCGTCCCAACCAATCAATGCTGCTTATCAACCGCGTCCCAGCACAGTCACGAGCACGACGCGCTCGCGTAATTTTCGCACGTCCATCACAGCTGTGTCTAAGCGGTTGCACCCTGCTCTTCATGGAAGCGATGAGGCAAGCCGCCATGATCCCGTCATCACGTTTAGCACACTCGCGTCTCCTTCGCACGTGCACATACTATGCTGCAGCCTTACCACATTCGTGGGTAGTGCAGTGCGATTGGAGCGCTCGTGATGCCTTTTATCCCTGGCTGCATTCCGTTCATGTAGCTTCGCAGCCACCGTACAACCTGAAACAACCGCCATCCATGGACCATCGAACGCCTTCAGCCATAGCGCTGCCCGCAACACGTTGAGGGTGTGTTGCCTGCTGCCATGTTCACCTCCTCCTTCCGCGATCATGCCAGCAGCACATGCACCGTAGCCCTTGCTAAATCAGACACCCAGCATGCAACCCACATTGCACGAGGGCTGAAGGTAATCACGACAGTGCCCCATCAGCCAATCAATCTCGACGTTCCAACCCTATGTATGCACACTGTTGCCTTCTTGATCTGCAGGTACCATCTCTCCCCCTGTCGTCTTGTGATCCTTGAGCCTCACGTTCTCCCAGCCGCCTTCATGTGATTTTGCCTAGCGAACGGCTGGGCTAGAGGTGCTAGGCAAGTATTTTGGATTTCAAGACGATACCCTGGTTTGTCACGGCAGTTCGTATTGATCTAGTAAGTTTTACTTGTTGTGGATGCCTGGGAATGTTCGGCCTACATGTGTCAGTTTGGGAGAGCTGGGCTCATGTGCCGGGCTGGGCGCGTGTCGGTCGAACGAGATGAGCGAATCTACCGGTTGTAGTGGCTTACGATTCTAGAGTGATGTGCGAGTAGAAAGATAATGAGAGGCAGCCTGATCCGAATTCCTTTGTCCCGACAATGCCGCTCAGTGGGAATTATTTGGGTCCGGCAGTTGAGATATTGAGTGGCAAGCCTGAGTGTCAGCGAGTATTCACAGGCGACGTGGACAGAATGCGGAAGCAGCGACGAGAAGTACTGGTCGCAGCAAATTGTTCAATCAGCCTGATATTGGGAAAGTATTTGCACAGTAGTAGACCGTCTATCTAGTTCAATGTTTGTCGCCATCATTCACGCAGCACGCTTGAGGGGTCGTCTCGGCGTCACCACCTGCTTGAATGAACGACGACTCCCCACCTAATCATCGCAATCCATCATGTACAGTTGAGGTAGGAATTCACAGCTGACCTGACTATTCATAGGCGCCGTTCTTGCCTCCCCCGCGATGCTCAATCGCTGAGAAGATTGTTGACAAGAGTGATTTCGGTGGCACTCAAGAAGTGGTGATCGTTCCTCAAATGTGATGCGATCTTCTCGAGTTCGGAGGATACACGGTCCCAAGAACTAAAAGGAAATCGTTTTTGCAACGAGATACGTCGCTCCTGATCGATAGTTGCCGCATACAACCATCCTGAGCATATGGTACCGCGGGCGTTCAAGTCCATTTCGAGGTGTAGAGTCTCGGTGAAGTTAAGGCACGCTTCCAGGTAATGACTCGGGATGGAGGGCTGCAGACTCGCCCACCGACCGTAGTCCATTGACAGATCTTGTAGCTTACGCCCGTCCTGTAGCGACTTCTTCATCACGCGAATGAACCTGGACATGTCTAGATGATGTCTGGGGAAGTCGATGAGTCTCAAATGCTGGATTTGCGGTAGCTTGGCGGTCTCATCCTTGGCGATGTGCGATAGGCACACGCATCCATACTGCGTGAACAAGAAGGGCGTCTCGTCGAGAAAGAGCTGCGTTGCTTCGTCGTTGATAGTTTTGCAGGCAAGCAGAAGGCTGATGCACGTCTTCTTCTCGTTGTCCCAACATGGAGGCCAGGGTTGTTTGTCTTGAAGAAAGACATGAACGGTAACAGGTGTCGTTCGAAACAGTTGGATGTAGATCTTGGTGCGGATTTCTGGCGGCAATGCGGTCAGCGATGACTTGGACATTTTGCTGGATCTTGTGGGACTTGAGGAGTGTGGAAGTTCGGTGTGGAAGACACGAGAAAGAATGTCATAAGATGTCGACAACCTTCAAGAGCGAGGTTTGGAGTCTTGTGATTTCCACGTGAGTACGAGGCGGTTGGTCCGAAAAAGTTTTACCAACGAGTGACAGCAGACGCACGTTTGGTGTCATCCGAACCAAGCCGGATTGCTCGGTAATTTCATCCCGCGATTGAGCTTCGTGACCTGCTAATGTTGACTATCCTCTGAATGCAAAACCTGCCCAAGCATCTGCCAGTCAAACAGGACATGAGCTGTTGTCGCCGTGGTCGTGAAATAAACACTTGTTTGCACCTTCCCAAGCTGGACCATAATTGTGTGCTTGATATTGTATCACTTCTGCCACAATGTCGGCTGCCAAGTCATGGTTGTTCTCGCATGCTTTGGTGAGAGCCGTTTCCCAGGTGCTATCCGCTGTAGTACGTCCGCCAGGCTGGTCCCCTGCCGCGTAGGTAGCGGAATTGTTCATCATGGCATGCACCACTCATTTGACTACGAACTTGCCCATTCTTGTATGACCGAGGTCATAATTGTAAACTTGCTGCACATCATCGATATCGACAAGAGGGCGGAACTTTCGATAAGCAGATCGCAAGTGATCCATTATTCTGTTTTTGAAACCGCACATCAACGTTTCGTCTGCAAGTCGATAGCATTGCAGGTAGTGTTTGTGATCAAGGTCAGCCCAAATCGTTACAGGTCGATATCGTTTGTAGATCCAGTCGATCATCGCTTCAACGACACTACCACTTTTCTGTTCAAACGAGAGCTCCTTGTCGTCGGTCCCTCAGTTACCGGAAAGGCGCCGATAAAAGTAGTCTGACTCCCGCCGCAGCAAAGACTTGTGAACGTAGTATCTCTTCTTCTCAGGCCCTACGAGAACCACCACCATAGAAGACTGACTGTAGCTGTGGAACGTCAGCTGACGTGGTTGTGCCTCCTCAAATGCACTCACTGTCCTTCACCGTGTCCAGTCATTGTAAGATTGTTCAATTGTCCCGGCAGGGTCTTGTCGGCGTCATCAGTCTCACCAGCGCTTTGGCCCGATACGTAGTTGTCCGAAGAAGCCATAGCTGGGTGCAATGGGTGGAATTCGGTCTGCAGGCTGAACAGGGAAGAGCTACAAGTTGAACATGTATTCGCAAGCAGGCCGTAAACGGCTTTTTGGCTTGCCTGGCAGGAGAAGGCGCTTGCATCAACATTGCAAGCAAGCTTTGATCGCTGGGAGAACGATTTCCGGAGGAGATAACAAATTCTGGCACGAACAACTCATCACTGGACATTTAGGAAGTGCTCTATTTGAGCGACATCGACGAGCTGTAGTAATCAGCAGGACAACCGGTGGGGAATAGTCGGAAGACAGGTTTGGTGAAGTAGACTGGTGCGATCGCACTGTACATACTCAATGTCCTAATCGGATCTGCCAGGTCGAGACGTCCAACCGTTCCACGAGAAGGCCAACAGCTCGGCCGTTGCTTTCAACAAATGTTGTTGTGCCCGCCTGCCATGTGTACATCTCCAGCGACATGCCATAGGGTTTGTAAGTTGCAGGGCTTGCAGGCAGGACTGCCGATGTTGGCATGGTACTTCCAACATAGCAAGCACTGATATTGTTTAAGGGCAAGCGGAAACAGAGTCTAATGATGTTAGTCGCGTTGATCAAGCACGTCGAAAGAAGAAAGAATGAGGTCCATTCTGGCTGGCTACGGTCACGCTTGCGAGCTTGCCGCGCAGCTCCGGGTGAGCAGTCGCGACTACCAGCCGAGCCAGGCAAGAACTTGAAGCTGACTCTAGTGTTTCGCACCGTATCCGGCATGGTCTTGTCATGTTGCATGTCCAGACTGACGCACCAGCTGGTCTATACTGTTGCTGTTCGTTAACAAGGAGACACCGTTGGCGTCAGTCTCATATTCTCCGAAGCCGAAGCCCAGCATCTACGCTACCAACTTCGTCGTTAGAACTGTCTTTCCTCTTCCCCATGACCAAGCTCGAGGCTTGAGACAAGATGAAAAAGAAAGATATGGCAGAGCCAATGGGTAGCGCCACCGGGATCGGCCGGCAGCATTACTTCGGTCGGCCAAAATGACACCGAGGGTCGTATGGGCGGTGAATGCCAGAATTGGCAAGTATGAAAATGATTGGCATATTTGTGGAGGGGAAAACAAAATGTCAAAAAGGGGGAAAGTCTAGCTGGAGACTTTTTCGCAAGTCGAAGTTCTGCCATCCCACTAGGACGAACAGCTTTCGACTATGCCTCACAGATCAAGAGAAGACAGCAGGGCGGCCACCAAGATTCCGTCGGTCATCCGAAGCAAAACTCTTGAGCAAAGTGACATCGTTAGCAGATGGTGTGCGTGTCAGCACCATGCCACTTGCATGTGCTCTCCACCTCTGCTCTCGAGAAACTCGATGATGATGGAGAAGGTAAGGCACGGGTGTGCAGGACTCGTACAGCCCGAAGGCGCTTCATCCATCGGAGCAGCACCAACGTGATCACCACAACTGATACTGACAGCAGCACATTGATGGTAATCAAGCATCGATGCTCTCTCTGACATCTGGTTTTCGATAAATAGAGCACTTTGCCGATGTGTATGACTGCTAGCCTTCTCTTTACCAGATCGAGGACGAGTAGCCATCCAATAAATCTGTGTCATGGTTCTCGTCCTTCCACAACCTTTATCAATATCTGAAATGCTTGTGGACAAACATTGCCTGGGCCGGCCTTCTTGATGATAAGGTTGGGCATTCGCAGTGTCCTCACGAAGATGACTCGCCGGATGACCGGCGCTGCGCTCCTTGTCTTACTAGGTGAGTCGCAGAGAACCTGCTGACTCTTCCAGTTTGATGTTTCGGTTTTGCTTCGAGGGCCGAGAAGGGGTTATGGCGGGTAGTTTCCTGACCCTTCACCGCTTGCATCCAAGACGGCCGCCAGTCTGCGGGGAAGCAAGTCCTACCCACTTTTCGCTGAGCGATGATGATATCTACCGGGCTTTGTGTGACGACGCTGTACCGGGTGGTTGTCATCCATCCCCCAAGCTGCCCTCGAAATCAAACACGATGGACGTTCAATGTGTCTTTGGTATGATATGGATTTTGTAGGAAAATTCTGAAAGATGGTGAACCAGGTAAGGAGGACGAGGTATTATACATTGTGTGTTTGCTGGATCTCGTGACTTGTGACTGAAGTTGTCTGCACGACGAGTGACAAGGGAAAGTTTGTGACGTTGTGAGGGCCTTGAGGTGGCGCGGTTTCCAGTGATAACATCGATTGTTCGAAAAGTGAATGATCAAGGTGTCATTCGTACCTGGGCTACCTCCACCAGCAATTCTGGCTCTTTCTTTACCCTAGCTTCCGTGCGCAAACCACATCGATTCTACCGACAGCGAGATGCCTCGAACAGACCATATAGCGAGCCAGCCGGCGGGCCAACGGGTATCAAAGCGCGCGAAGCGGAAAAGAAATAGGTCATGCTCGGAGTGAGCGAGCTCTGAGCAAAGCATGCCGAAGAGTCGGCACATCAAGACTACTGTCATATGCACCGAGTGTTTTGTGGTTTGACCAGGAAAAGTAGAACGTTGTTGTTACATAGCGCATTGAGCTCAAGAAAGCCACATCTGTCCTGCGGAGCTCTGACGAATAGATGTCCTCCCAACCATGACCATATTAGTAGCTCACACACAATTTAGAGCCCTTCAGCCATCCAGCCAAATCTCCTTCATCGCCGTGACCTTGATGACCCAGCCTTCGACATGCTCGAAGTACCAGTACTACCACCACTTGCTGGCTTCAGCAACTTTCCACCCCTGCCAGTAATACTCCCGTCCGAATGGTGCTTCAGCGGATGATCAGCAAAATCAAGCCCGCAGTGCGGACAAGCCCCATCACCACTTCTCGTGCAACCCTTCCCAAGACTCATCCTGACGGTCCCATCTCCACCACTCACAGGATTGTGGTATCCATACCCATACCCCAACTCCAATTCACTCCGCCTAGGCTGCGGAACATGTCTCGGCGTAGCAGCATCAATCCACCGCCCGAACGAATCGATCTTCTCCATTTTCTGCTCATGGTCCAAGCGCTCATATTCCTTCTGCGTCTCAACGTTCCGTTCATCCTGCTTGCGCCGGTCTTCCTTCGCGATGTCGCCGCGTCGTTCGCGGTTACGGGCTCGTTCCTGCGCTTCTGTCTCTTTGAGTGCTGATGTGTGCGCGGTGGCGCGGCGGTCTGCTTCGGTTGATTGTGCGCGGGCGAGGGCGCTGAGGTTGTCTTCGTGCGCGTGGCGGGCGAGAGAGGCGATTCTGTCGTCGTGGAGGCCGAGTTCTTGGAGACGTGTCAGGGTGCGTGAGTCTTCGAGAGATTGTTTGGCCATTTCGAGTTCGGCGAGTCTGTTGCGGTGGGCGTCGCTGTCGTGACTTGAGCGGGAGGCTTGAAAGGATGCTAGGGCTTGTGTTCGTTGGAGTTCGCGCTGGTTGCGGAGGTTTGCGAGCGCTAGGAGGTCGGAGGTGCTTGTGCCTTCGTATTTTTCAGTGCGGAATAGAGAGCTTGATGCGGTGGCCAGGGCAGGGGAGATGGCTGTGTCTGGTAGTATTAGAGCCCTCGAAGATGATGACAGAACGGAAGCTGGGCTCGGGTTGGTCGTGACAACAGGCGTCGACATGTCAAACACCTCTGATAAGTCCTGGTTGGTGGGCACCAGAGCTTTTCTCGCCGAGCTGGAGGCCTTGGAAACATAGCTTTCAACTTCACCTGAGATCGTGCTTGCTGGCGCCTTTCCCTTGGCACTTGAAGCTCTGGATAGGTTGCTTTTCAGCTCTGCCTCGAACTCGCTCGCTGGGGGCAACTTGATCCTGCTGGTGCCCGAGGCCTTGGATACGGAGCTCTTCGCTGCTGATTTTGAGCTGATGGTGCTGGCGGGGTCCAACAGTAGCTTTGGAGGCGCTTTCGACACGCGGCTCTTCCGCTCGGAACTAGAGCCAACCTCACTTGCAGATGCTCCGACCTCTGGTCCTGCTGTCACACGACCAATTTGAGATGCGGTGGCGATTTGGTTGTCCACAATTACGGAAGCCTCGTCAAAGTCCATTTCCGGCTGACTCTGCAGGACCTGAGCGAGAAGCTCGTCTCGACTTGGCATATTAGCCAGTTGCCCGTGTTCATGTATGGACAAACTGTAGACATCATCGAGATCTTCAAGCTTTATCTCATTTTGGAGCGGGCTAACTTTTCGCTCAGCTTTTGGTGCAGGTACCAAGGCACGGCTTTTACCTGACCGGCTTGAAGACTTTGAAGCACTGGAAACTTTGCTGGCCTTGGAGCTCGAAGCTTTCGAGACAGAGCTGGAGTTGTCCTTGCCCTTCGAAGCCGAGGACACCGTGCTCTTGGCATGATTCTCCTTTGGGGTCGAGGATGAGGAGGATTTCGTGCTACGTGCCGTTGAGACTTCGGAAGAGACGTCTTCGATGGCCAAAACACCTCTAGCTCCCTTGGGTGTAGATGATGAGGCCCTCGAGACAGCTGAGTCGGCTCTTGCTAGTGCTTTCGAGGCTGACGAGCCGCGGCTGCTGTTTCCGTCAGACGTCTCCTCTGTCTTTGAGGCCCTGCTTGTGGCTCTCGACGCACTCGAGGATGCTTTCGAGGTGCTAGAAGATGCCTTCGACACAGTCGAGCCAGCAATGGCGTTCTCGAGAGCTTTGTTCCGCAAGGGGACCATGGCCTTGGAGGCTGATGAGACATCGCTCTTGCTCAAGTTGGACGATACATCTTCGATCTGAAGCTTGCTTTTCGCATCAGACTTGCTCGACTTCTTTGACACACTCGAGCTTTTCTCCCAGGCTTTGCCGTAGGGCACCATGGCCTTGGAGTTTGAGGACACAGTTGAGTTTCTGCCTGTGTCAGACTTGGCACTTGCTCGTATCATCCTGTCTTTCGCTGATAAGCCATCATCGGCTTCCCCCGGATCATGGAGGATGTTGGATGAGACCTGCGAAGCTGAATCTCCTGGATGGACGGTTTCGGCGGCTTTGCTTTTACCTTTTCTCTTGAACAAATCGAGTTCTTGAGACATTGTTTTGGAGGAACTGAGTACACCTTTATGTTATATCGTATCGTATAGATCCTGCCAGACGATCCGCAGAGTAAGAGGAAACTGGTATGACAGCAGAGACAGACCACAGGAGGGAGAACATGGTTAAATAGCCCAGATCCTGCGAACGCACAGTTTTTGACGAACAGTATCACAATCACATTTGAAGCGAGGTACGCAGCAGCGGACGAGCTCGTGGTCCGCACCGTCATGGTCAACAAAGCAGGAACTTACCTCAGCTCCAAGTCTTGGGGACGGCATCACTGATATGACCACTTCTTGCGAGCAAGACTACGTGGCCGTGACGTTTGAAGCCTGTGGTGGGCGTACAAAAATGTAGCGTGGTCACTGATACTGACGCTATCCTGGCGTGATGTTGCGTTTTGCACATCATATCTGCGGCCAACGTGCTCCCAAGCTCGACGATCGTCCTGTAGCCGATGACTAGTAACTTGACCTCCTGTTTGTGCTGTAGCAGGAATAAAGCTTCAGATAGGAGGGTGAAAGTATGAGAGAGGAGAGAGACCAGAACAATAGTAGTGGTGGAGGCACCAAAAACGCCCCGCCCACCGGAAACAGTTAGACTAAAATATGCACAAAAGGTGTTTGCAGACAAACCAACCGGAACCGACTCCAACGCGATCATGGGCAAGGTTCGACCGCAGGACTTAGCTCTACCAGCATTGAATCACATCGAAGCCTAAGACTGGTACATTGTGGCCTCTTGAAGCTCCCAAGAGCCTATTTGACGATGCGTTGGCCTGTGTGAATAGAGTCGCATTCACCAATGATGGCCCGGCAACAACGATCCAAACTTCATGGCTCGATTCCAGGCTACGTCCCAGGTCGTCCTATCCTCAGTCGCGGCCAGAAGAATCTGCTTTGGGGTCTCCTTATTGCCCCCGCCATCATGTATGGTGCCATGAAACTGCGTGAGCAGCAGCTCAAGGAGCAAGAGAAACTACTCGAGGTCGAGGGGAGAGCGATGTGGGAAAGCAAATATGGCAAAAGAGATGCATCGACAGTGGGTGCCGGAAGGAGCGAGGGAGGAGTATGAATAGGCTCAAAAGTTTGACTTGGGGAGCTGCCCAGCTCTGAGCAGGTGAACCGCAGACAGGGCGTGTCTGCTTGGTGTCGAACTTGCGCTCCTGCCCGGCCAGAACTGCTACGTGCGTAAGGCTCAGAAGACTGCATGGTCATCGGCAAAGAATGGATCTGGTAGATGATTGTCGGGTTAGTGCCCTGAAAGTTGGGAAGAGAGAACACTCTCACCAGGGGCCAACAGCGAAGCAATTCAACATACGGGATGTGTTTCATTATCTATCGGCGACACAATGCATCCATCGATGTGGTCCTAGGAGCAACACCTTGACTAAACCACCCAACACCAATCGATTATGTTCTTGTTCTTCCTTTGGCTCTATTGCACCGTCCTGGCCCGACACCTGCTTCACAGTACCAGCATCGTGAGCAATCCAGCAGACGCCTGCCTTTGCAGGAAATGTTTCTCCTCCGATTGGTCGTGCTCATTATTTGGGTTTCACACAGCTGCACTGGCCCCTGGAAATGCATTCCTCGTAGATTTTGGCTCCCGAGCATGTACCAAAATCATCGCACGTATATTGGCCAGCTTCGTTGCATTTACAGATGTCCGAGCACATCTTGATTGAAACGCACTGCCCAGGCTCAGTGGTTGGGCACCTTGCAAGGCAGGTATCTTTGCCATGAAAGCCATTTCCCGCGCAGCTTGGTCCGTAACCGTTGATGGCTGTCGTCAAGCCGATGAAGACGGCTGACAGAAGTGTGAACTGAATTTGCATGTTGGAAGTTAGATTGTTCCTGGTTTGGATGGCTGCTTCGGTGGTTCTGATGCGATGGCTGGTTTCTTGCTACGAGTGCAAAAAGAGCGCTCGACGACCGAGCGAAGGTGTTGGACTTATGCCATCCTCATGGACCGCAACATGCGGGTATGGACAATGAAGAGCATGGTACAATATTAAGAGCGATCATATTATTCTATCAAGCCTACTTTGTTGAAAAGACGTTCTCACCAGCAACGTCTGGGGCCGGTTATGTACGAACAAAGAACAAAGGACTGCGCATGACCTCCTTGCCCGCTAAGCACCTATGCCAGCACGATACTACGAACACCAGGAACTCGCGGCACAGTCTGGCCACGCAAGACACACCTTGTGGCAATTTCCCTAACCAATGTGACCCGCTTCCTTAATACGTCCACAAGCAGAAACTGCCGCCCAAGATCGCTCACAACAGTTTCGCTCGTCCATAGCTTGGTCACTACGGATGACCGTACTGCTGACTCCAGAGTAACAAAGGAACCCTTTACTTTCTTTGGGGGCTAGACTCCTGACTTGTCCGGTAGGCTGGTGATGGAGGGCAGCTGGTCGTCTTAGATGATGAGTACGGGACGGAAGAACACCACAGGTGAAATGTCTAATTTCTGCGCACTGGTTGCAAAAGGCTCACCGTAATGCCGCAGTCATCTAAAGCCTGGCTCGAGCGAATGCTCTGCCATCGATATCCTGGACACAAGCGGCCTTGTGCCATGCGAGGTTCATCTCTGCTAGCTTGGACCTTCGCTCGTGGGGTCGTCTCTTCGCCTGCTGTCGAGGGTCCCTGTAGCCTTCGAATATGGGCGTGGGTTGACGGTGAGATCCCGAGGGTCGGTTCGGCATTACTGAACGCAGCCTCTGGAAATGTTTCATCGCAGGTGACTCGTCTTCTGCTCCTTGAGCTCGTTTGTCAAGGCGAGGTGCGCTTGTCGCCGGTTGTTGTTGGAGCGATTAGTCGCTCTAGAGACTCGTCTGGTAGGATCTGTGACGAAAGTGGTAGGTGGTTTACAGGACCGTTTGCCGAGTCGTCGCCGACAGCAACCTCGTCGAAAACCGAGCCTTTGCGTCAACAACCATTTTCCATCACGATGGGAACCGGCCGTTCTCATCCAAGTGACAGGCTACGACCGCTGTGACCAACGTTTCCGGAGTCACAAGCTGGGCTGTTTGTACTGATTGCGCAGAGATGACAGAACTCACACCCAGGCACCACAATACAAAGAGCAGTGCCCACCAAGCAGACTTTACTCAACTCACAGGAAACGTTACCCACGAAGTTTTAGTTATAACTATACGGAAGACCATTCAATCACCTTTGAAAATGTTCAGCATATTCAGCATTCTCATGCTTCCCCTCCTCGTTCTTTCCAATCCCGTCCCTACCTCAAACGCAACACTCGCCATCGACGCAAGGGACCACTCACCAGAAACATGGTTCACAAAGCCCTGGTGCATCTACGTCCGAAACGGGCCCACAGATAGTTGGGCGGTCATGATTCCAAAGGATGGCAGCAAAGAAGTTGCTGGAGTCGATGCTGCTGGAAAGTGCGGCAAGAAATTTAGCAAGAATGCTGCAGCGCATGGCATTGCAGGAACGGAGTGGTATGTGCCCGCCTCCTGCCCTGCGAACATTGCCAAGATTGGGGCGTCACTTGCCAAATGATCCGCAGGCGACTGCATCCAGCCTTGTTTTCATCAGGAACAGCTGCTACGTGAGTGAGTTCGCCGACTGGTAGGTGGCTAATCAAGTGAACACCCTTCGCTGACACTTTGGTCTCCAGGCACTGTCATTATGGACCTAAGAACAGCGCATGTATCACCTTCAACTCCGCAGATCTCTTGAGGCCTGCAGCTTCCGTGGAGCATTATTACTACGACATGGTGCGCGAGGGAGTGAAGTGTTTAGAGACCGATGCGGCTGTGGTGTGTCCGCATGAATTCAACGATAATTAAGGGTTCTTTTCGCGGCACGCGACGCTGTGTCGATGGTTGAGAGAAATTGTGTTTCACCCTGACACTCTAGCTAGGCAATCTCGAAAGCCCGAGCCATCAAGATTTTACATTGCGCTTGGACATCAGCTGTATCGAGGAATTCGTTGAGACTCCAGTCGTTGGCTCTGCTCAAAGCTACAGGCGAAGTGTTAATACATGATCAGCAATCTACTAGAATAGCTGCATACGCTCACCGATTCCACATGAACAAGTTTATGCATTAGCATCCGTCGACTCGACCGGTGTCTAACTTTGCTTCACCCATTAGAAGGATAATTCAAAATCACGCAGTGACTCATCGTTGTTGTGAGACAACCCGACCGACCTCTTGAGCTCGAATTTGTGGGCATGGGCTGCTAGCCCCAAGAGCAACATATCTGCTAGCATGCTGGAATCCCAAACGACTACATAATCGCAACAGCTAGCCGTGGTCGGAAACCAGTCCTGCCGCCATGTCCTCGAACCGTTGTGAGAAGAAGCCACGAAGACACGCACGACTTGAGCATCTGCACGACGCCACCGTAGATTCACTGGTAGCGTGACAGTCACTGCATGATAGCATATGGACGCCATTGGAAAGATATGATGAAGCATGTATGGCATTAATATGATTATTTGGTGACGTGCTCCCGGATGGCCGTCTGAGCTGGACAGTCTACGTTATCGCAATGTGGCTCAACGAACCAACGACCAAATCCCGGAATTCTCCTCCTTTCTAAATCTCAGTACCAAACCAGAGTTACCAGGCAAGACCCTCTCCACCTTTCGCGGTCTCTTCTTCTTGCCGCAATCAATGCATAGACGACTTGCCTTGTCCGCATCACTCCCACTAGGAATCTCACGATCTCTTCGCATCGCCTTGCCGCAACTCTCACAGAAGACCGTAGGCCCAGTATCTGCACCATCTGGCGAATCCGGGGCGTCGTCTCCGTATACGGCAATCGTACTGTCCGAGTCAGTCTCCCCCATCACATCATCTTCTGGCTGGTCATTACGGCTCAGGTCCTTGTTCTGATCACCAGGAGGCCCTCGATAGTGACCGTTGTCGTCGACACGTTCACGAAAGACCTGGCATATGATGGCCTCCAGTCTGTCATTGGGATCCTTCATGGGGATTGAGTTCTGCATCCGTGCTTCTTGAGTATTACCTGATTTTGAGGACATTTGGTTTGAAAGGAGAACCGAAGACAAGGTACTCTATGCCTTTGAGTGGTTGGAGTGCTGACCTGATTTGATTCTGGGTCCTTCGTGTGGTGCTGATTGGGTGTCTTTTTGATCGGTTCGTGCAAGATGTGCAGCTGTCGGACTTTCAGGAATCGTGAGACCCAAGACCGCTCTGATAGGGTGTGCGGCGCAGTCAAGCACAATGCATGCGGCGCTCCTTTGTGAAGTGCAATGTCTGCAAGGCTGGATACCTTCACTATGGGGCGACTCGCTACCAGTGAGTCGCTGGCCAGTGACTCCGGCGATCCACCTTCTCGTGACTGGCCATGTTGTGTTGGTAAGCTCTCATCAGGTCTGCAGTCGTTGATGGGATACGATATCATACTTTTGCCGGGGCCATGTGCTGGAAAGTTGCATTCCCCGAAAGCCAAGCTGTGTGGTCCTGCGCTCTCGATGGTCCTCCGCCTAGCTTGTCCATGAACCAACATTACACTTGACACTTTGCAGCAACAGAGTCAACCATGTCATTCGATCTCTCTATGATGAAAAATGACCTCCACGTGGCGAGCCTGGAACAATAGCAGTAAGCAATCTCAGCCTCTTTCTTCTTGAGGAGAATGTCCTTGACATTCGCAACGACGCCCCAGCAGACTAGGAGGGTGTTGGTCAAGCTCTGTTTCCGCTGTGCTTGCTTCCTCTCCGTACATTGTCCGACCTGTTGTTTGTGGCATGTAAGGAGTCAGATGTTGTGAGAACAGCTTTTTATAGGTGTTCTGTCGAAGTTCGAGTGGTGGATCTGGGAGGATCACTAGAGTCAGTTCTCGCACCGAAGAGAAGAGGTTTTGAGTGAGAGCGAGAATTATAGAGCAGAAAGACGATAAGCAGAGACGTAGGGTTTGAAGACGGCAGATGGATATTCAATGATTGAACTGTGGAGACTTCTCACATGATCTACGCGCGAGCAACCACTTTTGAGGCAAACAAGAAGTTATCAATTTTATGAGTAATTGTGCATGTTAGCTTTGAGTGACTCACAATGAATTATGATATTGATTCGAAAGATCTATCTCTTCTTCTTCTTCGAGGTGTTGGCCAAGGGCTCGTCGTCCATGCTTTCGTCCTCTGTGTCCTCATCCTCACTCTGGGCTTCGGCGTCCAGACACTCGTCCTCTGCCGCGTGGTCGTGGTAGAAGCAAAGTGGCTTGTGTTTCGGCGATACCTGTTCGGCTGCGGGACGCATCTGAGCATCATGTACAGCTTGCAGCAAAGCCGCGTCAGCCCTAAGCATGGTTTTGAGTTGCCGGGACCATGCAGTTTGCTGCTCGTGATATCTCTTTGGGTGCTTGTTCAAGTAGCGTGCAACGTTGTCGACGATGTACCTGACAAGGCCGCACTCCGGATCTTTGAAGGCAGCCGAGTGATTGATCAACGCAATTGCCATAACCCTTGGTTCTGAGTGCTCCCGAAATTGGTTGGTAATGTGATTCTTCAGTCTGACCATACCAAAGTCCCGAGCAAGATCGTAGACCTGTAGAAGCTGCGTTCTGCGCTTGTTATTAGCCTTGTCACCACCCGCGTCTGGGTCCACTTCAGGCTGTACCAATGCAGTGTCTGGTCTGTAGCACCAGTTCACCAGGACCTGCATGCTTTCGTAGTCGCTGACGTTCGGTATCTCGATGGTGTTGGTCTCGAAGAATTCGCAACACTTGTTGTAGTGCTCGGTCAGGACGGGAGAATGTGGTAGAATGAATTCCTTGTGGACAATGTAGGTTTCTCGTTTACTGCCGACAATGAGGTTGAGGTGCTCAGTATAGTTGGCAGCTTCGCCAGCCAAATTCAAAGACGCCATTGTTGTTCGACACAGAGTGTTTCGGCTCAGATCAGTTTTGTAAGTGGAATTTCGACCGTGTCCAGGAGCTTAAGCCCATCGAGAAGTACCTCATCTCGAGCTCATAGATAGTGCGGCTCAGGCTGCCACTGCCGTAGAGTCAAGACCTTGCTCCTTTGTCTCTCGCAGTCACTGCCAACAAAGCAGCTTCACTTGCACAATGAAGTAGTGCCATCACCTTGCTTCACCCAACAATGCATGAGTGCTAGGGGCCATCCGATACTCTGCATGGTGTATCTCGCCCGGGAATGTCGTAGCGAAACAGTCTGTCCGTCATGTTGAACGAGTCCGTGATGCTAGAATTTGCTTCATCTCGTCATACTCGAACCTTGCGAACAGCTAGACTGCCACCATATGAGATGCTAGAAGTAGATAATATCGATATATATTGTGTTTGGAAGTTGGCTTTGTCAGTCGGGAATACTTGCAGCATCAGCCATTCCTATTAGTGTTTGTCGGCGTCGTAAGAAGCACCATCTATACCAGGCCACTCCGCCATTGCAATTATTCGGCACCGTAGCCCTCTGAGGTTGGCATCATATCGACCGCTACCACGGGAGGCGCAGTACATGGCTGTTTAGCATCCATGACAATCGAAGCGGAATGTTTGCTCAAAGGCTGGAAGATTCTGAAGAGTTATTGAAACCGATGGACCCCGCAGTCAGAGATGGGACCAGGACAAGGTCACGTGCTGAGGACATCCCGTACGATTCAATCACTTCTTGTCTGTCTTAATGAAGCCATGCGGTTGACTCGACGACTCGGCGGCTTACTCTAGACGTATCTTGTGATCACCGTGTGTGATTGGATTGGCTGAAGTGATGAAGTCCAAGTGTGGACCGGAACCAGACATTCCTACCGTCTACGAGAATGCCGAGGATACCGATTCTACTCGCATTTCTGGACTTGCCAAGTCAAAATACCACTATTCGCCAACTTGGGTGCTAGGACTTTCTTCAGCTTCGTCTTCCCCAAACAATATTCCCCAAGTGGGGAAAGATGTCTGGGTTGTACCCCCAGGTAGAATACCAAAAAGCCATTATGGTGGCACAAGAAGCTGGGAGAGGCCTCCGATATCACTTCCAATCTGATCTGGTCTTTTACAAGCCATGTCCGCCTCCGCCACAGCCCAGAACAATGATATCTCGCCTTCTTTCGATGACCTGCAGGATTTCGAGTCCGCCTCTCGTGGCTTCATCGACGCCGTCAAGCCATGCATCATCAAAAACGCCGACGGCCGCACGGTGTGGAACAACGACGAATATGATTTTCTACGAGGCGAATGCCCTCCAACCGTGAATGCCAAACTCTGGCGACACGGTCAGTTGTGCGCTAAGCAGGGTCTGTTCGAGATCACCGACGGTATCTACCAGATCCGAGGTGTCGACATCTCCAACATGACTATTGTGGAAGGACAGACCGGCATCATCGTTATCGATCCACTAGTGTCTATAGAGTGCGCGGAGGTAGCGTTAGCACTTTACAGGAAACATCGTGGCGACCGAGAGGTGACCGCCATCGTGTACTCACATTCACATCTAGACCATTTCGGCGGCGCCCAAGGGGTATTCCGAGAATCGACGGACCCCAAAATTCCCATCATTGCTCCCGAGGGGTTTATGGAGGAGGTGACTAGCGAGAACATATATGCTGGCCCATCCATGCGCAGGCGTGCAGCATATATGTACGGAATCAACTTGCCCAGAGCGTCTGACGGCCAGGTAGGAGTCGGAATAGGGATGGCAACATCAACTGGGACAAATTCTCTGATTCCGCCTAATGTTCTGGTCAAACACACTGGAGAAGAACATATCGTGGACGGTGTCAAGATTGTCTTCCAGATGGTATCAGGCACGGAGGCACCGTCAGAATTCAATTTCTTCTTCCCGCAGCACCGAACTCTATACATCGCTGAATGTGCCGGACATTGTCTACACAACATCATAACCCTACGCGGCGCTCTAGTGCGTGATGCGAAAGCATGGTCGAGCTGCCTCGATGAAAGTGTACAATTGTTCGGCAGGGATTCAGACGTGCTGTGCTCAGGACACACCTGGCCAACCTGGGGCTCTAAGAAAATCGTCGAGTTCGTCTCTGAGCAAAGAGACCTCTACGCATACCTGCATGACCAGACCGTGCGGCTCATGAACCTTGGTATGACCGGGATCGAGATTGCTGAAACCCTGACGCTGCCTCCGTCACTGCAAAGCAAATGGCACACTCAGGGTTTCTACGGCTCCATCAGCCACAATGTCAAAGGTATATACGAGCGCTATATGACATGGTTCGACGGCAACCCTGCACACCTATGGCAGCATCCACCAACGCAGGAAGGACAGCGGTACGTCGCTTGCATGGGCGGCGTCCATCAGGTCATCAAAATGGCCAAGCGTTATGCAGAAGACGGAGACCTCCGTTTCGCAGCCACGCTTCTCGACCACGCAGTTCGCGCAGCACCCGACGACACACAAGCCAAAAGCGCACTCGCGGATGTCTACGAAAAGCTAGGCCAAGGCGCGGAGAACAGTACCTGGCGAAACTTCTACCTTGTCGGTGCCCAAAACCTACGGCGTGGCGTTGACTCCTCGACGATCACCGCCCCACCCACAATAAACCCGGCTTTATCCCTGGCGCAGTTATTCGGCGCCGTATCAGTAATGGTCGATGGCCCCCGAGCAGCAGCAGCAGCAGAATCATTCGACATCGATATCCACGTCCTAGACGAGCAACGCAGATGGAGACTGACTCTCACTAACGGAGCCCTGACATACAGGAGCCTAGCAGCGAAGGAGAACTGGCCAGATGCAGCCGGTCTGAGCTTTGAAACGAGCAAGAGCGGATTGCTGGAGGCTTTACGTGGCAGTACTTCGTCCATCTACCGCGAGGCCCAGGGTAACACAGGATTGTGGCAAAAACTGCTGGCGCTCACCACGTTGAGTGCCGAGCTCGAGCCGAAACAGCAGGAAGCAAGTCGTTTGTAGAAGTACGCTCATGCTCAAGCGTGCGAGCTGACGGAGCTGTCACAGTGGGAAGATCACGTCTCAATGGGTGATCGTTACCAAAGTCATGGACTGATCATCAGCACGAAGACGTGGAGCAGTCTTCTTCAGGCATGCAACGTGACATGCGCGCCAACTACCGGTCTCGGACCCCAGTCTCTTCCTCCTTGACCAAGCAGGTTTGAGATCGACCTCCACTGCCCACATGCTTGAAGCTCGAATGGTGGATCACTCTTTGACAGTAAACCAATTCCAATGGTAGCAAGACGATGGGGACTGGTGACCACGTTTGGGGGGAAAAGGCAAGAAAGGGTAGCTTCGTAAGCAAATCGACGTCCTCCCAAGTTGGCAAGTATTGCGAGTCCGACCGACAGTCTTGTCCTAGAAAGCGCACGAACGCACATGCAGCGAGAGAACCGGGCTGATTTCCGATGTTTTTGCTATTTATGCTATCTAACTCATGTAGGATAGCACTATCATAATGCTGAAGCTCTATGAGCATTCAGTAGAAATTGCAACCATGTCGTGGTTGATATTCCATGCGTGTCAATCTCGGGGTATCTAGAATACAGAACAAAAAGGAAATAATGCACCCAGTGAGCAACAATATTTCATAGAAGATCACCGATACTCCACCCATTCAAGTGATACAACATAAATCGGATGCGCCAGCACCTGTAGAAGAATCTTGGTGACATGAAGGATGAAGCTGCGGACCACAAACTGCGCTCAGGCAATTTAGGCAGCAGTAGCCTCAGCGGTGTCTTTCTTCTCCTCTTCTTTTGTGCCGTTTGACTGCTGCTTCATGTATTCATCGTAGACATTGAGGGCTTCTTGGACCTTGCCCTGGAGAGCACTGTCATCATCGACCCTAGAGGAAAGTTAGCAATTGTTTGTTAGATAACGCGGATAATTGACTCACAGTCCAAGAAGCTCGGTGTTGTCCATCTCGAGCAGCATACCAGTGATTTTGCCAGCAAGCTCTGGTTGCATAGCAGCAATCTTGGGGTAGATAGCCTCACCCAGCATCTGCTTCTGGGCTTGTGGGTTCATTGCAGCAAGGTTGGAGAGAGTGCTTGGGGCAGGAGCATCCTCACGACCTGGACCGCCCTGGGAGAATTGACCACGGCCTTGAGGGCCACCTCGACCAGCTTGTTGAGGGAAGACACCTCTGCCAGCCTGGGGGAAGTTGCCGCCACGTCCGACATTCTGCATGTTTGGTGGCATCTGCATACCCATCTGCCCCATCTGGCCCATCTGGCCACGACCAGCACCCCGACCCATCTGCTGATTCATCTGCATCTGCGGATTGTAGCCGTTCATCATGCCTGGCTGGGCCATGAATGGCATCTGGCCTGGCATGCCGAAGTTCGGTGGGAGTTGCTGACCTTGTGGCATACCTCGTCCACCTTGCGGGAAGCCGCCGGGGAATTGACCACGACCAGCTGGCATGCCTGGCATCATCATGTTCTGCTGACCAGCAAATGGCGCGCCTCGCTGAGCACCAGGCGGGAGGAATTGCTGACCAGGAGCGCCATAGAACATCTGCGGAACATAGGCGCCGCCCATAGCAGCGGTGGCAGCTTGCTGCTGCTGTCGAAGCGTGTTGCGTGCTGAGATACTAGCCTCAAGCTGGCTCTTTCTGACGTCCTTTCGCTGAGCAAGGGCGACGTAGAGTGGTTTACCACCAATCATTTTCTGGTTCATCTCAGAGACAGCCTTGGAAGCCTCGTCAGGGTTGCTGAAGCAGACAAAGCCGAAGCCTTTGGACTTGCCGAAGGTTCGCTGGATGGTCTTGCCATCCTTCTTAATCTCCTTGACATCTTCCTTGACATCTTCCTTGGTCTCATCCTTGTTGTCACTGCCCTCCTCTTCTTTCTTCTCTTCCTCTTCTTTCTTCTCTTCCTCAGCAGGCTTCTCCTCGTCGTTCTTGTTTTCTTTCTCTTTGTCAGAGTCAGGGGAGACGGATCGGTCGTTAGTGTCGCGCATGACCTTTGCAGAGGTAATGGTGCCATAGGTGGCGAACATCTCTCGCAGCTTGTCATCGTCAACATCGTCGGTCAAGTTCTTGACGTAGAGGTTAACACCCTGGTACTTGTTGGCCTTCTCCATGCGAGCAGCTTCGTACTGCTTGCGCAGTTCTTCCTCCCGCTCGTGTTTCTTCTGGGCTCGACCCACGTACAGGTTCTTGCCTTTGAAGTCCTTGTCGTTGAGTTCATCGACGGCCTTAGCAGCGGCTTCGTGGTCCGTGTAGTTGACAAAGCCGAAGCCGCGGCTCTTGCCCTGGTCATCACGAGTAATGGCAGCAGAGATGATGTCGCCATACTGCTCGAAGAGCTTGGAGAAGTCGTCGTCCGTGGCAGACTCGTCAATGTTCTTGATGTACAAGTTGGTGAAGTTGGCCTTCATCTCGTCGAATTTGCTTTGTCGGTCTCGTTTGGCAATGTGGTGACCGACGTAGACTTTCTTGTCGTTCAACAGCATGCCGTTGACAGCCTTGATGGCATCGTTGGCAGCCTGAGCAGTTTCGTAGTGAACGAAACCATAACCCTTGGAATTGCCGAACTCGTCTTGAGCGACCTTGCAGGAGAGGATGTTGCCAAATTGAGAGAAGGTGTCGTGGAGAGCCTTGTTGTCAATGGCGTTGTCGAGGTTCTTGATGAAGACGTTGCCCTGGCCAGTCTTTCGCAGAGCAGGATCTCGCTGAGACCACATGATTCGGCATGGTCGGCCCTTGATGATAGTGTAGTTCAAATCTTCCAAAGCACGTTCGCCGTCTGCGATATTGTTGTAGTTAACATATGCATAACCGAGAGAGCGACGAGTGACTGCATCACGGCAGACACGAATTGAAGCAACCTGGCCGATAGAAGAGAAAAGCTCGAAGAGCATAGCCTCAGTGACAGAGGGGTCAAGTTCGCCAACGTAGAGGGAGGCAGAATGGGCTGGGTTGTTCGGGTTGGCAGAGGCTGGGGTCTGGCCATCGTCGGCAGCGCCATCAACCTGAGTATTGATGGAGGGGGGGCCATTGCCGTTCTGAGCTGGGGCCTCAGCGCCGGTTTGACCCTCAGTGGGGTTGGTAGCAGTCTCAGCAGACATCTTTGCTGCTGACAGTCAGGTCTTGATCTTGCGGACTCGAGACTGCGCTCTTAGTAGATTGCAGGGAGGACCGAACTCTTCGTGGGGAAGGATACAGTGGTGATGAAAAGAAGGATGAAGAATCTAGCTGAGATATTGCACAAAGCTATCGAATGTCGTCGGGCCTTTTAGATGGATTAGTCCTAAACAAAGAGGTGGAAACAGTCACAGGAGGAAGGAGGTGAGGTGATCGGTGATCGGTCTGTGGTGCGTTTACTTACTCTGCGACACTGGTTTTTTCGAGATTTTCCGAGTTTTTTTGGGGCCACGAATGTTTTAGTGTAGGGGTACGGGCAATAAAGAGTTGCAAGCGAGTGCTGCTTACAAAATTCGAGACGGGTTTTGACAAGATGTGTAGACTGAAAAGCGTCGATGATTTCTCAAAAAAGACGGTAGGCACTCAAAAGATTTCCACTCGACACTAACCCCAAAAGAGCTAGCGGCTGTGCCTTCCCGTTTGACTTGTTCAACGCGGTTCGTTGCGGCAATAGCGACCACGAACACACTTCTGGTCACCATAGGAGTATGGATGCTAGCAATCCGATGCCAGTCACAGCGTACTCCAGAACGATGGCATAGTTTTGTTTGGCAAAGCAACAAAGTACCATAACAAAGATGTCACCAAGGCCTGTGGCTGATCCATGCGCGTGAGCGTGTTTCGTATCAGAAAGAACGATTTTGGCAGGCATCTACGCGTTGGCCACGCCTTCTCTTACCGAAGCGTGACTTTCTACTGACGCATGCCGACCATCGCCCGGCGAGTAAATTATTGAAGTTGATCCTGCTGATGCTGTTTTCACAACAATGGCGGACAGTGAAAGGTTCGATAACAAAGGGATGTCTTTGTGGCGCCACGATTAGCACAAGGCCGCATAAGAATGACATTGGCATCGAGTATTTGAGACTCTTTCTGCCCACCTTTCCGAGCCTCACAAGCACAAATACAAAATCGAACCGACCAATTGCACATGTCTAGTACAGCTGCAAAAATGGAAAACAAAATTGGTAGTGAAATTGCTGATCGCTCAACGACAGGCAAAACCCGATATCGTTCCAGAGCAGATTCTTCAAGTGACGAAGAGACTTCATTGCTGATATCGCCTAGGAAAGGCTCCGTGCCTACGACTGCCAAGAATGATTTGGAACTAGGACCACTCACACATACTACACCTCGGAACAAGGCAAGAGTCGAGCGCTTCAAGACTCCACCGCCTCGAAGCGATGACAATCTTCCCTACGACGCAACGGTAGAGACTACACTACGCTTTGCCCAAGCTCGTCTGGCAAGCCCTAGAACTTCCAACGACGACCTTACACGAACACCGAGCACACCAAGGGTCAAGGTGAGTGATTATGATGATCCGTTTCTTGACTCATCTGGCCCAAGTTGGTCGTACAGCGTCCCTGCTCCGCGCTCGAGCCCAAAGCCAGACACGAATTCAAAAAAGGGTGACGCAGAAAAGAAAAAGAAGCGGCTCAGCACGGCGGAGATGAGAGAGAAGATTATGGCTGACAGTGAGGAGAGAATGAGGTGCATGCGTAAGTTCATCTGAACTGGGCAAACAGGCTTCTGGCGCAGGGTCACAACTAGCAAGTTTAGACACGTAAGCTTCTACAGGTAAGTCTTGCCGGCAATTGCAACATCTGATTTCACTCAACTTCCCACATGTTTTCGTCGCGAATGGCCCCTGCGCACTATCTTTGCGTCATCTCTGCAGCAACAACTGAGGGCGACACCACGGTACAAGCGCATGGACACTTTGGTGACCATGGCGTTTGCTCGACAAGGTATCCCCGGCGACAGCCGACTCATGACTCGTACGTGTCGGGGAAGCGACAAAGGGATGGTAAGAGCAACGTTGGTCCTACGTGCACGCACTGATCACTCTGCGCACTCAATGACATAAGTGCCAAGTTTTCGATGGCCCCCTTTTGTTTTCAGACCGCCAAAGCAACTTGTTGTTTACTATGCCACGTGCGCGCTTGCCGACCTCCCTTTGTCTGAGGACCAAATCGCACGTGTTTCCCCAGTCCTTCACGTGGCAAATAAGCTTTATCGACCTCCTCGATTTCTCAAACTAATCTATCAACTTTTGAGCCCCTCTCACAACCGCATCGTAATACATCTGAACGGTAATCTTTGCACAGCGGTCAGTCAGACTAGAGACATTCAAGTCTTAGGTGAAGTCAGACCTCAACACGAACCACTCATGTCTCCTCGCCGACCATCGTCCCCAGAGGGCACAGGCAGGAGGAACAGCTTCAACCCGGAAAGTTGGACTGTCATTTCCTCACTCAGACAGACCTTGAAAATCACAGCAGCCGAGCTCTCGCTCAAAAGGCAAGAAAGAGCAAGAGAGCTGGAATCACTTATCTGGCGGACGGGCTACTGACGACTGTAATTCAACTACCTTCACTCAAGAGTCGCGAGCGGGTGGAGCATTGTTAGTCGTTAGACAGACCTCCAGTGTCCCATATGCACCAGCAAGCCGACGCTCCCCAACCATCGGGTTGGACTTCACCTACACGTACATGACAGACCCTCCATCAACTGGTCTTGACGTCCGTTCAGCACAGCAGGGCTCACGACATGCGAGTCTCGCAAGTAGCGTCTGCTGTAACGGCTGTGCAACAAGTGGATAGATTGACTCTCCGCGGCCAGGCCACGATCTTCTGTACAGACCGCACCGCACCATACCGCACTGAAATCCATCAATCCTAGTCTATGGTCGGGTATATCATGGTCGCTTCACCAACGTCGACCCCATACCGCACAAAGGCGCACCTGTAGTCGGCCAATTCCACTGAACAGTTCGATCCCCGAAAAATTTCACGAAGGATGTGGGTAAGGGCATAGCAGCAGTTACGCTACATCGACCTGGTACTAGCTGGAGCAAGACCTTTCGCTTGCCGTTCAATAGCACACACGGTTTACATACATAGCCATTGATGTATAGAACTATATATTCTAGCAACGTATACCTTGCATTTCTTCATCCGTTGCAACACCCATCTTGAAGAAAGCTATCCCTCCGCTGCCCTACGTAGCTCGTAATTTATTGATTGCCATCCTCATTCGTGCTAGCTTACCTTGGCATCACCTCCACGCTAGCCAAAAGCCTTAATCAACGATAGTGTGTGTGTGCGCGTGTGTAACGGACCATCATCGACATAAAAGACCCACCGTACGTCCATTGCATGCGCGACATGCGGGTGGGTATACACACCCACCTTCCGCGTGATTGTAAATCTCGATCCGTACCTGCTGCGATGACGAGCACCGTCAGCATCGTTATGGCAGTTGTTCGCGCGTCCAGCGAGTCATTAATCATTGAAAGAGGGTCGGGCGCCCGACACTGGGTTTACATATCACAGACAGAGATACAGCGTACGCAGATGTCAAGAATACACAGGATTGCATTTAGTGGTTGAATTCGCTCCTTTGATTGGCACTGATCATATACGTTGATTTGATCTTGAGGCAGGTGACCCCCGCCGACTCGCAGACCGATCTAGGTAGACATTATACGGTATCTATAATCCTCCATACGTACCGTTGCGGTATCTAGCTAGCTGTACATGACTGACACAGTCCTCCCGCACCTGATATGCATGCACATCCCAACATTGAAACGCCACCGCTAAATGCAAACAGAACCTTCCGCCATCCATAGCTTCAGAACGACATGATCGAATGGAGTTGTGATGAACGGGTGGCGCTCACGAGAAGAAATACACACTGTCCTTCAACCTCTTTACATCCCAGTCTCCCCTTTTGGGCACGTCCTTGAATGTCAACGGTAGCCACAACCATATGGGATTCGCGCCTCCCTTCTTTGATTTGGCGCTTCTGCTCGGTTTATCCTCAGATACCACGCTGGTGTCCTGCTCAGCCAAAGTTTCGACAAGCGGCTTAAGTGTGCTCGCCATATCCACATCGTGTTCTTCCGGTAAGTCATCGTGCTGGAGAGCTTCTTGGAGAACACCGTGATCGGGATCGGGCTGAGCACTTGTCACGTGGCCGGAAGCTGCCTCACCAAGCGAGGCATTGGCCTTGAGATATCTCTCGCCGTCGTTAAACTCGAAGATTGAGGCAGCGGTGACCATCTTCTCACCCTCTGCTATTTCTGCCGGATTTTCAGAAGCAAGAAGCTTTTGTCTTTTGTGTTCTTGCATCATTTCATAATATTGTCTTCTTTTCTCCATCACACCTTGTTTGCCCTTCGGCGTCGGGTTCGCGGTTTCGAATTCCTTGTTCGTTGAGATTCGATGAGCGGAGATCTTCTGCGCAAGGGAGGAGTTCCCATCAACCTTGGCAAGGTAGAGATGTCCCTTGTAGCGCATCTTGAATTCCGCAGCAAGTCGGCCAACGATGTCCTCGCTATGCATTCGTATGAATGCGTCCCGGAGAAGAAGGTTTAGAGTATCGACGTCGGTGGCGTGGGTCCAGAAACTGTCATGCACAGCGGAAAAGATGAGACCTTGCTCGTGGGCTTTCAAGGCTGAGAGCATCATGTGAGTTGCGTCGAGCGAGTGAATGAAGTTGGGGGGAAAGCCTTGAAGTTGTTTCCGCTTGTCGACTGAGTCAGTCACATCCGGTGCAACCAGTTGAATGTTTGCCATATGCGTCTTGATCGTTTGAACTTTGCTCTGCCGATATGGCTGCACAACGGGTAGCTTAAGCGGCGTGGTCCAGACCACTGTAGAGCGGAAGTCACTTGGATCTAGTGCCTTGCGCTCTGCAAGGCCAAGGTTGCGCTTGATCCGTTTGTCGACCTTTCGGGATTGGATGTCGACTCTGTCCGCAGAGAGCTGCTCGAGCTGCGCGAGCGAGATTGAGTTTGTTATCCTGTTTGCACAATCTCCGAACCAGTACTGGATGTCGTGAGCTCCTTCAAAAAGCTTTCCCAATCCTTTGAATATCTTTCGTGCAACATAGATAGAAGCTGCTAAGTCAAGCTTCTGCTCTTTCAGATCAGGCAAATACTCATTGAGTTGTTTCCTGACCTGTTCCATGGCCCCCCTGAACGTGACGCCGTAGACGTTGGTCATGACTGTTTGCTTGACGATCTTTCGCGTAATCCTCCCGTCCAGTTTCTGAGCCAGCGTGTGGCCTGCTTCAGCGTCCTGCTTGATGTCCGCCTTGACTAGTTCTGCGACACCTGTGTAGACGTCGGCAGGTTTGTCACCTGGTTCGAGATTGACCTGCTGGGCACCAGCTATATCACCTCCAAGAGCTGCGTAATGTTGGAGTCCATTACAGGTACCATCTTGATGAATTGGCAGGTGTGACACGTATGTAAGCGGATTACCCGAGTCGATGGCTTTAACCAGCTCATGACAGGTGGCTAAGCACTGCCAGGGATCTTCTGCCTCCAACCACCACCTCCTTCCGCCGAGAGGGTTCTGGACCGAATCCCGAATCTCCGCCATGTGATTATCGGCGTATTTTCCTCGGTCTGTCAGGCTTGCTTTGTCATAGCCACAAACATTGGCAAGATGAACCTTCAGCCACTGAAGACCTCTTTCGCCAAGCTCCCGGCCCTGCTCAAAGAGTAGTAGACCTCGAGCGTTATCTGCGCCCATTTGGTTCAGATAAGGGGGAATCGGGTAGGCCCTACCTCTGAAGTCGACGTTGTGAGGGAGGTAAAACGTCTCGTCGTGGAGCGCTCGGGCAACCTCCATCTGGAAATTCTGGAAGCATCTGTTCGAGTGAATTCCACCTGCCTCGTTCTGAACTGCTCGCGTTTTCGCGTAGTATTCATACTTCTCCTTGGCTGATGCATCCGCTGCTGGCTTTTCGATAATGGGGTATGTCTTCTCTGGAGGGGGCAGATTGGCAATAGCCTCGCCAGAATTCCAAGCCTCGACCATGACCTTGAAAACGTTGTGGTTGATCCGCCAGCCTGTTTGCCCTAACACGTCAAGACCGGCGAATATCTGGTCGAGATCACCACGCTCTGCTGCCGCCTTGGCGTAGTCAATTTGAGCGAAATCACTGTGCTTGATTCGTACCATTGGATACTGCGACTCGAGGTAGCCACCGTCTTTGAACCCCGTCCACGGTTTGGGCTTGCACACCATCGGCAACTGTTTTGCGAGAACATCAGCAACGGGCTCCTTGGCTAGAAGAGTCTGAAGCTCAGGGCGTAACCCAACAACACCTAATGCCTTTCCATTGTTGAAAACATTTCTCCTGTCAAAGGCAGGCTGCTGCGATGTCATTTTTGGACCACCTGACATCGATTCGTGGGTTACGTCGATTCTCGCCGCGTCGAACAGCATTTCGCAAAGAATGGCGCCAAGCTTGGATTGTTGAGCGACCGACCATCGCATCTGTCGCGGCATTTTCGAATCAAGCGCTTCTAATTCTTTTTTCAGGGCATCCATCTTCAGCGAATTATTGCGACTGTAGTTTTGCTGTCTGCTCAGCTTATTGAATTCTTCTCTTTGCTTCTTCCATTGCGCGCGTACCTCTGCCTCAACGGTGCGGCCGAGATCGCTCACGAGGCGGACGAGCTTAATATCGTTCTGAATTCCAAGCTTCGTCATGATGGTGACGACGGTGGACACTGTGAGGGCTGCCAGGGTAGGAGGATCCAAAAGTCGTAAGAATGGTCCATACTCACGCCTCAAATTATCTTCTTCTGTCTTCCTGACACTGGTCTCGGCATTATCGACTCTCGCTAATTCAGCTGCGATTCTGTGTACCAGCTCCTCATGCCAACTCCACATGAGTGAACCAACTTTGCCATGTTCGAGGTTAGCGATGCCCATCTTCGCCATCTTTGCGTGCTCTGTCCTCCATCGATCCATAGCAGAAGTCAAGGAATCTTGCTCTAGTCGTAGTTGTCTTTGCTGAGCATATGCTTCGCGAGTGTCCTTGTCAGCATTCTTGGCGTTTTCCCATTCGCTCAGGTGGTTCACATCGTCGAACAAGGATAGAGATTGCTTCAGCGAGACCATACCAAGACCTTTCTGTGGCGTCTCTGTGATCCGAGGCAAGGCGCGTTGCGATACAATATCATCCCGTACTGCGATCTCTTCCGCGCCTTCCGCATCAACATCCTCGGCGGCGTCGAAGTCGATTTCGAGGGGCGAGATTTCGCTCAGCTTGCCCAGGTCATTATCTGATAGGATTTCTCTCAAACTCGCAACTTCCCAGTCGACGCCGTGTTCTTTTGCCATGTCCCAGTACCTCCGCACAGTGCGATCCCTCCTATTGCCTGACAGTGTGGCCATGGCGGCTTTTATCTTTAACGCAAACGTCTGCGCATTTGGGGCGACCCCGACCTTTTTCATGTAGCCTTCAACCCATTTATTAATTGTTACAATGTTCTCGGATGATCTGTTCCAGATGTGATCAACCACCATCGCCTCTAACACCTTGTTGTACAGTCGTTGTAATTCAGGCTCATCGCCGTCGTAGATGGAACGTAGTTGTTGTAGCATAGCTAGGGCTCTATCCCAGCGGTGGATTTGTAGGCAAGCGTCCAGCGTCGCCTCGATTTCCCGAGCGTTTCCTCTTATGAAAGAGTGCTTTCTGGCACCTTCCAACGCCGATTGACTCAGGGCAGTGGTCTGGTCTATCATCAAAATTTTGGAAAGATCAGGTGCTAGCGGTGGTATTGTGTACTGTTGCGGCGGAGGTGGTCTCTGGTCAGGGAACTCGAAAGGAGTGTAGCCATCTTTCGGTTCGAAGAGGCTGTGTGCGGGTGCAGCTGATGCGAGCTTCCTCGAGTTCGTCGACAGACAGGCAACAGAAGTGCTTCGTTCGAAGGGAGATGGTGGCGCTACCGGTCTGCGGCCGGGTCGTGTATATGTTGTGTGCGACGACCGTAGCGCTGGGCAGAGCCATGGTAGTTGGAGGTGTTCGGCCGCATGCTGGGCGCAGCGAAGACGAAGATTTTGCCTCCGACGGACAGCTCGTGTGAGCATGACCTACTGCCACTGTCGAAGCCAGGGAAACTCGATCTTGGTGGCGTTGGCAGAGCTGTCCTTGCTGTCATTCAGGACGAAAGGCGACACCGTGAATCACTAGATAAATACAAGTTGTTGAAGCGAAAAAGCGATGACAGGTTCGAGGGTGCTGTGATGATGCTATTCCTACCAGTGAAGCAAAAAGTTCGCCAGATGCGACCTGCTGCAGATCGCCAACCAAGGTCACGTGAAGTAAGGTGTGGACCTTGCCAGGGATGGTCAGGGGTCGGAAGCTTCAAGTTCCTCTCACAGTCTCCACCAGCAAATTGCCATCACCTTTTCGGCAGTGGCATCCGCTCTACTACTCCTTTGTCAGTAGTTGATGATAGGATCAAAGTAGGTATGATTACGAGATTTAAGTACAAAGTACATACTTCTTGCCCCTCGTTCACCAGCATCTTCCAGCCCGAGTACTTGAGAAAAGCAACCCGAGGACGGAAAAGTCTGCCTGTGACCCTTTGTTGCCTTACGGCTTCAACTCGTCACCCATCTCCATGGCATATCCTCGGAAGCCGCAGTCTAGCTCAATGTGCCTTCTCACCCTCCTCTCCTGCGACCCACTCCTTGCCAACATCTTGATCGATCCCATTAGCATCAAGATCCTGGACCCCTACATCATCATCATGGCCTGGGTCGGCTCGTTCATCACCCTTCTGCACTGTGTTCCACCCCGGCGCGCCTGGCACGTATGCGTTGGGGAAATATCTCGGCTCCTTGTAGTCCTCCATCAACTCATTGAGCAAATACAGGTCGAATTCCGGATAGATTTTGGTGAACTCGTCGAAAAACCAGATGCCGCAATTTAGCTGCCGGACGGTGGCCAAGATTCTCTGGCCAACAGACAGATGCTGTAGGACGATCTCTTCCACGAAGAAGACGTACACTTCTGATGGTGAGTGTTCTGACTCTGCTGCTTTCTTCTCCTCTGCGGTAAGATCTTCGGGTGCGGCCTCTGGATCTTTCCATGCCCTCGCAATGACTCTCCCGGGGGGCCGGTAGGTGGCACAGTTGGCTTTGTAGAAGTCTTTACAGTCGGCAGTCGGGTCTTGCAAGTCGATGATCTCGAATCCATGACCCTCGATCACTTTGACGACTTCGAGTTCTCCTTCATCATCTTCGGCCAAGCTGAGTTGGAAGTACTTCTCGTACACTTCCTGGTCAGCTGCACCGGCTACAGCGTATCGCATGATCGTATCGGCTTCTTCCTCCGTGAGACCCACGAACACAGCACTGCCGTCCTGCGTGTCACCACCCCACACGGTAGTGCCGTCGAAGTTTTGTCCAAGGCTCCCGTACAGCGTCGAACACGCCATGTTGAATTGACCTGGCAACCATCTTTGTGCTTCAGCACATGACCACATCTCGTCAGTGGCTTCTCGACAGAGGTTTCGCGTCTCGAGGACCTCGTCATTGAACTCGGGACAGACGTCATGTTGCATAAGGTAATCGAGGAATCGTTCGGTCGTTGTAGTCACCAATTCGACCTTGTCCCGCGTGTCAAAGCCGAAGAGCACCGGGGCAGACCGAGACAGGAAGCTTCTCATGCAACCAGGGAAGTCGATGGCGTATTTGGCGTCGTCGCTTGCAGTACTCTCAAGAGCTTCTCGTAACTCGTTGGGGATCTGTACCCGAGAGAGGGCTGTCGCGACTTGGTCTTTGTCCATCTCTGCTTGATCTTGTCCTCCTACACCAACATTTGGGCCGACTTTAATCCCGCCGTAGTGAAGCCATTTGTAGAAGATGTCTCTGCGTTCATTTGAGAGTCTGCGGGTGCGCTCGAATCGTTGAATGGCTGTGAGTAGTCGGCTATTGATGTCAGCAACCTGAGTCATGGCTGGTATGAAAGTGCTTACTCGAGGAACGAGATTTCCCTGTAAGCTGTCAGTGGCTATACAAGAAGCAATGGTCAAGAAGGCTTACAGATCATAGAGCTGTTGCTCCTCGGCATGCTCTGCGGGTGTCAAGGGAGTATCGGCAAAGAATTGTTCCATTCCTGTCGGCTTGCCCTATAACACTGTGAGTCGTTGATTCTCGACTGGATGTCAGCAGCACTCACCAGTCCTCGCTTGCTTGCAGGCTTGTTCCTCTTCTTTTTCTTCTTCTTCTTGTCTTCTGGCAAGTCTGCAGGGTCAGTGATCACAACGCCTTGAATGCCTTCGGCGTGATCGCCCTTGTCAGCATGGCCGCCATCCTGGTTAGAGCCGTTGCCATGGTTGTCCTGACCGTTTGCTTGAGGACGAGGTTCTCGCTCAAGGGTTTCGGGCTGTGTCTGGTGTGCAGGGCCAACGGGTTCTCGCTCGGCGACCATCACTGGCGCAGCGTCTTGAACAGTCTGTGGCATTGTCTCTGTGCTTGGTAAATGAGGCAATCGCCCAGTCTGGTCTACGACCAACTCGCAGTCCTCTGTTCGTTGAGTTGAGATGGCCAGGCCCCAAACTCTAAATAGTGAAGATGGCGGATGTCTAAATCTCCTGTATCATGAGCTTGCCTTAGAGCAGGACTCCCCAGGCGAAGACTTTCCGAGGTCAAGGGATTGCACGTAGCAGCATCAGTGTGTTGGCTGCAGAAGATTTATTAATATGTTCTTTCTTCACCACATGGCTCTTCATGGCTCAGTTGTGGTCGGAATTTTTCCAAGCAAACATTTTTGAGGAGAACATGAGGCTCGAAAGGTCAGAACTCGATTGGAATGAACTCATCAACAATTACACCGTGCTTCAGACGTGCCTATCCTCATATTGTGTCGCAAGCTGTCGCTGTCTATTAAAACCTTCGATACCAGTGGTGAAAGCCCAAATAAGAGAAACCACAAAGCCCCCTTCTAGCTAGCTACAGAAACCACCATTCAAGCTCAGTGACCAGAGCCGGACATGGGCGCCGGACAATCGAAGTCTCGCTTAGCTAGCGCGTCACTGTTCCAGGGTCTCTCAGGCAGCAATGTCTTGCCGTTCTCAGCCTAACATCCCTGGCGCATCCCGCATGAGCTTCCATCTCGGCCCCTGAGATTGAGCGACGTACCCCGGAACCGCCGCGTCATCTCCAAATGTGCCGATAAACGAGACAACACCATGATAAGATCTCGATCCCGTTTGAACATTCGCCAACTCGTCTCAGAATCACGAAGCCCGACGCAACTGTCTAGAAAGCCGCAGCACGCCTACATCTGAAACCTGTATTTCAGGGACTTTTTGGAGCACATCGCCTAGGTAGTAGCGTAGCCCACGCCACGATCTTAACCACGATCACCATATCCGAGCGAAGCGGAGTCAAAAGACAGACTTCCCACCAGCACGTGCTGAAAACGGAAGTACAAGAAGGGCCATCCTCTCAACCATTGACTTATTCTAAAATCTCACCCACCGCCTAGGCACTCTCGCATTAAACAGCCGATACGACGCCACAACCATGAATTCCCCAACCCAGCAACTCAATGGCGCCTCAAGGCCTGACACAATTCCCTACACCCACGGCGCGGCGGGTCATCAAGGCATCAGCACCTCTGCAGACGGCACCCTCTTAATCAAGCCCTGCACGCAAGCCGAAATCTCCTTCTACGAGTCCGCCAAACTCCACCCGGCCTTCCAAGCCCACATGCCCGTATACATGGGCAGTCTACGGCTCGGCGACGAGACGATCCAGCAGCAGGCGTCGGCGCTGCTGACTCAGCAACCTGGGGAGGACGACGCAAGCCGCGCCACCAGTGTCGCGACTCAGAGTAGTAGTGGCGGCGCCGGGGGTGGTGCGCCTAAACAAGGCGGGCTTGACAGAAGTCATCGGAGGGGGACGTCGATGGGCCATATCGTCTCTGAGCCCCGAATTGCACGGAGCGCGACGAAGGAGTGGACGCCGAGTGGCGGTGCGAAGTTGTCTTCGAACCTCAGTATTGTGCTTAGTAATGCGACGGCGGGTTTCACGCGACCGAATGTGATTGACCTCAAACTTGGGTCACGGCTCTGGGACGACGATGCACCGATGAATAAGCGCGCGAAGTTGGACGAGGTCGCTGGTAGCTCGACGAGTGGGAGTTTGGGTTTCAGAATTGCGGGGATGAAAGTGTTTGTTGGGGAGGATGTGAAGGAAGAAAGCGTGAGTAGGGAAGTCAACACTGAGGTTCATGATGGGTACAAGACCTATGACAAGTTCTATGGGCGGAGTAACATCAATGACGACAACGTTCAATCTGCGTTCGATGCGTTCCTGCACAGTCTAAGTTTAGCGCCGACATCGAGCACGGGCGGGGAGAAGGAGCAGAGGAAGGCACGGTTGCGAAGGAAGTTGCTGCTTGAAAGATTGCAAAGGGAGGTTAGTAGCATCGAGTACGTGCTTGAGAATGAGGAAAGTAGGATGTACAGCGCGAGTATACTCATGGTATACGAAGGCGACCCAGATACGCTAGATAGCGTCGTTAAGTACAACGAGGAGGACGGGAAGGTGATGGACATCGAGGCTGTGGAGGCGGAGCAACCCGGGGCAATAGATGCTGACGATGACGAAGAGGTATCTGAAGACGATGAGGACGAGGAGCCAAGGCAGAAGATACATGAAGTAGCCATGATTGATTTTGCGCATGCTCATTGGACACCAGGGCAGGGCCCCGACGAAAACGTGTTGCAGGGTATCCGAAATATCAAGAAGATATTGGAGCAGCTACTTACGGCAACTTGATGTATGAATAGCAAATACGGTCTTGAAACATGCCTAAACTCCTGTTCTTCCCAAGGACATATACCGTAGTCCAGGCTTAGGACCACAGTTTATCGACTCTGCAGAACACCCACCCAAGCTTCATATAGACCGCCGGTTTGACTGTCCGACCAATGATAGACCACCCTGCTAACACCATCCTACAAATCGAAGACAATGGCTTGTGCCAACACTTGGAAAAGTCGATGCTGTGAGTTCCACCACCACCATCGTCTTCTTTTGACTTCCATGAAGACGAAGGACCAGGATAGAGCTCGTGAAGTATGATAGAAAACTGGCCCAACTCCTTGAGACACTCGTCCCAGTGCTCACGAAGCGCTGGAACTTTACTTCGCAAACTGAAGACGTCGGTATAGGCTGCCTGTAAGTGAGTATCCATGTCCTGCATCTTGCCTGTGGTCCAGATGTGGTCCAGAAATTTCTGCCAGCCTGTCTTCCACCACCTTTCAGGCACGTTGTGCTTCAATAACAGATCGAGAAGGCTCGAGTCTCCGAGGTTGTGTCGTTGCTGCGCTAAATGCAGCAAACCTCCGCACAATGCCAGGAAGTTGCGATGCTTCTCAGCGATACTTTCATACTCGCACGATTCATAGGCTTCGGTGATGCGTATCTCGCGGATGAGAATATCTCCTGGATAGAGTGTCAGTGCAATAGATACTCCTCAAAGATTCGTACTTACTCAGCGCTTCATCGTCGAGCGAAGCTTGGACAGCATGGATGAGCCTTGGGGTATGCCAGATCCAGAACGTGTCGTCGAACACAGGAGCCCCAGCCCGCTCTGCAGATTCCGGGAAACTCGCCAAGATATTTTCCTCTATGGCCATCAGGGAGCACATTTCACGTTTGTTTTGGCGGGGACGTGGCGAAGCATGTTGCCGATACTCCGCCTGTTTAATCTCTGTCATATCGTCATGCAGACTGAGAACCTGTACACCTGGGGTCTTGGACTTCCTCACAGACTTCGTCGTCCGATCAGTTGCATACTCACGCTTCCGCTTCTTCGTGTTACCTGTTGTGAGGTCCTCCATGATGGATCGCTTTGTGGGAGGCAGTAATGAGCCTCATACATGCGGACTTGATGACTGACGGCTGACCATCAGGCACTGGATCAGCAGAAGGGGTTGTATTTAAGCTTGACGCCAGATGAGCAGCGGCTAGGTTATCGGTCTTGGATCACGCGCGTGATTTTAGTTTCCTATTCCAGCTAAGCGCAACCAGCACGAAACCATGGCTGACCACTGGTGTGTTGACAATAGGTCGAATGCGAGGGCATCCAATGGTGGTCAGACCAAAAACTACTGCGAGATGTCGGCAGGCTGACGTTGTCCGCGGCGAGTTAAAGTAGCGCTTGTTACCGGTTTTTCGGCTAAACCTAAAAATCGAATACGACGCGTTGTATTATAACCCTATATATATTATTTATAGTAACTATATTATAGTAACTAATAATAATAAGTTTAAACGAATTATACTAGCGTATTTAGTAAGCTTAAAAGTAGTATAACGCTACTTCTAGTTATACTATACGCGACGCTACCTCTCTATTTAAAATAAGTAAGTTAAGGAATACGAACGCGTTTAAGAAAGTAGTATAATATCTTTTTAAGTATTTCTTTTTAGATAATATCTTCTATAATACTTTTAGTATCTTTAGAATTAATTATAAAGAGTAATAATAATAAAGCGTTAAGGTAATATAGCTTTATATCCTTATAGGTAGTAATTAAAGCGAAGCGAATTAGATTTTTCTTTTAAATTATCTTAACTTTATAGTTCTTTAGCTATAGTATTTCTAGTATAATCTTATAGTTTAAATAGGGTATAATTATATAACGTCGCTTCTTATAGTATTAGCTAATAGCGATATTTATCTCGACTTCTTTTATAATTACTAGCTAATTCTTTAGATTTAAATTAATAAGCTTTAATTATCGATACTAGGTAATATTAAATCTTAGAAGATTATACTTTTCGATAATATCTTATTTAATAAAGAAAATAGTAGTACTAGAGTTAATTAAAGCTTAATAAGGTATTATAACTAATCTAATATAATATTTAACTATAAGACTAAGTACTTTAGCGATAAAGGCTAATATAGAGATAACTTTAATAATAAGACCTTTTATTCGCTAGTATTATTTTAGGCTAAGCGACGATAATAGATTTAGTTAATCGCGCTTAAAAGAAGAGGATCCTAGATTAAAATAATAATCTAGAACGCTTAGTTTTTTAATAACTCTTCTTAAGTATTAGTATTAGGTTAAGACTTAGCTAATAGTTCGAATAGTAAGATTATATTATTAGTTATACGAGTATTTTTCTCTCTTTACTTTTTAGCTAAGTAAATATTATTATTAGCTTTATAACCTATCTTTTAATAGCTAAAGTAGCGATTTTTCTTAAAGAGTTAAGCTTAAAGAGTAAGAGTTAATTAAGAAAAACCTATAAGTTTAATAAGTATAAGTACCTTATATTAATTACTTTAAGTAGTATTAAAACTAGATTAAGAGTTACTTTTTATACTACTAGCGAGTTTACTAGATCGAGTAAAAGACGAGAAAGAAGAAGAATTCTTATTCTTTTACGAGTTATAACGATTAAAAGCTTTAAAGAAAATAGTATAATCTTAATAACGCTTAACTACCTATAAGACTAAGGTATATTTAGTAGCGTCTCGAACTATCTAGTTATAAAATTAATTATTTAGCTTTTTTATAAAATTTAAAGGTTATAGTCTTTTTATTCTTATTAATATAGTATATATAAGCCTTATATTAGCTATAAAATATTATAAATATCTTATTTAAACTTTATTTTAAGTCGATATAGTTCGTTATAGCTTATCGTTCTTCGTTATAATTAATATAATAAGCGTTAAGAGTCTTTATTACGGTTACTACCTAGCTACTAAGGTACCTACGTATATTAATCTTTAACTATTCGATTATAACCTTTTATCGTAATCTTCGTATGACTTTTTATTAATATAATTATATTATCGCTTACGTATACCTCGCCTTATAATAGTCTTAAAGACTTTTTTAGTTATAGTATATAAGGATTATATTATAGCGTTAATAGCGAGTAGCTATAATTTAATAATATTAAAAACCTTACTATTAAAGCAACTAGCTAAGTAATTAACTATAAAGTATAAGTTAAGATTTATATTATAAACGTCTTAATTAGCGTTAAGCTTACTTTTTATTTAAAGTTCTTATTAAGTATAAGAGTTACGATCGCCTTTAAATTTCTTAGATTTAAAAAAGCGAAGCTAACGAGTATTATCTAAGAACGTAATTTAAGTCTAGCGAGTTAGGAATCGCTAACGACGATACTTAAAGAGCTAATTAATAATAAGTTATTATTATAAGACGAGGTAGATAATAAGGCTAGCGAGGCGATAACGTAATTATATTAATAAAAAGTCGTACGAAGATTATAATAATAAGGTTATAATTAAATAGTTAAAAGGTAATATTAGTAGATACCTTAGTAGCTAAATAATAATCGTAATAGTTATAATAAGACTTAATATAAAGATAAAATAGGAATTATCTCTTATTTTATATACTCTTAAAACCGAGGTTTTAATATATACGCTTTTAGGTTTAGCGTTAAAAAGCGTTTTTAACTAATTCGATAACTCTAATTATAAATAAACTATAAAATAAGGTAATTCGTAGATATAACTCTAATTATTCGTTCGTTTCTTTTATACGTTATACCGTTAGAAAGAGCTCGTCGAGTTATATATAATATATATAGTATATTCTTATTCGGCCTAGCGTAAGTAGGTACTAGAGAAAGAAAAAGATTTAAAAACCTTTCTTTATTAAAGAAACTTCTATAGTCTTTTAGTTAAGGTTATATAAGTAGTACTATTAAAAAGAGCGCGTTAAGTTATATATATACTATATCTTCTTCTAGATTAAGTCTAGCGTAGGTAGATTTAGAAGAAAAAGAAGATTTAAAACTCTTTTTTTATTAAAGAAACTTTCTTAATCTTTTACTTATACTTACGTAAGTAGTACCGTTAAAAAGAGCTCGTTAAGTTATATATAATATATATATTCTATTATATTAAGCCTAGCGCGAGTAGGTCTTAAAGAGAGAGAGATTTAAAAAGCTTTCTTTTTAAAGATAACTTTTTTAATTTTATACTTATACTTATATAAGTAGTATCGTTATAGTTAACTTAATTAGCTCTTTCTAATAATACTATTTACGTAAATATAAATAAAAGATTAAGAAGGTTACTTATTAAAATAAGTTTTAAATACTTTTTCTTTTAGTAATCTTAGCTAGTTAATATTACTTACTTTATATATATATTATCTAGCTATTATATAGCTTAAAATAGTTAAACTTATTTATATATTTTAGTTTTAAAGTTATAATATTACTTAACTTCTTTAAATCTCTAAAGTTCTTTTTTCTTTTATAATACTTTCGTTAATTCTAAAATAAGTACTTATTTATTAAGCGGTATTTTAACTATATATATATAATCGTTAAATATATACTTAATAGTAAAGTTCTTATCGTTATTTAATATTTATACTAAGAGTTATAGCTAATCTTAATAATTTTCTCTTAGAAATCTATTTTCTTTACTAAAAGTAATAATATATTTTTTAAAACTTAAATTTCGTATAATAATTAAATATAATACTCGATATATAAACTTAATTAAGTTAGTTAAAGAGATTATAAACTCGTTAAACTTATCTACTAACCGATATTATAATAACTACTAATAGAATTAAGTTACGTATTTAAATCTCGTTTATAGGGTTTAATAAACTATAACAACTAAACTACTTTTCTAAAAGTATATACTTAGCCTATTAACTCGTTTGTCTTACTAGTTATAACTTAATTTAAGCTTAATTTAATCCTAGTTTAAGATAATTCTAGTAGGTATTTAGAATTATAATTTCTTTTACTAAGTTATTTATCTTCTTAATAGCGTTAAGTTAGGATATATTATATGTACTTAAATTTCTTTTTTACCTTTTTTTCTTAACTTAAAGAATTTTAAATATCTTTTACTTTTTACTAGTAGTTTACTTACTAAATTTTAAATTATCTTAAGTTAATTTAAGATATTTAAATAAAAACTTAAGATATAATAAGTAAACTTAATATTATCTTACTTTTTTATAAATATCTTCTTTTTATTTAAAAGACCTTTTTACTTATTAAGACTTATTTATTAATAAAGAAACTATTATATTATTATATAAGTATATATTAACGTACTCTAATATCTATTAACGCTTATTAACGTTTATAAACTCTTATTTAACCTCTTCTTCGCCTCTTATTTAATATTATTACCTTATACGCCTTCTCTTAATACTTCTTCGCTTTATAAATCGACTAGTAGTACTAATTATACTTATATATTATACTCGCTTCTTAAATCTAGCTCTCTTTTTACTTCTTTCGTTCCTTAACCTCTTTATTAAGCTAGAAATCCTTAAATATTAGTACTTTAAGTATATCTTATATCGTCTTTTACGATTTACGCTCTTACTTATTTCTATATCGCTCTTTCTTATCTTTTTCTCTTATATTCTAGTAATAGACGATATACTTATCTTAAGTAGTAGTCTAGATATACTTATAAAGGTAATAGAGTCGTAAAGAGAGTAAAAGAGCCTTTAAAGATCGTTTTATCTTTTTAAATAGCGATAAGGGCCTTATAGCCTTCTTAACTATTTATTTAAGCTTCTATAAGCTTAACGTCTTTTCTAGCTTATTAGGCGTTTAAATATAAGCTATTTTCGCGATTTCCTCTAAGTTATAGCCTTTTAAAGAGGTATATTATAGTAGCTAGTTTATTAGCGTTATAATAAACCTTTTATACTCTTTAGAGTTTTATTTTTCGTTGCTTATTATAAGAAACCTATATTTATATATATATATAATCTAGATATTTACTACTACGAGATTAAAGACCTAGAAAAAACTAGAAAAGAATTTCTTCTTTACTTAACTAAATTACGTTAAATAGTACTTTTAAAGTTAATTTACTTAGTTTACCTTCTCTATTACTATATTATATTACTTAATAAAGATTAGTATTTATAATAGCTTTATATAAGAGGTTTTAAACTTCTTTAAAGCGATAGTATCGTTAGTAAAGAACTTCTTAAATTAATTTCTTTATCTTTCTATAAAATCTAATAAGAAAAACGTAGTAGTTATCTTTATAACTATATTTATATTTTACTAAAGCTAGTAGACTACTCTATAAACGATAGTAGCCTAAAGAATATTAAAGTATAAAGCCTTGTTCTCTTTTTTTAATACTAATAGCCGAAGAAAGTACCTCGTTACTTCTTTTCTTATTATACTAGTAATAGTAATTCCTAGGTCTCTTATATAGTAATAGAGCTTTTAGTAAATAAAGAGGTTATTTAAATAAAGTAAATATAAGCTCTTTCTCTTAAAGATAAAACCTATAAGTCTAGCTACTATATATTAAGTTAAATTAAGATTAGTAACCTCTTCTTTTATTTTTAAAGATATATTAATCTCTATTAACCTTTTTTAAGTATCTCTTAAGTTTATATTATACCTATAGTATTTCTAAGCTTAGAGATAGCCCTTATTCGCTAAGATAAAGATTTTAAAATCGATAAAGTCGAGGTTTAAAGGTATATTAAATATATACTTACTTTAATCTTAAAAACTAAGTATTAATTCGTTTACGGTAATTTTTAAATTAAGTTTCTAGTATTTCTAGCTATTAGCTTATATTCTTAATAGAATAAGCTCGATTTTCTTCTACTAAAAGTCCTTAGCTAGTTATATATTTACCCCCTTATTAATAAAGTAAATATTAGTAATAATATCGTTAAAATAATACTTTAAGATTAGTACTTTAAATAGAACTCTCTTAAGTTATAAGCCTCGTTATAAACGAGATAATTAGATAATACTAAGTGTAAAAGGTAGTTAAAGAATTATAAAAGCTTAAAAGAGTTTATAAAGCGTTATTTACCTTTATATTCTTAATTTACGTAGAAGTTAGTATTATAATAAATTATTAGAAGGATATTCTAACGAAATAAGAGGAGAAAGAAGTTAATAGGTGTTTATTTAGCTCTAGTAAAGGATAAAAGTAGAAGCTATAACTAGTTAAGGCGTAAGATAATCTTTATAAGTATAAAATTTAATAAAGGTATTAAATACTTTATAATCTTCTTACTTTTAAAGTTTTATAGTCTTTTAATAAAGAGAATAAGTCTAGTATTAAGATAAAAATTAGTAATAGCGTTATTCTTAATAAAAGGCGTTATATAGTTATTAAGTTAATTTTTTTATTAAATTAAAGAAATCTTAATATTAATATTATTATCTTTATATTTTTAGTAATAAAACTATTTTATTCGCGTTTAAGTAAAGAGTATATTAATATTATTCTTTATAAGACGTTTTAAATACTATTAGCGAGCGTTAAAGATATATATAAAGATTTAATCTCTTTTATATACTTTATTCTATTAAGAGATAACTACTAGCTAAATCTTTTTAAACTCTTTACCGTTCGTAAGAGAAAATTCTACTAGTTCTAACGTAATTTATCCGATTAAGATTAAAGAAGAGAAGGTAGAGTTAAAGGAGTTAAAAAGTTAGAAAAAGAGAGTATACGCGGTTATTAAAGTTATAAACTACGCTATAGTACCTTATACTATATTAACTAGTAACTTATATAAAGGCTATTTTTATCGCGAAGCTAGTAATACCGTCTTTAAAGTAACTTTAGGCGCTAAATCTAGCGCTAATAACGTTATATTCTTATTAGTAAAGGTTTAAGTTACTAGTATTACCGTTTAGTTAAAGGCTAAATATCGTATTTTAATAACGACCTTATCGTATTTTAAAAAATATTCTAGTTATTAAAGTATAATAAAACTAATACTAATTAGCGCGTCTTAACGAGCTAAATCTAGAAATACAACGTATAAAAGAATTTAACGTAGTTTAATAAGAATATAAATAAGAGTATAAAATTTAATAATATTAATAATAAACTTATAAGAAAGTCGCGTATTAACGATATACTTAGTACGCTAATTTAAACTTAAGGTAATATATTAAGAGTATATAGAATAGCCTTCTACTACTTAAGTCGCGAATCTTAAATCTTATTATAAATCTTATCGTAAAGGTCTTATCGTAAGAGTCTTATCGTAAGGGTCTTATCGTAAATCTTATCGTAAATCTTATTCTAATACGATCGTAATCGCTAGGTCTTTTATATATCGTACTATAAGCCTTTCTATTAAGTATCTTAATAGCGGTACGACTTAATATTATAAAGCGAGGTAGGCGATAGATTAGCGAGGCGATAGCGTAATTATATTAATAAAAAGTCGTATAAAGAAGTAGTAATAAAAGATTATAACTCGAATAGTTTAAGGTAACGCTAGAGAATACCTAAGTATCTAGGTATTAACCGTAATATATAGTACTTAACGAGGCGTTTACTATAGTATATCTTATCGCTAATTACCTATATAGTATTATCTTTTATACTATATATATTCTCGAGCGTCTTTAGCTAATTTTTATTATAACGAGGCTAGTATAACTTAAATATCTTCTTATAGCTCGAAACTAGTATTTAGAATAGTAATAGTAATATATAAGCGCTCGTTATAACTATAGTATAATAATTATATATTTAGACGAAGACGGTAAAAGCGAAGTTAAGGAAAAACGTAACCGTAAGTACTTATATAAAAAGCGATATCGTTTAGCGATAAAACGGAAATTAACGTTATTAGTGTATATACTTTAGTAAAGCTTATCTACTAGTTTATCGAGCTATCGTTAGTTATAATAACTATAACTAAAAACTATAACTTAGTCTACTACTATATAAAAGGACTTATTCTATTAATTATAGTTTACTCTTATTATAATTTTATCTTAAAGTAAGTATACCTTTATACAGAAAAGATACTTATAATAAAGAGTAAAGTAAATCGCGAAGTAATATCTTCTCTCTACTAAAGACCTATCTCTTAAAACTAAATTAATTATCGCTTCTTATCTATAAAACTTAATAATATCTTCCTTACCGTCTATTTATCGAATAAATAAGGTAGTCGCTACTATACGCTTACTCTCTACTAAATTACTAATTATCTTATCGACGATAATAGTTTAATAACTACGTATTATTATATATAATAAACCTTATAATTATTATTCTACTATCGCTAGAAATAGATAGGTACTAATTACGATTAAAAAAGATAAAATCTAGCTCGTAAAGTTACTAATACCTCTATATAAATTAAGGTTACTAATAGGCTATTATTTACTCTTTAACCTCCTTATAATCTTCGAACCTCTCGCGATAGAACTTCGTATATAACTACTTTTTTATAAATAGGTTATTAATAGTTTATAAGACCTTATTACGCTAATACTACTAGATAATCTAGTATTTCTTATACTTATTTAGCTTAATAAGTAGAGGTAGTACTTAGTTAAGTAATAGCTAATCGCTCTTAGAGATATTAAGATTAAGAGACGACGTTAATAGTATAATTTAACGTAGATTAATAGCCTTCTTTACTTTATTTATTAGTCGCTACTTCTTCTTATAATACTTTTAATATTCGCTTACTTATATAGTTATAGGCTTATTATATAACCTAAATCCGTAATAGCTATAAGACGCGTCTTTATCTTTAATAAGAATATAGTTATTAGCTATTCTCTACTCGCCTTACGAGTATTTCTTATTATACTACTTTATAATCTCGATATATATCTTAGTATTTATCTTATCGTTAGTATTAATATTATAAAAGTATAAATCGAACTTATAATTATAGCTAATTACTATTTAATAATAAATACTCTTATTTATAAATTTTATATATAGTAGTACGTTATTATTAACTAGCCTTAGCGAGTTTTTATTAACTAAGTCTTTATTTACTTTTTTCTCTCTCTCTTCGCTAGTCTTCTTAGTATTAGTCTTCTTCTTCTTAGCCTTAAGAGGTATAACCTTAACCTTTTTTAAGTTATTATAAAATCTAAAGAACCGCTTCTAATAGATTGATAAAAAGCTAATTATACTCTTATAAGACTTATTATTATAATAAAGCTAGGTTTAAATTACGTAGTTCTTAAGATATAAGAGTATTTTTATACTTAATTAAGTACGTATTTAGGTAATACGTAAAGGTAATACGTTCTTTTATACCGTTAATATATTATAATAGCCTACTCGATATACTACTCGCCTAATTATTCGTTTATAATATATATCTTACTTTTTATTAATCTCGTTTACTACTACGAAGACGTTTAGTTAAGATATAATTACTTCTTATTCGTTCGTAGTCTTAAGGTACTCTCGTATATTAGTAGCTTAGTTATCGCTAATAATATAAGAGTTATTAATATAAGGATTATTAGTATACTAATCGCTAACGACTTACTTAGTAGTAGTTTATTCCTTACGCTAGCGACGAGTTATATAATTAGCTACTTCGCGATTACGATTAATCTACTTCTTAATAATAGTAAGCTACTTCTCTTTAACGAAGTTACTAATAGTATAAAGAGCTATTTTATTAGTAATACTACCTTCCTTTACTAGCTTATAGATAATATTCTTAGTATTACCGCTAATATACGCTTAATTAGATCGTATAATAGGTATTTTAGCCTTATTATCGTTATCCTTACGTACTTAAAAGTCGCGCTTACGTTTACTAATAGTAGGCTCTAGGGCTATCTTACTATAACGAGTATATTTACGTACTATAGCGACGACGAGGTTAATAAGTACAGTATTAATTAATTATACTATAGCTATACTATAGAAATTAAAGGGCTACTTAGCTAGCTATAACGACAGCGACCTATATTAAGTTAGCGGCCATCCTTATGTAGGGTGCATAGGCGCTATACAAAAGATTCGAAACAATTATTTCACGCGAAGTGCGTAGCTAGTTTGTCGCTACAAAACCGTCACTGATCTCTATTGCTCTGGTCGCTCATTCTTGGAGGCATCAGCATAGCATACTGTTATCACTGTGCAAATGCATACTCTCGTATCGCAGTAGATTTTGGTGGTACACCCTCCTAAATTACTGCGGGTGTGGAGACGCTAATTGTCCAAAACTGTACGTGGAGGGGATGGGCTGAACCACGGTACCGGCCTTACGTGCTTCGCGAAGAGCGTAGGTATGGGTGCAGATCCGTGGGCCCCCTTCCCTCCTCCTATTGTCTCCCGCGTGGTCTATATGAACAGAAAATCTGGCTGTGATTTGGATCGTGAGCGCCATCTAATTCGGACTTAGAAAACTCGAAGGCAAATGTTCATGGTTCCCGGACATGAGACATTGCACGGCCAGCAACGAGGTAGAATTGATAGATAGGATTAGTGAGCACGTGTCGAGACGAGCAACCACTGTGCACAGGTCAAATCTTTGCACTACTGCCGTATTATGATTGACGCGGGGATACTATTGTTGGGCTTGTGATCACTGACCTGCCCACTGACTCCGTAGCTCCGCAACTGTCTTCCCCGTATTCCAACCCATTTTTTGCTGCACATCCCTTAAAAAGGCAACTGCTGCATTCTGCTCTGCTTCGTCCTTCAAATAACCGCCACAAGACTTCAGGATATGCGAGGATTCGAAGATAGCGTTATTAAAATCCCCGTTACTTGTAGCTAGGCCTACAACGTTTCTTATTCCGTCGAGAACCCTGTCCTCAGAAATCTTACGGGCTCGTAGAGATCCAAAGCCTAGCCGTGTCAACTCCGGGTCATATATTGCAAGGACAAGACGAGCAAGATGGTAGTATTGTAGTGCTGCGACCTGAGCGCGATGTGCCATAATGAGCTCCGGCCAAGGCTTAAAAGGGTAACTCGGCAAGGATGCAGACCCCAGATGAAAATGAGGCGGGTCGTTCGGAGTCGTAGCAGTGCCTGGGACAGACGCTGGCGTAGATACCATCATTCTTGGTTCTGGGTTCATGTTCTCCCACAGCGGTGCGAAGTCCCATGGTTTCGTAGTGTACCAATTCAGAACTTCTGCCCCAAGCTCATGCCAACGCTCCGGAGCTAGAATCTGGGAAGGCGTAAAAGCATAGTCTAAGATTGTGGCGAAGATAAAAACGATTCTGTTTGCTCGGTCTTCGTTACGAGTATTCGGGAATCCATCTAGAAAAACAGAGGAATGCCGAAAGTTCTGTAAGTTAATACCTAGCGGCTGCTGTTCCGTGAGCGATACATAGATGTGCTGGCGTAGCGATACCCAGCTCGCAGCCTCACGAAGCCCACCATCTGCTGCAAAGGCTGAAACAGAATCAAGAATCTTCCGTGTGCCAAAGAGATGGCATCTAATATCGTCATCTGTTTTGTTAGTAAAAAATTCAGTATTTGACTTTAATACCATTTTACTCACCATGAGAGAATTCTTCGTGTAAGCGCAAGATCACCACGGTTGCTAAAAGATTCTCGTCCCAATGAGCAAAAGGATCATCCATGGCTTTGATCAATACCTGGAGGCACTTGTCCGCATATACAGGTGACTCGTCGTCTTCTACGTTTGTAATCATGCTCATATGTCGCGAGGCGAGTGCAGAAATGGCGTTCCCTATGATAGGATACTGCGGTACCCGTCGAGGTACCTCTTTGCCAAAATGCGCGAATGCGTCAGTTACATCTATCTGGAATACCATTAGCCGCCCGGTCTTACTGGAGCTACCGGAACTCTCTGCTTACCCAAGGTGCCATAACGTTGATGTAGTGGTGAAAAAGTCGAGCTTCATGTTGACTTTCGCACGGCCAGGATGCCTTGAATGCTAAAGACGGCGAAACAGTATTGACTAAACTTGGTGATTGGAAGAAGTCGTTTCTGCTGCGCTTGCTAACTTGAGATAGTGACCTTTGTCCGATACGAGCAGAACTTTGTCCCGGTGAAGAATGGGTAACATCTGGATGGTTTGTGCTCAGCTCCTGGCCTGTATGGATATCTATCGGAGATAGGAAGTCCAGAATTTGTTCCTGCTGATCCGGATCCTGATCTGGCTCAGGCATGTAGTCTGTTTCCGCTTGAGTGTCCTCCGTGGTCGCAGATTCTTTCGTTGCTCGGCTTGACCAGGGACGCGCCTGTTGACTTGCTGATGCTGTTGTCTCGTCGCGGTCGTGGTCAACAAATTCGACTAACGATAGGTTAGTCGCAAAATGAATGCATAGTTCAGAGCTATGCGCACCTTGTGATGGTATATCAACCCATTTTTGCGAAGTGTCATAAACGAGATTCTGCTTGACAGTCCTGTCGTCGTTGGTCTTGCAATTCACGGAAGTCACCGGGCGAAAGCGATGCCGTACTGTCTGGAAACAAGCTCGATCATTTTCGACACATTTCTGGCATTGATCCGATGCATTCTTGCGGATGCCTGTTAAAAAAGGTCGTCAATTCTCATGGCGTGGACTCAGGTAACAAATGTGTTCCAATCTCACATTTGATATGCCTCTCTCTGCAAGCTTGACTGTGATGGGTTCAGCATTGCGGATGAGCACATCGATGTTAGTCACTCACCATCCGGTCCGTGTACGCATAGTATCGAGGCCTTACGATCACGACATTGTTCGCTGTCATCGACAACGACGATGGTCGAAGGGGAAGATTACCCCGCCCGAAATACCCGGGGAAAACTCGGGGTATCATTCAGCTTGTTTACGTACCTTGGCACCTTTCAAGTTCTTGGTCAGGTTAGTATGGCCCCATCCGAAGGCGAAATCCATTGACCATGTCCAAATAGGGATGGAGGAGGGCACGATGGTGTTCGTGAACAAAACGCGCGCGTACTTATTATAGTAGTAGATGATTTTGAAGTGAGCCACAATGGCACGGCTAGGTAGAAGTTTTGGGAGTTAGAGCCTTCGTCAATCGTTAGGAGCTTTTCTCTTGCCATTCGCTGGGACTGCGCAGTCATGTACTTATGCGCTTTACCGACTCAAATTGCACTCACATCTAGCTCTAACACTGAAAAGATCGAGAGACCACCTTTTGACGATTCGTTAGCCAGCTTGAGAACTCCTAACCATACACCGAAAGCTGACATGAATGTGCGTCCAGCTTTTGATGATATGCGGCAAGCGATATTGATCTAGCAAGCGACTACGAGACACATTTTAGGCGAGCAGCTGTTCTCATCTTGGTCAATCTTTATAGCCGCTTTTGTGCACGATCTTCCCACGTCACCTTCCTTCCTTGCATTAAATCTGATCGATCTATTATGTTCGATGGAAGCGTTGACCACGGGGTTCGTGCACCATGATACAGATGTGCCTGTACCTAAAGTCTATTGTGCTCTCGAAACGCCTATCAGGTCTCCCGCTCGCCCTATAGTTTGACCCGACACGAAGTCTGACGAAACCTTGAGGAATTGCGCGTGTCACGACCGCCCGCTGCTTTCGTCTACAAAGTTCGATCGAGAATACATGATACATTCATTAGGATCATTGAATAGCTCTCAGATATTGACTACTGACTGCGCCTGGAGCCGTAATGAAGCATGTCTAGTTTACGACTTTTTAGCTAGTAACGTCGTAGACCTACTTTTTACGCATACCGACTTTTTACGCATTCGTGCATCCCCCACAACCCTCTTACATTAACGCATGCACACTAACAACCACTCATAACTATAGCCCGTGTTGATGAATATACAATGTCCTAGGCCGTTCGGTTATAGCTAGCTAATAAGTTCGCTTCTAAACGAAGTTACGCGGCTTTCTATAGTGTCGATAAAGGATCCTTACGGTATCGCCTTAAAGGAGGGAAACCTCACTATAATACCTATAAAAACCACTAATTATTATCTAATACGCAAGAGGATATGCTCGTACAGTAGATTTTAGACCTAGAAACCTCTAGCTATACCCCTAGCTTTACCTAGGTTAAGTCGCTAGCCTAAAGTATTGTACGAGAGTCTAGTATTAATAGACTCGTCGGCTAGTACTAGCTAATACGGTTTATTACGCGAAGGCTCGAGATATTAAAGAAAATCGGTATAGGTATTAATTCTAAGCGTAAAATAGCCTCTACTAAGGATAATATCCGCTATTAGTACGCCCTTCTTAAGGGCCTATTTATACGGTATTAATTTAAGAAGGATAACGTCTATAATATAAATAAGACCGGTATAGCTCTTAGAGCCTATCGAATAAGCTCTATTATTAGATCTTCGTAAACTAAGGCTACTAGGATTAAGAAGAGTATTAACCGTAAGTAGGTAACGATAATTAAGTACGTTAGCGTAGTAGGTACGTTAACTAAGCCCGTTATTATATTTAAGGGCGCGGACATCTTATCGCGCTAGTTTCTAACCTAAGATATCCTAGATTTACTATAGATAACCTTACTAAATAGCTAGAGTAATTCGGATATCGCCTAGAATTAACTAAACGAGGTTTTCTTACCGTAAACTAAACCGGAAATAAGTAATTAGCGATTACTAATTATAGACGGTTATAAGACTTATATTAAGCTACGTATAGCTATACGGCTAATATACGACTATTAGGTAATACCTACCTTCCTCTCTACGTATACCTCTTACTTTACGTAGCCCCTTAACGTTACCTACTTTACCCCTCTTAAATCGCGATACCGAGATTAGATTAACGCCTTATCGTACTAGTAGAATAGGGTAGAGGTTAAGAAGATTAGATTTAGCTAAATCTACGTAAAGGTAAGGCGTAAGGTACTAGTAAAGCGTAATATTAAAGCTAGGTTTAGAGTAACGAGTATTTAGCCTTATATACTATAGCTATTACTAAATTCGCGATTTATTCGTAGAAAGCCTACTAAGGTAATTCTAGTACTAACTCGATAGTAATCTAGTATTTCTACCTCTACTAGTAAGCGATACTTTAATACCCTTATCTAGATACTTAAAGAACGTTAGCTTATCGATAGTAAGTTCGATAAACTTATCTATAAGACGGAGAAGGTTATTAATCGAATAACAGCAACTATCGCGATTTAAAGAGAGAAGATTACTACTTAGTAGGTATTAGACGAAGAACGCGCGCGATAGCTAGCCCCGCTAGTTAAACTAGATCTTAACGAGTTCTTTACTAATAAATTAGCTATCCGTGTTAATATTAATAAGGAGGAAGAAGTTAAGGCAGTAGTAGAGGCTAAGAGGGTAGTAGTAGAGGCAAAAAAGACTACTACTACCTAAGTAAAGCAGCTAGCAGTAGCGAAGGGTAGTAAAGTAGCTTTAGGTAAGAGGAGAGCCCCCTAGAGCGGAGGGCCTTCTAAGCGATAGTAATAGCGATAGGCACCTTTTAGTAACTAACCGCCGCCTACCCTAGGTCCTATAGCTGCTTATATATATAGCTAGGCCCTTAAAACCGTATAGAATACGATAAATAGCTATAGTATTAATAATATAAAATAAGTAGTTTAGGTAGTTTAGAGTGCGTAAAAAGTTAGTATACGTAAAAAGTAGGTCTATAACGTTATCGATAGCTATAGTTATCTTAGGTAATTATCCGAATCTAGTCTCGATTAAGCAGTATACGGCTAGGTCTATATATTATTTAAAGCCTAAATATACTATTATAATATAACGAATAGTCTAGCGATTTATATAGTAGCTAGTTTATAACTTTAAGTCTTATAGTTTATAATTAAAATCCTATATACTAGCCTTATATAGCTAAATTACCTTTACTCGTCTTAGTATTAATTCTACTAGAGCCTTATAATATTTATTACTTACTAACTTTTATAAACTAATAATTACCTAAGTAAACTTCGCTTTAACTTCTTATAATTCTCTTTTTTATAATATCATATAATAGTTCTTAATAAGTATAGTTTTAAGGTATAGCTAAGCGTATTTAATATAGTCTAAATCGAGGGAGTTAGCGAGAATTTAACCTAAGTAATCTTTTACTATTTTATCTACGTACGACTTTATTTACCGTATAAATAGGCGTATTATTTTATAGTAAATTAAAACTCCTTATCGATAACTAAGAGAGAGCTTTCTCTATTATATAGCGCTAGAAATTAGTTATAAACTCGTTCTTTCTTAACTCTAGATCTCGCTATATTATAACGATAGAACTACGTTCTTTACTACTAATAAAACCTATTATTATCTTTAAAATATCCTTCCTCTTATACTTTAGCTTAAGAAATCGCTACTAGTACTTCTTATTAGCGAAACGCTAGTAGTAAACGCGTTAAATATCGTTTTTACCTTTAATCTAAATTTAGTTCTAAAAGTATACCTTTATCTATTAGCGGCGAGTCTATTTCTTAAACTTCTTTACTTATCGGTAGCGCTAATAAGCTTACCTTTACGTTAACGCTCGTTTATACTACTACCGCTAGTATTTTAAGTTTCTCTTTTAAAGGACCTTAAGAATAAGTTAATTACTTAGCGTTAGTTCGGTTTTATATTAAATTTAAACGTAGGTATTAAGAGGATTATAGCGAACGTATAAATATATAATACGTTCGTTTCTCTTATTATATATCCTCTTTCGTTCGCGTCTAGGATAGCTACGTTATTTAGTATAACGCGATACTAGTTAAAGAGTATCTAAGATCGTTAAGATAGGAATTTAAGTATCTTTAGAAATCTTAACGTAGACTTACCTAATATATACGCGCTTTTAATTACCTCTCTAATACGTTATAATAGCTCTTTACCTCTATATATATTACTAGTAATAGCTTAAAGAGAGTAGCGAATAAATACTATTATTATTTAAGTTATAGTAGTAGGTTACGAACGCGTTATTTATACTTTTAGAATTCGAATAATTATTAAAGATAACTATAAGAGAAAATCTATACTTCTTTACCTCTCTCTTATATTACACTAAAGTCTCTATATTATCTTAGCGATTCTAAATATTAATATCTTATACTTATACTAAAACTTACTTCTCTTTAAGTACGTTCTTTTAGCTAATATTAACTATATTTATCTAACTATATATATTAAGTCTTAGCTTAGGTTTTAGCTTAGGCTAGTACTAGGCTATAGGTAGGCTAGCTTAGTACTAGCCTAGATTAAGCTCGGATTAATAGAGCTAGCTTACCTAAATCGAGCTTAGCTTAGAGCTATTATAAGCTTAGCCTAAGCTATTTAGATAGCCTAGATATAGCCTAAGCTAAGCTTAATTTAGCTCTTCGATTCTAAGCTCTATTTCTAGCCTACTTATAGCTCGCTTCTAGCTTACCTTAGCTCGTACTAGCCTAAATAGGCCTAGCTATAATAGCTAGTAAACCTTAAACTTTAATTAAAAAACGTCTCTAGCTCGCTTATTATACTATATATATCTACGTTTTATATCTTAAAACGCTTTTTCCTAGAAAGTTATATATAGAGAATATTCTATATACCTAGTAGATTACTAGCTAGAATCTTAAAAAATCTCTAAGTTTCTATAGACTTTTATACAGCTTAAGCTAGCTCGCCTAGCTCGAAATAGGTAACTACTCCTACGGCTCGAGCTAGAAATAAGCTAAGCTCGAGCTAGAAGTAAGTAAAGCTTAAGCTTAGTATAATGTAACCCTAGTACGCTCTAGCTATTACTCGATCGTAAAACTACTATAGCTCGCGCTAGCTTCGGGCTCTACCTAGGCTGCAACTTAGGTAATAGCTTAATATATACTCTCTTAACTTCGAACTCTCGACCTTATACTCTCGACTTCGATTTAAACTATAGTGTTCCCGCTTATAGAGTTTATTCGTAAACTATATTTATAGATCGTACTTATAGCTCGTATTCGTAATTAGACTTCCCGCTATTTACTTCGCTTTAGTATTCGTACTCGGCTAAGTTCGTACTCCTATACTCGTATTTTCGATTCCGTGCTATCTACACTAAGAGGCGAACTCTAAAGATTACTATAATCGTTAACTAGACGAATTATATCTTATTAATAGCCGAGGCCTATAGGAAAATCTCTAGTAGTAATAGAAGAACCACGAGCCGAATCGGTAGTCGATATATCTTTACGAGCTTTTAGTGTTCTTTATTATCGGCCGACTTCTCTATCTTATATAACCTCTTATAGTTTATAGGGATAAATTTTTCTAAAAAACGGGCACCGTGGCTTAAATTACGATATATACTATTAGAGTCTAGCTCGTCTAAAGCTTAGGCCTCGGGTTAGCCGCATAGGGTGAGGACAGCTAGTTGCTTAGGATGTTCCTATCTAGAGCTAGGTGGGTAAGCTGTTTCGGTTTAACAATCTCGTACAGTGCGTACCTGTGTTTGTAAGAGATTGCTCTGCTAATTTTTGGATAAGGACGCGTCTACAGCTGTACGAAACAGCCTCGACACCTTGTACAACGCTAAATTTCTAAGCCCTGCAGAGAATTACGATAGATACGCGTCTACACTACCCAACGTTTGTATAAGCTTTTCAAACAATGGTTCTACCCTTTCGCCATAACGCTATACATCCTAAACTATTTATTTTTAAAAATAGTATTACAAATTTATATTCGATGCGTACAGTGGCTGTTATAAGTTTGTACAACGAACGCACTTGCCACCTAAATTGTGCTTACGAAACAAAAATCCGACTATCCCTAAACTTTAATCAGCTGTTATAGCTATATACTTCTAAGTCAGGTAAATAAAAATAGAAGGTAAGTTTTGTCTACCACTTCTCTATATCTTTTACCTCTGCGTAAAGTAGGTTAATGCCTAATTTTTCGATTCCGAACGCCTACGAGTATTGCTACTTTAGCCGTAGAACAGTATTTTGTACAAACTTATAAGGTAGTACTGTAGGTACACCTAACCGAAGTGTTCGCGGCGTTGCCAGTACATTTGCCGGTACGTGTCTCTTCCAATTAAGAACCACTGGAAGACGACGCCTCACCATATGCCCTTGCCATAGTCTCGTCTACGGCAAACCTCGTTCTTCACCAACCACGAATTTCCCTAAACGCTATGCTGTGCTACGCAATTTTGAGACTCCATTTTCCGTCATGCTGCATCCATACCACTACGAAGCTCCAACCTGTTGTAGGGCATCAGTTCGAAATCTGGTCAAGGATGATGCTATAGAGTACGTACGACATGTCAAGAGCTTAGGCAGCGGGCCAGCCGTGTCACTGTCATGCTTTGGCTTGATAGGAATGGAGCCGATTGTATTTGTTCAAGCAAACTGCCTTAGGGGCAACATGCATATGACATAAGACCCTACGGTAGACGACTCAAAGATACGCACTTCACGACTACAGTACATCCACTAAACGCTCAAGTATTGCACTTGCTAGACATCTTTCTCCGACGCAATGTGATGAAGACTCGTACCAGCTCTACTTGATTCCAGGCGCAGCCCACTGTGGTACCAATTCTCCCCAACCAGGACCCTATCCTGAGGACAATATGAACATCATGATCAACTGGGTCGAGTATAGGGTGAAGCCAGGCCGTCTCAATGCCACCGTGGCGTCAGGTACGTACAAGGGTAAGACCCAGATACTGTATCAATAGCCGACGCGTCTGATTTGGAGTGGCAGTAACACGACCTTCGAATATATCAATGATCAGACGTCTATTAATACCTAGACATATACCTTTCCCGTATTCAAAGCGCCGGTATACTAAGATACTTCGGACCAAACCACCAGCAATTACCGACCTTAGATCTCTCGATATAGAATGAATGGGAAAGAGACGATGAGCATAAAATCGAGCGTGTAGCAAGCTATCGACATCAGTCTAATGGACTATAGCCTTGTCAAGCCCCTGTCAATGCTGCTAAGCAAAGCAGTGCACTAAATGGTAGGGACGTTGCCACATAGAAGCCCCAGTCTTGCGTATTCGAAGGTTCGGACCGTAAGGGGAAAAGGGAATGACGATCAGCAACATGACTTGTGGAACTTACCGTATCCATACTGCCCAAGGGAGTAAATTTGCAGCGAGCTTTTGGAAGGCTTTTCCGGATAGCTTTCTGTCGCACGCACACCGTACAAACCTGTTGATCATCTTAGAGCAGCGCTGCGAGCAGCTACAAATTCCGGATCAGCTGGAATTATTCTCCAAGAAATGTGCCAGCCAAGCGGACAGTGCGCACGACGGAATGTTCCACTCCCAGTTTGCGCCGTACAGTAGCAAATGAATTAGGGTCGGCTGCTAGAGTATTGAGCTCTTTAGCGGCGTATTGCAATGGGTGCATACTTCGTACGATGAGGAAGACCATCGTTATAAGTATCTTTGCCACTTATTAAAAAACACGAGGTTCCTAGAAGTTGGCCTAGTCCTTTTATGGCTTTATTCGGACTGGTCGACGCACTATGTCTTAGGAGTGGTAAAATACTGGGGTATGGCCGATGTATTTGGGAAAGTGGTGAGCTACTATCGATAAATACTCGTATCCTGCTAGAAGCACTTAGTACTCTTCCTATGGCAGCGTTCGTAGTAGTATAGACTACCTTTTGTTACTACTATTATGCCCTCCGTATAGATGCTAGTATCGTGCTAGTACGCGTGCTAGTACGGTGTTAGTACGGTGTTAGTACGGTGTTAGTATGCGTATTAGCACGCGTATTGGCACGCCTGATATGTTGTTAAAACAGAATGTATGTTATATGCTAGCACGCTGTTAGCACGCTGTTAGCACGCGTGTTAGTACCTATATCGAAGTCTAATTTTTTTTATAAAAAAAACTTAAGTATTTACTACTAGGGGTAGTATAAGTATATAATAGGCGCTTCTATATATATATTTCGCTAAAAAACCCGAATATCTAATTAGGTGTTAATAATAACCTCGTCGTCGCTTTATATTTAGTGTATTAACTTAAAGGCGACGACGATATAAGGTTTAAAAAGCTTAATCTAG